>JAESGM010000034.1_pt1 | contig 472257 bp, 439 predicted proteins | sample 9269721 | NCBI WGS metagenome assembly JAESGM01 (sample SAMN15720920, study PRJNA650825) | algae metagenome | isolation source: Komarekiella atlantica HA4396-MV6 and co-occurring heterotrophs from... | place: USA: Theobald House, Kauai, HI | collected 2009-07-29 | reverse complement strand
GCGGCGTCGACACGGACGCCACGGCCAACAGCATCACCTTCGACGTGACGCCGGTGAACGACGCGCCAACAGGCGCGAACGACACCGCTCCCACGGCCGAGGGCCAGCAGGCGACGGGCAACGTGCTGACGAACGACAGCGACATCGACGGCGACACGCTCACGGTGACGCAGTTCACCTGGGGCGGCACGACGGTGGGCGCCGGTGCGACGGCGACGGTCGCGGGCGTCGGCACGCTCAGGATCGAAGGGAACGGCGACTACACCTTCACGCCGGCGGCGAACTATACGGGAGCGGTGCCCGCCGCGACCTACACGCTGAGCGACGGGTCGCTGACCGCGACGGCGACGCTCTCCTTCACGCTCGCCTCCGTCAACGACGCGCCCTCCGGCGCCGACCGCACGATCACAATCGCGGAGGACGGCACGCATGCCTTCGCGGCGGCCGACTTCGGCTTCACGGACGCGAACGACAGCCCGGCCAACGGGCTGAAGGCCGTCATCATCACCACGCTGCCGACGCAGGGCACGCTGCAGCTCTCCGGCGCGGCGGTGACGGCCGGCCAGAGCGTGCTGGCGGCGCAGCTCGGCTCGCTCGTCTACCGCCCGGCGGCCGACGCCCATGGCGTGGGCCATGCCAGCTTCACCTTCCAGATGGTGGACGATGGCGGCACGGCCAACGGCGGCGTCGACACGGACGCCACGGCCAACAGCATCACCTTCGACGTGACGCCGGTGAACGACGCGCCAACAGGCGCGAACGACACCGCTCCCACGGCCGAGGGCCAGCAGGCGACGGGCAACGTGCTCGTTAACGACAGCGATCCCGACGGCGACACGCTCACGGTGACGCAATTCACCTGGGGCGGGACCACGGCCACGGCCGGGACGGCAGCGACGATCGCCGGCGTTGGGACTCTCACGATCGACGCGGACGGCGACTATGTTTTCACGCCGGCGGCGAACTACACGGGAGTGGTGCCCGCCGCGACCTATACGCTGAGCGATGGGTCGCTGACGGCGACGGCGACGCTTTCCATCACGATCAATTCGGTCAACGGCGGGCCGTCAGGCGCGAACGACGCCGGCCTCGCGACCGGAGGCCAGCAGGCCACGGGCAACGTGCTCGCCAACGACAGCGACCCCGACGGCGATACGCTCGCGGTGACGCAATTCACCTGGGGGGGCACGACGGTCTCAGCCGGTGCGACGGCGACCGTCGTGGGTGTCGGCACGCTGACGATCGACGCGGACGGCGACTATACCTTCACGCCGGCAGCGAACTTCACGGGGGCGGTGCCCGCCGCGACCTACACGCTGAGCGACGGGTCGCTGACCGCGACGGCGACGCTTTCCATCACGATCAATTCGGTCAACGGCGGGCCGTCGGGCGCGAACGACGCCGGCCTCGCGACCGGAGGCCAGCAGGCGACGGGCAACGTGCTCGCCAACGACAGCGACCCCGACGGCGATACGCTCACGGTGACGCAGTTCACCTGGGGGGGCACGACGGTCTCGGCCGGTGCGACGGCGACCGTCGCGGGTGTCGGCACGCTGACGATCGACGCGGACGGCGACTATGTCTTCACGCCGGCGGCGAACTATACGGGAGCGGTGCCCGCCGCGACCTATACGCTGAGCGACGGGTCTCAGACGGCGACGGCGACGCTTTCCTTCACGCTCGAACCGGTGAACGGCGCGCCGACCGGCGCGAACGACACCGCTCCCACGGCCGAGGGCCAGCAGGCGACGGGCAACGTGCTCGCCAACGACAGCGATCCCGACGGCGACGGGCTGACGGTGATGCAGTTCACCTGGGGCGGCACGACGGTGGGCGCCGGTGCGACAGCCACGATCGCGGGCGTGGGCAGGCTCACGATCGACGCGAACGGCGGCTATCTGTTCACCCCGGCGGCGAACTATGCCGGGGCGGTGCCTGCCGCGACCTACACGCTGAGCGACGGGTCTCTGACGGCGACGGCGACGCTCTCCGTCACGCTCACCCCGGTCAACGATGCGCCCTCCGGTGCGGACCGGACGATCACGATCGCGGAGGATGGCACGCATGTCTTCGCGGCGGCCGACTTCGGCTTCACGGACGCGAATGACAGTCCGGCCAACCGGTTGAAGGCTGTCATCATCACCACGCTGCCGACGCAGGGAACGCTGACGCTCGCGGGCGCGGCGGTGAGCGCGGGCCAGAGCGTGCTGGCGGCGCAGCTCGGCTCGCTCGTCTACCGTCCTGCGCCGGACGCCCATGGTGCGGGCCATGCCAGCTTCACCTTCCAGGTGGTCGACGACGGCGGCACGGCCAACGGCGGCGTGGAGAAGGATCCGACGGCGAACAGGATGACCTTCAACGTGACGCCGGTGAACGATGCGCCCAAGATGGGCGGCTCGACGATCGACGTCGTCGCAGGCAGAACCGCGGTTGGCCGCATCACCGCCAGCGACGTCGATGGCGATGCGCTCGGCTTCACGGTCGCGCGTGGACCATCGCTGGGCACGGTTCAGCTCGATCAGGACGGCGGGTATCGCTACGAGGCCCATGCGGGCGCAGGCGGCAGCGACAGCTTCGAGGTGGTCGTCAGCGACGGCAAGGGCGGTGTGGCGCGCGCCATGGTGACAATCCTCGTGACGGCTGCTCCCCTGGAGAATGGCCCGCAGACTCCCTCCGGTTCGACATCGTTCGTGACGTCCGGACTGTCGGGCACGGCGCAGACGGACGCCACGGCAGCCGGCGCCGAGCTGGGAGGGGGCCGGTCGTTTCCCTCGATCGTCGGGCTGAACGAAGGCCTGACGACGGACAGGCCGGCCGTGAGCATCGTCAATGTGCTGCGCAACCCTACCTCAGCCGCCGCGGCCTACCTGCCTTTGCCGTCGGCCGCAGGTTTTCTCGGCCAGCAGGATCGCGCGCTGAACGAATTCCGGCAGGACACGCTCTTCGCGGTCTCGCGTCCGACGCTGTCGCCCGGCGAGGCGGTGACGAAGCTCGCGCTCAGCGGGGCGGACCTGGGCGGAGGGAGGGATTCCTTCCTGGTCGAGACGAAGCTGGAGCGGGGAGGGCGGCTGGTGCTGGCCCTCAGGCCGCTTGCCGCCACCGACGGGAGCTCCGTTCTGGTCGAATACGATGTCGCACTGGCCGACGGGTCGTCAACAGCGGCCGGGCTGAAGCGCCTCGCCGGCGACAGGTTCGAGATCAGCGATGATCGTGGGACCGGGACGGTGGAGCTGCAGGTCAAGGCGGTCCGCGCCGACGGCACGACGATCGGATATCGAGTCCAGGTCGATGTGGCCACGGGAGAAATGAAGCCGATCGGTCTTCCGGAGGTCAGGCCGCGCGAATCGAGCGAGCGAGGCGGCGTGCCTCTCTTCACGGAGCAGCTCGCAGCCTTCGCACCCATGCCGGGCGGCGACCTCGCGCTCGAGCGCGCCCTCGGCTTCGTTCCGGCAGTCGCGGCTTAGGCGTCTCGCCGACGGGGGCGGAAGCGGACCCGGCGCTGGCGCGCCGAACCTGCGCGCTTCCGCAATGGAATGGGGCGAAGGAGGCTGTCGATGGTCGAACTCTCCGCTGGGAGATCATCGCCAGTCCTTCCCGCATGTTTGGACCAGGCCGGAGCCTAAATCCGGCTTGGGCCCGGCGCACCACGGCGCCGGTTGACTCCGTCTGACTGTCGTTCCATGTTTGTTCTCATCGGAAACGAAGCCTGGGAGACGACATTGGTCCGCCGCAAAGCACCCGAGCTTCACGAGACCGGACCGGTCATTGATGCGCGTCCGCTCGAGGTCGATGCCGTGCTGGCCGAATTCGGCGGAGACGCGCGCGCGGCGATTGCGGCGTTGCTGCATGATCTCGACCTGCTGGCGCGGGACGCCGCCGCCACCACGTCGCGCGGCTACGTGCGCGGCTGCTTCTTCCGGCTGCGGCCCTTGCCCGAGGGGCGGGCGGGCTGAGACCCTTTATTGCATCACGGCGGTCGGGAGCTCCTCGATCTCGATCGCCATCCGGCGCAGCAGCTTCGCCGTGACGGCCGTTCCGACCTCGACCGCGAGAATGGCCACCCATTCCTCGATCTGATCCAAGGCCGCCTCGACCTGAGGCGGCATGGAGTCCTGGATTGTGCTGTCGTTCGGCAAGACCGCTCTCCTTCGCTGGTGAAGGGAACGCGGCCTTTCGAGAGCAGGTTCCGCCGGCGCTGCCGCGGAGTGGTGCTGCCGGCTTCAGGCCTTGAAGGCGGTCACGAGCTGCTTCTGCTCGCCGAGGCCCTCGATGCCCACGCGCATCACGTCGCCAGCCTTAAGGAAGCGCGGCGGCTTCATGCCGAGCCCGACGCCCGGCGGGGTGCCGGTCGTGATCACGTCGCCCGGCATGAGCTCCATGAAGGTCGACATGTAGGAGACGATCTTCTTCACGCTGAAGATCATCGTCCGGGTCGAGCCGTTCTGGACGCGCTCGCCATTGAGATCGAGCCACATTCCGAGCTTCTGCACGTCCTTGATCTCGTCCTTGGTCACGAGCCAGGGACCAATCGGGCCGAAGGTGCGGCAGCCCTTGCCCTTCATCCACTGGCCGCCGCGCTCGATCTGGTACTCGCGCTCCGACACGTCGTTGCAGACGCAGAAGCCGGCGATGACCTCCATCGCCTCCTTCTCGGTGACGTAGGAGGCGCGGCTGCCGATCACGATCGCGAGCTCCACTTCCCAGTCCGTCTTCTTCGAGCCCTTCGGCAGCATCACGTCATCATTCGGACCGCTGACGCAGGAGGTCGCCTTGTTGAAGAGGATCGGCTCCTTGGGAATCTCGGCGCCGGTCTCGGCGGCGTGGTCGGCATAGTTGAGGCCGACGGCGTAGAAGTTCGGCACCTGGCCGACGCAGGCGCCGTAGCGCGGCTTGCCCTTCACCAGCGGCAGCTTCTCGAGCTTCAGCTTCGACAGCTTGGCGAGGCCCGCCGGGCTCAGCACGGCGCCGGCGATGTCCGGCACCACGGCCGAAAGATCGCGGATCTTGCCCTCCGCATCGATGATTCCGGGCTTTTCCTTGCCGGCCTTGCCCCAGCGCACGAGCTTCATGGTGATGGTCCCTCCCATTGTTTGCGGCGACCATGCGCCGATTTTCCGCAGCCCGGCAACAGGGCAGGGGACGGGTGGACCCACCCGATGCGGCCCCGACGTGAATGCGGCGGCATTGTGTTGCATGCCGGCAACGCTTCCGGGGTTTCTGCCCTGCCGGACCTTCAGGCCTCGTGCAGCGGGGCGCAAGCCATTGCGCGGAGCAGGGCGTCCGGGCAAGGTTTAGAGAAGAACCATCCCACGCCGGGGCCGACGAGTCGCTAAAAGACCAGTCGCCGCTCCGGCCTGCAATCAGAATCAGACGAGGAAACCGATGGGCCGAAACAGCTTCAGGATCATCCTTCTCGCCGGCGCATCCGCCGCGGCCGTCGCGCTCGGCGCCACCGCGGCCTCCGCGGGCGGCTTCGCCAGCCGTCAGCAGAGCGCGACCGGCCAGGGCTTCTCTTTCGCCGGCGCCGGCACCAGCGCCTTCGGGCTCGGCTCGATGTTCTGGAACCCCGCGAACATCACGAACTTCCAGGGCCGCAACAGCGAGTGGAACGTCACGCTCATCGTGCCGGACACGTCCGTGACGACGACCGGCGCCGGCTATGCCTCGCCGCTGCTCGGGCCGCTGAACGCGCTCGTGCCCGGCCGCAGCATCTCGTCCGGCAACATCAACCAGGGCCAGGTCGCCCCGGCCTCCTACAATTCCTACCAAGTCAACAACTGGCTGTGGCTCGGCCTGCAGACCGGCTCGCCCTTCGGCAACGCCACCAAGCCTGATGCCGGCTTCGCCGGCTCGGTCTACGGCACCAGCACGAAGATCCGCTCCATCGCCGTGACTCCGACCATCGGCATCAAGCTCACCGACTGGCTGTCCTTCGGCTTCGGCGTGGTGCTCCAGGATTTCCGCGTCGACCTGAAGAGCGGCGACCCCCGCTACTGGCCGTCGATCGCCGCGGCTCCGGCCGCCGTGCGCCCGCAGCTCTTCGCCGCGACGGCGCCGACGCGCCTCAAGGGCGACGCCTTCGGCGTGGGCTTCACCGCCGGCGTCACGCTGAAGCCCTGGGCCGGCGGCGAGATCAGCCTCGGCTACCGCTCGAGCGTCCGTCATTCGCTCGATGGCGAGCTCGATGTCGTCACCCCGTTCGGCATCGGCTCGCAGCTCATCCGCTCCAACCTGAACACGCCCGAGATCGTCACCCTCGGCCTGAAGCAGGATCTCAACCCGCAATGGACGGTCACCGGCACGGTGCAGTGGACCAACTGGTCGCGTCTGCAGGCGCCGCCGATCGTCAACCGCGTGACCGGCACGCCGATCGCCGGCCTCGGCCTGCGTTACCGTGACGAGTGGTTCTTCGCAGCTGGCGCCCAGTACAACTGGAATCAGTACCTGAGCCTCCGCGCCGGCGTCGCCTACGAGCTCTCGCCGATCACGGATGAGACGCGCGGCGTCCGCGTGCTCGACAACAACCGCCTCTGGCTATCGGCCGGTCTCGGCTACAAGGTCACGGACCGTCTCGCCCTCGATGTCGGTTACAGCTACCTCGCGCTCGAGAGCGGCAAGGTGAACATCGTCGGCGTCGGCAACCCGGCCAATCCCGCGGGCAACCCGTCCTTCACGGCGTTCAACTATTCCGGCGAGACGCGTGGCAACGCCCACATCATCGCGGCGTCGCTGAAGTACCGTTGGGACACGCCGGCAGCCGAGCCTGTGCGTCCGGTCATCACGAAATATTGATCGCTCGACGCGGTTGAAGAGCAAAGGCCGGACCTGGAGTCCGGCCTTTTTCATGCGCCAACGACTCCTGACCACAAAGAAAAAGCCGCCCCGGAGGGCGGCTTCGTCCATCTTCGGCAAACGCTTCGGTCAGCGCTTCTTGCGGGCTGCCAGGCGCTGGGCCTTCCAGTCCATCTGATCCATGATCGCACGCGTCACGAGATTGGCGCGGGCGGCCTCGCGCGCGGCGCGCTCGGCTTCGAGCTGGGCCTCGCGGGCGGCGCGTTCGGCAGCTTCCCTGGCATCCTGTTCGGCCTTGATCTGGGCCAACCGGGCCTGTTCGGCAGCGCGGGCGGCCGCTTTTGCGGCTTCGCGCTCCTCGCGCGCCCGCAAAATGGCCGCACGTTCGGCCTTGCGGGCCTGCACTTCCGGCGAGTCCTCGGCCGGGCGGTTTTTGAACTTTTCGAGTAGGGCCTTGCGGGCCTCCGCCGCCGCGCTCTGGCGGTCGGCGAAACTGTTGAAGCTGAACTTCGTCAAATCGCGTCCTTGTTCGGCGTTTTGTCTGGGGGTGTTGAGCGCTGGCCGATTCCGGCGCGCTGGGAGCGACATAAGCGACGCCGCTGCAGAAATCAATCGGCTCCCCCGCGGATCTGCCCCTCGCCTGACGCTGACCTCGACGCGAGGAGCGCCGCGCCGGCGGCCGGATCGAGCGTGGCGAGGCGTGCATGCACGCCCGGCAGCGCCTCCGCGAAGCAGGAGAAGATCGCGGGATGCAGGCGCGCCGCGCCGCCCGCGAGGGCGACGGGCAGGCGCCGCCCGATCCGTGTCTCCATGGCCCGCGCGAAGCTCGCCAACTCCCGCCCCGCCGCTTCAAGGACGCCGAGCGCGGATGGATCGCTCGCGGCGGCCGCCTCCGCTACGGCGACCGCGAGCCGCCCGATGCCGCCTCTCTCGCCGCCATAAACCGCATGCCGGACGCTCGGCCAGTCGGCACCGCCGACCGCCCGCGCGAAGGCTTGTCCGAGCGGCGTCTCCCAGGCGCTGCCCGGCGCGGCATCCTCGCGGCGCAAGAGGCTGCGCAGGGCGCGGGTGGCGATCCAGTAGCCGCCGCCCGCATCGTCGATGATCACACCCTTGCCGCCCACCAGCGTCAGGCCGCCGTCCACGGCTACGTGCGCGGCGGCCGACCCGGTGCCGGCATAAACGAGAATGCCCTCGCCGGGCGCGAAGACGCAGAGGTAGGCGAGCTTCGTGTCGCTCATCGCCTCGACGCGGCGCGCCTCAAGAATCTCCGTGATCAGGTCGGTGAGCAACACCGATTCCGGCGTCGGCGCCGTCATGCCGGTGACGCCGGCCAAGACGTTCTCCACTGGTCCCGTCGCGGCGGCGATGGCGGCCAGCGCCGCTTCGGCGGCCGCGCGGACCTCGGGCCTGAACAGATGGCCGTTGAAGGAGCCCGCGGCGCCGCGCTGGAGGATGGCGCCATCCTCCATGAGCGCCCAGCGCGCGCCGCCGCCGCCGACGTCGATGCCGAGGCTTCGCATCACCGGATCACGCCTCGCCCGCCGGCGGCCTGCCGCGGATTGCATCGGCGATCTTCTCGGCCGCCATGATCACGGGCACGTTGATGTTGGCGCAGGGGATCGTCGGGAAGATCGAGGCGTCGCAGACGCGCAGGTTCGCCACGCCGCACACCCGTCCCTGCGCGTCGGTCACCGCCATCGGATCGTCGCTCGCGCCCATCCGGCAAGTGCCGGAGGCGTGCCAGACGCCGATGACTGACTCCAGCAGATAGGAATCGAGCGCTCTCTCGTCCGCCAGCAACTCCGCCACCGACGGGCCTTCGTAGGTCAGCCTCCGCGTCAGGGCCGCGCCATAGGGACCCGCAAGGTCGATCGCCGCGCCCGCGAGGCCGGTCAGCAGCCGGTTGCGCCAGCTGCGCGCGCCGAAGCGCCGGGCGCGATCCGACATGCGCGCGGGCTGCGGCGGTCCCGCGGCGCCGGAGGCCGCGATGGCCGCGCCGAGCGCCGCCGCCCGCCGGAAGCCGTCGCGCAAACGGACAAGATCGCGTTCGTCCGACAGGAGCCGCATCGAGACGTCCGGATGCGCGGCCGGGTCGGCGGCGAGGCGCACCTCGCCGCGGCTGAAGCTCTTGTTGACCCAGAAGGCGAGGGCGCCCAGCCGCCGTCCCACCGCATGCCAGGCCGATCGGCCCATGAGCCCCATGTGCATGTCGCCGGGCGCGCAGCCGGCGAGTCCGGACGAGAAGCGCCAGATCACCGGGATATGGTGATGCGCCACGCCGGTGCGGGAACCCCGCGGCAGGTGGAAGGCAAGGCCCGCGTAGGGATGCTCCATCAGGTTGCGGCCGACGCCCGGCCGATGGCGCAGCGTCTCGACGCCGCGCTCCTGCAGGTGGGGTCCCGGTCCGATGCCGCTGCGCATCAGCAGGGCCGGGCTCTGCAGCGCGCCTGCGCACAGGATCGTCTCACGCGCGCCGATGAAGCTCTCCTTCTCACCGATGACGGCGAAGACGCCGGTCGCGCGCCCCTCGTCGAAGCCGAGCCGGCGCACGCCGACGCCGGTGAGGATTGTCAGGTTGCGCCGGCGGCGCACCTCCGGCGTCAGCCATCCGAGCGACGTGGACACGCGCCGGAAATTCCCGTCCAGCGCCACTTTCTGGGCGAAGACGCCGTCCTCCCAGGGGCCGTTCTGGTCCGGCTTCTCGGAAACGCCCTGCTCGGCCAGGGCGGCGACGGCGGCTCGCACGAAGCCGGAGCGCCAACCGGCGGGGACGCGGCGGATCGGCAGGGGGCCGGTGGCGCCATGCAGCGCGCCGTCGCATTCGAGATCGCGCTCCAGCCGGCGGAAGTAGGGCAGCACGTCCTCCCAGCCCCAGCCCGCGACCCCGGCCGCGACCCATTCCTCATAATCGGCCGGCGCACCGCGGTTCGCGCCCAGCCCGTTGACGAGTGACCCGCCGCCCAGCGCGCGGCCCTGGCTGTAGGGCGCGGCGGGGCGCTGCGCCGGCGCATTGCGCAGGCCTTCGGAATAGCGGACTTGCAGATCGGCATAGGTGAGCGAGGGATCGAAATAGGCATAGCCCGGATAGGGCGAGAGCGCCTCCGGCGGGCAGTCGGCGGCGGAGACGTCGCGGCCCGCCTCGATCAGGAGGACGCTGCGATCCGCATCTTCGCTGAGCCGGGCCGCCAGCACGCATCCGGCCGAACCGCCGCCGACGACGATCGTGTCGAAGGCGCGACCTGCGGCGTCATCCGGCCGAGGAGTCATCGCGTCCCAGGCCTGCCGCGAAGCGCGGCGAGGCCCACGGCGATGCCGTTGCGCAGCCCACGCTGCTGCGCCTCCACGAAGGCGCGGCCGTCCGTCGGCGCGGAGCGCTCGGACCGCAAGTCGCGCACCAGCTTGGTGAGCGCAGCCGCATAGGCGCGCGGGTCTTCGGCCACGAGGCAGTTCATCGGCAGCCAGCCGATGCCACGCACCGAGGCCGGAGTCGCCACCGCCGGCATGCCGCACTGCAGAACCTCGACGGCTTCGGCGAGGATGCCCGTCGGCGCAAGGCTGGTGAGCGCGATGCAGCGGCAGGACGTGATGAAGGCGCCGGGATCCCCGACATCGCCCGCCAGCCAGAAGCGGGCATCCGGGGCGCGGAAGCCTGGTGGCAGATCCCCGGCGATGGCGATCGTCATGTCGCCGGGGAGCGACGGCGCGACCCGCTTGAGGAACCAGAGAAGGCCGCCGAATGCGTTGGCGCAGGTCCAGCGGCCGATGAGACCGATGTCCGGCGCCGCCTCGGTCGCCGGGGCGGCGGCCTCCCCGCGGCCCGCGACGAGCGGCAGCACGGCGGATTTGCCAGCGATGTCGGGACCGAACAGGCCGCGATCCTCTTCCGCCAGGCACCAGACGAAGCGCGCCGCCTCGATGGCGGTCCGCTCGAACCGCCGGAGCAGGCCGGCGTCGCGCCGGAACATCGCGCCGTCGATCAGGCCTGCGCCGGCCACGCGCTCGCGCGCCGCTACATGGCCCACCTCATGCGCCAGCAGCAGCGAGGGGAAAGCCTCGAACAGCCAGGGAAAGGCGGCGGCGACAGTCGAGCCGCTGACCACGCAGCCGTCGAACGGGCCCTCCCGTGCCAGCGCCGCCCGCAGCGAGCCCGAATCGGCCACCGCGAGCCGCGCCGCCGCCGACGGCAGGCCGAGCCGGGCGCTGTCGCGCAGCCAGCCCATCTTGCGGAGCAGGGACGTGGCCCGGCCCGGCGCGGCGCAGCGCGCGACCACGACGGCGTCGGGCGGGGGCGCTGATGCCGCGTCGTCACGCAGGAAGCCGAAGCGGCGGACCTCGCAGCCGGCCGTGCGCAGGGCCTCGAGAATGCAGGCGTCGGCCATCGCCGCACCGGTGGCGGGCCGGTCGGGCGGCAACTGCGACGTGACGAAGGCGAGGCGCATGCGAGGGGCTGAACCGTGCCGGCGCAGCCGCGAGGCGCCGCCGGATCACTCCGTTCTAGCGGCTCGCCGGGCGGTGCGCCAGCATGACCCTGCGTTGCTCGCTGGCCATCGCCGGAAGCTCGGCTATAGTTCGACCCATGCAGGCAGATCTCGCGCTCCGCGCGGCACCGACGTCGGCGACCGCCCGCGACCTCGAGCGCGCGCGGGGCCGACTCTCTCTCGCGGTGCGCGCCGTCGACGGACGCAACGCCATCGCCGACCTCGGCCAGGCGGGCTGCGGCCGGCTGCTCTTCCCGGTCCGGCCCGCGGATGCGCCGCTGGAGGCCGTCGTGGTCAACACCGGCGGCGGGCTGACGGGCGGCGACCGCTTCCGCGTCACGGTCGAGGCCGGTCCCGGCGCCGAAGTGACGCTGACGACGCAGGCCTGCGAGAAGGTCTATGCCGCCGCGCGCTCCGCCGACGGGCTCTCGGCGCTCCCGGCCCGCGTCTCGACGCGGCTGACGCTGGGGCGCGGCGCGGTCCTGCGCTGGCTGCCGCAGGAGACGATCCTGTTCGAGGGCAGCGCGCTCGCCCGCACGCTCGGCGTCGACATGGCCGAGGATGCCGATTTCCTCGCGGTCGAGGCGCTGCTGCTCGGCCGGCAGGCCATGGGCGAGACGGTGTCACGCGCGGCATTCCGCGACAGCTGGCGCATTCGCAGGGGAGGGCGCCTCGTCTTCGCCGAAGAGCTGGCGGCCGGCGGCCATGCGCCGTGGGCGCGGCTTCGCGCCGCGCCGTCGCTGCTCGGCGGCGAGACCGTCGCCTTGGCAACGATCCTGCATGTCTCGCCACGCGCGGGCGAGGGGCTCGACGAGTCGAGGGCGATCATGGAACAAGAGGGTGTCGAGGGCGGCGTGACGGCCTTCGACGGCCTCTGCGTCATGCGCCTCGCGGCCTCGTCCGGCCTGCGGCTGCGCCGGGCGCTGACGGCGCTGATCGAAGGCCGTTCGGGCGGCGTCCTGCCGCGTGTCTGGTCGACATGAGCCTGATGCTTCAGGGACTTGATGCATGAACTTGACTCCGCGTGAGAAGGACAAGCTGCTGATCGCGATGGCCGCCATGGTGGCCCGCCGTCGGCTCGAGCGGGGCGTGAAGCTCAATTACCCCGAGGCGATCGCGCTCATCACGGATTTCGTGGTGGAAGGCGCGCGCGACGGCCGCACCGTCGCAGACCTGATGCAGGCGGGCGCCAAGGTGATCACCCGCGACCAGGTGATGGAGGGTATCGCCGAGATGATTCCCGACGTGCAGGTCGAGGCGACATTCCCGGACGGCACGAAGCTCGTGACCGTGCACGACCCGATCCGGTGATGGTGATGGGCGCGGGCCTGCACAGGATCTGTGCATCCGTCGCGGCTTCGCTGCGCATCCTGTCGTGGAAGACGGCTCTCATGCCCTTTGCAGACATTCCTCATCCTGAGGAGCCGCCGCAGGCGGCGTCTCAAAGGACGCACGACGGTCCTGCTTGCTTCGAGACGGCGCTGGCGCGCCTCCTCAGCATGAGGACGGACGGGAGATGGCAGGTTGCTCTCGCAGTCCTTGGCATCGTCACCGGCCTCACGACCCCCGCCGCCGCCCATCCGCACTCCCCCCTCGACGACCGCTCGAAAGGCAACCGCGACAGCTTCATCGCGCTGGGCGAGGCCGTGCATGGCGGCTTCGGGCCGCTGATCGCAATCGGCATCCGGCTCGGCGACGACGCGATGAAGCAGCTGGGCGCGGGTCCCCGGCAGCTCGACGTCACCTATTTCGCCGGCAAGGCCGCGCCATGCCCCTGCGTGGCCGACGGCATCATGCTGGTGACGACCGCCTCGCCGGGGCAGGGGACGTTGCGCGTCTCGGCCGAGCCCGCTCCCGAGGGCCAGCATGGCCGGGTCATCGTCCGGCATCCGAGGAGCGGCCGGGCGCTCGAGTATCTGATACCGGCGAGCGTCGACTTGCTCGTGAAGGAAGCGTCCCGCGGCGATCCCGACCGGCGCTGGACGCTGATCATGGATGCGCCGGAAGATCGCCTCTTCACGCGGCGGTCGATCAAGGCGACGCAATAGGAGAGGCCGATGGCGGGCAAGATGGCGAAATCGACCGGCGGGCTCGTTCCCGGCGAGATCATCCCGGCGGAGGGCGACATCGAGATCAATGTCGGCGCCCCCACGGTGACGATCGTCGTCGCCAACACGGGCGACCGGCCGATCCAGGTCGGCAGCCACTACCATTTCTTCGAGACGAACGAGGGCCTGAGCTTCGACCGTCAGAAGGCGAGGGGCATGCGCCTCGACATCGCCTCCGGCACGGCGGTCCGCTTCGAGCCCGGCCAGAGCCGCGAGGTCAGGCTGGTCCCGCTCTCGGGCGCGCGCAAGGCCTACGGCTTCCGTGGCGATGTGATGGGCGGGCTTTGAGAGCAATGAACGCCTTCGGTGCGCCTTTCCTTCTCCCCCTGTGGGAGAAGGTGCCCTGCGGAGCAGGGCGGATGAGGGGCCTTGCGAAGCAAGCCTGTCGGCCGCTCCATCCGTTGCGCTTTCTCCGGAATACCCCTCATCCGACCTTCGCTGCCGCGAAGGCCACCTTCTCCCGCAAGGGGAGAAGGATTTCATTCGCTTTCCGTGGAGCCTGACATGCCCACCCGCATCTCCCGCGCCGCCTATGCCGCGATGTTCGGCCCCACCACCGGCGACCGCGTGCGGCTCGCCGACACCGACCTCATCGTCGAGGTCGAGAAGGATCTCACCATCTATGGCGAGGAGGTGAAGTTCGGCGGCGGCAAGACGATCCGCGACGGCATGGGGCAGGGGCAGGCGACCCGTGCGCAAGGCGCGGTCGATACCGTCATCACCAACGTGCTGATCATCGACCATTGGGGGATCGTGAAGGCCGACGTCGGCCTGAAGGGCGGCCGCATCGTCGCCATCGGCAAGGCCGGCAACCCCGACACCCAGCCCGGCGTCGACATCATCATCGGGCCGGGCACCGACGCCATCGCCGGCGAGGGCAAGATCCTGACCGCCGGCGGCATCGACACGCATATCCATTACATCTGCCCGCAGCAGATCGAGGACGCGCTGATGTCCGGCGTCACGACGATGCTCGGCGGCGGCACCGGCCCCTCGACCGGCACCAACGCGACGACCTGCACGCCGGGCCCCTGGCACATCGAGCGGATGCTGCAGGCGGCCGAGGCCTTCCCGATGAACCTCGCCTTCGCGGCGAAGGGCAACGCCGCGCTTCCGGCGGCGCTGATCGAGCAGATCGAGGCCGGCGCCTCCTGCATGAAGCTGCACGAGGACTGGGGCACGACGCCCGCGGCGATCGACAACTGCCTCGCCGTCGCGGACGATTACGACGTGCAGGTGATGATCCACACCGACACGCTGAACGAGAGCGGCTTCGTGGACGACACGATCCGCGCCTTCAAGGGCCGCACCATCCACGCCTTCCACACTGAGGGCGCGGGCGGCGGCCATGCGCCCGATATCATCAAGGTGGCGGGCCTGCCGAACGTGCTACCCTCCTCGACCAATCCGACGATGCCCTACACCGTGAACACGCTGGAGGAGCATCTCGACATGCTGATGGTCTGCCACCATCTCGACCCGTCGATCCCCGAGGACATCGCCTTCGCCGAGAGCCGCATCCGCAAGGAGACGATCGCGGCCGAGGACATCCTGCACGACATGGGCGCGCTCTCGATCATGGCCTCCGACAGCCAGGCCATGGGCCGCGTGGGCGAGGTGATCATCCGCACCTTCCAGACCGCGCACAAGATGAAGCAGCAGCGGGGCAAGCTCTCGGAAGACACCGCGAACGCCGACAATTTCCGGGTCAAACGCTACATCGCCAAGGTGACCATCAACCCGGCGATCGCCCACGGGCTATCGACGCATATCGGCTCGGTCGAGGTCGGCAAGCTCGCGGACCTCTGCCTCTGGTCTCCGGCCTTCTTCGGCGTGAAGCCGGATCTCGTGCTGAAGATGGGCACCATCGCCGCCGCGGCGATGGGAGATCCCAACGCCTCGATCCCGACGCCGCAGCCCGTCCATTACCGCCCGATGTTCGGCGCCTACGGCCGCTCGCTGACGAAATCCTCGGTGATCTTCGTCTCCGAGGCGGCGCTGGCGAAGGGCATCGGCGCGCGATACGGCCTCGGCAAGGAGTTGCTGGCGGTGAAGAACACCCGCGGCGGCATCTCCAAGGCCTCGCTCATCCACAACAACGCGACGCCGGAGATCGAGGTGAACCCCGAGACCTACGAGGTCAGGGCGGACGGCGAGCTCCTCACCTGCAAGCCGGCCGAGAAGCTGCCGATGGCGCAGCGGTATTTCCTGTTCTGACGGCCTCGTCCGTCTGCGGTGATCGGGAAAATGTGCCCACAGGCCGGATGAGGGGCTTTCAGGATTTGGCCTCGGCCCGCTCGCTGAGCACGAAGGCCGCGAGTGCGACCACCGCCAGCCCGCCGAAGAAAGCCCATGGGCTCACGCCCAGGGCCTGCGGCAGCGTCAGCTTGCCGAGCTGGCCCACGGGGATGATCCAGGCCTTCACCCAGTCGAAGCTCAGCGCGTAGAGCACGCCGCCGAGGATCATGCCGAACGCGCCGACGAGCGCATGCAGGCTGCCCGCGCCGATGGCGGCAAGCGCCGTGCCCGGGCAATAGCCATAGAGCACCATGCCGACGCCGAAGATCGCGCCGCCGAGGCCGACGGCCAGCATGTCGGCGTTCTTGACGTGCCACTGCGTGAGGCCGGCCTGGTTCATCGCCAGCACGCCGACGCCGCCGACCACGATGGCCGTCAGCATGATCTTGAGCACCGTGAAGTCGCGGAAGCGGAACTGGTTCACGATCGTGTCGTAGTCCGCCACGCGGCCGCGATGCAGGAGAAAGCCGAAGGCCGCACCGAACACGAGCGCGAGGACGAGGGCAGGGGTTCCGGTGATCGGAAACATGGGGCTTGTTCCTTGTTCAGCGGCGGAAGAGCAGGGCGGCGGTCACGAGGCCGCTCGCGAACATGGCGGCCAGGAAGGTCCAGCCGCTGACCGCGAGCTGCAGCCCGCCCGAGATGCCGTTGCCGCTGGTGCAGCCATTGGCGAGCCGCGCCCCATACATGGCGATGGCGCCGCCCAGGAAGGCGAAGGCGAAGTTCTTTACCGGCGACCGGCCGAAGCGCTCGGCGAAGACCTGCGGCACGGCGGTGAAGCGCCAGCTGCCCGACAGCGCAGCCGAGAGGAAGCCGCCCATCAGCGTGCCGACGAGGAAGAGCGTGCCGTAATCGAGCTTCGGCAGCTGGCTCTTCCAGTAGCTGTTGGCGCTCACGAAGTCCCAGCCGAACGCTTCCGCCGCGGGCAGGGCCGCGACTTGGGCCAGCGATGTCGTGATGCCGATGGGCGTGTTGACGACGAGGAAGACGGCCCAGCTCAGGACGCCGATGCCGACGCCGACCGCGTAGGGCCGCCAGCGCGGAGACAGCGCGGCTCCGACGTGCCGCGGCGGGGAGATGGACAGCGTCGCCATGACGCGACTCCTCGTACATATTCGATCTTTTGAATATGTACGAGGAGTCGCATTTTGTCAAAGGCCAAGCTGCATCACCCTTCTCCCGTTTTCGGGAGAAGGGTCAGAAGTGAGGCCGAGAACTCTTGCCCTACTGCCACGTCACCCCAAACCGTCCCGGCAGCAGGCGGCTTTCGGGCGAGCCCGTCTGGACGATCGAGTCGAAGGAGCGGTACGGCGTCAGGCCGAGCGAGTAGGTCTGGTAGGTGCCGGGCTGCACCTGCGTGCCGGCGTCGAGGTAGGAGCGCGGCTTGACCTTGACCACGAGGTCGCGCTTGCGCTGCTGCGCTTCGGCCGTGTCGGCGGCGGCGGTCAGTGCGGCCGCGACGGCGGCGATGGCGAGAATGAGGCGCATGGCGATCTCCCTGTTCGGTGGCTGAAGGTCTTTACCCAGCCGCGTCATGCGGCGCGGGCATTGTGGCTGAAACGCTCTGTGCGGTCGCCTGTGCCGCGTTCACGGTGAGGTGAAACAGGCTCACCGTTTACCGATGCTCCCCGTGATCTCGCCCCGCATCTGCGGAGCCTTGCCGTCGGAATCGAGCCAGGTCGGCTTGCGGCCGGTCGAGAGACGCGTGGTGGGGCAGGGCGTCCGCCGCTGCTCCGCTTCGGCGAAGTAGCGGCGCAGCTCCTTGTCCTCGCCGGCCTTGATGAGCGCCAGCCGGTCGATGAAGCAGCCGAGTTCCGGCCGCTCGACCGCCGCGCCCTGCGCCGCGCAGTACCAGCCCGAGAGGCCGATCGGCCCGTCCGAGCGGAAGGCCAGGCAGCTCTGGCTGCGGCCCTGATGATCCTGGAACGTCATGTCCGCGACGTCGATCTCGCCGAACTTGGTCGTGAGCCGGCCCGGTGCCCCGGCCCGCGTCACGGCCACCCCGCGCTCCGCCTGCTGGCGCGTCATGTCGATGAAGAGGGAGGGCAGCCGTGCGGTCCCCGCCGGCCGTCTGAGCGCGATCCGCGCTTCCGGCAGTTCGGCCGCGCCCGGCTCGAACACGAGCGCATCCTCGCGGTCCCCGCTGTCGCTCTGCCGCGCCACGTAGGTCGGTGCGAGACGCTGGAACTGCGGCGCCTGCAGGGCGATCAGCTCGACCGGCTTCGGCACCTCCTTCCACGCGACCCGGTGCGAGACGCGCGGCGACTCGATGATGGAGCCGACGATCACCGGATCCGCCTGCAGGTTCTGCGAGGACGGACCGGAGAAGCTGAGCGCCAGCGCGAGGGTCGCCACCGCGCCGGCGGCGCCGAGCGTCAGGCTCCGCATGTGGGAGACGGCGAAATCCTCGACGCGCTGCAGGGGGCGCCGCGGCGGCGCGTCGGCGTCGCCCGCGAGCCGTTCGGCCAGCACGCCACCGATCTCTGACTCCACGCTCCGCATGCCCCACCCGCTCTTGCGGGGCGCCGGCTTCCACCATAGCGGAACCGCGCCCGGTTGAGGGCAATTTGAGCTGTTCCGGCAACGCAATGGTTACCAACGGGGCGGCATCTGCGCGCGTGGTGAACGAGCCGTTGCGCGGCACGGTTAACGCTGTGTCAGACGCTCATGCGACGGCGGATTTCATCGGCATCGAGGTTCGCGCGGTCGCCCGACAGCGTCACCTCGCCCCGGTCCATGACGTACCAGCGGTCCGCGAGCTCCCGCGCGAAGTCGAAATATTGCTCCACCAGCAGGATCGCCATGTCGCCCTTGTCGCGCAGGTAGGTGATGGTCCGGCCGATATCCTTGATGATCGAGGGCTGGATGCCCTCGGTCGGCTCGTCGAGCACGAGCAGCTTCGGCCGCGTCACCAGCGCGCGGGCGATGGCGAGCTGCTGCTGCTGACCGCCGGAGAGGTCGCCGCCGCGCCTGCCGAGCATGGATTCCAGCACCGGGAACAGGTCGAAGATTTCGCGCGGCACATGCCGGTCGCGTCCCTTCAGCGGTGCGAAGCCGGTCTCGAGGTTTTCCCGCACGGAAAGCAGGGGGAAGATCTCGCGTCCTTGGGGCACATAGGCGATGCCGCGCCGCGCCCGCTCTTCGGGCCGCATCCCGGCGAGCGACGCGCCGTCGAAGCTGATGCCGCCGGCGGAGACCGGCTGGTGCCCGACGATGGCGCGCATGAGCGAGGTCTTGCCGACGCCGTTTCGGCCGAGCACGCAGGTCACCTCGCCGGCGCGCGCCTCGATCGTGACGCGCCGGAGCGCCTGCGCCGCGCCGTAATGCAGGTTGATGGAGTCGACGCTCAGCATCGTCAGCGCCCCAGATAGACTTCGATCACCCGGTCGTTGCCGGCGACGGCGTCGATCGAGCCCTCCGCCAGCACCGAGCCCTCGTGCAGGCAGGTCACCTTGCAGTCCAGAGCCCGGACGAAATGCATGTCGTGCTCGACCACGATCACCGAATGATCGCGGTTGATGGTGCGCAGCAACTCGGCGGTCGCCTCGGTCTCGGCATCGGTCATGCCGGCCACCGGCTCGTCGACGAGCAGCACCTTCGGATCCTGCGCGAGCAGCATGCCGATCTCCAGCCATTGCTTCTGGCCATGGCTGAGGTCGCCCGCGAGGCGGTTGCGGTGGTCGATCAGGCGCACGGTCGTCAGGATGCCGTCGATGTCCTCGGCCGGCACATGGTTGCGCTGGCCGAACAGCGCGGAGAAGGGGCCGCGCGGGCCCTTCAGCGCCAGCAGGATGTTGTCGGCCACCGTATGGCTCTCGAAGACCGTAGGCTTCTGGAACTTGCGGCCGATGCCCATGCTGGCGATCGCCGCCTCGTCGTGGCGCGTGAGGTCGACCTTGCCGAGGTCGAACAGCACGTCGCCCTCGTCGGGGCGCGTCTTGCCGGTGATGACGTCCATCATCGTCGTCTTGCCGGCGCCGTTCGGGCCGATGATGGCGCGCATCTCGCCCGGCTCCAGCGTGAGCGACAGCGAGCGCAGCGCCCTGAAGCCGTCGAACGAGACGTTGACGTCGTTGAGATAGAGGATCGACTGGGTGACGACGCTCATGGTCAGGCCGCCTTCCCGGCTTCGGCGGGGGTCTGCGCTGGCGCGGGATTGCGGCGCAGCTTGTGCCGTGCCTGGTCCCACAGGCCGAGGATGCCCTTGGGGAGAGCCAGCGTGACGATCACGAAAAGCCCGCCCAGCGCGAACAGCCAGTAGGCCGCGAGCGGACCGCTGGTGAAGATCGTCTTCAGGTAATTGACGACGACGGCGCCCAGCGCCGCGCCGACCAGCGTGCCGCGGCCCCCGATCGCCACCCAGACGACGGCCTCGATCGAGTTGGCCGGATGGAACTCGGACGGGTTGATGATGCCGACCTGCGGCACGTAGAGCGCGCCGGCCACGCCCGCGATCATCGCCGACACGACCCAGACCAGGAGCTTGTGATGCTCGACCCGGTAGCCGAGGAAGCGCGTGCGGCTCTCCGCGTCGCGGATCGCCACGAGCACCTTGCCGTAGGCCGAGGAGACGATCACGCGCGCCAGCACGAAGGTGAGCATCAACGCTACCGCCGTCAGGAAGAACAGCGTGGCGCGCGTCGACTGCGCCTGCACGCTGAAGCCCAGGATGTCCTTGAAGTCGGTCAGGCCGTTGTTGCCGCCGAAGCCCATGTCGTTGCGGAAGAACGACAGCCAGAGCGCGTAGGTCATGGCCTGCGTGATGATCGAGAGATAGACGCCCGTGACACGCGAGCGGAAGGCGAGCCAGCCGAAGACGAAGGCGAGGATGCCGGGCACCAGCAGCACCATCAGCATCGCGTAGGGGAAATGCTGGAAGCCCCACCAGGCGACCGGCAGCTCCTTCCAGTTGAGGAAGACCATGAAGTCGGGCAGCACCGGATGCGCATAGACGCCGCGCGTCCCGACCTGCCGCATCAGATACATGCCCATGCAATAGCCGCCGAGCGCGAAGAAGGCGCCGTGGCCGAGGCTGAGGATGCCGCAATAGCCCCAGACCAGGTCGAGCGCGACCGCAAGCATCGCGTAGCAAAGGTATTTGCCGAGCAGCACGACCGTGCCGTTCGAGATGTGGAAGGGCGAGGAGGGCGGCAGCGCGAGATTGCAGAACGGCACCAGCACGGCGAGCAGGCCGAGGATGCCGAGGAAGATCGCGCCGCGGCCTTCGATCAGCTTGAGGAAGCGATGGGTCAGCATCTCAGGCCTCCACCGCCCGGCCCTTGAGCGCGAACAGCCCGCGCGGCCGCTTCTGGATGAAGAGGATGATCAGCACCAGAATCACGATCTTGCCGAGCACCGCGCCGGCCCAGGGCTCGAGGATCTTGTTGGCGATCCCGAGCGCGAAGGCGCCGAGCAGCGTGCCCCAAAGATTGCCGACGCCACCGAACACCACGACCATAAAGCTGTCGATGATGTAGCTCTGGCCGAGGTTCGGCGAGACATTGTCAATCTGCGACAGCGCTACGCCCGCGATGCCGGCGATGCCCGAGCCGAGGCCGAAGGTCATGGCGTCGACGAAGCGCGTCCGGATGCCCATCGACGAGGCCATGCGCCGGTTCTGGGTCACGGCCCGCATCTGCAGGCCGAGCGGCGTCGCCTTCAGCACCAGCAGCAGCGTCGCGAAGACAACCAGCGTGAAGACGAGGATCCACAGCCGGCCATACGTGATCTCGAGCCCCATCAGGTCGAAGGAGCCCGTCATGTAGCTGGGCGCGCCGACCTCGCGGTTCGTCGGGCCGAACCAGGTCCGGACGGCCTGCTGCAGGATCAGGCTGACGCCGAAGGTCGCAAGCAGCGTCTCGAGCGGCCGGCCGTAGAGGAAGCGGATGACGCCGCGCTCGATCGCGACGCCGACCGCGCCGGCCGTCAGGAAGGCAAGCGGGATCGCGATCGGCAGCGACCAGTCGAAGAGATGCGGCGCGTGGTCCCGGATGACCTCCTGGACCACGAAGGTCGTATAGGCGCCGATCATCACCATCTCGCCATGCGCCATGTTGATGACGCCCATGACGCCGAAGGTGATGGCGAGGCCGATGGCCGCGAGCAGCAGGACGGAGCCCAGCGACAGGCCGAACCAGAAGGTCCGCGCCGCCGAGATGATCTGCTGCTGGCGTTCGATGTCGGCGATGCCCTGGTCCAGCAGCACCTTCAGCGGCCCGCTGGCCTCGCCGGTGACCTGTCGCAGCAGGGCGAGCCCGTCCGGGGTCATGCGCCCCGACAAGGCCTGCGCCGCCTGCACCTTGTCGGCCTCAGACGCCTCCCGGCTGGTCAGCACGATCGCCGCCTTCGCTTCCGCGAAAGCCTTCTTCACCTTGGGATCCGTTTCCTTCGCCAGCGCCGCATCGAGTGCGGGGAGCGCCGTCGCGTCGCGGCTGCGGAAGATGGCGTTCGCCGCCTGCAGGCGCCTGGCAGGGTCCGGCGCCATCAGCGTCAGCGATCCGATGGCGGCGCCGACGACGCCGCGCAGGCGATTGTTGAGCCGCACGGGCTCGCCGGTCCCGGTCGCCTCGGCGCCGGTGGCGGCGTCGAAGATTTTGCCCGCCGCGTCCCGGTAGACGACCTTCTTCTCCGGCGTCACGAGCAGCCGGCGGTCCGCCAGCGCCTCGAGGATAGCGGCCGCATGCGGCGCGCCGGACGCGACAACGGCCGCGACGCCGGCCTCGGTGTCGGAGAAGCTGTCGGCCGCGAAGCGCTGCATGGCGGCGTCGAGCGACTGGGCGCGAGCCAGCGGCGGCAGCAGGCAAAGCAGCAGGCTGAGGCCGAGAAAGCGGAAGAAGGACATTGATCGTCCAGGAAGGCTCAGCCTGCGCGGTTGGCGTCCCTTCTCCCCGCAGGCAGGGTGAAGGACAGGATGAGGGGCAGGGGGAGTTCGCGCAGCACCTGGCCGTGAGGCGACTCCCCCGAGCCCCTCACCCCGGGCCCTCTCCCCGCAGGCGGGGAGAGGGGGGCTTCAAGGCGTCAGCCGCACTTCTTCAGCACGGTGTTGTAGTTGCCGCACTTCAGGGTCACCCAGTCGGCCTCGAGGTCCTTCGAGCCCGGCAGGTGGTCGGTCCAGGCGTCGCCCGGCACGAGGTCCTTCGTCTGCCACACCACGTCGAACTGACCGTCGGCACGCACCTCGCCGATGAGCACCGGCTTGGTGATGTGGTGGTTCGGCAGCATCTTGGAGATGCCGCCCGTGAGGTTCGGGGCCTCGATGCCCGGCAGCGTGTCGATGACCTTGTCGACGTCGACCGTGCCGGCCTTGGTCACGGCCCGGACCCACATCTCGAAGCCGATGACATGGGCTTCCATCGGGTCGTTGGTGACGGCCTTGTCGTTCTTCTTGAAGGCCTTCCAGGCCTTGATGAAGGCTTCGTTGGTCGGGTTCTTGACGGACTGGAAGTAGTTCCAGGCCGCGAGATGGCCGACGAGCGGCTTCGTGTCGATGCCCGCGAGCTCTTCCTCGCCCACCGAGAAGGCGACGACCGGAATGTCGGTTGCCTTGATGCCCTGGTTGCCGAGCTCCTTGTAGAACGGCACGTTCGCGTCGCCGTTGATCGTGGAGACGACGGCGGTCTTCTTGCCGGCGGAGCCGAACTTCTTGATGTCCGACACGATCGTCTGCCAATCGGAATGGCCGAACGGCGTGTAGTTGATCATGATGTCGGCGGGCGCCACGCCCTTCGAGATCAGGTAGGCCTCGAGGATCTTGTTGGTCGTGCGCGGATAGACGTAGTCGGTGCCTGCGAGCACCCAGCGCTTGGCCTCGCCGCCATCCTTCGACCTGAGGTAGTCGACGGCGGGGATCGCCTGCTGGTTCGGCGCGGCGCCGGTGTAGAATACGTTGCGCTCGCTCTCCTCGCCCTCGTACTGGACGGGGTAGAAGAGGATGTTGTTGAGCTCCTTGAAGACGGGGAGCACCGACTTGCGGCTCACCGAGGTCCAGCAGCCGAACACGGCCGAGACCTTGTCCTTCGAGATCAGCTCGCGTGCCTTCTCGGCGAACAGCGGCCAGTTCGACGCCGGGTCGACCACGACGGGCTCGAGCTTGCGGCCGAGCAGGCCGCCCTTGGCGTTCTGCTGCTCGATGAGCATCAGCATCACGTCCTTCAGCGTCGTCTCCGAGATCGCCATCGTGCCCGACAGCGAGTGAAGGATGCCGACCTTGATGGTCGGGGCCTGCGCGAAGCTCGGTCGGATGCCGCCGGCCAGCATCGTCGCGCCGCCGAGCGTCGCACCCAGCATTCCACGCCTTGTCATCGTCATCGGTTTTGCTCCTGTTCGCCTGCCCGATTGATTGCTCTCGCAGTGCAGCAATCGTCGTGCCAAAGCGGGCGACCGGTGAAGCGCCGCAAGCCGCCGTTAAAATACGCTACGCTCATGTGGTTTGAGCCGCTTTCCCGGGCGATTGCCTGAAAAAGCGGCGAGCTGCACTGGATCAAGAAGGCCGCTGCCCACGGACGCAACGTCAGCGCGGGAACCCCGGCGGGAGGGAGACGGTTGTCCGTGCGCAACGGAAAGGCGGAGCCATGGCCCGGATCACCGGATTGTTCGACACGCGGCGCGAGGCGGAAATGTCCATCGAGCGGCTGGTGCAGGACCGGGGCTTCGACCGACGCGCGATCGCCGTGATGCCGGAGCAGAGCGAGAACAGCGCCGGCACCGAAATCGCGGGAGCCGACGCCAAGCGCGGTGAACCTGTCGTGCCCTCAACCGACGAGGCCGCCCTGAATGGACGCATCGCCGTGTCGCTCGACGCCGGAGAGGACGACGCGTCCGAGATTCGCGCGGCCTTCGAGGAATTCGGGGCTGCGGACGTCACGATCGCATGAGCGCGACGCGGGCGGCGGGAACGATCCGCGCCCGACAGGCTTTCACCCGTAACGCCGCGCTGGAGCCCGCACCATGTCCGACAAGCCTGAAGCCTTCGCCGTCGATTCCGCTTCGATCGAAGTGGCGCCGATCCAGATTCCGGGCGCGACGCCGGGCGGCATCGAGGCGCAATTGCTCAACATCGATCTCGCGCGCGGCATCGTCGCCACGATCATTCATTTCCGCCCCGGCGCGGAGATTCCGGCCCATTTTCACAAGGAAGGCGCCGAGGCTCATTTCGTGCTCGAAGGCGAGCTGACCGACGGTGATCGCACCTACGGCCCAGGCTCCTACCTCACGCACGCCGCCGGCGTCGTCCACGGTCCGCACCGCTCGGAAAAGGGCTGCCGGGTGCTGACGGTGCAGGGCGGCAAGATGGCGGCGCATGACAGCGACTTTCACCTGGCTGATGGCCAGAAGGCCGGTCCGGCGGGACAGGGAAGCCAAGCCTCCGTCGAGGCCAATTCTCGTCCTGCCGTGACGGATGCAGGCTCCGCCACTCCGCCCGACATGGAACACGAGCCCGTCGACCAGTCGGAGCTTCTGGAGTCGCAGAAGACGGCGCCGACGGCGGACAATCCGACGAACCCGAATACGGGCTGAGACAGTGAAGTCGCGTCGGTGCGATCTTTACATGTCATTCGGTCGAGCAGCTTGCAGCCTGTTCCGAAAAGAAAGACGCTCCTTCGATCAGGAATGCTCTGAAGAGAGCGGTTGTTGTCGGAGAATGACAGTCAGCGGTTGGGTTCAGCGCTGAATTTAAGTCTTGAAGGATCATCGGTGAAGCTTTTCCCAATGGACAAGGCGAGTTTGTCAGGCTGAGTTATCGTCATCCGCTGGGGGTGGCGACATGGCGATGTTTTGCAATTGCAGCAGTTGCGCGGGCTCAGGCGCGGATCTCGCATTTGCCGTCGATGATGGTGGAGGCGCAGCCGCCAAGCCCTCGTATGACTCTCTCCAGGCCGCCCAACAGATCACGAGGAACGTCAGCGCCATCTATCTGCCGAGCGTCCCAAGCCCCCTCGCGATCACCTATGCCTACCGGGAGACGGCGACGGCTCCGGCCGCGCCGTCGGGGGCGACGAACTGGATCGGCGGGCTGAACAGCGACATGGGCGGCTTCACCCCGTTCAACGCGCAGCAGATCACCGTCATGGAGACCATGATCCAGATGGTCCGCGACATCGCGAATGTCACCCTGACTCGTGTCGGAACGGGCACCGCCGGTCCGGGCGCCTACACCGACAATGCACAGTTCCTGATCGGCAACTACACAACGGGTTCCGCCACGAGCTATGCTGGTTTTGGACAATACAATTTTTATAAGTATTCGAGTGGCGTCTATGTCAGGGCCGGCAAGGTATGGACGGACGGGAGCGAGGCAGCCATAGCAAGTCCTAGCGAACTCAAGTATGCTGGGAGGTTATTTGTGCATGAGTTCATGCATACATTGGGGCTCTCGCACCCCGGCAGCTACGATGTCACGAAACCTGGGTACAGTTACGACTCGAACGCCCTCTACGCCGAAGATACGCGGCAATATTCGGTCATGTCCTACTTCGATGAAACGCACTCGGGCGCCAATTGGGGGAATGCCGAAGCCATGACGCCGATGATCCATGATATCGCCGCTCTGCAGCGGCTCTATGGAGCCAACCAGACGACGAGAACAGGGGACAATACATACGGGTTCAATGGCAACACCGGCTATGGCGCCATGACCATGAGCACCCCAACGGACCAGCGTACCTTCGCGATCTGGGACGCAGGCGGCAACGACACGATCGATCTTTCCGGCTATTCCACGGCATCGACGATCAATCTCAACCAGGAAGCCTTCAGCTCGGCGGGCACACGCAGCGACGGTGGGATGATGGTCAACAACATCTCCATCGCGCGGGGCGTGGTCATCGAGAGGGCCATCGGCGGGGCCGGCTCCGATACCATCATCGGCAACGCCGCCGCGAACAGTCTCGTCGGCGATGGCGGGGATGATCGCATGACCGGCAGTGGCGGCAACGACGCCATCGATGGGGGAGGCGGCCGCGATACGGCCGTCTATGCGCGCTCACGCGCGGATTACACCGTGACCTCGAATGCCCCGGCCGTCACGGTCGCCGACAGGACGGCGGGCCGTGACGGATCCGACACGCTCGCCGGTATCGAGCGGCTCGATTTCGCCGATGGGACGCTGGCCCTCGATATTGCGCTGCCGGGCCAGGGTGCAAGCAACGCCGGTTCGGCCTACCGGCTGTACGAGGCGGCCTTCAATCGGAGTCCCGACGTTGCGGGACTCAGTTTCTGGATCAATCAACTCGATTCGGGAGCCTTCGCGCGCGACCGCATGGCGCAGGGCTTCGTCGGCTCGGCGGAATTCAGGGCGGTCTATGGTGCAGATCCCTCGGCCGAGGCCCTCGTCAACGGCTTCTACAGGAACATCCTCGATCGCAGTCCGGAGAAGGCGGGGTTCGACTTCTGGTTCGGCATCCTGAACGGCCGCCCTGACCTGCGCTCCTCCGTGCTGGACGCGATCGCCAATTCGCCGGAGAACCAGCAGGGACTGCTTCCCGTCATCGGGCAAGGCATCTGGATCCCGGGCGAGGCGATCGGGTGAAGAATCTCCGCGCGGAAAGGGCGGACCATGGTGCGAAGGGACGGGCCGCGGGAGCGACTGGTGGGCCCTGCAGGACTCGAACCTGCAACCAGACCGTTATGAGCGGCCGGCTCTAACCATTGAGCTAAGGGCCCCGGCCCAAGGGGATATCGGGGCTCAGGGGGCTGGTCAACGGCGCGGGTCGTCAGCGCCAGAGCGGCGACAGGAAGATGGCGATGGTCGCGAGGAAGGCGAGGCTCCAGAGGATCGAGCGCAGCGTCGGCCGGTCGGTGACGTAGGCGGCCACATAGCCGATCCGGAGCAGCACGAAGGCGAGGGCGAGGGCGTTGATCGCGGCGCCGGGGCCGGTCTTCATCTCCGCGAGCAGCACGGCCACGGCGAAGAAGGGGAAGGCCTCGAAGCCGTTCTGATGCGCCGCATGGGCCCGCTTGGCCGCGCCGTCGTAGCCGAGCGCCCGGCCGCGTGGGTCATGGTTGTCGTAGGAGCCGCCGAGCCCCTTGGCGAGGCCGGTCGTCAGGATGGGCAGGAGGGCGGCGACGAGGATGCACCAGTTGGCAAGGCTCATCGCGCGCACTGCTCCCATTCATCTGCCACATGATTGATGTACCGGAGTTACGCGCCGCGCATCGGTTCGGATGCGTCCTGACGGGAGAGGCTCCTTGGAATCGCGTCCGCCCGGCCTTAGCTTGCACCTCATGCAAGGCATCACATCACCGACGGCGATCTTCTGGCGCAGGCGCGGCCTCGCCGCGCTTCTGGCGCTCTCCGCGGCGGGCTGCGAAAGCTCCGGCCGCTTCACCGATTTCGGCGGCAGCCGGCAGGCCGTCGCGCCGCCGCCACGCGTGCAGACCTTCACGCCCGCGCCGATGGGCCGCGTCGAGACGAGCGCGTTGCCGCCGCTTGGCGGGACGCAGTCGTTGCCGCCCCCTGCTGGCGCCAATCCCGAACTCGAGGGCCTGCCCTCGCGGCCGGACGGGGCGAGCCCTTCGACCATCCCCTCGCCAGGTCTGCCGCCGGCCGGCGGCAGCGTGCCGATCGATCCGGAGCCCGTCCGTCCGGCGCAACGTCCTGTCGAGCCGCCGCCGGTCGCCGAGCCGCCCCCGCGCGTTGCCGCGCGGCCCGATCCGGCGCCGGTCCCGGCCGCGCCGTCGCGCACCAACGTGATCGGCAACTGGAGCGCCCGCGAGGCGAGCGGCGGCAACTGCCGCGTCACGCTCTCGAGCGCGCCGACGCTCGATCTTTACAAGGCCTCGTCGTCGGGCTGCCAGTCGCGCGAGCTGCAACGCATCTCGGCCTGGGAGCTCCGGGGCGACGAGGTCTATCTCTACGAGCCCGGTGGCGGCGTCGCGGCGCGCCTGAAGCAGTCCGGACGCGGATTCGAGGGAGCCTCGGCCAAGACCGGCGCACCCATTTCGCTGAACAAGTAAGGCCTCAGGCGGCCGCCACGGCCGCGAAGCCGGCCGCCTCGCTGTCGCCGTCGTCATCGTCGCGGCGCGTGGCGATATGGTCCGGCCCGTCGCCATGGCCGAGCCAGCGCGTCTCCAGCGGACCGGGCGCCGCCGCGCCTTCGCCGATGCCTGCGGCGACGCCGAAGCCCTGCAGCGCCAGACGCCCGCGCGGCGAAAGCGCGATCTCGATCTGCGCCATGTCCCGCGGCAGGGCCGTGCCGACGGGATGGGCGTAGAAGCGGGGCAGGCGGGTGCGGTTGCGCGTCCGGTCGCGAGGGAGCGACAGGAGAGCCGCCTCGCCGAGGCTGACCAGCTCCGTCACCCGGCCCGGCGTGTTGCCCGGCCGCGTCGCGCCGAGGTCGCGCGTCACGACGATGCTGTCCTTCAGCTTGTCGCCGAGCACGGCGCGGATCTCCGCCTCCACCGCCGCCGGCAGGACCACGATCGCCTCCGGCGCGGCGTCGATCTGCGCCCGGAGGACGAACGGGTCGAACGGCCCGTGCAGCGCCACGCTCGTGCCGCTGATCAGCGGCGCTGCGACGGTGGCGATGAATCCCGCCGCCGACACGGGCGCGAAGGTGGTGATGATCGAGCCGCGGCTCGTGAGTCCCGACGTGGCGGAGAGCGCGAGCGCGTCGCTGATCACCTGGGCATGCGTGCGCGCATGGGGCGCAAGCCCGTGCGGCGTGCGGTCGAAGGTGATGACGGCGGCCTGCTGGGCGGTCGTCCGTGGTAGCGGCTGAGGGGCAAGCTCGCTCTCCTGCCAGTCGTCCAGCGAGACGACGCCCTGCGGCGCGCCCGGGCCGAAGGCGCAGACGAAGCGGACGCCGTAGTAGCGGCTGGCGGCGATCCGCGCGGCCTCCGACGGGGCGAGCGAGACGTAGCGGTTCACGGTAACGATCGCCTTGGCGCTGACCGCCTGCGCCGCCTCGACCATCTCGGTCTCGGAAGCGACGACCGAGATCGGGCAGGGCACGTATCCGGCCGCAATCAGGCCGAGCAGCGCCACCACGCCGTCGACGCAGTTCGGCATGGCCACGAGCACCGGGTCGCCCGGCTTGAGGCCCAGCGTCAGGATCTGCCGGCTGAAGCGGTCGACGAGCGCGCCGAGGTCGGAGATGGTGGTCGTCTTGGGGCGCAGGTCGCTCCATGCCACCAGGTCGGGCGCGTCGCTGAAGCTCCGGCGGCCGGGCCTCGCCCCGACTGCGGTCGAAAGCAGCGCATCGATCGTCAGCTTTGCCCAGGCCCCGTTGAGCTGCCGTTCCAGCGGTCTGGTCGCGTCGTTCATGCGCCTGCCTGCCCCATGCAGCATGTCCGGCCGGGCGTCCGGGCTCTGATTCCCTGCGGACTGTACCGCAGCTTCACTCGCGCCACCACGTTTCGAAATTCAGGTCGAACCGCGGGGCGCGCTCGGGCCGCTTGACGCGCGCCTGCCGCGCCATCCAGCGCTCGGGGGCGAAGTAGAGCGGCAGCACGTAATGGCCGGAGAGCAAGGCCCGGTCGAGCGCGCGGACGGCCGCGACGAATTCCTCGCGGCTTGTCGCCTTGCGCAGCGCGTCGAGCATCGCATCGACGGCCGGGGAGCGGACGCCCGCATAGTTGAGGCTGGCCTCGCGCGCGGCGGCGGCGGAGGAGAAGCGGTTCGGCTGCTCGGTCCCCGGCGAGGCGCTGACGGAGTAGGTCCAGATCATCGTGTCGAAGTCGAAGGTCCTGAGCCGCCGCCAGTAGAGGCTCGAGTCGACGAAGCGCACCGCGAGCCCGATGCCGAGCGGCTTCAGCGCGTCGGCGAAGGCGAGGCCGACGCGCTCCTGCTCCTTGGAGAGCGCGAGCAGTTCCAGCGTCAGCGGCGCACCGGCGGGATCGACCACGCGGCCGCCGGTGACGCGGTAGCCCGCCTCCTTGAGCAGCGCGAGAGCCGCCTGCATCCGCTGCCGGTCGCGCCCCGACCCGTCGGACCGCGGCGGCCGCCACGTGCCGGCCAGGATGTCGGGCTTGATGTCCGCCTTGAAGGGCGCAAGCAGCGCCAGCTCCCGCGCGTCCGCCGGCCGGCCGGTCGAAGCGAGTTCCGACTGGTCGAAGAAGCTCTGCTGCCGCGTATAGGCCCCCTGGTGCAGGTTGCGGTTCAGCCACTCGAAATCGAGGAGTTCCGTCAGCGCCTCGCGCACCCTGCGATCCGCGAGCTGCGGCCGGCGCGTGTTGAAGACGATGCCCGTCATGCCGCGCGGAGCCTCGAAGCGGATCGGGTCCTTGACGATCTGCCCGTCGCGCATCGCCTGGAAGCCGTAGCCGTCGAGCCACTTGCCCGGATCAGACTCGAAGCGCACGTCCACGAGCCCGACCTTGAAGGCCTCGAACAGCGCGTTGCTGTCGCGGTAGAAATCGACGCGGATCTCGTCGAAATTGAAGTGGCCCTTCAGGATCGGCAGGTCCTTGCCCCAGAAGTCGGCGCGACGCCGGAGCGTGAAGGACTTGCCCGGATCCATCTCCGCCAGCGCATAGGGACCGCTGCCGAGCGGTGGCTTGAAGCTCGGCTGCTCGAAACTCTCGACCTTGACGTCATGCCGCGCAAGCGTCGGCATCAGCGCGAGAAGCAGCGGCAGCTCGCCGTCCGGCTCGGCGAAGACGAAGCGGATCGTCCGCTCGGCCGGCAGCACCACCTCCTTGACGCGGCGATAGGCGCTGCGCTGCACGGGCCGCCCCTTCTCGCGCAGGAGTTCGAACGTGAAGCGGATGTCCTCGGCCGTCACCGGCTTGCCGTCGGCGAAGCGTGCGGCCGGATTGAGCCGGAACTCGACCCAGGACCGGTCCGGCGCCGTCTCGATGGTTTCGGCCACGAGCCCATAGAGCGTGAACGGCTCATCGAGCGAGCGCATCATCAGGGGCTGCACGATCAGCGGGTTGATGCCGCTGCCGCCCGACACCTCGGGCACCGCGCCGCGTGCGATGAAGGGGTTCATGCTGTCGAAGGTGCCGAAGGCGCCGACGACCAGCCGCCCGCCCTTGGGCGCGTCGGCCCGGGCGTAGGGGAGTTGCGCGAAGCCGGAAGGGAGCGCCGGCGTGCCGTGCCGGGCGATGCCATGGCTCGGTTGCGCCGCCGCGCCGGCGATCAGCCCGCAGGCGAGGCCGCAAGCGAGGCCGGAGGACAGGGCGACGGCGCGCAATCCCGGAAGCAGGCGTCGAATCATGGCGGGACGTTATCATGCCCCTTCGCTTGTCGCCCGGCAGGCCCACGAAGCGTTTCGAAGACCTCTGGCATCCAGGGGGAAGAACCGTTAAAGGCCTTCCGGCAGTCACGGTGTTGCCGCAAGCCTTGGGCAAAGCCGCGCCCGGCCATGAGCATTTTCGAAGGACGAGAACGAATGACGTCAGTCACCCCCGCGTCGCGCCATCCCGCGTCCTGGCGACTCGCCGCGCTTGCAGCGCTGGCGCTGACCGCGGCGACGCCGCTCGCCGCCCAGCAGGCGCAGCAGACGCAGCGGCCCGCCGGCCAGGGTCAGGGGCAGGCCCAGCGTCCCCCGGCGCAGCAGCCGGCCGCGCAACAGCCCGCCGCGACGGGCTCTGCGGTCGTCGCGCTGAAGGGCGACCCCAACCAGCAGGAATGGACGAAGGTCTGCGGCAAGGATCCGGCGACCCAGCGCGAGACCTGCTACACCACGCGCGATTTCGTCGCCGAGAACGACACGCCCGTGCTCGCCGTCGCCGTCTATGAGACGAAGGGCGAGGGCAACAGGGTTGACCGTCAGGTCCGCTACCTCCTGCCGCTCACCTTCCTCCTGCAGCCCGGCATCCGCACCTCGATCGACGGCGGCCAGCCCGTGGCCGGCCGCTACTCGATCTGCGTGCAGAACGGCTGCTTCGCCGAGTTTGCGGCGACGGACCAGTTCTTCACCCGCATGAAGTCCGGCAAGGTCCTGACGCTGCAGGTGCAGAACCAGGCGGCGCGCGACGTCAGCTTCACCATCCCGCTCGATGGCTTCGCCAAGGGCTTCGACGGCCCGCCGATCGATCCGAAGGTGCTCGAGGAGCAGCAGAAGAAGCTGCAGGAGGAACTGCAGCGCCGCAGCGACGAGCTGCGCCGGCAGGTCCAGCAGGGCGGCGCCCCGGGCGTGCCGGGCGCTCCCGCGCCGGCCCCGGCTCCCGTCCCTGGCGCGCCCAGGCCCTGATCGCGGGGTTCATTCCAGTCAAAAGCCGCCGGGGCGACCCGGCGGCTTTTTTCATGAGCGGCGTCCGTCTCAGGGGACGAGGACGGTCGATCCGGTCGTCTTGCGGCCCTCGAGCGCGCGATGCGCCTCGGCGGCCTCAGCCAGCGGAAAGCGATGGTTGACCGGGATCTTCACCGTGCCGTCGCCGACCACCTTGAAGAGGTTGCGGGCCATGTCGCGCAGCGTCTCCGCCTCGGCCGTGTAAGCGAACAGCGTCGGCCGCGTCACATAGAGTGAGCCCTTGCCGGAGAGGATGCCGACGTTGAAAGCCTCGACCGGGCCCGACGCGTTGCCAAAGCTCACCATCATGCCGAACTTCCGGAGCGAATCGAGCGACGCCATGAAGGTCGCCTTGCCGACGCCGTCATAGACGACGTCGCAGCCGACGCCGCCGGTGATCTCGCGCACGCGCTTGGCGATGTCCTCCTTCGACGTGTCGAGCACGTGATGGCAGCCGAGCTCCTTCGCGATCGCCACCTTCTCGGCCCCGCCCGCGGTGCCGATGACGGTCGCGCCGATGTGCCGGGCCCACTGGCAGAGGATCTGGCCGGTGCCGCCGGCGGCGGCGTGGATCAGCGCCACATGGCCGGGCGCGAGCTTGAAGGTGCGGTGGAGCAGGTACTCGGCGGTGAGGCCCTTCAGCATCATGCCGGCCGCGGTCTCATAGGAAACCGACTCGGGGAGGGGCACCAGCAGCTTGGTGTCGATCACCCGCTCCTCGGCATAGGCGCCCAGCGTCGAGACATACGCCACGCGGTCGCCGACCTTGAAGTCGGTGACGCCGGGCCCGACCGCCGTGATTTCGCCCGCGGCCTCGTTGCCGGCGACGAAGGGCATGGAGGGCGCGGGATAGAGACCGGTGCGGAAATAGACGTCGATGAAGTTGAGGCCGACCGCATGATGCTTGACCACCGCCTGGCCGGGGCCGGGCGCGGGCGTCGCGACCTCCTCGTAGATCAGCTTTTCCGGTCCGCCGGTCTCGTGCACGCGTATGGCTTTGGGCAAGGCATCCTCCTTGTCGTTGGGTTGGGCCACTGATTCACCCGCGCGCTCACGTGCGCAAGGGCAATGTTCGCCTGTCCGACTCGATCGCGGCGCGAAGCGCGCGCTGTTCCGCGGCATCAAGCGGGAAGCGCCACATGATGGCGACCGCGACGAGCTTCAGCGCCACGGGCAGGGCCGCATAGAGCATGCCGAGCATCCAGAGGCCGAAGTCGCTCTTCACGCCCGACCCCGGATCGTAGCCGGATGCCGCGAGCAGCGGAAAGGCGATGCCGACGGCGAGCGCCAGCGCGAGCTTCGTGGCGAGGCCCCAGATCGCGAGATAGAGGCCGGAGCGTTCCTCGCCGGTCTTGGCGGTGTCCACGTCGATCACATCGGCCTGCAGCGAGGCCGGCAGCACCAGATCGGCGCCCACCGCGAAGCCGGTGCCGAGGCAGATCAGCAGGAACGCCCGTTCCGCGCCCGGCCCCAGGAATGGCGCGAAGCCGAAGACGACGCAGGCGAGGAGCATCGACCAGCACCAGGCCACATGCTTGCCTCTCCTCGCGGCGATCCGCAGCCAGAACGGCATCCCGGCGAGCCCGGACACGAAATAGACGAGCAGGAACAGCCCCGCCTTGGGCCCAAGCTCCAATCGGTCGCCGACGAACAGGAGGAAGAGCGTCATCGGCAAGCCGTTGGCGAGCCCGTTCGCCAGATAGGCGGAGACCAGCCGGCGGAACGGCCGGTTCGCCAGCATCGCCGCGAGCCCGTCACGGAGAGGCACGCGCTCGCGCGAGCGGTCCGCGGGCTCCGGCGCCAGCGAGAGAGCCGCCACGGACGCGATCGGCAGCGCCACGACCATTACCATCGCGAAGGCGGAGAGCGCCCGGTCCGCGCCGCCCGTGTCACCACCGCTGTATGCATATTGCAGCAGCAGCGCTGCGAGCGTGCCGACGAAGGTGAAGCCCTCGCGCACCAGGGTGACGCGGCTGCGGCCCTCGTAGCTGCGCGACAGCTCCGCGCCCCAGGCCGCGTAGGGCACGAGCGCGATCGTCCAGCCGAGCGAGAGCATGAGCCCCCAGCCCAGCAGGTGCAGCCAGCCCGCGCCGGCGGGCGGCGTGAAGAGCATATAGGCGGCTAGGGCGGTCAGCGGCACGCCGGCGGCGAACCAGAGCTTCCGCCGTCCGAGGCGGCTTCGCGTGCGGTCCGACAGGTGCCCGGCGATCGGGTCACTGAAGGCGTCGAAGAGCCGGACGGCCAGCAGCACCTGCCCGACGACCGCGATCGGCACGCCGAGCGTGGCGTAGTGGCTCGGCACGATGACGTAGAAGGGCAGCGCCAGCAGCGCGAGCGGCAGCGCCGGGAGCCCGTAGGCCGCGAGCTGCGGCCAGGTCGGCTCCCTGCCGCCGCCGGCGCTATTTCGCATAGACGATCTGGCGGACGTCGATGTTCCTGCTCTGGAAGCCGGCCTCGCAATAGGCGAAGTAATATTCCCAGAGCCTGCGGAAGCGCTCGTCGAACCCGAGCGGCGTCAGCTCATGCCAGGCCGCCCGGAAGCGGTCGCGCCAGGCATCGAGCGTGCGGGCGTAATCGAGCCCGAAGATGCGCTCGGAGACGCGCGACAACCCATGCGCGCTGCCCAGCTCGTCGAGCCGCGTCGGTGTCGGCAGCATGCCGCCGGGGAAGATGTAGCGGCGGATGAAGTCGATCTCGGTGCGGTAGCCCTCGAAGAACCGCTCCTGGATCGTGATGATCTGCAGCGCGGCGGTGCCGCCGGCGCGCAGCCGGTCGCGGAGCTGGGCGAAATAGGACGGCCAGTATTGCTCGCCCACCGCCTCGAACATCTCGATCGAGGCGATGCGGTCGTAAAGGCCGCGCTCATCGCGGTAGTCCTGCAGCTTGATCTCGACGCGCTCGTTCAGCCCCGCCTCGAAGATGCGGCGCCTGGCGAACTCATACTGCTCCTGCGAGATCGTCAGCCCCGTGACGCGGCAGCCGATCTCGGTCGCGGCGAATTCCGCGAAGCCGCCCCAGCCGCAGCCGATCTCCAGCACCGAGTCGCCGGGGCCGATGCCGCCCGCCTCGGCCAGCGTGCGGTACTTGCGCGTCTGCGCGGAGGCGAGGTCGTTGTCCCCCGGGGCGAAGATCGCCGAGGAATATGTCATCGTCCGGTCGAGCCACTGCCGGTAGAAGGCGTTGCCGATGTCGTAATGCGCGTGGATGTTCCTGCGCGAGCCGCTCTTGCTGTTGCGGTTGAGCCAGTGCCGGAAACGCTGCAGCAGCTTCACGATCGGCCGGCCGGGCAGCAGCGTCGCCACGGCGTCGTGGTTGACGCAGAACAGGAGCAGGAACGCCGTGAGATCCGGCGTGTCCCATTCCCCGGCGATATAGGCCTCCGCGAAGCCGATGTCGCCGCCCTCCAGCAGCCGACGGCCGAAGCCGAGGTCATGGATGACGATCTCGGCCTCCGGGCCGGGTTCCGCTCCGGTGAAGCGATAGCGCCGGCCGTCGGGCAACTGTGCGACGAGGCTGCCGTGGCTGATTCTGACGGCATAGCCGAAGGCCGATCGGACGAAGGCGGGCAGGTCGCCCGTCGTTTCCTTGAGCGTGGCGGCGGTGACCGCCACGGGGGCGAGTAGGGCGGCTGACGTTACCGCATTCTGGGCGGTACTCATGGCGATGCTCATGCGCTGTTCCCCTGGACAGGATCGAGGAAGCTCCCGCGCGCGCTGGCGGCCGGCGGCGGCTCGGGTCTCCCGAAGAACGCGATGCCCTTCAACCACAGCTTCATGGCCTCGATATGGATTCCGGCGACCACCTTCAGCGTCAGCAGAGGCACGCCGAGGAAGGCCGCGAGGACCGCGCGATCGCGGAGCGGCCGGCGCCGCCCGTGGAAGGTCGCGGCGAGGAGGGGTCCGCGCTCGTCGCATTCAAGGATGCGCAAGGCCACGTCCTCGGCCGGCGGGCGGATGCGGAAGCGATAGGTCGCCGCCATCCCGACGAAGGGCGACACATGGAAGAGCTTGGCGCGCTCCTGCCGGAGCCCGGCTTCGCTCCATTCGCCGTCCGCGACCGGCGCGACATAGCTGTGCCGGTCCCCGAAGGTGTTGCGCACCTCGTAGATCATGCCGACGAGCCGATCCTCGCCGTCATGGGCGAAATAGACCGAGATCGGATTGAACACGAAGCCGAGCACCCGGGGGTAGCAGAGCAGGGTGATCCGCTCGACCGGCGTCGTCAGACCCGCCGTGGCGAGCAGCGACCGCGCATGGGCGGCAAGCCCCGACGCTGCGCCCGCCCCATGATCGGACTCGCGGAACGAGAGCAGGTTGAAGCGTCCGACGGAGAAGAAGCGCGAGGCCGCGTGCGCCTCCGCCAGCCGGTCGAGGTCGATCGCGAGATGATAGGTGCGGTAGCTGAAGCGATGCGGCTTCGGCTTCAGGCGCGCATGCATGACCAGCCCGGCATAGAGCGCCGCTGCAGGCCGGCCGGGAGCGATCCCGTCCATCCGCTCACTCGGCGGCCGCGACGGCATCCGCCGCGCGCCAGGGGATCGTGGCGCCGAGCCCTTCCGCGGCGGCCATGCCGGACACGAGGCCATCCTCGTGGAAGCCGTAGCCCGTCCAGGCGCCGGCGAACCAGGTGCGGTTGCGGCCGTTCACCGTCCGCAGCCGCTTCTGCGCGGCGAAGGCCGCGGCGTCATATTGCGGATGCGAATAGCTGTAGACGCCGAACACCAGGTCCTCGCGCGGCGGCTCCGGCGGGTTGAGCGTGACGAACAGCGGTCGGGCCGGGTCGATCCCTTGCAGATGCTGCATGGAATAGCTGACGCAGACGTCGCCCTCGGAGCGGTCCGAGGCCCGCAGGAAATTCCAGGCGGCCCAGGCCTCGCGGCGCTTCGGCATCAGCCGGGGATCGCGGTGCAGGTAGACCGCGTTCGGCCGGTAGGCCACGGCGGACAGGATGGCGCTCTCTTCCTCGGACGGGTCGGACAGCAGGGCCATCGCCTCGTCGGAATGCGTCGCGACGACGACATGGTCGAAGCGGTCGGTCGATCCGTCGGCCGTTGTCACGCTCACGCCGAACGCGTCGCGCGCGATGGCCGCGACAGGGCTGCCGAGCCTGTAGCGGTCCCGGATCGGCGCCGTCAGTTTATCGACATAGCTCCGGCTGCCGCCCGTGACCGTCCGCCAGACAGGACGCTCCCAGTGCAAGAGCTTGTGGTTCTCGAAGAAGGCGACGAAATTCTCGGCCGGGAAATCGAGCATGCGCTCCGCCGGCGTCGACCAGATCGCAGCGCCCATCGGCACGATGTAGCGGTCGCGGAAATACGCGGAGAAGCGCTCCCGGAGGATGTAGTCGCCGAGCGAGAGGCCGGCCAGTCGCCCCGCCGCGAGGTCGTTCCGCGCCGATTTCTGGAAGCGCAGGATCTCCAGCAGCATGCCGAGGTAGCGCGGGTTCACGATGTTGCGGCGCTGCGCGAAGAGGCCGTTCAGCACCTCCTGCGTGCGGCCGACCCACTCGAACTCGCCGTTCCCGATCGAAACCGAGAAGCTCATGTCCGACGCCTGCGTCTCGACGCCGAGGTAGTCGAACATCGCCGTCAGGTTCGGATAATTCAGCGTGTTGTAGACGATGAAGCCCGTGTCCACGGCGATGCGCTTGCCGTCGTAGTCGATGTCGACGGTGGCGCTGTGGCCGCCGATCCGACGCTCGGACTCGAACACGGTGACCTCGCACCGCTCGCTCAGCAGGCGGGCGGCGGCATTGCCGGCGATGCCGGCCCCGACGATGGCGACCCGCATCAAGCGCTCACGGACCGGTCAACCGATGGACGGATCGATGGGCAAGTCGTCATGCGGACTCCGGAGACAGGGATTGGAACGCGGCGAGCGCCCTCTCCCTGCCCGATTCATGCTTGATGATCGGGAACGGATAGGTCTCGCCAAGCGTTATACCCGCGCGCGCACGAATTGGATGTGGCGACTCCCATGGTTTGTGGATGTACGTAGCCGGTATCCCGGCAAGTTCCGGCACGTAGCTGCGCACGTAGTCGCCGTTGGGATCGAACTTCTCGCCCTGCAACACCGGCGCGAACACGCGGAAATAGGGCGCCGCGTCGGCCCCAGAGCCCGCGACCCACTGCCAGCTCGCCGCATTGTTGGCGGGGCAGGCATCGACCAGCGTGTCCCAGAACCATTCTTCGCCGCGCCGCCAGTCGATCAGCAGATGCTTCACCAGGAAGGATGCGACGATCATCCGCACCCGATTGTGCATCCAGCCCGTGCGCCAGAGTTGTCGCATGCCGGCATCGACGATCGGAAAGCCTGTCCTGCCGCGTGTCCAGGCCTCTAAGGCCTCCGGATCCTCGCGCCAGGGAAAGGCATCGAAACGCGGCTGGAAGTTCTTCGTCGCCAGTGCGGGGAACTGGAAGAGCAGATGATGCGAGAATTCGCGCCAGCCGATCTCGCTCAGGAACTTGTCGATGTCCGTTTCGCTGGCGCTGCCGTCGCCCGATTCGACGCTATGCCTCGCGGCGCTCCAGACCTGCCGCGGACCGATCTCGCCGAACCTGAGATGCGGCGACAGGCGTGACGTGCCTTCGATGTCGGGCCGATTGCGGCGCTCGCCGTATCCTCTCGCCCTGGCATCCAGGAAATCCACGAGCGCCTCCTGCGCGCCCGCTTCGCCCGGCGTCCAGCAGGTTTCCATCTCCGCCGCCCAGTTCGGCTTCGTGGGCCTCAGGCCGAGCGCGTCGAGCGGCAAAGGGCCGCTGGCCAGACCCGACGGCACGCGAGCGGCGACGATCTTGCCTGGCGCGGGCAGGGGAGGCGGCGGCGGACCCTTCGCCTGCGCTGCCCGCCAGAAGGGGCTGAAGACCTTCAGCGGCCCGCCCGACTTGCCCACGACCTCCCAGGGCTCGTACAGCAGATGCGCGTTGTGGCTGACCGCTTGCAACCCTGCGGCTTTCAGCCGCGCCTTGATGCGTTCGTCCTGGCCCCGTTCCGCCTCGTCGTAGCGGCGGTTCCAGTGGACGGAGCTGGCGTTGGCGGCAGCCGCGAGGCCGAGAACGATCTCCTCGGCTGCGCCCCGCAGGATCAGCAGCTCGCCCCCCTTCGCCTTCAGGTCCTTGCCGAGCGAAGCCAGCGAGTGATGCAGCCACCAGCGCGACGCGCTGCCCATGCGCCGGAGTCTCGGCGTCTCGTCATCGAGGATGTAGATGGCGAGGCAGGGCCCGTCGGCTGCGGCGGATAGCGCTGGATTGTCGGCGAGGCGGAGATCGTTCCGGAACCAGACGATCGACGGCCCGGCCGTCTCGTCCTTGTTATCCTTGGGCATTCGCTGAAATCCCGATCGTTGCAGGCGGACTACGCCCGCAGCGCAAGGACGGATCGGCTCCGGCCCGGCGTCAAAATGCAGCAGCGATGGGGAAGGGGAGTGGCTCCTCGAGCAGGATTCGAACCTGCGACCAATCGATTAACAGTCGATTGCTCTACCGCTGAGCTATCGAGGAATGGCGACGGCGTATAACAGGCTTCCCGCGCGATGCAACCCGCCTTTCGCGATTTGCCGCGCTCCGAGCCTGTGCCTTCGGCGCGACCTCTTCATACCACAAGTGGAGTTGCGTGTCTGCCCCCGCTGCGGTTATAGCCTTGCGCGTGGCGGCGACGCCGCGGCGGTGGCCTCGTGGCGGAATGGTTACGCAGAGGACTGCAAATCCTTGCATCCCGGTTCGATTCCGGGCGAGGCCTCCAGCCGCCGCATTCAATCGTCCGCTGAAGGGCTTTCAGACCGATGATTGATCTCGCCGCAGTCCGCCGCAACATGGTCGACACGCAACTGCGGACCTACGACGTCAGCAGCAAGCGGGTTCTCGACGCCGTCGACGAGGTGGGCCGCGAGCATTTCCTCCCTGCCAGCCTGCTGGCGCTTGCCTATGCGGACCAGAGCCTGACGGTGCGCACCGAGGATGGCTCGGAACGCGCGCTGCTCCTGCCGATGATTCTCGCCCGCATGATCCAGGCCGCCGAGATCCAGCCGGGCGCCCAGGTGCTCAGCGTGGCCGGGGGCACCGGTTACGGCGCGGCCGTGATGGCCGCCATGGGCGCGAAGGTGACCCTCCTCGAATCGAGCGAGTCGATGGCGTCCGCCGCGCGCCGCGCGCTGGCGCCCGCCGGCGCCGAAACGGTCGCCGTCGTCGCCGGACCGCTGGCTGACGGCCACCCGGCCGGCGCTCCCTATGACGTCATCCTTGTCGAAGGTGCGCTCGAGGTCGAGCCGAACGGCCTGCTCGCGCAACTCTCCGACGGCGGCCGTCTCGTCGCGATCATGGGATTGGGACGGGCGGGACGCGTCACGCTCTTCCAGCGCTCGGGCGAATCGATGGGTCGGCGCAGCGTGTTCGATGCCGCGGGCGTCGCGCTGGCCGGCTTCCGCGCCCCGGCGGACTTCAGATTCTGACAATCGACCTGTCGTATTTTTGCGCCATCGCGGCGGAAATGACGCAGATCGCTGGCAGGCTCCTTGTCTTGCGGTCGCGTATCGGAGATGAGAGTCGAACCGGAGCGGGCTCCGGCGGGGCTTTGAAAGGCAGAAGGTGCAGGCGTTGAGGACCAGAGCGGCTGCAAGGATGCTGGGTGCGACGGCGCTGTGCTGCCTGTTCGCCGCCAGCGAAGCTTCGTCGCAGGAGACGCTCACCGGCGCTCTCGCGCGCGCCTACAACAACACGCCCGAACTCAACGCGCAGCGCGCCAACCTCCGCGCGCTCGACGAACTCGTCCCGCAGGCGCTGTCCGGCTATCGCCCGAGGATTACGGCCTCCGCTGACGTCGGGCGCACGTTTTCCGAGACCGTCGCGAGGACCGGCGGCACCAGGAGAGGGGTCAGTGACGCCTTTTCGCCGCGCGGCGTCGGTCTGCAGGTCGATCAGACCCTGTTCAACGGATTTCGAACCGAGAACTCGACCCGATCCGCCGAATCGCAGGTGCTCGGCGCGCGCGAGACCCTGCGCAACGTCGAGCAGAACGTGCTGCTCGCCGCCGCGACCGCCTACATGAACGTGCTGCGCGACACGGCGCTCCTCAACCTCCAGCGCAACAACGTCGAGGTTCTCGAGGAGCAGCTGCGTCAGACGCGGGACCGCTTCCGCGTCGGCGAGGTGACGCGGACCGACGTCGCCCAGGCCGAATCGCGCCTCGCTCTCGCCCGTTCGCAGGCGAGCGCTGCGGAGGGCAACCTGCGCTCGAGCATCGCGGTCTACCGCCAGCGCGTGGGCGTCGAGCCGCGGCGGCTCAGCCCCGGCCAGCCGGTCGAGAACTTGATTCCGAAGTCGATCGAGACCGCCATCGACAACGCACTGAGGAACCACCCCGCCATCATCGCCTCGCTGCATGGCGTCGACGCGCAGCAGTTGCAGGTGAAGGTGGTCGAGTCCGAACTCTACCCGACGGTGACGGTCTCTGGTCTCCTGTCGCAGCGTTACGAAACGGCGCAGAGCGACAGCGAAGCGCGCTCCGCCTCCGTCGTCGCCCGCCTCACGGTGCCGATCTACGAAGGCGGCCAGGTCTATTCGCGCGTGCGTCAGGCCAAGGAGACCCTTGGCGAGCGCCGGATTCAGGTCGACCAGCAGCGCGATGTCGTGAGGCAGGCCGTTGTCGCCTCATGGAGCGGGCTGCAGTCCGCCAAGGCGCAGATCATCGCCTCGCAGGCGCAGGTCGCCGCCGCCGAGATCGCGCTCGCCGGCGTGCGCGAAGAGGCCAAGGTCGGCCAGCGCACGACGCTCGACGTACTGAACTCGCAGCAGGAATTGCTCACCGCGCGTTCGAACCTCGTGGTCGCGCAGCGCGACCGGATCGTGGCCTCCTACAACGTCCTGGCTGCGACGGGCCGACTGTCGGCGCAGGTGCTCGCGCTGCGGACGCCGGTCTACAACCCGAAGGTCCATTTCGACCAGGTCCGCGACAAGTGGATCGGGACGACGACGCCGGACGGTCGCTGAGTCCCTCTCGACAGACCCGTGGGAAACACGGCCGACCGAGCCGCTGAATGTTGCGGCGGGCGCCGACGCTGCTTTATCCTCGTTGAGAGATGACGGCGCGATTCGCCAAGCCGGCATCGTCAGTTGCGCGAGAGTCCTTCATGTCGGCTGCCCAGCCCAAACCCACCGAGACCAAGCCGTCCGAGCCCTCGATGGAGGAGATCCTCGCGTCGATCCGCAGGATCATTTCCGACGATCAGGCCCGTCCCGCTGCCAAGGCCGCTCCGGAGCCTCCGGCCCCGGCGCCTGCTCCCCCGTCGCCCGAGGCGCGTCTGCCTGATCCGGTCCCGCCCCCGCCGCCCGTGGTGGAGCAGGAGGAAGAGGAAGAGATCCTCGAGCTCTCGCCCAAGGCGCCGCGTGACGAGATGGGCAAGCGCGAGCGTGAGCCGCATTTCATCACCGACGATCCTGTCGACGGCGATGTCTCGTTCGACGACACGCCCGCGTCGCAGACCGATGCCGACGTCGACGCGCTGATGTCGGTGGCGGCGGAAGTAGCCCCCGAGCCGCCGGCGCCACAGCCGGTCATCCCTCCGATGCCGGCCGCGCCCCTCATGCCCGAGGTGCCGGAGCCGGACAACGACAGGCTCCTGTCGCCCACCACCGGCCGCATGGTCTCTTCGGCCTTCAACAGCCTCGCCAACACCGTGCTGTCGAACAACGCCCGCACGCTGGACGATCTCGTCCACGAGATGCTGCGGCCGCTGATCAAGTCCTGGCTCGACGAGAACCTGCCGACCGTGGTCGAGCGGCTCGTTCGCGCCGAAATCGAGCGCGTGGCGCGCGGAGGCCGTTGACGGCACGGCGCGAATGCCGCTTTAGCCAACGCGAGCGACATTTTCCCTGAAACCGGGCGCTTCGCCCGGTTTTTCGCGTTTCGAGACAGCGTCATGATGGACAAGACATTCGAGCCCGCCGCCGTGGAGACCCGCGTCGCCGAGGCCTGGGCCCGGGCGGACGCCTTCGCCGCCGGTCGCAAGTCGCGTGAAGGGGAGGATGGCTTCTGCATCGTCATTCCGCCGCCCAACGTCACGGGCTCGCTGCACATCGGCCACGCCCTCAACAACACGCTGCAGGACGTGCTCTGCCGCTACTGGCGGATGAAGGGCAGGGACGTGCTCTGGCAGCCCGGCACCGACCATGCCGGCATCGCCACGCAGATGATGGTCGAGCGCAAGCTCGCCGCCGAGAACCGCACGGACCGCCGGACCATGGGCCGCGAGGCCTTTCTCAAGGAGGTCTGGGCCTGGAAGGAGGAATCGGGCGGCACGATCATCAACCAGCTCAAGCGCCTCGGCGCCTCCTGCGACTGGTCGCGCGAGCGCTTCACGATGGATCCGGGCCTGTCGGAGGCCGTGCTCAAGGTCTTCGTCGAGCTGCACCGCCAGGGCCTCATCTACAAGGACCGGCGTCTCGTGAACTGGGACCCGAAGCTCCTGACCGCGATCTCGGACCTCGAAGTCGACCAGCGCGAGGTGAAGGGCCACATGTGGTACTTCCGCTATCCGCTGGAAGGCGTGGCCTTCGATCCGGAGAACGAGGACACCTTCATCACCATCGCGACCACGCGCCCCGAGACGATGCTCGGCGACGGCGCCGTGGCGGTGCATCCGCAGAACGAGACGATCGGCTGGAAGATCGGCAAGGTCGCGATCCTGCCGCTGGTCAATCGCCGCCTGCCCATCATCGCCGACGAATATGCCGATCCCGAGAAGGGCACCGGTGCCGTGAAGATCACCGCGGCGCATGATTTCAACGACTACGAGGTCTACAAGCGCCATTCGGCGGTCGTGCCGCTCATCAACCTGATGACGGCCGACGCCCGCATGGTCGACGAGCCGCACATGCCCGAGCAATATCGGGGCCTCGATCGCTACGAGTGCCGCAAGCGCGTCGTTGCCGATCTCGAGGCGATGAACCTCGTCGCCAAGATCGAGCCGCACACGCACATGGTGCCGCATGGCGACCGCTCCGGCGTCGTCATCGAACCCTGGTTGACCGAGCAATGGTACGTCGACGTCAAGCCGCTCGCGGAAAAGGCGATGGCGGCCGTGCGCGCGGGCGAGACCCGATTCCACCCGCCCGAGCGCGCCAAGATCTTCTTCAACTGGCTCGAGAACATCGAGCCCTGGTGTATTTCGCGCCAGCTCTGGTGGGGTCATCAGATTCCGGCATGGTACGGACCGGACAGGCACATCTTCGTGGCGGAGAGCGAGGACGAGGCACAGGCCGCGGCCGACAAGCATTACGGCCGCGTCATGCCCCTCACGCGTGACCCGGACGTGCTCGACACCTGGTTCTCCTCTGCGCTCTGGCCCTACTCGACGCTGGGCTGGCCCGCGAAGACGCCGGAGCTTGCGAAATTCTACCCGAACGATGTGCTCGTGACCGGCGCGGACATCCTGTTCTTCTGGGTCGCCCGCATGATGATGACCGGCATCCATTTCATGGAGGACGTGCCGTTCCGCGACGTGATCCTCCACGGCATCGTGCGCGACGAGAAGGGGAAGAAGATGTCGAAGACGACGGGCAACGTCGTCGATCCCCTGACGGTCATCGACCAGTACGGCGCCGATGCGCTGCGCTTCACCCTGGCCGCGATGACGATGCAGGGCCGCGACATCAAGCTCGCGATGAGCCGCGTCGAGGGCTACCGCAACTTCGCGACCAAGGTCTGGAACGCCGCCCGCTTCGCCGAGATCAACGGCTGCGCCCGGATCGAGGGCTTCGATCCGACGGCCCTGAGGTCGTCGCTCAACCGCTGGGCGGTCGCCGAAGCGGCCGCGGCCTGCGCCGCCGTCGCGGACGGGATCGAGGGTTTCCGGTTCAACGAGGCCGCGGATGCGGCCTACCGCTTCGTCTGGGGCACCTTCTGCGACTGGTACGTCGAGCTGTCGAAGCCGGTGCTGCAGGGCGCCGACGCGCCCGAGAAGACGGAGACCCAGGGAACGGTCGCCTTCCTCCTCGACGTCATCTGCAAGATGCTGCACCCCTTCATGCCCTACCTCACGGAGGAACTCTGGGCAGCGAAGGCCGAGGTCGGCGCGCCGCGTCCGCCGCAGCGCGACGGCGACACGCTGCTCTGCCTCGCGGACTGGCCCGAGTTCGGCGGCTTCGCGGCGCCCGACGCGCAGGCCGAGCTCGGCTTCGTCGTCGCGCTCGTCTCCGAGATCCGCTCCGTCCGCGCCGAGATGAACGTGCCCGGCGGCGCGATGGTGCCGCTCGTCTTCGTCGAGGCCTCGGAAGAGGCGAGGGCGCGCGTCGGCCGCTGGCAGGAGACGCTGAAGCGCCTCGCCCGCCTCGAATCCATCGGCTTCGCGGCTGCACCGCCGCCGCAGTCGGTGCCGGTCGTGGCCGGCCGCGATTCCGCCGCCATGCCGCTCGGCGCGATCATCGACGTCGCCGCCGAGAAGGTCCGGCTCGCCAAGGAGATCGCCAAGCTCGACGGCGACATCGCCGGGACGGAGCGCAAGCTCGCCAACGCCGACTTCGTCGCCAAGGCGCCGGAAGAGGTGATCGAGGAGAACCGCGAGCGACTCGTGACCGCCCGGGCGAAGAAGGCGCGCCTCGAGGAAGCGCTGCGGCGGCTGGGGTAAGGCACTGATGCTCCCCCGTCCGCGGGGGCTGGCCCGGCTCAGCCGGGTCTGAGGGGGCTTGCCCACCCGTCTCGCTTCGCCGTGGCTGGGAATGACAACGCCGAAGCCACTCTTCCCCCTGCAAGGGGGAGGTGGGGTTGGGGGCAGCGGCCTTTCAGGACGAGGCGCCGCGCTGGACCCCTCTCCAGCCCTCCCCTTGCAGGGGAGGGAGCTTGATCCGCGTTTCGTTCACTGCCCCCGGATCGCGATCTGCAGCCGTCGCTGCGCGGCGAGCAGCGTCTCGCCAGCGGCCTGCAGCTTCTGCGCCCGTTCGTTGAACTCGGTCAGCAAATCCGCGCGTGAGGTTTCCACCACCAGCCCGTCGAACTTGAATTCGGACCGGTTGGCCTTGAGGAAATCCGAGAAGGCGAGACCCTGCGTGAAAATCGCGTCGGAGGCCGGCATCACCGCCTGCAGGATGTCGGCCGGCTGGCTGACGACCTTGTCGAACGCCTTGTCGTAGGTCGCTTTCAGCGGCTCGGGCTGATTGAGCGCCGCCTTGGCCGTGCGCGCCGTGGTGAGCGCCGCGGTGAAGCCGCCGCCCATGCTCCGCATCGCCTCCTGCGCCGCCGCGATGTCGCCGCGGCGGTCGATGAAATCCTGCGCCCGGTTGAAGGAGCCGCGCCGGATGACATCGCCGACGCGCGGGATCACGGTCTGGTTCATCTGGTCGTGGAAGGCGAGAATGATGTCGTAGTCCGCCGCGAAGCGCCCGAAATTCTGCCGCTCCTCCGGCGTCGGCCGCGGCACGGCGATGCCCTGACGGTCGAGCACGCGCGTCCGCAGGAACAACTCCAGCGCCGCGGCCTGGCTCCGCTCGCTCGCGCCGCAGCCTGCAAGGAGAGCCCCGGCCGCGCTTGCGGCGGAGAGGATGGCGATGCGGCGGGTGGCGAAACGCATGAAGGATCCTGTGGTAAGCCTGCCTCCATCGGAGCGGAAGCGAACAGAAATGAGGCCACTTAGCGAATTTGAAGCCAATGTCTTCTAACCGTTGAAGAAACGCTCTATGTGAGCGCTCGCCGGCGGGGGTTCCCACTGGTTCCCTGTTTTTTTCCCGCCCGCACGAGACAGCCGCAGCCCATGCTTCAGAAAGCCTACGACTGGATCGTGTCCTACGCGAACCACCCGAAAGCCGTGTATGTGCTGTTCTGGGTGACGTTCTTCGAAAGCAGCTTCAGTCCGATCCCGCCGATTCCGCTGCTCATCCCGATGTGCATCGCGAATCCGAAGCGCTCCTGGTACTACGCGCTCGTCTGCACGGCCGGGGCCTGCGCCGGCGGCTTCCTCGGCTACGGCATCGGCCACCTTCTCTATGAATCCGTCGGCAAGTCGATCATCGAGTTCTATGGGCTCGCCGAAGCCGCCGCCCATATGCGCGCCGAAGGCTCGAAGTACTGGTTCTGGGTGCTGGTCACCAAGGGGTTGACGCCGATCCCCTTCAAGATCGTCACGATCATGTCGGGCGTCCTGGAATACAACCTGCTTCTCTTCTTCGTCGGCATGTTCGTTTCCCGCCTCACGTTCTTCGCCATGTTCGCCGTCGCCATCTGGTTCTACGGCGACAACATCCGGCTGTTCATCGAGAAGCATCTGCCGCTCGCCACGGGTATCCTGCTCTTCTTCATCATCGGCGGATTCTTCGTCCTTCCCTTCGTGCTTTGAGCATCGAACACCTCTGTTGCCGGGCAGCAACAGAAGGATGTTTTTTGTCTGCAATCCGGAACCAAACGCCCTCTGCCGCAATCGCGCCAACTTTGGGGCTGTTCGGTAGCGGCCGCTAACGGGTTGGACTGACAGCGGTTTTGCCAATGTCGAAGCGGCAGCGGGGAAGAGCGCCCGTCACGGGGCTCATTTGCTGGCGCTTGTCGGTTGTCCAGGTCCGTGGCACCGCTCCGCGTCAAGCTTCAATGACGCTGCCCACGAGGCAGGACGGACGGGAGCGGGGGAAGTGCCTGAAAGGACGATGATGGACGCGCGGGTGTTCAACAAGACGAAACTGCCCTCCCGGCATGTGACGGAAGGGCCGCAGAGGGCCCCGCACCGGTCCTATTATTATGCGATGGGCCTGACCCCGAAGCAGATTTCCCAGCCCTTCGTCGGCGTGGCATCCTGCTGGAACGAGGCGGCGCCCTGCAACATCGCGCTGATGCGCCAGGCCCAGGCCGTGAAGAAGGGCGTCTCGGCCGCCAACGGCACGCCGCGCGAATTCTGCACGATCACCGTCACCGACGGGATCGCGATGGGCCATCAGGGCATGAAGTCGAGCCTCGTCTCGCGCGAGGTCATCGCCGACTCGGTCGAGCTGACGATGCGCGGCCACAGCTATGACGCGCTGGTCGGCCTCGCGGGCTGCGACAAGAGCCTGCCCGGCATGATGATGGCGATGGTGCGCCTCAACGTTCCGTCGATCTTCATCTACGGCGGCTCGATCCTGCCCGGCACCTTCAAGGGTCGTCCGGTCACGGTGCAGGACGTCTTCGAGGCCGTCGGCAAGCATTCGGTCGGCGCCATGTCCGACGAGGACCTGAAGGAGCTCGAGGAGAAGGCCTGCCCGTCCGCCGGCGCCTGCGGCGCGCAGTTCACCGCCAACACGATGGCGACGGTGGGCGAGGCCATCGGCCTGTCGCTGCCCTATTCGGCCGGCGCGCCTGCGCCCTACGAGATCCGCGACCAGTTCTGCATGACCGCCGGCGAGATGATCATGGAGCTGGTGGCCCGCAACATCCGCCCGCGCGACATCGTCACGCGCAAGGCGCTGGAGAACGCCGCCATGTGCGTCGCGGCCTCCGGCGGTTCGACGAACGCGGCGCTGCATCTCCCGGCGATCGCGCATGAATGCGGCATCAAGTTCGACCTCTTCGACGTGGCCGAGATCTTCAAGCGCACGCCCTACATCGCCGACATGAAGCCGGGCGGGAAATACGTCGCCAAGGATCTCTTCGAGGCCGGCGGTATCCCTCTTCTGATGAAGGCGCTGCTCGATGGCGGCTTCCTGCACGGCGACTGCCTGACTGTCACCGGCCGCACGGTCGCGGAGAACCTCGCGTCCGTGAAGTGGAACAACGACCAGGACGTGGTCTACCCGACCTCGCGTCCCCTGACGGTCACCGGCGGCGTCGTGGGCCTCAAGGGCAATCTCGCGCCCGAGGGCGCCATCGTGAAGGTCGCCGGCATGCCGGTCGACAAGCAGGTCTTCACCGGCCCGGCCCGCTGCTTCGACAACGAGGAGGCCTGCTTCGAGGCCGTGACGAATCGCCGTTACAGGGAAGGCGACGTGCTCGTCATCCGCTATGAGGGACCCAAGGGCGGCCCCGGCATGCGTGAGATGCTGGCGACCACGGCCGCCCTCTACGGCCAGGGCATGGGCGACAAGGTGGCGCTCATCACCGACGGCCGTTTCTCGGGCGCGACGCGTGGGTTCTGCGTCGGCCATGTCGGTCCCGAGGCTGCGGTCGGCGGCCCGATCGGCCTGCTGCAGGACGGTGACATCATCGAGCTCGACGCGATCAACGGAAAGCTCGAAGTCCGCCTTACAGATGCCGAATTGGCGGCGCGAAAAGCGCTCTGGAAGCCGCGGGAAACCGAATATGGCTCCGGCGCGATCTGGAAGTTCGCGCAGGGGGTCGGTTCGGCGAAGGACGGTGCGGTGACGCATCCCGGCGGCGAAGGTGAAAAGTTCTGCTATGCGGACATCTGACCGAGCCACGATCCTCGCGCTGCCGGCGCTTCTCGCGTCCTGCCTCGCCCTGAATCCAGCTCGTGCGTTCGAGTCGAACGCAGCGACGGTGGAGCCGCGCGCCGCGGCGCCGGCCACCGCTCTGTCGGCACTGCCGACCCTGCCCACGCCTTCCACGCCTGACCTCGGCGTGGATGGCACCTTGCGTGAGATCTGGCGGGGCTTCGCCCGCAGCTACAAGTCCGGCGACAAGCAGGCGGCCCTGAAGCAGCTGGAGGCCGGTGTCGGCCGCGGCGACATCCTCGCCCAGTGGAAGCTCGGCCGCATGTACGCCGACGGCGATGGCGTGCCGCAGCATGATTACAAGGCCTTCCTCCTGTTCTCGAAGATCGCGGATTCCCGCGGGGACGAGAGCCGCGATTCGCTCCACGCCGGTGTCGTCGCGGACGCTTTCGTGGCGCTCGGCGCCTATTGGCTCGAAGGCATTCCCCAGAGCCCGGTCAAGGCCAACCCGTCCCACGCCGCGAAGGCCTTCAACTACGCGGCCACCTACTACGGACATCCCGAGGCGCAGTATCAGCTGGCGCGCATGCTGCTCGACGGCGCCACCGGCCGGGCCGAGCCGCGCCTCGCGCTGCGCTGGCTCAACCATGCGGCCGAGAAAGGCCATGTGCAGGCGCAGGCGGTCCTCGGCCGGATGCTCCTGCTCGGCGAGTCGACGCAGCGCCAGCCGCAGCGCGGTCTCATGTGGCTCCAGATCGCGCGCGAGAACGCCAATCAGGCGCGTGACGGCTGGGTTCTAGAATTGCACCGCAAGGCGTTCGAGGCCGCGTCCGACGACGAGCGCCGTCAGGCCGCCGCGCAGGCCGAGCGCTACCTCAGGGCCGCCGAGCGCCGCTGACGGCGCCGCAAGCCTTTACGTCAGATCCGGAACTGGCCTCTGACCGGCACGTGGTCGGAAGGCTTCTCGCGCGCCCGCTCGTCGCGGTCGATCGCCACCGCGAGGAGCCGGTCCGCCGCCTGCGGCGAAAGCAGCAGGTGGTCGATGCGGATGCCGTTGTTCCGCTGCCACGCCCCGGCCTGATAATCCCAGAAGGTGTAGAGGTCCGTCGCATCGCTCGCGGCGCGGACCGCATCCGTCAGGCCAAGCGATTTCAGCCGCTGGAAGGCGGCGCGGGTCTCCGGGAGGAACAGGGCGTCCTTCGCCCAGAGAGCGGGATCGCGGCAGTCGACCGCGTGGGGGATGACATTGTAGTCGCCCGCGAGCACCAGCGGCTCTTCGAGAGCCAGCAGGCCAGCGGCGTGCCGGCTGAGCCGCTCCATCCAGCGCAGCTTGTAATCATACTTCTCGCCCGGCGCCGGATTGCCGTTCGGCAGGTAGATGGACGCGACGCGGAAGATCCCGTCGCCCGCGCGGACGACCGCCTCGACATAGCGCGCCTGCTCGTCCTCCGGCTCGCCGGGCAGACCGGTGCGGACGTCCTCGAGCGGCGCCTTCGAGAGGATCGCGACGCCGTTGAAGGTCTTCTGACCGAGGATCGCGACATTGTAGCCGAGCGCCTCGATCTCGGCCCGGGGGAAGCTGTCCTCCTGCGTCTTCAGCTCCTGCAGGCACACGACGTCGGGCTGCTTCTCCTGCAGCCAGTGTAGGAGGTGCCCGATCCGCTGCCGGATCGAGTTCACGTTCCAGGTGGCGACGGTGAGGGTCTGCGGCATCTGCGAACTCCAGGCTCATCGGGCTAGGCCACCGGCCGGGCAGGGTCAATGGCGGCGGTTTCCCCTTGAGACTGGCGGGCGAGCGCCCCAGAATGCGCATGGTGCGGCCAGACCCGGCGGGAAACGACCGGGAAGGACGCCGAGGAGGATCCATGATTCGTTTGTTGTCGCTTTGCACGGCCCTGACCCTGTCCGCGGGCGCCGCCTTGGCGCAGGCCTATCCCGCCAAGCCGATCACGCTCGTCGTGCCCTTCGCCGCCGGCGGCCCGTCCGATTCGATCGGCCGCCTCATCAGCCGCTCGATGTCCGAGACGCTCGGCCAGCAGATCGTCATCGAGAACGTCGCCGGCGCCGGCGGGACCACCGCCGCCGCGCGCGTCTCGAAGGCCTCGCCCGACGGCTACACCCTTCTGATCCACCACGTCGCCCTGTCCGCCGGCGCCTCGCTCTACAAGAACCCCGGCTACGACACGGTGAAGGCTTTCGAGCCCATCGGCCTCGTCAACTACGGGCCGTTCGTGCTGGTGTCGAAGAAGAACTACCCGGTCGACGGCCTGCCGGCGCTCCTCGCCAAGCTGAAGGCCGAGGGCCCGTCGACCAACGTCGCCCATGCCGGCACCGGCTCCGGCTCCCATCTCTGCGGCATGATGCTGAGCCAGGCGCTCGGCACGAGGTTCAACTACGTCCCCTACCGCGGCACCGGCCCCGCGATGGGCGACCTCGTGGCGGGGCAGGTCGACCTGCTCTGCGACCAGACGACGAATGCCATGGGACAGATCCAGGGCAATGCCGTGAAGGCCTTCGCCGTGACCTCGAACGCGCCGATCGAGCAGCTGCCCGGCATCCCGACGATCGCGTCGCAGATCCCCGGCTTCGAGCTGTCGGTCTGGCATGGCCTCTATGGGCCGAAGGGTATGCCCAAGGACGTCGTCGACAAGCTCAATGCCGCGCTTCAGAAGGCGCTGGCCGAGGCTGAGATCCAGAAGCGCTTCGCAGACCTCGGCACGCTCCTCTTCCCCGAGAACCAGCGGAGCCCGGCCGCGCTCCAGGCCTACCTCGAGAAGGAAGTCGCCCATTGGGCGACGGTCGTGAAGGCGTCGGGCGTCGAGGCGCAATGATCTGAGCTGCACGGTTGCGGCGGGCCGGAGTCTCCGGTCCGTCCCGTCCTGCCGCTGGGGCTGCCGCATAGACCGGGGGTCTGCTGCCGCTATGGTTGCCGCAGGATTTCCGAAAATTTAGCTCAATCTCTGATTGCATTTACCGATCATTTGAACGTCCGTGCAACCATAGGTGCATGAGACACCGCGCCTTCCGTCCCCTCATCGCAGCAGCATCGATCGCCGCCGCCATGGCGGTCGCGAACCCCGCAGCCTCCCAGATCAGCCAGACCGGCGGCGTGCGCGAGGCGCGCCTTTCGGGCCAGTGCCAGTCGATCGAGGACAAGGAATCCGTCACGCTCTCCATCGGTGACGCCCGCGTGCGGCGGGGAGGGGTGGCCAAGCTTACCGGCGTCAGGCAGTCCGTCGTCGTCGAGGCCGGCGGCAACGCCGACATCCAGGGCACGGCCTCCATCGTCTATGTCATGCGCGGCGGCACCGCGACCGTCGGCGGCACGCGCAACCAGATCGTCGCGGAGCCGGGCGGCAACGTCGTGGTCGTCGGCGCGGCGCTGATGAACATCGTCGAGATGATCGCCCTGAAGCCGCATCAGAACGGCAGCACCTGCCGCTGATCCTCGCGGACAACAGACATCGACGCAAAAAGAAACCCCGCCTCGAAGGCGGGGTTTCCTGTTTCGGTCCTTGCGGATCGATCAGCGCGCGGATTCGTCCGAGAAGATGTCGCGCTTGTGGGTCTCGGGCACGAACAGCAGGCCGATGACGAAGGTCATCAGCGCGAAGCCAATCGGGTACCAGAGGCCGGCGTAGATGTCGCCGGTCGAGGCCACGATCGCGAAGGCCGTGGCGGGCAGCAGGCCGCCGAACCAGCCGTTGCCGATGTGGTAGGGCAGCGACATCGCGGTGTAGCGGATGCGGGTCGGGAAGAACTCGACCAGCGCCGCGGCGATCGGGCCGTAGACCGCCGTCACGTACAGCACCATCACGGTCAGGATGGCGATGATGGCGAGAGCCTGCCCGTTGGCGAACGGGAAGAGCGTGCCGAGGGAGGCGTTGCCCTGCGCGTCGACGAGGCGGACGCGCGCCGGATCGGTGGCGCCCGGGTAGCCGGCGGCGACGGCCGCCTTGCCGACGTTGGCCGTGAACTCGGGCACCGTCGTGAAGGGCACTTCCGTGCCGTTCACCGTGACCTTGAGCGGCGCGCCGGCCGGGCCGTTCACGAGCGAGTACTTGTAGGCCTGCTGCGAGAGGACGCGGCGGGCGTTGTCGCAGGGCTCCGTGAAGGTGCGGATGCCGACGGGGTCGAACAGCGAGCCGCACTTGGCAGGATCCGACGACACCTCGATCTTCACGGTCTCCAGCGCCTTCGCATAGCCGGGGTTGGCGATGTTGGTCAGCGACGTGAAGAGCGGGAAGTAGGTGAGGGCGGCGATGAGGCAGCCGCCGAGGATGATCGGCTTGCGGCCGATGCGGTCGGAGAGGGCGCCGAAGAACAGGAAGCCGGCGGTGCCGATGATCAACGACCAGGCGATCAGCACGTTCGCCGTCATGAGGTCGATCTTGAGGATCGCCTGCAGGAAGAACAGCGCATAGAACTGGCCGGTGTACCAGACGACGGCCTGGCCGATGACGAGGCCGACGAGAGCGAGCAGCACGACCTTGCCGTTCTTCCACTGGCCGAAGGCTTCCGACAGCGGCGCCTTGGACTGCGTGCCTTCTTCCTTCATCTTCTTGAAGGCCGGGCTCTCATGCATCTGCATCCGGATCCAGACGGAGATCAGGAGCAGGAAGATCGAGCCGAGGAACGGAATGCGCCAGCCGCCCTGCAGACCGAAGAACAGCGGGAAGTCGGTGGTGAAGGCCTTCTCGCCCATCCAGTAGCGCAGGCCCACGATCACGAAGAGCGAGAGCAGCAGGCCGAGTGTCGCCGTCGTCTGGATCCAGGCGGTGTAGAAGCCGCGCCGGCCGTTCGGGGCATGCTCGGCCACATAGACCGCCGCGCCGCCGTACTCGCCGCCGAGCGCCAGGCCTTGCGCCATGCGGAGGATGATCAGGATCACGGGGGCGATCCAGCCGATCGCCGCATAGGAGGGCAGCAGGCCGACGAGGAAGGTCGAGAAGCCCATGATCAGAATGGTGATCAGGAACGTGTGCTTGCGGCCGATCAGGTCACCGAGGCGGCCGAACACGAGCGCGCCGAACGGGCGCACCAGGAAGCCGGCCGCGAAGGCCAGCAGCGCGAAGATGTTGCGCGTGTTGACGTCGAAGGCCGAGAAGAACTGCGCGCCGATGATGGCGGCGAGCGAGCCGTAGAGATAGAAGTCGTACCATTCGAAGATGGTGCCCAGAGAAGAGGCCAGGATGACCTTCTTCTCCTCGCCTGTCATGGGCCTGGACCTTTCGGAGGCCGAGGCCGCGTTCACCGCGATGCTCATGTGATGTCACTCCCCTTGTGGTCCTCCGGTCGCTGAGCCGGAGGTACGGCGCTAACCGCAAGTCGATGCGGATGCGCGGATGGGGCAGGATTGGACGCGAAGGGGCGCGAAAGACAGCTAACTTTTGGTATATTCGACAAAAGACATACGTGAAACGTCTAATAGACGATAGTCTAAAGTCTTAATTGAAGGTTACCCGCAGCGCCCTAAACCGCTTGGTCGGGGTATGGGCGTCCGCAGGGCTCGCATTTCTGCGGACGGAGGATCCCGGAACGAATCCAGACGCCCGCCTGCGGCGTCCAAGGGAGAAATCGCAGATGGCAGACACCAATGTCGAGGCGCACTGGCGAAAGACCAGTTCCCTCATGTGGCTGACGGTGGGCCTATGGGCCTTCTTCAGCTTCTTCATCCATATGTTCGCGCCTGCATTGAACGGCATCAGGATCCTCGGGTTCCCGCTGGGCTTTTATATGGCCGCCCAGGGATCGCTGATCGCTTTCGTCATTATGCTGTTCTGGTTCGCCAAGGCACAGGACAAGATCGACCGCGAATTCGGCATGGCTGAGGAGGACTGAGCCATGACCGCAGCAGCAAAAGGCGACTTCACCTCGAACCTCGGCCGCGTCTACACGATCTACACGGGCGGCTTCCTCGGGTTCGTGATCTTCCTCTACATCCTCGAGCGGGTCGGCGTGTCGAACACGACGATCGGCTATCTCTTCGTGGCCTTCACGATCGCGGTCTACGCGGCGATCGGCATCATGTCCCGGACGATGGACACGTCCGAATATTACGTCGCGGGACGAAAGGTGCCGTCCTTCTACAACGGCATGGCGACCGCGGCGGACTGGATGTCGGCGGCCTCGTTCATCGGCATGGCCGGCACGCTCTACGCGCTCGGCTATGACGGCCTCGCCTTCATCCTCGGCTGGACCGGCGGCTATGTGCTGGTGGCGACGCTGATCGCGCCGTTCCTGCGCAAGTTCGGCTGCTACACGATCCCGGACTTCCTCGCCTTCCGCTACGAGGGCAATGCGGCGCGGATCCTGGGCGTCATCGTGCTCATGAGCTGCTCCTTCACCTACGTGGTGGCGCAGATCGTGGGTACGGGCCTCATCGGCGCGCGCCTCCTTGGCATGTCGTTCGAGATGGCGGTGTTCGTCGGCCTCGTCGGCATCCTCGTCTGCTCGATGCTCGGCGGCATGCGCGCGGTCACCTGGACGCAGGTCGCCCAGTACATCGTGCTGATCATCGCCTACCTCGTCCCGGTGGTGATGCTCTCCGCGCAGAAGTTCGGCCTCCCGATTCCGCAGCTCACCTACGGCCAGGTCATCGCCGAGATCACGGCGCGCGAAGCCTCCATGGTCCAACAGGGCCTCGCCACGGCCGGCCAGATCAAGCCGCACGTGGTGCCCGGCTTCGCCGACGGCATCGGCAACGACACGCAGGACTGGTGGAACTTCTTCGCGCTCGTGCTCTGCCTGATGGTCGGCACGGCGTCGCTCCCCCACGTCCTCATGCGCTACTTCACCACCCCGTCGGTGCGTGAAGCCCGCTCGTCGGTCGCCTGGACCCTGCTGTTCATCTTCATCCTCTACTTCACGGCGCCGGCCTACGCCGCCTTCGCGAAGCTCGAGGTGTTCAATGACGTGATCGGCAAGAACATCGCCCAGCTGCCGGGCTGGATCTACGCCTACGGCAAGGTCGGCCTCGTCCAGGTCTGCGGCGTCAACGCCACGGATCCCGGCGCGGTCGCGGCGGCCTGCCAGAAGATCGCCGGACACGCCGGCATCCTGCGCTTCGGCGACCTTCGCATCGACAACGACGCGATCGTCATCTCGACGCCCGAGATCGCGGGCCTGCCCTATGTCGTCGCCGGCCTCGTTGCCGCTGGCGGCCTCGCGGCGGCGCTCTCGACCGCCGACGGCCTGCTGCTCGCCATCGCCAACGCGCTCAGCCACGACGTCTACTCGCGCATGATCGACAAGAACGCCCCTCCCGAGCGCAAGCTCGTGATCGCGCGCATCCTGCTGATCGGCGTGGCGATCATCGCGGCCTGGGTGGCCTCCGGACGTCCGGCGGACATCGTGGCCATGGTGGCCTGGGCCTTCAGCCTCGCCGCGGCGGGCCTGTTCCCGGCGCTCGTCCTCGGCATCTGGTGGAAGCGCTGCACCAAGGCGGGCGCCATCGCGGGCATCATCGCCGGCTTCGGCATGACGCTCTACTACCTCGTCGGCACCCGCTACTACGCGATGAGCTTCTACGAGACCTGGACCTCGCTGTCCGGCGCCTCGCAGGCCGCCGTCGCGCGCTACGCCGAGCTCAAGGCGGCGTGGGTTGCGGCGGCCGAAGGTCCGGCCAAGGCCGCGGCCTGGGTCGCTTTCGACCGGCATGCCCAGATCGTCGCCAACTGGTGGGGCATCCGCAACATCTCCGCGGCGATGTTCGGCCTGCCCGTCGGCTTCGCGGTCATGATCGTGGTGTCGCTCCTGACGCCGGCTCCTTCCAAGCAGATGCAGGACTTCGTCGACGAGGTCCGCAAGCCGAAGGGCAAGTCGCTGATGGGCGAGGAGGGCGCGATCCTCGGTCATTGACCGCGGACCGGCCTTGTGATGATCGAAGGGCGGGGCCTCGGCTCCGCCCTTTTTCTGAAGCCGAAGGCGCCTTGCGCCGCAGGACCGGAGTCCGCGATGCCCGACGCCCAGGGCTCATTCTGGCTGTTCCAGATCCCGAACATCGCGATCGCCGCGATGATGTACACGCTGGTCGGCCGCTTCCTGCTGTCGCTCGCTTACGACACGGACAGCGACAGGGTCGTCTGGCGCGTGTTCAAGCAGATCACCGACCCGGTCGTGAACGCGGTGGCCGCCGTGACGCCGCTCAACGTGCATGAGCGCATCATCTACCTGTTCGCCTTCCTGTGGCTCTTCGTCTTCAGGATCATCTTCTACATTGTGATGCGCATGTACGGCCTGGCGCCGTCCATTGTCGCGTCCTGACGCCGCGAGCCGGGGGGAGGGCGCCGATGGCCGAGTTCGAGAATCGCGAGGACATCCTGCGCCGGGACGGGCTGCTCGTCGGCATCGTCGCCGTCGCGGCCCTGAATGGCCTGCCGCAATCCGCCTATTTCCTGCCGGCGCTTCTCCTGATGGAGCCTTTCGTCAAGGTGACGTTCTTCACCTCGTCGCCGGCGATCGTGAACTACCTGACCGCGCTCACGCTGGCGACGCTAACCATCATGATCGCGGGCGTTCCCGCCGCGATCTCGGAACGCATGCGCGGTCTGAAGGAGAGCGATGCGACGTCCTACTACGTCTGGCTCGGCGGCGTGATCCTGCTCGCGCTGCCCTCGCTCTTCAATCTCGCCAAGCGCGGTGTTTGATCGGAGCCGCCACTTCACCGAATTGCTACTTTTCCCCCCTGATCCTGTCGTCCTAGCCTCGCAACCGGGGAGCCCGTGTTGCGTTGGGGCGCAGGCACGAGCAAACGAGGGGAAAGGGACATGCCTGACATCATTCGACGACTGGCTGATCTGTCGGTCGCCAGGGGATGCGGATTCGCATCGCTCGCCGTGGCTTGCGTGATGGTGAGTCTGGCCGGCAATCCGCCGCGCGTGTTCGAGGCGGGGGGCTTCGGCGCGCTGCTGCTGTCGCTGGCGCTGATCGTCAAGGCGCACAACGCACGCGCCGACAGCTTCAAGCGGACCGAAGTCTGGATCATGCTCGAGAAGAACGAGCGGCCGCCCGAGGCGCTTGCCGCCGCCTGGATCACGGATGCGCGCAAGGCTTCGCTGCTGCGCTGGGCGCACCGGATGGCTTGGGCCGCCGCCGGCATGCTGACCTTCGCACTGTTCCTGATCCTGGTGCACTGAAGCGCGGGACGGGACCGGCGAAGGGTTTGCCGACCGGGCACGATATGGTAAAGGAAAGGTAAGCGAGGAGGCCGCCTTGCGTCTGGAGTACCAGCGATGTCGCGTGCCCGTTTCTCTGCCAGCCTCTCCTCTGCCGTCCTTTCCCTTATTGCACTGACCGCTGCCGCGGGCTTCGCCCAGGCTGATGTCCGCGGCCGCGCTGCGCCGGGGGCATTTCCCATCGTCGTCCCTCCGCCGAAGCCGATCGCCGCGCCGACCTTCCACGCCCGTCGCGACCGGCTTGGCGGCGCGCCTGCCGGCAGAATCGTCACCGAGCAGGTATGGCGCACCGAGCCGACGATCATCGAAGTCGTCGATCCGGAGCCGAGGCGGCTGCCGATCCGCATGCGCTCCGGCAATCCGATCGACCCCGGCGCCGTCCTCGCCCGCACGCCCTCCGGCCGCGTCGTCATCGGCCCGCCGCCGGGCGTTCTGATCACCGCCCAGCCGGCGCTGGCTGAAGCGAGGCCCTATGCGCCGCCGGAGTTCCACATGATCGGCGCGTCCTCATCGCGCCACATGGGGAGCCCCGTCCGGCTGACGCACGGAATCAAGCCGCCGGAAGCCCTGAGGACCGGGCCCAAGGTCGTCTGGCTGAACGAGGCCGGCCAGAGCGCCGACGACTCAGGAGGCCGGATCAAGCGGCTCCGCTGAACAGCCTCACCCGCCCGTCCCGACGCCCTGCGTCACGGCATAGAGCGCAATCGCTGCGGCGTTCGAGACGTTGAGCGAGCGGATCGCGCCCGGCATCGGCAGCCTTGCGATCACGTCGCAGCTCGCGCGGGTCACGGGCCTGAGGCCCTTGCCCTCGGCGCCAAGCACGAGGCAGAGCGGCCGCTTGAGCGGCACCGCGCCGATCGCCGTCTCGCCCTCGGAATCGAGGCCGACGCGGAAATGCCCGCGCTCGCCGAGTTCATCGAGGGCCTTCGCAAGGTTGCGCACCTCGACGAACGGCACATGCTCCAGCGCGCCCGATGCCGCTTTGGCCAGGACGCCGGTGACCTCAGGGCTGTGCCGGCCGGTCACGATCATCGCCGACACCCCGAAGGCCGCGGCCGAGCGCAGCACCGCGCCGACATTGTGCGGATCGGTTACCTGGTCGAGCGCGACCGTCAGCCCGTCGGCGGGGATGGCGTCGAGCGCGAGCGGCTCCAGCGGCTCGGCGATGAGCAGCACGCCTTGGTGCACGGCGTCCTTCGGCAATTGCCGGCCGATGTCATCGGCTTTCACGATCTCTGGCTCGAGCGGCAGGGCGCCGCTTTCGCTCAGGCGGAGGATGCCGTTCTCCGTGCCGACGAGCTTCACGAAGCGCCGCTGCGGGTTCTTCAGGGCCTCGACCACCGTGTGGATGCCGTAGAGCACGTGCCGGCCGTCATCGCGCGTACCGGGCGCCGGCTTCGGCGGCTTGTTGTGGAAACGCCGGTGGGCCGGCTTGCCGGGACGGCCGGGGCGGGGCTGGAAGTCCTTGCTCATGCCGTTGGAGGTGCGCGGCGGCCCGGCGGAAGTCAATCGGCAAAAGGCGCTCGGAAGCCGGACTGGCGAGTTGACATGCCGGCGACGCCTGCCCATAAGCGCCGTCGGCCAACGCCGAGGCGTTGGGGGAATGTCCCGAGCGGCAAAGGGGGCGGACTGTAAATCCGCTGGCTATGCCTTCGCAGGTTCGAGTCCTGCTTCCCCCACCACTCTTCCCTCACATATTTGATCAGTCGCTACCCCCGCTTGTGTATCGCGCGCGGATCGGGCTTCCTGTCGACACTGATTTGCTACGCCGGGGAGTGATCATGGCGGCCGTGACGGATTATCGCGCCCTCATCTCCGGCTCGACCTGGTGGCAGCCGGACGCGACAAACCGGTCCACCATCCTGACCTACTCGTTCGAAGCGGCGCCGCCCGCCTATTTCGCCAGGGCCAATCCGGGCGCCGTCAGCAGCTTCGCGCCGTTGAACGAAACGGAGCGAGGCGTCGTGCGCGAAGCCCTGAAGGCCTGGTCGTCCGTCGCCGGCGTCACCTTCATCGAAACGTCGCGCCACCAGGGCGACATGACGTTCGCCTTCTACAATCTGGATCTGCTTGGATCCGCCTCGGCTGCCGGCATGGCGGGATATCCGTCGCCCATGACCGATGCGGCCGGCAAGCGGCTCTTCGGCGCGTCGGATGGCGCGCTCTCCGCTGCGGACGTGTGGTTTGACACGACCTATCGGGCGAGCGCGACCTTCAGGAGCGATTTCCTGCATGTCGCCTTGCATGAGATCGGCCATGCGCTCGGCCTCAAGCACCCGTTCGAGACCGAGCCGAACCACAGCGAGATCCTGACGCCCGAGGCCGACAACGGCGCGAACACCGTGATGAGCTACGACCAGAACATTCGGGCGCTGAAGCTCGGGCCGCTGGATATTGCCGCGGCGCAAGTCCTGTACGGACCCGCGACATCGAAGAACGGCGGCTTCGCCTCCTTCAGCTATGATCCCGTCACCGAGCGGTTCGAGGGGCAGGGCAGCGCGAACGCCGAACTGCTGCGAGGCACCGGCACCGACGACCGGATCGTCTCGAACGGCGGGAGGGACCTGATCCTGACCGCGCAGGGCAACGACGTCGTGGTCGGCAAGGGTCAGCCGATCGAGGTGAACGGCGGTCCGGGGGTGGACACCGTCATCACCGGCTTCAGCCTCGGCAATTTGGCGGACCTCAGGGGCGACGCCTCGTTCCGCTACATGAACGTCGGGGCCGACTTCAGCATCTTCATCGATGTCGAGCGGATCGCCTTCACGAACAACTACATCGCCTACGACGTGGACGGAAATGCCGGTCAGGCCTATCGCCTCTATCAGGCGGCCTTCGCCCGCACGCCGGACAAGGCGGGGCTCAGCTTCTGGGTCGACCGTCTGGACGATGGCGCCAGCCTGAATGCGATTGCCGCGGGGTTCACCGGATCGGCGGAATTCGCGACCGCCTACGGCAGCAGCCTGACCAGCGCCCAGTATGTCGCGAAATTCTATCAGAATGTGCTCGGACGCGCCGGCGAGGCGACCGGCGTCGCCTTCTGGACGGGTGAGTTGAACCGCGGCGTATCCCTCGCCAACGTCCTGCTCGGCTTCTCCGAAAGCCCGGAGAATCACGCGGCGATTGATCCCAAGATCGTGGGCGGGATCCAGCTCGACCCGGGATTCTTCCTCGTTGCGTGAGCGGACGCCGGCGAGGATCGGACCCCGCCGGCCCACCGCAAGTTTCAGTCGATCGTGATGTTGGCGCCGCGGATCACCGGCTCCCAGATGGCGAGCTCCTTCTGGATGAAGCTCGCCAGCTCTTCCGGCGTCGTGCCGACCGTGACGGCGGAGATGTCCGTCAGCTTTGCCTTGACGCCCGGATCCGCGATCGCCTTGTTTGCCTCGGCGTTCAGCTTGGCGATGACGGCGGGCGGCGTTCCGGCCGGCGCCAGGAAGCCGTTCCACGAATAGGTCTCGTAATCCGGCAGGCCCTGCTCGGCGATGGTCGGAATGTTCTCGAAGCCCGGCACCCGCTGCTTCGTGGTGACGCCGAGCGCCTTGATCGTGCCCGCCCGGATCTGCGGCACCGAGGGCGGCAGGTTGTCGAACATGATCTTCACCTGGCCGCCGACGAGGTCGTTCATGGCCGGCCCGCCGCCACGGTATGGGATGTGCTGCATGTCGGTGCCGGTCATGCGCTTGAACAGCTCACCCGAGACATGCAGCGGCGTGCCGTTGCCGGAGGAGGCGTAGCTGTGCTTGCCCGGCTCCTTCTTGAGGAGAGCCACCAGCTCCTGCACGTTGTTCACGCCGAGCGACGGATGCACCACCAGCACGTTCGGCACGGTGGCGAGCAGCGAGATCGGCGCGAAATCCTTGATCGGGTCGAAGAGCTTGGTCTTCGCCATCAGCGGATTGAGCGTATGGGTCGAGATCGTGGCCATCAGGATCGTGTGGCCATCGGGCGCCGCCTTGGCGACGGCCGCGGCGCCGACGCCGCCGCCCGCGCCCGCGCGGTTCTCGACGATCACCTGCGTGCCCATGTTCTCGCTCATCTTGGCCGCGATGATGCGGGCCACGACGTCGGTCGAGCCGCCGGGCGCGAAGGGCACCACGAGGTTGATCGGCTTCGACGGAAACGTCTGCGCGATGGCCGGGGCGGCGAGCAGCGCTGCGCCTCCCGCGAGGCCGAGCGTGAAATGGCGGCGGTCGATCGTCATGCAATTTCCTCCAGGACTGGCTCCGCGAGCCGGAGCGCTTGGCTGCATGATGTGGAGCGCCAGGGCGCAATCGTCAAACGGCGAGATGCCTTTGCCGGATCGATGCGTCCGCCATGAGGTCCGCCATGGTCCCGTCGAAGCGGATCTCGCCCTTCTCCATGACCAGGGCGCGGTCCGCGACGAGGCGCGAGAAATGCAGGTTCTGCTCCGACAGCAGCACGGTCAGCCCCTCGTTCTTGAGGCGCAGGATCGCCTTCGCCATCTCCTCGACGATGACCGGCGCGAGGCCTTCCGACGGCTCGTCGAGCAGCACGAGCTTCGGGTTGCCCATCAGGGTCCGTGCAATGGTCAGCATCTGCTGCTCGCCGCCGGACATCTGGCCGCCCGGCCTGTCCTTCATCCGGCCGAGATTGGGGAAGAGGGCGAAGAGCGCCTCCACCGTCCAGCGGGGCGCATCCGGCCGGGGAGGGCGCTCGCCGACCGAGAGATTCTCGGTCACCGTCAGCTCGCTGAAGATGCGCCGCTCTTCCGGCACGTAGCCGAGCCCGGCGCGGGCGATCTCGAACGGCTCGCGCCCCGCGATCTCGTCGCCGCCGAAACGCACGGACCCCGAGCTGGGCGGCACGAGGCCCATGACGGCCTTCATCGTCGTCGACTTGCCCGCGCCGTTGCGGCCGAGCAGCGCGACAACCTCGCCGCGCCCGATGGCGAAAGAGACGCCGCGCAGGATATGCGCCCGGCCGTAATGCGCGTTCAGCGAGGCGACGGCGAGGAGGGAGGTATCCGTCACGGCGTCTCCCCATAGGTCGCGCCCGAACCGAGATAGACAGACTGCACCTCAGGGTTCGCACGCACCTCGGCGGCCGTGCCTTCCGCGATCAGCCTGCCGCGATCGAGCACGATGACGCGGTCCGCATGCTGGAACACGACATCCATGTCATGCTCCGTGAAGAGCACCGCGATGCCGCGCTTCCCCGCGATCCGCGCGGCGAGGTCCATGAGGGCGATCCGCTCGGCCGGCGCCATGCCGGCGGTCGGTTCGTCCATGAGCAGCAGCTTCGGCGCATTGGCGAGCGCCACCGCCAGCTCGACGCGCTTCAGGTCGCCATAGGCCAGCACGCCGCAGGCGCGCTCCGCCTGGTCACGCATGCCGACGAGATCGAGCAGCGCATCCGCGTCGGCGCAATGCAGCGCCGCGGCGCGGCCACGGAAGCTCCATTCGCCGCCACGCCCCGCGATCAGCGCCGTCTGCACATTCTCGCGCACGGTCATGGAGCCGTAGGTCGCGGTGATCTGGAAGGTGCGGCCGACCCCCTTGCGGGCGATGTCGCGTGGCTTGAGCCCGGTGACGGGCTCGCCCATCAGGCGTACGGCGCCGCGGTCCGGCGCGATCTGCCCATTGAGCATGTTGAAGCAGGTGGTCTTGCCGGCGCCGTTCGGGCCGATGAGCGCCAGCATCTCGCCGGCCGAGACGCTGAACGAGACGTTGTCGACGGCCTGAACGCCCCCGAAGGCCTTGGCGAGCCCTTCGACCTGCAGCACGGTGCTCAAGCGCCGCTCCCGCCGGATCGGCGCTCGCGCCAGTCGAGGATCGTGCCGGCGATGCCGCGCGGAAAGAGCATCACGACGAGCACGATGGCGAGGCCCAGCGCGAAGCGCCAGTAGGCTGTGAGGCGCATCAGCTGCTCCTCGAGCCCGGCGAAGACGAAGGCGCCAACGATCGGCCCGCTCACGGTCTGCACGCCGCCGAGCAACACCATCAGGAGCGCATCCACCGACTTCGGGATGGAGATGTAGGTCGGGAAGACGGAGCCCTTGAAATAGGCGAAGAGGCCGCCGGCGAGGCCCGCGCCCACTGCAGCGAGCGTGAAGCCCGCCCATTGGAGCTGCTGGACATGCAGCCCCGTCGCCTCGGCCCTGAGCGGGCTGTCGCGGCCGGCGCGCAGCGCATAGCCGAAGGGCGAGAAGATCAGGTGCCGGATCGCCAGCACGCCGGCCACGGCGAGCGCCAGCGCGAGGTAATGGAACACGATCTTCGGCTGCGCCCATGTACTCGGCCAGACGCCGAGGATGCCGTTGTCGCCTCCCGTCAGCTCCACCCACTGGAATGCCGTCGCCCAGGCGATCTGCGCGAAGGCGAGCGTCAGCATCGCGAGATAGACGCCGGAGAGCCGCACGCAGAACCAGCCGAAGAGCAGCCCCGCGAGCCCGGCGAGCAGCGGCGCCGCCAGGAGCCCGACCGCCATCGGCGCGGCCAGCCACTTCACCGCCAGCGCCGCGCCATAGGCGCCGAGCCCGAAATAGGCCGCGTGGCCGAAGGAATGCATGCCGCCCGGGCCCATCATGAAATGCAGCGAGGCGGCGAACAGCGCGAGGATCGCGAGCTCCGTCAGGAAGGTGACGCCGTAGTCGCCGAGCAGCGGCGGCGCGACGACGAGCGCCGCGAGCACCGCTGCGCCGAGCAGCTTCGTGGCGCGGTCGGCGGGCTTCATGAGCGGCTCGGGCGCGGCCTGGCCCCGCGCCGCATGGCCGGAAGGCCGCCGGCCGAGCAGCCCATAGGGTTTCACCACCAGCACGATCGCCATCACCAGGAAGGCGAGCACCAGCGTGCTCTTGGGAAAATAGACGATGCCGAAGGCATGGACGAGCCCGATCAGCACGGCCGCCAGATAGGCGCCCGTGATGCTGCCGAGGCCGCCGACGACGACCACGACGAAGACCTCGGTGATCATCGCGAGGTCCATGTGGAGCGTCACCGCCTCGCGCGGCAGTTGCAGCGCCCCGCCGAAGCCGGCGAGGAACGCGCCGAACATGAAGACCGAAGTGAAGAGCAGCCGCTGGTTGACGCCGAGCGCGCCCACCATCTCGCGATCCTGCGTCGCCGCGCGCACGAGCGTGCCCCAGCGCGTGCGATTGAACAGGAGCCACAGCGCCGCCAGCACGACCGGGCCGACCAGGATCAGGAACAGCTCATAGCTCGGGAAGCGGTTGCCGAGGATCGTCACGAAGCTCCGCAGCCCCGGCGCGCGCGGGCCGAGCTGATCCTCCGGCCCCCAGACCCAGAGCGTCAGGTCCTGGATCATCAGGACGACGCCGAAGGTCGCGAGCAGCTGGAAGAGCTCCGGCGCATGATAGATCCGGCGCAGGATCAGGATCTCGATCAGCGCGCCCAGGATTGCGACGGCCGCCGCCGCCAGCAGCACGCCGCTCCAGAAGCCGATCCCCGTCTCGCCGCCGATCCAGCGGATCAGCGTCACGGCGAGATAGGCGCCCAGCATGTAGAAGGAGCCATGCGCGAAATTCACGATGCGCGTGACGCCGAAGATGATCGACAGCCCCGACGCCACGAGAAACAGCGACGAGGCCGAGGCAAGCCCGTTCAGCGTCTGGATGACGAGGAAGTCCATTCAGGGCCCCACCCGCTGGAAGCGATCAGCGCCGCCCTGATCCTCCCCCGCCAGCGGGGGAGGTGGCGCCGCAGGCGACGGAGGGGGACTGCCCTGTTCAATTCCCGAGATGGTTGGAAAGCATTCGTGCGCAAGCCCCACCCGTCCGGCTTCGCCGGCCACCCTCCCCGCAAGCGGGGAGGGATCGGAAGCGCCCTGATCCTCCCCCGCTCGCGGGGGAGGTGGCGCCGCAGGCGACGGAGGGGGATTTTCCTCTTCACTTCCCGAAATCGTTGGAACGCATTCGTGCGCAAGCCCCACCCGACCGGCTTCGCCGGCCACCCTCCCCGCAAGCGGGGAGGGATCGGGAGCGCCCTGATCCTCCCCCGCTCGCGGGGGAGGTGGCGCCGCAGGCGACGGAGGGGGCAGCCGCCGCTCCAGCGTCGCGCAAATCGTGTCCATCACGACGCTCTTCTCGAAATCGACTTCGTGGTTCCAGAATCGGAGTACATGGAAACCCATCGCGGCGAGCGCTCGATCGCGCTGCTCGTCGCGGCGGCGGCCACAATCGCTCCCGTGCTGCGAACCATCGATCTCGATCACCAGACCAGCCTTCACGCAGGCAAAATCCACGATGAAGCGACCGATGGGCGTCTGTCGCCTAAAGTGAAAACCCTGCAGCGCTGGCCCTTCTCGCAGCCAGTTCCAGAGCTTGACCTCCTGCGGTGTCATCAAGCGGCGCAACTGGCGAGCCAGCATCACGGATTGGCGGCCTTCGCGCATTCAGGGCCCCACCCGTCCGGCTTCGCCGGCCACCCTCCCCGCAAGCGGGGAGGGATCAGGGCTGGCCCGATCCTCCCACGCTAACGAGGGCGGTGTCGCCACGGGAGAAGGGAGTGCAGCGGCCCGCCTCACTGCGGCCGGAGCGTCCGCACGACGTCGTCGGACGGCAGGTATTTCGCGCCGTCGGCGTAGCGCCAGTTCACCATCACGCCCTTGCCGTCCTTGACGGCGGTGCGGCCGACATAGGCGCCGAGGGTCGCCTGGTGGTCGATGGCGCGGAACTCGACGCGTTCGGCGAAGGGGCTCGAGAAGACGAGGCCCTTCATCGCGTCGACCATCTTCTCGTTGTCGGTGGTGCCCGCCTTCTTGAGCGCGGCCACGATGGCGTTCACCGTGTCGTAGCCGACGACCGAGCCGAGCCGCGGGTAGTCGTTGAACTTCGCGCGGTAGGCGTCGCGGAATTTCACATGCGCTGGCGTGTTGATGTCCTGGTGCGGATAGCCCGTGACGATCCAGCCCGTGGGCGTCTCGGCGCCGAGCGGATCCATGTATTCGGGCTCGCCTGTCAGCATGCTCGCGACGGTGCGCCCCTCGAACAGGCCGCGCGTGTTGCCCTGGCGGACGAAATTGATGAGGTCCGCGCCGAAGGTCACGTTGAAGATGGCCTCCGGCTTGGCGGCTTCCAGCGCCTGCACGGTCGCGCCTGCGTCGATGCGGCCGAGCGCCGGGAACTGCTCGGCGACGAACTCGACGTCCGGCTTAGCCGCCTTCAGGAGCTCCTTGAACCATTTCACCGCCGACTGGCCGTATTCGTAGTTCGGCGCGACGCAGACCCAGCGCTTCGCCGGCAGCTTCGCCGCCTCCTCGACCAGCATCGCCGCCTGCATGTAGGTCGAGGGGCGGAGCCTGAAGGTGTAGCGGTTGCCCTTGCCCCAGACGAGCGCGTCCGACAACGGCTCCGAGGCCACGTAGAGGCGCTTGTTCTGGTTGGCGAAATCCGCGATCGCGAGACCGACGTTGGAGAGGAAGCCGCCCGACAGCAGGTCGACCTTTTCGGCGTTGATGAGGTCACCGGCGAAGCGCACCGCATCCTCGGGCTTGCCGCCGTCGTCGCGGAACACCGTCTCGATCCTGCGGCCGAGCGCGCCGCCCGCCGCGTTGGCCTGCTCGACCGCCAGCTCCCAGCCGTTGCGGTAGGGCCTGAGGAAGGCAGGCTGCGCCGTGTAGCTGTTGATCTCGCCGATGCGGATCGGCCCAGCGCCCTGCGCGCGGACGAGCGAGGGCGAGGCGACGACGGCGGCGGCGCCTCCGACGAAGCGACGACGATTGAGGCGCATGTTCCCCTCCCGAAGGATCTGCGGTTCCGGATCGGAAGGTGGCCGGGCCCCACGGTCAAGTCAACTGGTGAGGATCCGCGCTGGACAGCGGCCGCGCCGCGCGTTTCAAGCGTGGGAGCAGAAAGAGGCCCGATGATGCTGTCCTACGCGCAGAACATGGAGGATGTGCTCCTCGCCCGCCTCTTCGCGGGGCAGGAGCGCGGCTTCTACATCGACGTGGGCGGCGGCCATGCGGTCGCCGACAACGTCACCTTCCATTTCTACCTTCAAGGCTGGCGCGGCATCGTCGTCGAGCCGCAGGCGGCGCTGGGGCCGCTCTATCGCCGCATCAGGCCGCGAGACGTGCTCGTGCAGGCGCTGGCGGGCCGCGCGGAGGGGAGCCTCGACCTCTTCGAGGCGACGACCTTCCACGGCCTCTCCACTGCCTCCGCGCAGCACGCCGCGGCGGCCGAGCAGGCGGGCGTCGCGGGCCGGCGCGTGGTCAAGCCCGTCACGACGCTCGCGAAGCTCTGCGCCGAACATGCGCCGCCGATCGTCGATCTTCTCAAGATCGACGTCGAGGGCCACGAGGCGGAGGTGCTGGGCGGAGCGGATTTCACCCGCTGGCGTCCGCGCGTGATCCTCGTCGAGGCGATCGAGCCGCTGAGCATGGCGGACGCCTCGCATCGCTTCGAGCCGATGCTGCTCGGGCACGGTTACCGCTTCGCCTTCTTCGACAATCTGAACCGATGGTACGTGGCCGAGGAGGCTGCGGCCGCGCTCCTGCCGCGCTTCCCGTCGGAGCCGCTTGCCTGGGACAGCGTGAAGCATCTCGGCGAATATGGCCCCGCGCATCAGGACGCCGCGCATCCCGACCACGAACTCGCCCGCCGCATCGTCGCCGGCACCCTTGCGCGGCTCCCGTTCCTCTCGCCGTCGGAGCTGCAGGCGCTTGGCGCGGCAGGGGCTGACCCGGCGGCTCTCGCCCGCATCGCCAGCCTCTTCGACGGCGGCTTCGTGGAGGCCTGAAGCGGCCATTCACAAACGCTTTCCTTTGGGTTAGGGACCGGCTTCGCATCCGCCCCCAGGGAGAGTCCACGAGGGTCATGTCGAAAGAAGAGCTGCTGGAATTCCCCGGCGTCGTCTCCGAGCTGCTGCCGAACGCCACCTTCCGCGTGATGCTCGAGAACAAGCATCAGATCATCGCCCACACCGCTGGAAAGATGCGGAAGAACCGCATCAGGGTGCTGGAGGGCGACAAGGTCCTCGTCGAGATGACGCCCTACGACCTTGCCAAGGGCCGCATCACCTACCGCTTCAAGTAGCGCTCCCTTCGCGGGGGCCGTACGATCAACCAAGGCCCGAGCATGAGCCGCGACAGGAAAGCCCGCTGATGAAGCCGGAGGAGAACTGGCGCCGCCCGCTGATCCTCGCCTCGGGGTCGCCGCGCCGCCTCGCGCTGTTGCGCCAGGCCGGGCTCGATCCCACCGCCGTCATTCCTGCCGAGATCGACGAAACGCCGGGGAAGGGCGAGTTGCCGCGCACGCTCGCGACGCGCCTCGCGCGGCAGAAGGCAGAGGCGGCGGCGAAGGCCGCGCGCCACGATCCGGCGGCCGAAGGCGGCTACATCCTCGCCGCCGACACGGTGGTCGCGGTCGGCCGCCGCATCCTGCCCAAGACCGAGCTCGTGGACGAGGCGGCGGCCTGCCTGCGCCTGCTCTCCGGCCGCGCCCACCGCGTCTACACCGGCGTCGCGATGATGACGCCGAAGGGCGCGATCCGCGAACGGCTCGTCGAGACGCGCGTGCGCTTCAAGCGTCTCTCGCGAGAGGAGCTGGAAACCTACCTCGGCTCTGGCGAATGGCGCGGCAAGGCCGGCGGCTATGCCATCCAGGGGCTCGCCGGCTCCTTCGTCGTGAAGCTCGTGGGCTCCTACACGAACGTGGTCGGCCTGCCGCTCTACGAGACCGTGACGCTGCTGGGCGGCGAGGGCTATCCGGTGCTCATGAACTGGCTCAACCGGGTCTGACCGGCGGGGAGGGGAGCGCGATGAACATCGCCCATTGGCTGGCCCGCAACGGCGCGAGCCATCCGGATGCGCCGGCGCTCGGTGTTGGATCCGCCGTCACCGACAGCTACGGCGATCTCGCCCGCAACACGGCGCGCCGGGCGTCCGCGCTGCGCGCGACCTACGGGCTCGTGCCTGGCGACCGCGTGGCCATCGTCGCCAAGAACTCGCGCCGCTACGTCGAATGCCTCTATGCGTGCTGGCACGCCGGCCTTTGCGCCGTCCCGGTCAACGTGAAGCTGCATGGCGAGGAGATCCGCTACATCCTCGAGAACAGCGGTGCGACACTCGCCTTCGTGTCGGAGGACATGGCGGCGACCGTCGGCGGGCACGCGCCGGCCTGCCTGAAGGCCATGATCGTGATCGGCGGGCCCGAGTACGCCCGCCTGACTGAGGCCGATCCCATGCCCCTCGCGGAGGTCCCGCCGGACGCCCCCGCCTGGCTCTTCTACACCAGCGGCACCACCGGGCGTCCCAAGGGCGCGGTTCTCACCCACCGCAACCTCGCCGCCATGTCCTACGCCTATGCGCTGGAGGTCGATCCGATCGCGCCGGGCGACCCGATCCTCCATGCCGCGCCGATGAGCCATGGCTCCGGCCTCTACATCATGGCCCATGTGATGCGGCGCGGCATCAATGTCGTGCCGGAGAGCGGTGGCTTCGAGCCGGCCGAGATCTTCGAGAGCATCGGCCGCTGGCCGCGCCTCTCGATGTTTGCGGCGCCGACGATGATCAAGCGCCTCGTGCAAGCGCCGGGCGACTGCCGGAACGAGAACATCCGCACCATCATCTGGGGCGGCGCGCCGATGTATGTCGCCGACACGATCGCCGCGCTCGACCGGTTCGGGCCCTGCTTCGCCCAGATCTACGGCCAGGGCGAGAGCCCGATGACCATCACGACCCTGCCGAAGGAGGAGGTCGGCGACCGGGCGCACCCGCGCTGGCTCGACCGTCTCGCCTCGGCCGGCCGCGCCTATGCTTGCATGGAGGTCCGCATCGTCGACGAGGAGGATCGCGACATGCCGACAGGGGAGAGCGGGGAAATCATCTGCCGCGGCGATCCGGTGATGCCCGGCTACTGGGAGAACCCTGCGGCCAACGCGAAGACGATGCGGGGGGGCTGGCTCCACACCGGCGATGTCGGCGCGCTCGATGCGGAAGGCTATCTGACGCTCAAGGACCGGTCGAAGGACGTCATCATCTCCGGCGGCTCCAACATCTACCCGCGCGAAGTGGAAGAGGTGCTGCTGACCCATCCGAAGGTGCGGGAGGTGTCCGTCATCGGCCGGCCGGACGCGGATTGGGGCGAGGCGGTCGTCGCCTATGTCGCCGGCGAGGCGGAACCGGCGGAGCTCGACGCGCTTTGTCTGTCTCGGATCGCTCGGTTCAAGCGGCCGAAGCATTACGTCTTCATCGAGGCCCTGCCGAAGAACAGCTATGGCAAGGTGCTGAAGACGGAGCTCAGGGCGGCGGATGCCGCCGCGGAGGCAGGGAATGACGGAAACGGACGAAACGCCGGCCAATGACAATGCCGAGCCGGGCCGCCAGTGCCCGATCTGCGGGAAGGCGACGCAGCTGCGCTACAAGCCCTTCTGCTCGAAGCGCTGCGCCGACGTCGACCTCAACCGCTGGCTGACGGGCTCCTACGCGATTCCGGTCGTCGAGGACGACAAGAGCAGCGAGGGCGAGCGCTGACGCCCCGGCGCCGGGACTGACCCGGCATCCGGCTTCCGGCCGCTTGGAGGTGCGGGCGCCTGAGGGACTGGATGCGAGCACCCCCCGGAAACCGGATGCTCCGGTGGGCGCGCCGGCAGGGCGGCTCGCTCTAGGCCTGCAGCTCGACCTGCAGAAACGTCGAGACGGAGCTTCGGCGCGCATCCGCCCATCCTCTGGCCACACAAGCCCCGAACGCTTTGCAACCGCCGGAGGCTTGCACCGGCGGAGGTATTGCGCGATCTTGATGTGTATAATATCCAGGATCATCTGTCTTTGAGTGATGCCGGCCGAGAATTAATAAGCAAAATTAAGCTTTTTCAGAGATCGAATGTTTGGGAGGGCGGATATTTGAGCAATCAAGAGCCGGCGCCTGATCCCGCTGTCATGTTCAACGACAGCTGGTCCAAACTCAAGGATCTGAATCCAGTCGCCGCAGGCATCATCATGGCTGCCTTCGTCGCATTCCTGGCCGTTATCCTCGTCTCCGTTTTCGCGGACAATGTTGAATCGCGCATCCCGCTCGTTGCCTACTTCCTGGTGATCGGCACCGCCATCTACGTGGTGTCGGCCATCGTGAATGATCGGATCCTCAACACGATCATCAGGTGGTTTGTCATTCTCCTCCTGCTCTGCTGGTGCCTCGTCTTCACCGCCGGCCGCATCTATCCAGCGAACGAGCCGCTTGCCTGCCTGTCGTATTTCTGGCGCTCCTGCCGCACTGTGGTCGATGAAATCGGCGCGGCGCAGGCGAGCCGTCCCGGCGTCAAGCTTACGGTGCCGGGCACGCCGGCCTTGCCGAGGACGGCCGATCAAACCCCGGCGGCGGGCGACCAAACTCCGGTCTTCCTGCAGTTCGCCGGCGCCTACGACCGTGACGACATCCGGACAGGCATGCGGATCCTGGCTGGCAAGGGCTGGAACATGCAGGGCGTCGCAGGCGGCGGTCAGCGCACGCGATCGGCCGTCGGTGTCAACGAAATCAGGTTCCGTGACCCGCGCAGGCAGCAGGCTGCCGAGCGGCTCGCCGCCGACGTCACGGCAGCGGGCTTGTCCAACCGGCGGTTGACCATCTCGCGGACCGATGCCGTCGTCGACGACAGATTGGAGATATGGATCAGCAACTAAGAATGCATTCGATTTGTAGCGTCAGTAACGCGTGCCAGTGAAAGTCCAATTCACATAATTTTTGAATAATTTGCAGGGATAGGGCAATGACATTCATCGAATGGGTTCAGCGTCGCCTTGTGGCGCATGGTTTCGATCCTGGAATCATCGACGGAATCTGGGGCAATACACGATGAACGCGGTCATCGCGTTTCAGCGCCTGCGCAATTTGCCGAGCGACGGAAGTCTGGACGAGGCGACGTTGGCCGCGCTGCGGCTGGCGCCCGCGGGAGGCGCGGCCGCCACGGCCAGGCCCGCCCGTGATCTGCTCGACGTTTTTCCCTGGATGGAACTGGCGCAGAGGAAGAAGGGCCTGCACGAGAACGCCGACAACGAGGCGCTCCGCGCCTTCCTCACGTCCGATGGCGAGAACAGCACCGTCGGCGACCCCGCATCGGTACCCTGGTGCGGCGACTTCGTGGAAACCTGCATCGCGGTGACGCTGCCAACGGCCGTGCTGCCGGCCAATCCCTATCTGGCGAGGAACTGGCTGAAGTTTGGGCGAACCGTCGACCCCTGCTTCGGCTCGATCCTGGTCTTCTGGCGCGTGAAGGTCACGGGAACGGCCGGTCACGTGGCATTCTACTATTCGGAAGACGACGACCATTTCCAGGTTCTGGGGGGCAACCAGTCGAACAGGATCTCCATCGCGAGCATCGCCAAGAATCGATTGCTCGGCGCCCGGCTGCCCGTCGTGGGCGGGCCTTATCCGCGACTGACGATCAGGAGCGAGGCCGATTGGGACAAGTCCGTCGACGAGGCTTAGGCGGCGCGGTTCGGGGGGAAGGCGCGGCGCTGTCGGGCCCCGCGCCTGCGCCCCCTGGCAGACCGATGCGTCGGCCCGGAACGCCGCAGGCAGCTCGTCTGTGAATTCCCTCGCCTCGCGTTGGTCACCGTGCAACAAGTCGGCTGAGGGTGGAAAACCCGAAGCGAGGAGAAGACGATGCAATATCTGATCGAATTCTGCGGCTCCTGAGGCCACGAACCCCAGGCCTTGCGTGTCAAGGCGGAACTCGAGAAGCGCGGCCAGCGCGACGTGACGCTCAAGCGTTCGTCCGGCGGCGTCTTCTACGTCTATGTCGATGGCCAGCTGCGGTTCTCGCGGCACGAGACGGGTCGATACCCGTTGCCCGACGACATCGAAGCGCTGGTGCGCTGACGGCGAAAGATTCCCGGCCGCGCCGCACCTTGAGAGGGTGGACAGGGCGCGGCCGAGCCCTTATACGACCGATCCGTTCACCGGCGACCGGCCACGGTCGCCGCTGTGGTGAAGGCCCAGATAGCTCAGTTGGTAGAGCATGCGACTGAAAATCGCAGTGTCGCTGGTTCGATTCCGGCTCTGGGCACCATCACCCTCTTTCCGTCTCGCGCCGGCTTCGGGTTGATTGGCAGGGACGCTGTCAATTCCGAACCAGTCTGGCCGCGGCGGTTTCCTGCATCACGTCCCGCAGTGTCGCGATGCGCCGGTCGTGTTCTCCGATCTCATCGAGCAGGTTCCAGCAATCGACGTAATCCGTGCGCTCCACCGTCTGCACGGCGGCCTGGAGCGCTTCCAGCAGGGCGGCCCGCTGCTGGAGCAGGTCGATCAGGAGGGGTTGCAGCACTTAGAACCTCGGTCGCGATCCGGAATGACGGGCCAGCGCACAGTCGAGGCGACCCGCCGGCCGCTTGCTGAGCGTGGCGATTCAAACGCCCGGAATCGTTCGTGGTTTGCTTCACATCTCCGTCATGAGCCGCCCTGCATTTTCCGCTGGCGATCGTTGCGTGAGGAAAATAGTTTTGCGCCGGTTCGCATCATGGGCGAGCGGCAAGCGTTGCGCAGGCTGGGATGAGCGAAGCGGCGGCACGATCAACCGGATGGCGGCTGCCGCTCGCGGCTCTGCCGATGCCCTGGTCTTGACCGCCATGACCACGCCCGCGGCACCGTCCGCGATTTCGCTCCACGACCTCTGCAAGAGCTTCGGCGGCGTCCGGGCCGTCGACGGTGTCTCGCTGGAGATCGGCCGGGGCGAATTCTTCTCGCTGCTGGGCCCGTCTGGCTGCGGCAAGACCACGCTCATGCGGATGATCGCGGGCTTCGAAGTCCCCGACGCCGGAACCATCGCCATCGATGGGCAGGCGATGGCCGGCGTGCCGCCCCATCTGCGGCCGGTCAACATGATGTTCCAGAGCTACGCGCTCTTTCCGCACCTGACCGTGGCCGGAAACATCGCCTTTGGCCTCAAGCGGCTGAGCCTTGCCAGCGAGCCGCTGCAGCGCCGGCTCGACGAGATGCTGGCGCTCGTGCAGCTGGAGCCGCTGCGGGACCGGAAGCCCCATCAGCTCTCCGGCGGCCAGCGCCAGCGCGTGGCGCTGGCCCGGGCGCTGGCGCGCGACCCCAAGGTCCTGCTTCTCGACGAGCCGCTGGGCGCCCTCGACAAGAAGCTGCGCAAGGAGACGCAGGCCGAGCTGAAGCGCATCCAGGCGGCGAGCGGCGCGACCTTCGTCGTCGTCACGCACGACCAGGAGGAGGCGATGGCCCTGTCCGACCGGATCGCCATCATGCGCGAAGGCCGCATCGTGCAGGTCGACACGCCCGAGGCCGTCTATGACCGTCCCGCGAACGCCTATGTCGCGGGCTTCGTCGGCGAGGTGAACCTGCTGCCGGCGACCGTGACCCGTCTCTCCGACGGCCGCCGCGCCGCCGCGATCGAGGGCCTGTCCGGTCTCGTCGCCATTCCGGACGCGCCGGCCGGCGACCGGCTGACGGTCGCGCTGCGGCCCGAGCATCTGCGCCTCGGCGCGCGGGAGAATGCTGCCGAGCCCGGGCTCGCGGCCACCGTCGAGGATGCCGCCCATCTCGGACCAATCATCGCCTACCGCTTGCGCGCGCAGGATGGCCGCCTGCTCTCGGCCACGGCGCCGACGGGGCAGGGGCGCCTGAAGCCCGGCGAGACGGCATGGGTCGGATTCGACCCCGGCGCCCTGCGCCTGCTGGTGGAATAGGCCGTGCCTGAGCGATGGCACGCCCGGCGGGACTGGGGCAGGGGGCTCGTCATCGGGCTGCCTGCGCTGTGGCTGACCCTGCTGTTCGCGCTGCCCTTCGCCTTCGTGCTCCGCATGAGCCTGTCGGACCCCGCATCCGCGCAGCCGCCCTACCGGCCGCTGCTCGACTGGGCGGCCGGCTGGGAGGGCGTCAGCGCCTTCGTCGCGGGTCTCGACCTCGAGAACTACGCCACGGTGCTGGGCGACCCGCTCTACGGCTCGGCCTTCCTGACGTCGCTGCGGATCGCGGCGCTGGGAACGCTGCTGACGCTCGCCGTCGGCTATCCGATCGCCCTCGCCATGGCGCGCGCGCCGCGCCGCTTCCGGCCGTTGCTGATCGCGCTGGTGATCCTGCCCTTCTGGACGAGCTTTCTCATCAGGGTCTACGCCTGGATCGCCATCCTGAAGGCGGACGGCCTGCTCAACCAGCTCCTCATCGGTATCGGCCTGATCGCCCGGCCGCTCGACATCCTCGACAGCGAGATCGCGGTGCAGATCGGCATCGTCTATTGCTATCTGCCCTTCATGGTGCTGCCGCTCTATGCGGCGTTGGAGCGGCAGGATGCCAGCCTGATCGAGGCGGCGGAGGACCTGGGATGCCCGCCCGCGCGGGCCTTCTGGCTGGTGACGCTGCCGTTGTCGCTGCCGGGGATCGTCGGCGGCTCGGTCCTCGTCTTCATCCCGGCGATGGGCGAGTTCATCATCCCGGACCTGCTCGGCGGCTCCGACACGCTGATGGTCGGACGCCTCGTCTGGACCGAGTTCTTCTCGAACCGCGACTGGCCGATGGCCTCGGCGATCGCCATCCTGCTGCTGGCGATCCTCGCTGCACCCATCATCTACGGCCAGCAGCGGGCCGCGCGTCAGGCGGCCGGGCTGTGAGGAGCCGCTTCACCCGCACGAACCTCGCGTCGCTCGTGCTCGGCCTCGCCTTCCTGTACCTGCCGATCGCCATCCTCGTCGGCTACAGCTTCAACGCTTCGCGGCTGGTCACGGTCTGGGGCGGCTTCTCGACGCAATGGTACGCGGGCCTCTGGCGAAACGGACCGCTGATGCAATCGGCCTGGATCTCGCTCAAGGTCGCGATTCTCTCGGCCACAGCCGCGACGATCGTCGGCACGGCGCTGGCGCTGGCGCTGACGCGGATCGGCCCGTTCCGCGGCCGGGGGCTGCTTGCGTTCCTGGGCTTCGCGCCGCTGGTGATGCCGGAGATCATCACCGGGCTGTCACTGCTGCTCATCTTCATCGCGATCGGGCTGGATCGCGGCTTCTGGACGGTGGCGATCGCGCATGCCGCCTTCACGATGTCCTTCGTCGCCGTCGTCGTGCAGTCCCGGCTCGTCACCTTCGACCGCAACCTCGAGGAAGCGGCCGTCGATCTCGGCGCGACGCCGCTCCGCGCCTTCCTGCTGGTCACACTGCCGGTCATCGCGCCGGCCGTCGCCGCGGGCTGGATGCTGGCCTTCACGCTCTCGCTCGACGATCTCGTCATCGCGAGCTTCACCTCGGGGCCGGGCGCCACGACGCTGCCGATGCGGATCTACAGCCAGGTCCGGCTGGGCGTGACGCCGGAGATCAACGCCATCTCGACGCTGCTGATCGGCGTCGTCACCGTCGCGGTGATCGGCCTGAGCCTCGCCCTCAAGCGTTCCGACGCTGGGCGCTGAGCGGCGAAGTTGGAGCCAGGCGCGTTTCCACGGAAGCGCCACCATCCCCGCGCTCGACGCGGCCATGCCCGTCTTCGAGGAAACACGTTATGGACGGGTCAGGCGCGTCCACGACGTGTTTTCTCGAGATCGCGCCCTGCTCTAATTCCCGAAAACGGGACCGGACCAGGGTCCCTCGAGCTTGACCCGCGCCTCGCTTGGCCGAGGCGAGGCCGCCGTGGGGGCCGGACGGAGCGTCACGTCGAACGTCCGGCTGGCGAGGCCGATCGAGCCTTCGATCGCCGCCCGCGCCGCCACGCTCGCGATGGCCCCGTCGGTGATCCTTACCTTGCCGTCGCCGACCTGCATCTGCAGCGAGAGGCTGCTGAACCGGGTCCGCCGGTCCGCGCCGCTCGCCGACTCGGCGCGCGTCGCCAGTCGGTCCAGGTCGAAGCCTGGCACTTCGCCGTCGCGCACCGCCGCCTCCATGCGCCCCTCGGCGCTGGCGACGAGCGCCGCCACCGTGGCTCCCGTCGCCTTGAGGCTGGCTTGGCCGCTGGCGAGGCCGCGCGCCCGCTGGAGGCCTGCGAGGCCGGCGATCGGGCCGATGTCGAGTCTGTCGCACGAGCCCTGCAGGCGGAGCTCCAGCCGGGCATCCGGGAGGTCGGCGAGGGACAGCCGCCCCTTGACGGTCCCGCCGCGCAGCCTGCCGTCGCTCAGCATGAGGTCCATGCGGCCGCCGCCGAGCTGCAGCGACACCGCTGCGTTCTCGATCGTCGTCGCCCCGATGGCGAGCTGGCCCGTGGACAGGCGGAGGTCGAGCGTGCCGGCGTTCAGCCAGTCGCGCGCCAAGGGCTCGGCCGACCAGCCGCCGTTCCGGTCGGCCATAGCGGCGGCGAGCGGCGCGAGGGCCGACGTCAGGTCGAATCGCGGCGCGTCGAGCGTCGCTGCGAGCCCGACGCGTCCGCCCTGGAAAGAGGCCTCGATCGACCCGTCGAGCCGGGTCTGGCCGCGCTCGACTCGCGCATCGCGGATCTGGATCGCGGGCCAGGCGAAGCGGGCGTTGCCGCTGGCGGAGAGCCCGTCCAGCAGCGGCGCATGCGCCTCCGTGAGCGCGAGCCGGCGCGCGATGGCCGAACCGTCGATGATCGCGACCGCGAGCTGCCCCTCCCCATCAAGGGAGCGCGCGCCATAGAGCACGCCCGTGAAACCTGCCGTGAAGGCCGGCGCCGCAATCGTGGCGCGAACCGGCCGCCGCTCGCGCGCGCCGACGGGCGCGACTTCGGCCTGCACCAGCAGCGGCTGGCCGAGATGCAGCCCCGACGCGGACAGGCGGAGATCGGCGCCGACGCCGCCGGTGAGCTTGAGCGAGAGGTTCGTCATCCAGGGCTGCCCACCGAGCCGCAACGTGCCGCGTTCGATTCGCAGCTGGCGGAGCTCCCGCCGCCGGTCGCGGCCGAGCAGGTCGATGATCGCGGCCGAAAGGGCCGTGTCCCCGGTCTGGCCGACGGCCGCGTCTGCGTCGGGCAGCAGGTCGATCCGCGGCTCGATGAGCGAGAGTTCCACGAGCCGCGGTTCGCCGGTCAGCCAGGAGAAGGCGTTGAGCCGCGCTTTGACGAGGCCTGCGTCCACCCGCTCCGCCGGCTCGTTCGCCCGGACGAGCACCAGGTCCGAAACATGGATGGTGGGCCAGGGGAGTGCGGAGAAGTGGGTCTGTCCGAGCTTCTCGACCCGGTAGCCGGTGGTGCGCGTCAGCGCCTTTTGCAGGCGCGCCTCGCTCCAGCCGGCGGGAATGGGCCAGCGCAGCATCCCCACGACCGCCGCCAGCACAGCCAGCAGGATCAGCGCGATCACGGCGCGGCGGGAGCGGCGCTCCAGGAAATCGATCCGCATGGCGGCGGACGCTAGACGAAGGCCGCGCCGCAGGGAAGCACCGAAGCGCGCAACGCCGTCCCCCGGCCCTTGCCGCAACGCTTTCCGCCGATTAAGCGTAGCGCGCGATGCATGCGAAGCGATTGAGGGCGGCCCCATGAGCAGCAAGATCTATCCGGACGCCAAGACGGCTCTTGCGGGTCTTCTGAAGAACAACATGACGATCATGTCCGGCGGCTTCGGCCTCTGCGGCATTCCCGACGTGCTGATCGAGGCGGTCAGGGAGGCGGGCGTCACTGGGCTGACCGTCATCTCCAACAATGCCGGCGTCGACGGCGTCGGCCTCGGCATCCTGCTCGAGACGAAGCAGATCAAGAAGATGATCTCGTCCTACGTCGGCGAGAACAAGCTTTTCGCCGAGCAGTATCTCTCCGGCGCGCTGAAGCTCGAGTTCAATCCGCAGGGCACCCTGGCCGAGCGCATCCGCGCCGGCGGCGCGGGCATCCCCGGCTTCTACACGAAGACCGGCGTCGGCACGATCATCGCCAAGGGCAAGCCGACGATGGATTTCAACGGCGAGACCTACGTGCTGGAGAAGGGCCTCGTGGCCGATCTCAGCCTCGTCCATGCCTTCAAGGCGGACACCGAGGGCAACCTCGTCTTCCGCAAGACGGCGCGCAACTTCAACCCGATGATGGCGACGGCTGGCAAGGTGACGGTCGTGCAGGCGGAAAAGGTGGTGAAGGCGGGCAAGATCGACCCCGACCACATCCACACCCCGGGCATCTACGTGCAGCGCATCATCGAGCTCACCAATCCCGTGAAGCGGATCGAGCAGCGCACGACGCGCCCGCGGCCCGCCAAGTCGGCCAATTGATCAATCGAGACAGGCGAGGAGAGACATCATGGCCTGGACCCGCGAACAGATGGCCGCCCGCGCCGCGAAGGAGCTGCAGGACGGCTTCTACGTGAACCTCGGCATCGGCATCCCCACGCTCGTCTCCAACTACATCCCGAAGGGGATGTCGGTGCAGCTGCAGAGCGAGAACGGCATGCTCGGCATGGGCCCGTTCCCCTACGAGGGCGATGAGGACCCCGACCTCATCAACGCCGGCAAGCAGACGATCACCGAGCTGCCGACGACGAGCTATTTCTCCTCGTCCGACAGCTTCGCCATGATCCGCGGCGGCCATATCGACCTGTCGATCCTCGGCGCCATGCAGGTCGCGGAGAACGGCGACCTCGCCAACTGGATGATCCCCGGCAAGATGGTGAAGGGCATGGGCGGCGCCATGGACCTCGTCGCCGGCGTCAAGCGTGTCGTCGTGGTGATGGAGCACGAGGCCAAGGGCGAATCGAAGCTCCTGAAGCGCTGCAGCCTGCCCCTGACCGGCGCGAAGGTGGTGGACCTCGTCGTCACCGACCTCGCCGTCTTTGCGATCGACCGGAAGAAGGGCGGCATGACCCTCATCGAACTCGCCGACGGCGTGACGCTCGAGGAGGTCACGGCCAAGACCGCCGCCAAGTTCAAGGTCGGTCTGAAGAAGAAGTAGGCCTTCCCCGACGGTCCTCATCCTGAGGAGGCCGCGGAGCGGCCGTCTCGAAGGACGCACGACCGTGGTGCTTGCTTCGAGGCGCGGCTGCGCCGGCCACCTCAGCATGAGGGATATTGGAAGTCGGCCCATGTTTGCCATCCGCCAGACCTCCTCATCTTGAGGAGCATTCGCGCTAGCGCGCTTTCCGTTCGGACGGAATCGTCTGAACGAAAAGAATTCGCGCCAGATCAATGGTTTGAGCATGTTCTCATCGAAAAAGTGGTATCCGCTTTTTCGGAACATGCACTAGCGAATGCCCTTAAGTACGCACCACGCGGCCGCCGGCGAACATGACCAAAGAGTCATCCTCCGGCCAGCCAGCGTTCAGGCGACCGCAGCCAAGCTGAGCCCGTCTGTCCTGAACGGAGCGACCTCGATGCTGCGTGCCTGCCTTCTGACCATCGCGCTCCTCGCCGCCACCGCCGCCTCGGCGCAGCAGCCGTCGCCGCCGCCAGCCGCTGCGGAACCCGGGCCCCGCCTCACGGACGAGCAGCGCACGAAGCTGCGCGCCGACCGCGACGCCTGCCGCAACGAAGTCCGCGCGCAGGATCTCCCCCGCGGCGAGCGGCGCGGCGCCATGCGGCGCTGCATCGAGGCGCGCAACCCCGACCTCAGGCCGCTCTTCGCCCGCGGCGAGGCCCGCCGGGCCGAGATGAAGCAGCTACGCGACGCCTGCCGCGACGAGCTGAGGGCCAGGAACCTGCGGGGGTCCGAGCGCCGACAGGCCATGCGCGGCTGCCTCGTCCAGAGGAAGCCCGAGCTCGCCAAGGTCTTCGGCTGCATGGATCAGGCGCGCGGACGCAATCTGCAGCCGGGGTCGGAGCGCCGTGACTTCATGCGATCTTGCCTCCGCGGCTGATCAAGGGCAGGGGAGAGGCATGGCCTCGCCCCGCACGCTCGTACTGTTCGATCTCGACGGCACGCTCGTCGACGGCCAGCATTCGATCTACGCCACATTCGCCGCCATCTTCCCGCGCTTCGGTTATTCCCCGCCGACGCGGGCCGACGTTCGCACCGTCATCGGCCGCTCGCTCCCGCAGGCCATCGGAGACCTGCTCGGCGAGGATGCGCCGGTCATGCCGATGACCGAGGCCTACAAGCAGCATTTCCACGCGATGCGCTCCGACGATGGCTATACGGAAGCGCTCTACGACGATGTCGACGATGTGGTCCGCCGGCTGGCGGCGCGTGACGACATCCTGCTCGGCACCGCGACGGGCAAGGCGCTGCGCGGCATCCGCTGGCTGATCGACCGCAACGGTTGGCATGGCTTCTTCGCCACGCTGCAAGGCGCGGACACCGCGGCCTCCAAGCCCTCGCCGGAGATGGTGCTAAACGCCTGCCGGGAGACGGGCATGAACCCCGCCGACGTCGTGGTCTTCGGCGACTCGATCTATGACATGCAGATGGCCGCGAGCGCCGGCGCTGCCGCCATCGGCGTCTCCTGGGGGTATGGAAACCCCGACGACCTGTTGATGGCCGGGGCCAGCCGGATCATCCATCGCTTCCGCGACGTTGAGCAGGCGATCGCCGACCTGAGGATCGGCGCCGGCGAGGCCTGAGGCGATGGTTGACCCGACCGACTTCGATCCGACGCCGTCGGACCCCAATCCCGTGAAGCGCGCGCAGACCGCGATGGCGCGACAGCCCGCGCTGCGGCGGTTCTATCGCGAGGTCGCCGTCTGCGATGGACCGGACGGCTTCGCGATCACCCTCGACGGCCGGCAGGCGCGCACGCCCGGCCGCAGGCCCCTCGCGTTGCCCGGTGCTGCGGCCGCAGAGGTTGTCGCGGCCGAATGGCGGGCGCAGGGCGAGACGATCGAGCCCTCGCGCATGCATGCGACGCGCATCGCCAACACGGCGCTCGACAGCTTCGAGGGCCGGATCGCCGAGGTCCAGGCCGATGTCGCGGCCTATGCCGCGAGCGATCTCGTCTTCTACCGCGCCGGCGAGCCCGACGGGCTCGTCGCCAGCCAGAACAGGCACTGGAACCCGGTCGTCGCCTGGGCGGAAGCGCAGCTTGGGACGCGCTTCACGCTGGCCGAAGGCGTCATCCACCAGGCCCAATCCGATCAGGCCCTGTCAGCCGTCCAGGCTGCGGTCGCGCGCCGGAGCGAGCCGGTGGCGCTCGCGGCGCTCCATGTCTGCACCACGCTCACCGGCTCCTGCCTCATCGCCCTGATGGCGGCGGAGGGCGCGCTGTCGGGCGAGGCGGCCTGGGAGGCCTCCATCGTCGACGAAGCCTGGAACGCCTCGCTCTGGGGCTGGGACGAGGAGGCGGAGAAGCGCCTCGCCGCGCGGCGCGAGGAGTTCCTGGCGGCCCATGCGCTGGTGCGGGCGCTGGCTTGAGGTGAAAGCCGTGCGTCCTTCGAGGCTGTCGCTCACGCGAAAGCACCTCAGGATGAGAGCCGTCGCACATTGCAGCGCTCGACCTCCCTCATCCTGAGGTGCTCGGCAAAGCCGAGCCTCGAAGGACGCTCGACCCTGATGCAACCTCTTGCTCCGCGACCGGATTGCTGTAGCCCGGACGGATGCTGAATCGCGCTCCGCTCTCCCGACGCAGCCTCCTGATCGCCGGAGCCGCTTCCGCTGTCGTTTCGCCGTTACGAGCGCAATCCGGCGACTTCCCGGCCTTTCTCGCGTCGCTCCGCCCCGACGCGCGCGCCGCCGGCGTCTCCGATGCGACCTTCTCCGCCGCGATCGCCGGCCTGAGCTACGATCCCGGTCCGGCCCGCGCCAGCGGCGGGCAGGGCGAGTTCAGCCGGCCCTTCTGGGACTACGTCAACAACGCGGTCGCCGCCGCCAGGGTCTCCGCCGGAAAGGCCGCAGCCGCCCGCGCCGGCGGCGCCTTCGACTGGATCGAGGCCAATCTCGGCGTCGAACGAGCCGTCGTCGCCGGTATCTGGGGGATGGAATCGAACTTCGGCGCCGGCATGGGGTCGTCCGACGTGCTGCGCTCGACCGCGAGCCTCGCCTTTCGGCAGGTCCGCGGCGACTTCTATCGCCGCGAGTTCGTCGCCGCGCTCCGGATCCTGGAGGAGGGGCACATCACGCGCGAGCGGCTCGTGGGCTCCTGGGCGGGAGCGATGGGTCAGCCGCAGTTCCTGCCCTCGAGCTTCCTGAAGTACGCGGTCGACGCCGACGGCGACGGCCGCAAGGACATCTGGCGCTCCACCGCCGACGCGCTCGCCTCCGCCGCCAACCATCTGCGGACCGACGGCTGGCGCACGGGCCTGCCCTGGGGCTTCGAGGTCGCGCTGCCGGAGGCGTTCGACTGGGACTACGGCGACCGTCAGGCGCGGCACGACTTCGCCGCGCTTGCCCGCATCGGCGTCCGCCGCGCCGACGGCAGGCCGATGGGGCGCGGGCAGGGCGGCATTTTCCTGCCGACCGGCGTCAATGGCCCGGCCTTCGTCGTCACCGACAATTTCGAGGTGATCCGCCAGTACAACACGTCCGACAGCTACGCGCTCGCCGTCGGGCATCTGGGCGACCGCATCTTCGGCGGCGGTCCCATCCGGAGGGCCTGGCCGACGGGCGAGCGCCAGCTCTCCAACGCCGAGATAGCGGAACTGCAGCGCCTCCTGCAGGCGCGCGGCCATGCGGTCGGCCGCATCGACGGCCGGGTGGGGCAGGGGACGCGCAAGCTGATCCAGATCGAGCAGAAGCGGCTGGGGCTTACGCCCGATGGGCATCCGAGCCCGGCGTTCCTGGCGCGGTTGAGGGGCGCCTAGAGGAGGGTGCGCTCTCATGCCAACACGTCATGGACGGGCTTGACCCGTCCATCCACGTCTTTCAGCGTCGAAGACGTGGATGGCCGCGTCGAGCGCGGCCATGACGGCGATGGCGGTGCTTCCGCAGAAGCGCGCTGAGCTCTAGCCCGCCGTCCCGTGCAGGTCGTAGGCGTCCGCCCGGTCGATCTTCACGCTGACGATGTCGCCCGGCCGGAGCGGCCTGCGTGTCGCGACATAGACATTGCCGTCGATCTCCGGCGCATCCGCCTTGGAGCGGCCCTTGGCGACGGTCGTGCCCATCTCGTCGATGATCACCTGCATCCGCTTGCCGACCTTGGCCCGCTGCAGCCGGAGCGAGACTTCCTGCTGCTTCTCCATGAAGCGCTTGTGCCGGAGCGCAGCGACCTCCGCCGGCACCGGGGGCAGGCCGAGGTCGTTCGCCGTCGCGCCCTTCACGGGCTCGTACTTGAAGCAGCCCGCGCGCTCGATCCTTGCCTCGTCGAGGAAGGCGAGCAGCTCCTCGAAATCCGCCTCCGTCTCACCGGGAAAGCCGACGATGAAGGTGGATCGCAGCGTGAGCTCAGGGCAGGTCTCGCGCCATTTGCGGATGCGGGCCAGCACCTTGTCCTGGCTCGCAGGCCGCCGCATCGCCTTCAGCACGTTCGCCGAAGCGTGCTGGAACGGAATGTCGAGGTAGGGAAGGATCTTCCCCTCCGCCATCAGCGGCATCACCTCGTCGACGTGCGGGTAGGGATAGACGTAGTGCATCCGCACCCAGACGCCGAGTTCGCCCAGAGCTTCCGAGAGGTCGTAGAAGCGGGTCCGCCAGTCGCGGTCGCGCCAGCGGCTTTCCTGGTAACGGATGTCGAGCCCGTAGGCGCTGGTGTCCTGCGATATGACCAGCAGTTCCTTGACGCCGGCGTTCACCAGCTTCTCGGCCTCGCGCATCACGTCCGCGAGCGGCCGCGAGACGAGATCTCCCCGGAGCTTCGGGATGATGCAGAAGGAGCAGCGGTTGTTGCAGCCCTCCGAAATCTTCAGATAGGCGTAATGGCGCGGCGTCAGCTTCACGCCCTGCGGCGGCACGAGATCGAGGAACGGATCGTGGCTCGGCGGCGCGGCCGCATGCACCTTTTCCAGCACGCTCTCGTAGGCCTGCGGCCCGGTGATCGCCAGCACGTTCGGAAAGCGTTCCGCGATCTGCTCGGGCTCCGCGCCCATGCAGCCCGTGACGATCACCTTGCCGTTCTCGTTCATGGCCGCACCGATGGCGTCGAGCGATTCCTGCTTGGCCGAATCGAGGAAGCCGCAGGTGTTGACGATGACGAGATCGGCGCCGGCGTGGCTGCGCGTCAGCTCATAGCCTTCCGCGCGCAGCCGCGTGATGATGCGCTCGCTGTCCACGAGCGCCTTGGGGCAGCCGAGCGAGACGAAGCTCACCTTCGGCGCGGGGCGGAGGTCGGTGTCGGTCAAGGCGATGTTCCCGGAAGAAGCGCGAGCCTATAGCGGAGCGAGGCCCGAGACGCAAAGCGGCGTGCTGACGCTCACGGAAACAGATCGTGCGGGATCAGGTCGCCGGCGATCAGATAGAGCAACAGCGTCATCGTTCCGACGGAGGCGAGGGTGCCCACGAGCACGCCGTTGGAGGCGCGCTGGACGTAGACGTCGTATTGTCGCGCCATGACGAAGACGTTGCCGGCCGGCGGCAGCGCCGCCATCAGCATCGCTGTGAAAACCCAGGCCCGGTCGAAATCGCCGACGGCCGAGAGCACGACCCAGACCAGCAGCGGATGCAGGATGAGCTTGATTGCCAGATGCACCGGCAGTTCCTTCGGCACGCCCTCGTACGGCCGGAGCGCCACCGTCACGCCCAGCGCGAAGAGCGCGCAGGGAGCGGCGGCGCGGGACAGGAAGTCGACGAGCACCCCGACCGCCTCCGGCGGCTGCCAGCGCAGCCAGGCCGCGGCCACGCCCACGGCCGTCGCGATATTGAACGGATGCGTCACCACGTTGAGGATCACGGTGCGCGCGGTCTGCCAGACCCTGACCTTCTCCCGCCCGCCCATGCCCATCATGAAGGGCACGAGCGTAAAGAACAGCAGGCAGTCGAAGACGAAGACCAGCGCCGTCGGCACCGAGGCGGCCGGTCCGATGGCGGCGAGCGTGATTCCGGGCCCCATGTAGCCGACGTTCGAATAGCCGCCGAGCGCGCCCTGGATCGCCGCCGAGCGGATGTCGCCGCCCGTCACCCAGATGCCGACCGTGAAGGACAGGGCAAAGGCGATGTAGGTGCAGAGCGTCGTCGACAGGATGAAGGGCCAGTTTGAAAGCTGCTCGAACGGCGTCGTCGCGATCAGCTTGAAGAAGAGGGCGGGCAGCGAGACGTAGATGATGAAGAAATTCATCCAGGCCAGGCCCTCCTCGGGCAGCCGCCTGATCTTGGCACAGAGGAAGCCGAGGAAGATCAGCCCGAAGAAGGGGAGCGCGAGGGAGAGGACGTGGGCCATGGGATGGGGAGGCGCTATCAGGTCACACCGTCACGGTCCAGAGTCGTGGTCCCGCGAGGTCTCGCGCGGACCCCATTGAGGTCCCGCGAAGCCGTGCTATCCTTGCTCCCCGAGGACCCATCCATGACCGAGAGCGCTGAGACGCCGGACGCGAAGCCGCACGCCAGCAGGGCGCGCACTGCCAAGTTCGCCATCGGCTCGGTGGTGAAGCACCGGGTTTATCCATTCCGGGGCGTCATCTTCGATATCGATCCCGTGTTCAACAACACAGAGGAATGGTGGAATTCGATTCCCGAGGAGGTGCGGCCATCGAAGGACCAGCCCTTCTACCATCTCCTCGCGGAGAATGCGGAGACCGAGTACGTCGCCTACGTCTCGGAGCAGAACCTCGTCCCCGACCAGTCGTCCGATCCGCTGCGCCATCCGCAGATCAACGAGATCTTCGTGAAGACGCGGGACGGCAAGCTGAAGGCGAGAGGGCTGAGCCTCCAGTAGTCGGCGCTCGCGGCGCCCGGCGCCGCCTGCAGGGATCACCCCCTTTTGCACGGCCTTCGAGCCGATCAGGTGCCCCATTGCGCTTTGTCCCGCCCGTCGGAACGAGGGCGGACGGGCCCACGACGTCGCCTGAACAAGGCCATTTAAGAAAAATTCATGTCCTTCCGGCATTGCTTTGGCATTCACTTGCGTCTTTTCGTTTCGCCATTTGAGCATCCATGTTTGGTTCGTTTTCACGGCCTTCATCCGCGCGTGTTCCATTCATCAGGAACCTGAGGCGGTTCCTCAAGGATCAGCAGGCATCCCTCTCGACGGCGTTCTTCCTGTCGCTGCTTCCGATCCTCGTCGGTGCGGGCGCGGCCGTTGACTATGGGAGCGCGGTGGGCGTGCGAACGGCGATGCTGAGCATTGCGGATTCAGCGTCCATTGCCGCGGCCCGGACCTTGCATGCCGAATACAATAAGGCCTTCGCCGCAACCGGGAATGACGCCACCTCCTGGACAACTGCGCAGCGCGCGGCGACGACGGAAGCCAACACGCTTCTGAGCGGCAACAAATTTCAGAAGGGCGAGGTCACCTACAATAGCACGTTCACCTTCTCCCGGACGGGCGCCGGCATGAAGGCACGCGTGGTGGTCGACGCCACCACGAAGCCCCTGTTCGCGCAATTCGTCGGCATGAAATCGCTGTCGATGTCGGTCGCATCCGAGGCGGAAACGTCCGTGTCTCCGACAGGAGGTCCCCCGCTCTATGCCGATGTCTACCTCTTGCTGGATCGAACAGGGTCCATGCTCGTCGGGGAATCGCCGCAAGATGTCGCCAATACGAGGGCAAGGATTTTCAGGGACGGGCAGCCCTGTGCCTTCGCCTGTCATGAAAACGCGACGAGTCCGACCGACCCTTACAATTCGATAAAAGCACTCGGCGGCGGTTCCAACCCGCCGGTCCGGTTGAAGTTTGACGTTGCGCTCGAAGCCATAGCGAAATTCGCATCGACGGCGAAGACGGAGTTTCACCGGATTGCCGTCTACGGCATCACCGACGATTGGGGAAAAGCGAGCGTGCCGCTGGTGTCCCTGTCCAACAACATGAGCTCCGTCGCCTCTGCGGTCCGTGGTATCAGGCCGGAGGTGACCGGGAATTACCATGAGACCGAGATCTCATACTCGATGATGCAGTTCTTCAACGGGGTCCTTGCGAACTTGCCGGCGAGCGGCGACGGATCGAGCAGCAGCAAGCGGAAGATCATCGTGGTCCTGATCACGGATGGCGTGGAATCCATCCACCACGGCACGGACTGGCAATCTCAGGATACTGGCTCACCGAAATGGCCTTGGGCTCATGGCCGCGTAACGGGGGCACCCTACATGATGGGATACTGGTCGATGTCAGGGACACAGATCCAGCGCCATAACAACAGCGGATTCAGGGAATCCGTCTGCAAGCTCACCAAGGACAAGGTCGATCTGGCCGTGCTGGAGGTCGAATATCCAGACATCACCGGCCTCGATAACGCGATGAAATATGAGCAACTCGTCAAGAACTGGCAGGGGCGCATCTCTGGGGCGCTGAAGAATTGCGCCAGCCCGTCTCTTTACTTCAAGGCCGGGTCCACGCGCGGCGCGATCGACGCGGCAGCCGACGCCTTGTTCAAATCCGTCACAACCAGCAAGCGCGCGATGGTGCAACTTGTGAAGTGATCCTGCCGCCACTGCCTTCACAGGCCGCACGGCTTTCGCCGCAATCTTGACCGCGACCTCATAGGCCGCCGCCTCGTCGTGGCGGTCTGGCCAAATCCCCCGCGGTCCTTCCGGTGGCGAGCCGTTTCCAAGCGGTTGTCATGAAAAAAGCCCCGGCGTATCCGCCGGGGCTTCATTGGTTCGCGAAGGATTTCCGCTCAGTACGAGTAGTACATCACGTACTCGACCGGATGCGGCGTGTGCTCGAAGCGGATCACGTCCTGCATCTTGAGCTCGATGTAGCTGTCGATCATGTCGTCGGTGAAGACGCCGCCAGCCTTGAGGAAGCCGCGGTCCTTGTCGAGCGACGTGAGGGCCTCGCGCAGCGAGCCGCAGACCGTCGGGATCTTCTTCAGCTCGCGCGGCGGCAGGTCGTAGAGGTCCTTGTCCATGGCCTCGCCCGGATGGATCTTGTTGGCGATGCCGTCGAGGCCGGCCATCAGCAGCGCCGAGAAGGCGAGGTAGGGGTTCGCCATCGGGTCGGGGAAGCGGACCTCGACGCGCTTCGCCTTCGGCGAGTTCGTCCAGGGGATGCGGCAGGAGGCCGAGCGGTTGCGGGCCGAGTAGGCGAGCAGCACCGGCGCCTCGAAGCCCGGGACCAGACGCTTGTAGGAGTTGGTCGAGGGGTTCGTGAAGGCGTTGATCGCCTTGGCATGCTTGATCACGCCGCCGATGTAGTAGAGGCACATCTCCGAGAGGCCGGCGTACTTGTCGCCCGCGAACATCGGCTTGCCGCCCTTCCAGATCGACTGGTGCACATGCATGCCCGAGCCGTTGTCGCCATAGACCGGCTTCGGCATGAAGGTCGCCGACTTGCCGTAGGACTGGGCGACGTTGTGGATGCAATACTTGTAGTACTGCATCTGGTCGGCCATCGTGACGAGCGTCGAGAACTTCATGCCGAGCTCGTGCTGGGCGGACGCCACCTCATGGTGGTGCTTCTCGACCGTGACGCCCATGGAGGCCATGGCCGCCAGCATCTCGCCGCGCATGTCCTGCGCGCTGTCGTTCGGCGGCACGGGGAAGTAGCCGCCCTTGACGGCCACGCGGTGGCCCATGTTGCCGCCCTCGTAGTCGGTCATGCCGTTGGACGGCAGCTCGACCGCGTCGACCTTGAAGCCGGTGTTGTACATGTCGGCGGAGAACTTGACGTCGTCGAACACGAAGAACTCGGCCTCGGGGCCGAAATAGGCCGTGTCGCCGACGCCGGCCGACTTCATGTAAGCCTCGGCGCGCTTGGCGATCGAGCGCGGGTCGCGCTCGTAGTTCTGGCCCGAGATCGGGTCGAGAACGTCGCAGAGGATGTTCATCGTCGAGGCGGCGAAGAACGGATCCATCGTCACGGTCTCGAGGTCCGGCTTCAGCAGCATGTCGGACTCGTTGATGGCCTTCCAGCCGGCGATCGACGAGCCGTCGAACATGATGCCTTCCTCGAGCGCGTCCTCGTCGACGAAGGTCACGTCGAACGTGACATGCTGCATCTTGCCCCGGGGGTCCGTGAAGCGGAAGTCGACGTACTTGACGTCCTGGTCCTTCATCTTCTTCAGGAGTTCTTTCGCCGTCGCCATAATGTCCTCTTAGGTCAGGGCTTGTCGGATGGGTGTTAGATCGCGTCCGCGCCGGTCTCGCCGGTGCGGATGCGGATAACCTGCTCGATCGAGCTCACGAAGATCTTGCCGTCGCCGATGCGGCCGGTCTGGGCGGCGCCCTTGATGGCGTCGACGGCCTTGCCGAGGAGGCCCTCGGTCACGACGACCTCGATCTTCACCTTGGGCAGGAAGTCGACGATGTATTCGGCGCCGCGGTAGAGCTCGGTATGGCCCTTCTGCCGTCCGAAGCCCTTGGCCTCGATCACGGTGATGCCCTGCACGCCGACTTCCTGGAGGGCTTCCTTGACCTCGTCGAGCTTGAACGGCTTGATGATGGCTTCGATCTTCTTCATGGCTGCACCGCTGGGCCAACAGGCCGGCGCGGCTTTCCTCTCACTTTGTCCGATGGGACGCAAGCAGTCCCCGTGCCAATCGCGCCTTCCTGCGGAACCTGGAGCGGACGGTCGCGTTCGGCCCGCCTCGTGCAAGCCGATGGAGCAGTGACCTCGCGATATCTGCACGCATAGAGTGCAGAATGCCTATAAAATAGGCTTTACGCCGCTTCCTTGAGCCCTCGCTTCTCGAGCAGCGCGTCGATGGTCGGCAGGCGGCCGCGGAAGAGGCGGTAGGCCTCGTCGGGGTCGGCCCTGTGCCCGGCGGCGTAGATATAGCGCGCGAGGCTCCGCGCCGCCGCCGGGTCGAAGATGTCGCCCTTTTCCTTGAAGGCGAGGAAGGCATCGGCGTCGAGCGTCTCGGACCAGAGGTAGCTGTAGTAGCCCGCCGCGTAGCCCTCGCCCGAGAACACATGGGTGAAATGCGGCGACCGGTGCCGCATGCCGACGCCGCGCGGCATTCCGATCCGCGCGAGCACATCCGCCTCGAAGGCGGCGACATCGATGTTTCCGGGGTCCGCGAGCCGGTGATAGGCGAGGTCCACCAGCGCCGAGCCGCAATATTCGATGGTGAGGAAGCCCTGGTTGAAGGTCCGCGTCGCCACGAGCTTGTCCAGCAGCGCCTGCGGGATCGGCGCGCCGGTCGTCGCATGCACCGCGTGGCGCGCCAGGATCTCGGGCTGCTCCAGCCAATGCTCGTAGAGCTGCGACGGGAGCTCGACGAAGTCGCGCGGCACGTTCGTGCCCGACAGGCTCGGATAGGTGACGTCGGACAGCATGTCGTGCAGGCCATGGCCGAACTCGTGGAACAGCGTCCGCGCATCGTCGAAGGAGAGCAGGGCGGGTTCGCCGGCCGACGGCTTCGAGAAGTTCATCACGTTGATGACGATCGGCCTGACCTCGCCGCCGAGCTTCTTCTGCCCGCGGAAGCTGCTCATCCAGGCGCCGGAATGCTTGCCCGGCCGCGCGAAGTAATCGCCGTAGAACAGGGCGAGATGCCGCCCGGCCGCATCGCGCACCTCCCAGGCCCGGACGTCGGGGTGATGGACCGGCGCCTCGGGCGCGGGAACGAAGGTGACGCCGAAGAGCCGCGTGGCGCAGGCGAAGGCGGCCTCGATCATGTTCTCGAGCTGGAAGTACGGCTTGATGGCCGCCTCGTCGAGCGCGTGGTCTCGCTGGCGCACCTTCTCGGCGTAGTAGCGCCAATCCCACGGCTCTATCGCGCTGATGCCATCGGCGCGCGCGAGCGCGAGCAACGCGTCCTCCTCGCGCGCCGCCCGCACCTTGGCGGCCGCCCAGACCTCCTCGAGCAGCGCCTGCGCACGATCCGCCGTCTTCGCCATCGTGTCGGAAAGCTTGTAGCTGGCGTAATCCGGATAGCCGAGCAGCCGCGCATATTCGGCGCGCAGCGCCAGCGTCTCGCGGATCACCGGCTTGTTGTCCGTGGCGCCGACGTCGCCCCGCGAGGCCCAGGCGCGATGCGCCTTCTCGCGCAGGTCCCGCCGTGCCGAGAAGACGAGGAACGGCTCCACCGAAGAGCGCAGCAGGGTGATCACGTAGCCCTCGACGCCGCGGCTCGCCGCCTCCGCCTTGGCCGCGCTCACGAGGAAGGCGGGGAGGCCGTCGAGGTCGCTCCCGCCGAGTTGCAGCGTCCAGTCCGTTTCATCCTTGAGGACATTCTGGCCGAACGTGGTGCCGAGCGCCGCGAGCCGCTGCTTGATCGCCGCCGCGCGCTCGCGCTCGGGGCCGGCGAGCTTGGCGCCGGCATGGATGCATTGCGTGCGGATCTTGCGCAGCGCCTGCCGCTGCTCGTCGGACAGGTCGAGCTCGTCCGCCTGCTCCCACAGCGCCTCGATGCGGGCGAAGAGGGCGGCGTTGGACCCGATCGCCTGGTAATGCGCCGCGAGCTTCGGCGAGATGTCGCGCTCCACCGCGCGGATTTCCTCGGTCGAATCCGTGCCGGCGAGATTCCAGAAGATCGAGGACACCTGGTCCAGCGCCTCGCCCGCGAGCTCCAGCGCATCGATCGTGTTGGCGAAGCTCGGCGCCTCCTGATCGGAGGCGATTGCCTCCACCTCGGCGCGGTGGCGCGCCATCGCCGCCTCGAAGGCGGGTGGAAAGTCGGCGGTGCGGATGGCCGGGAAGTCGGGCGCGCCGAAGGGCGTGTGCGAGAAGGGCTCGATGAGGCGTGTCATGCTTCGGCAGATAGCACTGGAGCGATGCTTTGCCGAGACGTCTCTGCCTGCGCTCTTTCCTTCTCCCGGCACCCGGGGAGGCGCCCGCTTCTCCCTCAGGGAGAAGCTGTCAGGCGGAGCCTAGCTGATGAGGGAGAAGCCCGGCGTTTGAGGTTCGCCCTCATCCGACCGCCTCCGGCGGCCACCTTCTCCCGCGGGAGAAGGAGAAAGCTCACCCCGTCACCTCGAACCACGCCTGCACGCCGCCTTCCATGTGCTCGATGACGGTCGAGCGGATCAGCCACTTGCCGACATTGTCGGCCGTGAAGGCGATCCTGACCGTGCGTCCGTCCGGCACCACCACGGTGTCGAGGAAGAAGGGCTCCCAGCCGTCGTCCAGCGCGTGCAGCACGCGGAAGACATGGCCGTGCGTGCGGATGACCTGCGGCCAGGAGGCCCGGTTCACGAGCGCCACCACGACGACCGAGCCTTTCTTGACGCTGAAGAGCGGCTTGCCGCCGACGCCCGACGGAAAGCCGAAGTTCAGGGTCCAGACCTTGCCGGCATCGGGCAGCCTCCTCGCGATGACATCGGCGGACGCGCCCGGGCCGGCCGGATCCTTCGGGTCCCAGCCGCCGCCGATGTTGAATTCCGCGCGCCGCGCGCTCTGCAGCAGGATCGCCTCGGGCAGGCCCGGATTGCGCGGCAGGTCCGGCACCGGCTTCTTGGCCGCCGCGGGATCGCCGTCGGCCACGAGGCGCATCACCGGGATGCCGTCACCGAGCGCAACCGCGATCGTGACCTCGCCGCCCGCGGCCTCCGGCATGTCGAGGACCATGTCGTAGCGCGAGCCGGGCGCCACGATGACCTGGCGACGCAGGGGATCGAACGCCTCGCAGGGCTGGCCGTCGATGCCGATCACGGTGGCCTTGGCCTGGCCCCGGAAGGTCATCGGCAGGATGCGCGCGTTCATGATCCCGCCGATCCTGAGCCGCACGCGCGAACGCGGCGGCAGCTTCAGCACCTCGGGGGTCGGCCGGCCATTGACCGTCAGCGTGTTTCCGAGGCGGCCGATCCGCGCATTGTCGGCCGACGAGCGGAAGACGGGATCGACCTGATGCGCCTCGGTCAGCCGCCAGTCGTCGAGCATCAGCATGATCTCGCGGTCGATCTCGCCGTTCCAGTTCGCCTCCTCGACCACCATCATGCCGGCGAGGCCGCGCTCCAGCTGCTCCGCGGTGAGCCCCGCCTCCGTCGGCAGCAGCGGATGATAGAGCGAGACGCCGGCGTCCTGCGGCGTGAAGACCGACACGAAGCTGCCGCCCGGCGGCACGCCCTGCTGCGTCAGGCCGGCGACGCCGTCCGCCGCATTGGCGGCGCGCAGGCCGGAGAAATGCAGCGTCGTCGGCTGCGGGAGGCGATTTTCCAGCCGGATGCGGGCGGGCTGCCCCTGCTTGAGGCGGATCAGCGGGCCGGGAACCTCGCCGTTGTAGGCCCAGACCTCGGTCTCGGCCGCGGGTTCCGGCCGCAGCCGGCGCCTGGCGGGAGCGGCGGTCAGGGTCACGGTCGGCTCGGCCGGCGTCGCCTGCGCGATTGCCGGCGAGGGGCCGGATACGAGGATCGTTGCGGCGATCCCGGCAAGGGCGTCGCGGCGGGTGGGCGAGGGGAGGGGAGATGTCATGCTGCGGCCGGCTGTCGAGGGCTCCAGCATATGGTGTCTTTCGCCGCATCCGTCGAGGCGGAGCGACCGGCGGCGTGCGGGCCGGCGCCGACCCATGATTTTTTTGCTGCGCTCCCCTTCGCGATCCGCTATTGCGCCGGTTCGCGACAAATGGTTCTGCGCCGCCGCCAGCGGCCGGATCGCGGGCGTGGCGGAACTGGTAGACGCGCTGGGTTTAGGTTCCAGTGAGCAATCGTGGGGGTTCGAGTCCCTCCGCCCGCACCAGGCTTTTCCGCGCGCCCCGTATCCCGCAGACCGTGCGTCGATCAGGATCGAACGGTTCAAACGAGGCTTTAAAGTCATGCAGATCACCGAAACCATGGCCGAGGGCCTGAAGCGCCAGTACAAGGTGGTGGTGCCGGCCGGAGACCTCGCGCGTCGCCTCGACGACGAGCTGGTGTCGCTGCAGAAGCGCGCCAACATCCCCGGTTTCCGCCCCGGCAAGGTCCCGCAGCAGCATCTGCGTCGCATGTACGGCAAGTCGGTGATGGCCGACGTGCTGCAGAGCGCCGTGAACGAGGTCAACCGCAAGATCGTCACCGACAACGGCCTGAAGCTCGCGTTCGAGCCGGCCGTCAGCTTCCCGCAGGAGCAGTCGGAGATCGAGAACGTGATCTCCGCGAAGTCCGATCTCGAATATACGGTCGCCCTCGAGGTGCTGCCGAAGATCGAGATCGCCGACCATTCCGACATCACGATCGAGAAGCAGGTCGCCGAGGTCCCGGACGCCGACGTGATGGCCGCGATCGAGCGCATGGCCGAGCCGTCGCGTCCCTACACAAACAAGGGCGCCGCCGCCGCGGCCAAGGGTGACCGCGTCACGGTCGATTTCGTCGGCCGCATCGACGGCGTCGAGTTCGACGGCGGCAAGGGCGAGGACATCCAGGTCCAGCTCGGCTCCAACAGCTTCATCCCCGGCTTCGAGGAGCAGATCGAGGGCATGAAGCCCGGCGACACGAAGCTCGTGAAGGTCCGCTTCCCCGACAATTACCAGGCCGCCGGCCTCGCCGGGAAGGACGCCGAGTTCGACGTCACGGCCAAGCTGGTCGAGGCGCCGGGCGAGCTCAAGGTCGATGACGAGCTCGCCAAGCAGTATGGCCTCGAGGATCTCGCGAAGCTCAAGGATGCCGTGCGTTCGTCGCTCGGCGCCGAGCTCGAGGGCGCGGCCCGCCGCAAGATGAAGCGCAAGCTGCTCGACGCGCTGGACGCCAAGTACGCCTTCGACCTGCCGCCGACCCTGCTCGACCAGGAGTTCAACGCGATCTGGAACAACGTGGCGACCGAGATGAAGGCCGCCAGCAAGACCTTCGAGGACGAGGGCACGACGGAAGCCGCGGCCCGCGAGGACTACATGAAGATCGCGGCCCGCCGCGTCCGCCTCGGCCTCGTGCTCGCCGAGATCGGCGAGAAGGCCGACGTCAAGGTGACGGACGAGGAGGTGAGCCAGGGTCTCGTCGCCCGCGCGCGCCAGTTCCCCGGCCAGGAGAAGCAGGTCTGGGAATTCTACCGCAAGAATCCGGAGCGCCTCGCCGAGATCCGCGCCCCGATCTTCGAGGAGAAGGTCGTCGACCACATCCTCGGCCAGGTGAAGGTGGCGGAGAAGACCGTGACCAAGGAGGCGCTCCTCGCCGAGGACGACGACGCCCCCGCCGCCGAGGCCGAGAAGCCGAAGAAGGCCGCCAAGAAGGCCGAGAAGGCCGAAGGCGAGACCGCCGAGGCCAAGCCCAAGGCGAAGAAGGCCAAGAAGGCCGATGAGAAGGCCGAGGGCGAGGAAGCCTGATCAGCGCATCGCTGGAAAAAGTGAAAGGGCCGGGAGACCGGCCCTTTTGTTTTGTCCTCGGAATGGACGGCGTCATGGCCGGGCTCGACCCGGCCATCCACGTTTTCACACCAGCGCCGACAGCGCGGGGCGGCCGGGCCGAGCCCGGCCATGACGGCGCTTACTGGTTCGCGGTCGCGGTGATGTCGACCTTCTTCAGCAGGTCCATCGGGTTGCTGACCGCCAGGAAGTCGGTCGCGCCCAGCCCCTCGCCCTTGGCCTTGACCTCGATCCGGAGGTTCTTGGGCTCGGCCACGAACTTGCCGAGCGCCGCGCCGATCGGGCGGGCGGCCGGGTGATCGCCGAGCAGCATCGGCACCATCATCGTGGCGCCGGCCGCCAGTTCGGCGCGGACGTCCTCGGCCTTGCGGCGCGAGTCGCGGGCCGTCTTGGCGATCAGCTTCTCGAAGAGGCTGTCGTTCACGAGGCTGACCTGCAGGCTGCGCGCCGCCGCGCCCAGCGCCGCCACGGACGAGACGGCCTTGTCGAGCGTGAAGATCTCGCGGGGCACGTTGCCGATCTCGGCCTTTGCCGTCATCGTCGCCATGCCGCCCGACCGGAGCGACATCTCCCGGATCGTCAGCGTCTTGGCCGACTCGTTCCAGGTCTGGTCGTACTTGGCCGAGAGGTCGAGGGCCTTGTAGCCCATGGCGAGAATGTCCTGCAGGCCCTTCTCCTGGGTGTTGGCCGGGATATCCATCTGCAGGCGGTCGAGCGTGACGGCGACGTCGGCCGGGATCGGACCGACATGGTTCGCCATGCGAGTCTCAAACAGGCCGAGCTTCGCGCGCACGCGCTGTCCGACGTTCTTCATGTCCGGCACGTCGATGTCGAGACCGCCGAACCGCACCGCGCCGATCTTCGGGATCATCGTCGCCGGGTCGAAGTTCGACATGCCGCCGTCCTGCGAGGCCAGTCCCTGCAGCGCCGCCAGCGTGGCGCCGAGGTCGACGCCCTCGACCGCGACTTCCGCCATGTCGAAGCGATCGGCGCCGCTGCCGGCCTTGAAGCCCTGCATCTGGAAGCGGCTCTGCCCGGCGCCGCCGGCCATCACCATCTGGTCGAGGCTGAAGCGCACCGCGGGCTTGTTGGGCGGGGTCGCGTCGCCCGTGAGGCCCTTCATGCGGATCTCGCCGAAGCTCATCGAGCCGAGGATATCCGCCGCCATGCCGAGCGAAGCCTGCGGGTCGGGCTTCTGCCCGCCCTGGGCCTGCCTCTCCGCCAGCGCCTTGATTTCCGCCATGGGCGTCTTCAGCGGCTTCAGGCGCAGGTCCGTGCTCGAGATCTCGGCGATCGTGACGGTCGCCGCGTTGCCGATCTTGTAGCGCGTCTGGCCGACCTTCTGCTCGGCCACCGCCACCTTCAGCGTCTCGCCCGGCTGCGCCTTGTCGAAGACAAAGCGCGCGAAGAGACCGAGGTCGATGCCCTTCATCGTCACCGCGCCGGTCGTCATGTCGATGTTGGGCGTGTCCTTGGCGTCGGCCTTCGCCTTCACGCTCGTCGAGACCTGCTCGATCGTTGCCTCGGCGGCGACGCCGCCACGAATGTCACGCAGGACGAGGTTCTTGTAGGAGGTCATGCCGCTGGCCTGCGGCATGGTCTGCGTGACATCAATCGAGGGGATCGTGACGCTGCGCGCCGACAGCTGCGCCAGCCGCGCGGCGAGCGTCGCGGTCGACTTCGGATCGAAGAGCGCCTGGATGTCGGCCTGCGAGGCCGAGGACCCTTCGACCACCATCCTCGGGATCGTCACGCTGCCCGCGTCGCCCTTGAAGCTGATGTTCTCGATCGTGACCGCTGCCTGCGCGAGCACCTGGGCGGTGCCGAACGGCAGGGACGGAGGCGCGGAGAGCGGGGCCGAGAGGGCCAGCGCGGCGAGGGAGGCGGATGCGAAGAGGCGTTTCACGGGAGCTCCGGTGTTGTGAGGGGACGGCCGCTGCTGCCTTTGCGCCGGTGAGGGCGCGAATCGCCGAAATGATGACGAATGGTCACAGGGCGAACGAAGTGCCGCAGCCGCAACCGGCGGTCGCGAGCGGATTGTCGACGCGGAAGGATTGGCCCATCAGGTCGTCGACGAAATCGACCGTGGCCCCGCGCATGTATTCGATCGAGACCGGATCGACGAGCACCGTCGCGCCGTCGCGCGTCACGACGATATCGTCCGCGGCCGCCTCCCTGCCGATCTCGAAGGCGTAGGAGAAGCCCGAGCAGCCTCCGCCGTTGACACTGATCCGGAGCGCCGAGCCGGGCTCCTCCTTGGTCAGGATGGCGTTGACGCGCTTCGCGGCGCGGTCGGTGAGGGTCAGCGGAGCCTGGGCTCCGGCCTCTGCGGCGATGGTTGCCGTCATGGTTCGCGGTCCCCATTTCGTGGTCGGCCCGTAGCCGGGCGCACGCCGGGAAGGTAAGGGCGAAGCGTGAAGAGTTCAACATCGCGGCCCGCAGGCGAGGCGCTGCAAGCGTTCGGGCGTCCGGCCGATCTCAGGCCGGGCGGGCGCTGGCGCGCGATCTACGCCGCCGATCCCGACAGGAGCCGGGGCCGGCTGCGCCACGAGGAGCCGTCGCCTTCGCGCAGCGAGTTCCAGCGCGACCGCGACCGCATCATCCATTCGACTGCCTTCCGCCGCCTCAAGCACAAGACGCAGGTCTTCCTGGAGCACGAGGGCGACCATTACCGCACGCGCCTCACCCACACGCTCGAGGTCTCGCAGATCGCCCGCTCACTCGCCCGGGCGCTCGGGCTCGACGAGGATCTGGCCGAGACGCTGGCGCTCGCCCACGACCTCGGCCACACGCCCTTCGGCCATGCCGGCGAGCGGGCCCTCGACCGCGCGATGAGCCGCTGGGGCGGCTTCGACCACAACGCCCAGTCGCTGAAGATCGTCACCGCGTTGGAGCGCCGCTACGCCATCTACGACGGACTCAATCTCGCCTGGGAGACGCTGGAGGGGCTGGTCAAGCACAATGGACCCCTCACCGACCGCGAGGGTCGGCCCATCGGGCCCCATGCGGAGAGGCCCTTGCCCGCGGCGATCGCGGCCTATGACGCGCGCCACCCGCTTGAGCTCTGGACGCAGGCGAGCGCCGAGGCGCAGGTCGCGGCCATTGCAGACGACATCGCCTACAACGCCCACGACATCGACGACGGCCTGCGCTCGGGCCTCATCGATTTCGATGATTTCGGCGATGTCGCGCTGCCGCGCCGCATCCTCGACGAGATCCGCGCGGTGCATCCGGGGCTCGATCGCTACCGCACCACGCACGAACTGCAGAGGCGCATCATCACGCATCTGGTCGAGGACGTGATCGGCGAGGGCGAGCGCCGCCTAGCGGCGGCGCGGCCGGACAGCGTCGAGGCGGTCCGCGCCTTGCCCGGTCCGGTCGTCGCCTTCTCGGCCCCGGTCGAGGCGGAGGTGCTCGGCTTGCGCGGCTGCCTGTTCCCGCGCCTCTACCGACATCCGCGCATCATGGCGGACATGCAGGCGGCGGAGGCCAGCGTGGAACGCATCTTCGCCACCTTCATGGCCGATCCGGCGCTTCTGCCCGAGAACTGGAGCGACTCGCTCGCGGGGCTCGACGAGGCGGAGAGGGCGGTTCGCATCGGCGACTTCATCGCCGGCATGACGGACCGTTTCGCCAACGAGACGCACAGGCGTTTGTTTGACGCATGAGGCGAGATGCTTTAGCGCCACCGCTCATCCATCCCCGTCCGTGAGCATCATGAATCTTTTTGCGCAGCATCAGGCGAAAGTCGTTGAGATCGTTGGAGGTCTCGCGCGCGCCGGCCGGCTGCCGGCCAATCTTTCGACCGCGCGGATCGTGGTCGAGCCGCCGCGCGACGCGAGCCATGGCGATCTCGCCACGAACGCCGCGATGGTGCTGGCGAAGGACGCCGGCATGAAGCCGCGCGACCTTGCCGAGATGCTGCTGGAGGACCTGCGCAAGCTCCCCGGCGTGACGCGCGCCGAGGCCGCGGGTCCGGGCTTCATCAACCTGGCGCTCGCCCCGGCCGCCTTCGAGAACGTCCTGCGCGAGGCGGTCGTCGCTGGCGTCGATTTCGGCCGCAGCAACCTCGGCGGCGGCGCCAAGGTGAACGTCGAATATGTCTCGGCCAACCCGACGGGTCCGATGCATGTCGGTCATTGCCGCGGCGCGGTGTTCGGCGATGCGCTCGCCAACCTGCTCGCCTTCGCCGGCTTCGACGTGACGCGCGAATATTACATCAACGATGCCGGCGCGCAGGTCGACGTGCTCGCCCGCTCGGCCCACCTGCGCTATCGCGAGGCGCTCGGCGAGGCGATCGGCGCTATCCCCGAGGGGCTTTATCCTGGCGACTACCTGAAGCCGGTCGGCGCGGCACTGGCGGCGAAGCACGGCAGGGCGCTGCTCGGCAAGCCGGAGGGCGAATGGCTCGCGACGGTGCGGGCCGACGCGATCGACGCGATGATGGCGATGATCCGCGACGATCTGGGCGCCCTCTCGATCGAGCACGCCGTGTTCTTCTCCGAGCGCTCGCTGCACCAGGGCTCGCCGAGCCCCGTGGCGGACGCGATCGAGGATCTGCGTTCGCGCGGCCTCATCTACGAAGGCCGCCTGCCGCCGCCCAAGGGGGCGCCGGTCGACGACTACGAGGATCGCGAGCAGACCCTGTTCAAGGCCACGGCCTTCGGGGACGACGTCGACCGTCCGCTGATGAAGTCGGACGGCAGCTTCACCTATTTCGCCTCCGACATCGCCTATCATCGCGACAAGCACCTGCGCGGCTTCGACACGATGATCGACGTCTGGGGCGCGGATCACGGCGGCTACATCAAGCGGATGCGCGCCGCCGTTCAGGCCGTGACCGCGGGGAAGGGCACGCTCGATATCGAGATCTGCCAGCTCGTGCGGCTCCTGCGCAACGGCCAGGAAGTGAAGATGTCGAAGCGGTCCGGCACCTTCGTGACGCTTCGTGAGGTGGTGGACGAGGTGGGTCCCGACGCGGTCCGCTTCATGATGCTCAACCGCAAGAACGACGCCACGCTCGATTTCGACCTGGCGAAGGTGGTCGAGCAGACGAAGGACAATCCCGTCTTCTACGTGCAATATGCGCATGCGAGGGTGTCGTCCGTCTTCCGGCAGGCGCGGGCCGCCTTCGGCGAGGAAGCCTTCTCCTCGGCCGAACTCGCCGGCGCCGATCTGTCGCTCCTGTCGGACGAGGGGGAACGCGCCATCATGCGGCTGATCGCCCAGTACCCGCGGCTGATCGAGCAGGCGGCGCTCAACCGCGAGCCGCACCGGCTGGCCTTCTATCTTTACGACCTGGCCAGCGCGTTGCATGGGCAATGGAACCGCGGCAAGGATGACGCGGCCTTACGCTTTGTTAATGATGAGGATAGACAATTAACCACGTCCAGACTGGCGCTCGTGTTGGCGTTGATGTCTGTGCTGCGCTCGGGACTTCGGGTGCTCGGCGTCGGCGCTCCCGAGGAGATGCGCTGACGGCGGCGCTGGAACGGCCGGGCTTCTGGTATTGCGTCAGGAACGGTGACCGCGATGAGGCAGGGTGAAGCAGCGAGGGTCAACCTCGATCTCGACGACCTGGAGCGTCAGCTGTCCGCAGCGGCGAGCCCCCGGCGCAGTGGCTCCGACGATCCCCTGGCGGAACTCGCCCGCATCGTCGGCCACAACGACGCCGGATCCCGCACGTCCGGCAAGGTCGCAGGCAGCTTCGACGATTTCCTCGTCAATCCGCCGCGGTCCGTGACGGAGATGATGGGCGCGCCGCCGAGCCGCGCCCCGTCGCTCCCGCCGCAGCCCCCGGTCCCCGCGCCGCAACCGGTTCCGGTCGCGCCCAGGGTCGAGGCGCGCGTCGAGCCCCTGTTCCCGCAGGCCGCTCCCGTGCAGCCCGCCCCCCCGCAGCCCGCTTCTCCGCAGGACGCGCCCCCGCCGAGCCTCGACCAGCAGCTCGCGGAAGCGCTCGGCGAGATGCCGCTGCGCCCCACGCTGCCGGTGGACGAGCCCGCGCTTTCCCCGCCTTCCGCGCTCGCCGAGCCGCCTGTGGCGCCCGCGCCCGCCGAACCCCCGGCGCGCACGGAGTCCGCGACGCTGCAGCACAGCGATCCGCGCTTCGAGGAGATGCTGAAGGAGTTCGACGCCGCCATGCGCGACGTCGGCGCGCAGCCCATCCAGCCGGCGCCCGCTTCGGCTCCCGAGCCCGCGGCCTGGACGCCGCCCACGGTCTCGCCCGCGCTCGCCTACGACCCGGATGCCGAGGCCGCCGCGCCTGCGTCGCCGCCTCAGAAGGGCCGCTCGCGCCTCGGCATGGCGCTGGCCGGCGGTGTCATCGGTGTCGCGCTGATCGGCGCGGCCGGCCTGCTCGCCTTCGGCGGCGGGTCGAAGACCGCGGTCAACGGCGCTGCGCCCGTCATCGCGGCGAAGCCGGGCGTCATCAAGGAGCGGCCCGCCAATCCGGGCGGCGTCGAGGTCCCGAACCAGGACAAGGAAATCCTCGCCCGCACGCCGTCGACACCGCAGGCCGAGCGGGTCGCGCCGCGCGAGGAGCAGCCCGTCGACCTGACGCAGGCCCAGCGCACTGCCGACGCCCAGGCCAACCCCCAGACCAATTCCAATGGCGGCGTGCGCCAGATTCCCGGCGTCCTCGTCCTCGGACCGTCGACGAGCCAGCCTCCGGCCGCCGGAACGACCGGCACGCCCGTTCCACCCCCGGCCCAGCCGCGGCCCGTGGCCTCCGTGCCGATCACCATCGCCGGCCAGCCGCCCGTCGAGGCGCCGGCCATCGTCGCGCCCACGCCGCCCACCGTCACGCCGCCGGCCATCTCGCGGCCGGTCGCAGCCGCGCCGACGCCGGCGCCATCCGCCCCTGCACCGACCGCCACCCCCACGGCGCCGGCAGCGCCGACGGCTCCCGCCGCCTCGAATGCGCAGCCCGCGCCAGGCGCCGCCGGCCAGAGCGCCCCGACCGAGCCCCGCCGCGTGCGCGCCGTGCCGATCCGGCCCGAGGAGAGCGCGCCGAACCGCGCACAGGCCCAGCCGCGCGTCGTGCCCAATCCGCCCCTGCGCCCGGCCGCGCCGATCCAGGCCGAGGCCGACGACGCCAACGGGCCGCTCCGCATCACGCCGCAGGGCGTCCGCTCCCAGCCGCGCACGGCAGTGGTGGCGCCCGCCACGGTTCCGAGCTCGACCTCCGCGCCTGTGACGACCCAGAGCACGACGCCGGACCCGGCGCCGTCGGGCGGCGGCTCCTTCGCCGTGCAGATCGCCGCCGAGGGCAGCCAGGACGCGGCGCAGGCCAAGTTCAACCGCATGCGCGCCCAGCATTCGGGCGTGCTCGGCAGCGTGAACCCGACCATCCGCAGCGCCGAGGTCAACGGCCGCTCGGTCTACCGGGTGCGCGTCGGCCAGATGTCGCGGGAGGAGGCGGTCAGCCTCTGCGAGCGCCTGAAGGCCGACGGCGGCAGCTGCTTCGTCGCCCGCAACTGACGCCGGATCGCAGACGGAACGCAGCCGCATGTCCTGCAAGGCCCTGATCGTCGGCTGCGCCGGCCTCGAACTGTCGCGCGCCGAGCGTGATTTTCTTAAGGCGGAGCAGCCTTGGGGCTTCATCCTCTTCCGCCGCAACGTCGAGAATCCGGACCAGGTCCGTAAGCTCGTCGCGTCCTTCCGCGAGATCGTCGGCCGCGCGGACGCGCCGGTGCTGATCGACCAGGAGGGTGGCCGCGTGCAGCGGCTGGGGCCCCCGCACTGGCCCAAATATCCGCCGGGCCGCGCCTACGGCCGCGTCGCCGGCAACGACATCCTGACCCGCCGCGAGATCGCGCGGCTCGGCGCCCGCCTGATCGCCCACGATCTCGCGGCGCTCGGCATCAACGTCGATTGCGTGCCCGTGCTCGACGTCCCGTCGCCGGGGGCTCACGATGTCATCGGCGACCGCGCCTATGCCGACGATCCGCAGAATGTCGCATTGCTCGGCCGGGCCGCCTCCGAGGGCCTGATCGCGGGCGGCGTGCTGCCCGTCATCAAGCACATCCCCGGCCATGGCCGCGCCGGCGCGGACAGTCACCTTGACCTCCCGGTCGTGGAGACAGGCCGCGAGGAACTGTCGCGCACCGACTTCCTGCCGTTCCGCCATCTCGCCGACATGCCGCTCGCGATGACGGCGCATGTCGTCTACGCGGCGATCGATGCGAAGCGCCCCGCCACCACCTCGCGCACGGTGATGCGCGAGGTCATCCGCGGGGAGATCGGCTACGGCGGGCTCGTCATGAGCGACGATCTCTCGATGAAGGCGCTGGCCGGCGATTTCGGCGACCGCGCCCGCGCCGCCATCCGCGCGGGCTGTGACATGCTCCTGCACTGCAACGGCGACATGGCGGAGATGAAGGCGATCGTGGCGGCGACGCCGGAGCTGAAAGGGCAGGCGAAACGCCGGGCCGAGGCGGCGCTCGCCCGCATTTCGCACGTCCCGGAGCCCTTCGATCCTGTGGAAGGCCGCGCCCGGCTGGACGAGGCGCTTGCAACGATCGCCTGAAAGACCGACATCTCTCCGCAGCAGACTTGGCGGAGCACGATGCAGGGGGCCGATCTTTTCGAACGGACGGATGAGGAGCGGCGGGACGAGGACCCGGCGCTCATCGTCGGCGTCGACGGTTTCGAGGGGCCGCTCGACCTGCTGCTGGAACTCGCCCGTCGTCAGAAGGTCGACCTGCAGCGAATCTCCATCCTGGCGCTCGCCGACCAGTATCTCGCTTTCGTCGAGGCGGCCCGGAAGGTCAGGCTCGAGCTTGCGGCCGACTACCTAGTGATGGCCGCCTGGCTCGCCTACCTCAAGTCGCGCCTGCTCCTGCCGCAGGAGCAGGATCTGGCTGAGGGGCCGAGCGCCGAGGAGCTCGCCGGCGCGCTCGCGGAGCGGCTGCGCAAGCTCGAGACGATCCGGCTCGCCGCACAGAAGCTGATGGCCCGCCCGCAACTCGGCCGCGAGATCTTCGCCCGCGGGCAGCCGGAGGAGATCGCCCTCGTCACGCGTCCGCTCTGGCGCGCGACGCTGCACGACCTGCTGACCGCCTACGCCCGCCAGCGCCAGAAGCAGGCCCTGTCGCATGTCACCATCGGCAAGCGGCAGGTCTGGTCGCTCGCCGAGGCCCGCGCCGCGCTGGAGCGCATCATCGGCGAGATCGCCGACTGGGCGCCGCTCGACGTCTTCCTGCTCCAGCACGCCGTCGAGCCCGCGATGCGCCGCTCCGTCTCCGCCTCGGCTTTCGCCTCGCTGCTGGAGATGGTGCGCGAGGGCCAGATCGAGATCCGTCAGGACAAGGCCTTCGACCCGCTCTTCCTCCGCCGCAGGGCCGCCGCGGCTCCTGTCCGCGGCGCGGCCTGAGGACATCGTCTCATGAGCGCCGCAACCCTCAACCTCCACCGCGCCGCGCGCGACGACGAGATGAGCGAGGCCATGGCCTTCGGCCGGGCGGTCCGCATCGCCGAGGCGCTGCTTTTCGCCGCCCCCGAGCCGCTCTCGGAGCCCGTCCTCGCCGAAGCCCTGCCATCGGGCGTGGCGCTGCGCGAGGTCCTCGCGCATCTCGAAGCGCATTATGCGGCGCGGGGCGTCAATCTCGTCAATATCGCGGGGAACTGGACCTTCCGCACGGCGCCTGACCTCGGCCACCTGCTGCGGAAGGATGTCGAGGAGCCGCGCAAGCTCTCCCGCGCGGCGATCGAGACGCTGGCGATCATCGCCTACCACCAGCCCGTCACCCGCGCCGAGATCGAGGACATCCGCGGCGTCGCGACAGCCAAGGGCACGCTCGACATCCTGCTGGAGGCGGGCTGGGTCCGCATGCGCGGCCGGCGGCGGACGCCGGGCCGGCCGATCACCTTCGGCACGACGGAGGCCTTCCTGTCGCAGTTCGGCCTGTCGGCGATCTCGGACCTTCCCGGCCTCGACGAACTGAAGTCGGCCGGCCTGTTCGAGGGCCGGCTGCCGCGCGGAGCCGCCATCCCCGTGCCCTCGGACAGCGCCGCGCTGGGGCCGGACGAGGATGCGCTGGAGGACGACGTCCTCGATCTCGCGGCGGCGGAACGCGCCGATGCCGCGGAGCCCGCGCTCCAGGCCGACGATGAGATCGAGCCGCTCGACCCGCTGCAGGGCGCCGACGGGTTCGAGCCCCGCCGCTGATGTCGGCCGCGACCAGGACAGCCGCGCCGGACCGCCGCGGCCGGGCCAGTGCGGTCATCCCGGCGGGACTGAGCTTCCGCGACCTGTCCAAGAGCTTCGGACGGCGCGAGGTGCTCGATCGGATCACGCTGGAGGTCGAGCCGGCGGAGGTTATCTGCCTGCTCGGGCCTTCTGGCTGCGGCAAGACGACGCTGCTGCGCATCGCAGCCGGCATCGAGGATCCCAGCGCGGGCGAAATGCGCATGGACGGCGTGCTGGTCGCGAGCCCTGAGGCTTCGATGCCGCCGGAGCGGCGCGGCATCGGCCTCGTCTTCCAGGATTATGCGCTCTTTCCGCAGATGACGGTGCTGGACAACGTCATGTTCGGGCTGCGCGGCCTTTCGCGTGCCGAGGCGGCGGCGGCGGCCGGCGTCGCCATGGCCCGCGTCGGCCTCGCGCCGCTCGCCGACGCCTACCCCTACATGCTCTCGGGCGGCGAGCAGCAGCGCGTCGCGCTCGCCCGCGCCATCGTGCCCAGGCCGCGCGTGCTGCTGATGGATGAGCCCTTCTCCAACCTCGACCGCAGGATGCGCGATTCCGTGCGCGACGATACGGTCGCGCTGCTGCGCGAGACCGGGGCCACCTGCATCATGGTGACGCATGATCCGGAGGAGGCGATGCGCATCGCCGACCGCATCGTGCTGATGCGGAAGGGCGCGCTGATCCAGGTGGGCGCCCCGGAAGCGCTCTACCGCGCGCCCGTCGACCTGGAGGCCGCGCGCTTCTTCTGCGATCTCAACGAGATCGCCTGCGAGGTTCGGGCCGGCGAGGCCGAGACGCCGCTCGGCCGCATTCCCGCGCCGCATCTCGCCGATGGCCCGGCGACCGCCTGTTTCCGTCCCCAGGCCTTCCGGCTGGCGCCCGCCGGCGAGGGCAGGGCGGCCCGCATCCGGTCCCAGCGCTTCCTCGGCGAAGCGCACCATGTGGAGCTCGACATTCAGGGTCTCGACGAGCCCGTGAAGGCCCGTCTGCGCGAGCGTCCGCCGGCGAGCGGACGTGCCGATGTAGGACTGACGATCAACTTTGACGAAGTCCTTGTCTTTGGCGTGCGTCGCCCCTAGGTTCCGCTCACCTTGAGGGTGCGTTACGCCCTTCGCAAGAATTGAGGAGTTGCGCCATGGGCTCGATGAGCATCTGGCACTGGCTGGTTGTCGCCGTGATCGTGCTGCTGCTGTTCGGGCGCGGCAAGATCACCGAGCTGATGGGCGACGTCGCCAGCGGCATCAAGGCCTTCAAGAAGGGCATGGCGGAGGATGAGGACGCCAAGCTCGCCGAGGAGAAGGCGAAGCTCGAGGCCGCGGCTGCGGCCAAGACCGCCGAGCAGGCGCAGGCCTCCACGACCAAGACCAACTGAGTCAGCGGCGGGCTCGTTCGCCCGCCGGAGCGGATCGCCATGCTGGATATCGGGGGAGGCGAACTCCTCGTCATCGGGATCGTCGCGCTGGTCGTGATCGGTCCGAAGGAGTTGCCCGGATTGCTCCGGACGGCGGGCAACGCCATGGGCAAGGTGCGCCGCATGGCGGCCGAGTTCCGCGGCCAGTTCGACGAGGCGATGCGCGAGGCCGAGCTCGAGGAGGCCAAGAAGGCCTTCAACAGCGTCGACGACGCGGCCCGGTCGGCGAGCACGGGTGGCTTCAATCCCCTCGACACGATCCGCAACGAGATCAAGGCCGTAAAGGAAGAGATGAAGGGGCCGCAGCCGGCGCCCGACGTTTCGCCCGCGGCGGCTCCGGCGGCCGAGGCGGTCGTGGCGGCCCCCGTGGCGGACCCGATCGCGCCGCCACCCGCGGTCGCCGCCGTCGAAGCCGCGCCGCCCACGGCTGTCGAGGCTGACAAGACGGCCCGGACCAGCGCCTCCACCAAGATCGCCGATTCCGGAAACGCGGCATGACCGTCGAGACCGACAAGCGCGCCGGCCAGGACGAGATCGACGCCTCGCGCGCGCCGCTCATGGATCACCTGATCGAGTTGCGGTCGCGCCTGATCAAGGCGCTGATCGGCTTCTTCGTCGCCTTCATCGTCAGCTTCGCCTTCTCGGCGCAGATCTTCCAGATCCTCCTCGGGCCCTACGCCTGGGCGGCCGGCGGCTGGGAATTCGTCCGCACGCAATATACCCACGCGCTGGAGCCGCTCTTCACGCAGATCAAGATCGGCGTGTTCGGCGGCCTGTTCCTGTCGTTCCCGGTGCTCGCGACGCAGATCTACAAGTTCGTGGCGCCCGGCCTCTACAAGAACGAGCGCGACGCCTTCCGCCCCTATCTCATCGCGACGCCGGTCTTCTTCGTGCTGGGAGCGCTGGTCGTCTATTTCGTGGCGATGCCGCTGCTCATGCGCTTCTCGCTGTCGCAGCAGGTGCTCTCCGGCCCGGCGCAGGCCGAGATCCGGCTCGACGCCAAGATCGGCGAATATCTCGACCTCATCACGCAGCTGATCCTCGCCTTCGGCATCACCTTCCAGCTGCCTGTGATCCTCACGCTTCTCGCCCGCGTCGGCATCGTCACCTCGGCCTTCCTCATCGAGAAGCGGCGCTACGCGATCCTGATCGTCTTCGTCATCGCGGCCATCCTGACGCCGCCCGACGTGATCTCGCAGTTCGCTCTCGCCGTGCCGACCCTGCTGCTCTACGAGCTCGCGATCTTCGCCGTGAAGATCGTCGAGAGGGGCCGTATCTCGCCCGCCAAGGACGTGACGGCGAGCTAAGTCGCGACCGTCATGGCCGGGCTTGACCCGGCCACCCACGTCTATGTTGCGTCAAAAAAACGTGGATGGCCGGGTCAAGCCCGGCCATGACGACATTGCCTTGTTCCCCATGGCCTGCCGCGCTATCACGCGCCGCCATGCATGACATCAAGCTGATCCGTGACAATCCGCAGGCTTTCGACGCCGGCCTCGAGGCCCGCGGGCTCGAGCCGCAATCGGGCGCCCTGATCGCGCTGGACGAGCGCCGGCGCAAGGTCATCGCCGACCTCCAGACCATGCAGGAGCGCCGCAACGCGGCGTCCAAGGAGATCGGCGCCGCCATGGGCCGCAAGGATATGGCCGCCGCCGACGCGCTGAAGGCCGAGGTCGCGGGTCTCAAGGAGAAGCTCGCCGCCGGGGAAGCCGAGCAGCGCGAGGCCGAGGCGGCGATCCGCGCCGCGCTGGAGACGATTCCTAACATCCCCGCGGCCGACGTGCCGAAGGGCGCGGACGAGCATGGCAACGTCGAATACCGCCGTCACGGCGAGCGGCCGATGGCGAACCACCTCGGCAAGCAGCATTTCGAGATCGGCGAGGCCATGGGCCTCATGGATTTCGAAGCCGCCTCGAAGATGTCCGGCGCGCGCTTCACCGTGCTGCGCGGCCAGCTCGCGCGGCTGGAGCGGGCGCTCGGCCAGTTCATGATCGACCTGCACACGGTCGAGCACGGCTACACCGAGGTGAGCCCGCCGCTGCTCGTGAAGGCCGACGCGGTCTATGGCGTCGCGCAGCTGCCGAAGTTCGAGGAAGACCTCTTCAAGACGACGAACGACTTCTACCTCACCTCGACCGCCGAGGTGACGCTGACCAACCTCGTGCGAGAGTCGATCCGCGACGAGAAGGAACTGCCGCTGCGCTTCACGGCGCTGACGCCCTGCTTCCGCTCGGAAGCCGGCGCGGCGGGGCGGGACACGCGCGGCATGCTCCGCCAGCACCAGTTCCTGAAGTGCGAGCTCGTGTCCGTCACGACGCCCGAGGCTTCGAAGGACGAGCATGAGCGGATGCTGACCTGCGCAGAGACCGTGCTGAAGCGGCTCGGCCTGCATTTCCGCACCATGGTGCTCTGCACCGGCGATATGGGCTTCGGCTCGACCAAGACCTACGACATCGAGGTCTGGCTGCCGGGGCAGGGGGCCTATCGCGAGATTTCATCCTGCTCGAACTGCGGCGACTTCCAGGCCCGCCGCATGGACGCGCGCTACCGCCCGGCCGACGGCAAGGGCCCGCGCTTCGTCCATACGCTGAACGGCTCCGGCCTCGCGGTCGGGCGTACGCTGATCGCGGTGCTGGAGAACTATCTCGAGGCCGACGGCTCGGTGACGGTGCCGGAGGCGCTGCGGCCCTACATGGGCGGCCTCGCCCGCATCGGCGCCTGAGCCGCTCCGCTCCCCTTGCCGGGGAGCGGGACTCGGTGCAGGCAGTCATTCTCTCCAGGGTTCTCCATGCGCATCCTCATCACCAACGACGACGGCATCCACGCGCATGGCTTGACCGTGCTGGAGGCGATCGCCCGTCAGCTTTCCGACGATGTCTGGGTGGTCGCTCCGGAGACGGACCAGAGCGGCGTCTCCCATTCGCTGTCGCTCAACGACCCGCTGCGCCTGCGCAAGATCGCGGACCGGCATTATGCGGTGAAGGGCACGCCGACCGACTGCGTCATCATGGGCGTCCGCCACATTCTCGCCGATCACCGGCCGGACCTCGTGCTGTCCGGCGTCAATCACGGGCAGAACGTGGCCGAGGACGTCAGCTACTCCGGGACGGTGGCCGGCGCGCTGGAAGGCACGATCCTCGGCGTCCGCTCGATCGCGCTGAGCCAGGCCTATGGCCCCGGCAATCGCGACAACATCCGCTGGGACTGCGCCGAGCACCATGCGCCGGGCATCATCACGAAGCTTCTGGAGATCGGCTTCCCGCGCAACACGCTGGTCAACCTCAACTTCCCCAACTGCCCGCCCGACGAGGTCGCCGGCGTCTCCAGCACCGTCCAGGGGAAGCGCAACCAGGAGCTGCTTCGCATCGAGGAGCGGGCGGACGGGCGCTCCAAGCCCTATTACTGGATCGCGTTCGCGCGCGGCCGGATCGAGCCTGAGGAGGGCACTGACCTGCACGCGCTGGCGGAGCGGCGCATCTCGGTCACGCCGATCAAGCTCGACATGACGGACCTGCCCACGGTCACGGACTTCGCCCGTGTCTTCGGCGGCTGAGGAAGCGGCCGATCCATCGACAGCCGGCGACGAGGCCGGCGCTGCCGCCGTTGAGGGCGCGCTCGGCGGCTTCCTCCTCGCCCTGCGGACGCGGGGCATCCGCGATCCGGACCTGCTGCTCGCCATCGAGCGCACGCCACGCGGGCATTTCCTGTCGCCCGACAACGCCGCCTTCGCGCAGCACGACATGGCGCTGCCGATTCCCTGCGGCCAGCAGGCGACGTCGCCCTTCGTCGTGGCGGAGGCGCTACTGCATCTCGAACCGACGCCGAGGCACCGCGTGCTCGAGATCGGTACGGGTTCCGGCTGGCAGGCCGCTGTCCTGTCGCGGCGGTCGCGGGCCGTGGTGACGATCGAGCGTTTCGCGACGCTCCATGCCGAGGCCGGGCACCGCCTGCGGCGCCTCGGCTGCGCCAATGTCACCTGCCTGCACGACGACGGCACGTTGGGTCACGCCGATGGCGCCCCCTACGACAGGATCATCGTCAACGCGGCCATTCCTGCGCTGCCTGTCGCTCTCCTGCGTCAGCTCGCGCCGAACGGCGTCGCCGTGGCGCCTCTCCTTGTGGAGGGCGGGCAGCAGCTTGCCCGCTTCACGGCGGCGGAGGGACGCTGGACGCCGCTGGCTCCCGCAGGTTTCAGCCACCTTCGGGCCGGGGTCGCGCTGGCGACCTGACTCCTCCGGTTGCAAAAAAGATCAACTTCCCGCGCGGTCGCGCCCTTTCGGCAACCGGTCCTTAACCTGACTCCTTCATTAATGGACGGTGTCGAGTGTGTTGCGTTCCGGGGTGTTGAGTCATGCCTAGCCGTGCCGTCTCCTGCGAGAGCCATGGAATCCTGAAGCTTCTCGCGGCCGTCCTGCTCGCGAGCGCGTCGGCAGCCTGCAGCAGCGATTCGTCGCGCTTCGGCGACAACGCCTTCACGAATCCCTTCGCGGCGAGCGCAAGCGGCAAGGTCGACCGGGCGGCGACGGGGTCGCTCGCCAACCGCTCCGCGCCGATCCAGCCCGTCGCCTCGCAGCCGCTGCCGCCCGCCCTGCCGCGTGCGGCCGGCGTCGCCAATCCGCTGAACCCGGCGCAGGTCGCGACGGCGCCACAGGCGGCGACGGCCCGCGTCGCCTCCAGCACGCTGCAGCAGGCCGCCCCGATCGGCGGATCGGCGGCAGGCTGGTCCGCGACCGGCGGCACGCCGGTGACGGTCGGCGCTGGCGAAACCGCCTCCACCCTTTCGGCCCGCTACGGCGTGCCGGCCGCGGCCATCCTCGCGGCGAACGGCGGCGCGATCCGCTCGGGCCAGCAGGCGATCATCCCGATCTACAACGGCGCCGGCGCGGCCAAGGCTGCCGCCACCACGGCTGCCACAACGACCGCTGCAGCGACCGCGACCGCCACGACGACCGCCTCCTCCGGCGCGACGTCGAGCGTGCGCTCCGGCACGAAGGCGATCGAGCCCACCCTGATTCCCGAAGAGGAAGCGCGCCCCGCGCCGAGGCCGAATGCTGCTGCGCCATCTGCCAGGCCCGCGGCCTCCGCGCCGAAGCCGGTCGCGGCAACGCCCGTCGCGCCGAAGATCACGCCACCCAAACCTGTCGCGGCGACGCCGGCGCCCGCGAAGGCCGCCGCGACGACCGAATCGTCCCGCCGCATCGTCGCGGCCGCACCCAAGGGGCCGACGCCCGCGCAGGTCGCCGCCAAGCCGGCGAAGCCCGCCACGCCGGCGAAGGCCGTGGATGACGACGAGGATGAGAAGCCCCGCAAGGTCGTGGCGCAGGCCCAGCCCGCCACCCAGCCTGCTGCCAAGCCGGCCGCGCCGCAGGCGAAGCCGGCCCAGCCCCAGTCGCAGGCCGCCCAGCCCGCGCGCCCGCAGCCGCGCATCATTCCGCTGACGCCGCAGAAGGAGAAGCAGGAGGAGGCGCCGGCCCGCTCGGCCGCGCTGATGCAGGCCGATCCGACCACGACCCAGTCGATCCCGCCCGCGAAGCCGCAGCCCGTCGCCGTCGCGCCCGCGCCTGCGGTCGCCCCGGCCGCGCCCGCCGAGGAGCGCGCCGACTTTCGCTGGCCTGCCCGCGGCCGCGTCATTTCCGGCTTCGGCTCGAAGGGCGGCAACGGCGACGGCATCGCCATCGCCGTGCCGGAGGGCACGCCGGTCAAGGCGGCGAGCGACGGCGTCGTCGCCTATGCCGGCGAGGAGCTGAAGGGCTATGGCAAGCTCGTGCTCGTCCGGCACGAGAACGGCTATGTCTCGGCCTACGCCCACAACGGCGAACTGAACGTGAAGCGCGGCGAGAAGGTCAGCCGCGGGCAGACGATCGCCAAGTCCGGCGCGACGGGCAACGTGACCTCGCCGCAGCTCCACTTCGAGCTGCGCAAGGGCTCGACCCCCGTCGATCCGACCAAGTACCTCGACAACTGACCCGAGTTCCACGCACACCGCCCGGCGTCAGCGAGACCCTGGCCGGTCGGTTGACAGCGGCGGCGGCCTGCCCGGGAGGGGAGGCCGCCGCTTCCGTCTGGCGGCCTCGATCTACACTGTCAGCCGCTGCCCCATGCGCCCGGCGAGATCCTGGATGAATTGCCACGCCACGCGCCCCGTCCGGCTGCCGCGCGTCGTCGACCATTCCAGCGCCTGCGCATGCAGCGCCTCCGGTTCGACTCGCAGGTTGAAGCGATCCGCGTAAGCATCGATCATCGCGAGATATTCGTCCTGTGTGCATTTGTGGAAGCCGAGCCACAGGCCGAACCTGTCGGAGAGTGAGACCTTCTCCTCCACCGCCTCATGCGGGTTGATCGCGGTTGACCGCTCGTTCTCCATCATGTCGCGCGGCAGCAGGTGCCGCCGGTTGGAGGTGGCGTAGAAGATCACGTTCTCCGGCCGCCCCTCGATGCCGCCCTCCAGCACCGCCTTCAGCGACTTGTAGGAGGTGTCGTCGTGGTCGAACGACAGGTCGTCGCAGAAGATGATGGCCCGGTGCGGGCTGTCGCGCAGCAGCCCCATCAGGGCGGGCAGGCTCTCGATGTCCTCGCGGTGAATCTCGATCAGCTTGAGCGGCAGGACGCCCGCGGCCCGCTTCTCGTTGACCGCGGCCTGCGCCGCCTTCACGAGCGAGGACTTGCCCATGCCGCGCGCGCCCCAGAGCAGCGCATTGTTGGCCGGAAGTCCTGCGGCGAAACGCTCCGTGTTCTCGATCAGGATGTCGCGGGCCCGGTCGATGCCCTTGAGCAGCGGCAGCGCCACGGCGTTGACGCGCGGCACCGGCTGCAGCCGCGGCGGCGACGCATGCCAGACGAAGGCGTCTGCCGCGTCGAGGTCGGTCGCGGCCGGCGCCGGCGGTCGATCCCGCTCCAGCGCCTCGGCGATGCGGGCGAGCAGGGCGAGGAGGGCGGGGTCGGTCTGGCTGTTGGTCTGGGTCATGAGGCGGTTGAACTCTGGGCTTCCGTTGCCCATTTCCCTTTCCAACCGCAGAGGTGGAAATCAACCCATCCCGACTGTCCAGACGGCCTTAGGGTTTGCATTCGAGGCATCCCCCGCTAAGAGAGCGCGTCCCGCGTCACCGATCCTGTTTCCGGAGCCCCTCCCGTGATCACCCCCGCCTTCGCCCAGACCGCGCCCGCAGCCGGCGGGGCCGATATCCTCGTGCAGATGCTGCCGTTCATCCTGATCTTCGTGATCATGTATTTCCTGCTGATCCGTCCTCAGCAGAAGCGGGTGAAGGCCCACCAGGAGATGGTGAAGAACGTGCGGCGCGGGGACACGGTGGTCCTGAACTCCGGCATGATCGGCAAGGTCACGAAGGTCATCGACGATGCGGAGGCCGAGGTCGAGATCGCGGACGGCGTGCGGGTCAAGGTGATCAAGACCATGATCGCCGACGTTCGCAACAAGGCCGAGCCGGTCGCGGCGAGCTGACGACGACGCCGGGCCGCCCACGATGCTGAAGTTCTCCCGCTCCAAGCTGCTCGGCGTGCTGCTCCTGGCGCTCGCCAGCGTGCTCTACACGCTGCCGAACCTCTGGAGCGAGCAGACGCGCGAAAGCGTGCTGAAGGCCGTGCCCTGGTTGCCGGCCGCCATCGTGCCGCACAAGGCGATTCCGCTGGGCCTCGACCTGCAGGGCGGCGTGCACCTGCTGATGGAGGCCGATTCCGCCTCGATCATCCGCAATCGCGCGCTCGTCCTCCAGCAGGAGGTGCGCCGCGTCCTGCGTGACAACAACATTCCCGTCGTCGGCGGCATCGGCATCCAGGGGCGGACCGTGCAGGTGCGGGTCGCCGATTCCGGCAACCGCGAGACCGCGCAGGCCCGCCTGCGCGAACTGTCCCAGCCCATCGGCAACCCGATGCTCGGCCAGACGTCCGGCCGGACCCTGCTCATCGAGGAGCCGGAGCCGCGCCTCTTCCGCCTGACGATAACGGACGAGGAAGTGCGCGATCAGATGTCGCGCGTGATGGGCCAGTCGATCGAGGTCGTCCGCCGCCGCATCGACCCGGATGGCATCCGCGAGCCCAACATCCAGCGCCAGGGCGCCGACCGCATCCTGATTCAGATGCCGGGCGAGCGCGATCCCGAGCGCATCAAGCGGCTCGTGAATGCCGAGGCGCAGCTCGAATTCCGCATGGTCGCCGACGATCCGGGCATCCCCGAATCGGAGACGGAAGTCCTGCCCTATCCCGAAGGCGGCGGGCAGATCCGCGTCATGCGCCGCGCCGAGATCCTCGGCCAGGACCTCGCCTCGGCCCGTCCCGGCTTCGGCCAGAACGGCCAGCCCGTGGTCAATTTCCAGTTCAACACGCGCGCCGCGCTGGTCTTCGGCCGCCTGACGACGGAGAACGTGGGCCGTCGCTTTGCGATGGTGCTCGACCGCAAAGTCATCTCGGCTCCCTCGATCCGCGTGCCGATCACCGGCGGCTCCGGCTATATCGAGGGCAATTTCACGCCGCAGAGCGCCAACGAGCTGGCGGTCCTGCTGAGCGCCGGCTCGCTGCCGATCAAGCTGACGGCGGTCGAGGAGCGCACCGTCGGTCCGGGCCTCGGCCAGGACGCGATCGAGGCCGGCAAGCTCGCCGCCATCGTGGCCGCGGCGCTGGTGGCCGGCTACATGCTGCTCACCTACGGCCTGTTCGGCATCTTCGCCAACATAGCCCTGGCCGTGCACATCCTGCTGATCCTCGCGGCGATGGCCTTCATGGGCGCGACCATGACACTGCCAGGCATCGCCGGCATCGTGCTCACCATCGGCACGGCCGTCGACGCCAATGTGCTGATTTACGAACGCATGCGGGAGGAGCAGCAGATGGGCCGCAGCCTCATCTCGGCCCTCGACGCCGGCTTCAACCGCGCCTTCGCGACGATCATGGACTCGAACGTGACCATGTTCATCGCGGCCCTCATCCTCTATCTGCTGGGCACCGGCCCCGTCCGTGGCTTCGCGGTGACGATGATCATCGGCATCCTGACGACGGTCGTGACCGCGGTGACCATGACGCGCATGATGATCGCGCTCTGGTACCGCTTGGCCAAGCCGAAGCAGATCCCCTTCTGAGCGGCCGGAGTCCTGAGATGAAGCTGCTTCGGATCATCCCCGACGGAACGAAATTCGAGTTCATGCGCCTGAGGCGCGTGGCCTTCCCGCTGTCGGCGCTGCTGTCGATCGTCGCCGTGGTGGCGTTCTTCACGCTCTCCATGAACTTCGGCATCGACTTCAAGGGCGGCACCGTCGTCGAGATGCGCTCGACGAAGGGCCCGGTGAACATCGCCGAGATCCGCCAGACGGTCGACCGGCTCGGCTTCGGCGAAGTCGAGGTGCAGGAGTTCGGCGGCAGCAACGAATTCTCGATGCGCTTCGCGCTGCAGCCCGGCGGCGACGCCGCCCAGCAGGAGGTTGTGGCCCGCGTGCGCGCGGCCTTCCCGACGGACCGCTTCGAGGAGCGGCGCGTCGAGGTCGTGGGCCCCCGGGTCTCGGGCGAACTGGTGCAGAACGGCACGATCGGCGTGCTGCTCTCGATCCTCGCCGTTCTTGTCTACCTCTGGTTCCGCTTCGAATGGCAGTTCGCGCTGGCGGCGGTCGTGGCGACCATGCACGACCTGATCCTGACCATCGGCTTCTTCTCGATCTCGCGTATCGAATTCAACATGACGTCGATCGCCGCGGTTCTCACCATCGTCGGCTATTCGCTCAACGACACGGTCGTCGTGTTCGACCGCATCCGCGAGGTGATGCGGAAGTACAAGCGCCTCTCGACCGAGGAACTGCTGGACCTGTCGATCAACACGACGCTTGCCCGCACCGTCATGGTGTCCTTCACGGCGGCGCTGGCGCTGGTCGCGCTCGCGGCCTTCGGCGGATCTGTGATCGAAAGCTTCTCCTACGCCATGCTCTTCGGCGTCGTGGTCGGTACCTATTCCTCGATCTTCATCGCGGCGCCGGTGCTGATCTATTTCGGTCTCTCCGTCGGTCCGGGCAGCCCGGCGTCGCGCGAGTCGAAGCAGGCTGACGCCAAGCCGACCGGCGCCAACCCGGCCGACGCCGCGGCGTGACGCGCGACGCGCCCCGCTACGAGGGCTTCCTGCCGGGGCTGCACCCGATCGACAGCTTCGGGCGGGGCGGCTTCCGCTTCGCCGGCATGAGCCACGTCGGCTCGCTGCTGGCGCTGCCCTCCGGCATGCGGGCGGTCGATCCGCCGCAGCCCTTCCGTCACAACGAGGCGCTCTACGCTCCGGTCTTCGAGGAGGCCGAGGCGATCGACATCCTCCTGCTCGGCGTGGGGACCGTGCCGCTGCCTGTTCCACAGCCTTTGCGGCAGCGCCTGCGTGACGCGGCGATCAGCGCCGACGTGATGACCACCGCCTCCGCCGCCAGCACCTACAACCTGCTGCTCGGCGAAGGCCGCCGCGTCGCGGCGCTGCTCATCGCCGTTCCCTGACGGAATTGGAGGTCGCAACCGGGGGTTAAGCGGACCTTTACCGGAATCGGCGTTGATGCGCGGGATGATCACGCGCAGGCGATTCCGCAATTTCTGCATCGGGCTCGGCTTCTACGCCGCCTCCGGCGCCGCGGTCGGCTATTTCGCCTACCACGCGCACCACGGCGAGCGCGGGCTGCGCGCCAAGGCGGAATTCAAGATCCGCATCGCCCAACTCGATGCGGAGCTGAAGACGGTCAAGGCCGAGCGCGCCGAATGGGAGCGTCGCGTCGCGCTCCTGAGGGCCGACAGTCTTGATCGGGACATCCTTGACGAGCGGGCGCGCACGCTGCTCAACACGGCGCATCGCAACGACGTGATCGTGCTTCTCCCGAAGCCGTGACGGTCATAACAAAAATTCACACGACGCATTCGTAATTCTGCTGCAGTGCAAACGCATATGTTGCACTGCACCTATGCAAACGTCGCATGGGTTGCCTGTTTGCCGGGCCACTACTCATGACGCAATCACGACCTACACTGTCGTCAGGGAACACGGAAACGCATCAAGGGGATCGCCATGGCCGCTGCCGCGCTGCAGGATACCGGCAAGACGTCTGCCGCATCGACCGGGAAGGGCGGGGCCAAGCCAGTGCCCGCCAAGGCTGCCGCGAACCGGCCTGAAGCCTTCTCCCGCGAAGATGAAATTCACGCCTATCGCGAGATGCTGCTGATCCGACGCTTCGAGGAGAAGTCCGGCCAGCTCTATGGCATGGGCCTGATCGGCGGCTTCTGCCACCTCTACATCGGCCAGGAAGCGGTCGTGGTCGGCATGCAGATGGCGTCGCTGCCGGGCGACCAGGTGATCACCGGCTACCGCGACCATGGCCACATGCTCGCCTGCGGCATGGATCCCAAGGGCGTCATGGCCGAGCTCACGGGGCGCCGCGGCGGCCTGTCCAAGGGCAAGGGCGGCTCGATGCACATGTTCTCGAAGGAGAAGAACTTCTACGGCGGCCATGGCATCGTCGGCGCGCAGGTCAGCCTCGGCGCCGGCCTCGCCTTCGCCGACTGGTACCGCAACGACGGCACCGTCAGCATGACCTACTTCGGCGATGGCGCCGCCAACCAGGGCCAGGTCTACGAAAGCTTCAACATGGCGGCCCTCTGGAAGCTGCCGGTAGTCTTCATCATCGAGAACAACCGGTACGCCATGGGCACATCGGTCAACCGCGCCTCGGCCCAGACCGACTTCTCGAAGCGCGGCCTCGCCTTCAACATTCCGGGAGAGCAGGTCGACGGCATGGATGTCCATGCGGTGCGCGAGGCCGGCCGCCGCGCGCTCGACCACGCCCGCTCCGGCAAGGGGCCCTACATCCTCGAGATGCAGACCTACCGCTACCGCGGCCATTCCATGTCCGATCCGGCGAAGTACCGGACGAAGGAGGAGGTCGACAAGTACCGCTCCGAGCGTGATCCGATCGAGAACGTGCGGGACCGCCTGGTGGCCAACGGCTGGGTCGATGAGGCCGCGCTGAAGAAGATCGACGCCGAGATCCGCGCCATCGTCAACGAGGCCGCCGATTTCGCCACGACCGATCCGGAGCCGGACGTGTCCGAGCTCTACACCGATATCCTGAAGTAGTTTTGCCTCGACCCCCCCGGCGCCGCGCCGGGGGTTTCTCTTGACATGATCAGTCCGGCCTTCGACCCTTCGCCCAGCGGAGGGGGAGGGCCTTCCCGCCTACGGCCCAGGATCAGGACCAGGACCTACACATGCCCGTCGACGTACTGATGCCCGCCCTCTCGCCCACGATGGAGCAGGGCAAGCTCGCGAAATGGCTCAAGAACGAAGGTGACAAGGTCAAGTCCGGCGACGTCATCGCCGAGATCGAGACCGACAAGGCCACCATGGAGGTGGAGGCCGTCGACGAGGGCATCCTCGCGAAGATCCTGGTCGCGGGCGGCACGGACAACGTCGCCGTGAACACGAAGATCGCGGTCATCGCGCAGGATGGCGAGGACGTGAACGCCGCACCGGCCGCCGCAAGTGCGCCGCCCGCCGCCGCCGAGGCCGCACCGGCCGCGAGCGCGCCTGCCGCGACCGTGCCCGCCGCCCCGAAGTCGGAGCCGCCCGCCCATGTCGCCGCCTATGACGCGAGCGCCGAGGTGCCGGCCGGCACCGAGATGGTCACGATGACCGTCCGCGAGGCGCTGCGCGAGGCGATGGCCGAGGAGATGCGCCGGGACGGCGACGTCTTCATCATGGGCGAGGAGGTCGCCGAATATCAGGGCGCCTACAAGATCACGCAGGGGCTGCTCGCGGAGTTCGGCCCGAAGCGCGTCATCGACACGCCGATCACCGAGCATGGCTTCGCCGGCATCGGCGTCGGCGCCGCAATGAGCGGCCTCAAGCCGATCGTCGAGTTCATGACCTGGAACTTCGCCATGCAGGCGATCGACCAGATCATCAATTCCGCCGCCAAGACCCTCTACATGTCCGGCGGCCAGCTCGGCTGCCCGATCGTCTTCCGCGGCCCCAACGGTGCGGCCGCGCGCGTCGCGGCGCAGCACAGCCATGATTATGCCGCCTGGTACTCAAACGTGCCCGGCCTCAAGGTGATCATGCCCTTCACCGCCGCCGACGCAAAAGGCCTGCTCAAGGCCGCGATCCGCGATCCGAACCCGATCATCTTCCTCGAGAACGAGATCCTCTACGGCCAGTCCTTCCCGGTTCCCAAGCTCGACGACTTCACGCTGCCCATCGGCAAGGCGCGCGTCGACCGGCTCGGCAAGGACGTGACCATCGTCTCCTTCGGCATCGGCATGACCTACGCCCGCAAGGCGGCGGAGGAGCTGGCGAAGGAGGGGATCGAGGCCGAGGTGATCGACCTGCGCACGATCCGCCCGATGGACATCGAGACGGTCATCGCCTCCGTGCAGAAGACGAACCGCTGCGTCGCGGTGGAGGAGGGCTTCCCGCAGTCCGGCGTCACGGCCGAGATCGGCATGAAGATCATGGAGCAGGCCTTCGACTATCTCGACGCCCCCGTGGCGCGCGTGACGGGCAAGGACGTGCCGATGCCCTACGCGGCCAACCTCGAGAAGCTCGCGCTGCCCAACGTCGGCGAGGTGGTGCAGGCCGCGAAGGCCGTGCTGTACCGCTGACATCCCGCGCGCCTGGAAGGAGGCGATGACCAAGCCCGTCCCCACACCGGCGACCTACGCCGACCTTGAGAAGGTCCCGCCGCATCTGGTGGCGGAGATCATCCACGGCGTGCTGGAGACGCATCCGCGGCCGGTCGGCAGGCACTGGCGGGCTGCGACGCGTCTCGGACAGGTGCTGGGCGGGCCTTATGATCTTGGCAATGGCGGCCCGGGGGGGTGGGTCTTTGCCGATGAGCCCCAGCTGCTGTTGGGATCGAACGTCGTTGTTCCAGATCTCGCGGCCTGGCGCCTGGAGCGCGCGCCGGAGATGCTCGACGAGGTGAACATTGAGATCCCGCCGGACTGGATCTGCGAAGTTCTCTCGCCATCGACTGCGCGGCTCGATCGCGGACCGAAGATGCAGATCTACGCAGAATTTGAAGTGCCGTTTCTCTGGCTGCTCGATCCGAAGACGCGCTTCCTCGACTGCTATCAACTCGTCGCAGGTCGGTGGGTGCGCGTCGGCGGTCTGACGGGCGAAGGAAACATGAGTTTCCCGCCATTTGACGCTACTTCGTTTCCCATCGACCTCCTTTTCCCAACGAAGCCGTCCAGCGGCCAGAAGACCCTTTGAGGAACGCGCCCGCCATGCCCACCAACATCCTGATGCCGGCCCTTTCGCCCACGATGGAGAAGGGCAATCTCGCCAAATGGCTGAAGAAGGAGGGTGACGCCATTAAGTCCGGCGACGTCATCGCCGAGATCGAGACGGACAAGGCCACGATGGAGGTCGAGGCCGTGGACGAGGGCATCCTGGCGAAGATCCTCGTGCCGGCCGGCACGGCCGACGTCCCGGTCAACCAGCTGATCGCGGTGATCGCGGCGGACGGCGAGGATCCGAAGGCCGTCGGCGCGGGCGGTGGCACCGCTCCGGCTCCTGCGGCTGCCCCGGCGGCTGCGCCTCCCGCGGCGCCCGCCGCCGCGACGCCGGCCAAGGAGCAGCAGGCCGCCGGCGAGAGGGGCTACGGTGTCACGCCGGGCGCTGCCCCGGTCCAGACCGCTGCCGTGAACGGCACGGGCGGCTCCCGCATCTTCGCTTCGCCGCTCGCCAAGCGCATCGCCGGCCAGAACAATATCGACCTCGCCAAGGTGAAGGGCACCGGCCCGCATGGCCGTATCGTCGAGGCGGACGTGAAGGCCGCGATGGCCGGCGGCGGCGCGGCCGCTGCGGCTGCGGCGCCCGCTCCCGCCTCTCCTGTGCCGAAGCCCGCTGCTGCGGCTCCGGCCGCCCCGATGGCGACCGGCATGGCCGACGACGCCGTCCGCAAGCTCTTCCCCGAGGGCTCCTACGAGGAGATCCCGCACGATTCCATGCGCAAGGTGATCGCGCGCCGGCTGCTCGAATCCAAGCAGACCGTCCCGCACTTCTACCTGACCGTGGATACTGAACTCGACGCGCTGCTGGCGCTGCGCGAGCAGATCAACAAGGCCGCGCCCGTCAAGGACGGCAAGCCCGCCTACAAGCTTTCGGTGAACGACATGGTGATCAAGGCCATGGCGATGGCGCTCCGCGCCGTGCCGGACGCCAACGTCACCTGGACCGAGAACGCGATGCTGAAGCACCGGCACGCCGACGTCGGCGTGGCGGTCTCGATCCCGGGCGGCCTGATCACGCCGGTGATCCGCGATGCGTGCCACAAGACGCTCTCCGCCATCTCCAACGAGATGAAGGACCTCGCCGCGCGCGCCAAGAACCGCAAGCTGAAGCCCGAAGAGTACCAGGGCGGCACCACGGCCATCTCGAACCTCGGCATGTTCGGCGTGAAGGACTTCTGCGCCGTCATCAATCCGCCGCACGCGACCATCCTCGCGGTCGGCGCGGGCGAGAAGCGTCCCGTCGTCAAGGCGGACGGGTCCCTGGGAGTCGCCACCGTGATGAGCGTCACGCTCTCGACCGATCACCGCGCCGTGGACGGAGCGCTGGGCGCCGAGCTGCTGCAGGCCTTCAAGGGCTACATCGAAAACCCGATGGGCATGCTGGTGTGAGGCAGGAGCGATGGCCGAGGAGACGCCGCTCCCCTCCCAGCCGATGTCGCGGCGCTGGTTCGTGGCGATTCCCACGGCTCTCGCGGTGTTGTCCCTCTGCTCCTCGATCTTTCAGTCCTACAATTACGCCCGCAGCATCGAGAGCGCGCAGCGCAACGTCCTCCGGGCAGAATCGCTGCGCACCTGTCGCGACATCATCGACGTCTTCTTCCAGTTCCGGCTGAAGGCAGAGGAGAACAACAAGGCCGGCGCTGGAGCGAACGCGATGGCCGGAGCCGAACTGAAGGCGATGATCTACAAGTTCGGCGCCTTCGGCACGTTCCTCGCCAATTTCCAGGACGAGTCGGCCCGCAAGCGCTACACCGAGCTGTCTTGGGAGCTTCTCGCCATCGCCGAGAAGGCGAACATCCTGTCGGCGGAGGAATTCGCCAAGCGTTTCGCGGCGGTCGACGACCGCTTCGGCAAGCTCAACGAAGATTGCGTGAAGGCGGCGCAAGCCCGTCTGATCTGAGGAAACGAGAATGGCCAACGCCTACGACGTCATCATCATCGGCACTGGTCCCGGCGGCTATGTCGCCGCCATCCGCGCCGCGCAGCTCGGGCTCAGGACGGCCGTCGTGGAGCGCGAGCATCTCGGCGGCATCTGCCTGAACTGGGGCTGCATCCCGACCAAGGCGCTGCTGCGCTCGGCCGAGATCCTGCATTACGCCAACCACGCCAAGGATTACGGCCTCGTGCTGAACGGCACGATGACGGCGGATCCCGCCGCCGTGGTCAAGCGCTCGCGCGGCGTCTCCGGCCGGCTCAATGGCGGCGTCGGATACCTGATGAAGAAGAACAAGATTGACGTCATCTGGGGCGAGGCGAAGATCACGAAGCCCGGCGAGATCGTCGTCGGGAAGTCCTCGAAGCCGGCGCACGAGCCGCAGCATCCAGCACCCAAGGGCGTGCTGGGCGAGGGGACCTACCAGGCGAAGCACATCATCGTCGCGACCGGCGCGCGCCCCCGCGCATTGCCCGGCATCGAGCCTGACGGCAAGCTGATCTGGACCTACTTCGAGGCGATGGTGCCGCCCGCCATGCCGAAATCCATGCTGGTCATGGGCTCGGGCGCGATCGGCATCGAGTTCGCGAGCTTCTACCATGCGATGGGCGTCGACGTGACCGTGGTCGAGGTGATGCCGCAGATCCTGCCCGTCGAGGATGCCGAGATCGCGGCCTTCGCCCGCAAGAGCTTCGAGAAGCAGGGGTTGAAGATCCGCTCCAACGCCAAGGTCACCAAGGTGGTGAAGGGGGCCGACAACGTCACCGCCACCATCGAGGCCGACGGCAAGAGCGAGACGATCACGGTCGACCGCATGATCTCGGCCGTCGGCGTCGTCGGCAACATCGAGAACCTCGGGCTCGAGGCGCTGGGCGTGAAGACGGACCGCGGCTGCGTCGTCATCAACGGCTACGGCGAGACCAACGTGAAGGGCATCTACGCGATCGGCGACGTCGCCGGCCCGCCGATGCTCGCCCACAAGGCCGAGCACGAAGGGGTGATCTGCGTCGAGCATATCGCCGGCAAGCATGCCCACCCCATGGACAAGGCGAAGATCCCCGGCTGCACCTATTGCCATCCCCAGATCGCCTCGGTCGGCCTCACGGAAGCCAAGGCGAAGGAGGCGGGCCACGAGCTCAAGGTCGGCCGCTTCTCCTTCGCCGCCAACGGCAAGGCCATCGCGCTCGGCGAGGACCAGGGGATGATCAAGACGATCTTCGACGCCAAGACCGGCAAGCTGCTCGGCGCCCACATGGTCGGCGCGGAGGTGACAGAGCTGATCCAGGGCTTCGTCGTGGCGATGAATCTCGAGACGACGGAGGAAGACCTGATGCACGTCGTCTTCCCGCATCCGACGCTGTCCGAGATGATGAAGGAGAGCGTGCTCGACGCCTATGGGCGCGTTCTGAATGCGTGATGACAGCCCGGCGGGCCGCGCTGATGCTCCCCCGCGTTGCGAGGGAGTTGTCGCGGCGCAGCCGCGACTGAGGGGGCCCCACCCGACCGGCCTCCGGCCGGCCACCCTCCCCGCGAGCGGGGAGGGTTCAGGCCGTAAGCGGTTTCGCCGACGCTGCGTTCCGACCCGAGAACGACCATGAACGCGAGCCTTCCCTACATCCTCCTCGCCTTCGTGGGCGGCGCCGTCCTGCCGCTCCAGATCGGGATTAACAGTCAGCTCCGCGCAGGGCTCGGCAACGCCATGCAGGTCACCTTCGTGTCCTTCACGGTCGGTGCGCTCGGCGCTCTGGCCGCCTGCCTCGTGATGCGCGTCCCCTGGCCGAGGGCCGACCAGATCGCCGCGCCGGCGTACTGGATGTGGTTCGGAGGCCTGTGCGGCTCGTTCTACGTCTGGACGACGATCATGTCGGGACCGAGGATCGGCGCGGCCCTGGCGGTGTCGCTCGCGATCGCCGGGCAGCTGATCGTGGCCGCGATGCTCGATCACACCGGGGCGCTGGGCTTTCCCCAGCACGCGCTTTCGCCGCTCAAGCTCGCGGGCATCGCGCTCGTGATCGCGGGCGTTCTCGTGGTCGCCTATTCGAAATAGCCCCGCGCCGCAGGTCAGCTCCGCTCATCCGCGCCTTGTTCCGGACCGGCAGGGGCGCTACCTCAGGTCCGAACCGCTCCGAAGGCCAGCGATGACCGTCGTTCTCGATCTCCTGAACAAGCCGCGCCCCGCCGCGCCGCGCCATCCCGAGAAGGCCCGCCGGCCCGACGCCGAGGTGCTGCGCAAGCCGGACTGGATCCGCGTCAAGGCGCCGGGCTCGCCGCAATGGGCCGAGACCCAGCGCATCGTGAAGGACAACAAGCTCGTCACGGTCTGCGAGGAGGCGGGCTGCCCCAACATCGGCGAATGCTGGGAACAGAAGCACGCGACCTTCATGATCATGGGCGACACCTGCACGCGGGCCTGCGCCTTCTGCAACGTGAAGACCGGCCTGCCCGAGGCGCTCGATGGCGACGAGCCACGGCGCATCGGCGATGCCGTCGCCAAGATGGGCCTCCATCACGTCGTCATCACCTCGGTCGACCGCGACGACCTCGACGACGGCGGCGCGCAGCATTTCGTCGAGGTGATCGACGCCATCCGCCAGAAGGCGCCGACGACGACCATCGAGATCCTGACGCCGGATTTCCTGCGCAAGCCCGGCGCGATCGAGACGGTGGCGCGGGCGAAGCCGGATGTCTTCAACCACAACCTCGAAACGGTGCCGTCCAAGTACCTCAAGGTGCGCCCCGGCGCGCGCTATTTCCACTCGATCCGCCTGCTGCAGATGGTGAAGGAGGTCGATCCGTCGATCTTCACGAAGTCCGGCATCATGGTCGGCCTCGGCGAGGAGCGGAACGAGGTGCTGCAGCTCATGGACGACCTGCGCGCCGCCGATGTCGATTTCATCACCATCGGCCAGTATCTCGCGCCATCCCGCAAGCATCATCCGATCGTGCGCTTCGTCACCCCTGACGAGTTCAAGGGCTATGAGACGATCGCCTATGCGAAGGGCTTCCTGATGGTGGCCTCGACGCCGCTGACGCGCTCCTCGCACCATGCCGGGGCCGATTTCGAGCGGCTGCGCGCGGCGCGGTCGGCCAAGCTCGGCCGCTGACCGGCGCTATTGCGGCCGGATCTCCCGGTCGCCATCCACCACGATCCGCACCGCATTGACCTTCCGCGGCGGCGACAGGCCGTCCGTCGTCGGCGCGATCAGCTCGTCGGACACCTGGCCCATGGACGTGTCGGCGGGCGCCGGAGCGGCGGGCGCAGGGGAGGCGGCGACGACAGGCGGGGTGGCGGCTGGCGGCCTGACCGGAGGTGCCGCGGGAGCGGCAACCGGGGGCGATGCCGTCGGCGCGGCCACCACGGGGGCGGGGGGAGCGGTGACCACGGGCGGAGGGGCTGCCACGGCCGGCGGTCGCGCGACAGGCTCGGGCCGCGGCGAATGGACAGGGCCGAACGCGAGATAGCCCACGGTGCCCGCCACCGCGATGGCCACGCCGGCCGCCGCCAGCAGCCATTGCCGGCGACGCGCCTGCTCGTCGGCTTCGAGCCCGAGGTCGAGATCGTCCTCGTGCGACGCGCCGACCGCGGCCCGGCCGTCGTCCTCCGGCGGCGGCGGCAGGACGGTCGGCTGCAGCCGCAGCGTCGAATGCCGCGGGGCGGCGCGCTCGCGGCTGGCCGCGTCGGCGAACAGGGGCTCCAGTTCGCGCAGGCTCGCCTTGGGGGGATGCCCGTCCGTGCTCATATCCGCCTTGTGGTCGATTCGCGGTCTGACGAAAATGTGGTGACCCGACCTCGCTTTTGCAGGGGGGCTGTGTTAGCTGCGGCGGAAATGGATCGGCCGCCACTGCGGTCGGAGACAAATGTCTGATATCTTTCGTGAAGTCGACGAGGAAGTCCGCCGCTCGCAGGCGGAGGCCTTCTGGCGCCGCTGGAGCGGCCTGATCTTCGTGCTCTGCGCCCTGCTCGTGGCGGGCGTCGGCGCCTGGCGATTCTACGAGTGGCGCCGCGAGTCGGCGGCCGCCGTCGCGGGCGCGCGCTTCGACGAGGCGATCCAGCTGCTGCAGACCGGCAAGACCGCGGAGGGCGAGGCTGCGCTCGCCAAGATCGCCGCCGAGGATGCCGGCATCTACCAGACGCTGGCCCGCTTCCGCACGGCGGCGGAACTCGGCAAGCGCGACCCGCAGGGCGCGATCCGGGTCTTCGACGGGCTCGCCGCGGACAGCGCACTGAACGCCGGGCTGCGCGACGTGGCGCGGCTCCGGGCCGGCGCGCTCGCCGTCGATGCGCTGCCGCTGGCGGAGGCGGAGGCGCGCCTGTCGCCGCTTCTCGCCTCGGGCAGCGTCTGGCGCCACCATGCCAACGAACTGCTCGCCGCCGCCGCCCTGAAGGCCGGCCAGCTCGCCAAGGCGCGTCAGCATCTCGACACGATCATCGTCGACCGAGACGCTCCCCAGAACGTCAAATCCCGTGCGGAGATCCTGATCGGTCTGACGCGCGGAGCCTCGTAGGGCGCGCGCCATGACCGCGCGTCTGGCGATCGTGGGCCGGCCCAACGTCGGAAAGTCGACGCTTTTCAACCGGCTCGTCGGCAAGAAGCTGGCGCTGGTCGATGACCGGCCCGGCGTCACCCGTGACCGGCGCGAGGGCGACGCGCGCCTCGGCGACCTGCGCTTCACCGTCATCGACACGGCCGGCCTCGAGGAGGCGGACGAGGGCGTGCTCTCGACCCGCATGCGCGAGCAGACCGAGGCCGCGATCGACACCGCCGACGCCGTGCTGTTCATGATCGACGCCCGCGTCGGCCTCACCCCGTCCGACCGCCATTTCGCGCAGCTCGCCCGCCGCTCGGGCAAGCCGGTGATCCTTCTTGCCAACAAGGCCGAGAGCAAGGCGGCCGGCGCCGGCGTGGACGAGGCCTATGCGCTGGGGCTGGGCGAGCCCGTCGCCGTCTCCGCCGAGCATGGCGAGGGCCTGCCGGACCTGCGAGAGGCCATCGTCGAGACGCTGCCCTGGATCGTCGAACGCGACGAACCGGAGGAGGGCCAAGGCGATGGAGAGGCGGAGGTCGAGGATCCCACGCGGCCCATCCGCATCGCCGTGCTCGGCCGCCCCAACGCCGGCAAGTCGACGCTGATCAACCGGATGCTGGGCGAGGAGCGGCTGCTCACGGGCCCCGAAGCCGGCATCACGCGCGATTCCATCGCCGTCGACTACGATTGGCGCGGCCGCAAGGTGAAGCTGTTCGACACGGCGGGCCTGCGCAAGCGCGCCCGCATCGAGGACAAGCTCGAGAAGCTGGCGGTCGCCGACGCGCTGCGCGCCGTGCGCTTCGCCGAGGTGGTCGTCCTGCTGCTCGACGCGACGATCCCCTTCGAGAAGCAGGATCTCACGCTGGCCGACCTGGTCGAGCGCGAGGGCAGGGCGCTCGTCATCGCCGTCAACAAGTGGGACCTGGTCAAGGGCCAGTCCGGCCTGCTGAAGACGCTTCAGGAGAAGGCGGGCTTCGCGCTGCCCCAGCTCAAGGGCACGCCTGTGGTGCCCGTCTCCGCGGCGGCGGGCGAGGGGCTCGACCGCATGATGCAGGCCTGCTTCGACACGCACGAGATCTGGGGCCGCCGCATCTCGACCTCGAAGATGAACCGCTGGCTGGAGGCGGCTCTCAACGCCAACGCCCCGCCGGCGGTGTCGGGCCGCCGCATCAAGATCAAGTATATGACCCAGGTGAAGAGCCGCCCGCCGCATTTCGCGCTGTTCGGCAACCAGCTCGACCACCTGCCGAAGAGCTACGTGCGCTATCTCGTGAACCACATGCGCGACGATTTCGACCTGCCGGGCGTGCCGATCCGCCTGTCGCTGCGCACGCAGGACAACCCCTACGACAAGGGCGGCCGCAAGATCGGGTGATGGATTATTCCTTCTCCCGCAAGCGGGAGAAGGTGCCCGAAGGGCGGATGAGGGCAGCGCCGAGGCAAGCCCCATTCCCCTCATCCGTCAGGCTTCGCCTGCCACCTTCTCCCGCTCGCGGGAGAAGGAAGACCTAGGCCGGCGCCATGGGCCGCAGCCAGCGGCCGGTCGGGAAGTCGAAGATCATCCCGTGTTCGTCGGCATCGGGCGAAGCCATCTTCGCGATCAACGGCGCAAGCTCTTCCGGCGTCCGCAGCGTGTTCGCATCCTCGCCGGGCATGGCCTCGGCCCGCATCCGCGTCCGGAGCGGACCAGGATTGACGATGTTCACGCGCACCTTCGTCCGCTGCGTTTCGGCGGCGTAGGTCATCGCCAGCGCCTGCAGCGCCGCCTTGGAGATGGAGTAGGGGCCCCAGTAGGCCATCGTCTTGTGGGCGGCCCCCGACGAGACGAAGAGCGCACGCCCTGCGTCGGAGGCCTGCAGCAGCGGATCGAGCGAGCGGATCAGCCGCCAGTTCGCGGTCACGTTGACCGCCATCACCTCGTCGAACGCCTTGGGCTCGACATGCCCCAGCGGCGAGAGCGGGCCGAGCATCCCGGCATTGCCGACCAGGATGTCGAGCTTGCCCCAGCGCTCGAGAACCGCTGCGCCGAGCCGGTCGATGGCGTCGAAATCCTTGAGGTCGATCGGCACCAGCGTCGCCGCGCTGCCGACCGCGCGGATCTCGTCGTCGAGCTCCTCGAGCCCGCCCACGGTCCGGGCCACTGCGATCACATGCGCGCCGGCTTTGGCGAGCTCCAGCGCCGTCGCCCGGCCGATGCCGCGCGACGCGCCGGTGACGAGAGCGATGCGGCCTGTCAGGAAAGTCGCAGCCATGCGGTTAGCTCGCCTCGGCCAGCAGCGACAGGCTTTGGTGCCCCTCGACGTCGGACACGTCGGTCAGCGGCGTCGGATAATCGCCGGTGAAGCAATGGTCTGTGAATTGCGGCCGCGCATTGTCGCGTCCGGCATAGCCGCAGGCGCGGTAGACGCCGTCGACGGAGAGGAAGGCGAGGCTGTCCGCGCCGACATAGGCCCGCATTTCCTCGAGGTTCATCCGCGCCGCGAGCAAATTGTCCCGCGACGGGGTGTCGATGCCGTAATAGTCGGGATGCGTGATCGGCGGCGAGGCGATGCGGAAATGCACCTCGCGCGCGCCGGCTTCGCGCATCATGCGCACGATCTTCACGGATGTCGTGCCCCGGACGATGGAATCGTCGAGCAGCACGATGCTCTTGCCCTCGATGATCGTCCGGTTGGCGCTGTGCTTCATGCGCACGCCCAGTTCCCGGATCGACTGGCTTGGCTGGATGAAGGTGCGGCCGACGTAATGGTTGCGGATGATGCCGAGCTCGTACGGAATGCCCGATTCCTGCGAGAAGCCGATCGCGGCCGGGACGCCGGAATCCGGCACCGGTACCACGATGTCGGCCTTGACGCCGCTCTCGCGGGCGAGCTCCGCGCCGAAGCGCTTGCGCACGTCATAGACGTTGCGGCCATGCACCACGGAATCCGGCCGGGCGAAATAGATGTACTCGAAGATGCAGGGGCGCATCTGCTCCGGCTCGAACGGCTTGATCGACTGCACGCCCTTCTCGGAGATCACGACGATCTCGCCGTTCTCGACGTCGCGGACGAAGCGCGCGCCGATGATGTCGAGCGCGCAACTCTCGGAGGCGAGGATGTATCGACCGTCGAGCTCGCCGAGCACAAGTGGGCGAATGCCGAGCGGGTCGCGCGCGCCGATCAGCTTGCCGTTGGTCAGGCCGACGAAGGCATAGGCGCCCTCGAGCTGCAGCAACGCGTCGATGAACCGGTCGATGAACTGCCGGCGCAGCGAGCGAGCGACGAGATGGAGAACCGCCTCGGTGTCCGAGGTGGACTGGCAGATCGCGCCCTTGCGGATGAGGTCGCGGCGCAGCGTCAGCCCATTCGTGAGGTTGCCGTTGTGCGCGATGGCAAGGCCGCCCACGTCGAGCTCGGCGAAGAGCGGCTGCACGTTGCGCAGGATCGTCTCGCCGGTGGTGGAGTAGCGCACATGGCCCACGGCCGCCGTGCCGGGCAGCCGCTCGATCACGTCCTTGCGGGAGAAGGCGTCGCCGACGAGCCCCATCCGCCGCTCGGAATGGAAGCGTGCCCCGTCGAACGTGACGATGCCCGCCGCCTCCTCGCCGCGGTGCTGCAGGGCATGCAGACCCAGCGCGGTGATGGCGGCGGCGTCGGGATGGTTGAAGATGCCGAAGACCCCGCACTTCTCGCGCAGGATGTCGCTTCCCGTTTCGTCCTCTCCCATTAGCCCAAAGCCGGTCGGTCCGGAGCCGTTCGTCGCTGCGCTCATGGCGAACTCCTCGCTGCGGAGACGGCGGGGCGGGAAGCCTGCCGTCGCCTCATGCTATCGGGTCTGGGCAGGCCTCTGTCCACTGTCGATCATGCGCTGCAGGGCTGCGCGATCCTGGGGCGTCGCCTCGCGCGCTGCAGGGGCGGACGCGGGGGCCGCCGGGGCTTCGGTGCGCCGCTGCGTCGGCTGCTCGGGCACGGTTTCGCGCGGCGCCTCGCCTTCGAGCGGCTTGCCGCGGAGCTGCCTGAGCGCCTTCTCCGGATCGTCGGGCAGCATGCCCTTGAGGGTGGCGCCGGCCGACACCAGCATCGGCTTCAGCTTGGCGTCGCGCACCCAGACCGGGTGGTTCCGCTCGTCCTGGGCGAGCCAGGAGAAGAACAGGAAGCCGACGACGGCGAGCAGCAGGCCGCGCGCCGCGCCGAAGGCGAAGCCGAGCGTCCGGTCGAGGGCGCCGATGCGGCTGTCGAGGATCATGTCCGACAGCTTGGAGGTGATGAAATAGGCGACGAGCAGCGTCACCAGGAAGATGCCGCCGGCCGCGACCGGCACATGCAGCGCCTTGTTCGGCGACACGTACTGCTGGACGAGCGGGATCGCCTGCGGATGGAACACGTAGGCCGCGACGGCGGCCGCCGCCCAGGAGCCGATCGCCAGCACCTCGCGCGTGAAGCCGCGCAGCGCCGCGAGCAGGGCCGAGATCAGCACGACGCCGATGACGATCATGTCGAGGATGGTGACGGGCATGAACTCTCCGGGGGTCGACGAAGCGCGCCCTCTATAATGAAGCATTCACGAAAAGTCAGGACTCAATCGTCGCGAGCGGCGGTTGTTTCCACGGTGCGGATCGGCCGACCCGCCGCGATGATCGCCACCAGGTCTGCGATCCGGGCGATCCCGCGCGCCCGGATGCCCTTTTCGGCCTCGTCGTCGGGTTTCGTCACCGGCGCGGCGGCCCGTCCGAAGCCGAGCTTGGCCGCCTCCTTGAGACGTTGGGCCGCATGCGACACGGGCCGGATCGCGCCCGAAAGGCTGACCTCGCCGAAGATCGCCATGTCCACGGGCAGAGGATTGCCCGTGAGCGACGAGACGAGCGCCGCGGCGACGGCGAGGTCGGCCGCCGGCTCCGTGATCTTCAGCCCGCCCGCCACGTTCAGATAGACGTCGTGCTGGCCGAGCCGGACGCCGCCATGCGCCTCCAGCACCGCGAGCACCATGGCGAGCCGGCTGTTGTCCCAGCCGACGACGGCGCGGCGCGCCGTGCCGAGGCCCGTCGGCACGACGAGCGCCTGCATCTCGACCAGGATCGGCCGCGTGCCCTCCATGCCGGCGAAGACCGAGGTGCCCGCCGCGTCGGGATCGCGGTTGCCGAGGAAGAGGGCGGAGGGGTTCGCGACCTCGTTCAGCCCGTCGCCCCGCATCTCGAAGACGCCGATCTCGTTGGTCGCGCCGAAGCGGTTCTTGAGGCCCCGCAGGATGCGGAAATCATGCCCGCCCTCGCCCTCGAAGAAGATCACCGCATCGACCATGTGCTCGACGACGCGCGGTCCCGCGATCTGGCCGTCCTTCGTGACATGGCCGACGAGGATGACGCAGGCCCCCGTCGTCTTGGCGTAGCGGATCAGCGCCTGCGCCGAGCCGCGCACCTGCGTCACGGTGCCGGGCGCCGCCTCGACCGCGCTCGTCCACATGGTCTGGATCGAGTCGATGATCACGAGCGCGGGCGCGGGCCCCGCCTGCAGCGTCGCCACGATGTCGTCGACGTGGGTCTCCGCCGCGATCTCGACCGGAGCCTGCGCGAGGCCGAGGCGCGCGGCCCGCAGCCGCACCTGCGCCACGGCCTCCTCGCCCGAGATATAGACGACGCGCTGCCCCGCCTGCGCGAGGGACGCGGCCGCCTGGATCAGCAGCGTCGACTTGCCGATGCCGGGCTCCCCGCCGAGCAGAATGACGGAGCCGCGCACGAAGCCGCCGCCCGTGACGCGATCGAGCTCCGCCATGCGCGACGGCAGGCGAGGGGCCTCGACCGTCGCGCCGCTGAGGCCTTCGAGCACGATGACCCGCCCTCGGCCGATGCGCGCCCCGCCCGCCGCCACCGGCGGCGCGATCGCCCCCGTCTCCTCGACGATCGTGTTCCATTCGCCGCAGCCCTCGCAGCGGCCCTGCCAGCGCCCGTGCACGGTGCCGCAATTCTGGCAGACGAAGGTGGATTTGAGCTTGGCCATCGGATCAGACGCCGATGACCTGGCGCTGGTAGCGCCCGCCGAGCGAGGTCAGGATCTCGTAGCCGTTCGTGCCTGCCGCGGCGGCCACGTCGTCCACCCCGATGCCGTCCCCGATCAGCGTCACGCGCCGTCCCGCCTGCGCATCCGGCGCGTCGGTCACGTCGATGGTCACGAGATCCATCGACACCCGCCCGACGAGCGGGCAGCGCACGCCGTCCAGCAGCGCCGCGGCCCCCGCATGGCCGTCGGGCGCCGAAAGCGAGCGCAGCCAGCCGTCGGCGTAGCCGATCGACAGGGTGGCGATGCGCGAGCGCCGCTTCGCCGTCCAGGCGGCGTTGTAGCCGACCGGCTCGCCCGCCTCGATCGTCCTGACCTGCAGGATCGGCGCCTCGAGCCTGACGACGGGCTGCATCGGGTTCGGCCGTCCCGGCGTCGGATTGCCGCCATAGAGCGCGTAGCCGGGCCGCGTCAGCTCGTGCCGCGGCAGCGACGCCAGGAAATGGCCGGAGGAGTTGGCGAGGCTGCGCCGGGCGATCCGGTCGCCAAAGGCGGCCGCGACGGCCGCGAAACGGTCGGCCTGCAAGCCGTTGAGCGGATTGTCCGCCTCCTCGGCCGACACCAGATGCGTCATCAGCAGGTCGATCCCCATCGCCGCCCAGTCGTTGACGCCGGCGAGCGCCATGGCTTCGCCGATGGCGAGGCCGAGCCGGTTCATGCCCGTGTCGACATGCAGCGCGCTGGCGCCGCCTCCCGTCTGCCGCCAGCGCCCGATCTCCTCGATGGTGCCCAGCACCGGTCGCAGGTCATGCGCCCTGTAGAGCCCCTCCGATCCCGGAGGCATGCCGTTGAGCACATAGATCGCGGCCTGGCCGGCGGCGGCGCGCGCCCGCACGCCTTCCTCCAGATGCGCGACGAAGAAGGTCCGGCAGCCCGACCGCGCCAGGTTCGGCACGACGGTCTCGATCCCAAGCCCGTAGCCGTCCGCCTTCACGACCGCCGCGCAGTCGGCCGGGCCCGCCCGCGCGGCGAGCAGCCGCCAGTTCGCGACCAGCGCTGCCGCATCGATCGTCAGCAGGGCCCCGTGCGGATTCGACGCATCCATACCGGTGCTTAAACGCCGAAGCGGGCGAGGGTGCAAGCGGGAAATGTTCTTGTTATGTCCACAGACCGCTCACGTCCGCGCGAGCCGCCATCCGCCCGCATGCAGCGCGGCCAGGATCAGGAGCGGCTGCGCCGCGAGGCGGGGTCCGTGATACCACCAGCTCTGCGGCAGGCCGGCGATCGGGACGCCGGACAGCGCATGCACCCAGTTGGCCGGCCAGACGCAGAGCGCGTAGAGCGCGAGCCCGAGGCCGGCCGCACGGCGGAGCGACGCGATCTGCAGGCCCGCGGCGCCGGCAAGCTCCGCGAATCCCGTCAGTGCGACGATGGTCTCGGGCCAGGGAACGAACCCCGGCACGATGGCCAGGAAGGGCGCGGGATGGAGCAGGTGCAGCAGCCCCGCGGCGCCGTAGAAGAGGCCGAGACCCCGCGCCAGCCAGTCTCTCGTCGCCTCGCCGCCCGCCATCCCAGACCCCGCTTCCGATCCCGTCTCGGGAGATAACCCGTGATGCCGGCCGTGGATGCGCCGACCTGCGATTGCGAATCTTGTGCATCCGTTCTATTTTCGTTCCCGCATCGCATCCGCGGTCTGCCGCGTTGCGTAAGGATAGGCAATCGGCCGGCGCCCACCTACATACGCGGCGGTTGGCGACACTGGACGGACGGCAGGCGATGGCGCGCGGCAAGAACGGCTCGAAGGGCTCTCCGAGCGGCATCGACACCCTGTTCGACGAGGTCGGCGCCCGTCCGCACCATGACCAGCGCGTGATTTCCGTGCGCGGCGCGCGCGAGCACAATCTGAAGAACGTCGACCTGACGATTCCCAGGGACAAGCTCGTCGTCTTCACAGGCCTTTCGGGCTCCGGCAAATCCTCGCTCGCCTTCGACACGATCTACGCCGAAGGCCAGCGCCGCTACGTCGAGTCACTGTCGGCCTATGCCCGCCAGTTCCTCGAGATGATGCAGAAGCCCGACGTCGACCAGATCGACGGTCTCTCGCCGGCGATCTCCATCGAGCAGAAGACGACGTCGAAGAACCCGCGCTCCACCGTCGGCACCGTCACCGAGATCTACGACTACATGCGCCTGCTCTGGGCGCGCGTGGGCATTCCCTATTCGCCCGCGACCGGGCTGCCGATCGAGAGCCAGACCATCAGCCAGATGGTCGACCGCGTGCTGCATCTGCCGGAGAAGACGCGTCTCCTGGTGATGGCGCCGGTGGTGCGCGGCCGGAAGGGCGAATTCCGCAAGGATTTCGCCGAATGGCAGAAGAAGGGCTTCCAGCGCGTCAAGGTCAACGGCGAGCTTTACGAGATCGCCGACGCGCCGGTGCTCGACAAGAAGTTCAAGCACGACATCGAGATCGTGGTGGACCGCATCGTCGTGCGCCCCGATATCGCGGCGCGCCTGGCGGAAAGCTTCGAGACCGCGCTGGGACTCGCCGAGGGCATCGCCGTCGTCGAATTCGTCGACGAGAAGGAGGAGGACGGTTCGCCCCGCCGGCTTACCTTCTCGGAGAAATTCGCCTGCCCGGTCTCCGGCTTCACCATCGCCGAGATCGAGCCGCGGCTTTTCTCCTTCAACAATCCCTTCGGCGCCTGTCCCACCTGCGGCGGCATCGGCCACCAGCCGACCATCGACCCGGAGCTCGTGGTGCCGGACGCCTCGCTCACGCTGAAGCGTGGCGCCATCGCGCCCTGGGCCAAGTCGACGTCGCCCTATTACGGCCAGACGCTGGATGCGCTCGCCAAGCATTTCGGCTTCTCGCTGACGAAGCCCTGGAGCGATCTGCCGGAAAAGGCCCGCAACGTCATCCTCTACGGCTCGGGCGGCGAGAGCGTCGCCTTCCGCTACGACGACGGCCTGCGCAGCTACGAGGTGCGCAAGCCCTTCGAGGGCGTCGTGATCAACCTGGAGCGGCGCTACAAGGAGACGGACAGCGACTGGGCGCGCGAGGATATCGGGCGCTTCATGTCCGAGACGCCCTGCCTCGCCTGCAACGGCGCCCGGCTGAAGCCCGAGGCGCTGGCCGTGAAGGTGGCGGGCTGCACCATCAGCGAAGTCACGCGCCTCTCGGTCAGGGATGCCGGGGCCTGGTTCCAGGAGCTCAACCACAAGCTCAACGACAAGCAGCGCGAGATCGCGGTGCGCATCCTCAAGGAGATCCGCGACCGGTTGCGCTTCCTGATGGATGTCGGCCTCGAATACCTTTCGCTCGGCCGCGCCTCCGGCACGCTATCGGGCGGCGAGAGCCAGCGCATCCGGTTGGCCTCCCAGATCGGCTCAGGCCTCACCGGCGTGCTCTACGTGCTGGACGAGCCGTCGATCGGCCTGCACCAGCGCGACAACGAGCGGCTGCTCGGCACGCTGAAGCGCCTGCGCGACCTCGGCAATTCCGTCGTCGTCGTCGAGCATGACGAAGACGCCATCCTGCAGGCGGATTACGTGGTGGACGTCGGCCCCGGCGCCGGCATCCACGGCGGCAAGATCGTCGCGCAGGGCACGCCCGCCGAGGTGATGGCGAACCCGGCCTCGCTGACCGGCAAGTATCTCACCGGCGAAATGCTGGTCGCGGTGCCCGGCAAGCGGCGCAAGCCGATGAAGTCGCGCATGCTGGAGATCGTGAACGCACGCGGCAACAACCTGAAGAACGTCGACGTCTCGATCCCGCTCGGCCTCTTCACCTGCATCACCGGCGTTTCCGGCGGCGGCAAGTCCACGCTCGTCATCGACACGCTCTACAAGGCGGTGGCGAAGCGGCTGAACGGCGCGCTGGAGCATCCGACCCCGCATGACCGCATCGAGGGGCTTGAGCACCTCGACAAGGTGATCGACATCGACCAGTCGCCGATCGGCCGAACGCCACGCTCGAACCCCGCCACCTACACCGGCGCCTTCACGCCGATCCGCGAATGGTTCGCCGGCCTGCCGGAGGCGAAGGCGCGCGGCTACCAGGCCGGCCGCTTCTCCTTCAACGTGAAGGGCGGCCGCTGCGAGGCCTGCCAGGGCGACGGAGTCATCAAGATCGAGATGCACTTCCTGCCCGACGTCTACGTCACCTGCGACGTCTGCAAGGGCAGACGCTACGACCGCGAGACGCTGGAGGTCAAATACCGCAACAAGTCGATCTCCGACGTGCTCGATTCCACGGTCGAGGAGGCGCGCGAGCTGTTCAAGGCCGTGCCCTCGATCCGCGAGAAGATGGAGACCCTGGCGCGGGTCGGTCTCGACTACGTGAAGGTCGGCCAGCAGGCGACGACGCTCTCCGGCGGCGAGGCGCAGCGCGTGAAGCTGTCCAAGGAGCTGTCGAAGCGCGCCACGGGCCGCACGCTCTATATCCTCGACGAGCCGACCACGGGCCTGCATTTCCACGACGTCGCCAAGCTGCTCGAGGTGCTGCACGAGCTGGTTGAGCAGGGCAACAGCGTCGTCGTGATCGAGCACAACCTTGAGGTGATCAAGACGGCGGACTGGATCATCGACATGGGGCCCGAGGGCGGCGACGGCGGCGGGCAGGTGGTCGGCGTGGGCACGCCGGAGCAGATCGCCGCCAACGAGCGCAGCCACACGGGGCGCTTCCTTAAGGAAGTCCTCGCGCGCCGGCCCCTGAGGCCCGCCAAGGCTGCTGAATAGACAAGACTATGAGGGTGAAGTTGCTTCAAACTCGATGAGAACTGAAGCACTCGGACATACGCCGATTTAACACTTGCGGGTCATGGTGGAGGCCTCGCTCGGGATCGCGCGCCATCCATGACCCTGCCATTCTCCTCTTCACGCCTTGGTCTCGCCGTTGCCTCGGAGCGACGCGGCCAACCGATTGACGAGCTGATCGAGCCACAACTCAGGGTCGACCGGCCGCGCCCGCCGCCCGTCGCGCCTGCGCCGGCTGACCTTCGCCCCTCCCAGGCGGAGTGGGCCAAGGCGGCGCAGGCCGAGATCGCACGGTCGCAGCCTCCCGACGTGATGCGCCAGCCGCTGCCGCTGGCGCCAGCCCCGCAAGCCCCGCCGCCGCTCACCGCAGCGCCCGCGCCCCCGCTCGGCGTCCCGCCGCCCGCGCCGCGTCCGGAGCCGCCGGTCGCCGCCTTCGAGCGTGCTCCGTCGGCCTCCGACCAGGAGGACCGGCGCCTGGAGGAGCAGCCTGCCAAGCGCATCCTCGGCAATGTGATTGCGGTTAATGGCGCCCGCGCGACCATCGCCACGAAGGCGAGCAGCGCCGAGCATCTGGCGCTCGACGCCTGGGGCATCGGCAAGCTGATCTCGATCAACCTCGGCGCCTCCCGCATCGTCGGCATGGTCTACGAGATGAAGGTCGAGAGCGGCGATCTCGCCCAGGGCCTCGAAAGCACGCTCATCATCCAGGCCGAGCTTGTCGGCGAGGTGCTGGATAGCGCGGACAATCAGCTCAAGTTCCGTCGCGGCATCGCCAATTATCCCTGGCTGGGCGCTCCGGCCCATCGGATCCGCAGCTCGGACCTGCGCGCTGTCTTCGATCTCGGCGATCGGCAGGGCGTCGAGATCGGCCGGGTCTCCCAGGACGAATCGATCCCGGCCACGGTCAGCGTCAACGACATGCTGAGCAAGCATTTCGCGGTCGTCGGCACCACGGGCGTCGGCAAGTCGAGCGCGGTTTCGCTGCTCGTGCGCAAGGCGGTCGAGGCGAAGCCTGAGCTCCGTGTGCTGGTCCTCGACCCGCACAACGAATACGCCCACGCCTTCCGCGGCAATGCGATCACGCTCGACGTGAATTCGCTCGACCTGCCCGTCTGGCTCTTCCGTTTTGACGAGCTGACGGACGTGATCTACCGCGGCCGGCCCGTTCCCGACGCGGAGGCCGACCTGCTCCGGGAACTGATCCCGCTCGCGAAATCGCAGTTCGCCGCCTACAGTTCGATGAACTTCGGCGCGAGCCTGCTGCGCAAGCAGGCCGACGGCCTCCTCTTCTCGCTCGACGCCCCGTCGCCATACCGGATGCTCGACCTGCTGGGCCTCCTCGACGAGATGATGGGCAAGCTCGACCAGCGCCACGACCGCTATCACATGCGGGTGCTGAAGGGCCGCCTCGAGGCGCTCGTCACGGATGCGCGCTACCGCTTCATGTTCGGCAAGGGCGCCACCGAGGACAACCTGGAGTCGATCATCGGGCGCATCTTCCGCATCCCGCATGATCGCAACCGCATCACGGTGCTGCAGCTCGCGGGCCTGCCGTCGGAGGTGCTGAACGCGGTCGTGTCCATCCTCTCGCGGCTCTCCTTCGAGGTCGCGATGTGGAGCTCGGGCGGCTTCGAAGTGCTGGTGCTCTGCGAGGAGGCGCACCGCTACGTGCCGCAGGACCTCAAGCTCGGCTTCGCCCCGACCCGGCAGGCCATCGCCCGCATCGCCAAGGAAGGGCGCAAGTACGGCTGCTACATCGGCGTCGTCACCCAGCGCCCGGGCGAACTCGATCCGACGATCCTGTCCCAGTGCTCGACGGTTTTCGCGATGCGGCTGGCCAACGACCGCGACCAGGACATCATCCGGTCCGCGCTGTCGGACTCGTCCGCGAGCCAGATCAGCTTCCTGTCGGCCATCGGCAACCGCGAGGCGATTGCCTTCGGCGAGGGCGTGGCGACCCCGATGCGGATGAAGTTCACCTATCAGGAGCAGTCGGCGCTGCCGGCGGCCGAGACGGCGCACCGGATCGAGATGATGGGGGTGCGCGCGGAGACGAGCTTGCGCTCCGTCGTGGCCAAGATGCGCGGCCAGACCGAACCCGGAGATCTCTGAGCGGCTTTCCATCCGGGGCGCCGCCCGGCCGCATCACGTGGGCTCGTCTTGTTGCGTCGCAACATGAGCGACCTGTCCCGAAACGACGCGATTCTCATCGAACGTTAAGCTCCCGTAAGCGGAGCTATGCAATTCGGCTGTAGCTACCCCATGTCGAATTCAGAGCCATTCCAAATCGGAATGTGTATATTGCATTGCGAGATGACGAGCGGCCGCGGCGCCCGCGTCGGCGACCTCGTCATCCGCTCATCAAAAGAACATCGTCAGGAGTATCCCCCATGATCGTTTCCCATATCGTCGAACGCGTCCGCGCCTTCATGCGCTACCGCGCTTCCGTCCGCGCCCTGTCCGCCCTGTCCGAGCGCGAGCTCGCCGACATCGGCCTGACCCGTTCGAGCATCCGCGACGCGGCCCGGAACGCCGCCCACGCCTGAACATCGGCTTCCTGCCGCATGTTGAAAAAAGCCCGGCTTCGGCCGGGCTTTTCGCTTTTTCCGGCCCGAGCGTCTCGACGCTGCGCCTTGCTTTTCCCTCTCCCGTTAACCTTGTCTTGAAGCTTCGTCCCGGCGGAAGCGCGTCCGCTTGAGTCGGGAACAAAAGGAGAATAAGAACAAAGAAAGAACAGAGGAGCTGACCATGCTGCGCCGTCTTGTCGAGGATGCCGCTGAACTCGCCACGATCTGCCTGTTCCTGACCATGGTCTGGATCTGGGCGGGAGCGGCCGTCGCAACCGGTCTTTAGGAAACTGCCCACAGCTTCGGCGCGCGGCCCGGCAGCTCTCGCGGGACTCGGTGGCGGAATCGGTGCAGAAGGGTTGAAACGGGGGTCGGTCCGCGCGCGGAGCATCGCATGTCCACCATCTATAGAGACGCGGGCTTCGTCCATCTCCACACCCATTCCGCCTTCTCGCTGCTGGAAGGGGCCTTGCCGATCGGCGTGCTGACCAAGCTGGCGGAAGCGGACGGCATGGCGGCGCTGGCGCTGACCGACACGAACAATCTCTTCGGCGCGCTCGAATTCTCGGAGAAGGCGGCGGAAAAGGGCATCCAGCCCATCGTCGGCCTGCAGCTCAACGTCGATTTCGGCGACCACCAGGCGACGCCCGGCCGGCCGACCGCCCATCGCGAGGGGAGGGGAAAGCTGGTGCTCCTCGCCGCGAGCGAGGGCGGCTACCGCAACCTCATGCACCTCTCCAGCGCCGGCTTCATGGAGACCGATTCCGCCGACGAGCCGCATGTGGCGCTCGCCCGCGTCGCCGCCAATGCCGAGGGGCTCATCGCGCTGACCGGCGGTCCGGACGGCCCCATCGACCGCTCCCTAGCCTCCGGCCGCCAGGATATCGCCGAGCGCCGCTTGCTGGCGCTGGCCGAGGCCTTTCCGGAGCGGCTCTATGTCGAGATCCAGCGCCACGGCCTGCCGGCCGAGCGCGCGGTCGAGCCGCGGCTGCTCGCGCTCGCATATCGCCACGCGCTGCCGATCGTCGCGGCCAACGAACCCTTCTTCGGCACCAGGCAGGACCACGAGGCGCATGACGCGCTCGTCGCCATCGCCGAAGGCCGCGTCGTCTCCGACGACCAGCGCCGCCGGCTCAGCGCGGAGCACGGCTTCAAGACACGCGCCGAGATGCAGCGGCTCTTCCGTGATCTGCCCGAAGCGATTCAGAACACGATCGAAATCGCGATGCGCTGCTCCTATCGGCCGCGGCCCCTGAAGATGCCGATCCTGCCGCGCTTCTCGGTGGGCGAGGACGAGGCCGAGGTGCTCCGCCGCCAGGCGCACGAAGGGCTCGACGATCGCTTCCGTCAGCATGATCCCGTTCCGGGCATGACGGTCGAGGATTATCGCAAGCGGCTCGATTTCGAGCTGTCCGTCATCGAGCGGATGCGCTTCCCCGGCTACTTCCTCATCGTCTCGGACTTCATCCGCTGGGCCAAGGAGCAGGGCATCCCCGTCGGACCCGGCCGCGGCTCGGGCGCGGGATCGCTCGTCGCCTACGCGCTCAAGATCACCGACCTCGATCCCTTGCGCTTCAACCTCCTGTTCGAGCGCTTCCTCAACCCCGACCGCGTCTCGATGCCGGACTTCGACATCGACTTCTGCCAGGACGGCCGCGAGCGCGTGATCCGCTACGTGCAGGAGCGCTACGGCCACGAGCGCGTGGCGCAGATCATCACCTTCGGCTCCTTGCAGGCGAGGGGCGTGATGCGCGACGTCGGCCGCGTGCTGGAGATGCCCTACGGCCAGGTCGACAAGCTGACGAAGCTCGTGCCGCAGAACCCGGCCAATCCCGTGACGCTGCAGAAGGCGATCGCCGAGGAGGCGCGCCTGCGGCAGGCCGCGGACGAGGACGAGACCGTCGCGCGGATGCTCGCCATCGCGCAGAAGCTCGAGGGTCTCTACCGCCACGCCTCGACGCACGCGGCCGGCATCGTCATCGGCGACCGCAGCCTCGGCGAGATGGTGCCGCTCTACCGCGATCCGAAGTCGGACATGCCGGTCACCCAGTTCAACATGAAGTGGGTCGAGCAGGCGGGCCTCGTGAAGTTCGACTTCCTCGGCCTCAAGACGCTCTCCGTCCTCGACAAGGCCGTGAAGCTCCTCGCGAAGCGCGGCATCGCGATCGACCTGCTGCAGATCCCGCTCGACGACGCGAAGACCTACGCCATGCTCGGCCGCGCCGAGACGGTGGGCGTGTTCCAGCTGGAAAGCGGCGGCATGCGCCGCGCGCTGGTCGACATGAAGCCCGACCGCTTCGAGGACATCATCGCGCTCGTCGCGCTCTACCGGCCGGGCCCCATGGCCAACATCCCGGTCTATTGCGACTGCAAGCACAAGCGCGCGGAGCCGGAATACATCCATCCCAAGGTCAAGCCGGTGCTGGAGGAGACGTTCGGCGTCATCGTCTACCAGGAGCAGGTGATGCAGATCGCGCAGATCCTCTCCGGCTATTCGCTGGGCGAGGCCGACCTGCTGCGCCGCGCCATGGGCAAGAAGATCAAGGCCGAGATGGACAAGCAGCGCGAGCGCTTCGTCTCGGGCTGCGTCGAGGGCGGCATTCCGAAGGGCGATGCGGACACGATCTTCGACCTTCTCGCCAAGTTCGCGGACTACGGCTTCAACAAGAGCCACGCCGCCGCCTACGCGCTCGTCGCCTACCAGACGGCCTATCTCAAGGCGAACTACCCGACCGAGTTCCTGGCGGCCTCGATGGCCTACGAAATGTCGAACACCGACAAGCTCGTGGAATTCCGCCGCGAGGCGCAGCGGCTCGGCATCGCCGTCGAGGCGCCGTCGATCCAGAGCTCGGGTGTCAGCTTCGACGTGGCGGAGGGCCGCATCATCTACGCGCTCTGCGCGGTGAAGGGCGTCGGCGAGGAGGCGGCGCGGCAGATCGCCGAGACGCGCGCCGAGAAGCCGTTCCAGAGCCTCGGCGACTTTGCCTCCCGCATCAATCCGCGCACGGTCAACAAGCGCACGGTCGAGACGCTGGCCGCCGCCGGCGCCTTCGACGCGCTGCAGCCGAACCGCGCCCGCATCGTCGCCGGCGCCGATCTCGTCGTCGCCGCCGCAAACGACGCCGAGCGCAGCCGGCTCGACGGGCAGGCCGGACTCTTCGGCGGCGATGCGGCCGAGGCCGAATTGCGCCTGCCGCAGGTGGCCGAATGGACCGCGATGGAGCGGCTGCAGCGCGAGTTCGCGGCGATCGGCTTCTTCCTCTCGGGCCATCCTCTCGACGATTACGCCTCGGCGCTGGAGCGCATGCGGATCGGGACTCACGCCGAGTTCCTGAAGCTGGTGCGCGGCGGGGCGACCTTCGGACGGCTGGCCGCCACCGTGATCGACCGCCAGGAGCGGCGCACCCGCACCGGCACGCGGATGGGCATCGTCTGCCTGTCCGACCAGAGCGGCCAGTTCGAGGTCGTCATCTTCTCCGAGCGGCTGGCGCAGTTCCGCGACCTGCTCGAGCCTGGCAAGGTCGTGGTGGTCACCGTGTCGGCCTCGATCGAAAACGAGGATGCCCGGCTCATCGTGCAGGCCGTCGAGGACCTCGACCAGGCTGTGGCGCGGGGCCTCAAGGGCTTGAAGGTCTTCGTGCGCGACGAGCAGCCGCTGCCGAGCCTGCAGGCGCGCCTCGGCCGCAAGGGCGAGGGCGACATCTATCTCGTGGTGATGGCGGAGAACGAGGACGTCGAGATCCGCCTGCCCGGACGCTACGACGTCAGCCCCGCCATGGTCGGCGCGCTGAAGTCTGTGGCCGGCGTGCTGGCGGTGCAGCCGGTCTGATCAGCCGTCGAGATCGGCGCGAACTTTCCGCTGCAAAAGGCTAAGTTCGCTGAGGATTTCCTCGGCGCGAACATCGTAGACGCGCCGCTCCATGTCGGCGAGGCGGTCGCGCATGAGATCAGCCGTGTCCGGATCGAGCGAGCGGCAGGATTCATGTACGACGAGGGCCTGCTCGACTTCCAGGCGCTCAGTGCGCCAATGCGCCCAACCATCCGCGTCGCCGACGAGACGGGAGCGCATGGGCAGAAGCGGGGACCCTCCGGCGCTGCGGAAAGGCGCTTCGTCGAAAGTGCTTCGCGGCGCAGCCGATGCCTGTGGCCGGTCATCCTCCAACAGGACGATCGGGCCGCGCGCGGCCGGCGAATTCGCTCTTGCGGTCATGATCCCTGTTATGTCCGACGTTTCCTTGACCGCTTCTTGCGACGGTCTGGAGCTTTTTCGTTAACCTGTGAAATTGGTGAAATGGCGGCGGCCCTCAGCGGGGCGCGCCGCCATCACAGCATTCAGGCGTCAGCCGCTCAGACGCGGCCGCGCCGCATCAGGCCGATGATCGCCATGATCACGAAGATCGCGATCGCCGCATAGAACAGCATCTGCGCGCCGCCCATGGCGGTGCCGGCGACGCCGCCGAAGCCGAAGAAGGCGGCCACGATGGCGACCACGAGGAAGATCAAGGCCCACTGAAGAAGGCTGCCCATGTGAATGTCCTTTCGATGGGAGGATGTCCGCCCCCGCCGGAGATATTCCGGCGCCCAGAACCGACGTCCCTACGCCGATAGAAACGCGGAACGATGGCCATGGTTTCGCCGTGCTCCGGCGACGCTTCACCGGCGCCTCGTCGGAACGATTGGCGGAAGCGTCCGTTCAGCCCTTCAGAACGAGGCGGAGCCATCCTCCACCATCCTCATGCTGAGGAGCGACCCGCAGGGTCGCGTCTCGACGCACGCGGGACCATCGTGCGTCCTTCGAGACGCCCGCTGGCGCGGGCTCCTCAGGATGAGGACCGAAGAGAATGGCCGGCCTCTCCACGCCGTAGATGATCAAGACGGGAGAACGGACGATGCGCGCGCTGTGCTGGCATGGGAAAAGCGATATCCGCTGCGACAAGGTCCCCGATCCCGAGATCCAGCATGACGGCGACGTCATCATCAAGGTGACGGCCTGCGCGATCTGCGGCTCGGACCTGCATCTCTACGACGGCTACATGCCGACGATGAAATCCGGCGACGTGCTCGGCCACGAGACGATGGGCGAGGTGGTCGAGGTCGGCAAGGCCGTGACCAAGCTCAAGGTCGGCGACCGGATCGTGACGCCCTTCAACATCGCCTGCGGCGAATGCTTCTTTTGCCAGAACAAGATGTTCTCGCTCTGCGACGTCTCCAATCCCAACGGCAAGATGGCCGCCGAGGTCATGGGTCACTCGCCCTCCGGCCTCTTCGGCTATTCGCACATGCTCGGCGGCTTCGCGGGCGGGCAGGCCGAATATCTGCGCATTCCCTATGCCGACGTCGGCCATGTGAAGGTGCCGGACGGCATCCCCGACGAGCAGGTGCTGTTCCTCTCCGACATCTTCCCGACCGGCTACATGGCGGCCGAGAACGCCGACATCCAGCCGGGCGACACGGTCGCGGTCTGGGGCTGCGGCCCCGTCGGCCAGTTCGCGATCCAGAGCGCCTGGATGCTGGGCGCCGGCCGCGTCATCGCCATCGACAACGTGCCGGAGCGCCTCGCCATGGCGCAGCAGCACGGCCGCGCCGAGACGATCAACTTCGACCATGTGAAGGTCTATGACGCGCTGCAGGAGATGACGAAGGGCAGGGGCCCCGACCGCTGCATCGACGCCGTCGGCGCGGAGGCCCACGCCACGGCCTCCTTCGATTCCGTCATCGACAAGGTGAAGGCCTCCCTCTACCTCGCGACCGACCGGCCGCATGTGCTGCGCGAGGCGATCTGGTGCTGCCGCAAGGGCGGCACGATCTCGATGCCCGGCGTCTATATCGGCTTCCTCGACAAGATCCCGATGGGCGCCTTCATGAACAAGGGCCTGACGCTGAAGACCGGCCAGACCCACACGCACCGCTACCTGCAGCCGCTCCTCGACCGCATCGTCTCCGGCGAGATCGACCCGAGCTTCGTCATCACGCACAAGGCGACGCTGGAGGACGGCCCGGACCTCTACAAGGCGTTCCGCGACAAGGAGCATGGCTGCATCAAGGTTGTGATGAAGCCCTGAGGCCTGTGATGCTCCCCCGCTCGCGGGGGAGCTGTCGCGGCGAAGCCGTGACTGAGGGGGCCCCACCCGACCGGCCTGCGGCCGGCCACCCTCCCCGCAAGCGGGGAGGGATCACCCGCGCCTCAATGGAACAGCGCCTCGATCGTCTCCGCGCCGCCCGCGTAGGAGACGAAAGGGCCCGGCTCGACCGCGATGCGGCTGGAGGGCCGGCTTTCGGCGCCCTGCCGGCCAAGGCCGGCCGCGAGCATGAGCATGACCGCGAAGCCGATGGTCTTCAGGATAGCGGCGGCGGGCAGGCGGATCATCGGTCTCTCCGGCGGAGGCGTCTTCGATGGGAGGAGGCCGCGCAGCCGCGGCACGTGGGCAAGCGGCTGCGCCACGACGGCATACGGCGATTATGGTTGAGAAAGCGTGGTCGGGCGGCGTCAGGACGTGTCGGGCCGCGCCGGCGCGTCGAGCCTGAGCGCATCGAGCGCGAGCGCATGACAGTCACGCAGCACGCCATCGACCGCATCGCCGGCCCGCGCGCGCCAGCCCGGCGGACGGCCGATGCGCAGCGGCGAGGGCGGAGGCGCCGCCGGTCCGCGCCGCTGTGACCAGCGGGCCCGCCAGCGCGCCAGTCGTCGCGCCTGACGCGGCAGGTCGGCGAGCGCCGCTTCGAGCGCGGCGAGGCGACGGCGCAGCGTCGCGGACCCGACCGCTGCGCCCGGATCGAGCGGCCGCGACGCGGGCGGCGGGGGAGGGGCGGGCGCGAGCGACGGCCCCCAGAAGGTGCGGATGCGCGGGACGCCGGCCGGCGCGGCGCGGACGAGGCGCGCGAACCGCCCCTTCGGATCGAACAGCCGGAAGGCCGGGGCTCGGTCCGGAGCGCCCGCGCGTGGCTGCCCTGCCCAGGCGAAGCCTCCCGCAACCGGCGCCGCCACCGCGAGGCCCCGTGCGGCGATCACGATCAGCCGCCGCGCCGCCGACTCGGCGGGCCTGAGCATCGCGAAGGCGGCGTTGCGCATGCTCCGGGCGATGAGGTTGTCGTGCCCCGCCAACAGCGCCGCGATCGCGGCGACCACCGCGCGCAGGGCATCGCGGTTGCGGCTGATGGCGAGAGGCCAATGCATAGGGAAGGGGTAGCGCGGAGAGGAACTGTTGTAAAGGTATATTTTCCTATAGGGGGAGTGACCATGCGAGGCGCAGCCTGTCATCCCCGGCGCGCCGCAGGCGCGGGAAGGGGATCCAGACTCCCGCGCGACTTTCTGGATTCCCTTCCCCTCCGCTTCGCTCCGGCCGGGAATGACAGCGACAACGCAATCCTCCCCCTGCAAGGGGGAGGCAGGGTGGGGGTCAACGGCGCTCCAGGATCAAGCGCGGCGGTGGACCCCTCCCTACCCTCCCCTTGCAGGGGAGGGAGAGGGCGGGTCTTCCCGTCTCCCCGCTTCGCTCCGGCCGGGAATGACATTGTTGGCGAACCGCCAGCGGGCGCTCTCCCGCTCGATCAGCGCCTTCAGGCCCTCTCCCACCAACGCTTGTGTCTCACTGACGCCGGCCGGTTCGCGCGCGCTCGGGAAGCGCGTCATCGATGGCGAGCGTGATGCGCATCAGGGATAATCCGCGCCCTCCGCGTCATCAGGTGATGCGTATCGGCGTGTCGTCCAGCGGCGCCATCCCTTCTCCCCGCGTGCGGGGAGAAGGCCAGGATGAGGGGCCCGGGTGAGGTCGCCCGGCGATCTATCGCCAGGCCCCTCACCCCGGCCGTCTCCCCGCGGGCGGGGAGAGGGTGAAGGACCCCCGCGGCGCAAAAGCCCCGCGCGCTTGCCAACCCAGCCCCTTTCTGCCATAGGCCCGCGCATCCCACACGCGAGGGTCGCGGGCTGCCTCAAGCCCGTTTCCGGTGCGGTTCCCATTCCGGGCTCCGCAACATTCCCCTCGCGGCGGCATAACCGGAGAAAGTCAGAACCATGGCACTGCCCGATTTCACCATGCGCCAGCTCCTCGAGGCCGGCGCCCACTTCGGCCATCAGTCGCACCGCTGGAACCCGAAGATGGGCTCCTACATCTTCGGCACGCGCAACAACATCCACATCATCGACCTGTCGCAGACCGTGCCGCTGCTGCACCGCGCGCTGCAGGCCGTGTCGGACACGGTCGCCAAGGGCGGCCGCGTGCTCTTCGTCGGCACCAAGCGCCAGGCCTCGGATTCGATCGCCCAGGCCGCCAAGCGCTCGGCCCAGTATTACGTGAACGCCCGCTGGCTCGGCGGCATGCTCACCAACTGGAAGACGGTGTCGAACTCGATCCAGCGCCTGCGCAAGGTCGACGAGCTGCTCGACGCCGGCAACTCGTCGGGCCTCACCAAGAAGGAGCGCCTGCTGCTCTCGCGCGAGCGCGACAAGCTCGAGAAGGCGCTCGGCGGCATCAAGGACATGGGCGGCACCCCTGACCTCATCTTCGTGATCGACACGAACAAGGAGCAGCTGGCGATCAAGGAGGCGAACCGCCTCGGCATCCCTGTCGCCGCCATCGTCGACACGAACTGCGATCCGGACGGCATCACCTTCCCGGTCCCGGCGAACGACGACGCCTCGCGCGCCATCGAGCTCTATTGCGACCTCATCGCCCGCTCGGCGATCGACGGCATCGCCCGTGGCCAGGGCGGCGCCGGCGTCGACCTCGGCGCCATGGATGCGCCGATCGACGAGGAGATCCCGGAAGTCGACGCCGGCGCCTCGTCGGGCGAGGCCTTCGAGCTGCTCGCCTCGCCGCGCGGCGGCGTGGACGACCTGACGAAGCTGCATGGCGTCGGCCCCGAGCTCGAGAAGAAGCTCAACGACTACGGCATCTTCCACTACTGGCAGGTCGCCGCCATGAGCGACGCCGACATCGCCAAGGTGGACGGCGCCCTCAAGCTGAACGGCCGCATCGGCCGCGACGGCTGGGTCGACACCGCCAAGGCGCTGGTGGCCTGAGCGCCACGCATCGAGGCCCCCATCCCGAGCTTGTCGAGGGACGGGGGCCGCGCGCCCACGGGCGCAACCCGCATTCATCCTTCGACAGGCCAGGGATGAGGTCGCGCTGTCTCGCGGCCTCATTCGGCCTTTCGGCCCACATCTGACAAAGGAACCACGGCGATGGCCGAGATCACCGCAGCAATGGTCAAGGAACTGCGCGAGAAGAGCGGCGCAGGCATGATGGACTGCAAGAACGCGCTCAACGAGACCGGCGGCGACATCGAGGCGGCGATCGACTGGCTGCGCAAGAAGGGCCTCTCCAAGGCCGCGAAGAAGTCCGACCGCATCGCCGCCGAGGGCCTCATCGGCATGGCCACCGAGGGCACCAAGGGCACGGTGGTCGAGGTCAATTCCGAGACCGACTTCGTCGCCAAGAACGACACGTTCCAGAATCTCGTCCGCGCCATCGTGGGCGTCGCCCACAAGGCCGGCGCCGACGTCGAGGCGATCCGGTCCGCGGCCCATCCGGCCGGCGGCTCGGTGGCCGACGCCATCGCCAACGCCATCGCCACGGTCGGCGAGAACATGACGCTGCGCCGCGCCGCCTCGCTCTCCGTCGCCGAGGGCGCGATCGCGAGCTACATGCACACGGCGGTCGCCGACGGCCTCGGCCGCATCGGCGTGCTCGTGGCGCTCGAGTCCAAGGGCAAGACCGACGAGCTGATGGCCTTCGGCCGCCAGGTCGCCATGCACGTCGCCGCGACGAACCCGGTGGCGCTCGACGGCTCCTCCGTCGATCCGGCCGTGCTCGAGCGCGAGAAGGCGATCCTCATGGAGAAGAACGCCGGCAAGCCCGCCCATGTCATGGAGAAGATCGTCGAGAGCGGCCTGAAGTCCTACTTCAAGGAAGTGACGCTGCTCGACCAGCCCTTCGTCATCGACCCCTCGAAGACGGTCGCCCAGGCCGCGCGCGAGATGGAAGGCAAGGCGGGCGCTCCGGTGAAGATCGCGGGCTTCGTGCGCTATGCGCTCGGCGAGGGCATCGAGAAGAAGGTGGACGACTTCGCCGCCGAGGTCGCCGCGCAGGCCAAGGGCTGAGCAGGCTTATCCTCGAGGCCCTTACCCTGAGCTTGTCGAAGGGCCGAGGGCCGAAGCGTCAGGAAAATCCTCGATCCTTCGACAGGCTCGGCGAGTGTCATCCCCGGCGGCCCGCAGGGCCGGGAAGGGGATCCAGACCGTCCGCGCAAGAAGGGCTGGATTCCCTTCCCCTCCGCTGCGCTCCGGCCGGGAATGACAAGGGTGAGGGTTTCCTCGTGGCTGCCGGCGCAGGATTGTGCGGCTGCCTGCAAAATTCCCGAAGGGCGGATTTCACATCCGCCCTTTTTTATAGCAGAGAAGCCGGGAGGCGAATCTCAACCCCCCGCTGGAGCCGCATGGCCAAGAATCCAAAGCGCTTTCTGGTCAAGGTGTCCGGCGAGGCCCTCGCGGGGGAGGGCGGCTCGGGCATCGATCCCACGACGCTGGAGCGCATCGGCGCCGACATCGCGGAGGCCGCGAAGGAGCGCGAGATCGCTGTCATCGTCGGCGGCGGCAACATCTTCCGCGGCATCCAGGGCCTGAAGCGCGGCATCGAGCGCAACACCGGCGACAGCATGGGCCGCCTCGCGACCGTCATCAACGCGCTGGCGCTCGCCGACGCCGTCCGCTCCGCCGGCGCGAAGGCCGTCGCGCTGTCGGCCGATCCGATGCCGAGCCTCTGCCGGACCTATTATCAGCGGGACGCCGACAGGTACCTGTCGGACGGCCATGTCGTGGTCATCGGCGGCGGCACCGGCCAGCCCTTCTTCACCACGGATACGGCCGCGGCGCTGCGCGCGGCCGAGCTCGATTGCGCCGCCGTGCTCAAGGCGACGAACGTCGACGGCGTCTACACGGCCGACCCCCGCAAGGATCCTTCGGCCCGCCGCTACGACAGGCTGACGCATGACGAAGCGATCGAAAAGCAGCTGGGCGTCATGGACACTGCCGCTTTCGCGCTTGCCCGAGAGAACGCATTGCCGATAATCGTCTTCTCGATTCAGACGGGGAACGCCATCAGCAGCGTGCTTGCGGGACGCGGCGAGGCGACGCATGTGGTCCCCTCGGCTCGAGACTAGGGAGTAGCGCCATGGCGTCGACGTTCGACCTCAACGACCTCAAGCGGCGCATGGCCGGGGCGGTGTCCTCGCTCAAGCACGACCTGAACTCGCTGCGCACCGGCCGCGCCTCCGCCAACCTGCTCGATCCGATCGAGGTCGAGGCCTACGGCGCCACCATGCCGCTGAACCAGGTCGCGACCGTCTCGGTGCCGGAGCCGCGGCTGCTCTCGGTGCAGGTCTGGGACCGCTCCATGGTCCAGGCCGTCGAGAAGGCGATCATGAAGTCCGATCTCGGCATGACGCCGCAGACCGAAGGCCAGGTGATCCGCCTGCGCGTGCCGGAGATGAACCAGCAGCGTCGCCAGGAGATGGTGAAGGTCGCCCACAAGTATGCCGAGCAGGGCAGGGTGGCGGTCCGCCACGTGCGCCGCGACGGCATGGACCTGCTGAAGAAGCTCGAGAAGGACGGCCACGTCAGCGAGGACGAGGTCGCCCGCCACTCCGACCAGGTGCAGAAGGCGACGGACCAGACGATCCAGGAGATCGATCAGGCGCTTGCGGCCAAAGAAAAAGAGATCATGCAGGTCTGATGACGCCGGTCAGCGCGATCCTTCCAGCAGAGGCCGGCGGCGAGGGGCCGGCCGTTCCGCGCCATGTCGCGATCATCATGGACGGGAACGGCCGCTGGGCCGCGCGCCGGGGGCTGCCGCGCTTCGAAGGTCATCGCCGCGGCGTCGAGGCCGTGCGCCGCACGGTGCGCGCCAGCATCGAGCTCGGCATCGCCTGCCTGACGATCTATTCCTTCTCGACCGAGAACTGGTCGCGCCCCGCCGCCGAGGTGGCGGAGCTGATGGGCCTCATCCGCCGCTACATCCGCAACGACCTCGCCGACCTGCACGCCCGCAACGTGCGCGTCCGCATCGTCGGCGAGAGCGAGGGAATTTCCGAGGATATCCAGAGGCTTCTGGCCGAAGCTGAAAGCCTGACGAAGGACAACACTGGCCTGACCCTCGTCATCGCCTTCAACTACGGCGCGCGGCAGGAGATCGCGCGCGCCGCGCAGGCGCTGGCGACCATGGCGGCCGAGGGACGGCTCGATCCCGCGACCATCAACGCCGACATGATGGGGCGCTTCCTGACGACCTCCGGCCTGCCGGAGCCCGACCTGCTGATCCGGACGTCGGGCGAGCAGCGCCTCTCGAACTTCCTGCTCTGGCAGCTCGCCTACGCGGAATTCGTCTTCCTGCCCGTGCTCTGGCCCGACTTCGACCGGCAGCATCTGGAGGAGGCGATCGCCGTCTTCCGCGGCCGCGACAGGCGCTACGGCGGCGTCGGGACCGTCGCGTGAGCGGCGCGGCCGCTCCAGTCCCATCCTCCGAACTGCGCAAGCGCGTGCTGTCCGGGCTCGTCATGGGCCTGGCCGCGATCGGTGCGACGATCTGGGGCGGCTGGCCCTTCTTCCTGCTCTGGATGCTGGCCGCCGCCGCCGTCGCCGACGAATGGCAGCGCATGGCGCATGGGGCCGGGGCCTCCTTCATCACTGGCCTCGCGGTCGCCGCGACGCTGCTGGCCGGCTTCGCGGCCTGGTCGGGGGATCTCTCGACGCTCGGCATCGGCGTCTTCTCCCTCCTGTTCATGGCGCTGCTCGGGGTCGCGGTCTGGCTCTCGCGCCCCGAACTGAGGTCCGTCACTGCGACAGGCCTCCTCTACGCCGGCGCGTTCGCCGCCGGCATCATCCTCTGCCGCTCGCGGGGCTACGACGGCGCTGTGGTGGTGCTCTGGCTCTTCGCCTCGGTCTGGGGCACCGACATCCTCGCCTATTTCACGGGCCGTGCGCTCGGCGGCCCCAAGCTCTGGCCGCGCGTCAGCCCGAAGAAGACCTGGTCCGGCGCAATCGGCGGGCTCGCGGGGGGCGTCCTGCTGGGTGCGGTGCTCCTCCTCCTCGCCGGCGTGTCGCTGCGATGGCAGCATGTCGCCCTCGCCGCCGTCTTCTCGATCCTGACGCAGCTCGGCGATCTCTACGAATCGGCGATGAAGCGGCGCTTCGGCGTGAAGGACTCGGGCCGGCTTATTCCGGGCCACGGCGGCTTCATGGACCGGCTCGACGGTTTCATCGTCGCGGTCGTCTTCGCCGCCGCCTTCGGCGCGCTGCGCAGCGGGCCCTCGCAGGTGCCGGCGGGGCTGCTCGTCTGGCCTTGACGCGCGATTGACCATATTCGGCCCAAATCTCGGTGCTTGGAAAAGAGGCATGGTCTGGCGCAGGCCGAATTGGTAAAGTTAGTGAGGCGGAGAGCGCGTTCGCCGGAATATTTGCGGGCTTGCGGCCCGATCAGTGATCGAGGGGTCGATGGATTTCTTTGCCGCGATGGGCGGCGGGCTCTGGGCCACGCTGTCCTATGCCCTGCCGTTCCTGTTCCTGCTCTGCGTCGTGGTCTTCATCCACGAGCTCGGCCATTTCCTCGCGGGCCGCTGGTGCGGCGTGGAGGTCAAGGCCTTCTCGGTCGGCTTCGGCCCCGAGATCTTTGGTTTCGTTGATCGCTACGGCACGCGCTGGCGCTTTTCCGCCATCCCGCTCGGTGGCTACGTGAAGTTCGCGGGCGACCTCAATGTCGCGAGCAGCCCCGACTTCGAGGCCGCGGACAGCATGACGGAGGCCGAGCGCAGGGTCAGCTTCCCGCACAAGCCGGTCGGCCAGCGGGCCTTCATCGTGGCCGCCGGCCCGATCGCCAACTTCCTGCTGGCGATCGTCCTGTTCGCGGCCCTGTCGATGACCTACGGCCGCACGCGGATCGAGCCCGTGGTGGGCGCGGTGCAGGCGGGTTCGGCCGCGGAGGCCGCCGGCTTCCGGCCGGGCGATCGACTCGTGAGCATCGACGGCGACGGCATCGAGACCTTCGAGCAGCTGGTCCGCCGCGTCAGCATCAACCCCGGCGTCACGCTCGCCATCGTCGTCGAGCGAGGCGGCGTCATGCAGACGCTGCAGGCCACGCCGACCCTGCGGGAGACGCGCACCCGGCTCGGCATCGAGCGCGCTGGCCGGCTCGGCATCGAATCGAGCCGCGACCCCCAATATGTCCGCACGGAGCGCTACGGTCCGATCCAGGCGATCGGCTACGGCATCCACGAATGCTGGTTCATCGTCGAACGGACGATGGCCTATCTCGGCCGGCTGATCGTCGGCCGCGAGTCGCCTGACCAGCTGAGCGGCGTGCTCAGGATCGGGCAGGCCTCCGGCGAAGTGACGAAGACCAGCGGCTTCCAGGGGCTGCTCTGGCTCACGGCCGTCATGTCCGTCTCCATCGGCCTGCTGAACCTCTTCCCGATTCCGATGCTGGATGGCGGCCACCTGCTGTTCTACGCCTATGAGGCCGTGCGGAAACGGCCTCTTTCCGAGCGGAAACAGGAGATCGGCTTCCGTTTCGGATTCGCTCTGGTGATCGCGCTGATGCTGTTCGCCACGTGGAACGACATCCGCCACTTCGTTTCATTATGAGACGGATTGGTCGTTGCGGAACGGACACGGTTAACGAATTTCAAAGCGTTTCCGTCAAACGCGGTTGCAACCCGCAAGCGTTTGGCTAGAAGCGAGACGGGGGACCGGGCCTTTCGCGGCCAGCGTCCCGGCTTCCCATGTGACTGACAGACCGACGAGCGTGTTGATGAAAATGAACAAGACCTCTCGCCTCGCCAGCCTGACGATCGGACTCGGGATGACGGCTCTCGCCGCTGCTCCGGCCTTCGCTCAGTCGATCACCGTGCAGGGCAACAGCCGCGTCGACAGCGACACGGTCCGCTCCTACTTCACCGGTGAGCGGCTGGATCAGGCGGGCATCGATCGCGCCGTCCGCGCCATGTACAGCTCCGGCATGTTCTCGGACGTCCGCGTCTCGCGCGCCGGCGGCGGCATCGTCGTCCGCGTCGTCGAGAATTCCGTCGTCAACCGCGTGACGCTCTCGGGCAACAGCAAGGTCAAGTCCGACCAGCTCTTCCCCGAACTGCAGACCCGCTCGCGCGGACCCTACAGCCAGGCCATCGTCAACAGCGACGTGCAGCGGATCCAGGAGATCTACCGCCGGATCGGCCGCAGCGACGCGCAAGTCACGGTTGCAACCGAGCCGGCGGAGAACGGCCGTCTCAACGTCACGTTCAACATCGTCGAAGGCTCGAAGACCGGCGTCTATTCCATCAATTTCGAGGGCAACCGCGCCTTCGGCGCCTGGCGTCTGAAGAACCTGATGCAGATCACCGAGTCGAATCTGCTGAGCTTCCTGAAGACCTCGGACGTCTATGACCCCGACCGTCTCGCCTCCGACCTCGACGCGATCCGCCGCCACTATCTGAAGAACGGCTACATCGACTTCCGCGTCGTCTCCTCCGACGCCGTCTACAGCCCCGAGCGCAAGGGCTACATCATCACGATCGTCCTCGACGAGGGCGAGCAGTATCGCGTCGGCAACGTCGCGGTCGATTCCCGTCTGCCGGGCATCGACGAGCGCCAGCTGCGCGGCCGCGTGCTGACGACGCCGGGCTCCGTCTATAACGCCGAGGCCGTCGAGAAGACGGTCGAGGGCATGACCATCGATGCGGCCCGCCGTGGCCAGCCCTTCGTGCAGGTCCGCCCGCGCGGCGATCGCGACAATGCCAGCCGCACCGTCAATCTCGGCTATACGGCCGATGAAGGCTCCCGCGTCTATGTCGAGCGCATCAACGTGCGAGGCAACACCCGCACGCGCGACTACGTCATCCGCCGCGAGTTCGACCTGGGCGAGGGCGATGCCTACAACAAGGCGCTCGTCGACCGGGCGGAGCGTCGCCTGAAGTCGCTGTCCTACTTCAAGACGGTGAAGATCACGCAGGAGCCCGGCTCCTCGCCCGACCGCGTCGTTCTCAACGTGGATGTCGAGGACCAGCCCACCGGCCAGTTCTCGATCGGCGGCGGCTTCTCGACGAACGACGGCTTCCTCGGCGAGGTCTCGATCGCGGAGCAGAACTTCCTCGGCCGCGGCCAGTACGTGAAGCTCGGCGGCACCTTCGGCCAGCGGTCGAACGGCGCGGAGCTCTCCTTCACCGAGCCCTACTTCCTCGGCTACCGCCTGTCCGCCGGCTTCGACATCTTCTCGAAGTACACGGACAACACCCGGACGAGCCGCTACGAGAGCCGCGTCACCGGCGGCAGCCTCCGCTTCGGCGTCCCGATCACCGACGACTTCGGCGTCGGCATCCGGTATTCGATCTACGAGACGAACATCAAGATCCCGAACACCTACAAGCAGCCGTACAACGACTGCAGCGTGCCGATCGCGGGCCTTACCCCGCAGGTCTCTACGCCCAGCTACGCGCCGAGCATCTGGAACAACTGCTTGACCAACGGCGAGGCCTCGCTGGCGGTGAAGGAGGCCCAGGGCCGCACGCTGACCTCGCTGGTCGGCCTTAACTTCATCTACAACAACGTCGACGACAAGAAGAACCCGACGAGCGGCTGGATCGCCGAGCTGAAGCCCGAGGTCGCCGGTCTCGGCGGCGATTCGCGCTTCGTCCGCGTCACCGGCGAGGTCCGCTACTATTATCCCGTCTGGGACGACGTCACGGCCATGCTGAAGGCGCAGGGCGGTCATATCCAGACCTTCGGCGGCGACAAGCTGCGCCTGACCGACCATTTCAACCCCGGCCCGAGCCTGGTCCGCGGCTTCGCGCCGGGCGGCATTGGCCCGCGCGACATCGCCTACGATCCGCGCACGGGCTCGCTCGGCGGCACGACCTATTTCGGCGGCACGGCCGAACTGCAGTTCCCGATCTGGGGCCTGCCGCGCGAGATCGGCCTGCGCGGCGCGGTCTTCGCCGACGCCGGCACGGTCTTCAACTACCAGGGCTACAAGGCCTTCAACATCGTGGGTGGGCGCACCATCGGCACCGAGGGCATTCCGATCGGCGGCTGCACGGTCACCAATGCCGCGCCGGCCTTTGGCCAGGGCAACTGCCTGAACGTCGTCGACGACCGGGTGATCCGGACCTCAATCGGCGCCGGCCTGCTCTGGCAGTCGCCGCTGGGCCCGATCCGCTTCGACTATTCCTTCCCCGTCGTGAAGGGCAAGTACGACCGGACGCAGGCCTTCCGCTTCTCGGGCGGCGGCACGTTCTGACACGCGCACAGGAAGGCCCGGGTCGCTGCGCCCGGGCCTTTCGCTTGTCTGAAGGCTCGAACAGCGCGGGGATCTGACGTGCGCGCATTCTTCCCAACGCCCGGGCGCCTGACGCTCGACGCCATCGCCGGGCTGCTCGGCGTCTCCGTCCCCGAGGGGGCGGATGGCGCGCGTTCCTTCGCCGGCGTCGGTCCGCTGGATGGGGCCGGGCCGGACGACGTGACCTTCCTCGACAATCCGCAATATGTCGCCCAGGCCGAGACGACGAAGGCCGGGCTGTGCATCGTCGCGCCCCGGCATGCCGCCCGCGTCGCGCCCGGCGTGCAGGCCCTGGTCGTCAAGGATCCCTACCGTTCCTTCGCGCGCGTGGCCGCCGCCTTTTTCCCCAGCGCCATGCGCCCGCAGTCGCTCTTCGACGCGCGCGGCGTCTCCGCCGGCGCCTTCGTCCACCCGGACGCGGTCCTCGAAGCGGGCGTCGTGGTCGACCCCGGCGTGGTCATCGGCCCCGGCGCCGAGATCGGCGCCAACACGGTGATCTGCGCCAATGCGGTGGTCGGCCCCGGCGTCACCATCGGCCGCGACAGCGCCATCGGCCCCGGCGCCTCGATCACGCATGCCCATCTGGGCAACCGCGTCATCATCCATGCCTCCTGCAACATCGGGCAAGACGGCTTCGGCTTCGCCATGGCGCCGCAGGGCCATCTCAAGGTGCCGCAGGTCGGCCGCGTCATCATCCAGGACGATGTCGAGATCGGCGCCGGCACCTGCGTCGACCGCGGCACGAACCGCGACACGGTCATCGGCGAGGGGACCAAGATCGACAACATGGTGCAGGTCGCCCACAACGTGTCGATCGGGCGCCATTGCGTGATCGTCGCTCAGGTGGCGCTGGCCGGCAGCTCGAGGCTCGAGGATTTCGTCGTCATCGGCGGCCAGAGCGGCGTCATCGGCCATGCCACCGTCGGCATGGGCGCGCAGATCGCGGCGACGAGCGCGGTGGGCCGCGACGTGCCGCGCGGCGAGCGCTGGGGCGGCACGCCGGCCAAGCCCATCCGCGAGCTCTTCCGCGAGATGGCGGCGCTTGACCGACTGGCGAAAGGCCGTAGTGGAAGCGGAAAGCAGTCGGATCAGGCTGCGGATGCAGGGCGGGACAGCGATGGCTGATGCGAATGCAACGGCGGAGGCGCCGAAGACGCTGGAAGCGATCGACATCCAGCGCATCATGCACCTGCTGCCGCACCGCTACCCGTTCCTGCTCGTCGACAAGATCGTCGAGATCAACGGCGCGCAATCCTGCATCGGCATCAAGAACGTCACCTACAACGAGCCGCAGTTCCAGGGCCATTTCCCGGGCCAGCCGATCCTGCCCGGCGTCATGATCATCGAAGGCATGGCGCAGGCCGCGGGCTGCGCGGCGCTCGTCTCCGGCGCCGCTGGCGAGCGGGCGAAGATGGTCTATTTCATGACCGTCGACAAAGCGAAGTTCCGCAAGCCGGTCGTGCCCGGCGACGTGCTCGAATATCACATGAGCCTCATCAACCGCCGCAAGAACATGTGGTGGTTCCGCGGCGAGGCCAAGGTGGCCGGCGTGATCTGCGCCGAGGCCGAGCTTGGCGCGATGATCATTTCCGAATAATCCTGACCCAGCCGGTCTGCGCAGCGCCGCGCGGACAATGGCATTGCCGAGTCCGGCCGAGCGAGGATCCTTGAGCAGCATTCATCCCATGGCCGTGGTCGACCCGGCCGCCAGGCTCGGCGCCGATGTCGTCGTCGGCCCCTTCTGCACCGTCGGCCCGCACGTGACGCTGGGCGATGGCGTGCAGCTCATCAGCCACGTGGCCGTGGCCGGCCGCACCACGATCGGCGCGCGCACCCGCGTCTTCCCCTTCGCCTCGCTCGGCCATGAGCCGCAGGACCTCAAGTACAAGGGCGAGGAATCGACGCTCGAGATCGGCACGGACTGCGTGATCCGCGAGGGCGTCACGATGAATCCCGGCACCGCCGGCGGCACGATGAAGACGATCGTCGGCAACCGCTGCGCCTTCCTCGCGAATTCCCACGTGGCGCACGATTGCACGATCGGCGACGGCGTCATCTTCTCGAACAACGTGCTGCTGGCCGGCCATTGCACCGTCGGCGACTATGTCATCATGGGCGGCGCCGCCGCGGTGCACCAGTTCGTCCGCATCGGCCACCACGCCTTCATCGGCGCCATGTCGGGCATCGGCGGCGACGTGATCCCCTACGGCATGGCCGTGACGCAGGAGCGCGAGGCGCGTCTCTCCGGCCTCAACATCATCGGCCTGCGCCGGCGCAACTTCACGCGCGAGGAGATCCACGATCTGCGGCGCGCCTACCGGCTCCTCTTCGCCAACGAAGGCACCCTCAAGGAGCGCGTGGAGGATGTCGCGGCCGAGTTCGAATCGCATCCGCTGATCCACGAGATCCTGGACTTCATCCGCGCCGGCAACGACCGGTCGATCTGCGTGCCCGCCGGAGAGACGGCATAGACCGGCGGCTGCTCATCGGGCTGATCGCCGGCGAATCCTCGGGCGACCAGCTGGGTGCGCGGCTGATGCGCCAGATCCGGCAGCGCGCCGGCGTCGAGGTCGATTTCGTCGGCGTCGGCGGGCCACTGATGCAGGCGGAGGGCCTGCGCGAGCTCTTTTCCTTCACCGACATCGCGGTGAATGGGCTCATGCCCGTGATCCGGCGCCTGCCGACGCTGCTCAGGCGGATCCGGCAGGCGGCCGACGGGCTCGCCGCGCTCAAACCTGACGCGATCGTCCATATCGACGCGCAGGATTTCAACCAGCGCGTCGCGAAGCGCCTGCGGCGGGCGCTGCCCGGCACGCCCCTGATCGGTTACGTCTCCCCGACGGTCTGGGCCTGGCGGCCGGGCCGCGCCCGTCGGATCGCCAAGCTCTACGACAGCCTGATGGCGGTGCTCCCGTTCGAGCCCGCGGTCCATGTCCGCCTCGGCGGTCCGCGCACGATCTATGTCGGCCATCCGCTGATGGAACGGCTGGCGGACTTCACGCCTTCGGAGGACGAGGCACGGCGCCGCGCGACCGAACCGTTCCGGATGCTGCTGCTGCCGGGCAGCCGCCGCGCCGAGATTGCCCGGCTGCTGCCGATCTTCGGCGAGGCGGCGGCGCTGCTGGCGCGTCGGCACGAGGGCCTCGAGATCCTGCTGCCCGCCGTACCGCACCTGCGCGAGGAGATCGCGCGGATCACCGCAAGCTGGCCCATCCGGCCACGCCTCCTCGACGGCGAGGAAGCGAAGCTCGAGGCCTTCCGCACGGCGCGCGTGGCGCTCGCGGCCTCGGGCACGGTCACGCTGGAGCTGGCGCTGGCGCAGGTGCCGACGGTCGTCGCCTACAAGGTCGGCTATGTCGAGGGCGAGATCGCGCGCCGCCTCATCAGCGTCACCTCCGCCTCGCTCCCCAATCTCATCCTCGACCGCAAGCTCCTGCCGGAATTCATCGATTGGGGCTGGACGGCCGCCGATCTGGCCGATCGCGTGTCCGACCTGTTGCGGGAAGGCCCCGCGCGCGAAGCGCAGCTCGCGGGATTCGCGGAGCTCCGCGCGATCATGGCCGAGGGCGTCACCACGCCGAGCGCCACCGCCGCCGCCATCGTGCTCGACGCCGTCGCGAAAGGGCAGGGCGGATTGACCCCGCCCGCGCTGCGCTCCTAGATGGTCCGAAGCCGCGCCACCGGAACGAGCAGCGGCAGGGAGGCAAGGTGAAGACACGCACGCAGGTCGCCATCATCGGATCGGGGCCCGCGGGCCTGCTGCTGGGCGCCCTGCTGGCGAAGGCGGGCGTCGATGCGGTGATCCTGGAACGGAAGTCGCGCGACTACGTGCTCTCGCGCATCCGCGCCGGCGTGCTCGAGCAGGGCACCGTGGACATCCTGCGCAGCGTCGGCGTGGCGAACCGGCTCGACGCTGAAGGCCTGCCGCACGACGGCTTCGCGCTGGGCTTCGCCAACCGGCGTTTCCGCATCGATCTCAAGAGCTTGACCGGCGGGGCTCATGTGACCGTCTACGGCCAGACGGAAGTCACGCGCGACCTCATGGACGCCCGCGCCGCCGCCGGTCTAACCACCATCTACGAGGCGGAGGACGTCGCCATCCATGACGCCGACGGCGCGCGGCCGCGGGTCACCTGGCGCCGTGACGGCGTCACCCATGAACTCGCCTGCGACTTCATCGCGGGCTGCGACGGCTTCCACGGCGTCAGCCGGGCGAGCGTGCCGCCGGACGCGATCCGCCTTTTCGAGCGCGTCTATCCCTTCGGCTGGCTCGGCGTGCTGGCCGACGTTCCGCCCTGTTCGCACGAGCTGATCTACGCCGGCCACGACCGCGGCTTCGCGCTCTGCTCCATGCGCTCGCCGACGCGCAGCCGCTACTACATCCAGTGCAAGGCGGACGAGGACATCGCCGGCTGGAGCGACGCGCGCTTCTGGGACGAGCTCCGCGCCCGGCTCGACCCGGAGGCGGCCGGGAATGTCGTCACCGGCCCGTCCATCGAGAAATCGATCGCCCCGCTGCGCAGCTTCGTGGCGGAGCCGCTTCGCTTCGGCCGCCTCTTCCTCGTCGGCGACGCGGCGCATATCGTCCCGCCCACCGGCGCCAAGGGCCTCAACCTCGCGGCCGGCGACGCCTTCTACCTCGCCCAGGCGCTGACCGAACATTACGCGGAGCGCTCCGACGCCGGGATCGACCATTATTCCGCCCGTGCGCTGGCGCGCATCTGGAAGACGGAGCGCTTCTCCTGGTGGATGACGACGCTGCTGCATCGCTTCGACCACCATTCGCCGTTCGAGCAGCGCATGCAGCTCGCGGAGTTCGACTACCTGCAGAGCTCGCGCGCGGCGCAGACGGCGCTGGCGGAGAATTACGTGGGGCTGCCGCTCATCTAGAGGAGACTGGCACGGCGGTCGTGCGTCCTTCGAGACGCCCGCTCCGCGGGCTCCTCAGGATGAGGCAGGTTGCGGATTGCTCGACGATCCTCATCCTGAGGCGCTGGCCGTAGGCCAGCCTCGAAGGACGCACAACGCCACCGCAGCCTCTCAGGCCCTCACCTTCACATACTCGCCCGGCGCGTCGCAGATCGGCCGATGCTTCGCCGAACCCGGCGTCCGCGCCGGGACCTCGGTCGAGTCGTGGCCGCGCAGCCAGGCGATCCAGTCGAGCCACCAGCTGCCCGGCGTCTCCTTGGCCTTCGCCACCCAATCCTCGAACTCGCCCTCGACCGGGCCGCCCGTCCAGTACTGGTACTTGCCCTTCGCCGCCGGATTGACGACGCCCGCGATATGGCCCGAGCCGCCCATCACGTAGCGGACCGGCCCGCCGAAGACCTTGGAGCCGACGAAGACGGAGCGCGCGGGCGCGATATGGTCTTCCTTGGCGGCAAGATTGTAGATCGGCGTCTTCACGCGGCCGAGATCGAGCGTCTCGCCCCCCACATTCATCTCGCCGCGGCTCAGCTTGTTCTCGAGGTAGCAGTTGCGCAGGTAGAACCGGTGGTTGGCCTCCGGCATGCGCGTCGAGTCGGAGTTCCAGTAGAGCAGGTCGAAGGCCGCCGGCTCCTTGCCCTTGAGATAGGTGTTCACGACGTAGGGCCAGATGAGGTCCAGCGGCCGCAGCATGTTGAAGGCCGAGGCCATGCGCGAGCCGGGCAGGTAGCCGAGCTTGCTCATCGATTCCTCGACGGCCGCGATTTGCTCCTCGTCGACGAAGACCTTGAGGTCGCCCGCATGGGTGAAATCGACCTGCGTCGTGAGGAAGGTGGTGGAGGCGACGCGGTCGCTGCCCCTGGCGGCGAGCCAGGCCAGCGTCACGGCGAGCATCGTGCCGCCCACGCAATAGCCGATCGTGTGCGCCTTCTCCTCGCCGGTGATGTCGCGCGCCACGTCGAGCGCCGAGAGGATGCCCTCCTTCATGTAGGCCTCGAAATCCGCGTCGGCGAGGCTCTCGTCGGGATTGACCCAGGAGATGACGAAGACGGTCACGCCCTGCTCGACGCACCAGCGGATGAAGCTCTTCTCCGGGTTGAGGTCGAGGATGTAAAACTTGTTGATCCACGGCGGCACGATCACGAGCGGGATCTTCAGCACCTTGTCCGTCGTGGGCGTGTACTGGATCAGCTCCATCAGGCGATTGCGGAACACGACCTTGCCGGGCGTCGTCGCCATGTTGACGCCGACCTCGAACCCCTGCGTCCCGGTCTGCCGGATCTTCAGGTCGCCGTGCCCGGCCTCGACATCCTCCGCCAGCATGCGGAAGCCGCGCACCAGATTCTCGCCGTTCTCGCGCAGCGTGGTGCGCAGGAGCTCGGGGTTCGTCGGCACGAAGTTGGAGGGCGACAGCGCCCCGGCGAGCTGCTTCACATAGAAGCCGGCCTTGTGCTTCGTGTGCTCGTCGAGCCCGTCCGCCTTCTCGACGAGCCGGTCGGCCCAGCGCGTGGTCACGAGATAGGCCTGCTTCACGAAGTCGAAATAGGGGTTCTCGGACCATTCCGGATCCTTGAAGCGCCCGTCTCGCGGATCGGGCGCGGCGACGGGCGCCGGATCCTCGCCGTTCATCTTGCGGAGCGTGTTGCCCCAGAGCTCCATCATGCTGGCGGCGATGCCGGTCTGCGCCTCGACGGCGCGCGCCGGATCGGCCATCCAGTGCTCGGCCAGCTTGCCGAGCGTCTTGACCATGTCGTTGGCCTCGCTGGCGGGCGCCAGCGGCTTCTCGCCCGTCTCGATGGGCCGGATGTAGGCGGCGGCGACCTTGCCCGCCTCCTCGACCAGCCGCGCCGCGTTGATCGCGAGTTTCTCGACATCGAGGAAGGTGGTCGCGCTGCCGTCGCCCGGCGGGACCATCGCCTCCGGCGCGGGCTTGGGTGGCTGGACCGCGGGAGCGGGATGCGCCGGCGGCTCCACGAGCCGCAGCGGCGGCGCCTTCGGCGGCGCGTCGGCCAGGGGAGGCGAGGCGGCCTTCGCCCTGGCCGGCGCAGCCTGAGGCTTCGCAGGCGCGGGCGCGGGTGCGACAGGCTCCGCCTTCGCCGGAGCAGCAGCTGTGCGCGCGGCCGGGGGGCTCTTGGCTGCAGGCTTGCCGGCGTTCCCGGCAGCGGGCGGCTTGGCGGCAGACGGCTTCGCGGCGATCGCGCCAGGGGGCGCGGCAGGCGCGGCAGGCGCAGCAGCCTTACCGGCCGGAGCCGCGACGGGCTTCGCTGCAGCAGTCTTGGCGGCCGAGGCCCTGGCGCCGGATGTCTTCGCGGCGGGCGTCTTGACGGCGGCCGCATCGGCCGGCTTGCCCTTGGCCGCCGCGGCTTTCGCCTTCGGCGCCGCAACGGATTTCGGCGGGGCCGGGGCCGCCTTGACGCGCGGCTTCGGGCCTGTGTCGCGCGACGCCTTGGCCGAGGTGGCGACCGGCGACGCGGCTTTGGCGCGCTCGCGCCTGCTCTGCTTCTGCACCGACGTTTCTCCCATCCCGGTCTATCGTTCGCCGGATTGCCGTATTAAAGGTTTCGTCACCTCGTTCGGCGACCAATCGATGTTATGTTTCGACTCATGTAAGCGCATGCTGGTTCCCTCGGCAATTGCCGGAAGTCTCTTCCGGCCGTCAGCAATTCGTCGCTGTGCCGGTTTCGCCGCGGCCGGCGTCGTGGCGGGCCTGCTTGGCGCCTGCACCCCGGCCGGCGATCCCGGCCACCCGCTGCGCGGCGCGGCCACGGCCGTAGGCTTCGCGACCAACGTCGGCGAGCCGAAGGATTTCGTGAAGGCCACGCGCTCCGGCCGCGAGCTCGCCTATATCCCGATCGGTCGCGGCGGCATCGAGCGCCGGGTCGCCGTGCGCGACGCGGCCGGCGTCAGGAGCCTCGAGGCCGAGCTCGACCGGCAGCGCGATGCGGTCGAGGCGACGGCGCGCCGCCGCCTGCCGGCCGGCGCCTACGGGCAGCCTCTGCCCTCCGTCGCCGCGCCGCCCCGCCCGTCGCAGGGCGCCGCAGCGCCGGCGTCCGGCCAACCCGCCAGCGCGCCCGTCAGCGCCAGCCGCCTGCGCCAGATCCGCGACAATGCGGAACGGGCCAAACAGAATTGAGGAGAGGAGCGGGACCATGAACCAGTTCCATCGCATCCGCCGCCTGCCGCCCTACGTCTTCGAGCAGGTCAACAAGATCAAGGCCAAGGCGCGAGCCGAGGGCGCGGACATCATCGATCTCGGCATGGGCAACCCGGACATGCCGGCGCCCAAGCACGTGCTCGAGAAGCTGGTGGAGACCGTCGGCAAGCCGCGCACCGACCGCTATTCGGCCTCCAAGGGCATTCCCGGCCTGCGCCGCGCCCAGGCCGCCTATTACGCCCGTCGGTTCGGCGTGAAGCTCAATCCCGAGACGCAGGTCGTGGCGACGCTGGGCTCCAAGGAGGGCTTCGCCAACATGGCGCAGGCGATCACCGGCCCCGGCGACGTCGTGCTCGTGCCCAACCCCTCCTATCCGATCCACGCCTTCGGCTTCCTGATGGCGGGCGGCGTGATCCGCTCCGTCCCGGCCGAGCCGTCGCCCGACTTCTTTGCGGCGGCCGAGCGCTCAATCATCCATTCCGTGCCGAAGCCGATCGCGCTCGTGGTTTGCTATCCGTCGAACCCGACGGCGATGGTCGCGAGCCTCGATTTCTACAAGGATCTCGTCGCCTTCGCGAAGAAGCACGACATCATCCTCCTCTCCGACCTCGCCTATGCCGAGGTCTATTTCGACGACGCCAACCCGCCGCCCTCCGTCCTGCAGGTGCCCGGCGCCATGGACGTGACGGTCGAGTTCACCTCGATGTCCAAGACCTTCTCCATGGCCGGCTGGCGCATGGGCTTCGCCGTCGGCAACGAGAACCTGCTCGCCGCGCTGACGCGCGTGAAGAGCTACCTCGACTACGGCGCCTACACGCCGATCCAGGTCGCCGCCGCCGCCGCGCTGAACGGGCCGGAGGATTGCATCCACGAGATGCGCGCCGTCTACCGCGCGCGCCGCGACGCCATGGTCGAGAGCTTCGCCAAGGCCGGCTGGGAGTTCCCGCCGCCCTCCGCCTCGATGTTCGCCTGGGTGAAGATCCCCGAGGCCTTCCGGCACCTCGGCAGCCTCGAATTCTCGAAGCTTCTCGTCGAGAAGGCCTCGGTCGCGGTCGCGCCGGGCATCGGCTTCGGCGAGCACGGCGACGAATATGTCCGCCTCGCCATGGTCGAGAACGAGCAGCGCATCCGCCAGGCGGCGCGCAACGTCGGCAAGTTCCTGAAGACCGCCGAGTCGACGCTGCACAACGTCATCGACCTGAAGAAGGCGGGGTAACGCCTGTCATCCCCGGCGGCCCAACGGGCCGGGAAGGGGATCCAGGCTGATTGACGATGGAGGGGCTGGATTCCCTTCCCCTCTGCTTCACTCCGGCCGGCAATAACCCGCCAACGATGCTCCACCGCTGGCGGGGGTGCTGTCACGGCGCAGCCGTGACTGAGGGGGGCGTTCCCCACCCGACCGGCCTGCGGCCGGCCACCCTCCCCGCGAGCGGGGAGGGATCATACGGCCCGTTCGCTCCTCCATCTCGCCGGCCCGCCCGATTGACTTGCGCCAACCGCCCGTGCATCCCGCTGCCGCATGAGTGACGCTTCAGCCCTTCGCCTCGCCATCGCCGGACTGGGAACCGTCGGCGCGACGGTGGCCCGCACGCTGCAGGAGCAGGGCGACGCCTTCGCCGCCCGCGCCGGCCGGCCGGCGCGCGTCACCGCCGTCTCCGCCCGCGACCGCGCCAAGGACCGCGGCTTCGACCTCTCCGCGCTCGCCTGGTTCGACGATCCCGTCCGGATGGCCCGCGAGGCGGACTGCGACGTCTTCGTCGAACTGATGGGCGGGTCGGATGGGCCGGCCAAAGCGGCGGTCGAGGCAGCGCTGGCGCGCGGCCTCCATGTCGTCACCGCCAACAAGGCGCTGCTCGCCGCCCATGGCCCGGCGCTGGCCAAGCTCGCCGAGGAGAAGGGCGTCTCCCTCAAGTTCGAGGCGGCAGCCGCCGGCGGCATCCCCGTCATCAAGGCGCTGCGCGAGGCGATGGCCGGCAACGAGGTGCGCCGGGTCTCCGGCATCATGAACGGCACCTGCAACTACATCCTGAGCCGCATGGAGGCCGAGGGCCTCTCCTTCGCCGACTGCCTGAAGGCGGCGCAGGAACTGGGCTATGCCGAGGCCGACCCGACCTTCGACGTCGAGGGCTACGACACCGCGCACAAGCTGGCGCTGCTGACCTCGCTCGCCTTCGGCACCGAGGTCGACGCCGCCTCGATCTACGTGGAAGGCATCTCCAACGTCACGCCGCTTGACCTGCGCATGGCCGACGAGCTCGGCTTCCGCATCAAGCTGCTGGGCGTCGCCGAGCGCACGGCGGCCGGCATCGAGCAGCGCGTCCATCCGACCATGGTGCCGAAGACGGCGCAGCTCGCGCAGGTCATGGGCGTGCTCAACGCCGTCAGCGTGATCGGCGACCTCGTGGGCGAACTGACCTTCGTCGGACCCGGCGCCGGCGGCGGCGCGACGGCCTCCGCCGTTCTGGCGGACGTCGCCGACATCGCGCGCGGCGAGCGCTCTCCCGTCTTCGGCCGGGCCGCGGCCGCGCTCGGCAAGCCCGCCAAGGCGCCGATGCAGCGCCACGAGGGCGGCTATTACGTCCGCCTGACCGCGCTCGACAGGCGCGGCGTCTTCGCGGCCATCGCCGGCACGATGGCCGAGCACGGCATCAGCCTGGAGTCGATCATCCAGAAGGGCTCGCCGCACCAGCCGACCGTGCCCGTGATCCTCATCACCCACGCGACCACGGAGCATCTCGTCCGCGCCGCGGTCGCCGCCATCGCCGAGAAGGGCGTGCTCGACGGCCCGCCCCAGGTCATCCGCATCGAGCGCGGCTGATCCGCGTCCCGGCGTCGACGGGCGGCGGGACTCCTGCTAAGCACCGCCGGGCCGCGCCGGCCCACAAAAACCGAGGAACCATGGTCGATCTCGTCGTCTCCGAAAACCAGATCATCGAGCGCATCCTCACCATGGAGCTCGTCCGCGTCACGGAACGCGCGGCGGTCGCCTCCGCGCGGCTGCGTGGCCACGGCAACGAGAAGGCCGCCGACCAGGCGGCGGTCGACGCCATGCGGCGCGAGCTGAACCGCCTGCCGATCGACGGCGAGGTGGTGATCGGCGAGGGCGAGCGCGACGAGGCGCCGATGCTCTTCATCGGCGAGAAGGTCGGCACCCGGAAGGGCCCCAAGGTCGATATCGCCGTGGACCCGCTGGAAGGCACCACGCTCTGCGCCAAGGACATGCCGGGCTCCATCGCCGTGATGGCCATGGCTCAGGCCGGCACGCTCCTGAACGCGCCCGACGTCTACATGCAGAAGATCGCGATCGGCCCCGGCTATCCGAAGGGCGTCGTCGATCTCGACGCCTCGCCGGAGGAGAACATCGCCAACCTCGCCAAGGCGAAGGGCGTGAAGCCGCACGAGATCACCGCGCTGGTGATGGACCGGCCGCGCCACGAGAAGCTGCTGGCCTCGCTCCGCCAGATCGGCTGCTCCGTCCGCCTGATCACCGACGGCGACGTCGCCGGCGTCATCCTCACGGCCGAGCAGAATTCCGGCATCGACATCTATCTCGGCATCGGCGCCGCGCCCGAGGGCGTGCTGGCGGCCGGCGCGCTGCGCTGCGTCGGCGGCCAGATGCAGGGCCGGCTGGTGCTCGACACCGAGGCCAAGATCGAGCGCGCACGGGGCATGGGCGTCCAGGACCCCAAGCGGAAGTACGACCTGCTCGACCTCTGTCGCGGCGACACGGTCGTGGCCGCGACCGGCGTGACCAACGGCGACCTCGTGCGCGGCGTCCGCTTCCGCGGCGACGTGATCGAGACCGAGACCATCATCTACCGCTCGCTCACCGGCACCGTGCGGCGCATCCATGGCGAACACCGGGAGCTGAAGAAGTTCTCGCTTGAGTGAGGGCGCGGGACACGGCGCCGTCTTCCTCGGCGTCGAGCGCTCCCTGACCAACCGGCGCTGGGCCGCGCGCCTGGACGCGGCGGCCGAGCGCGACGCGCTCGCCATCGCCCAGGCGCATGGCCTGCCCGAAAGCCTCGCCCGGGTCATCGCGGGCCGCGGCGTGTCGCTCTCCGACGTGCCGGTCTTCCTCGAGCCGACGCTGCGGGCGCTCATGCCCGATCCGTCTTCGCTGCGGGACATGGACGCCGCGGTCGAGCGGCTGGCGCTCGCCATCGAGCGGCGCGAACCCGTCGCCATCTTCGGCGACTACGACGTCGACGGCGCGACGTCGGCCGCGCTGCTCGCGCTCTACCTAAAGCCGTTCGGCATCGCCGCCCGCATCCATATCCCGGACCGCATCACGGAGGGCTACGGCCCCAACGTCGAGGCAATCCGCATGCTCGCGGGGCAGGGCGCGCGCCTGCTCGTCACGGTCGATTGCGGCGTGGCGAGCCACGAGCCGCTGGCGGAGGCGAAGCGGCTCGGCCTCGACGCAATCGTGCTCGACCACCATCTCGCGGGCGAAACCCTGCCGGACGCCCTGGCGATCGTGAACCCCAACCGGCAGGACGACCTCTCCGGCCTCGGGCGCCTCGCCGCCTGCGGCGTCGTCTTCATGACGCTGGTGGCGCTCGGCCGGCGGCTCCGCGAAACGGGCCGTCTGCCGCCGGGCGCGCCGGACCTCATGGCGATGCTCGACATCGTGGCGCTCGGCACGGTGGCCGACGTCGTGCCGCTGACCGGCCTCAACCGCGCCTTCGTGCGCCAGGGGCTCAAGGTGATGCGCCAGCGCGGGCGGATCGGCCTCGCGGCGCTGATGGATGCGGCCGGCCTCAAGGAGCAGTGCGAATCGCAGCACCTCGGCTTCCTGCTCGGCCCCCGCATCAACGCTGGCGGCCGCATCGGCGACGCCGGCCTCGGCGCGCGGCTGCTGACGACGGCCGACGCGGGCGAGGCGGCCCGCATCGCCGCCGAGCTCGACCGCCTCAACCGCGAGCGCCAGACCATCGAGCAGGAAACGGTGCGGCAGGCCGAGGAGATGGGCCGCGCCGAGGAGGCGACGGCCGGCGAGCGGCCCGTGGTCGTAGTCGGCTCGAAGGACTGGCACCCCGGCGTCGTCGGCCTCGTCGCATCCCGGCTCAAGGACCGCTTCCAGCGCCCCGCCATCGCCATCGCCTGGGACGAGGCGAAGGGCCTCGGCACGGGCTCCGCCCGCTCGCTGCCGGGCGTCGATATCGGCCGGGCCGTGCGCGCGGCAGCCGAGTCGGGCCTGCTCGCGAAGGGCGGCGGCCACGCCATGGCCGCGGGCGTGACGCTCGCGCCCGACAGGCTCCCGGCCTTCCGCGCGTTCCTCGACGAGAGGCTGGCCGACGACGTGGCGGCTGCGCGGGCGGGCACCGGCCTCGTCGTCGATGCGGCGCTCCTCGCCGGCGCCCTGACCCCCGAGCTCGCCGCAGCCATTAGCCGGGCGGGTCCGTTCGGGCAGGGCAATCCGGAGCCGCTCTTCGCCCTGCCGCGCCATGTCCTCGCGGAGGTGCAGCCGGTCGGCGCGGCGCATCTGAGGCTGCGCCTGCGCGCGCCGGACGGCTCGAGCGCCGGCGCCATCGCCTTCCGCGTGCAGGACCAGCCGCTGGGCGAGGCGCTGCTCGCGCGCCGCGGCCGCGAGATCCACGCCGTCGGCAGCCTGCAGGTCGACCGCTGGGGCGGCCGCGAGCGCGTCGACCTCCGGCTCGTCGACATCGCGGACCCCGCCTGATTTTGGCGGCGCGCGCGAAAAGCGGGTTGAACCACCGCCGTCCCCGCTCTATACCCCGCTCGTCGCCGGGCTTCGCTCGGACGGCCCGCGCCCTTCGTCTATCGGTTAGGACGACAGCCTTTCACGTTGTAAAGACGGGTTCGATTCCCGTAGGGCGCGCCATTTTCTCCTCAACTTGATCACGATGCGTGTGCAGCACGCGCCCGACCGGCATCGATAGGCGGTGGCTCATTGCTGCCTCTCACAGGCAAGATATCGCGCCTCACCGTCTGCCCGCTCCGTGGCGCGCCCTCGCGATCCCGAGAGCCGCCGCCTCACGCGTCGACGGATAGGAGGATCGCCGCCGGATCCTTGATCTCCACGCGACCGTAGGACATTTCGATCGCGCCGCTCCCTGCCAGTCGCTTCATTTCGGCGTGGACGAAGCTTTGCGAGCAATTCGCCATCGTCTCGATTTCCTGTTGCGTGACGGGAATCGACAGCGCGGACGGGTGGGAGCCTGTCCCTGGCCGAACGCCGGAGAGACGCAGCAATGTCGCCGCTATCCTCTGCCGGTGGTCGCGCAGCATGAGGTCCCTCGCCATGCAGGCGACCAGTTTCCAGTGACTTTCGATCAGCCGCGCCAGCGACGGCCACCATTCGGGGTTATTCGCCAGCAATTGTCTCATCACGGGTAGCGAAACGATCGCGAGAGTGACGTCGGTTCGGGCAACGGCCGAGATGTGCCGCCGCACCTCGAGCGAGGCCACCATCGTTGCGCCAAGCCATATTCCCGGCCCCGCCACGTGAGCGATCACTTCCTCACCGGAGGCGACGGGCGTCTTCAGCGCCAGGAATCCCGAGGCCAGGCCCAGGATCTGTCTCGCTTCGTCATCGGCGGAATGCAGCATGCTTCCCGCGCCGAGACGCCGGATCGTCGCAGCGTTGATCAGGGCAGAGACAAAAGCTTCGAGCTCCTGTCTCAGCCAGCCGCCTGTGAGCCCTTCGTAATCGGCTGGATTGAGAGGCCGCCCCACTCTCATTTTATCCCTAAAATATCACTTGCGGAATTTTCTTCGCCGCGATGCCGCCAAAGTCAAGGTTCCCTCGGCAAGAATCTGGCGTCATGATTTTAAGAGCCTCCTCCCTTTTTCTGGCGCTATGCGCCTGTTCCACCACCGCATCAGGCGCAGAAGCCGTCCCACCGGCGGACCCGGTGACCCTGGGGATCATGCAAGGCTACCCGCTCCCGCGGACAAGCAGGTGACCCTGAGGAACTGGTTGCAGTTCCCGCACAACCCCTGGTCCTTCCGGCACATGCGGGAGCTCTTTCCGACAGGTGAAGTCGGAACGGGCGGCAGGACGCCATCGAAGCTTGCCACCGGCCCGCGCCTCGACGTCGAGCGGCTCACCTTCAAGGACGCCGATGGCCAGGACGTCACGGCGGGCGATTACTTCCGGCGGGAGTTCGTCGACGGGTTCATCGTGCTGCACAGGGGCCGGGTCGTCTTCGAAAATTACTATGCGTCGATGAAGCCCGGCGACCGCCATCTCTGGCAGTCGATGACCAAGTCCTTCACTGGCCTGATGGCGGAGGTGCTGATCGAGAAGGGTAAGCTCGATCCTTCTCGAACCGCCGAATCCTACGTGCCGGAACTCCAGGGCACGCCCTGGGGGCAGGCGACGCTGAGGCAGCTGCTCGACATGGAGGTCAACGTCGAGGAGCCATCGACCCGGGCCGCTGAACTCCCGCCCGACTTCTGGAGCAAGGCGCACTTTCTCGAAACCCTCAAGACGAGCGGGGCCGTCCAGAAAGGGCCGAACGGCGCAACGTGGTTCTATACGAACAACGCCCCCCAGACCGTCGGTCTGGTGCTTGCGAAGGTGAGCGGCAAGAGCTGGCACGCGCTGGCGCAGGAACTCGTCTGGGACAAACTCGGGGCCCAGTCGTCCGCCGACATCTGGCTCGACACGCAGGCCCAGGCCGCGGCCGCTGGCGGCTTCAGCTCCACCCTCCGGGACGCCGCGCGCTTCGGTCAGATGATGGTCGATGAGGGACGGGTCGGCGACCGGCAGGTCGTCCCCGCCAGCGTCATCAGGCGCTTGAGGCAGAATGCCGGCAATGCGACGAGAACGGCCCAGGGTAACGTCCTAATGCTGCGCCAGCGACCCGACATGGCCTACAAAAGCTATTGGTACCAGGACAGCGGGCCCTCCGGCACGCTGGAAGCCCTGGGGATCTTCGGCCAGCACCTCCATGCCAATCCGGCCGAACGGATCGTGATCGTCCAGTTCGGGTCCTACACCGGCCCGGGCCCCAATCCGCTCCACTGGACGCGTCTTGTTGCGGCGATCCGGAAAGCGCTGGTCCAGAAATGACTTTTCTTTTCCGGATAAGCGCTTCGGCGAGGAAGTTCATCCAATCGGTCCTGCTCTGCTGGCTGCCGTCCGCGACCGCGCACGCAGGCGAGGTGCCGAACATCTACCGCGGGATCTATCAGGCCGCGCTGCCCCTCAACGATAGCTGGGGCTACACGGCGGCGGCAGGCGTCGTTCGGGCGCCCGCCTTCGGCCAATGGAGCGGGCTCGGGGTTCCGATCGGCCTGGAGCGCCGGTTCACCGACTGGCTCTCGGTCCAGGGCTACTTCATGGTGAACAATGACTTCCTGCGCGATCGGCCCGACAAGCTCGAACTGAGACCCGTCGTCGGCATCACGGCGAAGCACGAGATCACGCCGAACCTCGAGGTTGGAGCCTGGTTGCGTTACGAGGCTCGCTTCCTCGACGTGACCGGCAAGAGCACCTTCCAGAACAGGCTGAGGCTTCGACCCTACGTCGAATATCAGTTCGGCGACTCTCCCGGTCGTCCGGGCAGCTTCCGCGCCAAGATGGAACTGGAGTTCAAGTACGCGATCGACAGCCGATACGCCTATCTGAACGCCGTCATGCCGCGCGCGTCGATCGGCTATGTCGTGTCGCCGACCGTTTCGCTGGATCTGCGGTTCAGCCGTGAATGGGGGCGTTCGGTGCCCGGCGCCCGATGGCTTCCGACGCAGGATATGGTGACGTTGCACCTCGTCCAGATCTTCGGGCTCGAGAGGGGGCGTTCGCACAGGCCGGTCCAGATCGACGACTGACCGCTGGACAAAGTCCCGGCGAAGCCCCGAAAGCCGGAAGCAGCATCGCACAGCTGACCGGTCTTCCCATCCGCCGCATCCGGGTTCATGAAGCAGGTCATCGCGTCGTCCGCCGAACTGGCGGCGGTCGGGCGCTGGACCCGTCGGCTCGGAGGCCCGTTCCTTGAAAATCTCAGCGCAGGATCTCGTCGGCGTGCTCGGCATGGTGCCGACTCCTTCCACGCCGGATGCCGACCAATGGTCCTGCGAACATTCGGTCGACCTCGACCAGACCGAGTCGATGACCCGCATGGTGCTGGACGGCGGCGTGCGCATCCTGCTGACGGGCGGCAGCCTGGGCGAGGGGGCGACGCTGCTCGATCACGAGATGCGGGATTTCACCGCCTGCATCGCGGGCGTCCTCAAGGGCAACGGCTTGCTCTTCGCCGGCGCCACGACGATGAACACGCGCGAGACGATCCGGCGGGGCAGGGCGCTGGTCGCGGCCGGCGCGGACGGGCTCTTCCTCGGCCGGCCGATGTGGATGTCGCTCGATCCACAGGCGATCGTCCGCTTCTATGCCGACGTGGCCGAGGCGCTGCCCGGCGTGCCGCTGATCGTCTACGACAACCAGTTCGCCTTCAAGGCGAAGATCGACACGCCCACCTACGCCGCGCTGAGCCGCATCCCGTCCGTGATCGGCGCCAAGCATATCGGCGGCCCCGCGATCGGCGATGACCTCCGCGCGGTCGAGGGCCGGATGCGAATCCTGCCGCTGGACACGCAATGGGCGGCGCTGGCCCGCCGGTTTCCGGACGAGGCGCTCGCCTGCTGGTCCGGCAATGCGGCGGACGGGCCGGAGCCGCTGGTGGCGCTGGCATCGGCGGTTGCGGCCCGCGACTGGGCGAGGGCCGAGGCCATCACCGCTCGCATGGCCTGGGCGCAGGCGCCCATGTTCCCGGGCGGAAAGCTCGAAAATTTCGTCGACTACAACATTCCGATCGCCCACGCCCGCATCGAGGGCTCGGGCCTGGTGAAGTCAGGACCGCCGCGCCCGCCCTACATCTTTGCGCCCGAGGGGCACATGGAGGGTGGCCGCGAGACAGGCCGCCGCTGGGCGAGCTTGCGGGCGGAGTTTGCGTAGTCGCGCGGCTGTCATTCCCGGCCGGAGCGAAGCGGAGGGGAAGGGAATCCAGTCCTTGCTGCCCCAAGGATCTGGATCCCCTTCCCGGCGCTTCGCGCCGCCGGGGATGACAAATGCCTCATAAGCCCGGCTCGGCCTCCGCCGGCCAGGGACGGTCGAGGTCCTCCGGCGGGGCGGCCGCCATCAGCGCCCGCGTGTAGGCATGCTGCGGCGCGCGGAAGACCGCTTCGGTCTCGCCTTCCTCGACGACGACGCCCTCGCGCATGACCATCAGCCGGCTGCAGAGGTATCGCACCACCGCGAGGTCATGCGAGATGAACACGAGGCCGACGCCTCTCTCGGCCCGCAGGTCGAGCAGCAGGTTCAGGATCTGCGCCTGCACCGAGACGTCGAGGCCCGAGACGATCTCGTCGGCCACGATCAGCCGCGGCGTCACGCAGAGCGCGCGCGCGATGTTCACGCGCTGCTTCTGCCCGCCGGAGAGCTGCGCCGGATAGCGGTCGATCAGCTCGGGCGGCAGGCCCACCTCCTGGAGGAGCGCCTTCGCCCGTGCCCGCCGCTCATCAGCCGTGGCGACCGCGCCCTTCCGCTCCATCACCTGCGTGACCAGCCGCTCCAGCGGGCGGCGCGGGTTCAGCGCCGATTGCGGGTCCTGGAAGACCATCTGGAGCGCGCCGAGGCGGATCAGCCGCGACTCCGCGCCGGCGGCGCTGACGTCCCGTCCGTCGACGAGGATGCGGCCGCCGGTCGGCGTCTCCAGCCCCATGATCAGGCGCGCCAGCGTCGACTTGCCCGACCCCGATTCGCCGACGATCCCGACGAACTCGCCCGGCCTGACCGAGAGGCTCGCGCCGCGCACGGCGTCGACGCCCGGCCCCCGCCGGCCAAGCCAGTCGCGCCGTCCCGGATAATGTTTCGCCGCCGAATCGACCACGAGGACCGGCTCGGCGGCCGTGGGCGTCGGCTCCTCCCGCGGCGGCGCGGCGGCGGTGGCGGCGCCCGTGCTGCAGGCGGGGGCGCAGCGCACGTGATGCCCCGGAGACACTTCGCGTAAGGCAGGGGGCCGGTCCCGGCAGCCCGGATCGGCGGTCGGGCAGCGCGGCGCGAAGCGGCAGCCCCCGAGCCGGCCCAGCGCCTCGAGCCCCGGCATCTGGTCCGGCAGCGTCGTCAGCCGCGCGGGCGTGCCGGCGAGCGGCGGATTGGCCGCCTGCAGCGCCCGCGTGTAGGGATGCAATGGCGTCCTCGACACGATCCGCGCCCGGCCGCGCTCGACGATCTCGCCGGCGTAGAGCACCGCGATCTCGTCGCAGACATGGGCGGCGAGCCTCAGGTCATGCGTGATGAAGAGGAGCGCGGTGCCATGGTCGCGCTGCAGCCGGCGCATGATCTGCACGATCGTCGCCTGCGTCGAGACGTCGAGCGCCGTCGTCGGCTCGTCGGCGACGACGAGCGCCGGGTTCCCCGAGAAGGCCATCGCGATCAGCACGCGCTGGCACATGCCGCCCGACAGCTGGAACGGATGGCGCGCCAGAACCGAGGCGTCGAGCTTCACCTCCGCCAGGGCTTCCGCCATGCGCCGCTCGCGCAGGTCCTTCGGCACGCCGAGCCGCTCCAGATGCTCGCCGAACTGGTCGCGCACCGTCAGCAGCGGATTGAGCGCGGTCAGCGGCTCCTGCGGGATGAAGGCGATCCGGTCGCCCAGCAGGGCGCGCAGCGATGAGTCGGGCAGGGCGAGGAGATCCGTCTCGGTCCCGTCCGCCTGCCGGAAGGCCAGGCTGCCCGCCGCCACGGCGAAGCCCTGCGGCAGCGCCCGCGCCAGCACGCGCCCGATCATGCTCTTGCCCGCGCCGGACTCGCCGACGAGGCCGAGCACCTTGCCGGGCGTGATGGCGAAATCGATGTCCCTGAGGACATCCACCGCGCCGCCGCCGAAGCGCGCGCGGATCGTCAGGCCGCGGGCGGCGAGCGTCATCGCGCCGCCTCCGTGCGCGTCAGCACGAGCCGCGCGTCGAGAGCGCGGCGGAGGCCGTCGCCCAGGAGATTGAAGCCGAGCACCGTGAGGAAGATCGCCAGCACGGGCAGCACCACGCCCCAGGGCGCCTGGTGCATGGTTTGGCGCGCGTCGGCGATCATCACGCCCCAGGCCGGCACGTCGGGCTCCACCGACAGGCCGACGAAGGACATGATAGCCTCGACGATGACCGCGATCCCCATCTCGATGGAGGCGAGCGTGATCACGAGCGGCAGCACCGCGGGCAGGAGCTCCTTCAGCATGATCTGGCCATGGCCGAAGCCCGCGAGCCGCGCCGCGGCGATGTAGTCCCTGAGCATCACGACGATGGCCTCGGAGCGGATCACGCGGCAGAAGCGCGTCCAGTCGATCAGCACGATCGCGAGGATCACCTTGTTCACGCCCGCGCCGAGGCCGACGAGCAGGATCAGCGCCAGCACGACGGGCGGGAAGGCCATCCAGACATCGACGGCGCGGCTGATCAGCCAGTCGATCCAGCCGCCGAAATAGGCCGCGACGATGGCGAGCGCGGTGCCGAGCAGGGTCGCGCCCGTGGCGGCGACGACGGCGACATAGAGGGCGATCCGGGCGCCGTAGAGCAGCCGCGACAGGATGCAGCGGCCGAGCGTGTCGGTGCCGAAGGGAAAGCGCGGATCGCCGCCCGCGGACCAGGCGGGCGGCAGCAGCGTCGCGAGCAGATCCTGCTCCTGCGGGTCATGCGGCGCGATCAGGGGCGCGAGGATGGCGAGGGAGGCGATCGCCAGGATCAGCAGGCCGCCGACGACGACGCGCGGGCTCGCGAGGCAGCGCCGCCAGGCGGCGCGCGCGCGGGGGGACAGGCGCATCATGTCGTGGCGAGCCTGAGCCGCGGATTGACCGCGAGATAGGCGACATCGACCAGCGCGTTGATGCCGAGCACCAGCACGCAATAGACGAGCGCCACCGCCTGGATCACCGGCAGGTCATGGTTGCGCACCGCATCCACCATCAGCGCGCCGAGCCCCGGATAGGCGAAGATCATCTCGACCAGCACGGTGCCGCCGAACATGAATCCGCCCTGCACGCCGATCAGGCTGATGGTCGGCAGCGCGGCGTTGGGCAGCGCGTGGCGCAGCAGGATGCGGCGGTCCGACAGGCCGCGGAGCCGCGCCTGCGCCACGTAATCGTCCTGGAAGGTCTCGAACAGCGACGAGCGCAGCACCCGCATCACCAGCGGCGCGAGCCCGATCGCCAGCGCCAGCGCCGGCAGGACCAAATGGACGAGGGCGCTCCTGAGCGCCTCGAATCGGCCGCTGATCAGCGCGTCCACCAGCAGGAAGCCCGTGGTTGGCGGCGGCAGCGGGATGCCCGGCCCCAGCCTGCCGATGAAGGGCAGGAGCTTCAGGCTGACGCCCGCGAAGAGGATGAGCAGGATCGCCCAGAGGAATTCCGGGATCGCCATCATCACCGTGCTCGCGCCGTCGAGCGCCTGCTCGGCCGGGCGGCCGCGCAGCGCGAACATGGCGAGGCCGCCGCCGACGCCGAAGAGGATGCCGAGCGCCATCCCGGCCGCCAGCAGCTCGATCGTCGCCGGCAGCGCGACCGACACCAGCTCCGCCACGGGCCGGCGGAAGAAGATCGATCCGCCAAAATCGCCCTGCACGAGCTTGCCGAGCCAGAGCCCATACTGGACCACGAGCGGCCGGTCGAAGCCGAAGGCCTCCCTCAGCTTCGCGTAATCCTCAGCCGATGCGCCGGGCGGCAGCGACATCGCCACGGGATCCGCGGGCAAAAGCCTCAGGATCAGGAACACCACCGCCGAGACGCAGAGCAGCATCGGGATGGCGAGCAGGGTCCGCCGGAGCAGGAGCTGGAGGGCGACGAAGATCATCGCCGCCCTTGGGCTGCCAGGGTCGAGGTCGTCGTGCCCTGGCACGAATCTCCCTCATCCTGAGGAGGCCGCGCAGCGGCCGTCTCGAAGGACGCACCACGGTCCTGCGTGCTTCGGGACGGCGCGTGCCGCGCCTCCTCAGCATGAGGATCGTGGAGGAGGGCGCTCACGACTTGAACGACCACGTGTGCGGCAGCACCCAGCCGTTGTCGAACTTCACCACCTGCACCTCGTTGCGGTGGACGATGGTCTTCACGGTCTGCAGCAGCGGGATGGTGAAGCCGCGCTCCGCCGCGAAGCGATGGGCGTCGCGGAAGCCGGCCATGCGCTTGGCTTCGTCCGTCTCCGTCAGCAGCGGCTGGATCCGCTGGCCGAGTTCGTCAGACTTGAAGGCCGAGAAGATCGACTTCGGATCGAGGAGGTAGCCGCCGTACATCTCGGGGTCGCCGACCGCGTTGCCCCAGGAGAAGAGCGTCGCTTCCGGCAGCGTGCCGGCGCGCAGCCGCTCCTGGTAGACGGAGAGCTCGATCGGCTCGAGCTCCGCCGCGATGCCGACGCGCCGCCACATCTGCACGATGGCCCGCGCCAGCTCGTAGTCGTTCGGGAAGGCGCCGTTCGGCGAGGAGAACTTGATGGCGAGCGGCTTGTCCGGCCCGTGGCCCATCTCGCGCAGGAGCGCCTGAGCCCGCTCGACGCTGAAGGGGAACTCGTAATCCGCCGGATAGCCGGGCGTGCCCTTGGCGGCCGGCACCGAGATCGGCGTGGCCGCGCCGCCGAACAGCGCCCGGCTGATCGCCGCCTTGTCGATCGCATGATGCGCCGCGAGCCGCGCGCGGTCGTCGGCGAAGCCGCCGTTCTTCGTGATCTGCAGCAGCATGATGTCGGCGATCGGGTCGAGCCGCGCCGTGACGCCGGGCTGCCCGCCGAGGCGCTGCGCCTCGCGGATCGGCACGTCGACCGCGACGTCGGCGCGCCGGCTCTCGAAGGCCGCGACGCGCGCGGTCGGATCGCGCACCAGCTCGATCGTCACGCGCGGAATGGCCGGCTTCCCGTCCCAGTAGCGCTCGTTCGCCTCCAGCACGATGCGCGCGCCCTGCTGGTACTCGACGAGACGATAGGGGCCGCTGCCGACGGGCTTGGCAGCGAATTCGGCGAGGCCGACGCGCTCCACATAGGCCTTCGGCACCACGAAGCTCGCGAGGAAGGCGAGCCACGGCACGGCGGACGCCATCGGCTCGGTGAATTTCATCACCGCGCGGGTCGGGCTCGGCGTCTCGATGTCGGCCACCTTGCGCCAGATGAAGGCCGTGTCGAGCCGCCGCCCGCCCTCAGGCACCGGCAGCTTGCCGCGCTCCAGGAAGGAAAAGCGGATGTCCGCCGAGGTCAGCGGCGAGCCGTCGTGGAACACGACGTCGGAGCGCAGGTCGAGCACGAGCGTGGTCGGGTTCTCGAACGTCCATTTCGTGACGATCGCCGGCTTGATGGCGAGATCCGGGCTCTGCCCGAGCGGCTGGTCGAAGACGAGCTTGTAGAGCGACTGCACCGCCGCGAGCGTGCGGGCGTTAGGGTCCCAGGTGGGGACGTCGGTCGGGAAGGCGAGCGTGAGCTGGCCCCGCTGCGCGGCCTGCGCCAGCGCTTCCGCCGGAACGCCGAGCCCGGCGAGGGCCGCTGCGCCGGCCCCAAACTTCATGATGCTGCGTCGATCGAAGGTGGTCATGCCGGTTCTCCTCCCAGAGTCCAGTTGAATAGGGTCATTGGCGTCGGTCCGTCGGTGCACCGAGCGCCTCTGCAAGTTTCGCGCCCGTGTCGTCGGCGGCGGCGAGCTTGCGCAACCGCGAGAGCTCCTGCGCGCCCGTGGCGCCGGTGAGCGTCGGCAGGACGGCGACGATCGCCGCATAATTGGCGGATCCGCGCGCATGCGTGTCGCCGTAGCCCTTCACGAGGCCGCGCAATTCGGCGACCTCGGCGGCGAGCGCGAGTCCGCGCGGCATGGTCTCGCGCACCGTCGCGAGCCAGGCATCCAGTGAGCGCTGCTCGTTTTGCCAGCGCAGCGTGGAGCGTCGCCAGGGCTTCTGCGCGGCGACGGCGTAGAGCATCAGGAAGCCGCGGATGGAGCTCGTCTCGACCGTGCGGCCGGAGTCCGTCAGGCGTTCCACGAGGCGACGGAAGGGCCCCGGCCGCAGCATGCGCTGGCCGAGCCAGGCCGGCACGGTCTCGGCCACCTCCTGCAGGCGCGGCGAGAGATACTCGCGGATTTCCAGGATCTGGCCGTCCTTGACGCCGACCTCTTCCGCGACCCGCTCGAAGCGGGTGCGCCGGATCTTGAGCTCCGCCACGCGGATCGCATCCTCGAAGGCCATGGCGAGGGCGAGATTGCGCGCCGTCGCCTCCAGCACCGCGCCGGTGCCGCCGTGGCTGCGCTCCGCCTCGGCGATCGGCTTGAGCCTGTCGACATAGAGCCGGGCATAGGCCTCGTCCTGATGGTCGAGGCAGCGGTCGATGCCGGTCTGGATCACGGCCATCGCGTCGGGCCCGAAGAGCGTTGCCGCCTCCCTGACGAGAGCCGCCGCGCCGCCCGGCGCTGCCGTTGTGGATGGTGTAGCCGCTTCAGGCAGGGCAGGCTCGGGCTCGCCCATGGCGCGGGCGAAGGCGGCCGCGAAGGCGCGCTTCGAGGCCGCGACGCCGATGCCGCCGTGCTCGATCGTCCGCTCGAAGGCCTCGCGCGGGAAGGGCAGGGCGCCTGATGCGGCCAGCGCCCCGAAGAGCGCGGCGGAAATGACGCTGCCCGACCGCTCCGCCACCCGCTGCATGTCGAAGGCGACGAGCTTGTGCGAGGCTGCGCGGGCTGCCTCGAGCAGCGCCTTCTCGTCGACGCGGCCATCGGCCATGGCGATCTTCTCGGTCATCGCGAAGACGCGATGCGTCGAGGCGACGAGCGTGGTGCGGTCGGGCGTGACGATGCCGCGCTGGATGGCGCGGCCCGCCTCCATCAGCTCCGAACAGACGACCACGTCCACGTCGCCCGGCACCGGCATGAGGGCGAGCACCGGCTCGCGCCCACCCGCCGCGGCTTCCGGGAACATCTCGACGTAATAGATGGTCGCGCCCGTTCGCTGGGCGACGCCCGGGACCGAGGTCATCTGCGCGAGATGCCCGTTCGCCTGCCCCATCTCGACGAGCCAGTCCGCCAGCACGCCGCCGCCTTCGCCGCCCATCGCCAGGATGGCGATGCGGATCGACCGCGCCGCGGCTGGCGCCGGCGTTCGCCTGTCGAGGAGGGTGACGATCGCCATGCCTTACGCTCCCGCCGGCATGCGGCGGTCGAGCCGGCGCTGCAGGAAGCCGATGACGGCGCGGCGCATGTCGGCCTTGAAGCGGTCCCAGCGCGTCGGGTTGTTGACGATCGAGGCCTTGTAGAAGGACGGGCAGAGCTTGGCGGCGTGGGCCACCTCGCCGCAGAGCCCGCAGCCCACGCAGGAGTTGATGACCTTGGTCACGGGCTCCTTGCGCAGGGGATCGGGATGGGGCGCGACGGTGAGCGACGGGCAGCCCGAGAGCCGGATGCAGGAATGGTCGCCGGTGCAGGTGTCGGCATCGACGCCGAACCGGTCGCGCACGATCCGCTCGCCGCGCTGGATCGCCTTGTCCCTCAGCGGCTTCTCGCGCCGCTGCTTGTTGAGCATGCATTCGGACTGCGCCACGATCACCTTCGGCCCCGGCGCCTGCGTCGTCAGCGCCTCGCGCAGCGTCGCGGTCATCGCCTTGAGGTCGTAGGTGCGGGTCAAGGTCTTCACCCAGTCGACGCCGACGCCCCGCACGGCGGTCTCGATCTTGTTCTGGGTCGAGCGCCGCTCGTTCGGATGGTGCGAGGAGAGGATGTCCTGCCCGCCGGTCGCGGCCGAGTAGCCGTTGTCCACGACGATGATCACGCCGTCCGACTTGTTGAAGGCGGCGTTGCCGACCGACGAGGCGAGGCCGTTATGCCAGAAGCCGCCGTCGCCCATGATGGCGATAGGCCGCTTCGACGGCTTGTCCGGTCCCTTGACGTTGAAGGCCGAGGCGCCGGCGCCGCCGAGCCCGTAGCCCATGGTCGTCGCGCCAATGTTGAAGGGCGGCAGGATCGAGAAGAGATGGCAGCCGATGTCGCAGGAGACATGGTGCTGGCCGAGCTCCCGCTCCACGAGCTTCATCGCCGTGAAGATCGGTCGCTCCGGGCAACCCGTGCAGAAGGAGGGCGGCCGCCCATGCACGTTGCCGTCGAGCGCGGCCTGCGCCGCCTTCAGGCGGTTGTCGCCGGGCGGCGAGCCCGACGCCCCGGCCAGCGCCGGATGATAGGCGCGCACGAACCGGCCGAAGCCCTCCTTCATCACCTGCCCGGTATATTCGCCGGCCATCGGCAGCATGTCCTTGCCATGCACCTTCGTCTGGATGTCGGCGCGCCTGAGGATCGTGTTGACGGCCTGCTCGATATATTCGGGCTGGCCTTCCTCCACGATGAGGATCGCCCGCTTGCCCTCGGCGAAGCGGATGAACTCGGCATCGACGAGCGGATAGGTGACGTTGAGCACGTAGAGCGGCACGCGGGACGTGCCGAACGCATCCGCGAGGCCCATCAACTCCAGTGCCCGGAGCGCCGTGTTGTACATGCCGCCCTGCATGACGATGCCGACGTCGGAAAGATCGCCATCGAAGAGCTCGTTCAGCCCCTTCTCCTGGATGAACCGGACGGCCGCCGGCCAGCGCTTCTCGATCTTCTCCTTCTCGTGCAGGTAGCTCGCGGGCGGCAGCACGATGCGGTTCACGTCGCGCTTCGGGTTCTCGAGCGCGTCCTTCAGCGTGAAGGAGGGCCGCACGTTGTCCTTCGTGGCGAAGCGGCCCGTGACATGGCAGGTGCGGATCCTCACCTGCAGCATCACCGGCGTGTTGCTGGCCTCCGACAGCTCGAAGCCGCGCTCCACCATCTCGACGATCTTCGGCAGGTTGGGGCGCGGGTCGAGCAGCCAGATCTGGCTCTTCATCGCGAAGGCGTGGCTGCGCTCCTGCATGATCGAGGAGCCTTCGCCGTAATCCTCGCCGACGATGATCATGGCTCCGCCCGTGACGCCGCCGGAGGCGAGGTTCGCCAGCGCATCGGAGGCCACGTTCGTCCCGACCGTCGATTTGAAGGTGACGGCGCCGCGCAGGGGATAGTTGACCGACGCCGCCAGCATCGCCGCCGCCGTCGCCTCGCTGGCGCTCGACTCGAAATGGCAGCCGAGCTCCAGCATGATGTCCTCGGCGTCGGCGAGCACATCCATCAGATGCGAAATCGGAGCGCCCTGGTAGCCGCCCACATAGGAGACGCCGCATTGCAGCAGCGCCTTGGTGATCGCCAGGATGCCCTCGCCACGGAACTCGTCGCCCGCGCCAAGGCGCAGCGACTTCACCTCTTCCTTGAACGAACGCTCGGCCATCGGCTCAGCTCCTCCCTGTCATTCCCGGCCGGAGCGAAGCGCGGGGGAAGGGAATCCAGAAAAAGCGTGCCGCGAGCTCTGGATCCCCTTCCCGCGCCTGCGGCGCGCCGGGGATGACAACCTCCCGGCGCGCTCCACGCCGCCGGGGATGACACTCAATCCTCGTCGTCCTGCACGAGCGCCAGCACGCGGAGCGGGCTGCCCGAGCCGCCCTCGATCTTCAGCGGGGCCGCGATCAGCACCGCCCCCGTCGGCGGCAGCTGGTCGAGGTTGCAGAGGCTCGCGAGGCCGAACTTGTTGGCGCCATGCATCAGCGCATGGGCCGGGAAGGCCGGCTCGAAGGAGAAGGCCTGTCCCGCGTCCGTGCCCACCGCCTCGACGCCCCAGCCGTTCACGTCGCGCTCCTCCACGAGGAAGCGCACGGCGTCGGCGTTGGGGCCGGGAACATGCGGGCCGTCCTCCTTCATGTTGAGGAAGCGGGCGGGATCCGTCCGCTTCGACCAGTCGGAGCGCATCAGCACCCACGATCCCTTGGGGATCTCGCCGTGCTTCTTCTCCCAGGCCATAATGTGCTTGGGCGTCAGCAGGAATTTCTCGTCCTTCGCGCATTCCTTCGAGACGTCGATGACGCAGGCCGGGGCGACGAAGCGCTGCGGGTCGGCCGTGTCGGTCGCGCCGTCGGCGAGGTCCTTGCCCGAGATCCAGTGGACCGGCGCGTCGAAATGCGTACCGGTATGCTCGCCGCAGGCGATGTTGTTCCAGTACCAGGCCGGCCCCTTGTCGTCGTAGCGCGAGATCAGCTCGGACGAGAACGGCCGCGTCGGCGCGAAGGGCGGCGGCAACTGGATCACCGGCGTCGATGGCGTGAGCTTCTGCGTGAGGTCGACGACCCGGATCTTCCGCTTGGCGATCGCCTTCGCCAGCTTCGTCAACGTATCCTTGGCCATGTCGCGCCTCCCTCTCGTGACTGTTCAATCGAAATCATCGCGCCGCCGCCACCGCCTCGTCCAGCACGCGGCCCGGATTGAGGATGCCGGCGGGATCGAGCGCCGTCTTGAGCGTGCGCATCAGCGCCAGCTCCGGCGCGCTGCGGCTGAGCGCCAGATAGGGCCGCTTGAGCCGGCCGACACCATGCTCGGCCGAGATCGACCCGCCGAAAGCCGCGACATGGGCGTAGACCACATCCTCGACATCATGCTTGAGCGCGGCATCGATGCCCTCCCGCGTCGCGATCAGATGCAGGTTGGAATCGGCGATATGGCCGAAATAGACCTGCACGAGGCCGGGAAAGCGCTCCGTCAGGTCAGCCCGCATCGTCTCGACCGCCTCGGCCATGCGGCCGATGGGGATCGCGATGTCGAAGCCAACGACCGGCGGCAGGATGCGGCGGTATTCGTACGGGCTCTCGCGATAGGCCCAGAAGCGCGCGCGGTCCTGGCCGGACTGCGCGATCAGCGCGTCGGTGGCGCGTCCGGCCTCGATCTCGCCGGCGAGGAACTGCTCCAGCGCCTCGCGTCCCGCAGCGCCGCCGTCGCCCGGCGTCTCGATCAGGAGGAGCAGCGGCTGAGCCCTGCCGAAAGGCTGGGCGAGGCCGAGCTTCTCGACCGCGACCGCGACGAAATCCGACCACATCGCCTCGAAGACGACGAGCCCGCGCGGCAGGGCCCGTTCGGCGGCGCGCAGCAGCGCCACCGCGTCGGCGACGGATGCCACCGCGACCAGCGCCGTCTCGATGCCCGCCGGCTTCGGATGCAGGCCGATGACCACGCGTGTGACCACGCCGAGCGTGCCCTCGGAACCGATGAAGAGCTGCGTCCAGTCGTAGCCCGCGTTGTTCTTCATCATCTTGTTGAGCGAGCGGAGCACCGTGCCGTCGGCGAGCACGACTTCCAGTCCCAGCACGCTCCGCCGCGTCATGCCGTAGCGCAGCACCTGGTTGCCGCCGGCGTTCGTGGCGACATTGCCGCCGATGCTGCAGGAGCCGCGCGCGCCAAGATCGATCCCGCAGAGAAAGCCGGCCTCGTCGGCCGCATCCTGGATCGCCTTGAGCGGCGTTCCGGCCAGCGCGGTCAATGTGCCGGCCTCGCGATCGAGCTCCTCGACGCCGCTCATCCGCTCCAGCGAGAGCGCGACCTCGCCCTCGGCCGGATGCGCGCCGCCGGCCAGCCCCGTGAGACCGCCCTGCGGGCCGATGGGCTGCCGGTGCGCGTGGCAGATGCGCAGCGCCGCGGACACATCCTCCGTGCTGCGCGGCAGCAGCAGCGCCAGCGGCGACGTCGGCGCGCCTCCGGCCGCATCCTGGCGGTTGCGCGCGGGGATGGCGTCGCCCGTCAGGACGATCTCCGGCCCGAGCTCCTGGAGCAGCGCGGCAAGGACATCCGTCATGTCGCGCTCTCCGCGGGCCGCGCCTCGAAGCGGCAGATGGCGCCCCCCATCGACGCGCAGTCGGTTTCGCGCGCCGCCGTCGGCCGCTCGAACAGGAGCGTCGAGACTGCTTGCACCATGCCGGTGATCGCGGCGCAGACCGGCGTGGGGGAGGGGCCGAAACCCTGGGCGAACGGGCTGTTGCTGACCTCAAGCCTCAGCACGTCGCCCTCGCGCGTGAAGCGCCAGCGGCCCCAGCCCAGTTCGGGAGCGGAGTCCGCGATTACGCCGAGCAGCGCCTCGCCCGTGCCGCCCATCGCGCGATAGGCGCGGGCAGAGTCGCTCCCCTGCTCGAAGACCGACTCCTGCAGCGCCGCGAGCGCCATGGCGCGCTCCGCCTCGGGCAGGCGGCGGAAGATGCCCATGAGCGCCTCGGGTCGCAGAAGCATGTAGCGCCGCGTCTGGTCGAACCAGGCGCCGGCCCCGGCATCGAGCGTCAGGCGGTCGCGGAAGCCGGCCATGGCGTCAGCTCCCGATCCGCTGCGGCGAAGGCACGGAGGAGATCTCCTGCGCGACGATCGGCTTCGCCGCGAAGCCGCTGCTCGCCTGGTTGAAGCCGCGCGCCAGCACGTCCATGTCGTTCGCCGTCACCACCATGCGGTATCCCTGGCTCCGCCGCATCTTGGCCACCTCCAGCGAGGGCGTGAAGATGCCGCAGGGCGTCCAGGCTTTCTGGCAGGCGCGATGCACGTCCGCGCAGGCGACGGAATGATCGTGATGCATCGACGGGAACGTGCCGATCGACAGCGACAGGTCGCCGGTGCCGATGAACACCATGTCGACGCCTTCCGTCGCCGCGATGGCCTCGGCGTTCGCGACGCCCTTCTCCGTCTCGATCATGACGATGACGACGATCTTGTGGGCGCCCTCGACGTAGGAGACGAAATCGCCGAGCGGCCGCACGCCGCCGCCGGAGCGGATACCGTCCGGCGGGTACTTGGCCGCGGCGACGGCCTTGCGCGCCTGCTTCGCGGTCTCGACCAGCGGCACGATGACGCCTTCCGCGCCGGCGTCGAGCGCCATGCCGATGGAGAAGGGCGTGTTTTCGGCGGTGCGCACCAGCACGGGGATCTCCGGCGGCACGAGGCCGATCGCTGCTTCCAGTTCGCGCCGCTCCCACAGCCCGTGCTGCAGGTCGATGACGATGGCGTCGGGACGCGAGCGGGCGACGACCTCGACGATGGCCGCCGAGCCCATCGCGAGCCAGGCGACGCCAAGGCAGCGTCCGGAGTCGATGCGGTTGCGGAGATTGGCGCGCGCGGGATCGAACATGCTCAGCCTCCCACCGCGCCGTAGCGTCCGTCGTGATAGATCAGCGCCGGCGCGGGAACGTCGGGCAGGCGCACGTCGTGGATTGCGCCGATCACCACGTGATGCGTGGCGAAGTCATGCAGTTCGGCCACCACGCACTCGAAGGCGGCGTTGACGCCGGCCAGGAGCGGCACCTCGTTCTCGGACCTGTACCAGCCGCCGAAGGCGAAGCGCGCGACGCCCTTCGCCACGCGCTGGCCGCCGAAGGCTTCCGCCACCTCCTGCTGACCCGCCGCGAGGAGATTGACCGAGAAATGCGCTCCGGCGGAAAGCGCCGCCGCGATCTGCGCGCCGCGGTTGACGCAGACCAGCAGGGACGGGGGATCGGCCGAAAGAGAGGTCACGCTGGTGGCGGTGAGGCCGATCGGCGCGCCATCGGCGCCGTTCGCGGCAATGACGCAGACCGCGCCGGGCAGGGCGCGCATGCCCCGCCGGAAGGCGATGGCCGAGGCGCGTGGCGAGGAGCGGGTCACGGCGGCACTCATGCGAGCCGCAATCCCGCCTGCTTCATCAGCGGCAGGACCCGGTCGCAGAAGAAGGGCAGCTCGTAGGTGTAGTTCACGAAGGTCAGCGCCGCGCCGGCGTAGCCCTGCTCGGAAATGGCCGCGAGCGTCTCGACGATGCGCTCCGGCGTCCCGATCAGGGGGAATGAGCCCGCACCGCCCGCGAAGCGCTTGCGGTACATGTCGAAGGCGGACTTGTCGTGGGAGTTCGCGAACTCCTTCTTCGACGCCATGTGGTAGTCGACGGCGGCATGGTCCGCCTCGGCCACGGCGTAGCGGTGATAGTAATCCTCCGCCTCGGCCTGCGACTCGCGGCAGACCACGTGGCAGACGGTGTAGATGCCGACCTCGCGGCCGACGGCGCCGGCGCGCTCGCGGATGTCGAGCACGTGCTTCTTGCCGTCCTCGAGCTCCGCGAAGGTCGAGAAGAGGTAATCGCAATGTTTCGCCGCGAAATTGCGCCCGGGCGGACCGAAAGCCGCGTTCATCGTGACGGGGCGGGGCGCCTGGATGCTGGCGGGTCGACTGACGACGCCCTTCAGCTGGTAGTATTTGCCCGCGAAGTCGAAGGGCTGCGCCGTGCCGTAGCAGCGGTCGATCACGTCGATCCACTCGCCGGCCTGGCCATAGGCGTCGTCGCCGAGCTTGACGCCGAACATGGCGAACTCGTCCGGATTCCAGCCGCACACGATGTTGAGCCCGGCCCGGCCGCCCGAGATGTGGTCCACCGAGGCAAGCGCCTTCGCGGCGTAGACAGGATGGACGATCGGTACATGCACCGTCATGAACAGGCCGATGCGCTCAGTGGCGCTGGCGAGGCCGGCCGCCCAGGTGAAGGTCTCGAACGAATGCTCGCGCACGCGGTTCTTGCCGCCGAAGCCGCGCCAGCGGGCGATCGGCAGCATGAATTCGAGGCCCGCCCTGTCGGCGATGCGGGCGGCCGTCAGATTGTCGTCCCAGCGCGCGCGCCAGCGCTCCGGCACGTCGGTGATGGCGAGCCCGCCATCGGCGTTGCTCGAAAAGACGCCGAGCTTGAAGCGGTTCGGCCCCTTCATCGGATTCGCCTTGACGCTCATGCTGCTGCCCCTCTCGACACGGCCGCGTCGCTCTCGATCTCCGCCTTGCGGACGGCGAAGAAGGCCTGTTCCGCCGCGGCCATGAATTCGGCCATGTGGGCGCGCGCCGCCTCGGCGTCGCGGGCGCAGAAGGCGCTGTAGAGACCCTCGAGCCCCTGGCTGACGATGCTGCGCGTCTTTGGATCGGCGAGCGTGCCGAGCCGGACCGTCTGCACATGGTCGACGAAGCGCGCAATCGTGTCCGCCAGGCGGCGGTTGCGGACGGCATCGAGCCATGCGGCGCGGAACGCGATATTGGCGAGGATCAGCCGCTCGACGTCGTTGCCCGCGATGGCGGCGCGCGCCTCGGCGATGGCGGCGGTGAGCCTCGCCTCGCCGGCCGCCGTCAGGTCCCGCGCCGCGTTGGCGGCCGCGCGCGGCTCGAGCAGGCGGCGCACCTCGAAGATCTCGCGGATGTCCTCGAGGCTGAGCCGCGGCGTGACGAAGCCGCGGCTGGTGCCGACGAGATAGCCCTCGTTCGCAAGGCGCAGCAGGGCTTCCCGCGCCGGCATCCGCGACGTGCCGTATTCCGCCGCCAGCTCCAGGTCGACGAGCCGGTCGTCAGGTGAGATCGCTCCACGTTGCAGCCTCTGCCGCAGGTCGAGATAGATCCGGTCGCTGAGGCTGTCGCGCCGCGTGAGCCGCCGGCCCGGCTCCTCGGCCGGTCCGGTCTGTGGCTCATCGTGCGAACGCATACAGAATACGGTATTCCGTAGCCGGCCATTGTCAAGGCGCAAGCGGCCGGACGTTCAGTGCAGCTCGCGCTCCGCAAGCCGCCCAAGCAGGCCGACGCAACGCTCCAGTTCGGAAGCGAGGATGAACTCGTCGGGCTGGTGCGCCTGCGCGATGTCGCCCGGCCCGCAAACCACCGCCGGCACGCCCGCCTTCTGGAAGATTCCCGCCTCCGTGCCATAGGGCACCTTCAGCCGCGTCGGGTCATCCGACACCATGACGAGCGGCGCCAACCGTTCCGCCGTCTCCGGAGCCAGGGCGGGAATCCGGGCCTGCACCTCGAAGCTGATCCCCGCCGCGGAATCGACGGCTTTCATCGCCGGCTCGATCGCCTCCGCCGCATGGGCCTTCATGCGCTCCAGCACGGCGAGGTCGTCGACGCCCGGCACCACGCGCATCTCCCAGAAGAAGCGGCAGGAATCGGCCACGATGTTGCCGTGCAGGCCGCCGTTGATGACGTTGACCTGGATCGTGCTCCAGGGCGGATCGAAGCCCTCGGCTAGGGGTGCGCCGCGCATCTCGGCGCGGATGCGGTTGATGAAGGCGATCATGTCGCCGGCCGCCATCACCGCATTGACGTATCGGTCCGGCTGCGAGGAATGGCCGGGCACCCCCTTGACGTTGCACCAGCCGATGAGGCCGCCCTTGTGGCCGTCGATCAGGCGCAGGTTCGACGGCTCGCCGATGACGGCGAGGCTGGGCGCGAGGCCGGAGCGGCCGATCCATTCGGCCATGCTGCCGACGCCGGTGCAGCCGACCTCCTCGTCGTATGAGAAGGCGAGATGCAGCGGCTTCTTTAATCGCCCCGGATCCACGGTCAGCGCCGAGGCCATGGCGCAGGCGAGGAAGCCCTTCATGTCCGTCGCGCCGCGGCCGATCAGCTTGCCGCCGTCCTGGCGGAGCACGAACGGGTCGCCCGTCCAGGGCTGTCCGGTCGCGGGCACCACGTCGGTATGGCCCGAGAGCAGAAGCCCGCCCGGCTCGTCCGGCCCGATCGAGACCAAGAGGTTGGCCTTGTCGCCCTCGGCGTTGGGGAAGCGGCGCAGCCGGGGCGATAGGCCCGCGAAGGTCGCCTCGATCCAGTCGAGCAGCGCGAGGTTCGACGCGCTGCTGACGGTCGGAAAGGCGACGAGCCGGTCCAGCAGCGCGGTGGCCGAGGCGCTCACGCGAGCGCCTCGACGATGCGGTCCACGGCCTTGGCCACGACGGCGGGATCGCGGAAGATGCACATGCGGAGATAGGGCTTCGCCACGTCGCCGAAGAGATGCCCGGGCGCAAGGCCGACGCGGGCTTCCTCCAGCAGCCGCATGCAGGCGGCCGCGGAGTCAGGTTCGCCCTTGAGGCTGAAGAACGCGTACATGCCGCCGCGCGGCTTGTCCGGCAGGGCGATGCTGTTGAGCCGGCCGAGTCGGTCGTAGGCGATGTCCATGCCGGAGCGGATGCGCCCGCGGATCTCCTGCACCAGCGGCTCGCCCTGCCGCAGCGCCGCCTCGGCCCCGGCCTGCACGAAGTCGGAGATGCCCGAGTTCAGGTACTGCGTCATGGCGGCGACCTGCGGCGCGACCGATGTGGGATGGGTCAGCCAGCCGATGCGCCAACCCGTCATGGCCCAGGCCTTCGAGAAGCTGTTGACCGACATCACCCGGTCGTCATCCTCGGCGAGCTGCAGGATCGACGGCGCCACCTCGCCGTCGAAATAGAGCCGCGCATAGACCTCGTCCGAGATGATCCAGATGCCCGTCTTCCGGCTGAAATCGAGGAGCGCCTGCATCTCGTCCCGCGTCAGCGTGAAGCCGCAGGGGTTGGACGGCGTCGACAGCATGATGGCGCGGGTGCGCGCGTCGCAGGCCGCGAAGACCCGGTCGAGGTCGATTCGCCAGTCCGTGTCGAAATCGAGCGGCACGGGCCGGGGTTCGGCCGCCGCGAGATGGATGGCGCTCGCGATGTTGGGCCATTGCGGCTCGATGAACACGACGTTGCAGCCGGGGTCGACCACGAGCTGCAGCGCCATGTAGACCGCCTGCATGCCGCCCGGCGTCACCGTCGAGCGCTGCGGCGCGATCGGCTTGCCGTGGAGCCGCGTCTGGTAGTCCGACAGCGCCGCGACCAACCCCGCCGCGCCGCGCATGTCCGGCACGTAGAAGGTCTTCCCGGCATCGAGGGCCGCCTTCGCCGCGTCGCAGATGAAGGCGGGCGTCCGGATGTCGCCCTCGCCGTACCAGAGCGGAATCACGTCGGGAATCGCCTTGGCCCGCGTCGCCAGCAGCGCGATATTCTCGGTCTTGAGGTCGCGGATCTGGCCGCGCAGGCCGCCGAGCGGCTTCGGATCGTCGAGGAGATTGACGGGCATGATGGTCCTGTTTCGGCCGCCGTGCGGCGCAGCGGGCTCATCAAGCGACCGGTGGAAAAAAACTTCAAGCCTGAAATAGTTGACACCGCGGTGTCGCTGTTCCTTTCTTGCTGTGACGGCATGCCCCGGCATGGCGCAACGGAGGAAGGCTTCCCGATGGCTGGATTGATGCGGCTTTTCCTCGCGGCGCTGTTGACCTGGAGTGTGGGGGCAGGCGTCGCCTTCGCCCAGGCGATCCGGGTCGGCGTCAGTTCGCCGATCTCGTCGATCGATCCGCATTTCCAGAACTTGGTGCCGAACATCGCTGTCTCCCAGCACATGTTCGACCAGCTGCTGACCCCGAATGCCGACGGTCAGCTCACGGCCGGTCTGGCCGAGAGCCTGACGCAGATCGACGACACCACCTGGGAAGCCAAGCTCAGGCCCGGTGTCCGCTTCCACGACGGTTCGGAGCTGACGGCGGAGGATGTCGTCTGGTCGCTGGAGCGGCCGCCGACCGTGCCGCGCTCGCCCGCGCCCTTCACGATCTACACGCGCTCGATCGCCTCCATGACGATCGTCGATCCCCTGACGATCCGGTTCAAGACGAACGGCCTCTACCCGACCCTGCCGCTCGACGTGGCCCAGATCTTCATCATGTCGAAGCGCGCGGCGCAGAACGTGTCGACCGAGGACCTGAACCGTGGCGTGGGGGCCGTCGGAACCGGTCCCTACCGCTTCGTCCGCTATGCGGCGGAGGATCGCGTCGAACTGGAGCGTTTCGCCGACCATTGGCGCGGCCGTCCCGCCTGGGAGCGCGTGACGATCCGCTTCATGTCCAACGACGCCACGCGGCTGGCCGCCTTGCTCGCCGGCGACGTCGACGCCGTGGATCAGATCGGCACCAGCGACATCGCGAACGTCCGCGCCAACCAGAGCCTGGTGTTCACCCAGAAGCCGTCCTTCCGCATCATCTACTTCTTCGTGGATCAGGGGCGGGAGCAGACGCCGCACGTCACGGCCAAGGACGGCTCGCCGCTGCCGCGCAATCCGCTGCAGGACGTGCGGGTGCGTCGCGCCATATCGATGGCGATCGGGCGCGAGGTGATCCGCGACCGCCTGATGGAGGGCGCCAGCCTGCCGACGAGCCAGTTCATCCTGCCGCTGATCTACGATGGCGACGACATCCCGCAGACGCCCTTCGACGCGGCCGGCGCGCGGCGCCTCCTTGCCGAGGCAGGCTGGCCGGATGGCTTCCGCATGACCATCCACGGGCCCAACAACCGTTTCGTCAACGACACCAAGATCGTCGAGGCCGTCGCGCAGATGCTGACGCGCATCGGCATCCAGGCCTCCGTCGATACCATGCCGATGGGCGCCTACGCCGGTCGCGGGGCGCGCGGCGAGTTCTCCTTCGGCCTGATCGGCTGGGGCGCGCAGACGGGCGACATTTCGACCACGCTCCGGTCGATCATCGCCTGCGAGAACCGGGACCGCGGCCTGGGACCGTTCAACTGGAGCCGCTATTGCAACCAGAAGGTCGATGAGCTGACGGCGCAGGCGCTCGCCACGCCCGACGCGCGCCGGCGCAACGCCATCCTCCGGGAGGCTGCGAAGCTTGCGGCATCCGAGGGCGCCATCATCCCGATCCACTTCCAGTCCTCGACCTGGGCGGCGCGGCGCAGCGTCGTCGGCGCAATCGAAGGCCGGGCGGACGAGCGGACGTTGGCCATCAGCTTCAAGCCCGCCGGCAACTGACGCCGACAGGTCCGACGCCGGCATGACCCGCGCCGCGAGCATCGCGCGAGCGACCGCGTCCCTCGACGAGGGCTCCTTCGCGGCCGGCCTGGCCCGGCGCGTGGCCATGCCGACGGCGAGCCGGCTCGCCGCGCATGTCCCGGACCTCTTCGCCTATGTCGAGGAGGAGCTGATCCCGCTGTTCAAGCGGCTCGGCTTCAGCACGAAGCTCTGGCGGCATCCTGACGCGCCGGGGCCCTTCCTGCTCGCGGAGCGCATCGAGGATCCGCGCTTCGTGACGATCCTGCAATATGGCCATGGCGACGTCGTCGCCGGCCTCGACGCGCAATGGAGCGATGGCCTCGCGCCGTTCAGCCTGACGGAGCGCGACGGCCGCTGGTATGGAAGGGGCACCGCCGACAACAAGGGCCAGCATTCGGTCAATCTCGCTGCGCTGGAGGCCGTCCTGGCGGTGCGGGGCGCGCTCGGCTTCAATTGCAGGTACCTGATCGAGATGGGCGAGGAATCGGGATCGCCCGGCCTCGAGGCCATTTGCGCGGAGCATGCGGCTGAGCTCGCCGCCGACGTCTTCATCGGCTCCGACGGACCGCGGCTCGCGCTCGACCGGCCGACGATCTTCCTCGGCGCCCGCGGCGGCATCTCCTTCGAAGTCTCGATCGAGGCGCGCAAGGATTTCCAGCATTCCGGCAACTGGGGCGGCATCCTGGCGAACCCGGGCATCGAGCTCTGTCACGCGATCGCGGCCCTCGTGGATCGGCGCGGCCGCATCCTCGTCCCCGCACTGACGCCCGGCGTGATCCCCGACAGCGTCCGGGCGGCGCTGAGATCCTGCCGCATCGCGCCTGAACCGAACGACCCACCGGTCGATTCCTGGTGGGGCGAGCCGGGCCTCACGACGGAGGAGAAGGTCTTCGCCTGGAGCTCCTTCGAGGTGATGGAATTCGAATGCGGCAACCTCGCTCAGCCGCTTTATGCCATTCCGCCGCGGGCGCGCGCGCGGCTGCAGCTGCGCTTTCCCGTCGGCGTCGATCCCGATGCCGTGGTGCCCGCCGTCAGGGCGGCGCTCGCCGAGGCGGGTTTCGACCGCGTGCAGGTCCGGGACCCGCAGGACCTCGTGTTTCGGGCAAGCCGGCTCGACCCCGACAGCCCCTGGGTCCGCCGGGTCGCGGCCTCGATCGAAGCCACGATGGGAGCGCCGCCGGCGATCCTGCCGAACCTCAGCGGCTCGCTGCCCAACAACATCTTCTGCGATGGCCTGGGCCTGCCGACGATTTGGATTCCGCATTCCTATCCCGGATGCCTGCAGCATGCGCCCGACGAACATCTCCCGATCAGCATCGCGCGCGAGGGCCTGGCGCTGATGGCGGGCCTCTACTGGGATCTCGGGCTCGAATTGAGGGACGGAAGCGGCCTCTAGCGCGCTTTCGGGTTCGTCCCACGGCAATCGCGGCAGTCGTCAGGAGGTGGACGAGACTCCACCCCTGATCGTGACTTTCTGCGAACGCGAGACGCGATCGCCGCTGCCGAAGAAGGCGAACATCAGCACGAGGATGCCGACGCCCATCAGCAGCATCAGTTCGGCGATCCGCGCCGCGTTGAGCGCGATGCGCAGATCGGCGGGGTTCGTCTCCATGTAGATGATCGAGACGGTCGTGCCCGCCGCCATCGCCGGCGACAGCCTGTTGCTCGCGCTCACCGTCGCCTCCTCCTCGCGGACCTTGCCGTTGGCGAGCGTGAAGCGCAGGCGCGCGACCGTGTCGCGCACCACGCGCACCTGGCGGCCGGCATTGGCCTTCGCGGCGGCCTCCGCCGCCTCGCACGACATCGGGTCGCGGCGCAGGTCCGATTCGTTGCTCAGCTGGTATTCGAGCTGGCAGACCGTGCGCTGCGACACGAGGCTCGCCTCGGTGCGTTGGCCGTTCAGGCTGTAGGCGACATGGGAGATGATATCGATCCCGCCATGGGCGAGGCAGAAGAGCCCGACCCCGCCGAAGGCCAGCCTGACGATCCAAGCGAAAACGCCGGGCGTTCTGCCCCGGCCCGATCTCGCGCTGCCCCACGCACCCATCTGGCGCTCACCCTTCTCGTTCGTTGGGGCGAAAAGACCATAATCGGCCTAAATTAGTCTCAAGCAACGGCGTTAACGAAGGATCACTGCGCTGACGCTGCGGCAAGGAGGGGGTGTCTCTGCGTCATCTCGGCGGGGCGCATGCCCCACCTCCCAAACCGCGACGGCGCCATGTCCGTCCCCGATGCATCCCGATCGGCCATCGCAGCGTTAAGGGGGGCGTTAACGGCGGACTGCGATAGGTTGGTGTCGTGCGCGTGATCGTTCTATCATGCGCCCGCACGCGACAGCTCGGACGCAGGCGGCACGAGGGGAGAGTCAATGGCGCGTCGGTATTTCGGAACGGACGGCATCCGTGGCGTGGCGAACGGCGTGATCACGCCGGAGCTCGCCCTGAAGGTCGGGCAGGCGACCGGCCTCGTCTTCCAGCGGGGCGACCACCGGCACCGCGTCGTCATCGGCAAGGACACGCGCCTGTCCGGCTATATGATCGAGACGGCGCTGACCGCGGGCTTCCTGTCCGTCGGCATGGACGTGCTGGTGCTGGGTCCCATGCCGACGCCCGCGATCGCCATGCTGACGCGCTCCATGCGCGCCGACCTCGGCGTGATGATCTCCGCCTCGCACAATCTCTTCGAGGACAACGGCATCAAGCTCTTCGGCCCCGACGGCTACAAGCTTTCGGATGAGATCGAGCGGGAGATCGAGGCGTTGCTGGCGGTCGACCTGACGTCAAGGCTCTCGAAATCCACGGACATCGGCCGCTCGAAGCGGGTGGAATCCGCCCACGCCCGCTACATCGAATTCGCCAAGCGCACCCTGCCGCGCAACATGAGCCTCGACGGCATGCGCGTCGTCATCGATTGCGCCAATGGCGCGGGCTACCGCGTGGCGCCGGAGGCGCTCTGGGAGTTGGGTGCGGAGGTCATTCCGATCGGCGTGGAGCCGGACGGCTTCAACATCAACAGGGGCGTCGGCTCCACCTCGCCGGACGCGCTCGTGCGCAAGGTGCGCGAGATGCGCGCCGACGTCGGCATCGCCCTCGACGGCGACGCGGACAGGGTGATGATCGTCGACGAGAAGGGCCAGGTCGTCGACGGCGACCAGCTGATGGCGGTCGTCGCCGAGAGCTGGCGCGACGACGGCCGGCTGGCGCAGCCCGGCATCGTCGCCACCATCATGTCCAACCTCGGGCTGGAGCGCCACCTGCGCTCGCTCGACATGAGCCTCGCCCGCACCGCCGTCGGCGACCGCTACGTGCTCGAATACATGCGCGAGCACGGCTTCAACGTGGGCGGCGAGCAATCGGGCCACATCATCCTGTCCGACTATTCGACGACCGGCGACGGCCTGATCGCAGCGCTGCAGGTGCTCGCCTGCGTGAAGAAGGAGGACCGGCCCGTCTCCGAGGTCTGCCATCGCTTCGAGCCGCTGCCGCAGATCCTCAAGAACGTACGCTACCGCAAGGGCCAGCCGCTGACCGAGGACAAGGTCGTCGCCGCCATCGAGGATGCGCGCCGCAAGCTGGGGGAGGGCGGCCGCCTCGTCATCCGCCCATCCGGCACGGAGCCCGTGATCCGCGTCATGGCGGAGGGCGACGACAAGGTGCTGGTGGAGCAGGTGGTGGACGACGTGGTCGAGGTCATCACCGCCGCGGCGGCGTAGAAGAGGGCCCGTCCTTCTCCCCTTGCGGGAGAAGGTGCCCTGCGGAGCAGGGCGGATGAGGGGCCTTGCGCAGCAAACCTTCCACGTTGCAGTTGACGCTCGCTCCGCGATACCCCTCATCCGACCCTCGCTGACGCGAGGGCCACCTTCTCCCGCAAGGGGAGAAGGGTTCGGCCCTTGTCCCACCGCGTTGACATCCCCGCCTGATCCGCCGAAGACGCTGGCCCGCATCGATCCGAGCCCGCATCGCCCTTGAGCGCCAGCTTTCTCGCCCGCAACACGAAGAAGGGCCTGATCATCCTGCATGATCTGGCCATGACCGGGCTTGCGCTGTTCGTCAGCCTGGCCCTGCGCTTCGAGGATCCGTTCCTGGCGGATCGGCTGAGCTACTGGCGCTACGCGATCCCGTTCTGCCTGTTCGCGGGCGCGGTCTATCTGTTCTTCCGGCTCTACCAGTCGAAATGGCGGTTCGCCTCGCTGCCCGATCTCGTCGCCATCGCCAAGGCGGCCAGCGTGCTGGCGCTGGCCATGCTCGTGATCGATTATGTCGTGCTCGCGCAGAACCTCTACGGCGGCTATTTCTTCGGCCGGCAGGCGATCGCCATCTATTTCGGCGTGCAGATGGCGCTGCTCGGCGGGCCGCGGCTGATCTACCGCTACTGGAAGGACTCGCGGGCCATGGCCTCGCCCAGCCGTCGCGAGGATGCGCCCTCGCTGCTGCTCGGCCGACCGATCGACGTCGAGGTGCTGCTGCGCGCCATCGAGACGGGCGCCGTCCGGAACATGAGGCCTGTCGCCATCCTGAGCCCGCGCGAGATCGACCTCGGTCAGGTGATCCGAGGCGTGAAGGTGGCCGGCGACTTCGGCGATCTCGAGGAGGAGGTCGCGGCGGCGCGGGCCAGGGGCGCGCCGATCCGCCGGATCGTGATGACGCCCGCCGCCCTCGCACCCGAGGCGGAGCCCGAGAGGGTGCTGGATCTGGCCCGCCGGCTGGGCGTGCCGGTCCTGCGCATGCAGTCGATGGAGGGGACGACTCCCGGCGTCCTGGCGCCCGTCGATATCGAGGACCTGCTGCTGAGGCCCAGCCACGATGTCGACGGCGATCTCGTCGGCCGGTTCGTGCGCGGCAAGCGCTGCGTCGTCACGGGCGGAGGCGGCTCGATCGGCGGCGAGATCTGCCGCAGGCTCAAGGCCTATGACGCGGCGGCGATCCTCGTGCTCGAGAATTCCGAGCTTGCCCTCCATTCGATCCAGGAGGACCTCGCCCGGCAGGACGGCGCGGCGGAGATTGCCGGCCATATTGTCGACATCCGCGAGAAGGAGAGGCTTGCCGCGCTGGTCAAGGCCTTCCGGCCCGACCTCGTCTTCCACGCCGCCGCGCTGAAGCACGTGCCCTATCTGGAGCAGGACTGGCCCGAGGGCGTGAAGACGAACGTCTTCGGCTCGATCAACGTCGCGGAGGCCGCCATCGGGGCGCAGGCGCAGGCGATGGTGATGATCTCGACCGACAAGGCGATCCAGCCGGTCTCGATGCTGGGCGCGACGAAGCGTTTCGCCGAGATGGCGACCGAGGCGCTCGACCGCTCCCAGGCGAAGACGCGGCTGATCTCGGTGCGCTTCGGCAACGTGCTGGGCTCCAGCGGCTCCGTGGTGCCGAAGTTCAAGGCGCAGATCGCGCATGGTGGTCCGGTGACTGTCACGCACCCGGACATGATCCGCTACTTCATGACGGTCCGCGAAGCCTGCGACCTCGTGCTCACCGCGGCCTCGCACGCGGGCTCGTCGCTGCAAACGGGGGCATCCCCCTCGGTCTATGTGCTGAAGATGGGCCAGCCCGTGAAGATCGCGGAGCTGGCGGAGCGGCTGATCCGCCTGTCCGGCCTCGAGCCCGGACGCGACATCGAGATCGCTTACACCGGCGTGCGGCCGGGCGAGCGGCTGCACGAGATCCTGTTCGGCAAGGACGAGCCCATGGTCGAGACGGGCCTGCGCGGCGTGATGGCGGCGCAGACGCACGCCGCCGGCCAGCAGGCCATCCACGAATGGCTCGAAGGCCTGCGCGACGCCGTCGCGCGCGGCGATGTGGCGCGCGCCAACACCGTGCTGACGGCGGCGATCGCCGACTATCGGCCGGGGGGAGCGGCGGTCAGCGCGCTTTCCGATCGGATGGACTCGTCCGATCGATAAGAATTCGCGCCCGATCAGCCCCGCGCCAGCAGCGCGCTGATCTCCTTGCGCGCGTCGCCCGCGAGATCCGGCCGCGACAGCGCATAGGCGACGGTCGCCTGCAGGTAGCCGATCTTGCTGCCGCAATCGTAGGTGATGCCGTCGTAGGTCATGCCATGGAACGGCTGGTTCCTCATCAGGTTGACCATGCCGTCGGTGAGCTGGATCTCGCCCCCCGCGCCGCGCTCGCCCTTTTCCAGGATCTGGAAGATCTCGGGCTGCAGGATGTAGCGGCCGGTGATGTAGCGGTTGGAGGGCGCCGTGCCCTTCGGCGGCTTCTCGACCATCTCGGTGATGCGGAAGCCCTGTTTCGAGACGGTCTCGCCCATGCCGACGATGCCGTACTGGTGGGCGAGGGCGGGATCGCATTCCTCGACCGCCACGACATTGCCGCCGGCGGCCTCGTAGACCTCCATGCATTGCGTCAGGCAGCCGGATCGGCCGATGGTGATCATGTCGGGCAGCAGCACGGCGAAGGGCTCGTCGCCGACGATGTCGCGCGCGCACCAGACGGCATGGCCGAGGCCGAGCGCCTCCTGCTGGCGGGTGAAGGAGGTGGCGCCGGCGGCGGGTCGCTGGGCGCGCAGCGCGTTCAGCGGCTCCGTCTTGCCGCGCTTCTGCAGCGTGTCCTCGAGCTCGTAGGCCATGTCGAAATGGTCCTCGATCACCTGCTTGTTGCGGCCGGTGACGAAAATGAAATGCTCGATGCCCGCCTCGCGCGCCTCGTCGACGACGACCTGCAATACGGGCTGGTCGACCAGCGTCAGCATCTCCTTCGGGATCGACTTCGTGGCCGGCAGGACGCGCGTGCCGAATCCCGCTACGGGAAAGACCGCTTTCCGGATGCGGCGCTGTTTCGATGGAGCGGACATGGAACGATCGACCTCCGGCAAGCATTTCAAGCTTGGCATTAACGGGCGGATCCTCTGCCCGTTCCCGTCTTAACGCGAGTTGAACCGAGGTCGATTAAGGCTTCGACGACAATATTCGGGCATCGGCCCGGGAGACACTTCATGACCATCCTCGTCACCGGCGGCGCAGGCTACATCGGCAGCCACATGGTCCTCGAACTGCTGGACCGCGGCGAGAATGTCGTCATCCTCGACAATCTCTCGACCGGTTTCGAATGGCTGGTGCCGGACGGCGTCAAGCTCTTCGTCGGCGAGACCGGCAACCAGAGCCTCGTCTCCGCGATCATCCGCGCCCACGACGTGCGCTCGATCATCCATTTCGCCGCGTCGATCGTGGTGCCGGATTCGGTGTCCGATCCGCTGGGCTACTACCAGAACAACACGGTCAATTCCCGGGCGCTGATCGAGGCGGCGGTGAAGGGCGGCGTCGAGAACATCATCTTCTCCTCGACCGCCGCGGTCTATGGCACGCCCGACAAGATGCCGATCGCCGAGGACGACCGGATGAACCCGGAATCACCCTATGGCATGTCGAAGCTGATGACCGAGATCATGCTGCGCCACGCCTCCGAGGCGCATGGGCTGAAGCATGTGATCCTGCGCTACTTCAACGTGGCGGGCGGCGATCCGCGCCAGCGCACGGGCCAGTCCTCCGAGCGCGCGACGCATCTGATCAAGGTGGCGGCCGAGGCGGCGACCGGCAAGCGCGACGGCATGAGCGTCTTCGGCACGGACTATCCGACCGCCGACGGCACCTGCGTCAGGGACTATATCCATGTCAGCGATCTTGCCCGGGCGCATTCCGCCGCGCTCGATCATTTGAGGGCCGGCGGCGCGAGCGGCACCTTCAACTGCGGCTACGGCCACGGCTTCTCGGTGCTCGACGTCATCGACACGGTGAAGAAGGTTTCGGGCGTCGATTTCCCCGTCCGCCTGGAGCCGCGCCGCCCCGGCGACCCGGCCGGCCTCGTGGCCGACAACAACCGCATCCGCGCGACGCTGAAGTGGCAGCCGCAGCTCGACGACCTGGCGACGATCGTCGAGCATGCGCTCGGGTGGGAGAGGAAGTTGAGAGAGCGGAACCGGTAACGGTGTCATCCCCGGCGGCCCGCAGGGCCGGGAAGGGGATCCAGACTGTGGAAGCCGGAAAAGCTGGATTCCCTTCCGCTCCGGTTCGCTCCGGCCGGGAATGACAAAAGAGGCGTTGCGCGCTGAGCCCTCCCCGCGCCGCGAGCGCCGCCTACCGCGTGAACTGCCGGTATTTCACCCGCTTCGGCTCGACGCTGTCCGCGCCCAGCCGGCGCTTCTTGTCCTCGAGATAGTCCGAGAAGCTCCCCTCGAACCATTCGACATGGCTGTCGCCCTCGAAGGCGAGGATGTGCGTCGCGATCCGGTCGAGGAACCAGCGATCGTGGCTGATGATCACGGCGCAGCCCGCATAGTCTTCCAGCGCCTCTTCCAGCGCCCGCAGCGTGTCGACGTCGAGGTCGTTCGTCGGCTCGTCGAGCAGCAGCACGTTCGCGCCCTTCTGCAGCATCTTCGCCATATGGACGCGGTTGCGCTCGCCGCCCGAGAGCATGCCGACCTTCTTCTGCTGGTCACCGCCCTTGAAGTTGAAGGCCGAGGTATAGGCGCGCGAGTTGATCTCCTTCTTGCCGAGGTAGATCACGTCGTTGCCGCCCGAGATCTCGTCCCAGACGGTGGCCTTGTCGTTGAGGCTGTCGCGGCTCTGGTCGACATAGCCGAGGCTGACGCTCTCGCCGATCTTGATCGAACCCTTGTCCGGCTTCTCGACGCCCGTGATCATCCGGAAGAGGGTGGTCTTGCCCGCGCCGTTCGGCCCGATGACGCCGACGATGCCGCCGGGCGGCAGCTTGAAGGAAAGGTCGTCGATCAGCAGCTTGTCGCCATAGGCCTTGGACAGGCCCTCGAAGTCGATGACGTTGGCGCCGAGCCGCTCCGCCACCGGAATGACGATCTGCGCGGTGCCGGGCGCCTTGTCGTTCGCCTTCGCGACGAGCTCCTCGTAGCGCTGGATGCGGGCCTTGCTCTTGGCCTGCCGAGCCTTGGGGCTGGCCGCGACCCACTCGCTCTCGCGCTCGATCGTCTTCTGCAGCGCCGCATCCTCGCGGCCCTCCTGCTCGAGGCGCTTCTGCTTCTGCTTCAGCCAGGAGCTGTAGTTGCCCTCGTACGGGATGCCCCGGCCGCGATCGAGCTCGAGGATCCAGCCCGTGACATTGTCGAGGAAGTAGCGGTCGTGCGTGACGATCAGGATCGCGCCCGGATATTCGCGGAGATGGTTCTCGAGCCAGTTCACCGTCTCGGCGTCGAGATGGTTGGTCGGCTCGTCGAGCAGCAGCAGCTCCGGCTGCTCCAGGAGCAGGCGGCACATCGCGACGCGGCGCTTCTCGCCGCCCGAGAGATTGTCGACCTTCCAGTCGTCGGGCGGGCAGCGCAGCGCGTCCATCGCCTGCTCGACCTTGCTGTCGAGGTCCCAGAGGTTCTGGCTGTCGATGACATCCTGCAGCTTGGCCGCCTTCTCGGCGTTCTCGTCGGTGTAGTCGGCCATCAGCGCGTTGTACTCGTCGAGGATCGCCTGCTGCTTGGCGACGCCGAGCATCACGTTGCCGCGCACGTCGAGCGAGGTGTCGAGCTGCGGCTCCTGCGGCAGGTAGCCGACCCGCGCGCCTTCCGCGACCCAGGCTTCGCCGTTCCACTCCTTGTCCATGCCCGCCATGATCCTGAGCAGCGTCGACTTGCCCGAGCCGTTGACGCCGAGCACGCCGATCTTGGCGTCCGGATAGAAGGAGAGGTGGATGTTGTTGAGCACCTGCTTGCCGCCCGGATAGGTCTTGGACAGGCCCTTCATGTGGTAGATGAACTGGCGGCCGTTCATGGATTCATGCTTCCGGGATGCGAGGGGAGGGGGTCGTGGCACGCGACGTAGCAATCCCCGCCCTCGGCTTCAAGGGCGGGGAGGCATCGTCCCTGTTGCGGCCCTACTGGATGCGCGGCGGCGCGGGGATCTCCAGCGGACCCAGGCCGGGAAGGCCACCCGGCGCGTCCGTCGGCCCGCCGAGGCCGGGGATGACGAGGTTGCGCAGCGCGTCGTCGACCTGCTTGGCGTCGAGCGTCGTCTGGCCCTGGCGATAATGCGTCACGACGCCCGGCACGAAATAGATGAACAGCACCATGGCCGCCTGGATCGCGATGAAGGGAACGACGCCGCGGTAGATGTTCAGCGTGTCGATGCCCTTGATCGTCGCGCCGGTGACCTTGTCGACATAATCGTTCTTCGCCGCGACGGAACGCAGGTAGAAGAGCGAGAAGCCGAAGGGCGGCGTCAGGAAGCTTGTCTGCAGGTTCATCGAGATCATCACGCCGAACCAGATCAGGTCGACGCCGAGAGCCTCCGCCGGCCCGACGAGCAGCGGGATCAGGATGAAGACGATTTCGAAGAAATCGATGAAGAAGCCGAGGAAGAAGACGACGAGGTTCACGAAGATCAGGAAGCCGACCACGCCGCCGGGAAGGCCGAGCAGCAGCTCCTTCATCCAGACATGGCCGTTCACGCCGTAGAAGGTGAGCGCGAAGACGCGCGCGCCGATCAGGATGAAGAGCACGAAGGCCGAGAGCTTCAGCGTCGATTCCGAGGCCTGGCGCACGATCGTCATCGTCATGCGGCCCTTCATCGCTGCCAGGATCAATGCTCCGGCCGCGCCCATGGCGCCGCCTTCCGTCGGTGTCGCGAGACCGATGAAGATCGTGCCGAGCACGAGGAAGACGAGCGCCAGCGGCGGCACGAGCACGATGATGACGCGCTCCGCCAGATCGGACAGGAGCTTCAGGCCCAGCCGCTGGTTGGCCCAGGCGATCCCGTAGGCCACCACGACCGCGACGGCCGCGCCCGTCACCTCGGGCGCCTGCCATTTCCGCGCCGCCGCCCAGGTTTCGCCGATCCAGAAGGCGACGGCCGCGATGGCGACGACGACGACCAGCGGCCAGACGCTGCCCTTCAGCGTGCGGGCTTCGAGGGGCAGGGGCGGGGCCATCGCCGGCCGGACGAGCGTCAGCACGAAGATGTAGAGCGCGAAGGCGGTCGCCAGCATCAAGCCGGGCACGAGCGCGCCCTGATACATGTCGCCGACGGAGCGGCCGAGCTGGTCGGCCATGACGATCAGGACCAGGCTCGGCGGAATGATCTGGGCCATCGTGCCGGAGGCGATGATGACGCCGGAGGCGAGCCGCTGGTCGTAGCCGTAGCGCAGCATGATGGGCAGAGAGATCAGGCCCATCGAGATGACGGCGGCCGCCACGACGCCCGTCGTCGCGGCGAGCAGCGTGCCGACGAAGATGACTGCATAGGCGAGCCCCCCGCGCACGGGGCCGAAGAGCTGCCCCATCGTATCGAGCAGGTCCTCCGCCATGCGCGACCGTTCCAGGATCAGGCCCATGAAGGTGAAGAAGGGGATCGCCAGCAGGGTCTCGTTCGACATGATGCCGAACACGCGTTCCGGCAGCGCATTGAAGAAGGTCGGCGCGAACAGGCCCAGCTGGATGCCGACCACGCCATAGATGAGCCCGAGCGCCGCCAGCGCGAAGGCGACGGGATAGCCGAGGACCATGAAGAGCACGAGGCTCACGAACATGATCGGCGCGATGTAGGCGGTGAGGAAGGCGGTCATGGCGCGTTCTCGGGCGGTCGGCTGGCTCAGCGGGCGGAAGGCGGGGCGGCGCCCGACGTATCGGTGGCTTCGAGCAGCCGCTCGACCTCGGCCTGCTGACCCTGGGTCTCGGCCTCGTCGGCGAGGTCGCCCCGCAGGATGGCGACGCGCTTGATGAGCTCGGAGATCGCCTGGAAGAACAGCAGCACGAAGCCGAGAAGCACGAGGCCCTTGGCCGGCCAGAGGATCAGGCCGCCGGCGTTGGTCGAGACCTCGCCGGAGCGGAAGGAGGTCAGGAAAAAGGGCCAGCTCGTCCAGATGTGCAGCAGGACGAAGGGCAGCAGGAAGACGATATGGCCGAAGACGTCGAGCTTGTCCCGCGAGCGCTTGGCGAAGCGGCTCGAGACGATGTCGATGCGGATATGCTCGTTGCAGCGCAGCGTCCAGGCGGCGCCCAGCATGAAGACCGCGCCGAACAGGTACCATTGCAGCTCGAGCCAGGCGTTGGACGAGGTGCTGAAGACCTTTCGGATGATCGCGTTGCCGGCCGACACGACGACCGCGGCCAGAACCAGCCATGACACCCATTGGCCGATCCGTTCGTTGATCGCGTCGACGACGCGCGCGAAGCCGAGCAGTCCCCTCATTGCCTCTCCAGTCCCCAATCTTTTTCTTCTTCGCCGCCGGCCCCTGTGGCGGTTGATCATCCGGCGTGCCCGTGCGGCGCATGGCTGCCGGGCCCGATCAGACGGGCCGCGCCCTCCCTGTGGCGCGGCCCTGGTCCCTCGCGATCGGCGCGCGCTCAGGTGCGGGCGCGGGCGCGGATCATGTAGGTGTCGAAGGAATAGTCGGCGAGCTGGTTGTACAGGTAGAAGTCGTTCCTGAACTCGACCGCCGCGGCATACATGGCCTTGAAGTCAGCGTTCTGGCCCGAGATCTCCGTGTAGAGGTCGGTCGACGCCTTGAAGACCGCGTCAAGGACCTCGTTCGGGAAGGCGCGCAGCTGCGTGCCCGCCTGCACCAGCCGCTTCAGCGCGGCTGGATTGCGGGCGTCATACATCGCCATCATGTGCGTGTTGCCGTGGGTCGAGGCGAGCTCCAGGATCTTCTGGTAGCCCTTCGGCAGCTCGTTGAACTTCTGCAGGTTGACCATCGTGTGCAGGACCGAGGCGCCCTCCTGCCAGCCGGGGTAATAGTAGAACGGCGCCACCTTGTTGAAGCCGAGCTTCTCGTCATCGTAGGCGCCGACCCACTCCGCCGCGTCGATCGTGCCGCGCTCGAGGGCCGGGTAGATGTCGCCGCCCGCGAGCTGCTGCGGCACCGCGCCGAGGCGCTGGAGCACGCGGCCCGTGATGCCGCCGACGCGCATCTTGAGGCCATTCAGATCGGCCGTGGCCTTGATTTCCTTGCGGAACCAGCCGCCCTTCTGCGTGCCGGTGTTGCCGCCGGGAAAGCCGATGATGCCGGCCTTGGCGAAGAACTGGTTGATCATCGCCTGGCCGCCGCCCTGATAGAGCCAGGCGTCCTGGGCGCGCTTGCCCATAAGGAAAGGCACCGAGGTCGACAGGCCCCAGGTCGGGTCCTTGCCGAAATTGTAGAAGGCGGCCGTGTGGGCCATTTCGACCGTGCCGGACGTGACCGCGTCGATCGACTGCAGGCCGCCGACGAGCTCCCCCGCGCCGAAGGTCTGGATCTGGAACCGGTTGTCGGTCGCCTCGGCCACGAACTTGGCGATCACTTCGGCGGTGCCGTAGATCGTGTCCAGCGACTTCGGGAAGCCCGAGGTCAGGCGCCATTTGATTTCGGGCATCGAACTCGCGATGGCGGGGGCCGCGATCGCGGTGGAGCCTGCGGCGGCGACGGCCGCGCCGGCAAGAAACTGTCTTCTCTTCACTGTCCGTCCTCCCTCTCTGTGTCGCTCTCGGCCATGAACTGCTGCCGATGCGGCGGAGAACTGGAGAGCCATTGGGGAAAGGCAATAGTACGATCAGAAAATCTTATTTCACGAGTTTGTATTGTATATATCGGATCCAAGTCCCTTAGACGTTGCTGGCATGTGTCATATTTATACATGGCTATTGTGGACAATATTGGCGGTCATGCGTGGATGGACGCCTCGGGCGACGACCCCCTCCCGGTCAGGTGATGCCGCTCGACCGCGTGGCAGGCTCGCGGAATCGAAGCGAAGAGGCTTCACCGGCGTCGCGCTTTGGCTCACGGGCGCTGAACCCGGTGATGCGGCTCAGGGGTCCCGCTTCCGGAGACGGGCCTCCGGCGACGCCGCTCGGTTGCAGCCGCCTTCGAAGGCGGGAAGCACCAGCCAGGCGCCGCTGGCATAGAGCCGGGCGACGAACCCCGGCTCCTCGCGCCGGACGCGCGCCCAGCCGGCGGCGACGTCGACAAGCGAGGCGCCGGCGGAGGGTAGGGTGGCGATCGTCGTTGTGGGTCCGAAGACCAGCACGTCGCGCGTGGGTTCGGCGAGCGGCGTCAGAAGCGCGAGCCCGCCGAACCAAGCCGCCAGCGCGAGCGGCGCGGCCTTGTGGAAACCGGCAACGGGCGGTCCCTCAGTAATCATAGGCATGTTCGAACGTCAGCCCCAGGGTCGGGGCCGCGCGGATGAAGGCGGCGAGGTCCGCGACCGGCAGTTCGAGCCCCAGCCGCTCCCGCCCCGGCGCGGCCTGGACCGGCACCGAGAAGAGGAAGCGCGCCTGGCCCGCCCCCGTCGCGCCGGGGGCCGCTCGCCGCGCGCCGTCGCTCACGACGGTGACGAAGATCCGGTCGTTGCCGGCGATCTCGCGGATGCTCCCGCCCGCTGCCGCGACGCGCTGCAGGAATTCCGTGTAGGCCCGGTAGCGCGGCGTCTCGACGATGATCCCCTCAGGCCGCTCGCCCTTGATCGTCACGTCCGGGTCTGCCGCGAGCGCGGCCCTGTCCATGCCGACGACGATCGTCTGGAGCGTGAGCCTGGCGGGCGAGGCCGCCGCCAGGTTGCCCATCGCCTTGGCATAGACCGCCTTCGCGCTCCATTCGAGCGAGAGCGCGATGCGCCGCTCGACCGTGCGGACGAGGGAGGGGGTCGCGCCGCCGGTTTCGGTCCAGTAGGTCCTGAGCGTCGTCCAGAACGGATACTCGTACCAGGGCGTCTGGCGCAGGAAGGCCGCGTAATCCTCCGCTACGCGGATGGCGTAGCGATCGTCGGGTGTGCGCTCCGGCCCGCGCAGCCAGGCGGTGAGGCGGCCGACCGTCGTCTCGTAGAGGCCCTTCACCGCCATCTCGCCCGAGAAGCTGACACCGATGATGTAGAGCATCGCCTTCATGTCGAGCGCGATCTCGCCGCGGCTGGAAGCGATGCGGCTGAGGCTGCAGAGGCTCGACCAGTAGCTCCTCACCGCGCGGAGATAGCCGAAATGCTCCTCGCCGCGCGCCTTCGTCACGCCGGCCAGATCATCGTAGGCATGGACGATCGACCATTCCGGATAGGTCAGGAACGTGTCGACGCCGTTGCGGCGGCTCTCCGCCGGCAGGAGGGGCTGGTAGGGCGCCGCATCCGCCACGCGCGCCCGCATGCAGGTCGTCTCGTTGCGCACGATCGGCACGGCCGCAACCAGTCCGAGCGCCAGCAGGGCGATGCCGATGCGCCTGGGCCAGCCCATCAGGCGGACGCCCTGCGCGCCAGGACATAGCCCACCCAGGTGGCGAGGCCGCCAAGCACCAGATGCGGCACGTTGGGCGGGATGTTCTGCAGGATCGACGTCGGTTGCACGCCGTACTGGAGGATGCCCAGGTCGAGATAGCCGACGCCGGTGAAGAGTCCCATCACGCCATCCGCGAGATAGAGCGGACCGAAGGTGCGGAAGAAGGTCTCCGCGGCGCGCCGCGACATCCAGCCCGCGACGCCGGCCCAGGCCGCCGAGGCGAGATGCAGCAGGTCGTCGTAGATATCGAGCGCGAAGATTCCGAAGGCCTTGCCCTGCGCGTCGGTGAGGCCCGGAATGTAGTTCGTCGCGGCGGCGATGCCGAGCGCCACCATGAAGCCGAAAGCGAGCTTGCGGACGCTGTCCATGGTTCCTCGCCTCAATCCGCGAAATAGGTGTCCCACAGCGCGTTCCGGAAGAGAAGGCCCGGATCGTGCTGCCGCTTCAGCGCAACGAAGCGCGCGGCGTTCGGATAGATCCTGTGCACCTGATCGCGGCGCGCATGGAGCCGGTAGGGCAGGTAGAAGCTGCCGCCGATGTCGCCGATCCGCTCGATCAGCGCCTCGGTGACGCGGATCATCTCCGCCTCGTCCGCGCCGTTCATGCGCTGCGAGAACGACATGACGGCCGCGATGCGGTCGGTCTTGGCATAGGCGAGCAGGGCGGTGTCGTCGCGCTTCACGTAGCGCAGCGTCACGTTCAGGAACTCGAGCCGCGATTGCGGGATGATATCGCGGCAGGCCTGCAGGAAATCGCCGAACCGCTCCGGCGCCACGAAATACTCGTGCAGGATGTCCGTCCGCGTCGGATCATGGCCTTCGAGGTTGCGGACCGGCTCGTTCATCAGGTTGTTGCGGCTGTCGCCCTTGTCCATGCCGGGCGCCAGCGAACGCTCCGCGAACCAGCGCGTGCGCTTGGCGGGCTCCGAGCCGATCTGCGCGCGATAGACGTCGCGCAGGATGCGGGACATCAGGCCGCCCCTGCGGTTGATCGGGATGATGTCGGGCGAGGCCGGGTCCGCCTTGTAGGAGACCATCAGCGCCTCGCGAAAGAACGTCTCCCGCGCCACGTTGAGCCGCCCGTAGATCATGGAGACGCCCGATCCGCCATTGATCGCGGCTGTGAAGCGCGCGGGGAAATCCTCGGCCCGCATCACCTCGTAGGTCGGCCGCATCAGCCGGTTCTCGACCATCTCGCAATCGAGGTCGAGGATCACGCCCGCGAGCCCGTAGCCGCCCATCGCCATGGCGAAGAGCTCCGCGTTCTCCGTGCGCGAGCAGGTCACGATGTCGCCGGTCGCCAGCATCAGGCGGATCTGGCGCACGGTCGCGCCGAATGGGCCGTAGGGCACGGGCCAGCCATGGGCGCCGACGGAGAAAGTGGCGGCGACGCCGAAGTCGCTGTTCGACTGCATGACGGCGGGCGAGAAGCCGATGGCGTTGAGCTGCTCCACCACCTCGAACCAGCGCGTTCCGCCATTGACGCGGAACAGCCGGTTGGCGCGGTCCGGCGTCACCCGGTTGATGTCGAGCGTGATCGCATGGCCGTCGCGCGGCAGGCTCTGGCCGCCCATGGAATGGCGCGCGGCGCTGACGATCAGCGGCCGGCGGTTCGCCTTTGCTTCGCTGATCTCCTGGCGGAGCCGTGCGATCCACGCGGCTTCCGGCTCCGTCTTCGCGATCCAGTGGCTGAAGACCGGCGTCGCCGAAAGCCCGCTGGCGTCGTTGAGGATGAGGCGCTGCCGCGCTGTGCCGCCTCCGGGGCGGAAGGCGGCCGTCGCTGCAAGCCCGGCAACCAGGGTGCGTCTTGTCGGCTTCGAAACCATGCCCGGCCCGCGGAATCAGTCCATAGTCAAGCTTTACCGGCGAATGGTGAAGGGACTTTCAAGGGATGGTGCGCGTGGGAACCGGGCGGGCGCAAGTCGACCCTCGTCGCGTGAGCGGCCCGCGATGAGGCGTCTCGGCCGCATCCTCGGCTGGAGCGTCGGTGCGGCCTTCATCGCGCTGGCGCTCCTGCTTTTCGGCTTCCGCGTCGCGGCGCTCTGGCGCGAGAGCGCGGAAGCCCAGAGCCTCGCGCCGCCGGGCCGCACCATCGAGAGCCCGCTCGGCCGGATCTTCGTCCAGGAGCGCGGACCGGAGACGGGCCAGCCTGTGCTGCTCGTGCCCGGCACCGCCGCTTGGGGCGGCTTCTGGAGCGCGGTCATGGAAAATCTGGGCGGGTCGGGTTACCGCGCCATCGCCGTCGACATGCCGCCCTTCGGCTTTTCCGAGCATCGCCCGCAGGCGGATTACGGCCGCGTCGAGCAGGCCGAGCGCCTGAAGGCGGTCATCGACGGCCTGGGCCTTAAGGCGCCGATCGTCGTCGGCCATTCCTTCGGGGCCGGGTCGGTCGTCGAGCTCGCGGCGCGCCACGGCTCCTCGCTGCGCGGCATCGTCGTGGTCTGCGGCGCGCTCGACCTGCCGCCGGGCGACGGCCTGCATCCCCGGCCCGCGGCCCTGCTCGACCGCATCCTGCATGCGGAGCCGCTCATGCGCACGGTCACCGCAGCGGCCGTGACGAACCCGCTCGCACTGCGGCCGCTGCTCGCGACGATGCTTCACCGCAAGGAGGCCGCGGACGAGCGGCAGGCCTCGATCCTGCTCCGGCCGATGACGCGGCGCGGCACCACGGAGGCCTATGCGCAATGGCTCCCGTTCCTGCTCCTGCCCGAACGCGCCGCGCTGACCGCCAGGGCGCCGGGCGTCGCCGCCATCCGGACGCCGACCGCCTTCATCTGGGGTGAGCGCGACAGCGTCACGCCGCTCGATCAGGGCCGGCGGCTGCAGGCCCTCGTCGCCGGCTCGACGCTCGAGATCATGCCCGACGTCGGCCACATCCCGCACATCGAGGCGCCGGCGGCCTTTATGGAGAGGCTGAAGGGACGGCTGGCGGCGCTCGGAGGCTGAGCGCGGCCTGCTTGCGTGAGGCAACAACCAGCGCCACGCCACGCCGGGGATCACCCTTTCGGCGGGTCGAGCGGGAAATGGCAGGCCGCCGGCCAAGGCGCGCCGGACAACGGCGGGATGTCGATCCGGCACCGCTGCTGCGCGCGCGGGCAGCGCAGGTGGAAATGGCAGCCTGGCGGCGGCGAGAGCGGGGAGGGCAGTTCGCCCTGGATCGGGTGAAAGCTCACCAGTTCGTCCGCGCCGGTCACGAGTTTCGGCACGCTGTCGAGGAGCGCGCGCGTGTAGGGATGGCGCGGCGCCCTGTAGACATCCTCGGTGCGGCCGAGCTCGACGATGCGCCCGAGATACATCACCGCGATCCGGTCCGAGAGATGGCGCACCACCCCGAGGTCGTGGCTGATGAACAGCATCGTCAGGCCGAGCTCCCGGCGCAGCCGCAGGAAGAGATTGACGATCTGCGCCTGGATCGAGACGTCGAGCGAGGCGACCGGCTCGTCGCAGACCAGCATCTCCGGCTGCATGGCGAGCGCCCGGGCGATGGCGACGCGCTGGCGCTGTCCGCCCGAGAACTGGTGCGGGAAGCGCGCCGCGGCGTCTGCCGGGAGTCCGACCTTCTCCAGCCAGCCGCGCACATAGGCGTCGGCCTCGGCCTTCGCGACGAGCCCATGGGCGAGGGGACCCTCGGCGATGGCTTCGCCGATGCGCACGCGCGGGTCGAGCGAGGCGAACGGGTCCTGGAACACCATCTGCACGCGTGTCGTCGTCTTCACCGGCCGCCGGACGCCCTCCATCACCGGTCGCCCGTCGAGCATGGCCTCGCCCTCGGTCGGCGGATGGATGCCGGCGACGATGCGCCCGAGCGTGGACTTGCCGCAGCCCGATTCGCCGACGAGGCCGAGCGCCTCGCCCTTGGCGATCGTCAGGCTCACGCCGTCCACGGCATGCACGGTGCGCGTCTCGATCGGGCTGCCGAGCGCGGCGGCGATGCGCTCGCCGAGCGACAGGCTGGGGCTGAAGCGCTTGGCGACGTCGCGGACCTCCACGAGAGCGCTCATGTCACGGGCTCCAGCGGATGGAAGCAGCGATGCGCGCGATTGTTCTCGACGACATGCGGCGGCTCGGCCTTGCAGACGTCGTCGCCGCGCGGGCAGCGCGGGCGGAAGGGGCAGCCCGGCGGCAGGTTGAGCAGCGAGGGAGTAGAGCCCGGGATCTGCGCGAGATCCTGCCCCGGCCGCGCGTTGGCCGGCAACGAGTCGAGGAGGCCGCGCGTGTAATGATGGCGCGGCTGCCGGAGCACCGCCTTCACCGGCCCCTCCTCGATGATGCGGCCCGCGTACATCACGAGGATGCGCGAGGCGATCGACGACACCGTCGCGAGGTCGTGGCTGATCCAGATCATCGCCGTGCCCATGTCTCGCGCGAGCCCGCGCATCTCGGTCAGGATCTGCGCCTGGATGGACACGTCGAGCGCCGTCGTCGGCTCGTCGCAGATCATCAGCTTCGGCCGGTTCAGCAGCGCGATGGCGATGGCGACGCGCTGGCGCATGCCGCCGGAGAACTGGTGCGGGTAGGCGTCGAGCCGCTTCGCCGGATCGGGGATGCCGACCTGCTTCAGCACCTCGACCGACCGCGTCCGCGCCGCCTCGGCGCTCGACGAGCCATGCGCCTCCAGCGCCAGCGCCATCTGCCGGCCGATGGTGAGGACAGGGTTCAGTGTGGCGGAAGGGTCCTGGAAGACCATGGAGATATGCCGGCCACGCAGCTTCCTGAGCTCCGAGACGGGCATGCCGACAAGTTCGCGCCCCTCGAACCGGACGGAGCCGCCCGCGATGCGGCCGGGCGCGTCGATCAGCCCGAGAATCGAGAAGCCGGTGACGGTCTTGCCCGAGCCGGATTCTCCGACGAGCCCGATGATCTCGCCGGGCGACAGGTCGAACGACACGCCGTCGACAGCCTTGATGGCGCCGGCGCGCGTGGCGAACTCGGTGCGGAGATCGCGGACGGAGAGCAGGGCGGTCACGGGTGCCCCCTTCTCAGCCAGCACCCGACGGTCCTCATCCTGAGGAGACCGCGTAGCGGGCGTCTCGAAGGACGCACCACCGATGTCCGTGCTTCGAGACGCGGCCTGTGGCCGCTCCTCAGCATGAGGTGCGTCGTGTATTGCCGGCTCGCTCCGCCATACCCCTCATCCGCCCGCCATCCGGCGGGCACCTTCTCCCGCAAGGGGAGAAGGAGGCGGTCCCCAATTCCCCTCATCGCCGGAGCCTCGGGTTCAACTGGTCGCGCACCTGGTCGCCGACGAGGTTGATCGCCACGATCAGCACGATCAGCGCCACGCCGGGATAGATCGAGATCCAGTAGCGGCCGGAGAGCATGTACTGGAAGCCGTTGGCGATCAGCATGCCGAGCGACGGCTCGCTGACCGGCAGGCCGAGTCCGAGGAAGGAGAGCGTCGCCTCCAGCGAAATGGAGTTGGCGACCTGCACCGTCGCCACGACGATGAGCGGCGGCAGGCAGTTCGGCAGGATGTGGCGGAAGATCACGCGCAGCGACGACAGCGGCGTCGAGAGCGCCGCGTCGACATAGTCCTTGGAGCGTTCGGCCGAAGCCGCCCCGTGCGCGGTGCGCGCGAAATAGGCGTATTGCGCGGTGACGAGCGCCGCGATCAGCTGCCACTTGCCCTGGCCCAGCACGGCGGCGAGCACGAGCGCCAGCAGGATCGCCGGGAAGGAGAGCTGCAGGTCGACGATGCGCATGATCAGCGCCTCCACCCGTCCACCGACGAAGGCGGCGGTCGCGCCCAGCGTCGCGCCGAGCGCGAAGGCGGCCGCGCCGGCGAGCACGCCCATCTGGATCGAGATCCTGAGGCCGTAGAGGATGGCGGAGAGGAGGTCGCGCCCCTGCGCGTCCGTGCCGAGCCAGTGCGTGATGCCCTTGCTGCCCACGAAGCCGGGCGGCCGGCGCGCGTCCATGAGCGAGAGATTCGCCAGATCGTAGGGGTTCTGCGGCGCGATGACGGGCGCGAGCGCGGCGACCGCGAACATCACGAGCGTCACGGCCAGCGCCGCGAGCGCGACGGGGCTCCTGCGGAACTCGTCCCAGAAGAGCGCGAGGGGTGTCGCAGCCTTCATGACGCCCGCCGCGCGCGCAGCCGCGGATCGAGCGCGGCGTAGGAGAGATCGACCAGCAGGTTGATCACGATGAAGAGGAAGGCGACGAGCATGAGGTAGGCGACCATCACCGGCCGGTCGAGCGAGGTGATGGAATCGATGATCAGCTTGCCGATGCCGGGCCAGGAGAAGATCGTCTCCGTCACCACGGCGAAGGCGAGCGTGGAGCCGAACTCCAGGCCGAAGACCGTCACGAGCGGGATCGCGATCAAGCGGAGCACATGCTGGCGCAGGATCGTCCATTCGCTCTCGCCGGCGGCGCGGGCGAAGCGCACGGTGTCCGTCAGCATGGTTTCCCGCGTGCCGGCGCGGGACAGCCGCACCATCATCGCGAACTTGAAGAGGGAGAGGTTGAGCGCCGGCAGGAAGAGATGCGTCAGCCCGTTCCAGGTGAGGAAGCTCCATTCGACGCCGAAGAGCCTCGCCGTATCGCCCCTGTTGCCTGCCGGCAGCCAGCCGAGCTGCACCGCGAAGGTGAAGATCAGCACGAGCCCGATCCAGAAGGTCGGCACCGAAAAGCCGATGACCGACACGGCCATGATCAGCTTCGAAAGCGCGCTATCGGGCTTGTAGCCCGCATACATGCCGAGCGGCACGCCGATGAGGGTCGCGCCGATGACGGCGGCCAGCGTCAGCTCCAGCGTCGCCGGCAGCCGCGACAGGATCAGCTGGATCACCGGCATGTTGTAGACGAAGGACCGGCCGAAATCGCCGGACGCCAGCCGGGTCAGGAAGTCGAGATACTGCTTCCAGAGCGGCTGATCGAGCCCGTAGGCGCGGATCGTGGCCTCGCGGATCTGCTGCGTCGCGTCGGGCGAGATGAGCACGTCGATCGGATTGCCGATCGCATAGACGCCGACGAAGACCATGACCGAGATGACGAGCATCACGACGACGGCCTGCAGCAGTCTCTGGATCAGGAATCCGAGCATCGGTCAGGCCGCCCAGCCCCCGTCGATGATCTCACGCGTCTCGCGCACGGCGACGTCCCAGAGCGCCAGCATCTCCTCGTCGTCGCGCTGGTAGAACCCGCCGTAATTGCCGTCGCCGAGCACGCGGCGCTTCGCCTTGGTGTCGAGCTGCACGAAAGCCGCGAGGTCCATCATTGCCTTCTGCTCGTTCGGCAGCGGCGCGCCCTCGAGCCGCGTCCAGGGGAAGTTCTCCATCCACGACGCATGGGAGGCGACAGGGTCGATCTCCTGCACCTTGGCCCAGGTCCGGGGCGCGTTCCACCAATTGTGCCACTTCACCTGGCAGCCCTCGTTCCGGTCGAGCCATTCAAGAACCGCGCCATGCGCGGGCGAATTGCCGCCGTGGCCGTTCACGATGGTGATGCGGCGGAAACCGGAGCGGCGGATGCCGTCCAGCACGTCGGTGACGACGGCGCAGAGCGTCGCCAGCTTCAGCGTGACGGTGCCCGGATATTCAACGAAGTTCGGCGTGAGGCCGTAGTTGATCGTCGGAAAAACGGGCACGCCCAGCGGCTCCGCCGCCTCCGTCGCCACGCGCTCGGCCAGGATCTGGTCGACGCAGAGGCTGAGATAGGCATGCTGCTCGGTCGAGCCGATGGGCAGCACCGCGCGATCGTCGCGCTTCGCATGCTCCTCCACCTGCTGCCAGTGCATCGTCGCGATGCGCATCGCTCCCCCTTTACTTCTCGTCGTCGGTGTCGGCTTCGAACATGCCGAGCACCACCTTGGCCATCAGAGTGGAGAGCGTCTCGCGCTCCACGAGCGTCAGCGGCTGGAGCATTTCCTCCTCCAGCGCCACGAAGCGCGGAATCGCCTCGTCGAGGAGCCGCCGGCCCGCGACCGTCAGCCTCAGCGGCTGCGCGCGCCGGTCGGCCGCGAGCGTGCCGCGCTTGACGAGCCCGAGCTTCACGAGCCGCGCCACCGCGCGGCTCAGCGTGTTCTTCGGAAAGGCCGATGAGGCCGCGATCTCGGACGCCGTGACCCCGTCCATCAGGCCGAGGCTGTAGATCACGACGAACTCGACCCGGGCGAGGCCGAACCGCTCCTGGACCCAGCCGTAGAGCGGCTGGTTGTAGCGCAGCGCAAGATAGTTGAACCTGGCCGCGAAGCCGCAGGGGTTCCGCCACAGGCGCGCATGGGTGAAGGCGTCGAGGCTTGGCCGGCCCACGCCGGGCCCGGCCGGGCCGTCGCCGCCGTCATGTTGGCTATCCAGTTCCAAACCGAACGATCCTCCCGTTCCGCGACAGCATAGCATCCCGAAATGGTTCCACAAGGAATTGACTTTCCGTTTTCCCCCGCCTTCAATGCCGGTTGGGACGTGCGCCGGGAGGGATCGGGGCACGCGATTTCAGGAGGTCCTCCATGGGAATTCTCAGACGGTCTCTGATGCTCGGGCTGCTCGGCGCGGCGTCATTCGTGTCGCTGCCGATCGCGGGTGCGACGGCCCAGACGCTGACCATCGGCGTCCGCGGCGGACCCGATTCGATCGACCCGCATTTCACCGCCACCGGCAGCCATGCCGAGGCGCTGAAGCATGTGTTCGATACGCTGGTCTGGTCCGGCGACGGGCTGGAGCTGGAGCCCCGGCTCGCCGAGAGCTGGAAGGCGGTCGATCCGACGACCTGGGAGTTCAAGCTCCGCAAAGGCGTGAAATTCCATGACGGCTCGGACTTCACGGCCGAGGACGTCAAGTTCTCGATCGAGCGCATCCCGGTCGTCTCGGGTCCGAACCCGACGACGATCTACACGCGCCGCGTGAAGGAGGTGAAGATCGTCGATCCGCACACGGTGCATGTCGTCACCGACGGTCCGGCGCCGATCCTCGCCAACGACTTCATCCGCCTCTTCATCGTCTCCCACAAGGCGGCCGCCGGCCTCACCAAGGAGACCGCCAACGAGGCGTTCAACACGGGCAAGGCCGCCGTCGGCACCGGCCCCTACAAGTTCGTCTCCTGGCAGCCGAAGGGCGACCTCGTGCTCGACCGGTTCGACGGCTACTGGGGCCCGAAGGAGCCCTGGGCGCGGCATGTCCGCCGCGAGATCGCCAACGACGCCGCGCGCGTCGCGCAGCTGAAGGCCGGCCAGCTCGACCTCATCACCCGCGTGCCGGCGACGGACCTTGCGGCGCTCCGGCGCGACCCGAAGATCAACGTGCAGACGATCGACACGGTTTATGTCTTCAACATCGAGTTCGACATGCGCGACAAGGCGCCGACCATCACTGCGAAGGATGGCACCGCGCTCGACAAGAACCCGCTGCAGGACGTGCGCGTCCGCGAGGCGCTCGACATGGCGATCGACCGCAAGGCGCTCGCCGAGATCGCGATGGAAGGCCTCGGCGCGCCGGTGAACCAGATGGTCACGCCGTCGATCTTCGGCTTCAACAAGGCTCTGGGTCCGCGCAAGTACGATCCCGCCGCCGCGAAGAAGCTGCTTGCCGACGCCGGCTATCCCAACGGCTTCAAGCTGCAGTTCTCCTTCACCAACGACCGCCTGCCGGGCGACCGTCAGGTCGGCACCTCCATCGCCCAGATGTGGGCGGCGATCGGTGTCGACGCGACGCCGAACGCGCAGCCGGCCGCCGTCTTCTTCCCGGCCCGCACGCGTGCCGAGTATTCGGTCTCGATGTCGGGCTGGGGCACGCTGACGGGCGAGGCGCATTACACGCTCTCGTCGCTGGCGCATTCCAACGACCGCGACCGGAAGATGGGCGCCTTCAACGTGCTCGGCTACAAGAACCCGGAGATGGACAAGCTCCTCCAGGACGCCGCGAACGAGATGGACGAGGCGAAGCGGCGCAAGCAACTCGAGGACGCGAACGCGCTCGTCGAGAAGGATCGCCAGCGCCTGCCCATCGTCGCGGTCGGCTCGGCCTGGGCGATGCAGAAGGACAAGGTGACCATCAAGCCGCGTGTCGACGAGGACACGATGGCGATGAACATCAAGCCCGCGAAATAGGCGATGGCCGATATCGCGATCGGCCTGCATGGGGGCTGCGGGACATTGGACCGCAGCCTCATGTCGGAGGCCGACTGGGCGGAATCGCGCGAGCATATCGCGCAGGCGCTCAGGGCGGGATGGAAGGTCCTGGCCGCCGACGGCTCCGCCGTCGATGCGGTCCAGGCGACGGTGATGGTCCTGGAGGACAGCCCGCATTTCAACGCCGGCCACGGGGCGGCCCTGACCGAATCCTCGACCCATGAACTCGACGCTTCAATCATGGACGGCGCCACGCTCGCCGCCGGCGCCGTGGCGGGCGTCAGGCGCATCCGCAACCCGATCGCGGCGGCGCGGACGATCATGGACAGCGGCCGCGCCGTGCTGCTGATCGGCGATGCGGCGGAGACTTTCGTCGCAGAGCGCGGCGCTGTCATGGTCGAGCCCTCCTATTTCACGACGCAGCGCCGCATCGATGCGCTGGCGAGCCTGAAGGCCCGCGCTGCCGCCGGCACGCTCGCCAAAGCCTCGGAAGCCGAGAAGCACGGCACCGTCGGTGCTGTGGCCCGAGACCGGCGCGGCCATCTCGCCGCCGCCACCTCGACCGGCGGCTTCAACAACAAGCCCGTGGGCCGCGTCGGCGACAGCCCCATCATCGGGGCGGGGACCTATGCCCGGGACGGCGTCTGCGCCGTCTCCTGCACGGGGCAGGGCGAGATCTTCATCCGGGTCGCTGCGGCGCACGAGCTCTCGGCGCGCATCCGCCTCGGCGGGCAGAGCCTGCAGGCGGCAAGCCGCGATCTCGTGGACAACGTGCTCGGCGGCTTCGGCATTGGCGCGGGCATGATCTGCCTCGGCGCCGAAGGCGAGCCCTACGCGCCCTACAACACGCTCGGCATGTATCGCGGCTGGATCGACACGACGGGCGCGCTGACCGTCGCCACGCACGAGGAGTTGCACCGGATGGGGCTGCAGGCATGAGCGACGGGACGCCGATCCTGATCTGGGGCGCGGGCGCCATCGGAGGCACGCTCGGCGCCTACTGGAAACGCGCCGGCCTCGACGTGACGCTCGTCGATCAGGTCGCGGATCATGTGGAGGCCTGCCGGACGTCGGGGCTCTCGATCACGGGTCCCGTCGAAGAGTTCCGCCAGGTCGTCCCGGCGCTGACGCCGGCCGAGGTCAGGGGACAGTGGCCGATCATCGTCCTCGCCGTGAAGGCGCAGGCGACGGAAGCCGCGCTGGAGCAGTTGAAGCCGCATCTCGCGGCGGACGGCTACGTGCTCTCGGCCCAGAACGGGCTGAACGAGATCGCCATCGCCAAGGCGGTCGGCGACGCGCGCACCATGGGCTGCTTCGTCAATTTCGGCGCGGACTGGCTCGGACCCGGCGAAATCCTCTTCGGCAACCGCGCGGCCGTCGTGGTCGGCGAGATTGATGGCAGCATCCGCGACCGCACGCGCGCCATGCACGAGCGCCTGAGGATCTTCGAGCCGCAAGCCGTCCTGACCGACAACATCTGGGGCTATCTCTGGGGCAAGCTCGCCTATGGCGCGATGCTCTTCGCGACGGCGCTCACGACCGACTCGATGTCGGAGAATTTCGCGGACCCGCGCCGCTTCCCGGTCTTCGACGCGCTCGGCCGCGAGGTCATGGCTGTGGCGAAGGCGCGCGGCGTCACGCCGATCGGCTTCAACGGCTTCGACCCCGAGGTCTTCGCGCCCGGCGCGCCGGAGGGGGGGACGCGCGCCTCGATCGCGGCGCTAGCCGAGTTCAACCGCCACACCGCCAAGACCCATTCCGGCATCTACCGCGACCTCGCGGTCCGCAAGCGCAGGACGGAGGTCGATCCGCAGATCGGCGTCATCGGCAGGCTCGGCGCCGAGGTCGGCGTGCCGACGCCGGTGATCGACCGGCTGGTCGCGCTCATCCACGACATCGAGGACGGCCGCCGCCCGATGTCCTTCGACACCTTCCAGATCCTGATCGACACATGCAAATCCAGTTCGAAGGCCGCGTAGCTCTCGTCACAGGCGCCGCCCAGGGCATCGGCCAAGCCATAGCCCGGGCGCTGAAAGCCTCGGGCGCAACGGTCGTTGCAGCCGACGCGGACAGGGCTGGCGTCGAGGCCTTTGCGCACGCGGAGGGGATGGCGACGCAGGTCTTCGACGTCGGCCAGCAGGCGGCCTGCCACGCGGCTGTCGCGGCGGTGGTGAAGGCTGCGGGCCGACTCGACATTCTCGTGAACTGCGCCGGCGGCGTGCGCGGGCAAGTCGGCCGCCCGATCGAGACGGTCACGGAGGCGGACTGGAAGGTCATCTTCGAGGCGAACGTCGACGGCGCCTTCTATCTCGCGCAGGCCGCCTCTGGTCCGATGAAGGAGGGCGGCTTCGGCCGCATCGTCAACATCGCCTCAGGCGCGGGCCTGCGGCCCAGCCTCACCGGCATCCAGGCCTACACGGCGGCGAAGCACGCCCTCGTCGGGCTGACCAAGCAGCTGAGCCAGGATCTCGGCCCTGCCGGCGTCACCTGCAACGCCGTCGCGCCGGGCTTCGTGCGCTCCAACCCGGCGACCGAGCGGCAATGGGAGAGCTACGGGCCCGAAGGCCAGGCGAGGCTCGTGGCCTCCGTCCACACGCGGCGGCTCGGCAAGGCGGAGGACATCGCGAACGCCGTGGTGTTTCTGGCGAGCGAGCAGGCGGCGTGGATCAGCGGGCAGATCCTGAGCGTGGATGGGGGACGGTCGTAGAGGCCGGCATGATCGTTGTGCGTCCTTCGAGACGCCGCTGCGCGGCTCCTCAGGATGAGGAGCCCGGAGACTTGCAGCCCACAACGATCCTCATCCTGAGGAGCGCCGGAGGCGCGTCTCGAAGGACGCACCGCGGTCCTGCAGCGCGCCTCAACCGGCCACCGCCCTCAACTCCAGCATCTGCCGCGCCTGGCGCCAGGTCGCGACCGGGCGGCCGTATTTCTCGCAGAGCGCCACGGCGCGCTTCACCAGTGCGGCGTTCGACGGCGCCAGCGTCGTGCGGTCGAGGCGGACATTGTCCTCCATGCCCGTGCGCGTGTGGCCGCCCTTCGCGATCGACCATTCGTTGATGCGGATCTGGTCGGCGCCGATGCCGGCCGCGCACCAGAGCGCGTCGGGGGCGAGGCGCTGCAGCGTCTCGATGTAGAAGTCGAAGATGCGCTCGTCGGCCGGCATGGCGTTCTTCACGCCCATGACGAACTGCACGTAGAGCGGCCCCCTGATGCGCCCGTCCGCCGCCATCTTGGCCGCCTGCACGATGTGCGACAGGTCGAAGGCCTCGATCTCCGGCTTGATGTCGTAGGTCCGCATCTCGCTCGCCAGCCAATCCACGAGGTCGGGCGCGTTGTCATAGACGCGCGTCGGGAAATTGACCGAGCCCACGGAGAGCGAAGCCATGTCGGGCTTCAGCGGCAGCATGCCGCCGCGCGCCTGGCCGGATCCGGCGCGGCCGCCGGTGGAAAGCTGAACGATGAGGCCGGGGCAATGCTTCTCCAGCCCCTCCTTGAGGCGGCCGAACCGCTCGGGATCGAGCGTGCCTTTGCCCTCGTCGTCGCGCACGTGGCAATGCGCGATCGAGGCGCCGGCCTCGAAGGCCTCCTGCGTCGACTCGATCTGCTCCGCGATGGTGATCGGCACGGCCGGGTTGTCGCTCTTCTGGGGCAGGGAGCCCGTGATGGCGACGCAGATGATGCAGGGGTCCGACATGGTGCGATCCTCGATGTGATCCTGTGGCGTCAGGCGGCCGGCATGGTCAAGGGCCGGGCAAGCCGGGCCTGCGCGGCGAGCCGGATGCTGGCGTTCGGCGCCCCGTAGCCGCCGTAGCCGTCCCGCTGGACGATCTCGAAGAAGAAGCCGCCATCGAGCGTCGTGGTGTAGGCCTGGAAGAACTCGCCCTGCGCGTCGCGGTCATAGAGGATGCCGAGCCCGCGCAGATCCTCGATGGCGGCGGAGGAGAGGTCGGTCCGCGCCACCAGGTCGTCGTAGTAGTTCTCCGGCACCGGCAGCATCGCGACGCCGTTGGCGACGAGCGCCGCGACCGTCTTGCGGATGTCGCTGGTCCTGAGCGCGAGATGCTGCACGCCGGAGCCGAAGAAATCCGTGACGAAGCGCGCGGAGAGCGTGCGGTGGCTCTGCGAGCCGTTGAGCACGAGACGCAGGCCGTTCACGCCGCCGCCGACGCCGCTTTCGATTACCTGGCTCTGCACCACGCCGCCGGGGTCCATCACCGCCTGGCTCGGCGTCTTCCGCGCCTCCAGCAGCGACGTGTAGAACAGCAGCCAGGTCAGCATCTCCTCGTACTGCATGGTCTGGGAGACGTGGTCGATGGCGGTGAGACCGCAGTCCTTCGCGGACGCCGCGCCAGTCGGCTGGAAGTCGACCTCCGCCCAGCGGCCGAGGCCGGAGGCGCCGTCCACGAAATAGACGAGGCTGCCGCCGAGGCCGCGCACCGCCGGGATGTCGAGCTCGCCCGGCCCGATCGCGCCATGGTGGGGCGTGTCGAGCAGCGCCTCGGCGCGGGCGATGGTGGCGCGGGCATTCGGCACCTTGAGCGCCAGCGCGCAGACCGAGGCGCCATGCGTCACCTGGTAGGAATGGGCGAAGCCGTGCCTGTCGTTGTTGGCGACGATGCGGATGCCGCCCTGCCGCCAGAGCGCGACGCTCTTGGAGCGATGCCGGCCGACCTTGGCGAAGCCCATCGCCGTCAGCAGCGCCTCGAACTTCGGCAGGTCGTGGTCGTTGACGGCGAATTCGACGAATTCCACGTCCTCGACGGGCGCGGGCGGCGCCATGTCGACCGCGCCGGCGATCGGCCGGTGGAAGCGCCGCCTCGTCTCGTCCATCAGCCAGATCAGGGAGCGATGGCCGTCGACCGCCACGGAATGGGCGGAGCCCGCGCGGAAGCGGTCGTTGAAGATCTCGAGGCTGATGGGACCGTCGTAGCCCGTGACCGTCAGCGCATCCATGAAGGCAGGCACGTCGAAATCGCCCTGTCCCGGCATGCAGCGCCAGTGCCGCGCCCAGGAGAGATAATCCATCTGCAGCATCGGCGCGTCGGCGATCTGCACGAAGGCGATGCGGTCGCCGGGGATGCTGCGGATCGGCCGCAGATCGATGCCCCGCGCCTGGATGTGGAACGTGTCGAGGATCAGGCCGACCGACGGGTGGTCGGCGCGGCGAACGACCTCCCAGCTGTCGCGATAGTCATTGACGTAGCGGCCCCAGGCCAGCGCCTCGTAGCCGACGGTCAGGCCGCGCTTCGCGGCCCGCTCGCCGAGCTCATGGAAGTCGGCCGCCAGCCGGTCGATGCCGCCCTCGGCGTCGGGCGCGACGCTGGAGCAGACGAACAGGAGCTTCGCGCCGAGCTCCTGCAGCAGGTCGAACTTTCGCTCGGCGCGGTCGAAGGTGCGCTGGCGCTTTGCGGCCGGCATACCCTCGAAGTCTCGGAACGGCTGGCAGGTCGCGATGGCGAGCCCCAGGTCCTCGCACATGCGCCTGACGTCGGTCGGCGAGCCCGCGAAGGCGATCAGGTCGTTCTCGAAGATCTCGACCGTGCGAAAGCCCGCGGCGGCGATGGCTTCGAGCTTCTCGGGCAGGACTCCCGACAGGCAGACCGTGGCGATCGACGTCTTCATGGCCGCACGAGTTCCGTTCGTCCGCTCGCCGCCGCCCGGCGCACGGCGTCGACCACCTCGAGCGTGCGCAACCCATCGAGGCCCGGCACCAGCGGCGGCTCCTCGCCACGCACGACGCGGCAGAGCTGGAGGATCTGCCGGTCCAGCGGATTTTCCTCATGCGCCGCGATCCGCGCCGCCGCGAAAGGCTTCAGCCAGCTCCGCTCTTTCTCGTTGGTCCAGACATCCAGCCGAGGTAGCGAGAGCGAGCCGTGCGTGCCGCCGATGAAGAGGAAGTTCTGGTCGGTACGCGGGAATTCGCGGTTCTCGCTGGCGTTGTGCTCCCAGTTCCAGGGCGAGACGATCGTGTCCGAGATATTGGCCGTGCCGAGCGCGCCGTTCGCGAAGCGGAACGTCAGGACGGTCGTCTCGTCGACGGGATGCCCCCGCACCGCGTTCGATTGCAGCGCCTGCACGGCATCGATCTCGCCGACGAGATGCCGGAGTAGATCGATGTCGTGGATGAGGTTGATCAGGACGGGGCCGCCGCCGGGCTGACGCCGCCAGGCGACGTCGAAATAGGGATCGGGCTTGAAGATCCAGAAGAAGGCGTGGGCGGCGACAATGCGGCCGAGCCTGCCAGAGTCGAGCGTCTCCTTCGCGCGTGCGATGAGCGGATTGTGGCGGCGGTGGTGGCCGACCAACAGCGGCACATCAGCCGCCGCCGCGGCCTCGACGAGCCTGCGCGCGCCTTCGACGCTGTCGGCGATCGGCTTCTCGACGAGCGTCGGCAGGCCGGCGGCTATCGCCGCGAGCCCATGCTCGACATGCAGGCTGTTCGGCGTCGCGACGATGGCGGCGTCCGGCTTGCCGGCGGCGAGCATCGCGCCGATCTCCGCGAACCACGGGACCCCGCAGGCCGCGGCGAGGTCGCGCGCGGCGTCGGTGGGATCGATGATCGAATGGAGTGCCGCCTCGGGGCAGGCGCGCACGTGATCGACGTGCCGGCGGCCGATCAGGCCGGCGCCGATGACGGCAATGCGGATCGGGTCCTGCGCCATCTCAGGCCGCCATGGCTCCGCCGAGGAAGAGCTGCGCCACGCGCGGATCGTGCAGGATCTCCTTCGCCGGACCCTGCATCCGCATCCGGCCGAGCTCCAGCACCAGCCCCTCGTCGGAGATCTCCAGCGCGGAGCGCGCGTTCTGCTCGACCATCAGAATCGTGACGCCCTTGTCGCGGAGCTCCTTGAGGATGCCGAAGGTCTCCTGCACCAGAAGCGGAGACAGGCCGATCGACGGCTCGTCGATCAGGATGAGCTTGGGGTCGAGCAGCAGGCCGCGCATGATCTCGAGCTGCTTCTGCTGCCCGCCGGAGAGCGTGGAGGCCTGCACGTCGGCTTTTTGGCGCAGCGCCGGGAAACGGTCGAGCGCCGCCTCGATGCGCCGCGGCATGTCGGTGATGCCAGAGCCCGCGGCGACGGCGCCGAACTCGAGATTGTGCCGCACCGACAGCTCGGGGAAGATGTTGCGGCCCTGCGGCACATAGACGATGCCGGCTTCGAGCAGCTTGCGCGGCGCCCAGCGCGTGATGTCCCGTCCCTCGAAGCGGATCGACCCGGAGGCGAGGTCGAGCAGACCGAAGATCGCCTTGAAGACGGTCGACTTGCCCGCGCCGTTCGGCCCGATGATCGTGGTGATCGCGCCGCGCGCCACCTTGAAGGAACAGCCGTTCAGGATCGTGATGCGGCCGTAGCCGCCCACGAGATCGTCGAGTTCGAGGATGGGATTGCTCACCGGCTTCTCCTCAATGGCCGAGATAGGCCTCGATCACGGCCGGATTGGTGCGGACTTCGGCCGGCGCGCCGATGGCGAGCACCTTGCCCTCGGCCATCACCACGACGCGGGTGCAGAGGCTCATGACGAAATCCATGTTGTGCTCGATCACGACGAAGGTCGCGCCGGCCTCGGCGTTCATCGCCTTCAGCCGGTCGCGCAGGTCGCCCAGCATCGTCAGGTTCACGCCGCCGGCCGGCTCGTCGAGCAGCACGAGGCGCGGGCCCGCCATGAAGGCCATGGCGGCGTCGAGGAGCTTCTGCTGCCCGTAGGAGAGGCCGCCGGCCTTGGCCTCGGCGAGATGCGTCAGGCGGAAGAAGCCGATCATGCGATCCGCCGCCTCGGTCAGCCCCGCATCGCGGGGGCCGAGGAGGCGGGAGAGCATGGTGCCCTTGTGCTCCTGGCCCGCGAGGATGAGGTTTTCGCGCACGGTCAGCTCGGGAAAGACCTGCAGCAGCTGGAAGGTGCGCGAGACGCCGCGCCGGTTCATGGCCTCGGGCGAAAGCCCGGTGACGTCGGCGCCATCGAGCTTCACCCGGCCCTCGCTCGGCGCGAGCTGGCCGAGGATGCAGTTGAACAGCGTGGACTTGCCGCAACCGTTCGGCCCGATGATGCCGAGGATCTCGCCTTCCTCGACCGCGAAGCTCACGCCGTCGACGGCCGCGATACCGCCGAAGCGCTTGGCCAGTCCCTCGACTTCCAGCACCGTCGCCATTCTACATCGTCCCCGTGAAGCCGCCGTCGACCACGATCTGCTGGCCGGTGATGTAGCCGCCCGCATCCGACGCCAGCAGCAGCGCCACGCCCGCGATCTCCTGCGGCTGGCCCCAGCGCTTCAGCGCGGTCCGCGTGACCACGCGCTCGTTGAAGGCCGGGTCCTTGATCAGCGCGGCGTTGAGGTCGGTCTGGAAATAGCCGGGCGAGATGCTGTTGCAGGTGACGCCATGCGGGCCGAGCTCCGCCGCCAGCGAGCGCGCGACCGAGGCGAGGCCGGCCTTCGAGGCGGCATAGCCATGGATCGTCGCACGGCCGAGGAGGCCTGTGATGGAGGCCGTCAGGATGATGCGGCCCGTGCCCCGCGCCTTCATGTGAAGGCCAGCCGCCTGCGCCGCGAAGAAGGCGGCGCGCAGGTTCGTGTCCATCACCTGGTCCCAGCGCTCCTCGGTCCATTCCGCGAGGGGCGTTCCGCTGGGAATGCCGGCGTTGGCGACGAAGATGTCGAGTCCGCCCAGCCGCGCGATCGCTTCCTCGACGCCACGCCGCGCAGAGCCGGCGTCGGCCGCGTCGAACGCCGCACCTTGGCAGGCGAGGCCCTTGGCCCCGAAGGCCGCGACGGCCTTGCCGACGCTTTCCTCCGTGCGGCCGTTGATCAGGACGGTCGCGCCCGCTCCCGCCAGCGCTTCGGCCATGGCGTAGCCGAGGCCGCGCGTGCTGCCCGTGAGGAGGGCCGTCCGGCCGGTGAGGTCGAACAGCGCGCTCACCCGATCGAGTCCTCGATCATGGCGCGCAGCTCGGGCGTCACCTTCGGATCGACGCCGAACCATGCCTTGAAGGCGGGGCGCGCCTGGTTGAGCAGCATGCCAAGGCCGTTGACGGTGCGGTTGCCGCGCATCCTCGCCTCCGCCAGCAGCGGCGTCTCCCTCGGGATGTAGATGATGTCCGCCACGACCGCGTGGGTGGGCAGCCGCTTCAGCGAGATGTCGAGCGCCGGCTGGTGCTCCATGCCGAGGCTCGTGCAATTGACAACCATCGCCGCGTCGGCGAGCGCATCCTCGCGAACCGCCCACTCATGCACCGCCACTGGCGGTCCGAAGTCCGACGCGATGCGATCGGCCCGCTCGCGCGAGCGGTTGAGCAGGCGGATCTCGCGCGCGCCCTCGTCCATGAGGCCGGCGACGACGGCCCGCGCCCCGCCGCCCGCGCCCAGCACCACCACGGGTCCGGCATCGGCCCGCCAGTCCGCATGGCGCTCCTTGACGCTCTGCACCCAGCCCCAGCCGTCGTTGTTCATGCCGTGAAGCGAGCCGTCCGGCTTCACAACGACGCAGTTCATCGCGCCGATGCGCTTCACGTTCGGCTCGAGGCTGTCCATCGCGGCGATGGCGGCCTCCTTGTGCGGGATCGTCAGGTTGCAGCCGGCGAAGCCCAGCGCCGGCAGGGCCTTCAGCGCCGCATGCAGGCCCTCCTGCTTGACCTCGAGGAGCACGTAGGCGCCCTTCAGCCCATGCTCCGCCAGCCAGTGGTTGTGGATCTTCGGCGAGCGCGAATGGAGCACGGGCCAGCCCATGACCCCGGCGAGATGATAACGGTCCTGCGCCATCGGACGCCCTTCTATCGCTTTTGTTCGAGGATGGCGGCGATGCCCATCGCGGACAGGTCCTCGTCTTCCTTGTCGGTCAGCCCGCTGACCGCGACCGCTCCGACCACCGCGCCATCGACGACGACCGGCAGCGCGCCGCCGAAGCCGATGTAGCGAGGGTCGCCGTAATAGGAAATGTCGATGCCGTTCTCCGGATGGCGCACGCGCTTGCCGACCTCGGCGGAAGGGCGCCGGAGCCGCGCCGCCGTGAAGGCCTTGTTGGTCGCGACGGTGACGGAGCTGAGCGCCGCGCCATGCATCCTGAGCAGCGCCAGAGTCTCGCCATGGGCGTCGACCACGGCGATCACGCCTTTCTTGCCGAGCCGGTCGAGCTCGGCCTTGATGGCGGCGATGGCGCGCATCGCGTCCTCGTCGCAGAGCGTGGCGATCGTCTTCATGGGGCGGCCTTCGGGGCGATGGAGGGCGCGGCGGCCTGCGTGGCCTTCACCTGCGCTTGCCGGCGTCGCGTCGCGGCGATCTGCTCGAAGAGGCCGACGATCCCCTTCGGACAGACCATCATCAGCAGCACCACGAGGATCGCGTAGATCAGCAGGTAGTAGCCCTGCGTGAAACGCAGCCATTCCGGCAGCAGGAGCTCGATCGCGGCGCCGATGAACGGGCCGATGAAGGTGCCGGCGCCGCCGACGATGACCATCAGCAGATACTTCATCGAATAGGTGAGCTGGAACGAATTCGGCTCGATGAACTGCACCAGCGGCGCGTAGAGCGCGCCGGCGAAGCCGCCGAAGGAAGAGCCGATGGCGAAGGCCATCAGCGTGTAGCGCCGCACGTCCACGCCGAGCGAGGCGGCCCGCAGCGGGTTCTCGCGCAGCGCCACGAAGGCGCGGCCCCAGGGCGAGCGCACCATCCACCAGGAGATGAAGGAGAACAGCGCGAGCGCCGCGAGGCAGAGGTAATAGAACTGCTGGTTCCGGTTCAGCCGATAGCCGAAGACGCTCGGCCGATTGATGTCGTTGATGCCGTAGATGCCGTTCGTCAGCCATTGCTCGTTGCGCAGGAGCAGGAAGACGAGGGTGGCGAAGGCGAGCGTCACGAAGGCCAGGAAATGATGCTGCACCCTGAGCGCCGGATAGCCGAGGCACCAGCCGATGCAGAAGGTGAGCGCGCCGGCCGCCAGGAAGGCGATGAAATAGGGCACGCCGGCGCCGGTCATGAGCGCGACCGTGTAGGCGCCGATGCCGACGAAGGTGCCCTGCGCCAGGCTGATCTGCCCGGCGTAGCCGAGGGTGAGGTTGAGCCCGAGCGCGGCGATGGTCGTCACCGCCCAGAGCGCCAGCAGGTAGACGCCGTAGGAGCGCAGGAACATCGGCGCGGTCAGCAGGAAGGCGATGGCCGCGAGAGCAGCGAACAGCCCGACAATCCGCCAGGGGCTGGAGAAAAGTCCGCTCATACCGTGCGCTCCTGCACGCGGCCGAACATGCCCTGCGGCCGGAACAGGATGAACATCACGAGCATCACGAGGGGCACCACCGCGCGGTACTGCGCCGAGACGTAGGCGGCGCAGAGGTTGTCGAGCACGCCGAGCAGGAAGCCGCCCGCCATCGCGCCGCGCGCCTGGTTGAAGCCGCCGATCACCGCGGCCACGAAGGCCGCGAGGCCCAGCACCTCGCCGTTCGTGAACTTGGCGAGATAGATCGGGCTGATCAGCACCGACGCCACGGCGCAGAGCACCGCGTTAATCACGAAGGTGAGCAGGATCATCCGCTCGACCGGGATGCCGATGATGCGGGCGACCGTGGGGTTCTGCGCCGTCGCCTGCATCATGCGGCCCGTGCGGGTGTGGCTCAGGAAGACGTGGAGCCCTCCGGCCACGGCCACCGCCACGGCCAACACGACGAGGCTCTGCAGCGAGAAGACGGCGCCGAGCACATGGATGTCGCGGTCTGAGACCAGGGCCGGGAAGGGCTGCGCCTGCGCCGAATAGAAGTCCTTCACGGCCTCGCGCATCAGGATCGAGAGCGCGATCGTCGAGACGACGAGCGGCAGCACGCCGTGCTTCAGCATCGGATCGACGATGGCGCGCTTGAACAGGAGCCCGATGACCAGCACCGACACGACGATGCCGACCAGCACCGCGATGGGGAAGGGCAGTCCCAGCGTGTGCATGGCCACCAGCACGAAGAAGGCCGGCACCATGACGAACTCGCCCTGGGCGAAATTGATGGTCTGCGACGCCTGCCAGAGCAGGGAGAAGCCGACCGCCACGAGCGCGTAGATCGCGCCCGTCGCCAGTCCGGAGACCAGGAGTTGCAGGAATGAGGACATGATCCGCCCCGCCCGATGCCGGGCTGTCAGTGTCGCTGCTGGGGTTGGCTGCCGGTTGGCGGAAGGGCGCGCCCTCCCGCCCGCGTCAGGCCCTTACTTCACGAGCTTCGGCAGCACGTCGACGATGACCTGCTTGCCGTCCTTGACCTCGCCCAGGAAGCTGGCGCGATCGATGTCGCCGTTCTTGTCCCAGGTCGCCTCCATCAGGATGCCCGGCTCCTGCTCGGGCTTGATCGTCAGGCCGCGCAGCGTCTCGGCGAAGAGCTTCGAGTCGAACTTGCCCATCTTCTCGGTCACGGCCTTGATCATGTAGACGGCCGTGTAGCCCTTGATGCCGTTGTGGTCGTTCGCGTAGTTGAACCGCTTGCGGAAGCGCTCGCCAAATTCCTTCAGCGCCGGCACCGGCGCGTCGGTGGAGAGGCCCACATGGCCGCGCACGCCATTGGCGGCGTCGCCCGCGAGCTCGATCACCTTCTGCGACAGCAGCGTCGTTTCGCCGATCAGCGGCACGGTCAGCGACTGCTTGCGCGCCTCGCGCAGGAATCGGGCGCTCTCCTCCTCGTTGGTGTAGACGAACACCGCATCGACGTTGGCGGCCTTCAGCTTCACGACATCGGAGGCGAAATCGACCTGGCCGGACTCCGTCGAGATGTCGGCCCCGATCGCGATGCCGCGGCTCTGCATCTCGCGCGTGAAGCTGTCGCGGCCGCCCTTGCCAAAGTCGTTGTTGACCCAGAGCACCGCCACTTTCTTCGCCTTCAGGCCGTCGCGGATGTAATTCGCGATCTTCGGCATCGAGAATTGCTGGCCGAACGAGGTGCGGAAGACGAACTGGTTGTTGCGCTGCGTGATCGCCGCGGCCTCGCCGCCCACGATCTCGGGAATCTCGTTCTGCTGCGCCAGCGCCATCGTGACGAGGACCGAGCCCGAGAAGACCGGACCGAGGATCACGTAGGGCTTGTCGTCCATCACCTTCTGCACCTGGGCGCGCGCGATGCTGGCGTCGCTCTGCGTATCGAGATGCGGGGTGTTGATCCGGCGGCCCAGGATGCCGCCCTTGGCGTTGATCTCCTCGACGGCGAGGATGATGCCGTCGCGCCAGTTGGTGCCGGAAACGGCGCCCGCGCCCGAAAGCTCCACGATGTTGGGAATGAAGATCGGCGGCTGCTGGGCCATCGCCAGTCCCGGCGCCAGGGCCAGCGCGGTTCCGCCCACGAGAGCCGCGCGCCTCGTCAATTGCTGCATGTCGTTTCCTCCACTTCGACGTTTCCCCGGAGCCGCTCTGCAGGCGGCCGTCCAGCCTTCCGGCCTGTTGTTGCCGCATTTATGCCGCGAGCGCGGCCATTAACGCAACGCCCATATGGAAGCGTCGACCTAACATCATGTTATGGTCCGCTCCGGCGCCGGACGGGCGCATTGAGAGCGGGAGCGACGGCCGACATCTCGGCGCGCAGGAGGCTGATGAAGGCATCGGCGTAGCGCGACAGCGCGCGGTCCGCCTTCACCGCCACGAAGGTCTCGAACATCGTCGGCTCCGCGATCGGCAGGACCTTGAGACCGCGCATGCCGCCGTCCGCGACCGTGAACTGGTCGATCACCGCGATGCCGAGCCCCTCCTTGACCAACGCCGAGACGGTCATGCCGAACCGCGCCCGGATGATGAGGGACCAGGGAAGCCCGGCGTCCCGGAAGATGCCGGCCATGATCCGGCCGTAGGGATCGTTCGGATCGATGCCGATGAGCGGATGGCGCACGATGTCGGCGGCGGTGACGCGCTCCTGCGCCGCAAGCGGATGCGCCTCCGGCACGATACAGACCAGTTCGCCGCGCGCCAGCGGCAGGAACTCGATGCCCGGATGATCGAGCCGGTAGCTCATGACCACGAGCTCGCCCTTGCCGAGCAGCAGGTAATCGACCGCCTCCTCGATCTTGAGGATGTTGATGTCGAACGTGAGGTCCGGATGGGCTGCCTTCAGGCGGCGGATCGCGCGCGGCACCATCACATGCGAGATCGAGGGCACCGATCCGAGCCTAAACTCGATGTCCGCGCCCCGTTCGAACCGCGCCAGGGTCAGCTGCAGGTCGTCCACTTTCTTGTAGACGCCGTTGATCTGCTCGAAGATGTCGCTCGCCTCCGGCGTCGGCACGTATCGGCCTCCGCGCCGTTCGAAAAGGCGGAGCCTGAGCGAGCGCTCGGTGTATTTCATCAGGCGGCTGACGCCCGGCGCCGAGACATGCAGCAGCTTCGCCGCGCCGGCGATCGTCCCGGTGATCAGGAGCGCGCGCACCACCTCGATCTGCCGGAGTGTCAAGCCGGGCCTGTGCCGCTCGGTCGGTGGCGTCTGTGTCTGGGCCTTCTCGATCATGCCTCGATGTTCGCGGGTTGGCGACGGCGAAACAAGCGTTGTTCCCAAACTGGCGGACAGCCCCTTTCAGCGCTAGTAAGTCTTGTCCGCAGCGCGAACGCCTGCGGATCGGGCGACGGAACGGGGCGGGCGACGGATCGGAATGCAATTCCTCGGGCGCCAATATTCGACCAGGACGATCACGGCGGCGCTGGTGCTGGCGATCCTGGCGCCGGTGCTGCTGTTCAGCGGCATTCTGCTCACGCGCTATGCCGCCGCCGAGCAGGCGCGCCTCGAGACGGATGTGATCGAGCGCGCGCGCGACATCGCGCAGGACATCGATCGTGACATCGCCGGCCTGCAGGCGGCGATCCAGGCGCTCGCCACGTCGCGCCTGCTGCAAAGCGGCGATCTGCCGGAATTCTACCGGCAGGCGAGCGAGGTCCGCGCCTTCGTCGGCGTGGATGTGGTCCTGCGCGAGCTCGGCGGCCAGCAGATCGTCAACACGCGCATTCCCTGGGGCGAGCCCCTGCCGCGCGTCACGCTCGAGACCGATCGCGACATGGTGGCTCGTGGCGACCCGTCGGTCTCGGACGTGTTCGTGGGCGCCACGGCGAACCGCCCGATCTTCATCGTCGCCGCGCCGGTCAAGCGGCATGGCGCTGTCACGCATCTGCTCTCGCTCGGCGTGGAGACGGACCGGCTGATCGGCATCGTCTCGGACAAGCTGCCCGACGGCTGGACCAGTCTTGCCGTCGATCGCAAGAACGTCATCGTCGCGCGGTCGAGCCGGCACGACGTGCTGACGGGCCAGCTCGCGATGGACGTCGCGCTTGATCGGGCGGCTGGCGACAGTGGCAGCTATGTCGCCAGCAGCGCGGATGGCCAGCCGATGCTCGTCGGCTATGCCCGCTCCCGCCTGACGGGCTGGCGCACCGTCGTCTCCGCCCCGCAGGCGCTCATCCAGCAGCCTTCGCGCCGGTCGGTCGAGGCCCTGGCGCTGATGGGCGCGACGGCGCTGGGCCTCTCCCTGCTGCTCGGCCTCGGCTTCAGCCGCCGCGTCACGCAGCCGCTGCAGCAGCTCGTCGCCAGCGCGGCTGCGCTCGGCCGCAGCGAGCCCGTCGCGCCGGTCCGGACCCAGCTGCTCGAGGTCGACAAGGTGGCGGAGGCGCTGGCCGACGCTTCGGTGCGGCTGCGCAGCAAGGCCCAGCAGCGCGACGCAGCCGAGGCGGCGCTCAGGAGCAGCGAGGCGCGGCAGCGGCTGATCGTCGACAGCGCCACCGACTACGCCATCATCACGGCCGATCTCGACGGCCGCGTCACCAGCTGGTCGACCGGCGCGGAGGAGGTGCTCGGCTGGTCGCGGGACGAGGCCATCGGACGGCATGTCGCGCTCGTCTTCACCGCCGAGGACCGGGCGGCCGGCCTGCCTGAGAGCGAGCTCGCGACCGCGCTCGCCACGGGGGCAACGACCGACGATCGCTGGCACAGCCGCAAGGACGGGACGCGCTTCTTCGCGTCCGGGCGCACGCAGCCCATGCGCGACGAGAACGGCGCGGCCATCGGCTTTCTCACGATCATGCGCGACCGCACGCAGGAGCGTCAGGCGGAGGAGGCGATGCGCGAGCTCGCCCATCTGCTCGAGGCCAGGGTGGAGGAGCGCACGGCGGCGCTGACCGAAGCGAATCGCCAGCTCATCGCCGAGATGCAGAGGCGCGAAGCGACCGAGAGCCAACTCCGGCAGATGCAGAAGATGGAGGCCGTGGGTCAGCTCACCGGCGGCATCGCCCATGATTTCAACAACATGCTGGCGGTCGTGATCGGCTCGCTCAGCATGATGCAGAAGCGGATGGCGCGGGGCGAGACGGATGTCGCGCGCTACATTGAATCGGCGATGGACGGCGCTTCCCGCGCCGCGACGCTGACGAAGCGCCTGCTCGCCTTCTCGCGCCAGCAGGCGCTCGCGCCGGAGGTGCTGGACGCCAACCGCATGGTCGAAGGCATGTCGGAGATGCTGAGGCGCACGCTCGGCGGCGGCATCCGGTTGCAGATCGCGCTGGCCGGCGAACTGTGGCTGACCCATGCCGATCCGGGGCAGCTCGAGAACGCGCTGCTCAACCTCGCCGTCAACGCCCGCGATGCGATGCCCGACGGCGGACACTTGAGGATCGAGACCGACAATGTCCGGCTCGATGATGCAGGAGCCAAAGGCGATTACGTGCAGATCCTCGTCGCCGACTCCGGGTCGGGCATGCCGCCCGACGTCGTTGCGAAGGCCTTCGACCCGTTTTTCACCACGAAGCCGGCTGGTCGCGGCACCGGGCTCGGGCTCAGCCAGGTCTATGGCTTCGTCCGCCAATCCGGAGGCCAGGTGCGCATCGATTCGACGCCGGGGGAGGGGACGCTCGTGCGCATTCACCTGCCGCGGTTCGCGGGCGCGCGGCCCTCGCCCTCCCGCGTCGTGCTGGCCGACAGGCCGGCCGACGTGCCCCAGGGCCGGGCGGAGGAGGTCGTTCTCGTGGTGGAAGACGAGGAAAGGGTACGCCAATTCGCCGTGGAGGCGCTGCGCGAACTCGGCTACACGGTCATCGATGCCGGCAGCGCCCTTGACGGGCTGCGCCAGCTCGACACCCATCCCGAGGTGTCGCTTCTCTTCACCGACGTCGTCATGCCCGACGTCAACGGCCGCCGGCTGGCGGACGAGGCCTTGCGGCGCTCGCCCAATCTCAAGGTGCTCTTCACGACCGGCTACACCCGCGACGCCGTTGTTCGCAACGGCGTGCTGGATGCGGGTGTGCATCTGATCACCAAGCCATTCACGGTCGCCGAACTGGCGAGCCGCGTCAGGGCGGTGATCGACGGACCCATGGCTTAGACGATCGAGGCGTCACGCCGCCTTGCGGTTGACCGAGCTCTCGGCCATCGCCGTCAGCTTGGCGTCCGTCTGCTTCTCCTCGTCGAGGTTCTGCTGCAGGACGCTGGCGCAATCGTCGCGGCCGAGGCGGCGGGCCCACGCGACCAGCGTGCCGTAGCGCGTGATCTCGTAATGCTCCACGGCCTGCGCCGCAGCGAGGAGGGCGGCGTCGAGGACTTCCTTGTCGGCGATGTCGCCGGCGGTTTCGTCAGCCTCCTCGATGATGCCGTCGATCGCCGGGCAATCGACCGCCTTGGGCTCGTGCCCGTGCATCTTGAACACCTGCTCCAGGCGCAGGATCTGGTTCTCCGTCTCGCGCAGGTGCGTCTCGAAGCCCTGGCGGAGCTGCGGGTCCGTCGCCTTCGAGATCATCTTCGGCAAGGCCTTCGTGATCTGGTTCTCGGCGTAATAGATGTCCTGAAGCTGGTGGATGAAGAGGTCGTCCAGCGTCTCGATGTCCTTCGTGAAAAGGCCCATGGTTCGTCTCCTTGCGATGCTGCTGCCGGAGTGGCGGCTCGCTGGGAGAACGTCGCGGCGCTCGCTTGGTTCAGGCCAGGCGGACGCGGACCCGCCGGTTTTGACGCCCCTTCTTCTCGACCTGCGTGACCTCGACCTTGCCGATTTCACCAGTGCGGCGCACATGCGTTCCGCCGCAAGGCTGCAGGTCGATCCCCTCGATCTCGACGAGGCGCACGCGGCCCGCGCCCCGCGGCGGCTGGACCGACATGGTCTTGACGAGGCCCGGATTGGCGTCGAGCTCCGCATCCGTGATCCAGCGGTCCGTCACCGGCACGTCGCGGGCGAGCAGGGCGTCGAGCTTGGCCTGCACCTCGTCGCGCTCGATCGCATCCGGGATGTCGAAATCGAGCCGCCCTTCGCCATCGCCGATCGCGCCGCCGGTCACGGGATAGGGCAGGGCGACCGAGAGCAGGTGCAGCGCCGTGTGCATGCGCATCCGCGGCCAGCGCAGGCCCCAGTCGAGGCGTGCCACGACCGTTTCGCCAATCTCCGGCATGGATGCGCTGGGCGCCGGAACGTGGGCCACGATCGTCTTGGCGGGATCGTCCCAGACGGCGGTGGCGATGGCGATCGGTGAGCCGTCGGCGCGCTCGATCGTCCCCGCGTCGCCCGGCTGCCCGCCGCCGGTCGGGTAGAAGACGGTCCGGTCGAGGACGATGGCACCCCGCTCGGTGATGCCGAGGACATGCGCCTCGCATGCCTGCGCGTACCAATCATCGCGGAAGATCAGGGTCGTGGTCATGCTGCTTCTCCTGCCGATGCGGATCGCAGGAGCCATCGCCCGATGCAAGTCTTCTCACCCGCTGGCGCGCGCCGTTCCCTCGCCGGAGGCCTTAAGATAAGGGAAACTACTTAGATCGTTTTAAATCTTTTAGTCTTTTGTAGTTTCTTCTAAATTTTTTTCAAAACCGGGATGATCCGTGACGGTCCGGGACGCGTAGCCCGGCAAGTTCGGCAATTGGTGAAGCGGAACTGGACGCAACCCTGTTTGGTTGAGGACGAGACACTTGAACTTCGTTTCGGTATCCAGAGGTCAGACCGGTGCGCTCGACGCCCTGCTTGCGGGCTATGCGGCCGGCGCGCTGTCCCATCCCCAGCACGTGCTCGTCGCGTCGCACCTCGCGCTCAAGGCCGACAACAGGGCCTTCGTCGCTTCGCTGGAGCGCCTGGCCGGTGTCGAGCTGGAGCAGTCCGAGCCGGCGCCGGTCGCCGATCGCGGCCGGAGGCTGGCCGATATCTTCCAGTGCGAGGCCGAGACGCGCAGCGATACGAGCGGCACGGCCTTCCTGCCTGAGCCGCTAGCCCGCTTCATCGCAACGCCCTACGAGAACCTGCCCTGGCGCAGCGTCATCCCCGGCCTGAAGGAAGTGCAGTTCGACCATCGCCCCGGCTGCGAGGCGTCGATGCTGTGGATCAGGGCAGGCCGCGCCATGCCCGCCCACACGCACCCCGGGATCGAGGCGACGCTGGTGCTGAAGGGCTCGTTCCAGGATTCGACGGGTTGCTACGAGCGGGGCGACATCTCGGTCGTCGACAGCGATGTCGATCACAAGCCGGTCGCGGGTTCTGACGAGGATTGCATCTGCTTCGCGGTCAGCGACGGGCCGGCCCGCCTGACGGGACCGATCGCACGGCTGTTCCAGAAGCTCGCGCGTCACTGAAGCATCCGCCATGAACGGCCGGCGTGTCGGACCGCAGGACGGCATCGCCTGGATCACGGGTGCCAGCTCAGGCATCGGACGGGGCGTCGCCCTGGAGATGGCGCGCCGCGGCTGGACCGTGGCCGCCAGCGCCCGTCGCGAGCCTGAACTCGAAGCGCTCGCCATCGAAGCCAGCGGCCTGCCCGGCCGCATCATCGCCCATGCTGTCGACGTGACGGACGCCGCGGCGATGTCGGCCGCGGTCGATGCGGCCGAGCGCACGCATGGCCCGATCGCGCTCGCCTTCTTCAACGCCGGCATCGCCCCCTATGTCAGGGCTCCCAACCTCGACGTGGCGCAGGTGAAGCTCGCTTTCGACATCAATGTCATGGGCGTCGTTCACGGCCTTTCCGCCGTGATGCCGCGCATGGCGGAGCGGGGCAGGGGACAGATCGCCGTCAATGCCTCGATCGCCGGCTACGGCGGCCTGCCGAAGAGCGCCGCCTATGGGGCCACCAAGGCGGCCCTGATCAACATGTGCGAGGCGCTGCGGTTCGATTGCGACAATCTCGGGCTGGTGATGCAGCTCGTGAACCCGGGCTTCGTCGAGACGCCGCTCACCGGCAAGAACGACTTTCCGATGCCTTTCATGATGCGCAACGAGGACGCGTCGCGCCGTGTCGTCGACGGTTTCGAACGCGGCGGCTTCGAGATCACCTTCCCGCGGCGCTTCGCCTACCTGATGAAGGCGATCAACCTGCTGCCCTATCCGCTCTATTTCGCCCTCGTCGGCCGTACGACGGGCTGGCGCAAGAGCTGACGCCGGCGCTGACGCCCGCGCGCGGTACCGGCTGACAATTTTTTTCGCGCAAAGAGCGGCGCCCGCGCGAAACAGCGACTGCCCTCCCCAAGGTCCAGGCATCGAGGGCAAGACCCGCCCGCCCGACCTTCAGGGAGCCGACCATGACCACCGCTTCGATCCTCGTCGCCGCCGCGATCCTCGCCCAGCCGATGCTGATCGCCGGCCTGCTCGCCCAGCGCGCCATCGCCCGGACGGGCCGCCGCTGACCCGACCTCCCTTTCGTATACCTCCCCAACTTGGGCCCCTCGCGGGGCCCTTTCTTTTTGCCGGATTCGACGGATCTGAATTCCTGCATAAACCTTTCGATTGTCAGCGAAAAAACCTCCGAACGGCCCAAGCGAGCTGCATGGGGAAGAGGATCCCCAGCCACCGGAGACAGGAACATGAGCAAGACGTCAAACCGCATCGCCGCCCTTCTCATTACGCTGATGGCGGCCGGCAGCGCCGGAACGGCTTTCGCGCAGACCGCCGGCGGTGGCGGCGGCGGACGCGGCGGCGACTCCAGCAGCTCGGGCGGCGGCGCGACCACGATGCCGGCCACGACCTGGGCGGTCGTTCCCAGCAACCAGCAGCGCCCGACCCAGCCGCGCGGGACGATCGATGGCGCCGGCTGCGTCAATCCGACCGAAGGGCGGAATGGCCCCCGCCTCATGGGTCCCTGCGGTCCCTACTGATCGAGAGGGCGGCGAGGAATGCCCTCGCCGCCTCCCGCTTCTGGACAAGGCGCGACCCCGGGCGCTATCCCGCCCCCGATGTCCGTTTCTGATCAGCATCTGGCGGTCGCTGCCTTCTATCGCTTCGAGCCGCTCGCCGGCCTCGAGGCGCTGCGCGACCGCTTGAAGGCGCTTTGCGAGGCCGCCGGTGCGCGGGGGATCCTGCTGCTGGCGCCGGAAGGCCTGAACGGCACGCTCGCCGCGCCCTCCGAGGCGATGGACGGGCTGCTGGCCGGGATCCGCGTGGCGGCTGGCCTCTCGGGCCTGGAGCCCCGGCGCTCCCATGCGACCGCGCCGCCCTTCAAGCGGCTGAAGGTCCGCATCAAGAAGGAAGCGGTCACGATCGGCGATCCCGCCGTCGATCCGCGCCGGCGCGTCGGAACCTATGTGGACCCATCCGACTGGAACGCCGTGATCGCCGACCCCGACGTGCTCGTGATCGACACGCGCAACGCCTTCGAGGTCGCCTTCGGCACGTTCGAGGGGGCGATCGATCCCGGCATCGCGCGGTTCGGCGACTTCCCGGAGTGGGTCGGCCGGACGCTCGATCCCCGGCGTCACCGCAAGGTTGCCATGTTCTGCACGGGCGGCATCCGCTGCGAAAAGGCCTCCAGTTACATGCTGGACGCCGGCTTCGAGGAGGTGCTGCACCTCAAGGGCGGCATCCTCGCCTACCTCGACGACATCGCGCCTGCGCAGAGCCGCTGGACCGGCGGCTGCTTCGTCTTCGACGAGCGGGTGGCGCTGGGGCATGGCCTTGCGCCCATCGCGATCCGGAACTGCCTCAGCTGCGACGCGCCGCTGGACGATGCCGCGCGAGCCGCACCCGGTTATGAGGAGGGCGTCAGCTGCCCGCGCTGCGTCGATCGCCTCAGCGCGCGTCAGAAGGCCTCGGCGCGCGAACGCCAGCGGCAGGTCGCCGCCGCCCGCGACGGCTCCTAGCCTCGCGCCGGCCTGCCGATGGCGGTGCCGCGGATTACAGCCTTGGTCCCGAACTTCGCACGGATCGCGTCCAGCGCCTTTTCCGTCGCGAGGTCCCGCTTGAGCGTGACGTCGAGCAGGTCGCCGCGGTCCGCCTCGCTCGCCGGCACCAGGCCCGATACGCCGACGCCGATGAGCCGGAACGCCTGCCGGCCCCGCGTTTCCGGCTGCAGCAGCTCCTTCGCCGGTTCGAAGATGCGCTTCGCGAGTTGCGTCGGCGCCGCGCTCGTGCGCGAGCGGGTGATGATGCGGAAATCCGCGCTCTTCAGCTTGAGCGTGATCGTGCTGCCCGCCATTTCCTGCGCGACGAGTCGGCGGTGAACCTTTTCGGCGAGGTCCCAGAGGATCGGAAGAAGTTGTTCGAAGTCGTTGATATCCTCATTGAAAGTCGTTTCGGCCGAGACGCTCTTGCTTTCGCGTTCCGGGCGTACCGGCCGCGTGTCGATGCCGCGCGCCAGCCGGTACAGGCGCCCTCCCTCCACGCCGTGCTTGCGGTAGAGGTCGCTCTCCTGCCGGAGCCTCAGGTCGGCGATGGTGCGGATGCCGTCGCGCGCGAGCCGTTCCTGCATCGCCTTGCCGACGCCCCAGATCGCGCCTACGGGACGCGGCGCGAGGAAATCCAGCGTCTCGGCCCGCCCGATCACCGAGAAACCCTTCGGCTTGTCGAGATCGGAAGCGACCTTCGCCAGGAACTTGTTGTGGGACAGTCCGATCGAGACGGTGATGCCGACCACGCGTTCGACCTCGCGTGCGAAGCGCGCCAGCACCTCGGCGGCAGCGGCGCCATGCAGCCGCTCCGTGCCGGTGAGGTCGAGGAAGGCTTCGTCGATCGACAGCGGCTCGACCAGCGGCGTCAGCGCGCGCATCATTTCGCGCACCTGCCGCCCGGCGACGGCGTACTTCTCCATGTCCGGCTTGATTACGATCGCATCGGGACAGGCGGCGAGCGCCTTGAACATCGGCATGGCGGAGCGCACGCCGAAGGTCCGCGCGATGTAGCAGGCCGTGGCGACGACGCCGCGCTTCCCGCCGCCGATGATGACCGGCTTGTCCCGGAGCGAGGGATCGTCGCGCTTCTCGACGGCGGCGTAGAAGGCGTCGCAATCCACGTGCGCGATCGAGAGCGCGGTCAATTCACCGTGACGCAGGGTGCGCGGGCTACCGCAGCGGGAGCAGCGGATCGACGGCCCGTCCTCGCTCCAGCCCAGGCAATCGCGGCAGAGAATCATCGTCGTCAGGGGTCCTCCCGCTCGTGGCGAGGACCTGCGAGCAGTCGATGAGCTTCACCGATTTTCATCGGATTTTCGCCAAGATCGGCTGCGAAGGCGAGCAGAAGCTGCTCATCTTCCGCGAGAAAGCTGAGAACCTGACCCAGGAATGCCTTGTCCTGCGCCGCCTGACGCAAGGTTTCGGGGCCGAGCCCCGTGATTGCCAGGAACCGGCCCAGCCGCTCGGCGTCGCCGGCGATGAAGCCGAGCGCGGCGATGGCGAGGCCTTCGGCATCCTCGCGATTCATGCGCGGGGAGGGGGTGCGCAGCCGCATCCTTTGCCTTTCGTCAACCCTTGTCCGTTAACACTTGCCGCTGCAATGCAGAGGAATGGGCGCGACCCAACGCGCCCTTGGGTCGCACAATGGCGAAGATCGTCCTGATCGTCGAGGATAATGAGCTCAATATGAAGCTCTTCAACGACCTCCTCGAGGCGCGGGGCTATCGCGTGCTGCAGACGAGGAGCGGCCACGAGGTGCTGGCGCTCGCGCGCGAGCACCGCCCCGACCTGATCCTCATGGACATCCAGCTGCCCGAGATTTCCGGGCTCGACGTGACGCGCTGGCTCAAGGACGATGCGGACCTCCGGGCGATCCCCGTGATCGCCATCACCGCCTTCGCCATGAAGGGCGACGAGGAACGCATCCGCATGGGCGGCTGCGAGGGGTATCTCTCCAAGCCGATCTCGATTCCGAAATTTCTCGACACGGTGCAGCAGTTCGCGGGAGCCAATTGACATGACGGCCCGCGTCCTGGTGGTCGACGACCTCCTGCCCAACATCAAGCTGCTGGAAGTCCGCCTGACCGCCGAATATTTCGACGTCAGGACGGCGACGAACGGCCCCGATGCGATCGAGATCTGCGAGCGCGGCGAGTGCGACATGGTGCTGCTCGACGTGATGATGCCCGGCATGGACGGGTTCGAGGTCTGCCGCCGCCTCAAGAGTTCCCCCAACACCGCCCATCTGCCCGTGGTCATGGTCACGGCCCTCGATCAGCCCTCCGACAGGCTGAAGGGGCTCGAGGCCGGCGCCGACGACTTCCTCACGAAGCCCGTGAACGAGGTGCAGCTCCTGGCGCGTGTGAAGAGCCTCGTGCGCCTCAAGATGCTGACGGACGAGCTGCGCACCCGCGCCTCCGTCTCGCGCGACGTCGGCATCGGCGATCCCAACGCGCTCGCGCTCACCGACAATGGCCTCGGCGGCCGCATCCTGCTGGTGGACGACAGGGCGACCTCCTACGAGCGTCTGGCCGCCAGCCTCGGCCAGCTGCATCAGGTCGAGATCGAGACCGACCCGCAACAGGCGCTGCTGCGGGCGCCGGACGGCCAGTACGACCTCGTCATAGTCAGCCTGGGCCTCACCAATTTCGACGGCCTGCGCCTCTGCAGCCAGCTCCGCACGCTCGATCGCACCCGCAAGGTGCCGCTGCTGATCATCGCGGACCTCGACGACGAGAGCCGCGTGCTCCGCGGCCTCGAGATCGGCGTGAACGATTACCTGATGCGTCCCGTCGACCGGAACGAGATGCTGGCCCGCGTCCGCACGCAGATCCGGCGGAAGCGCTATGTCGACAGCCTCGGCCAGGCGCTCACGCAGTCGGTCGAGGCGGCGATCATCGATCCCCTGACCGGCCTGCACAACCGCCGCTTCATGCAGAGCCATCTCGCCCAGCTGATCAACACGAGCGCGGCGCAGGATTCGCCCTTCTCGCTGATGATCCTCGACATCGACCACTTCAAGATGGTCAACGACACCTGGGGCCACGATGCGGGCGACGAGGTGCTCAAGGAATTCTCGGTGCGCATCCGCCGCGCCATCCGGGGGCTCGACATGGCGTGCCGCGCCGGCGGCGAGGAATTCGTCGTGTTGATGCCCGAGACGGAGCCGCAGGTGGCGCAGGTCGTGGCCGAGCGCATCCGCCAGCGCGTCGAGCGCATTCCCTTCCCGATCTATGGAGGCAAGCGCTCGATCGCCGTGACCGTGTCGATCGGCGTCTCCGGCTTCCGCGGCGGGCAGACCACGGCGGAATCCATGCTGAAGCGCGCCGACCAGGCGCTCTACCGGGCCAAGCGCGAAGGCCGCAACCGCGTCATCGCCGCCGCGGCCTGAGCGACCGACGGCCCGTTACCTTAAGTCTTTACCCTAACGGGGAAGTAACCCTTCGTTCACCATGTCCCTTGGTTGCGGCGCCTCGGCCCGCCTCGCTAACTGGCGGACAGGGACAGGCGAGGGGGACGAAAGCGCCAGCCAAGCCCATCCTGCCCTCGGCCCATGTCCAGGTTCGCCGCATCTCCTGGACGTGGCCCACCGGGGCCGCTGGCGGAATCCGTGCGGGAGTGGCCTCCTCGCGCGCGGATTTCCGCCAGCACCCGTCGGCCCAGCGCGCATCCGACTCGCACGGCACTGGCATTCCGGCGCGGCATCGCCTATGTGCGGGGCCAACAGCTGATCCAAGCGGACCCCACGCCTCCATGGAAACCGTCCTCATCGTCGTCCACCTCCTCATCGTCATCGCGCTGGCGGTGGTGGTGCTGCTGCAGCGCTCCGAGGGGGGCGGGCTCGGCATCGGCGGTGGCGGATCGGGTCCCTCGGGCTTCCTGACCGGCCGTGGACAGGCGAACGTGCTGACGCGCACGACGGCGATCCTCGGCGCGGCCTTCTTCGCGACGAGCCTGGCGCTCGCCATCATCGCGACCCGCACCTCCGCCCCGCGCTCGATCATCGACCAGGTGGCCCCCGGCCAGCCGCGCCCGCCCGGTCCGGGCGGCGCGCCGGCGCCCGGCGGCAGCGTGCTCGACCAGTTGAACCAGATGCAGCGGAGCGCGCCGCCCGCGCCGCCCGCCGCTCCGGCGACCCCGGCGCCGCCCGCCTCGAACTGAGGCAAGCGCCTTCACCACACGAAGGGCCGGGCAACCGGCCCTTTTCATTTTGCGATCGCTTCTGATTTTGGCTGTGGAGAGCCGGCTCGGACCTATCCGAATCGAGCCGCGATCCCTAAAGACGGACTCCCATGGCACGGTACATCTTCATCACCGGCGGCGTGGTCTCCTCCCTCGGCAAAGGTCTCGGCGCAGCGGCTCTGGCCGCGGTCCTGCAGGCGCGCGGCTACAGCGTCCGGCTGAAAAAGCTCGACCCTTATCTCAACGTCGATCCGGGAACGATGTCGCCCTACCAGCACGGCGAGGTCTTCGTGACTGACGACGGCGCGGAGACGGACCTCGACCTCGGGCATTACGAGCGCTTCACGGGGCGCGCCGCCAACAAGCAGGACAACATCACGACCGGGCGGATCTACCAGGAGATCATCGCCAAGGAGCGCCGCGGCGACTATCTCGGCGCGACCGTGCAGGTGATCCCGCATGTCACGAACGCCATCAAGGATTTCGTCCTGGCGGACAACGACGCCTATGATTTCGTGCTGGTCGAGGTCGGCGGCACGGTCGGCGACATCGAGGGCCTGCCGTTCTTCGAGGCGATCCGGCAGCTGAAGAACGATCTTCCGCGCGACTCGAGCTGCTACATCCACCTGACGCTGCTGCCCTACATCCCGAGCGCGGGCGAACTGAAGACCAAGCCGACGCAGCACAGCGTGCAGGAGCTGCGCTCCATCGGCATCCAGCCGGACATCCTGCTTTGCCGAACCGATCGGCCGATTCCCGAGAATGAGCGGCGCAAGCTCGCGCTCTTCTGCAACGTGCGGCCGACCGCCGTCGTCGAGGCACGCGACGCGAGCCACATCTACGAGGTGCCGCTGGTCTACCACCGCGAGGGGCTGGACCGCGAGGTTCTGCACGCCTTCGGCATCGAGAACCCGCCGGCGCCCGACCTCTCGCGCTGGGAGCGGCTGGTCGAGACCATCCACAGCCCCGAGGGCGAGGTGACGATCGCGGTCGTCGGCAAGTACACGGGCCTCAAGGACGCCTACAAGTCGCTGATCGAGGCGCTGACGCATGGCGGGATCGCCAACCGCGTGAAGGTCAATCTCGACTGGATCGAGAGCGAGATCTTCGAGGCGGAGGACCCGACCCCGCATCTCGAGCATGTGCACGGCATCCTCGTGCCCGGCGGCTTCGGCCACCGCGGCGCCGAGGGCAAGATCAAGGCGGCGCAGTTCGCGCGCGAGCGCAAGGTGCCCTATTTCGGCATCTGCTTCGGCATGCAGATGGCCTGCCTCGAGGCGGCGCGGAACCTCGCCGGCATCCCCGACGCCAATTCGACCGAGTTCGGCCCCACGCCCGAGCCGGTCGTCGGCATGATGACCGAATGGATGAAGGGCAACGAGCTGGAGACCCGCAAGGCGGGCGGCGACCTTGGCGGCACCATGCGGCTCGGCGCCTATGTGAACCGCTTCGCCGCCGGCTCGAGGATCGCCCAGGCCTATGGCGCGACCGAGGTCTCGGAGCGCCACCGCCACCGCTACGAGGTCAACATGGGCTACCGCGAGCGGCTGGAGCGGGCGGGCCTCAGCTTCGCCGGCGTCTCGCCCGACGGGCTGCTGCCGGAGACGATCGAATATCCCGACCATCCCTGGTTCATCGGCGTGCAGTACCACCCCGAGCTCAAGAGCCGTCCGCTGGAGCCACACCCGCTGTTCCGGGGCTTCATTGAGGCGGCGGTGGTGCAGTCGAGGCTGGTCTGAGCCCGCGATTCCTTCTCCCCTTGCGGGAGAAGGTGGCCTTCGCGCCAGCGAAGGTCGGATGAGGGGTATCGCGAAGCGATCATCGAGCGAACCCCGACGATCCCGCAGGATTGCTTCGCAAGGCCCCTCATCCGTCATGCTGCGCATGACACCTTCTCCCGCAAGGGGAGAAGGCGGAACTCCTGCTCGTCAGCCTGACGCTTCGAAGGCTGTCGCCCGCGACCCCTCACTCCGCCGTGATTCCGAGCTCCCTGATCAGCGCGCCGAAGCGCCGGACGTCGTCCGCCACGCTCGCGGCGAAGGCCGCCGGCGTGCCGCCGGTTGGGACAAGCCCGTTCGCCGCCAGCCTGCCCACGATGTCGGGCTCGGTGATGGAGGCGGCGGCCTCCCTGGCGAGGCGCTCCACGATCGCGGCCGGCGTGCCGCCGGTCGTGGCCAGCCCGAAATAGACGGAAACCAGCGGATCGTCCGCGAAGCCCTGCTCGGTCATCGTCGGGACGTCGGGCAATTGCGGCATGCGCCTGCCGCCGCCCATGGCGATGGCGCGGACCTTGCCGTCCTGCAGCAGCGGCAGGGCGCCGGGCAGGGTCGAGATCGAGAGCGCGACCTCGCCTGTCGCGACGGCCGTCACGGCGGGTGCCGAGCCGCGGTAGGGCACATGGGTCCACTTGACCCCGAGCGCCTTGCCGAGCGCCTCGATGTTGAGATGCGCCATGCTGCCCTTGCCGAAGCTCGCGTAGCTCAGGTCCTTCGCCTTCGCCGCCGCGGCGAGTTCGGCCACGGTCCTGACGCCGAGCGCCGGGTTGACGATCAGCAGGTAGGGCCCCGTCGCAAGCACGCTGACATGCTCGAGGTCCTTGCGCCAGTCATGCGCCTGCTGCGGGCTCAGCACGGGATTGACGCTGAAGACCTCGCGCGGGGCCACGAGCAGCGTATGCCCGTCCGGCGCCGCGCGGGCGACGGAGTTCGTGCCGATGATGCCATTGGCGCCGGCGCGGTTCTCGACGACGACCGCCTGCCCGAGGCGAACCCGGAGCTTCTCGGCCACGAGCCGCGCCGTCAGGTCGGCCGCGCCGCCGGCGGGGTAGGGGCAGACGAGCGTGATCGCCTTCGCCGGCCAGGCCGGTGTCTGGGCGAGGGCCGGCGCGGCGGCCAGGGCGGCGCCCTGCAGCAGGGCGGATCGGCGGGTGATCAGGCGGTTCATGGCGTTCCTCTCCCGTGTTGGTCTCTTTCAGGCCCCCGAGGCGCGCCGCGACCATTGCTCCCAGGCGCGGTCCCTGGCGAAGGGCGTCAGGTTGAACTCTTCCGCCGCGAGCGCCTCCGCGCGGGTCAGCGGCTTGACGGATCCGAGCGCCGTGGCGGCGCGCTGCACCTCGGCGTTGCGCATGCCGTAGATCGAGCGGAACACGAGCTCCCGCACCGAGCGACCGGCGACGGTCGTCCCATGGCCGCGCATCAGCACCGTCCAGCGCTCGCCGAGCGCGCGGGCGAGCGACTGTCCTTGCGCCTCGGTCGAGACCAGGAGGTTGGTGTCGCCGAACTCGTCCTGGCTGTCCCAGAAGCCGACCTCGACGCCCATCGTCGCGCCGAGGTGAAAGACGGGGACCAGCGGCACGCCCGTGACGCAGAAAGGCATCATCGCCGGCGCATGATGATGGCAGACCGCCATGACATCGGGCCGCGCCTGGTAGATGCAGGAATGGATGACGCGCTCGGCGAAGACGCGGTGCGTCGTCGCGGGCCGGGGAGCGCCATCGAGATCGAAGACGAGCACATCCTCGGCCGTGACCAGCTCCGCCGCCCGCACGCGCGGCATGAGGAACAGGCCGGGATCATCCGGATGGCGCGCGGAGACATGCCCGAAGCTGTCGATCACGCCTTCCGCCGAGAGGATCCGACCGGCCAGCACGATGTCCGCGACAAGGTCGTCGATGGTGGCTTTCTTGCTCATGGGGCGAGTTGAGCGCATGGGCCGGTGCAAATCCAATATGGATTGGCGTGGCCAGCCCAAAGAAAATCAGATGGCCAAATCCGGCTCGCGCGGCAGCCGTTCCCCAAGCGGCGCCATCGCGCCGGCGAGCGCCTCGATGGCATCGTCGACGACCAGCAGCAGCTTCGCGAAGCCGGGCGAGCGCCCGGCCGTCTCGTTGCCGGCGAGATACAGGATTCGTCGCAGCGCCGGATCGACGATGGGCCTGCAGGACAGGCGGCCGTCGCGCCATTCGGCGAGCACCGTGCCGTAGGGCAAAATCCCGGCGCCCGCGCCGCCCTGGATCAGGGCCTTGATGCCCGCGATCGAGCGGATCTCCTGCCTGACGACGACACGGGCGCTGCGTCCCGTCGCGGTCCGCTCCACCAGCGCCCGGACGCTGTCGTCGGGACCCGGCAGGATGAGCGGATGGGTCAGGACCTCGTCGAAGGCGATCGGTACGAAGGACCTGCCGCCCTCGGCCGTCACGAACACCAGATCCTCGCAATAGAGCGGCCTCTTCCAGAAGCCCGGCTCTGCCGGCGTCTCATAGGCGAGGATCATGTCCACGTCGTTGCGCCGGAGCGAGCCGGCGAGCCGGTGGCTCATGTCCTCGGACAGGCTGAGCGGAGCCTCGGGGACCGTCGCGACGGCTTGCTCCGCCAGCCCCGGACCGATGATCTGCATGAGGCTGGGAGTCATGCCGAAGCGCAGCGGTTCGGCCGCCTTGCCGCCAAGCAGCATGACCTCGCGCCGCGCCTCCTGGACGGCCCGCAGGATCGAAACGGCATGGGAATGCAGGAGCCGCCCGGCCTCTGTTGCGGAGACGCCGCGCGAGTGTCGCAGCAGGAGAGGAACACCAAGCTCCTGCTCCAGCAGCTTGATCTGCGCGCCGAGCGCTGGTTGCGCCACATGCAGCGCCTCCGCGGCACGGGTCATGCTGCGGCACTCGATGACGCGGACGAGGCACTCCAGTTGCCGCAGGTTCATGGGATCCGCTCCAGCCGGCGGACCAGAGCACGGCTGGCGGCCCTGCGCTACACCCCGATCTTGCCGCCGCCCTTCTTCGTGATCGCCACGATGGAGGGCCGCGCCGGGAGGTCGGGTTTGAAATCCGGCCAGCGGGTCGACATCTCGTTGTAACTTGCGGGCTTGGCGTTCGGATCGTCATCGTCCGGCTCACCGGGGTGCTGGACGGCGACGAAGAAGGTCTCCATGTCCGGCGTGAACTCCGGTCCGCACAGCTCCGCGCCATTCGGGACGCGGAAGAACAGCTTCGACGTGGCGCGGGCGGTGCCTTCCGTCTCGATCGCCCAGACACCGTCGGCGCGGCCGGTGCGAGAGGGCTGGTTGCCGTCGGTCGCGATCCAGAGGCGGCCCATCGCGTCGATCGCGCAATTGTCAGGCATGCCGAACCAGCCATCCTTCGTCGTGTTCGGATGGAAGGTCGCGCCAACCGCCGCGACCGACGGGTCGCCGCAACGGACGAGGATCTCCCAGCGGAAAGTCGTGGCAGCGTGGTCGCCGCCCTCCGGCATCATCTCGACGATATGGCCGAAGCGGTTGTCCGCGCGCGGGTTCGCGGCATCGACCTGACCGGCGTTGCGGCGGCTGTTGTTGGTCAGCATCACATAGACCCTGTTGGTCTTGGGGTCGGCCTCGACATCCTCCGGGCGGTCCATCTTCGTCGCGCCGAGCAGGTCTGCGGCCCGACGCGTCTCGATCATCACGTCCGCCTGGCTGTTGAAGCCGTTGGCCGCCGTCAGCGGGCCCTGGCCATGGACGAGCGGCATCCATTCGCCGTTGCCGTCGGCACCGTATTTCGCGACATAGAGCGTGCCCTTGTCGAGCAGGTCCATGTTGGCGGTGCGGTTGGCCGGATCGACGCGGCCCTCGGTGACAAACTTGTAGACGTAGTCGAAACGCTCGTCGTCGCCTTGGTAGACGACGTAGCGGCCGTCCTTGTTAACAATGCCGGCAGCGCCCTCGTGCTTGAAGCGGCCCATCGCGGTGCGCTTCTTCGGCGTCGAGGTCGGGTCGAACGGGTCGATCTCGACGACCCAGCCGAAGCGGTTGGCCTCGCGAGGCTCCTTCACCACGTCGAAGCGATCGTAATAGGCGCCCCAGTTGTACCATTGGCCGGGAATGCCCATCCGCCTGTAATTCCGCGCCTCCGGATGGTTCTCGGTCAGCGCACCCCAGAAATAGCCGTTGACGTTCTCTTCGCAGGACAGCCAGGTGCCCCAGGGCGTGCGGCCGCCGGCGCAGTTGTTCAGCATGCCGCGCACCTTCGTGCCGGTCGGGTCGGCGTTCGTCTTCAGCCGCTCGTGGCCGGCGCAGGGGCCGGCGATCTCCATCTCCGTCTCGCCGGTGATGCGCCGGGCGTATTTTGAATCCGGCACCACCTGCCATTTTCCGTCGACCTTGCGGATCTCCAGAACCGAGCCGCCATGGGCCATGATCTCGACGTCGGCGAGTTCCTTCGTCATGCTGGCGAACCGGACCGTACGCAAATCCTGGCGGCCCGTCAGGGACGGGAACATCAGCTCCTCGTTGGTGTATTCGTGGTTGACCACGAGCAGTCCGTGGTCGCTGCGACCGTCGAGCGGGAAATAGCCGAGATAGTCGTTGTTGTAGCCGAATTGCTTGCTTTGTGCGGCAGGCGTCTGCTTCTGGGGGTCGAAGGCTGGCGCGCCCTTCTCGACCGGGTCGCCCCAGCGGATCAGGATGTCGGCATCATAGCCCTCCGCAACGTGATGTCGCTCGTCGGAGCCTGCCGCGATCTCCTTGAAGTTGAAGGACGGCGTGGTGTTGGCAACCGGTGCGGAAGCGGGCGTCGCCGACTGGGCCTGCGCCGTCTCAAGAGCCATCGGCACGATCGCCGCGTTCGCGACCGTGACGGCGAGGGCGCCGCGCATGATGTCGCGCCGCGAGAGCCGCTCGGCGATGATCTCGCCCATGGTCGGATTTGCGGTCATGTTCGAGCCCGCGTCCTCGGCGAGTTCGTAAAGCTGCGATCGCAGCAGCTGCGTCGGCTTCGCCTGCTCGTTCATGATGCTCCCTCCTTCGTCGGTCCGATGGCGTGCAACCAGAATTCGGTGTTTGCGACAGCCGGATGACGGACCGGCACTCTCGGTCAATCCTTGAAGAAGGGCTCCACCTTGCCCTTGAGCTTCAGCGTCATCGGATTGCCGAAGCGGTCCTTCGCGGCGCCGGCCGCGACGCGGATCCAGCCCTCGCTGATGCAATATTCCTCGACGTTGGTCTTTTCCTTACCGTTGAAGAGGATGCCGATCTCGCGCTTCAGGATCTCCTCATCGAAATGCGGGCTTTCGGGATTGACGCAGAGGCGGTCGGGAAAGGCGGTCATCGCTGGTCCTGCTCGGGGTTTCGGCCGCCCTTGTGCAATCGCGGGCGGTCGCGATCAAGCTTGAATGCAGCTTCGGGCGGTTCCTCCTGGTTTTGCCACCCGCCAACCCACCTCATCCTGAGGAGGCCGCGAAAGCGGCCGTCTCGAAGGACGCACCACGGTCCTGCGTGCTTCGAGACGCGGCCTCTCGGCCGTTCCTCAGCATGAGGGGGCGGGGAGGGTCGCGACGCTCTGCGACACCCCTCATCCGACCTTCGCTGACGCGAAGGCCACCTTCTCCCGCAAGGGGAGAAGGCAAGATCGCGCTCACCCCACACGCACGATCTTGTCCCGTGACGTCTCGCCCTGCACGATCGCGAGCTCGCTCTTCGGCCGGCCGAGCGCCTTCGCCAGCAGCGCCAGCACGACCGCGTTGGCCTTGCCCTTCTCCGGCGCCACGGTGACGTCGACGCGCACGAGCGGCGCTTCGCCCGGCCGCTCCTCGATGCGGATGCGCTCGGCGGAGGCCTTCGTCGTGACGCGGACGCGCAGCGCGCCGTCCCTGAGGCAGTCCGCCAGCGCCGGCGCGTTCATCCGGCGGCGACCGCCGCCAGCAGCCCCTCGATGTCGGCGGACTGCAGGAGCGGGATCAGCGGCACGATCCGCTCCCGGGGCAGGTCCCACCAGCGCGCGGCGAGCAGCCGCTCCACCGTCGCGTCGTCGAAGCGGCGGCGGATCAGCTTCGCCGGATTGCCGCCGACCACGCCGTAGGGCGGCACGTCCTTCGTCACCACGGCGCGGGCCGCGACCACGGCGCCGTCGCCCACCGTGATGCCGGACAGGATCATGCAGCCGGAGCCGAGCCAGACGTCATGGCCGATCACCACGTCGCCGCGCGTCTGGGCATAGCCCTCGAGGCCGCTCGCCTCCGGCCAGACCCCGGTCATCGCGCCGAACGGGTAGGTCGTGACGAAATCGAGCCGGTGGTTGCCGCCGAGCATGATGTTCACGTCGTCCGCGATCGAGCAGTAGCGGCCGATCGTCAGCTTCGCGCCGGACTCCGGGAATCGCACCTTCGGCCGGCCGTAGGAATGGTCGCCGATCGAGAAGCCGTGCCTGTCCGCCAGCTTGCGCAGATGCAGCCGCGTGAGGTTGTGCGGGTTGCCCGGGTCCTTCAGCCAGCGGCGGAGGTTCACGGCCTGGTGCTAGCCGCGGCCGGTGGCGACGGGGCAATCGGCGCGGCCGCCCCATTCGGCCCAGGAGCCGTCATAGAGCGCCTGCGCCCGGCCGCCCATCGTCTCCAGCCCGAGCGACAGGATGGCGGCCGAGACGCCGGAGCCGCAGGTCGTGATGATCGGCTTATCAGGATCCACGCCGGCGTCGACGAGGGCCTGCCGCATGATCGCGGGATCGACCATGCGGCCGTCCTTCACGATCCGGTCGAACGGCAGGTTGCGGCTGCCGGGGATATGGCCGGAGGCAAGGCCGGGGCGCGGCTCCGGCGCCTCGCCGGCGAAACGGGCGGCCGGACGCGCGTCGAGCACTTGCGCGGACCCGCTGTCGATTGCCGCGCGGATCGTCGCGAGGCCAGCGACGGCCGCGGCGTCGAACGTCGCCTTGAAGGTCCGCGGCTCCGGCGTCGGCGTTCCCTGGACGACTGGGCGGCCCTCGGCGCGCCATTTCGGCAGGCCGCCGTCGAGGATGCGCACGTCCTTCGCGCCCATCACGAGGAAGGTCCAGCGCACGCGCGGCGCGGCGAAGAGGCCGGCGCCGTCATAGACGACGATGGTCATGTCCTCGGAGATGCCCATGGCGCCCGCGGCAGCGGCGAAGGCCTCGGGCGTCGGCAGCATATGGGGCAGGGGGCTGCCCTCGTCCTTCACGGCGTCGATGTCGAAATGCACCGCCTTCGGAATGTGCGCTTGCGCATACTCGGCCTTCCCGTCGCGGTTCATCGTCGGGAGGTACCAGGACGCATCGACCACGGCGAGGTCGGGGCGGTTGATGTTGGCGGCGAGCCAGTCGGTCGAGACGAAGGGAGTCTGGGTCATGACGTTCTGTAACGTTCCGGTGAGCGCCGAGTCAAAACCGCAACTGACCCCCGCAAGGCACGTTTAACCGCCTGAATAGGAGATGTTAACCATGCGTATCGAGCTTTCGCACATTGTACCGAGCCTCGTTACCCTCGGCCTCGGCGCCGGCATGATCTGGGCCTTCATCCAGTAATTCGGGTCACACGAGATCGGCCTCGACGCTCGGAGGACGCTCGAGCCAAGCCGGGGTCGGCAGGTTCTTCGACCGCAGGAAATCAGGGTTGAAGAGCTTCGATTGATAGCGGGTCCCGTAGTCGCAGAGGATCGTCACGATCGTGTGCCCGGGACCCATCTCCCTCGCCATGCGGATGGCCCCGGCGACATTGATCCCGGACGAGCCCCCGAGGCAGAGGCCTTCCTTCTCCAAGAGGTCAAAGACGATCGACACCGCCTCATCATCGGGGATCCGGTAGGCGAAATCCACCGGCGCATCCTTTATGTTGGCGGTGACGCGGCCCTGGCCGATGCCCTCCGTGATGGACGAGCCCTCGGACTTGAGCTCGCCCTCCGTGAACCAGGAGAACATGGCGGCGCCATGGGGATCGGCGCAGCCAATCTTGACCGAGGGCTTCAGGGCCTTCAGCGCCATCGCCGTGCCGGCAAGCGTCCCGCCCGTGCCGACGGCGCAGATGAAGCCGTCGACCTGCCCGCCGGTCTGCCGGAAGATCTCCGGCCCCGTGCTGTCGATATGGGCCTGTTGGTTCGCGACATTGTCGAACTGATTGGCCCAGATCGCGCCGTTCGGCTCTGTTTTCGCCAGCTTTTCGGCGATCCGGCCGGACACCTTCACGTAGTTGTTCGGGTTGGCGTAGGGGACAGCCGGCACCTCGATCAGCGTCGCGCCGCAGAGGCGGAGCATGTCCTTTTTCTCCTGGCTCTGCGTCTCGGGGATCACGATCACCGTGCGGTAGCCAAGGGCGTTGCCGACCAGCGCGAGCCCGATGCCGGTGTTGCCGGCCGTGCCTTCGACGATGACGCCGCCGGGCCTGAGCAGGCCGCGCTTTTCCGCGTCGCGCACGATGCCGAGCGCGGCGCGGTCCTTCACGGACTGGCCCGGGTTCATGAACTCCGCCTTGCCGAGGATCGTGCAGCCCGTCGCCTCGGAGGCGGCGTGGAGCTTGATGAGCGGCGTGTTGCCGATGGCGCCGATCACGTCGTGGTAAGTCTGCATGGTTCGTCTCGTGTCAGGATCACCCTGTCTTTGCCCGACGCATGGCGCGAAGGGAAGCGCCGCCGGAACCTTGGCCGTGGCGCGACCGTTCATCGATCAATCCAACATTGCGAGGACTGACCGATGCCGACCCCCCATGAACTCGAGGAAGCCTTCTGGAAGGCTCTGAAATCCGACATGACGGTGATGCTTTCCGCCGTCGATGTCGAAGAGGGCCATGCGAGGCCGATGACGGCGCAGCTCGATGAGGAGCACCATGGCGATGCCTCGGGGCCGATCTGGTTCTTCACCTCGAACGAGACGGCGCTCGCCGAGAGCCTCGGCACGACGCAGCGTCGCGGCCTCTTCACCTTCGTGTCGAAGAGCCACGGCCTCTTCGCGACGGTGCATGGAGCAATGTCGATCCAGCAGGATCGCGCCGTGATCGACCGGCTCTGGAACCCCTATGTCGCCGCCTGGTACGAAGAGGGCAAGGACGACCCGAAGCTGCGTCTGCTGCGGTTCGATCCGGACAGGGCGGAGATCTGGGAGAACGGCTCCAGCCTCGTCGCCGGCGTGAAGGCCTTGCTGGGCGTTGACCCGAAGAAGGACTACAAGGACAAGGTGGCGAAGGTTTCGCTCGCCTGACCCCTATAAAGAGGACGGCGCGCCCGTGAAGAGCGCGCCGTCCACCGTCAGGCTCTATTCGCGGGAGCGTCCGCCGCCGTGGGAGCTCTCGCCGCCCTTGCGGCCTGCTTCCGAGGCGCGCTCACGATCATCGGCGAAATTGCCGCTGCCGCCGCGCTGGCCGCCGCCGGAGCCCTGCGAACCGGTGGATCCGCCACCGCCGCCGTGGGACATCTGGCCGCCCTTCTTGCCGGCTTCCGAAGCCTTCTCGCGATCATCGGCGAAGTTGCCGCCGCTGCCCTTCTGATTGGCCATCGGTCTTCTCCTGAGACTGTTTCTGGTTGAGCCCGCATCCGATGCGGACCTGAAACCAACGGACGGCCGGCGGACCCCGTTTCAGCTTTGCGGGAAAAATAATGGTCGGGCGGTGCCGGCTCTGGCATCGTCGCGGCGGTGATTCCCGACCGGTTACGATGCTCGAAAGCGATCTCTACGCGCCCGTGAAGCGCTTTCTCGAGCGGCAGGGCTATGTCGTGAAGGGCGAGATCGGCGCCTGCGACGTGGTCGCGGTGCGCGGCGACGAGCCTCCGGTCATCGTCGAGCTCAAGCGCTCCTTCGGCATCGAACTGCTGCTGCAGGGCGTCGACCGCCAGGCGGTGACGGACGCCGTCTATCTCGCCATCCCGAAGCCGAAGCGCGGCCGTCTCGCCGGCGCGGCGCAGCTCTGCCGAAGGCTCGGGCTGGGGCTGCTCGTCGTCGCGCCGCGCAGCGTCGAGGCCCTGGTCGATCCGGGACCCTACAGGCCGCGCCGCCAGCCCCGCCGGCGCACGGTGCTGCTCAGGGAGTTCGCCCGCCGCGTCGGCGACACGGAGCTCGGCGGCAGCGCGGCGCGCCGACCGCGCATGACCGCCTACCGGCAGGATGCTCTCCGGCTCGCCGCGTTCATCGCCGCAGACGGGCAGGCCAAGGTCGCCGCCGCGCGCGCCGCGACCGGCGTCGAGAAGGCGGGGCCGATGCTGCTGGCCGACGTCTACGGCTGGTTCGCGAGGCTGGAGCGCGGCACCTACGGCCTGTCGCCCAAGGGGGTCGCGGCGCTCGAAACCTATGCCGCGACCGTGGCCGCGATCAGCGCAGAATGTCGCACGCCTTGAGCGGCGCCTTGCCCAGCACGAACACCCGGTCGTCGGGGCTGTCCTCCAGCGAGATGTGGCCCTTCTTGGAGTCGTTCTCGAAGCCGAGGCCGCGCGTCATGCGGATCCGGATGCGATCGGGGCCGGCCCGCGTGACGTCGAAGCTCCCGGCGTCGCCCTCCGCATAGCAGGAGACGCGGTCGCCCGCGTTGCGGCAATAGGCGACCGCGCCGCCGTCGCCGTCCGCCTTGGAGCGGAACTTCACCGCCACGCCGAACGTGCGCGGACCAGTGGTCTTGCGCGCCTCAGCGCTCGTCTCAGGTTGGTAGTCGAAGATGATCTGGCGGACCTTCTGGCCCGGATGACGCTTGAGATGCGCCGCATCGTAGGTGCGGGTGAAGCAGCCGCTGGCGCTGTCGGGCCCGAACAGGCTGCGGATCATGTCGGCGCGGGCCGAAGCCGGCGCGAGAGCGGCGAGACCGGCGATCAGGACGAGGGAGCGCACGGGATCCTCCTGCGATGACGGCGCCGGCGATCGGCGCTTTCGGATGAATTTTGCGGCTTTTGGACGCCTTCTCGCAAGCTGCCTCGCAATTGATCCAGCGCAAGGCGGACGACGAGGACCCGAGCGACAGTCGCAAGGCCCGGCATCCGCCGCCGGGCCGGGAGAGGCGGGATGAAGCACGAGGTGCAGGAAATCGGTCAGAGCCAAGCGGTCCAGGGCCTGCTGCAGAGGCTTGCCCACTGGTGGCGGTGCAACCGCGAGCTTTCGGGCCTGTCCGCCGGCGAGCTCGAGCGCATGTCGCGCGACCTCGGCATGACCTCGGCCGAGCTGCAGGAGATCGCCGCGATGGGGCCGGAATCCGCCGAGCTGCTGCATCGGCGCATGGAGGCGCTCGGCGTCACGCAGGCCGACATCGACCGGCTCGCCTTCGGTCTCATCCGCGATCTGGAGCGGGACTGCTCCTGCTGCGCAGCCAAGGACGAGTGCCGCGCCGATCTCGTGCATCAGCCGGAGAGCCCGGGCTGGATGGCCTATTGCGCCAACGCCCAGACGCTCGAGGCCGCGCGGAAAGCGCGGGGCCGCATCACGCTCTGACCACTCAGGACCCGAGCGCGGCCGCCAGCATGTCCTTCGCCATCTTGGCGGCGAAGGCGAGCGCCGAGACGGCGGTGGCGAGCGCGGCGCGCCTGTTGAGGATCTGCGACCGGTTGATCGTCACGACGATGCGGTTGAGGTCGCGGTGGTCGAGCTCCTCGCCCTTTTCGACCCGTCGCACGACATTGCTGCTGGCCCGGTACCAGAGCCAGGCGGCCACGAGAGCGGAAACGAGGGCGACCACGTCGAGCAGGCGGGTGAGGACCATGCGGCCTTGGTAGGGCCTGCCGCCACCGCCGCGCAAGTCGGTGAAAGCGGTATGGCGCGGGCCGCTACCGGTCGCTAACCCTGTCCGCAAGTTCAATCTGACGTTGCGCAATGCCTTTACGCGCGGGGCGCACGATCGGCCCGTCATGAGCAACGGCACGCACGGCAGCGCTGCGCAGCGGCGACGGGTGATCATCGCGCGCACCGCGCGGATGACGGCGCTGTCGGTCGTTCTCTCGGTGGCGATCTGCATCGCCTGCATGCTCGCCTTTTTCCCCACGGACTCGGCCGCGGCGATGACGATCGAGCAGCAATGGCTCGTCGCGATCGTCATGTCGGCGGCGATCCCGGGTCTTGTCGCCCCGGTGGTGATCTGGCGCATCCAGACCCTGATGGATGCGCTCGACGAGGCCAACGCCGCGCTGGCGCGCCTCGCGGCCACCGACCAGCTCACCGGCCTCCTGAACCGGCGCGGCTTCGAGGAGGCGGCGGAAGCGTTGCTGAAGGAGGCGAGCCGCAGCGGCGCGCCGGTCGCGGCGCTGATGTGCGACATCGACCATTTCAAGAAGATCAACGACACCTACGGCCATGATTTCGGCGACCAGGCGATCCGCCACGTGGCCCGGCTCATCGCCGGGAAGCAGGCGGCCGCGGGCGCGATCGCCGGCCGCCATGGCGGCGAGGAATTCGTGCTGCTGCTGCCGGGCGCCAGCCAGGGGCAGGCCCGGCTCATCGCGGAGGAGCTGCGCATCGCCTGCAGCCTCTCCCCGGTCGAATGGAACGGCCAGAGCGCCCGCGTGACGATCAGCGCCGGCCTTGTCGTGGTCGAGCGTGTCGAGAGCAACCTCGGCCAGATGCTCAACCAGGCCGACCTCGCCCTCTACGCCGCCAAGCGCGGCGGCCGGAACCAGGTGGTGCTGGGGCCGGTGGAAGAGGGTGCCGCGCAGGCGGCGTGAGGGGCTTTTCGGTAAGCGAGACACCAACCTTCCTCATCCTGAGGAGGCCGCAAAGCGGCCGACTCGAAGGACGCACAACCGCGGTGCGTGCTTCGAGACGCCCCTTCGGGGCTCCTCAGCATGAGGTAGGTCGAGGATGGCATCAGCGTCTGAAACGGCATCACTCGCTTGTCATGCCGCCAACCTCCCTCATCCTGAGGAGGCCGCAAAGCGGCCGTCTCGAAGGACGCACAACAGTCCTGCGGACAGCGAGACGCGGAGCTCGGCATGGCGTCGGTCGAACGAGGCCACACGTCCGGCGCCGCGCCAGCCACGGCAGATCACCCCACCGGCCCGCGATCAGCGCCTCCTTCTTCGCCCGCGACCAGCCCTTGATCCGACGCTCGGCCGCGATGGCGTCAGTGATCGTCTCGAAGGTTTCCGAAAAGACCAGCTCGACCGGCCTGCGCGCGGCGGTCCAGGCGTCGGGGAAATGGCCGTTGTTATGCTCGCTGACTCGCGTGGCGATATCCTCGCCACGGGTGGTGCCGGTGTAGTAGCTGCCGTCGGCGCAGCGCAGGATGTAGAGGGTGCAGCCCATCCGCATATTGTTGCACGAACGCCGTGCGTGCTTCGAGACGCCCCTTCGGGGCTCCTCAGCATGAGGTGGGTCGAGGATGGCATCGGCCTTGTATTGAGCCGGCGGTCCTCATGCTGAGGAGGCCGCGAGAGCGGCCGTCTCGAAGCACGCAGAGCTGATCGGCCTCTGACCTGCACAAAGCCTGCAGGCGTTCATGACGTCGGGAGGCTCACATGCTGCGGTTGCTGACGATGGCCGCCCTGCTGGCTGCATCCGCGCCGACGATGGCGGCCGAGCGCGTGGCGCGCGTCGATCGCGAGACGTTCGCCTGCAAGAGTTGGGCGGGCTGGCGGGAATACAGCCAGGCCTCGCTGACGGCGCGCGGGGCCCGCGCCAACCCTCATTGCCCCATCCGCATTTCCGCCGGCGCCCGCGTGACGATCATCGATGGCGACGCCGGCTCGGGCGCGGCCGAGGTGGAGTGGCGCGGGCGGCGCTGGTTCGTGGATGCGGCGCGGGTGGAGTAGGGGCCCGCGCCGGGCCTTGCTTCAGCTGGTGCCGGCCACGGCCGTCCGACACCAACCTCCCTCATGCTGAGGAGGCCGCAGAGCGGCCGTCTCGAAGCACGCAGGACGCCTCAGCTGCACCCCGTCGTCGCGCCACACGTCTCGCACTTCTTGCAGGTGCCGTTCTGCACGAGCGTCATGTTCTGGCACTCGGGGCAGGCCTCGCCGAGATAGCCCTTCATCCGGGCGACCGCGCGGGCGTCGGCCTGCGGGCTCGCCGCTTCGGCCGTCTTGGGCGCGGCGGCGAACATCGCGTCGAGGCTCTTCGTCTCGAGCGGCGCGTCCGCCTTCAGCGCCGTGGCTCCCGCGAAGGCGAAGACCTGCGCGCCGCCGCTGGCGTCCGCCTGCATCTGGCCTTGGCCGCTGGGGCTGCCGGCCGTCATCTGGCCGCCCTGCACCGTCAGGAAGTTGGTGGCGCGGCCGCGGGTGAGGCCCTTGGAGACGACGCGCTGCGCCGAAGGACCCTCGCCGCCGGCCGGGCCGCCCTGCGGCATGTCGTTGCCCGGGATCGCGTCCGGCTGGACATGGGCGAGGTCGTTGCGGCCGAGGTAGCTGATCGCCAGCTCCCGGAAGATGTAGTCGAGGATCGACGAGGCCATCTTGATCGTGTCGTTGCCCTGCACAAGGCCGGCCGGCTCGAACTTCGTGAAGGTGAAGGCCTCCACATATTCCTCGAGCGGCACGCCGTACTGGAGGCCCAGCGAGATCGCGATGGCGAAGTTGTTGAGGAGCGCGCGCAGCGTCGCGCCCTCCTTGTTCATGTCGATGAAGATCTCGCCGATGCGCCCGTCCTCATACTCGCCAGTGCGCAGGAAGATCGTGTGGCCGCCGACCTTCGCCTTCTGGGTGTAGCCCTTGCGGCGGGAGGGCAGCTTCTCCTGCTGGCGCAGGTAGACCTGCCGCTCGACGATCTTCTCGACGATCCGCTCGGCCACCTCCGCAACGCGGGCGGCGGCGGGCTGGGCGACCAGCGCCTCGACGGCCTCGTCGGCCTCCTCCGCCTCATCCTCGATGAGGGCGGCGTTCAGCGGCTGCGAGAGCTTGGAGCCGTCGCGGTAGAGGGCGTTCGCCTTCAGCGCGAGCTTCCAGGAGAGCATGTAGGCGCTCTTGCAATCCTCGACGGTCGCGTCGTTCGGCATGTTGATGGTCTTGGAGATCGCCCCCGAGATGAAGGGCTGCGCCGCCGCCATCATGCGGATGTGGCTCTCCACGGAAAGATAGCGCTTGCCGAGCTTGCCGCAGGGGTTCGCGCAGTCGAAGACCGCGTAATGCTCGAGCTTGAGGTGCGGCGCGCCTTCCAGCGTCATCGCGCCGCAGACATGGATGTTCGCGAGCTCGATCTCGCCCTTGGAGAAGCCGAGGAAGGGCAGCAGCTCGAAGGACGGGTCCTCCAGCTTCTCCGCCGGCACCTTGAGCGTGTCGGTCAGGAACTCCTGGCCGAGCGTCCACTTGTTGAAGACGAACTTGATATCGAAAGCCGAAGCGAGAGACTTTTCAAGGGTTTCCAGCACGTCCTTCGTGAAGCCCTTGGCGGCCAGCGTCGCGTGGTTGACGCCCGGCGACTGCCGCAGCGAGCCATGGCCGACGGCATAGGCCTCGATCTCCGCGATCTCGTGCTCGCGGTAGCCCAGCGCGCGCAGCGCCTCCGGCACGGCGCGGTTGATGATCTTGAAGTAGCCGCCGCCCGCGAGCTTCTTGAACTTCACCAGCGCGAAGTCGGGCTCGATGCCGGTCGTGTCGCAATCCATGACGAGGCCGATCGTGCCGGTCGGCGCGATCACGGTCGCCTGGGCGTTCCGGTAGCCGTGCTCCTCGCCCTTGGCGAGGGCGCGGTCCCAGGCCGCGCGGGCGTGCTCGACGAGCCGCTGGTCCGGGTTCGACGCCGCATCCATGGGCTGCGGCGAGACGGACAGGCCCTCGTAGCCCGTGGCCTCGCCATGGGCGGCGCGGCGATGGTTGCGGATGACCCGCAGCATGTTCTTCGCGTTGGCCTTGTAGCCAGGGAAGGGACCGAGCTCCTTCGCCATCTCGGCCGAGGTCTCGTAGGAGACGCCGGTCATGATGGCGGTGAGGCTGCCCGCGATGGCGCGGCCGGCGTCTGAATCGTAGGGCAGGCCGAGCGTCATCAGCAGGCCGCCGATGTTGGCATAGCCGAGGCCGAGCGTGCGGTACTCGTAGGAGAGCTGCGCGATCTCCTTCGACGGGAACTGCGCCATCGTGACCGAGATCTCGAGCACCATCGTCCAGAGGCGGACGGCATGCTCGTAGTTCTCGATCTCGACGCGCTTCGCCGCCTTGTCGAAGAACTGCAGCAGGTTCAGCGACGCCAGGTTGCAGGCCGTGTCGTCGAGAAACATGTACTCCGAGCACGGGTTCGAGGCGCGGATCGGACCGGCGGCCGGGCAGGTGTGCCAGTCGTTCATCGTCGTGTTGAAATGCAGGCCGGGGTCGGCCGAGGCCCAGGCCGCGTAGCCGATCTTCTCCCAGAGGTCGCGAGCCTTCAGCGTCTTGACGGTGCGGCCGTCCTTGCGGGCGGTCAGCTTCCATTCGCCGTCCGTCTCGACGGCGCGCAGGAAGTCGTCCTTGAGCGAGACCGAGTTGTTGGAGTTCTGGCCGGAGACCGTGAGGTAGGCGTCGGAATCCCAGTCGGTGTCATAGACGTCGAAGGAGATGTCCTTGTAGCCCTGCTTCGCGAACTGGATGACGCGCTTGATGTAATTGTCGGGGATCATCACGCGGCGGGCGAGCTTGATCTCCTTCTTGAGCGCCGGGTTGCGCTCGGGATCGAAGCAGGCGTCGCCCGGCCCGTCGCAATTGACGCAGGCCTTCATGATCGCCGTCATGTGCTTGCGGGCGAGCTTGGAGCCGGCGACGAGCGCCGCCACCTTCTGCTCCTCCTTCACCTTCCAGTCGATGTAGCTCTCGATGTCCGGATGGTCGATGTCGACCACCACCATCTTGGCGGCGCGACGCGTCGTGCCGCCGGACTTGATGGCGCCGGCGGCGCGGTCGCCGATCTTGAGGAAGGACATGAGGCCGGACGAGCGGCCGCCACCCGAGAGCTTCTCGCCCTCGCCGCGCAGCTTCGAGAAGTTGGAGCCCGTGCCGGAGCCGTACTTGAAGAGGCGCGCCTCGCGGACCCAGAGGTCCATGATGCCGCCATCGTTGACGAGATCATCCTCGACGCCCTGGATGAAGCAGGCGTGCGGCTGCGGATGCTCGTAGGAGGACCGCGACTTCGTCAGCTTGCCGGTCTTGAAGTCGACGTAGTAATGGCCCTGCGACGGACCGTCGATGCCGTAGGCCCAGTGCAGGCCGGTGTTGAACCACTGCGGCGAGTTCGGCGCGACCATCTGGTTCGCGAGCATGTAGCGCAGCTCGTCATAGAAGGCCTCGGCATCGGCCTCGCCGTCGAAATAGCCGCCCTTCCAGCCCCAGTAGGTCCAGGTGCCGGCCAGCCGGTCGAAGACCTGCTTCGACGAGGTCTCGCCGACATAGCGCTCGGCCTCGGGCAGGGAGGCGAGGGCGGCCTCGTCGGCCGTGTGACGCCAGAGGAACGACGGCACGTCGTTCTCCTCGACCTTCTTCAGCCGCGCCGGGACGCCGGCCTTGCGGAAATACTTCTGCGCCAGCACGTCGGACGCGACCTGCGACCAGCTGCCCGGCACCTCGACATTCTCGAGCTTGAAGACGACCGACCCGTCCGGGTTGCGGATCTCCGACCGCGTGAAGCGGAAGTCGAGACCGGCGTAGGGACCCTGGCCGGCGGCAGTGTAGCGGCGCTCGATGCGCATGGCATAATACCTCGTGCTGCGGCGACGGCATGAACCGCTCGCCGGAATCCTATGACCCGGTTCCAGAACCAGCTTGTCTGACTCGCCCCGGGCGCCCGCTTTGTCGGCGCGTGATTGGTTCCCGGCGCGCGATCTCGGGAGGCGGATGCCCGCCTGCCTCGATCCGTCTTGTCGTGGGAGCCGTCGGTCCCCGATGCTTGGGGCCCTTCCGCTCTCTCTCTGCCGGAACGTACCGACGATAGGACTCGTTCCGTCCGAACGTCAACATCTTGTGGGTAGCGAATCAGCCTGATTCTAGATGTTGTGTCAGGCCTGTGAAGGTTGGGGATAAGCGACAGATTTTCATAACCTGCTGAATCCTCTTGTGAATCCAGCCTCGGCAGTGGCGATGTCCGCAAGACGGGTCGCCGATGCGCAAAAAGCGATTGCAGAAGCGGAACCCTACATCTAGTCGCGTCGTTAAGGCTTTCTTGTCTCCTCGGTGGGCCGCGAAACCCGGGGTCAAGTTGTTGAAAAGACTGTGGCGTCTCGCACGCTGCCCTGATTTCGCCTGATTCTGGCGACGGCCGAGCGAGCGAATCGGCGGCGTAGTTTCACCAAGTCCCAAAGCCCTTCGACGCCGCTAGACTGCCGGCCTCGCGTCGGGGTTCGGGATGTCGCCATACCTTCTGGTCTTCGATCTCGCGCTCGCCGTCCATGTCGCGGCCGGCGCGGTCGGCCTCGTCTCCTTCTGGATCCCTGTCGCGGGCCGGAAGGGAGCCGACCGTCATCGCTGGTGGGGGCGGATCTTCGCCCGCTGCATCCTGACCGCCGGGCTCTGCGCCGTCGTGATGAGCACGATCTCGCTCGGCTGGCCGCTCGAGACCCATCCGAAACTGACCGACGCCGCGCTCGTCCGGGGCCTCTTCGGCTGGATGATGCTCTATCTCGCCGTCCTTACGGTCAGCCTCGTGACGCACGGCTTGAGCGCGGTGGAGCTCAAGGCCGAGCATGAGCGGCACCGGCGGGCGGCGCCGCTCGCGCTGCAGGGGCTCGTCGCCATCCTCGCTGTCAATTGCGCCGTGCAGGGCTGGCTGATCGGCCAGCCGCTCATGATGGGCATCGCGGTGGTGGGCGTCGCCTCGGCCGCGACGAACCTCTGGTTCATGCTCAACCCCGCACCCTGGCGGCTGCAGTACCTCATCGAGCATTTCAAGGCGTCGGTCGGGGCGGGGATCTCCGTCTACACGGCCTTCTTCGCCTTCGGCGCGGTGCGCCTGCATCCCAAGAGCGCCTTCGACCCGCTGCTCTGGGCGCTGCCGCTCGCCGTCGGCCTCGCCATCATCATCTGGCACTTCGCCAAGACGATCAGGCTGCGCAAGCCCCGTCCACGGCAAGCCGCCGCCGCACGCGGCACATGATCTCGCGCGCGGGCCGCGTGGTCAGCCGCGCGACGGGCCGAACGGAGGCGGGATCGACGGGCTGCAGGTCGTAGCGCCGCGCGAGCCGCGCCAGGATCAGCGCGCTCTCGATCATGGCGAAGGCGGCGCCGACGCAGATGCGGGGCCCGAGGCCGAACGGGATATAGGCGCCCGGCCGCGTCTCCTGGTCGCCTCCCGGCATGAACCGGTCGGGATCGAAGCGGTCGGCGTCGCGCCAGAGTGTCGGATTGCGATGGATCGTCCAGGGCGCGACCATGATCATCGCGCCGCGTTTTACCGGCCGGCCCGCGATCGTCGTCGCCTCGGCCGCGACGCGGGGGATGAAGGTGATCGGGGGATAAAGCCTGAGCACCTCCCGGAACGCGGCCCGCGTGAAGGTGAGGCGCTTCGTCTGCTCGAGCGTGACCGGCCCGTCGCCCGCCAGCGCCACGACCTCGCGCCGCAGCCGCTCGAGCGCGTCCGGCTGCTGGCTCAGCACGAAGAAGGTCCAGGTAAGGACGCTCGCCGTCGTCTCGTGGCCCGCCAGGAAGAAGACGCCGAGCTGGTCGATCAGCTCCTCGCGCGAGAAGGACTCGCCGGTTTCGGGGTCGCGCGCGGCGATGACGGCGGCCGCGATGTCGTCCCGCTCGCCGGCCGTGGCGATCCTCTCGTCCAGCATCCGTCCGAGATGGCCCCGGATCCGCCGGCAGGCCGACAGCACGGCGCCGGGTTGCGGCACCTTGGCGAAAGGGCGGCCGAGCAGCAGCCGCGCCAGGCGGACGTTGGCCACGCTATGCTCGAAGGTCGCGAAATCATCGAAGACCTCGCGGGCGATGCTGTCGTCGAGCGAGCGGGAGAAGATCGTGCGGCAGATGATGTCGGCCGTAAGCTGTCCCATCGCGGCGTCCAGGGAGATTGGCGCGTCTGAGGCGGCGGCGGCATCGAGCCGCGCCTCGCAGGCCTCCACGGCCGCCGCCATCGCGCCGAACGAGGCGTCGATCCGCATGTGGGAGAAGGCCGGCTCGATCATGCGCCGCTGCCGTCGCCAGGCCACGCCGTCCGAGACGAACAGCGAATGGCCGACGAGGTCCTCGAGTGCGCCGACCATGAGATCGTTCTTGGGATAGAGGCCGCCCGCATTCGCCAAGATCGGCCCAAGCTCGGCCGGATCGTTGACGATGAGGATGGAGCGCCGCGAATAGCCGAGGGGTGCGACGCGCGCCCGGTACGCGCCGGCCGGCAGCAGGGTCAGCAGGTCATTCTCGAACCTCAGCGCCACCTTGACCAGTGCCCGGACGGGCGAGGTCGGTTCGGGGGCGGGCGGTCGGTAGAGAAGGGACAAGGCGCGTTCCATCGCCGCGGCGTTGGCCGCCCGGCGGTGGAACCTTGGAAAACCCGCCGCGCCTTGTCACCTTGGGATACTCACGAAGGTCGTGCTTCAGAGCACGACCACCTTTGCGCCCACCTTCACGCGCTCGTAGAGGTCGGTCACGTCCTCGTTCGTCATGCGGATGCAGCCCGACGAGACGGCGTAGCCGATGGTCTCCGGCTCGTTCGAGCCGTGGATGCGGTAGATGGAGGAGCCGAGATACATGGCGCGCGCGCCCAGCGGATTGTCCTCGCCGCCGGCCATGTGGCGGGGCAGATCGGGGCGGCGCTTCAGCATCTCAGCCGGCGGACGCCAATCCGGCCACTCGCGCTTCATGGTGATGCGCTGCTCGCCCTTCCACTCGAAGCCCGGCCGGCCCACGCCGACGCCGTAGCGCAGCGCCTTGCCGTCGCCGAGCACGAGGTAGAGCCGGCGCTCGGCCGAGCTGACGATGATCGTGCCGGCGGCATGACGGGTCGGATAATTGACGATCTCGCGCGGGATGGGCGCGGTCTCCGGCGTGACCCGGCCGTAGTTGGTGGAGGGCACCGGATCGATGCTGAGCAGGCTCGTGAGAGACAAGGGGCTCTGCGCCTGCGCGGCAGGGGCACCGACGAAAGCCGCGGCGGCGAGGCAGAGGGCGGCGGCGGATGACTTGAACCTGTTCATTTTTGCGTCTCCCGATAGGCTTGATGGCCCATCCTTTGACGCTTCAGACGCAATTTCGCCGATCACCGTTCCGTCACGGACCCGTGAGTCGCACTTTTGCCGTCATTTTCTGATCGTCAGGGCCTGCCGGATCTCCAGGATATCGTCGAGAACCTTCGCGACGGCGGCCTCGCCCGCCGCGATCGCCTCGTCCGCGCGATGGAATTCCGACAATCCTATGCCGCCGATCTTGGGACCAACCGTGACGTCGGGCGGATCGCCTGCAAGACGAGAGCGCGCGATCCGGTCCTGCGTCACGTTGAAGGCGTCGAGCATCACCGACAGGATGCCAGGCCTGGGATCCGCGATCGGGGCCGGCGCGGCCGCACCACCGAACGGATTGAAGAAGCGGTTCGACACGGCCGAGAACAGGCCGCGCCGCGCCTCGTCCTGCTCGGGCGTGGGCGCCTCGGGCAGCGGCAGCGCCTCGGCGCCATGCTCATGGATGACGCCTGAGCGGCCGAGCACGTCAGTATGGAGATTGACCGCGATGATCATCTCAGCACCGAGCGCACGGGCGACGGAAACGGGGATGGGGTTGCTCAGCGCGCCGTCCATCAGCCAGCGGCCGCCGATGCTCACGGGCACGAAGATGCCCGGCAGCGCATAGGAGGCGCGCATCGCGTCGGTGATCAAGCCGCGTGTCAGCCAGATTTCGTGGCCGGTGCGCAGCTCCGTCGCGATGGCCGCGAACTTGACCGGCAGATCCTCGATCAGCGCGCCGCGGAACCGGTCCTCAAGCGCCCTGCGCAGCCTGTCGCCGGAGAGGAGACCGGAGCCCGGCAGATTCCAGTCCATCATGCCGAGCATCGAGCGCTTGGTCAGGCTCCGGGCGAAGGCCTCGAGCTCGTCGAGCTTGCCTGCCGCCCAGCTGCCGCCGACGACCGCCCCGATCGATGTTCCGACCACGATCTTCGGCCGGACGCCCGCCTCGTCGAGCTTGCGCAGGATGCCGAGATGGGCCCAGCCGCGCGCGGAACCGCCGCCGAGCGCCAGCCCGATCACGGGCTCGCGCGCGGCCGGAGCGTCCTTCAACGCGTCGCCCGGCCGGAGTCTTGGCATGAACATCATCGCGAGCCGACCTCCGTGATGGATGGGCTGTAAGCGAAAATCTACGCCGCGATTATGACTGCTCGCCTAACGGTGCGATAACCAATCGGGCACTGCCGGCCCCGGCCTCGACCCTGCGATAGAAGCAGCTGCGGCGCTCCGTGTGGCAGGCCGGCCCCGTCTGCTCGACGCGGATCCAGATCGCGTCCTGGTCGCAGTCGACGCGCATCTCCATGATCCGCTGCGTGTTCCCGCTCGTCTCGCCCTTCCGCCACAGCGCCTGCCGCGAGCGCGACCAGTACCAGGCGTCGCCGGTCGCGATGCTGCGCGTGAGCGCCTCGGCGTTCATGTGGGCGAGCATCAGAACCTCGCCGCTGCGGTGGTCCGTCACGACCGCGGTGACGAGCCCATGCTCGTCGAACTTCGGCGTCAGCGCTGCGCCTTCTTCAAGGGCGGCTTTGGGACCGGGCGGGGGAAAAGAAGCGGAAGACATGCCGCGTTGTTTGCGGCTGCCGTCCGCGGCAAGTCAATCTCTGTGGCTCTCATGGCTGCCTGCCCCGACCCTCCTCATCCTCAGGTGCGAGCGAAAGCGAGCCGCGAAGGACGCATGGCGGTCGCGCAGCCGTCGAGGCTCCGACTTTGCCGAAGCGCCTCAGGAGGAGGACCTTCGAGGCACGGTGAAGTGATGCGTCAGCCCCTCAGGCCCCGCCCATGCACCAGCTGGAAGAACCGCGCCTGCTCGGCCGGATCGTCGCGGAAGATTCCGGAGAACTGCGTCGTGATCGTCGAGGAGCCGTGCTTCTGCACGCCGCGCATCGACATGCACATATGCTCGGCCTCGACATAGACGGCGACGCCGCGCGGGTTCAGCGCATTGTTCATCGCGTTGATGATCTGCGCCGTCATCGTCTCCTGCGTCTGCAGCCGGCGCGCGTAGACATCGACGAGCCGCGCGAGCTTCGACAGGCCCACGACGCCATCCGTCGGGTAATAGGCGATATGCGCCTTGCCGACGAAGGGCACCATGTGGTGCTCGCAGTGCGAATAGAACGGGATGTCGCGCACGAGCACCATGTCGTCATAGCCGTCGACCTCGCGGAAGACGCGGTCCAGCACGTCCTCGGGGCTCTCGCCATAGCCCTTGAACAACTCCTCGTAGGCCTTCACGACGCGCTTCGGCGTGTCGAGCAGCCCCTCGCGGGTCGGATCGTCGCCGGCCCAGCGCAGCAGCGTCCGGACCGCCTCCATCGCCTGCTCACGGCTCGGCCGCTCGACGGGCGGCTTGCTCGGTTCCGCGGAGCGCAGCGCCGAAGTCTTGACGAGATCATCCATGGGGCCGCTCCTTCGTTTCGGTCTGGTTACGTAGAATACCGTACTCCGGACCACCGGCGCGGCCTCTCGCCGCATCGGTCGGTCGCCGCCCCGCCAGCCTGCCACCCTCGCATATCGAGGTCGGCGCGCGTATATGGGGATCAATACCGAGGTCTTGAAGGCGTGAGGGCGGCAAGCGCGATGCTCGACGACATCTACAACCGGCGCATTCTTGAACTGGCGGCCGAGATCCCGCGGCTGGGACGCCTGCCGTCGCCCATGGCCAGCGCCACCGCCCATTCCAAGCTCTGCGGCTCGAAGGTCGTCGTCGATCTGGCGATGGCCGACGGAATCGTCACGGATTTCGCCCATGACGTGAAGGCTTGCGCGCTCGGCCAGGCCTCGTCCTCGCTGATGGCGCGCAATGTCATCGGCGCGACGGCGGACGAGCTGCGCCGCGCCCGCGACGAGATGCGGCGCATGCTCAAGGAGAATGGCCCGCCGCCGACCGGCCGTTTCGCCGACGCTGCGGTGCTGGAGCCGGTGCGCGACTTCAGGGCCCGCCATGCCTCCACGATGCTGACCTTCGACGCGGTCGTGGATGCGATCGGCCAGATCGAGTCCCAGCAGGCTTCCTCGGCGGCGTGACGCGCCGCTACGATCCGATCACGGCGCTCGACTGGCGCGCGAAGCCCGGCGCCTCGCTCCTGCGGCTGCCTGTCAGGCTCTACGGCTACACGCTCTCGTCCTTTCTCGGCCGCTGGTGCCGCCATCTGCCGACCTGCTCCGAATACATGGACCAGGCTCTCGCGCGGCACGGGGCCTGGGCCGGCGGCTGGATGGGGTTCGCGCGGCTCTGCCGCTGCAGGCCGGGCGGGACGGAGGGCTTCGACCCCGTGCCGCCACGCTTGCCGCCGCAGGCGAGTTCCATTAGGCCGTGGCGCTACGGACGCTGGGCCTCGGTCGAACCGGCCGCACCGCTCCGCCACTGCGACTCCCCGACGCCGGACGGGGACATCCCGTCGCGCTGATCCCATCCGGCAAACGCCTACCTGCCTCGTTCGCAGGAGTGGGCGGGAGGCAGGACGATGATCCATCTCACATTCCCCGACGGCGCCGTGCGCCCCTTCGAAGCCGGCATCACCGGAGCCGCCATCGCGGGCGGCATCTCGCCCTCGCTGCTGAAGCGCACCGTCGCCATGGCGCTCGACGGCGTGGTCCATGACCTCGCCGACCCGATCACGCGCGACGCGAAGATCGAGCTCCTGCCGCGCACGGATCCGCGCTGCCTCGAACTCATCCGCCATGATGCCGCGCACGTGCTCGCCGAGGCTGTGCAGGAGCTGTTCCCGGGCACACAGGTCACGATCGGCCCGGTGATCGAGAACGGCTTCTATTACGATTTCTACAAGGCCGAGCCCTTCACGCCCGAGGATTTCCCGGCGATCGAGAAGAAGATGCGGGAGATCATCGCCCGCAACAAGCCCTTCACCAAGGAGGTCTGGAGCCGGGACAAGGCGAAGGATTTCTTCCGCCAGAAGGGCGAGCACTTCAAGGTCGAGCTGGTTGACGCCATTCCCCCCGGCGAGGACCTGAAGATGTACGCGCAGGGCGACTGGATCGACCTCTGCCGCGGGCCGCACATGACCGCGACGGGCCATGTCGGCCAAGCCTTCAAGCTGACGAAGGTGGCGGGCGCCTACTGGCGCGGCGACAGCAACAACCCGATGCTCTCGCGTATCTACGCCACCGCCTTCGCCACGCAGGAGGAGCTCGACGCACACCTCAAGCAGATCGAGGAGGCCGAGAAGCGCGACCACCGCAAGCTCGGCCGCGAGATGGATCTCTTCCATTTCCAAGAGGAGGGGCCCGGCACCGTCTTCTGGCACGCGCGCGGCTGGACCATGTTCCAGCAGCTCATCGCCTACATGCGCCGCCGGCTGCGCGGCGCCTATGACGAGGTGAACGCGCCGCAGGTGCTCGACAAGTCGCTCTGGGAGACCTCCGGCCACTGGGGCTGGTACCAGGAGAACATGTTCGCGGTGAAGTCGGCCTACGCCTTCATGAACCCGAAGGACGAGTCCGCGGACCAGAAGGTCTTCGCGCTCAAGCCGATGAACTGCCCCGGCCATGTCCAGATCTTCAAGCACGGGCTCAAGAGCTACCGCGACCTGCCGATCCGCCTCGCCGAGTTCGGCAATGTCCACCGCTACGAGCCGTCGGGCGCGCTGCACGGCCTCATGCGCGTGCGCGGCTTCACGCAGGACGACGCCCACGTCTTTTGCACGGACGAGCAGATGGAGGCGGAGTGCCTGAGGATCAACGATCTGATCCTCTCGGTCTACCGCGACTTCGGCTTCGAGAGCTTCCAGGTGAAGCTCTCGACCAGGCCCGAGAAGCGCGTCGGCACGGATGACCTCTGGGACCGGGCCGAAAGCGTGATGACGCGCGTGCTCGACAAGATCGCGGCGGAGTCCGGCGGCAAGATCACGACGGGGCTCAATCCGGGCGAGGGCGCCTTCTACGGCCCGAAGTTCGAGTACACGCTGAAGGACGCAATCGGCCGCGAATGGCAATGCGGCACCACGCAGGTCGACTTCAACCTGCCGGAGCGCTTCGGCGCCTTCTACATCGGTCCGGACGGCTCGAAGCAGCAGCCCGTGATGATCCATCGCGCCGTCGTCGGCAGCCTGGAGCGCTGGCTCGGCATCCTGATCGAGAACTACGCCGGCCATTTCCCGCTCTGGCTCGCGCCGGAGCAGATCGTGGTCTGCACCATCACCTCGGAGGCGGACGCCTACGCGCACGAGGTCACGGAGGCGGCGCTCGCGCTCGACCTGCGCGCCCGCGCCGACCTCCGCAACGAGAAGATCAACTACAAGGTCCGCGAGCATTCGCTCGCCAAGACCCCGGTGATCTTCGCGCTCGGCAAGCGCGAGGCCGAGGAGCGCACGGTCTCCATCCGGCGCCTCGGCTCGCAGGGCTCCACGGTCATGCCGCTCGACGAAGCGCTGAAGTTGCTCGCGCGCGAGGCGAGGGCGCCCGATATCGTCCGGCGCGAAGGCTGAGGACTGGACCCACACGCGGCCTACCTTTTCCCGCCAGGGGGCAAGGAAGGCCGCGGTCTAAAGTGCATCCGCGCAAGGCGGCGCTTGCGCCGCGATGGATAGCACCCGCGGCATCCGATGCTAGCCTCCGCTGCAACGTCCGATTGAACGGGCGAACCACGGGAGGATGACATGACGAAGCACGTGCGCAGGGGACTGCTCGCGGCCGCGGGCCTACTGGCGATGACCGCGTCGGGCGCGGCCCAGGCGCCGCAGCCGCCGCAATTCCCCAACATGACCTTCTTCATCAGCTCGACGCCGGGCCAGAACGGCGCGAACTTCGGCGGGCTCGAGGGCGCCGATGCCCATTGCCAGGCGCTCGCCACCCGCGCCGGGGCCGGAGCGAAGACCTGGCGGGCCTATCTCAGCCAGCAGGCCATGGGCGGCAAGCCGGCGGTCAATGCGCGGGACAGGATCGGAAACGGGCCCTGGGTCAACGCCGCCGGCGTGCAGATCGCGGCCAGCGTCGCCGATCTCCACGATCCCGCGAAGGCGAACATCAACGTCAACACCGGTCTCACCGAGACCAACCGCATGGTCATGAGCCGTCTGTTCGTGGTGAACTATCACGACATCCTGACCGGCTCGAACGCCGACGGCACGGCCCCGGCCGGCGACAAGGACCAGACCTGCGGCAACTGGACCAAGGGCGGCGAGGGTTCGGCGATTGTCGGCCACCACGACCGTATGGGCCTCAACGACTCCGCCGAAGCGAAATCCTGGAACTCGTCGCATCCCTCGCGCGGGTGCGACAACGCCTCGCTGCGCACGACCGGCGGCAACGGCCTGCTCTACTGCTTCGCGGCGCAGTAGGGCTCAGCTGCCGATCCAGATCGGATCAACAAGACGGCGCAGGGCGTCGACGGCGCTCAGCGCCGTCATGCCGCTCGTACGCGGATTGCGCGGGTCGGGCTTGCCGGCGATCGTCATCGTGACATCGGCGCCGCTCGTGCGGAGCTCGATCTGGTGGACATTGGCGCCTTCGCCCGGGTCCACCCAGATCTCGCAATGCGTCCGGTCGATCCCGACGCCCGCATGCGAGAGCGCGACCGCGACATTCACGTTGGCCGGGAAGCCAGCGATCGCCTCGCGCGCCGAGCCGGAGAAGACGAGCGTGGGCTCTCTCAGCGTCAGCGGGTCGACGCCCTTCGCGACGAGATAAGGTGCGCCCGCCAGACCGTGCGGCCCCTTGCGCGTGACGATCCGGCAGGAATCAACCGGTGCCCGGCTCAGCGCCCGCACCACGTCGAGCCCAAGGATCGCGCCCGTGGGCACGATCAGCCGCCGGCCGCGCGCCCGGAAGGCCGGGATCAGATCGTCGCGCCGGGCGAGCTGCCCGGCGCTCAGCACCATCAGCCCCTTGCCGGCGGCGAGCGTCGCATCGGCGATCCGGTCGAAGGCCGCGGCGGGCAGGCACTCGACCACGAGATCGGCCGTGTCCGGCAGTCGCTCGAGCGGCAGAAGAGGGCAGGCCAGCCCTGCCTCCGCGAGCAGCGCCGTCGCCTTCGCCTCGTCGCGCGCGCTGACCGCCACGATGCGCAGCAGCGGCTCGCGCCGGGCGATCTCCTGGACCATCGCGCCGCCGATCGCGCCGAGGCCGGCGATGGCCACGGCGAGCGGCTCGCGCATGTCAGAAGGCCTTGAACGTGATCATCGTGCGGGTGTCCTGGATGCCCGGCAGGACCTGCACGCGCTCGCCGACGAAATGGCCGATGTCGACGTCGTCGTCGATGTGGAACTTGGCGAGGATGTCGTACTCGCCAGCCACCGAATAGATCTCCGAGGCGATCTCGGCGTCGGCGAGCGCCGTCGCGACGGCGTAGGTCTTGCCGAGCTGGCACTTGATCTTGACGAAGAAGGTCTGCATCGCGCGTCTTTCGAGGGAGAAGACGGTGGTAGCGCCCGGCAGCGCTCCCCGCAAGCGCTGGCCCTGCAGGGTCCTGTCAGCGCCGCGGTGGCGCCGGCGGAAGGCGCTGCCCGGCAGGCGGGCGCTGCGCCGCCGGTTCGCTCTCGGGCAGCCGGCCGTCGCGCGCCAGCACCTCGATGTCGCGGTCGAGGCCCGACTTGATCTTGAACTCGCTCTGGAAGACGCGGCCCTCGTTGCGGGCGATGGCGAGATAGTCGCCCTCTGCCAGCGTCATGGAGGGAAAGGCGCCGATCGCCTCGCGGATCACGTCGCCGCCCGGCGTCAGCACGGACCAGGTCGTGTTCGCCCGCGCCTCGCCGCCGGGATTCGACACGAGCTTGAGCGTGATGGTGGCCGCCCGGTGATGCATCGTCGCCTCGGTTGTCTTGCCGGAAGCGACGCGGATGTCGGCGCGCACGATCGAGTTCGAATCGCCGTAGCTCGACACGACGTGATAGGTGCCCTCCGGCAGGCGCAGCACCTCGCCCACGCGCAGGCTCGAGCTCACGAGGCGCGCCTCCGAGTTGCCGGCCTGCGGGATGAAGACGGAGATCTGCAGCCGCGTCGCCGGGATCGGCTGGTCGAGGATGCTGCCGCGCACCATGAGTCCGCCGGCGTTGATCGGCACGCGCTCCGTCGTCGTGCCGTTGCCGACGAGGACCTTGCGGGTGGCCGAGGCGAGCCCATAGGCCACATGGACGACGAACTCGCCCGAGGGCACGGGCAGGACCGGCGCGGGATCGGCGGACTGAGCCACGAGCTGCGGCTCGCCCTGCGCGTCGGTACGGAACACGCGCCAGGTGAGTCCGGTCGAGATCAGCTTGTTCTCGCCCGCCACGATCGCCGAGAGCGCGAGCTGCGGCCCGCCCTGCGCGAGAGCGGGCGCGGCCAGCGCGGCGCTGGCGGAGATCAGGAACAGGCGGCGTCGCATCATCGGATGGCTGGGTAGCGCGAAACGACGGCCTTGCGCAAACCAGGATGGCCAATTTGCGGCTTCCCAAGCGGGACGGAAGCCTTTAGCCGCTCTGCCACGGCCAGGATGGCCGCGCTGAGCGGGAGACGCGCATGCATTTCGAGGCCGGACGGCACCGGGAAGCCGGTTTGCCGCATGATCCCTTCAAGGCCATCGTCGCGCCGCGGCCGATCGGCTGGATCAGCGCCCTGTCCAGGGAGGGCAAGCTCAACCTGTCGCCCTATTCCTTCTTCAACGCCCTCAACAGCCGTCCGCAGCTGGTGATGTTCGCGAGCGAGGGCAAGAAGGACGCCGTCTCCTTCATCGAGGAGACGGGGGAGTTTACCTGCAGCCTGGCGAAGCTGGAGCTGGCGCAGGCCATGAACCTGACCTCCGCGCCGCTGCCGCGCGGCGAGAGCGAATTTGCCCATGCAGGTCTCGAGACCGCGGACTCGCGCTTCGTGAAGCCGCCACGCGTGGCGCGCTCGCCCGCGGCGCTGGAATGCCGCCTGCTCCAGATCGTCGCGCCTACGCAGCTTTCGGGCGAACCCGCCGGCTGCCATATCGTCATTGGCCAGGTGGTCGGCTTCTATATCGAGGAGCGCTTCCTGAAGGACGGCCGGCTCGATACGGCGGCCATGCAGCCGCTGGCCCGCATGGGCTACGACGAATACAGCGCGGTCGAGAAAGCCTTCGCCCTGACCCGCCCGGCCGGCGGCGGCAACTTCGACGAGTCGAAGAAGGCTTGAAGCAGGTCTGATCGAGCAAGGCGCGATCTCGATGAAACATGTCATGGACGGGCTTGACCCGTCCATCCACGTCTCTCTGTGTTGAAGACGTGGATGGCCGCGTCGAGCGCGGCCATGATGGCGATGGTTAGCTCTCCCGTGGAAGCGCGCTGAGCTCTAGACCCCGGCCGCGGCCGCCGCGGCGAGGATGCGCTCCGCCCGCCTGATGTGCGGCCGGTCCAGCATCTCGCCATCGAGGCCGATGACGCCGGCGTCGGGGTTCTCGGCGAACAGCGCCACGATCCTGCGCGCCCGCTCCACGGCGGCGGGGGAGGGCGTGAAAACCGCGTTGATCACCGGCACCTGGGCCGGATGGATCGCCATCTTGCCGCCAAAGCCCTCGCGCCGCGCCGCCTCCGCCTCGGCGCGCAGGCCCTCCATGTCGCGGAAGTTGGTGAAGACCGTGTCGATCGCCGCGACTTCCGAAGCCGAGGCCGCGACGAGGCAGAGGGCGCGCGCCAGACGGTAGGCGTCGGCATAGCTGCCGTCCGCGAGCCGATTGGTCTCGGCGCCCAGATCGGCGGAGAGATCCTCGGCACCCCAGGTCAGGCCCGTGAGCCTCTGGCTGACGCCGACATAGCTGCCCATGTGAAAGAGCGAGCGCGCCGTCTCGGTGGCGATGGCGATGATCGCGGTGGCGCCGTCGGGCAGGCCATTCTCCGCCTCGCGCACCGCGAGCTTGGCCGAGAGCAGCGTGACATCGTCGCCCGATTGGCATTTCGGCAGCATGATCCCGTCCGGCCCCGCCGGCATGACCCCGTCGAGATCCTCGGTCAGGAGACCGCTGCCATGGGGGTTCACCCGCACGAAGAGCCGCGGCCGGTTCTGCGCCGGCGCCGCCTCCCGGATGAAGGCGGCCGCCAGCCGGCGGGCCTCCGCCTTGCGCGACGGAGAGACCGAATCCTCGAGGTCGATGAGCAGGCCATCGGCGCCGGAGCCGAGGCCCTTCGCGAGCTTGCGTTCATCGTCGCCGGGCACGAACAGGAGGGAACGCATGGGATCAGGCCTTCGGTGCGCGCTTCATGAAGGCCTGCCGGCGGCACTCCGCCACCAGCTTGCCGTCCTGGTTGAAGGCCCGGTGCACGAAATCGACGATGCCCGCGTCCGGCCGCGACTTCGACTCGCGCACCGCCACGACCTCCGTCGTGCAATGGATCGAGTCGCCCTCGAACACGGGAGCGGGGAACTTCACATCCGTCATGCCGAGATTCGCGATCGTGGTGCCGACGGTCGTGTCGTTGACGGAGATTCCGATCATCAGGCCCAGCGTGAAGAGCGAGTTGACGATGGGGCGGCCCCACTCCGTTTCCTTCGCGCAGAAGTCGGCATCGATGTGCAGCGGCTGCGGATTGAGCGTCATGTTGGAGAAAAGCATGTTGTCCATCTGCGTCACGCTGCGCGTGAGCCGGTGGCGGATGACCTCCCCGACGGTGAAATCCTCGAGGTAGCGGCCGCCCCGCCAGTGGCGTTCGACACCTGCCATGCGCGTCTCCTTGCCTCTTCCGCCACGGCCTTTCCGCACGGAAGCTTAAGCCGGCATTTACCATAACCGTCGAATATTCCGAGCAGGGACGCCGCTGCGTCCGCACCCGGAATATCCATGTTCCTCTTCACCGACCGAGTCGCCAAGGAGCCAGCGCCGTCGCCCCAGCAGGCGACGACTCCGCATGCGGCGACCCTGAAGCAGGCTTCGAGCGCCACGGGCGTCTCGTTCGATTATCTCGCGAAGACGGCCGAGCGCGAATCGAACTTCAACCCGTCGGCCAAGGCGCCGACCTCGAGCGCCACGGGCATGTTCCAGTTTCTGGAGCAGACCTGGCTCGGCATGGTGAAGCAGGAGGGGCCGAAGTTCGGCCTCGCCGCGGAGGCTGCGGCCATCACGGGCAGTGGCGGGCGCTTCGGCGTCGCCGATCCTGCGATGCGCCAGCGCATCCTGGCGCTGCGCGAGGATCCCGCGATCTCGGCGACGATGGCCGGCGCCTTCGCCTCGCGCAACGGACGGCAGCTCGAGGAATCGCTCGGACGCAAGCCGAGGGAAGGCGAGCTCTACATCGCCCATTTCCTCGGAGCCTCCGGCGCGCGCGACCTGATCAGCCTCGCCCAGCAGAAACCCGACGCCAAGGCGGCAGCCCATTTCGACGACGCCGCGGCGGCCAACCGTTCCGTCTTCTACGACCGTTCGGGTCGCGCCCGCAGCGCCGCCGAAGTGTACGCCAACCTGACCGGCGCCTTCTCGAAGAACGAGGTGCTCGCAGTCCAGCAGGTGCAGGAAACCGCAGCCACGACCGACAAGGCCTATGCCATGTTCCGCGTGAAGGGGGAGGGGAAGCCGCTGCACGGCCTCTTCCGCTCCAACGGCGAGCCTGTCGCCAATGCCGTGGCCGATACCTGGAGCCGGCTGGGCCGCGGCAGGGACCCGGAGGGAGCGACACGCGTCGCCTTCTTCCCGACGAACGGCGGCAACGCCGCGGTCGCGAGCGACGCCCCCGCTGTTGTGCCGCCCGTGGGCGGCGTGGGCCGTGCCGTCGACATCCCCTTGCCGCAGGCCCGTCCGGCGGGCCTCGCCGCCGAATCCGCCCTGGCCCCGACCGCCGCGCGCCGCTCCGGCGCCGACCGGGCCGGCCGGCCTCTCGACCTTCTTCGCCACCTCAAGGCCGAAGCCCGCACATGATAGTACGCGCCTATCTCGAATGGTCCCTGAATGCTTCGGCGGCCGAGCGGGCTGAGGCCGCCGGCATGCTCGCCCAGCTGTTCCTCGAAGGCCAGCTGGCCGAGGATGCGAAGCGCGACGCCGAGGCGGCGCTGCTCCTCGCCCTCGACGATCCGTCGCCGCTCGTCCGCCGCATGCTCGCCGAGAAGCTCGGCGGTTCGGACAGGGCGCCGCGCGCTTTGATCGCGACGCTGTCGCAGGACGTGTCCGACATCGCCGGACTGGTCATCGCCAACTCGCCTCTCCTCGCCGATGCGGCTCTCGTCGATCTGCTGGCGCTCGGCGACTCGACGACGCAATGCGCCGTCGCGAGCCGGCTGCTGCTCTCCGCGCCCGTGGCCGCGGCGCTGTGCGAGGTCGGCGTGATCGAGGCCGTACGGCTGCTGATCGATAATCCTGGCGCCTCGATCCCCGTCTTCGCGCTGCGGCGGCTCATCGCGCGCTTCCAGTCCGACGGCGGCCTGCGCGAGGCGCTTCTCGCCCGGGGCGACCTGCCCGCCGACCTGCGCATGGCCATGGTGCAGGGCGCGACGCAGCAGCTCGCCCGCTTCGTCGAGGATTGCGGCTGGTTGTCGCCGACGCGAGCCCAGCGGCTGGCGCAGGACTGCGCCGAAAGCGGGCTCGTGGTCGTGGCCGCCGCGTCGGGCGATGACGAGCTTGAATGCTTCGTGAGGGCGCTCCGGGATTCCGGCGCCCTGACGCCGCAGCTCCTGCTCCGGTCGCTGCTGTCCGGCGACACGCCCTTCCTCGCCGCCGCGCTGGCGGCGCTGGCGGGTGTCGCGATGGCCAAGGCGAGCAGCCTCGTTCATGGCCGCAGCGAATCGGGCTTCCGCGCCCTCTACCGCAAGGCAGGCCTGCCGCATCGGCTGGCCCCCGCGTTCGAGGCGGCGATCGCGGCCTGGCACGATTGCGGCCGGCCGCTCGCTTCAGGAGCGCTCTCCCGCAGCATGGTCGAGCGCGTCCTGACGTCGGTTGCCGCTCTCGAAGACCGCGAGCTCGACCGCCTCATGGCGCTCCTGATCCGCTACCAGGCCGAGGCCGCCCGCGAAGAGGCCCGCCTGGCCATCGCCGAAATGATGTCCGAAGCCTCGCAGACGATCGAGGTCGCGCCGCCGGACCTCGAGCATCGGCTGCAGGACGCGCTGCAGCTCGAACTGCGCACCGCCGCCTGAGGCCGGCAATGGTCAGTGCAGGATCTGGTCGGCCGACGCCAGCAGCCGATCGGTGATTGCCTCCAGCTCGTTCGCCAGGATCTCGCCCGTGCGCATCGTGGCGTTCGTCACGCCCTCGCGGACGATCGCCCGGATGGCGTCGACATGCTGATCGACGACCGCCGCCACCATGCCCTCGCGCAGCTTGGGCGGCGGGCATTCCTCCAGGATGCGGCAGAGGCTCGCGCCGACGCGGGCGGCGAGCGGAAAGCCCAGCATCGAGGCCTGACCCCTGATGTCGTGCGCCGCCCGGTGCAGCGCCGCGAGCGACCCGGCGGGCGGAGGGTCGCGGCGCAGGCGCTCGCGCGCGTCGCCGAGCTTGCGCAGGGCCTCCTCCATCCAGACGTTGAAATTGACGGACAGCGCCTTCAACGCCTGCTCCGCGCGACGAACGGCGGCCTCGTCGATCCCCGCCGAGCGGTCGATCATGACGGCAGCCTTCGCCTTCAGGAGGTTGCGGGGCGTAATGACGCTGTGATCCTCCCCTCGCACGACTTTCACGGCGGGGGCGGCCTTCTTCTTGCGGGGAATCACCGATCGTACCTCATCCCTTCGCCGATGCGGACGGGATTGATTTTCTCCGCCGTGCCCTTGCCGCGGCGCTCGATGCCGCCGTAGTTCGGGTTCGGGGTGCGACGGCGGCAGGGACCGAAGTAGGTCGAGGTCTTGATGAAAGGCCGGGGCACCATCACGACCGACACGATCCGCTGGTAGAGTCCCTTCGCCGAGATCGGCTTGACGAGGAACTCGGTCACGCCCGCGTCCCGCGCCTCGGCCACGCGTTTGCGCTCCGCATGGCCGGTGACCATGATGATCGGCACGTAGGGGTTCGAACTCGTCTCGGGTTGGCGAATCATCCGCGTCAATTCGATGCCGTCGAAGATCGGCATGGCCCAGTCGGTGATCACGATGTCCGGCGAATAGGAAGTGAAGGCCTCGAGCCCGGCGGCGCCGTCCTCGGCCTCGTAGGCTTCGCGCACCCCGAATCCATGCAGCAGCGCGCGGATGATGCGCCGCATGTGGTTGTTGTCATCGACGATGAGGAACCGGAGCCGGCTGCATTCGACGCTGAACATGGACGCTACTTCGCTGGCGGCCGAGGGCCCTTGATGAGCGCCGACTATGGCCGCCGACGGTTAAAAGCTCGTTCACCGAGTCCGGCCGAACGGTCTCATACGCCGAATTGCTCACGCAGGATCCGCTCGTCCAGGCTATGGCCGGGATCGTGCAGCACCACGATGTCGATCGATCGGTCGAGCGCCACGTCGACGCGCTGCACCGCGCGGAATTCCGTATGGTCCGCCACGGCCACGACGGGCCGCTTCTCGGCCTCCAGCACCTCGATCGAGACGGAGGCGGCGTCGGGCAGGAGCGCGCCGCGCCAGCGCCGGGGCCGGAACGGCGAAATCGGCGTGAGCGCGAGCAGGGGGCTGTCCAGCGGCAGGATCGGCCCGTTCACCGAGAGGTTGTAGGCCGTGGATCCTGCCGGCGTCGCCACCAGCACGCCGTCGGCGATCAGTTCGTCGAGGCGGGGCTTGTCGTCGACGAGGATCCTGAGCTTCGCCGCCTGGTAGGACTGCCGCAGCAGATGGACCTCGTTGATGGCGCGCGCCGTCTTCCGGCGGCCCTTGTGGTCCGTGACGGTCATCAGCAGCGGATGGACGATGCTGCGCTCCGCCGCGGCCACCCGCTTGGACAAACCGGTCGCCCGGAAATCGTTCATGAGGAAGCCAACGGAGCCCCGGTTCATGCCGTAGATCGGCTTTCCCGAGCCCATGAGGCTGTGCATGGTCTGGAGCATGAGGCCATCGCCGCCGAGCGCGACCGCCACGTCCGCGTCGCCGAGCGGCACGTCGCCGTAGCGCTCCGCCAGCAGGCGCGCGCCCTCCTCGGCGTCCGGCGCGCCGCTGGAGACGATGGCGATCCTGATGCGCGGGCTCTTGGCCTGCGGATTCTTGACCGGCTGGGTCTTGAGCGGGCGGCTCTTCGACGGGGGGCTTGGGGACTGCGACATCGATCTGCGGCTGGGCGGGCTCCCGCAGACATACAGCCACTCAGGCGTCTTCGACAGTCCAAAAGGGAGCGCGGCGGACGTTGTCGGTCCGCCGCGCCTTTTCGTCAGACGGCCGGGTTCCAGGCGACCGGCAGCATCCGGTAGCCGGCGCCGTCCTTGACGAGGTGGCCCGTGGCCGGGAAGGGCGCGTGATAGAACGCGACCTGCAGCTTGTCCGCGACCGCCATGTCCAGCATCTTGCGACGCGTCGCCTCGGCGGCCGGGGCGTCCATGTCGAAGATGGCGTGCCAGCCGGGCTGGGTCGCGAAGAGCATCGGGTTGTTGGTCGTGTCGGAGAGGGCGAGCAGCTTGCCGCCGACCACGAAGGCCGTGTGGCCCGGCGTATGGCCCGCCGCCGCGACGGCGTTGATGCCGGTCACGACCTCGGCGCCGCCCTTGTACTGCTTCACCTGCGCCTTCACGGGATCGAACACGCGGCGCACGTTCTGGAAGGCGGGCTTCATCGCGTCAGGCGCGCCGGCCATCTTCGAATCGTCCATCCAGAACGCCCACTCGGCGTCCGGCACATGGATCTCGGCGTTGGGGAACACGCCAGCGCCGCTCTTCAGGCGGAGGCCGTTGATATGGTCGCCGTGGAAATGGCTGATCACGACGGCGTCGACCTGCTCCGGCGTGAAGCCGGCGGCGCGGAAGTTCGCCATCCAGAGGCCCGACGTCGGCGCGCCGGAATCGCCGTTGCCCGTGTCGATGAGCGTCAGCTTCTTGCCGTCGTTCACGACGAGGGTCGTGAAGGGAATGAAGACGGTGTCCGTCGGCTGCGCGGCGTCGGCAAGGACCTTCTGCACGGCGCTCGTCTCGGCGTTGCGGATGAAGCCCTCGATCGGCCGGCGGAAGAAGCCGTCGTTGATCGCCGTGACCTGCAGGTCGCCGACCTTGTAGCGGTAGAAGCCGGGCGCCTGGTTGGTGGCGAGCGGCGCGGCGGCGAAGGCCTCCGTGCCGACGGAGCCGGCGGCGCTAAGCGCGGCCGCTCCCGCGACGAAGTGGCGGCGGTCGATGCTCATGGATATCGTCTCCCAGTTGGTGCAGGCCGACCAACTAGCGCGCCTGTCGAATGCCGCAATGTCCGATGCAAGCGAGGGATGCACGATTGCGTGAACGGGAATTGCGCCGGCCCCCTGCATGCGTCCCGCGCACGGCACAGCAGGGCCTTGCGTTCGTGCTGGATGTCGTGAGGCGCTTGGAGGGGGGTGGTGCCGGTTGAGGGGATTGAACCCCCGACCTTCGGTTTACAAAACCGCTGCTCTACCGCTGAGCTAAACCGGCGCTGCGCAGCCGGCGCCCGCCGGGCTTCGCGGGAGGAAGATTGGTCGGAGTGGCAGGATTTGAACCTGCGACCCCTACGTCCCGAACGTAGTGCTCTACCAGACTGAGCCACACTCCGATCCGACCAGGACCGGGTCTATAGACACCGGCCTGCGGCAAGGCAAGCCCGCCGATGCGCGATCTCGCACGATAGCCGGCCGACGTCCGCCGCGCCGCTTGCCCGGATCGCCGAATTGACTTACCACGCCAGCGACGCGGGTGTAGCTCAATGGTAGAGCAGCAGCCTTCCAAGCTGAATACGAGGGTTCGATTCCCTTCACCCGCTCCATTCTCGCGCCAGCGCGCTGAGTTCTTGCATTATCTCGAAAGCAACGACTGCCTTCGGGGGCGGCCCACAGGAATGGCGGGCCGCCCGGCAGCCGGTGGGTTCAGCCCTGGCGCGGGATGAGCTTGCGAACTTCGGTCGCCATGTCGGCGAGGACCTGCTCCGGCGTCGCCTTCTGCTCGGCGATGCGGGCGAGGTTGTCGACCATCACCTGGGTCACGCGCACGGAATTCTGGCCCGGAAAGGCGTACCAGGGCACCATCAGGTGTACCTGCCGAGTCGCCGCCTGGAACAGCGGATTCGCCTTGTAGAAGTCCGCGAGGTAGGACGGATCGTCGATGGCGAGCTGGTTGCAGGGCACGTAGCCCGTGTTCCGGACCATCAGCGTAGTGCCCTCGGCGGAGGTCGCGAACTTCACGAACTTCCAGGCGGCTTCCTGCCGTCGGGGGTCCTTCGTCGTGATCATCGCGCCCGCGCCGCCGGTCGGCAGGCGACCCTTGGTGGGATCGATCACCGGCATCACCGACGTCTGGAGCTGGAAATTGCCGCCGACCGAGTTCGAGATCGAGCGAACCTGGGCGGTCGTGCGGAACATCTGCCCGAGCTTGCCGGCGGCGAAGGCCTGCAGATCCTGGGTCGCGGTGCCGGATGCGCCGGTGAGGTTCGGCATGCCGCCTTCCTTCACCATGCGGTCGAAGAGCTTGAGAGCGGCCAGTCCCTCGGCGCCGTTGAAGGCGACGTCGGTTTCGGCCTCGTTGAGCATGCGGCCGCCGAAGCCGTAGAGCAGCGCGGAGAACATCCAGTCGTCGCCCGGCCAGCGGAAGAACATGCCCTCGTTGCCGTCGCCGAGCGCCTTGATGCGCTTCGAATTCTCGATGACCTGGTCCCAGCTCGACGGGAAGGCGGCCGTGTCGATGCCGGCCTTCTTCATCAGGTCGACATTGTAGTAGCTGATCGGGTTCGAGGTGGCGAAGGGCAGGCCGCACTGCATCCTGGCGTGGAAGCCGAGGCCGAGGATTGCGGGCGAGTAGCCGAGCTTCGCGAGATCGCCCTCCTTGTCGAGCAGCGGCTTGAGGTCGACGGCGATGCCGCGCTCCGCGAACATGCGCAGGCGGTTTAGCCCCTGGAACGAGACGTCCGGCATCTGGCCGGTGGCGGCATTGCGCAGCAGAAGCTGCGCGCCATCCTCGTAGGTCGGCGTCGGGTTGACGTAAGTCGCCTTGACCTCGGGATGCTTGGACTGGAACGCCGCCATGACGGCGTCCTGCGCCTCCTTGAAGATCGCGGGCATCGAGTAATGGACCTGGATCTCGGTCGCCTGGGCGCGGACGACTGACGGCATGAAGACGCCGGCCGTCGCGCCGCCGATCAGGGCCAGTCCATGCCGGCGGGACAGGGCATGAATAGTCATGGAAGCCTCCTTCGGTGGGTTCGACGGGCTCAGCCTTTGAGGCCCGTCATGGTGATGCCTTCGATGAAGCGCCGCTGGGCGAAGAGGAACGCCAGCACCAGCGGCGCGGTGATCAGCACGGCAGCCGCCATCAGGGCTCCGTAATCCTCGCCCGACTCGACCGCGCGGAAGGCGAGGATGCCCATGGCCGGCGTGAAGAGATCGCCCTTCTGGATCACGATCAGCGGCCAGAAGAGGTCGTTCCAGTGGGCGACGACCGAGAAGATCGCGAAGGCCGTGGCGGCGGGCCAGGCGTTCGGCATGACCACGCGCCAGACGATCGAGAACTCGCTCATGCCGTCGATGCGGGCGGCGTTGATCAGGTCGTCGGGGATCGCCTTGAAGAACTGGCGGAAGAGGAAGATCGCGAAGACCGAGCAGACGAACGGCGCGATCAGGGCCGAGTAGCTGTTCAGGAGGCCGGCCCTGTGGAAGCCGAGATAGAGGGGGAGGGCGGTCGTCTGGTAGGGCACGAGCAGCCCGAGCATCACGAAGCCGAAGATGATGTCGCGGCCGCGGAAGCGGAGCTTGGCGAGCGCATAGGCCGCCGGCGCGGCGAAGAGAATCTGGAAGGCCAGGATGCCGAAGCAGACGATCAGCCCGTTGCGCAGGTAGGCGCCGACCGGGATGGTCGCGAGGACCTTGCCGTAGTTCTGCGCCATGGCGGGGTTCTGCGGCCAGAGCGACAGCGAGGCCCTGAAGACCTCTTCCTGCGGCTTGATCGAGACCGCCAGCATCCAGATGTAGGGCGCAAGCACGAGCAGGGAGGCGAGTGACAGCAGCGCCAGCCGCGGCGCGTCCTGCAGGAGGGGGCGATCCGGCGCGGCCATTGCGGGTTCAGCCGTAATGGACGCGCCGGTCTAGGACGCGCGTCTGGAGGAGCATGAGGGCGAGTATGATCGCCAGGAAGACGAGCGTGATCGCGGCGGAGTAGCCGAAGCGGAAATAGTGGAAGCCTTCCTGGTAGATCGTGTGCAGGAGCACTTCCGAGGCCTTGTTCGGGCCGCCCTGCGTCAGCGCGCGCACCGTGTCGAAAACCCTGATCGAGCGCGTCATCGTGATGACGATGACGAACAGCAACGTCGGCCCGAGCATCGGCCAGGTGATCAGCCAGAACCGGGACCAGGCGCTCTTCGCCCCATCGACTTCGCCGGCGTCGTAGAGATCGCGCGGGATCGCCGTCAGGCCGGCGAGGAACAGCACGAGATTGAAGCCGACATTCTCCCAGACGCCGATGGCGCCGAGCGAGAAGAGCACCCAGTCCGAGCTGCCGAGCCAGTTCGGCCCGGCGATGCCGAGGGTCCGCAGCGCGGCATTGACCGGGCCGATCGTTGGATGAAGGAGATACTGCCACGCTGTCGCCATGGCCACGGTGAGCGAGACCACGGGCAGGAAGAAGATCGCCCGGAACAGGGCCCGGCCCCTGCTGCCCGCCTCGATCATCATGGCGAGGAGCAGGGCCGCGCCGATCGAGATCGGCACGACGAACAGGCAATAGACGAGCGTGTTGCGGATCGACGCCTTGAAGGTCGCGTCCGTCAGCATGTCGGCGAAATTGTCGAGGCCGATCCAGCGGAAGCCGGGAGCACCGAACTCGTAGTCGGTGAAGGCGAGCAGAAGCACGGCCAGCGTCGGCAGCAGGATCATCAGCAGGTAGGCGGTCGCGGCCGGCAACAGCATCAGCCAGGCGGCGAGATCGTCCGTGCGCAGCGCGCGGGCCGGGCTGCGGCGCTCGAGAACGGGCAGGGCGAGGGCGGCGTTAGACATGCGTCAGGACCCTCGCCGCCGAGGACGGAATGCGCTTGCCGACTGCATCGAAGAGCATGGCCGAAGCCGGCGCGGCCGCCAGATGAACCTGCGCTCCGCGCCGCGGTCGGGTCGTCGCGTTGGGCGCAAGCCTTATGATCAGCATCTCCTGTCCGATGATGGAGCGCGCATGGAGGAGAATGCTCTCGCCGAGGAACTCGACCTGCTCGACGATCGCGGGGATGCCCTCTGGCGCGATCTCCATATGCTCCGGCCTGATGGCGAAAGTGACCGGCCCGCGGGCCCACGTGATGACACCCGTCCTCGTCGTCCCGATCCGGACCTGTCCGTCGTCGCCCGCCTCGGCGGCGAGCGTGTTTATCCTCGGCGAGCCGATGAAGCCTGCGACCCTGATGTCCTGCGGGTCGTTGTAGATCTCCTCCGGCGTGCCGACCTGGACGATCTCGCCGGCCATCATCACGGCGACGCGGTCCGACATGCTCATCGCCTCGGACTGGTCATGCGTGACATAGACCGTCGACGCACCGACACGACGGTGGAGCGCCACGATCTCGGTGCGCGTCTGCACGCGGAGCGCCGCATCGAGGTTCGACAGGGGTTCGTCCATCAGGAAGAGCTTCGGCCGGCGGACGATGGCGCGGCCGAGAGCCACGCGCTGCCGCTGTCCGCCCGAGAGCTGCGCAGGCTTGCGCTCGAGCAGCGCGCCGATGCCGAGCATCTCGGCCGTCGTCCTGGCGTCCGCCGCGATCTGCGCCCGGATGGCGGCGCTGTCGCCGACGAGGCGTCCGCCCAGCGGCAGGCGTTGGGCGGCCGTGAGGCGGCGCATCGCCAGGGGCACGGCCAGATTCTGGGCGACGGTCAGATGCGGGTAGAGCGCATAGTTCTGGAAGACCATCGCGACGTCGCGGTCCGCCGCGCGGATGCCCGTGACATCGCGGCCATGGATCGCCACCGTGCCGGCGCTGACCGTCTCGAGCCCGGCGATGATCCGCATCAGCGTGGTCTTGCCGCAACCCGACGGACCGACGAGCGAAAGAAATTCTCCAGAGGCGATCGCCAGCGAGACGCCCTTCAGGACATCGGTCGGGCCGAAAGATTTCCGGATCGATGAGAGCTCGACACTCGCCATGGTGGCATCGCCGCCCCTGTGAACGCGCATCGCTTCGGAGGCGGGGATGACACAGGGATGACGGGTCCATGACGACCGCGTGACGGTCCCCGTTATGAAGCTGTCATCGAACCTGCCTAGCCCTGCCAGGACATCCTGGAGGTCTCGCCATGACGTTCCGCATCGCGCACATCACGGACACGCATCTGTCCCGCGAGAAGCCCTTCTTCATCGAGAATTTCCTGGTGATCGCGGAACGCCTGCGACTGATTCCACCGGATCTCGTCGTGAACACCGGCGACGTGTCACTCAATGGGGCGGACAGCCAGCCGGACCTCGAAGCGGCGCGGGAGCTGCACGACGCCCTCGGCATTCCCTGGCTCGCCATCCCGGGCAATCATGATGTCGGCGACAACCAGGAGATTGCGCGCAAGCAGCCCGCAAACGCCGAGCGGCGCGCGCGCTGGCTCGACGTCTTTGGTCGGGACTGGTGGATGCGTGATGTGCCGGGCTGGCGGCTGCTCGGCATCAATTCACTGCTGCTCGGAAGCGATATCACGGCAGCGGCCGAGCAGGAGCGCTTCATCACGGAGGCCGCGTCAACGCTCGGTGATCGCAGCCTCGCGCTTTTCCTGCACAAGCCGCTCTTCCATGACACGCTCGATGATCGCGAGGTCAGCGGCCATGCCGTGAACCCGGGACCGCGCCGGAGGCTCCTCGATGCCTTGGGTGCGGTCACGCCGCGCCTCGTGTGCTGCGGCCATCTGCACGAGCATCGTGAGCGCGCCGCCGGCGACATCCACCAGATCTGGGCCCCGGCCACGTCCTTCACCCTGTCCGAATGGTTCCTGCCGACGCATGGCGGCGAGCATATCGTCGGCTTCATCGATCTTGAACTCGACGAGGACGGCAGCTTCAGGACCGCGCTGGTGCAGCCCGATGAACTCGAGGCTCACGACCTCGCGGACTTCCCGGAGGCCTACGGCGACCTCCGCAAGATCAAGGCCGACATCGAGGCGCAGCGGCGGGACGCGGCATGAGCGCCGCGATCGCCGCCTTCCGCGCTGGGGATGCAGCACCGTCTTCGCTGACGATCGAAGGCCTCTCCAACTTCCGTGACTGGGGTGGCCATCGGACAAGGGCCGGCCAGCGCATCGTGGCCGGCAGGCTCTATCGTTCCGCTCATTTGGCGACCCTGGGGCCGGACGGGGCCGATCGGCTTGCCGCCCTCGGCGTCGTCCGCATTGTCGATCTGCGCGGCGCGACCGAGCGCCTGGGCGCGATGGGAGCGCTTCCGGATCACCTGATCGAGGTCCGGTCGACGCCCGTCGAGCCCCTGGCATCCGAAGCGATCCGGCGCATGCTCGCGGGCGGTACGCTCGATTCCCATCACCTGCGCGATCACATGATCGCGTCCTATCGCGCCTACGTGACCGAAGCCGCGGCAACGTTCGGCGATGCGATCCACGCCATCGCGACGGCGGGCGAGCGCGCCATCCTTGTCCATTGCACCGCCGGCAAGGATCGCACCGGCTTCCTCGTGGCGCTCCTGCAGAGAGCCCTGGGCGCGGACGAGGATGTCGTCATCGGCGACTACCTCCGCACGAACGCGGACTGGGACAGGGCCAGCGTCGTCGGCCGCCTGCCCCTGGATGACGATGGAATCCGTCCGATCCTCGTCGCCGATCCGGACTACCTCGCCGCGGCCTTCGAGGAGATCGAACGGCATCACGGCGACGTCGGAAGCTTCATCAGGCGCGCGACCCGCGGTCGCGTCGGGCCTGATGACCTCGCCCATCTGATCGAAACCGGGAGCTGACCATGGCCAGAGTCACCCGCCGCATGGCGATCGCCGGCGCCGCATCCGTCATCGCGGCGCCCCCTGCATCGTTCGCACAGCAGATCGCACCTCCGTCAACCACGCCGGTCACCATCACCTATTACAACTACAACCTCGCCTCCGCCGGCATCGGCGCCGAGGCGACGAGGGAACTCATCGCCGAGTTCATGGCCGCCTATCCGCACATCAAGGTGGAGGGCGTGCCGGTCCCCTCCGGCCAGATCATCGCCCGGGTGCAGGCCGACATCGTGGCCGGGCGGGTGCCTGACGTGACGCAACTCGTCTTCTCGGATCTCGATTTCGCGGCGCGCAGCCTCGGGACGCGGGTGATGAACGAGATCGTGCCCGCGGACGAATGGAAGGCGCACACCGCCGGCATGGTTCCGGCAGGTCTAAAGCTCGGCGCCATCGGGGACAGGGTCCATGGGCTGGCCTATGTCTTCTCCACGCCCATCCTTTTCTACAACGCCAACCTCTTTCGCCAGGCAGGGCTCGATCCGGACAAGCCGCCGCAGACCTGGGCGGCCTTCCAGGAAGCGGCCCTGAGGATCAAGGCGGCGACGGGCAAGAACGGCGGATACCCCGGCATCTACAGTGAGTTCGACTGGCTCCTGCAGGCGATCCTGCTGTCGAACGGCGGCCGGGCGATGTCGGAGGACCGGTCGCGGCTCACCTTCGGCGAGCGCGAGTCGGTCGAGGCGCTCGAGGTCATGCGCGCGCTCCACAAGTCGGGCGCCCATCCCAACTTCCGCAGCTCCGAAGACGGCGACGCCTTCATGTCCGGCAATCTCGGCATGTTCCTGACGACGAGCGTCTACACGCGCGCGTTCCTGAACGCGGCCAAGGACAAGTTCGAGGTCCGCGCGACGAAGATGCCGAGCTTCGGCGACAAGCCCGCCCGCCCGACGAATTCGGGGAGCGCGCTCTTCATCCACAGCCGCGACCCGCAGAAGCAGCGCGCCGCCTGGGAACTCGTCAAGTTCATGACCTCGAAGCGCGGCTATACGGTGATCACCAGCAAGATCGGCTATCTGCCGCTCAGGCTCGATATCGTCGATGATCCTCAATATCTCGGCGAGTACGTGAAGCAGAACCCGTTGGTGCGGCCGAACCTCGAGCAGCTCACCCGGCTGGAGCCCTGGGTCGCCTATCCCGGCGCCAATTACCGGCAGATCGCGCGGATCCTCGTGGCCGCTGCAAATGATGCGGTCTTCGGCGACGGCGATGTCGGCCAGGTGATGCGCGACGCGCAAACACGCGCGCAAGCGCTGATGCCGCGCACGAACTGAGGCCGGTCATGAGCCAGGCGACATCCGCTCTCGCGCTGCCCGTCGAGGCGGAGCGGAGGCAGAGGCGGGCGTCCCGTTTCACCGGCTGGAGCGGTCGTGCCGCGCCAATTCTGTTGCTGGCGCCGGCCTTCGTGACGCTCGGGCTCTGGATCTACTGGCCGCTGATCGAGGCCTTCCGGCTGTCGTTCTACGAGTGGAACCTCCTGCCGACGACGGATCCCGTGTTCGTCGGCCTGGACAACTATCGCAACCTGCTGGCGCTGTCCGAACTTCGCATCGCGGCCTGGAACACGGTCGTCTACACGCTGGGCCTGCTGCCCCTGACCGTGGCGCTCCCGCTTGTCGTCGCGCTGCTCACGCGCGAGGCTGTCGGCCGGGCGGGACCGGTCTACCGCGCGATCATCTTCGTGCCGATGATCATCGCGCCGGTGGTGGTGGCGGTCGTCTGGCGCTGGCTGCTGAACCCGGACCACGGCATCGTCAACAAGGCTATCGGCGCCATGGGTTTCGGACCCGTCCGTTTCCTGCAGGATGCCGACATCGCGATCTGGACGATCATCTTCATCACGGGGTGGAAGCTCGTCGGGTTTTCGACCCTTCTCTTCGCCGCGGCGATGACGGGGATCGACCGCAGCCTCATCGAGGCGGCGCGGATCGATGGCGCGACGGAACGACAGGTCGCACGACGGATCATCGTCCCGCTGGTGCGGCCGACGACGATCTTCCTGACGGTGCTCACAATCCTGCATGGCGCCCAGTGGAGCTTCGTCTATGTGAACGTGCTGACCCAGGGCGGCCCACGGCATTCCACCACGAACCTCTATTACCTGCTCTGGGAATACGGTTTCTCCAGCTTCGCCATCGGCTGGAGCACGGCCGCCGGCATGCTGCTCTTCGCGGCCTTCGCCATCTTCGCCGGCATCGGCCTGAAGGCCATGGCGGCGAGCGACGGAAGGCCTGCCTGAATGAGCGCCGCCCTGCCTTCTGCCGGCTCGCTCTGGCCGAAGCTGCGCAGCCATGCGCTCCTCATCCTGCTCAGCCTGCTCTCGATCCTGCCGCTGTACTGGATGTTCGTCACGGCCTTGCGCCCCGCGAACGAGATCTTCTCGACATCGCTCGTGCCGCTGAACCCGACGCTGGAAAACTTCGCCTACATCCTCCGCGACGTGCCGATCGTCCGGATGATCGCCAACACCTTCGTGGTCGCGACATTGACGACCCTGGCGCAGCTGGTGACGGCCGTGCTCGCCGCCTACGCCTTCGCGCGCTGGAAGAACCGCTGGTCGCAGGCGCTCTTCGGACTGCTTACCGTGACATGGCTGATTCCCGCGCAGGTGGTGATGGTGCCCGGCTACCTGCTCGTCACGCAGATGGGTATGCTCGACACGCTGGCGGCGCTCGTCATCCCCCATGCCGCGTCCGCCTTCGCCATCATCATCCTGTATCAGACGCTGCGCGCTTTTCCGGTCGATCTGATCGAGGCGGCGGTGATCGATGGGGCAGGGCACAGGCGCATCCTGTCGCTCGTCATCCTGCCCAACATCAAGCCGGCGCTGGCGTCCCTCGCGATCCTGCTCTTCATCTCGAGCTGGAATGACTATTTCTGGCCGCTGCTCGTGACCCGCAGCCAGGAAAGCGCCGTGATCCAGATCGGCCTCCAGATGTTCCTGACCCAGGAGGGCAACCAGTGGGGACCGCTGATGGCGGCATCGAGCCTTGCCAGCCTCCCCATTCTGGCGCTCTACCTCGTGCTGCAGAAGCAGATCGTCGAATCCTTCATCCGTTCCGGCATGAAGTGAGGCTCCGCCCGACATCGCCCGCCTCCAGGGACCAGACCGTGACCGCCATCCGACTGACCCTCGACAAGCCCGTCGAGCATGATTGCGAACTCATCATCGGCCTTCCGATCGACACGCCTGTCCAGAAGCTCGTCGGCGGCGAAATCCGGGGCGCCGCTTCCGCCGGCGAGATCGTCGCGCGCAACAGCGGCCAGTCTGCCTTGATCATCCCCGTCGAGGCCGGCGGGCATCCCTCCGTCGTCTTCGAGTTCGAGGACGAAGCTTCCGCATTCCCCGACTGGGTGTTCGAGCCGACGGGCGGCGCCCATGAGCGGCCATCGCAGGAACTGGAGGCGCTGGTCCGAGAGATCGCTCCGGCGTCTCTCGAAGCTCAGGATCGCGTCGACCGCATCGTGAGGCATGTGGAGGAGCGCTTCACCTACGGCGTCCGCGACGTCGGCCTCGGCGATGATCTCGAGGCGATGCCGGCACTCGCTAGCGACACCCATCTCGGCACCTGCGTGGACACCCACAGCTACGCCGTCGCCGCCATGCGCGCGGGCGGGATCGAGGCGGCCTACATCACCGGAGTCTTCTTTCCAGAAGGGGAGAGTCTCTCGATGCCCGGCCATTGCTGGTTCGCGGTCAAGCCGGACGATGCCGCTCAGCAGTGGGATATCTCGCATTTCCTGAAATACGATCTTGGTCCTGCACGGCCTGTTCTCAATCCCTTGCCTGGCCTCCGATATGCGATGGGCGTTGGACGGGATCTCGTCTTCGGGGGTCGCGATGGCCCCACCGTCTTCTCGCGGCTCTCCGGCTTCAACATCCTGGGCGGGCCGGGCAAGGGCTCGAAGCTCGAAACGCGCGCGGAAAGGCTCTGAGCCGCATCGGACGCGGCTTGACGTCGGAACCTGTCACATAGGCTTCAAGGGTCGTTTCTATCGCGGGGCTCCGTCCGCAGCAGGAATGCCCATGAGTCTCAAGATCGCCATCGTCACCGACATCCACCATGGCCGGGATGCGCAGGCCAAGAAGGGCAGCCGGGCCCTTCCGCTGCTCAAGAAGTTCGCCCGGTTCGTCGCGAAGGAGAAACCGGACCTCGTTCTCGATCTCGGCGACCGCATATCGGACGAAGACCCCGAGACCGACCTGCGGCTCGAGGAGGACGTCAGCGCGGCCTTCAAGCCGATCCGCCGCGTCGCTCCTGTCTTTCACATCTGCGGCAATCACGATCGGGATTTTCTCAGCGTCTATCAGAACGAGAAGATTTTCGGCCAGTCGCTCGACAATATCACGCTGGATCTGGGCGCCTGGCGGATCGCGCTGTTCAGGGCCGACACCTTGATCCGGCGGCCGGGTGGCTTCACCTGTCCCGAAAGCGACCTGGCCTGGCTCGAGCGCACCATCATCGACGCCGACCGGCCGTTGCTGATAGCGAGCCACGTGCCCGTCTCGGGCCACAGCCAGATCGGCAACCATTATTTCGAGAACGACGCGGACAGCGCGACCTCTCCGCGCGAAGCGGCCCGGATCCGCGCCGTCTTGAGGAAATCCCGCGTGCCGACGGCCTGGATCGCTGGTCACGTGCACTGGAACACCCTGTCGACCATCGACGGCATCCCGCACCTGACGCAGCAGTCGCTGACGGAGAGCTTCGTGATGAGTCCGGAGACGGGGGCCGGAGAAGCCTGCGGAGCCTACGGTCTCCTCAAGCTTTCGAGGCACGAGCTGGCCTGGCGCGTGTACGGGGCCGATGCGCTGCGCGTGCGCATCCCGCTCGATCAGATGGCGCGACGCTGGTACCCTGCGCTCACGGACGTCGCCGACGACCCCCGGCATCGCGAGCGCGTCGGCCTGATGGCGGCGTTTCAGTCCGCTCCTGAGGAGGGAGATTGACCCAAGGGCAGCGCCCTTTCAAACGGCTGGGCCGTGCCCCCGACGCCTGGTCCTCAAGCCAGGCCTATTGCTTGCTGTAGACGGCGGGGTCCGGAGTGACCGCGCCACGGACGAGGATGATCTTCGTCTCGTCGCCGCGGATGCCGAAGTCATTGTCGTTGATCAGCAGGAGCGTGCCGTCGGCCAGGAACGTCATGCCTTCGATCTTGGCCGGCGCGTCCTTCAGGTCGCGCGCGGTGTCGAAGCGCAGCGTCTTCCGCACAGGGGTGACGGAAACGGCCGAGAGATCGTTCGACTGTTCGAGCGTCGGGCGGGTCGAGGGGTCGTCCCATCGGCTGCCCAGGATGTTGGTCGCGCCATCGAGGCTGATTTCGTGAAGCTTCGTCGTGCCCTCGGTGCGCTCGAGCACCAGCAGGCGATCGAGGCCGAGCGCGACGAGCTCGGAAATGCGAGGATCGCTCTGGCGGTCGGACGGGTCCAGGCCGAAGGAGCGAGGATCGTCGAGCTGGTAGATCCACTCGCCGACGAGATGGCCCGTCTGGCGCTCAAGCTTGAACAGGCGGACATTGCGCGCCGCGTTGAAGGCCGCGGCGTCGGGATTGGCGAGGGCGTTCTGCATGATCACATACAGAAAGCGTTCGTCAGGCGAGACGGCGATGGCTTCGAAGCCGCGATTTCCCTGCCGCTTGGACAGGATCGCCGGCAGGTTGGCGACGATCTCCGTGTCGGCGTCCTTGTAGTCGGCGGCGGCGTCCGCCGGCACATGGCGGCGAAGGATGCGGCCATCGGCGGAGACGAAGGCGATCGACGGGCCCATCTCCTCCGCGATCCAGAAGCTGCCGTCCGACAGGCGAACGAGGGCTTCGAGGTCGACGTTGTCCGCGCTGTCGGGCATCACCGTGCCCTTCATGTCGAGACCCGTATCCTTCGAGGCGACTGTCTGCGGATTGAGGAGGCCGCTGACCGGCTTGCCCGATCGCGTCTTCAACGGGATCGTCTCGACAAGGCGGAACGTCCTGGCCGAACGATCGATCGCCAGCCGGTAGATCGACGGAACGTAGCCAGGGGCGGGATAATAGCGGCCGTTGCGCACGGCGCGGCACGGGGCCTCGGTCTCCGTCGCGAGAAGGCGCTGCGCTTCCGCGCAGGTCATGTTCGGCCCCCGATCACCCGCGGTCCAGATTTCGCCGGCGGGATCGGCCGGATGGCGGAAAGCCCCGGACCCGATGCCGAGCGAGTACCGCAGTTCCTTGCCCCATGGAGAGGGGATCGGGGCCATCTCGAGTTGCTTGTCCTGCGACGACAGAACCTCGATCTCGAGGGATCGCGCGCCGGTCGGGGCGACCGAGCAAGCCAGCGCCATGGCGACGAGCGCGGAGACGGACTGAAGACGCATGCGGAAACTCCTTCCGCTGCGATTTGGCCATGCTCTGTGACAGTGATGTGAATGTCCCTGCGTCCGATGGCCCGGCACCGATGCGCAGCGCAGAGCCCGAATTCCGTCGCCTCGCGTCGTGGGAGAGGGCGGCTGGCAGGTCGGATCGGCTCCGACCGCTTCCGCTCAGGCCGCGACGGGCCGCAGCCGGATCTGAGCGGCCGCGCTCCCGTCGGGCAGACCCACTTTACGCCGCATCCCGCGAGGAGCAACGTGGCGGCATTGGCGAACCTGCGGAGCTTTCCCTGCCTGATCCGTCGCGGACAATTGTCGTTTTCGAGGGTGGCCATTCCGGGCCGTGGCATGTGTCGAAGCAGATCGCATGTCGCGGCGAAGGTCTGCCGTCCATCAAGCGGTTGCGCCTCGGCTCGCATCCCGGCGACGGAGCAAGCACAGGGGAGGGCTGGATCCTGAGGGGGCAGGTCAGCAATCTCCGGTATGCCTATCGCGAGGAGGTGACGGCCCTTCGCGCGCGGCAGGAAGGTCTGGGCCGACCCGGGGCGCGGCTTGCCGCGCTGATCCCGATCCGCAAGTCGGCTGCTTGGTGGGATCTCGCACAGGACGAGAGGCGCGCCATCTTCGAAGAGCGATCCCACCACACCAAAATCGGGCTCCGCTATCTTCCAGGCGTGGCGCGGCAGCTCTTCCACGCGCGTGATCTCGGCGAGGCCTTCGATTTCCTGACTTGGTTCGAGTTCGCGCCCGACCATGCGCAGGCATTCGACGACCTGCTGGCCGAGTTGCGCTCGACCGACGAATGGAGCTTCGTCGAACGCGAGGCGGAGATCCGTCTGGAGCGCGAGGCGGATTGACGGTCCCTGCCGTTTCGTGCCGACGCGGGCCGGTCAGGCGGTTCAGGCCGCGACGCGCGTCGGCTCGCGGGCCGGCGCATCGGCGCTCTGGGCCAGACGCGAGCCATTGACGGCGTGGAAGGCATGGATCCGGTCGGCCGGCAGATCGAAACGCAATGGCCGCCCAACGGCGAGCATGTCCGACGCCGGGCATTGGACCACGAAATCCGAGCCGCCGAAGCGACCATGCACCAGCTGCACCGGACCCAGTTTCTCGACGAACTCCGCCTGCATCTGATGCGCGCCATCGTCACGCAGGACGACGTCCTCCGGACGGACCCCAAGGACGAAGGACGAGCCGGGAGCCACGCCCGCGAAGGCTGGCGTCTCCTGGATTGAGCCCTCGATCAGAACCGTGCCCGGGGCTCTCGTCTTCACCTCGAGCAGGTTCATCGGCGGCGAACCGATGAAGCTCGCGACGAACAGCGTCTCCGGCCGCTCGTAGATTTCGGACGGCGTGCCGATCTGCTCGATGCGGCCCTGGTTCATGACGACGATGCGGTCCGCGAGAGTCATGGCCTCGACCTGGTCATGCGTCACGAAGACGGATGTCGCGGCGAGCCGCTGGTGCAGCTTGCGGATCTCCAGCCGCATCTGAACGCGGAGCTTGGCATCGAGATTCGACAGCGGCTCGTCGAACAGGAACACCTTCGGCTCGCGGATCATCGCCCGCGCCATGGCCACGCGCTGGCGCTGGCCGCCGGAGAGCTGGGACGGCTTGCGTTCGAGGAAGTCCTGCAGGCCTACGCTCCTGGCGACGGCAACGACGCGCTCGCGGCGCGCCGCCTTCGGGACGCCGGCCACCTTCAGCGCGTAGCCGATGTTCTCCGCCACGGTGAAATGGGGGTAGAGCGCATAATTCTGGAAGACCATCGCGCAGCCGCGCTCGCGCGGCTCCTTCTCGTTCACGACCTCGCCGTCGATCGCGACGGTGCCGCCGGTAATGGCCTCCAGGCCCGCGATCATGCGCAGGAGCGTCGACTTCCCGCAGCCCGACGGCCCGAGGATGACGATGAACTCGCCATTGGCGATCCCCAGGTCGACGCCGTGGATGACCTGGGTCTTGCCGTAGCTCTTGGTGACGCCCTTGATCGCGATCTCGGCCATGGACAGCTCCCGCTTACTTGTCGGTTGAGATGAGGCCGCGCACGAAATAGCCCTGCATGAAGATCACGACGAGCAGGGGCGGCAGCATGACGATGAGCGTGCCGGCCATGGCCTCGTTCCAGATCGGAGGCTGGCCGAAGAGAGGGCCGGGCACGAGCTTCTGCAGTTGCATCGTGGCCGTGGTCATCTCCGGGCGCGTGGTGATGAGAAGAGGCCAGAGATACTGGTTCCAGGCATAGACGAACATGATCGTGGCGAGGGCCGCCATGTTCGTCTTCGACAGTGGCAGGAGCACATCGACGAAGAAGCGCAGGGGCCCGGCGCCATCCATCTTGGCGGCTTCGACCAGGTCGGCCGGGACCGTCAGGAAGAACTGCCGGTAGAGGAACGTGCCCGTCGCCGTCGCGACCAGCGGCAGGATGAGCCCGGTGTACGAGTTGAGCAGGTTCCATTCCGGCAGCTTCAGCTCGACGGTCGGCAGGCCGGCGACGCCCATTAGCGACAGCAGGGTCGCCGGGCCGTTGAACAGCATGTTCGCCAGGCTCTCGATCGGCGACAGCATGTTGGCCGCGACCGCATAGGTCGGCACGATCCTGACCTCGAGCGGAAGCATGAGGGTGACGAAGATCAGCCAGAAGAACACCATCCTCAGCCGGTAGCTGAAGAAGACGATCGAGAAGGCCGAGATCGCCGCGAGCGCGATCTTGCCTGCCGTCACGCCGATGGCGACGATGAAGGAGTTGACGAACTTCGTGCCGAAGTCGGACTTGGTCCAGACCGTCGTGTAATTCTCGATGAGATGGCCGCCCGGCGTCAGGGGCATGGGCACGAGGTTCACCGTGTGGAAATCGTGGCTGGACGCCACGAAGACGATGTAGATCGGCAGGGCCGCCATCACGAGGCCGATCAGCATCGCCAGATGCGTGAAGAAGTTCAGGACGGGTGTGCGTTCGATCATCGCCGATCCTCAAGCATAGTGAACGCGCTTCTCGACATACTTGAACTGGACGAAGGTCAGCGACACGACGAGCAGCATCAGCACGATCGACTGGGCGGCGGCGATCGAATAGTCGAGGCCCTTGAAGCCGTCCGAATAGATCTTGAAGACCATGAGGTCGGTGGCCCGCGCCGGTCCGCCGCCCGTCGTGATGTCGACGATCCCGAAGCTGTCGACGAAGCTCTCGGTGATGTTGATGACGAGCAGGAAGAAGATGGTCGGCGCCAGCAGCGGCAGCTGGATGTCCCTGAGCCGGCGCATGACGCTCGCGCCATCCATGGCGGCGGCTTCGGTGATGGTCCGCGGGATCGCCTGAAGCCCCGCCAGGAAGAAGATGAAGCTGTAGGCGATCATCTTCCAGGAATTCGCGAGAACGATGAGGATGAAGGCGTCCCATCCGTCGAGCGCCGGGTTCCAGAGGTTCGGGAACACCCGGTTGATCGACGAGACGAACCCGGCGTCGGGGGCGAAGATGAAGCGGAAGGCGAGCCCGACCGCCGGCGCCGCGATGGCGTAGGGCCAGAAATAGACGAAGCGGTAGACGCGGTAGCCCGCAAGCTGCCGGTCGACGAAGGTCGCGAGCAGCAGCGCGATGACGAGCGTGAGGGTCGTCGAGCAAGCGGCGAAGAGGATCGAGACCCGGACCGAGTTCCAATAGAGATTGTCCGAGAAGACGGTCTGGAAATTCTGCCAGCCGACGAACTGGTTGCCGCCGCCGAACGGAGGCTCGAGCGTCAGCGCCCAGTAGAGCGATTGCACGGCCGGCCAGTAGAAGAAGATGAAAACGAGGAAGAGCTGCGGCGCGATCAGCGCTGCTGCCAACCAGGTTGAGTTGAAGGTCGCGCGGCGATCCATTCCCGCTCACTCCCAAAACGTTGTCCCGGAGCGGGGCGGCTCCGGGACGACGTGCCACAAACGATCGCTCAGGGCAGGGTCTTGCCGCGGAACGTCTGCTCGAAGCGGCGCAGGATGCCGTTGCTGCGGCTTACGGCCTCGTCGAGCGCCGCCTGCATCTCCTTCTTGCCGGTGAAGGCGGCCTCAAGCTCCGAGCGGATCTCGGCGCGGATCTGCGTGAAGTTGCCGAGGCGGATGCCGCGAGAGATCGGGGTCGGCGGCGTGAACGTCAGCGACTGCATGGCGATCTCGCGGCCCTGCTTGTCCTTCTGGCCGTAGAAGCCCTCGTGGTTGAGCGCTGCGAAGCCGGACTGGGTGATCGGGATGTAGCCCGTCACGGTCGGCATCCACTTCACTTCCTCGGTCGACAGCACGAAGTCGAGGAAGGCCGCGGCCGCCTCGTACTCGGGCTTCGACTTTCCGGCCATCACCCACAGCGAGGCGCCGCCCACGAGGCTGTTCTTGCGCTCGGTGCCGGCATAGACCGGCAGCATGCCGACGCCCCAGTTCATGCCGGGCTTCGCGGTCGTGTGCATGACGCCGTGGTTCGCGACGGAGGTCAGGATCGTCGAGCAGGTGCCGTCGGCGAAGGCCTGCAGGATCGTCTTGCCGGTCTGCGCGGTCTGGATGCGAGCCACGCCCTCGTCGAGCAGCGTCTTCCAGTCCTTCATGTAGTCCGCGAACTTGGTCCTGTTGAACACCAGTTCGGCGTCGAGGCCGTCATAGCCGTTGTTCTTGGAAGCGATCGGCAGGTTGTGGATGGCGGAGAACTGCTCCAGCGGCATCCACGTGTCGAAGTCGAAGCAGAAGCCGGCCTCAGCATGGCCACCCTTCTTGATGTCGCGGGCGATCTGGAACCATTCCTCGATCGTCTTCGGGGCCTCGCTCTTGCCGACCTTCTGGAAATGGTCGCGGTTGAAGTAGAGGAGGGCCGTTGAGGAATTGTAGGGGAAGGACCACATCTCGCCTTTCGACGTCGCGTAATAGTTCGAGATGCCGGGGAAGAAGTCGTCCCACTTCACCTTCATGTTGAAGTCCTTCACGAACTGCACGGCGTTGTAGGTCGCGCCGGAGAGCATGAAGTTGACGGTGCCGGCGTCGTAGATCTGGACGATCGTCGGATGCTGGCGGGAGCGGAACGCGGCGATCGTGTTCTGTTCGGCCTTGTCGTAGCCGCCCTGGCCGGTGCAAACCGCCTCGTACTTCGTCTGGCTCTCGTTGAAGCGCTTGCAATGCAGCTCCATCACCTCGCCGAGCTGGCCGGTGAGGCCGTACCAATAGTCGAACTTGACGCGGTTCTGCGCCTCGGCCGCCCCGGAGGCGGCGAACATCAGTGCTGCGGCTGACAGGCCCGCGAAGGTCGTCCGGCTGATCGTCATGATGCTGCTCCCTGTTGAAACGCGATGACGGTCGTTCGCGTAGGGGCGGCGCTTGAAGCTTCTGTGACGAACAGGAATCAGTTCGATGACGATCCACTGCAGGTCGGTGAAACCGCAGCGGGGAGGTCAGATGATCTTGCGCCGCAGCCAGCTGCCGAGCCGCTCGACCGTGATGACGAGCGCGAGGATGACGAGGATGATCGTCGCGGCGGTCTGGTAGGCGAAGAGGTCGAACGCGACCTTGAGCTCCACGCCGATGCCTCCGGCGCCGACCAGGCCCAGCACGACCGAGGCCCGCGTCGCCTTCTCCAGGCAGTAGAGCGAGGTCGCGATCATCGAGGGAAGCGCCAGCGGGAGGACGGCCGACATGATCAGGCCGGTGCGGCTCGCGCCGACGGCCGAGAGCGCCTCGCGCGGACCCTTGTCGGTCTCCTCCATCGCCTCGGCGAAGAAGCGGCCGGCGAAGCCCATCACGTCGATCGCGATGGCGAGCACGCCCGCCGGCGAGCCGAGGCCGACGGCGATGACGAAGATCAGCGCCCAGACGAGATCCGGCACCGTGCGGAAGACTGCGATCAGCGAGCGCGTGGCCGAGCGGATCGCCGGATGAGGCGACAGGCCATCGGCGGCGAGGATGCCGAGCGGAACGGACAGGATCAGGCCGATGGCGCAGCCCGCGACAGCCATCTGGAAGGTCTGGAACAGCGCGGCGAGGATCCGGTCGAGCCGCGACAGATCGGGCGGGACCATGCGGCTCAGGATATTGCCGATGTTCGGCAGGCCGCGCGCAAGCTGCTCCGGGGAGGGGCCGGCCGCGGTCAGGGACCACAGCACGAAGGCCGCCGCTGCGACGGAGAGGGTGAAGCCCACCGCATTGACCCGCTCGATCCGCGCCGGCATCCGCGATCCGTGTCGCGCGAGGTCGGTCACGCCGCCTCTTCCTGCCGGAAGAACCCGGAGAGCTCCGCCTCGGTGACCCCATGGGAGCGCCGGTCGAAGGAGACGCGGCCGCCGCTCAGCCCGACGATGCGCTCCGAGAACTGGCGGGCATGCTCCATCCGATGGGAGACGAAGATGAGCGTCGCCTTCCGCTCGCCGGCGAGCTCGGCCAGCATCGCCATCACCTCCTCGCCGGATTTCGGGTCGAGGCTGGCGTCGGGTTCGTCCGCGATCACGAGCGTCGGGCGCTGCATCAGCATGCGGGCGACCGCGACGCGCTGCGACTGGCCGCCGGAGAGCGTGTCGACACGGCTCAGCGCCTTGTCGGCGAGCCCGACCCGGTCGAGGCAATCCATGGCCTCCTCCCGCAGCCCGGCGGGAGCGAGCGCCTGGAGCCATGTCCGCGGGCCGCCCACGCGTCCCTGCGCGCCATGAATGACATTGCTGAGCGCGGACAGCCTGGTGACGAGATTGTGTCGCTGGAAGACGAAGCCGACGCGGGCGCGCAGGCTCCGCAGCCGCCGCGCATCGAGACTGCGGACGTCGTCGCCCAGCACCGTGATCATGCCATCGTCCGGCTCCACCAGCCGCACCAGCATGCGCACGAGCGTCGATTTGCCGGTCCCGTTCGCGCCGATCACCGCGACGCGCGTGCCGGCGCCGATGGCGAGATCCAGGCGGTCGATGACGGGGGCCCCGGATTGGAAGCGCTTGACGAGGCCACGCACGCCGACCGCGGTCTCGGGCTGATACGGTGCGGCGACGATTCGGGCATCTTCGACGATCGCGCTGAGTTTGCGATGCGCTGTGACGGTGCTGGTCACTGGCCGATGAACTTGGTGAACTCGTTGACGCCCACCGCCCGGTACATCTGCCGGATGCCGTCGTAGTCGCGATCCTGCACGTTCGGCAGGAAGGTGCCGCCCGCCCAGCGCTGGTTCGCCTCGACCTGGAGGATGGCGTCGAGGAGCGGCTTGGCATGGTCGATGAAGGCCTTGCGGACCTGCGCCACCATCTCGGGCGAGACCGTTGGCGCCGCGATGATCAGGTCGTCCGGAAGGTCGCGCCCGCGGCCGATCACCGTGAGCTTCACGTCGGGCACGGCGCGGCGGATCTGCTGGATGTGGGTCAGGTTCATCCCGATGGCGCCGAGATCGCCGCGACGCAGGGCCTCGACGGCGACGTTGCGGCGCAGGAAGAGCGCCTCGTAGTCGCGACCATAGACGAGGCCGGCGTCGCCGAGGATCTGCGCGGGACCCAGATGCTGCGAGGTCGAACCAATCTCGCCGAACGAGATCTTCTTGCCCTTGAGGTCGGAGAGCTGGCGGATGGGACCTTCGGCCAGAACGACGATCTGCGAGAAATAGTCGGGCCTCTGCCAGACCACGACCGGCTGCACATTCGGCATCCGGGCCTTGAACACGACATATTCGGCCGGCCCGGTCAGCACCAGGTCGACCTGGTTCGCGTTCATCGCCTCGACGGCCGCGGTGCGGCCGGAAACGGGGAAGAGCGCGATCTCCACGTTGGGAAGCAGCCGCTCGAAAGCGGCCTTGAACGGACCGAATTCACGCTGGAGATTTTCCGCGCCGTCGACGTCGGTGACGGCGAAGCGCAGCCTCTGGCGGCTCTGCGCGAAAGCGGGCGACGCCGCGAGGGCGGCGGCCATGACGAGAAGAGAGCGGCGGTCCATGGAAGTCTCCAGATCTCTCGATTATGCAACCGCTCAACATCCGCGCGTGACATGCTGATGACGCGTGATGTCATGAGGGCGTCACAGGCGCGACGGACGCAGGCCGCCTGCAGCCGGGACCTGTCCGACCATGAATCTTCCCTTCGCCCTTCCCGCTGGCCGGACGAGGACAATGGCCGCCCCCCTGCGGATCGTCGGCGGCGCCGCGCTGGTCGAAAGGGAATTCGTCGATGCCGATGTGATGATCGAGGACGGTCTCATCAGATCGGTCGGCGGAGCCGGGGAGGGGGCCGTTCTCGATGCTCGGGGTCTTCTTGTCCTGCCTGGGATCGTCGACATCCACGGCGACGGCTTCGAGCGCCTGATCGCGCCGCGGCCCGCAGCGTCCTTCGACCCGCTCATCGGTCTTCTGGAAGCCGACCGGCAGTATCTCGCCAACGGCATCACGACCGCCTACCACGCCGTGACGTGGTCATGGGAGGGCGGGCAGCGGGGGAGCGGTCCGGCGCTGGCAATTCTGGAGACGCTGGAGCGCTTGAGCGCAATGCTCGCTGTCGACACGCGCTACCACCTGCGGCACGAAACCTTCAACTTGGCGGCCGAGGCGACGATCCTCGAATGGCTGGCGGAAGGGCGCATCCATGCGCTCGCCTTCAACGACCATATGGCGGGAACGATCAAGCAGCGCCACCGGCCCGACAAGATGCGATCGATGCTCGATCGCTCCGGCCTGAACGAGGTGGATTTCCTGGCCCTGATCGAACGGGTGCATGACCGTGCCGACGAAGTGCCAGGCTCGATCGAACGGCTGGCGGCCGCTGCCCGGCGGGTCGGCGTGCCGATGCTGTCGCATGACGACATGTCGCCTGCCATGCGCGCCTGGTATCGCGGACTCGGCTGCGCCATCGCCGAGTTTCCCATCAACGAGGAGACGGCGGCGGCGGCAGCCGAAGCGGGCGATGCGATCATCTTCGGGGCGCCGAACGTGGTGCGCGGCGGTTCGCATACCGGTTGCCCCTCGGCGAGCGCCATGGCCGCGCGTGGCCTCTGCAGCGCCCTGGCCTCCGACTATTACTATCCCGCGTTGCCGCTGGCGCCGTTCCGCTTGGCCCAGGAAGGCGCGCTCGATCTCGCGGCGGCGTGGGCGCTGGTTTCCTCCGGGCCGGCGGCGGCGCTCGGCCTGCACGACCGCGGCGCGATTGGCCAAGACTTGAGGGCCGACCTGGTTCTCGTCGAGGTCCGTTCGCCCCTGCCGCCTCGCATCGTCGCAACGATCGTTCACGGGCGGATCGCCTTGCTCACGGAGCCCGACCGCTTTCAGAATGCTTGGCAGGGCCATAAGCCAGCCGCCACCGGATGATTACGATCGGTTGGTGAACCAGCGCGTCAACGGGTGATCCGGCTTGGTCCTTGAACGACATGTGGCGTCGGGACAGGCCTTAGGGAGTATTGCCAATGCGAGCCATCGTGTCCGCCTGCGTCGAAGCGCTCTCGACGCCTCCTGCCGGCGAGCGGATGGCGGCTGCCGCCGGCCCAATGACGCAATCGGAACATGAGCGTTGGATGCAGCGCTGGTCCTGCATGCACGCTCTGGAGGTGAAGCAGGCTCCGCCCGTGCCGACGGTCTCGGCCGAGCCGGCGAAGGTCGTTGCCTGGAACCTCGAGCGCTGCAAGCATGTGGAAGCCTCGGCATCTCTCATCGCGGCACGGCGGGCCGACGTGGTGCTGGCGACCGAGATGGACTGGGGTTGTGCCCGCTCGGGCCAGCGTCACACGACCGCCGATCTCGCGGCGGCGCTCGGCCTCGGCTCTGTCTTCGGCGTCGAGTTCGTCGAGCTGGCGCTGGGCGATGCGCGGGAAACCGCGGAGCATGCTGGTGAGCAGAACCTGCACGGGCTGCATGGCAACGCCGTGCTGTCGCGCTTTCCGATCGGGCGGTCGGTTCTCATCCCGCTCGATGACGGCGGTCTCTGGTTCGTCTCCGACCTCAAGCAGGGCCAGCGACGGGTCGGCGGCCGCCATGCGATCGCGGCCGAGATCCTGGCGCCGGCGGGAGCCTTCTGGGCGGTGTCCGCCCATTTTGAAAGTCAGTCCACCCCCGACAGCCGCGCGGCCGAGGCGCGTCGCCTGCTGGATGGCCTTGAAGAGGTGGCCAATGGAGCCCCGATCGTCATCGGCGGGGACTTCAATGTCCTCGAACTGTCGCGGCAGCAGCTCAGTGACGAAGAGATGTTTGCCGCTCCCGAAAAGGTCGAGCCCAGCTTCGCAAACTTCCGCCAGGCGGGGTTTGCGTGGACGGATTGCAACGCCCCGGGAACGACGACCCGTCCGCACCCATGGCAGCCGCAGGACAAGCCGAGACTGCGGATCGACTGGCTGTTCGCGCGCGGCATGACGGGACGCCGACCCTGGATCATGCCGGCGCTCGGCCTGAACGGCACCGTCATCTCGGACCACGACGCCATCGGGGCTGAATTCATCCTGTAATGAAGGTTGGGCTCTTCGGGCCCAACGGGAACGGCGCGGGTCTTGTCCAGATCGCAGCAATCCGGCCGCTGCTCGGCACCGGCTCGGCCGGAGTCCGCAGAGGCCGACGGCATGGAGCGCGACATCCACGCCGCGCAGCTCGAACGTCAGCAAGGGCGTGACCCGTTCGATGCCCTTGATGATGCAAGCGGCCAGCGCAGCCGGCAGCAGCTCGGCGGGATTGAACGCGTCGGGTCTGCCCGCAAGTGCCGTATCAAGCGTGATTTCACATTCTTGCAGGCGGCGATGCTGCCAGCGGCGTCGGTGCGATGGGCGCTGACCCGGACCTCAAGCCGAGCTGTTGTCATGCAGACAGCTTATGGTCACGGCCGTGTCCGGCCATGACGCATCTCAAAAGCGCATGCGGCGATTGATGTCGCCTGAACCTCTTGGCAAAGGCCGCGGGCTCGGCTAGTCATTTCGACATTCATAGGAATGTTGAATCGTGGATGAGCCGCAAGCCCTCGCGACCTTCGGCGCGCTCTCGCAGGAGACGCGGCTCAGGGTCGTGCGTCTGCTCGTCAAGGCGGGCGCCGGAGGAATGGCCGCCGGCCAGATCGCGGACGCCGTCGGCGTCTCGGCCTCGAACATTTCCTTCCATCTGAAGGAGCTCGAGCGGGCGGGCGTCGTCGCGGCCCACCGCGAGGCGCGGTCGATCGTTTATGCCGCCGACTTCGCCGCGCTCTCGGGTCTCGTCCGCTTCCTGATGGAGGATTGCTGCGGCGGCCGTCCCGAGATCTGCGCGCCGATCCTCGACGATTTTCCCACCTGCTGCCCGCCGAAGGAGACGCGCCCATGAGCGACCGCCCGTTCAACGTCCTGTTCCTCTGCACGGGCAACACCGCCCGCTCGGTGTTGGCCGAGGGCATCCTGCGCAAGGACGGGGCTGGCCGCTTCAACGCCTTCTCGGCCGGAAGCCAGCCGAAGGGCACGGTCAACCCCTTCGCGCTCAAGGTCCTCGACGCCTATGGCTACCCGACCGACGGCTTCCGCTCGAAGAGCTGGGACGAGTTCGGGCGGCCCGGCGCGCCGGTCATGGATTTCATCTTCACCGTCTGCGACAGCGCGGCCGGCGAGGCATGCCCGGTGTGGCTCGGCCATCCGGCGACGGCCCACTGGGGCATTCCCGATCCGGCCGCCGTCGAGGGCAGCGACATCGACAAGGAAGCCGCCTTCAACACGGCCTTCCGGCTGATGAAGAACCGGATTTCTCTGTTCACGGCCTTGCCCTTCGCGAGCCTCGCCCCGCTGGCTCTCGCGAACCGCCTGCGCGAGATCGGCCGTAGCGAGGGCGCATCGCCTGGGGCGGCCGGCTGATGCGGCCCTTCACCCTCCCGCGGCGGCTCGCCGCCGAGGCGATCGGCACGGCCCTGCTCGTGGCCACGGTCGTGGGCTCCGGCATCATGGCGGAGCGCCTGACGAAGGACGTGGCGCTCGCGCTCTTGGGCAACACGCTGCCGACTGGGGCGATCCTCGTCGTGCTGATCACGATCCTCGGGCCGATCTCGGGGGCGCATTTCAACCCGGCGGTCACGGCGGCCTTCTGGCTCCGGGGCGAGCATCCGCGGGGCGAGCTCATGCCCTATATCGGGGCGCAGGTCGCGGGCGGCGTCATGGGCACCATCGCCGCGCACCTGATGTTCGACCTCGCGCCGCTCGCATTCTCCCTCAAGGTGCGCACGGGCCCGCCGCAATGGTTCGCGGAAGTCGTCGCGACCTTCGGCCTCCTGCTGACGATCCTCGCCGGCCTGCGCTTCCAGCGTACGGCCATTCCCTGGCTGGTCGGCCTCTACATCACGGCCGCCTACTGGTTCACGGCCTCGACCTCCTTCGCCAATCCGGCCGTCGCCATCGCGCGGGCCTTCACCGACACCTTCGCCGGCATCCGCCCGCTCGATCTGCCGGGCTTCATCCTGGCCCAGCTCGTCGGCGCGTTCCTGGCGGTGAAGCTTGCGGGCTGGCTGCTCCACGAGTCGCAGTCCGACCTTCCTTCCGCCCCTGCACGCTGAGGCTCTCGTTGAACATCGTCATCCATCACAACCCGGATTGCGGCACGTCGCGCAACACCGTCGCGATCGTGGAAGCGGCGGGCTATCGCCCGACCATCATCGAATATCTGAAGACGGGCTGGACGCGGCCGCAATTGCTCGCGCTCTTCGCCGCAGCCGACCTGACGCCGCGCACCGCGCTGCGCACCACCAAATCGCCCGCCGTCGAGCTGGGCCTGACCGACCCCGCGGTCGACGAGGAAACCATCCTCTCCGCGATGCTGACGCATCCCGTGCTGGTCAACCGACCGATCGTCTGCACGCCCAGGGGGGTGCGCCTCTGCCGCCCGAGCGAGGCGGTTCTCGATCTGCTGGACCGCCTGCCGCCCGGCCCCTTCAGCAAGGAGGACGGCTTGCCTTTGATCGATGCGGAGGGCCGGCGCGTTGGCTGACGGCCGCGACGATACGCCGAACCTTGACGAGGCATGCTTCCGGCCGATCGGCAGGGAAGCGCTGTTCGGGGCCGCTCCCGCGGAGCATCGCCCCCGCATCCTTCTGCTCTACGGCTCGGTCCGCAAGCGGTCCTTCAGCCGCCTCGTGACCGAGGAGGCGGCACGCATCCTCCGCCGTCTCGGCGCCGAGACGCGCACCTTCAACCCTTCGGGCCTGCCGCTGCCCGACGATGCGGATGCGACGCATCCGAAGGTCCAGGAGCTGCGCGACCTCGTCACCTGGGCCGAAGGCATGGTCTGGTGCTCGCCGGAGCGCCACGGCGCCATGACCGGCATCATGAAGGCGCAGATCGACTGGATCCCTCTTTCGCTCGGCGCGCAGCGGCCGACGCAGGGAAAGACCCTGGCCGTCATGCAAGTGAGCGGCGGCTCGCAATCCTTCAACGCCGTGAACCAGCTGCGCATCCTCGGCCGCTGGATGCGACTCCTCACGATCCCGAACCAGTCCTCCGTGCCCAAGGCCTTCACGGAGTTCGACGAGAACGATCGGATGAAGCCATCGCCCTACTACGACCGGATCGTCGACGTGATGGAGGAGCTGATGAAGTTCACGCTCCTGACCCGCGATCGGATGGATTACCTCGTCGATCGGTACTCCGAGCGGAAGGAAAGCGCGGAGGCGCTCTCCGCCCGCGTGAACGTCCGTTCGATCTGAAGGCACGAGGGGATCCAGCGGCCGACAAGAGCAGGCCGCAAAGACCGTCAAGGCGGCTTTCGGCCGAGGCGGCACTCGTCGAACGCCGCGCTTGATCTTCATCACGGAGCGCGAAGGCGGAACCGCCGCGCTGCAGCGTCCCGTTGCTGGCGGGTCAACTCGGCGGCGCCACGCGCTCGAACAGGTGCTCGTAGCTCAGGACCAGCCCCGCCTCGTCGACGACGAGGTCGGCCTCGAATCCGCGCGACAGCCCGAGGTCGACATAGCGGAGGCGGCCGGGTCCCTGCCGATCGTAGCGCTGGCTCGACCGCGCCACCGTGAGCGCGGGTCCGTCGATGAAGGCGGTTTCGAGCGGCAGGCTGGTACCCGGCTGTTCGGGCGTCCGGCGGATCGGCAGAGTGTTGCAGAAGGGCGTGACGGAGAGGTCCGGCTCCTCGGCCCCGGCGAGGTCAGGCCGGGCCGCCCCGTTGACCTGCCAGCTCGCTCCGCTGCGCTCCAGCCGGAGGAAGCCGTGGCCTCCGGCGTTCCAGCGCTCGACCGTGACCTCCAAGGTGCGCCAGCCGCCGTCGAGCCGCCAGCAATGGTCGAGGCGGAAGCCGCCGTCCTCTACGCAGACGACCGTGGATGTGGCCGTGATCCGGTCGGTCTCGACCATGAGCTTCAGGCGCTCCAGGCCATGGATGTCGGTGCGGCGCCAGAACAGGACAGATGCGGGCATCAGGGGTTCCTTCGATCCGCGCCGATGGCCTGCCGAAGGGGCGACCGCACCCTTGTCACGGTGTGCCCACGCCGGCTCAGGGCGCCTGGCGCCTCAGCGCCTCCCGACGCTCCGGCGACAGGACAGTGACCGGAAAGAGCGTTCGACCGGTCGGGCGGTCGAAGAACGGATGCGGCCACCCGCGTCCGGTGAGACGCCAGCCGATGATCTTCGCCAGGATGCGGAGCAGGATCCGAATGGGAACACCGTTCGAGCCGGCAGGAGCCCCGCCGCGCGCATGCTGGCCGAAGACGCCCCCTTGCGGGGGACCGAACAAGGCATCGAGATCCTGCCCGTCCACCTCGAAAGCGCCTGTCGGAATGCCGATTACGGGGATCGCCGGACCGCGCACGTTGCCGAGCGGCGTCCCGCAGCAGGCGGCATGGAAGCGGTGGATGCCTTTGGCGCTGAGCCTCAGCGCGGCGACCTGCTCGCCCCCCTGGCTGATCGTCATCGTTGCGGGTGCGATCTGCACGATATCGCTGCCGCCCTTCGCATCGAGCACGTCTGGTCGCCCCAGGGCATGCGCGAAGGTCTGGCAGTCGGCGCAGTAGCATATGACGCGGTTGACGCTTGCAGGCGATGTGTCCGTCACGGTACCGCGCACCTGGCCGCAACGGCAGCCGAAGGAGGCGCGAGGGAGGGCGGTTTCGGGCGAGGACATCAGCGGTACTCTCGGCTCGGGTCATGGCGAAGGCGGCCGGGCTTCAAGCTCGCGCAGCATCCCAAGAGCAGCCGACCAGGCACGATCGCGACCCCGTGGCTTCATTCCGGCCTCTTTCGAAAACGCTGGTCCGCCGGCATCCGTGTGGTCCGTCGAGTGCGCCGCTCGCCTAGGCGAAACGTTGCCGCTTTCTCCGCGTTCTACCGTCGAGCAGAAAAAGCTTGGCACGATGGGCTGATGCGCGGCGAGACTGTTGACGGCAAAGGCTGGCCGGCGGGCGACAGCAGCATGGCGGCGCGCATCCGGACCCACGACTGGTCTCGAACAGCGCTTGGTCCCATCGATCGGTGGCCGTCCGGCCTGCGGACGGCGGTCGCGATGATCCTCGATCATCCCATGCCCATGGCCGTCCATTGGGGCGAGGAACTCGTCCAGATCTACAACGATGCCTATGCGGCGCTCATTGCACCGAAGGACGCAAGCGCGCTCGGACAGCCGCTTTACGGGTTCTGGCCCGAACTGCGGCATCTGACCGAACCCATGATGGAGACCGCAAAGGCCGGGAAAGCGACGCTCGTGACCGACGGTCACTATCCCGCGGCACGGCGTGGTTTCGTCGAGGACAGCTGGTTCACGGTGTCCTACAGCCCGATCCGCGGCGCAGCCGGGGAGATCGAGGGAGTTCTCGCCACGGCATTCGAGACCACGAGCCGGGTCCTCGCGGAGCGGTTGCGGAGCGAAGTGGTGGAGCAACTCGGAGCCAGCGAGGAGCGCTACCGCCTCGCGATGCGCGCGGTTCAAGGCATGGTCTTCGACTGGGACGTGCGGTCGGGCCACGTGGAGCGTTCGGAGGGCTTGGAACGACTCTTGGGCTATCCGACCGGCGAGACCGAGGCGACGGCGGAATGGTGGCGCGCCCTCGTGCATCCCGACGATGTCGCGACGCAGGGCCGGCCAGCGCAGGCGGCGATGGAGCGGGGCGAGGAGCGCTTCGTCGTCGAACAGAGGCTGCGCCACCGCGACGGGCGCTGGATCGACGTTCGCGACGTGGGCTTCGTGGTCTATGGCGAGGACGGCAGGCCCCTGCGCGCCGTGGGCTCGAGCGTCGACGTGACCCATGAGAAGAGGCTGGCGGCCGAGCTTCAGCGGACCGGCGAGCGGCAGGCCCTGCTGCTCACGATCGCCGATGCGCTGCGACCGATCGCCGATCCGATCGAGATCCAGGAAGTCGCGAGCCGACTCCTCGGCGAGCATCTGGGAGTCGATCGGTGCGCCTACGGGGAGATTGACGAAACGGCTTCCTACGTCACCGTCCTGCGCGACTATCACGTTCCGCATCTTGCCTCGGTCGTGGGCCGCTATGAGCTCGAGGCCTATGGGCTGGTGACCGCTCGGACGATCCGGCGCGGCGAGGTCTTCACCCTCGCCGATGCCATGCAGGAGCCGCAGCTCGGCGACGCCGCGGTCCAGCGCGCCTACGCGGAGATGGGAGTCCGCGCCGCCGTCGTGGCGCCGCTGCTCAAGGCCGGGCGTTTCGTCGCGCTCCTGACCCTCCAGCAAAACTCCCCCCGGGTCTGGACGGCTTTCGATCTCGAGCTCATCAACGAGGTCGCCGACCGGACCTGGGCGGCGGTGGAGCGCGCGAGGGCGGAGGCCGCGCTTGCGCGCAGCGAGACGCGCTTCCGCTCCTTCGCCGAGAATTCGGACGACACGCTGTGGATCGTCGATGCGGAGACCCGCCGTCTCGAATATCTGAGCCCCGCCTTCGAGACGATGTGGGGCGAAAGCCGTGAGCGCATCCTGGCCGATCTTGGGCGCTGGGCGGAACTCGTGCATCCGGCCGAACGCGAGCGGGCGCTCAAGGGCCTCCCGCGACTGCTCGCCGGCAAGAGCTTCCAGCAGGAGTACCGCATCGTCCGGCCGAGCGACGGCGCGACGCGCTGGATCCAGGATACGGGCTTTCCCATCCGCGACGACGCGGGACGGATCCGGCATGTCGGCGGCATCGCGCAGGATGTCACGGAGCGCAAGGAAGCAGAGCAGGAGCTGCAACGCAGCCGCCGCAGCCTGCGCGAGCTGGTCGAGGGAATTCCGCAGCTCGTCTGGCGCGCGGTCAATGGCGGACACTGGACCTGGGCGAGCCCGCAATGGATCGAATACGCGGGCCTTACCGAAGAGGCGAGCGCTGGCTGGGGCTGGCTCGACGCGGTGCATCCCGAGGACCAGGACATCGTGATATCGGCTTGGGAGCAGGCCACGCGAACCCGCACCCTCGATGCCGAATGCCGGCTTCGGCACCGCGGCAGCGGCTCATTTCGTTGGTTCGCTTTCCGCGCCCGGCCGGTCGATCCGGAGGTGGATGACGACGAACTCGACTGGCTCGGCACCTCGACCGAGATCCACGAGCTCAGGCAGCTTCAGGAAGAACAGAAGGTCCTCGTGCGCGAGCTGCACCATCGGACACACAACCTGATGGCGGTCGTCTCGTCGATCGCCCGGCAGACCGGTACGAGAGCCGAGACGTTGGAAGAGTTTCTCTCGGCCTTTGGACAGCGGCTGGCGGCGCTGGCGCGTGTCCAAGGTCTGCTGTCGCAGCCATCCGACAAGCCGATCACGATCGGCGAATTGCTGAAGCTGGAACTCGATGCGTTGGGAGCTGCTGTTGGGACAGGCCGCATTCAGCTTCGCGGACCGGAAATAGAACTGCCGCGTGGCAGCGTGCAGACCCTGGCCCTCGCCTTGCACGAGTTGGCGACCAACGCCCGCAAGTATGGCGCGCTCGCTGCCGATGACGGCACGCTCAACGTGCATTGGACAATCGGGGAGGCACTGGGGGAGAGGCGGCTTGCGGTCGAATGGGTCGAGGATCGGGGTTCATTCACGGCGCCGCCGACGACAAGCGGCGGCTACGGTCGCCAACTGATCGAGCGCGCGCTTCCGCTCGTGCTCAGCGCCGAGACGCGTTACGAGGTGGGGCAGCACGGCGTGCGATGCCTGATCTCGATTCCGCTCTAGGCGCTGTTGGCTCTCATCAGTCAAACGATGCCCGCTGAGCGAACGCGAGGCTTTCGCTCGGCGATCGACGGTTGGCGGCCAGGACCGGATTCTCGCTGCGCGGGGACCAGGACCGCAATGGGTGAGAAACGACACCTGCGCCCCAACCCCTTCGAGTCACTGACGTCAGGCGTGCGCGAGGTCGATCGCCGCGCGCACGGCAACGTCGTAGCCCTTGGCGCCCAGCCCTGCGATCACGGCGGTCGCCGCCAGCGAGACGTAGGATTTGTGATAGTGCGGCTCGCGCCGGTGAATGTTGGAGATATGCAGCTCGATGATCGGCCCCGGAAACATCTTGAGGGCATCGAGGATCGCCAGCGAGGTGAAGGAGAGGGCGGCCGGGTTGATGACGATCGCAAGCGCCTTGGCGTCGATTGCTTCGTGGATCCAGTCGATGAGCTCGTACTCGCGGTTCGACTGCCGGAAAGCGAGGGACGTCGCGCCGGCCGCGCCGCGGCACATCGCCTCGACTTCGGCCAGGGTCGTGGAGCCGTAGATGTGCGGCTCGCGCGTGCCGAGCCGGTTGAGGTTGGGTCCGTTGAGGACGTAGAGAGATCCGGTCATGCGTTGAGCCCGCTTGCGATCAGCCGTTGTACCCGAGCAGCCTGGGCAGCCAGAGCACGAGGCCGGGAAACACCGTGATCGCCGCCAGCGCCGCGATCATGGCGAAGAGGAACGGCATGCTCTCGCGCACGAGGTCGCGCAGCGGCACGTCCGCGATCTTCTGCATGATGAAGAGCAGCAGGCCATAGGGCGGCGTGATCAGGCCGATCATGATGTTCACGACCACGACGACGCCGAAATGCACCATGTCGATGCCGAGCGCCTTGGCGGTCGGGATCAGGACCGGCACGACGATCAGGAGGATCGCCGTCCCCTCGAGGAGGCAGCCGAGGATCAGGAGCAGGACGTTGACGAGGATGAGGAAGCCGAGCGGCGAGAGGTTCCAGCCCGCAAGCGCGGCCTTGAGGGCCTCGGGAATGTTCTCGATCGTGACGACGTAGTTGAAGACCAGGGCGCCGGCGATGAGCATGCCGATCGAGGCGGTGGTCCGGGCGCTGTAGGCGAGCGAGGCGTAGAAGTTGTCCAGCGTCACGCCGCGGTAGAGCAACGCCGAGACGGCGAGCGCATAGGCGGCGGCGACGGCCGCCGCTTCGGTCGGCGTCGTGGCGCCGCCGTATATGCCGCCGAGCAGCACGACGGGCATCATCAGCGCCGGAAATGCCCGCCAGGTGATCCCCGGCAGTTCTCGCGCGGCGATCGGCGCTTCGACGGGAAAGTTGCGTTTGCGCGCCACGACGGCGACGATTCCCATCTGCGCCAGCGCCATCAGCAACCCAGGCACGACGCCGCCGAGGAACAGGTAGCCGATCGAGGCGTCCGACACGAGCGCGTAGATCACCATGGGGATCGAGGGCGGAATGATCGGGCCGATCACCGATGAGGCGGCGGTCAGGGCCGCGGCGAAGCCCGGAGGATACTTGCCGTCCTTCGTCATCATCGCCTGCATCATGCGGCCGGTCCCCGCCGCATCGGCGATCGCGGAGCCGGACATGCCCGCGAAGATGACGCTCTGGACGATGTTGACATGGGCAAGCCCGCCGCGGAACCGCCCGACGACGGCGTCGCAGAAGCGCAGCAGGCGCTCCGTCATCGAGCCGATGTTCATGAGCTCCGCGGCGAGGATGAACAGCGGAACCGCGAGGATCACGTAGTTCGTGTAGAGGCCGTTCAGCACCTGCTCGGCCGCTATGCCCATGTCCTGGCCCGAGACGTAGAGGAACAGGATCGAGCCGGCGATCATGGCGTGCCCGATCGGCAGGCCGAGCAGCGACAGCGCGACGATCGCCAGGACCGCGATCTGGAACGGGACGCTCATACGCCCGATCCGGCCTTGGTCGGGTCGAAGGCCCCGGGCTCCTCGCCGCGGATGGCGCGCCACCCCAACCACAGATAGCGCAGGATCGCCGCCACGGCGAAGGCGACGTAGATGGCGTAGACCCAGTTGAAGGGGATCTTGAGATAGGCCGTGCGCTCGACCCGCATGAAGCTCACGTAGTCCACAACCGCGGGAAGCGAGCGCACATAGATCGCGACGAGCGCCGCCGCGGTGATGATCGCCATGATGCGGCGCAAGCCGCCGCCCACAGCGCCATAGATGATGTCGAAGCGGATCTCCTCACTCTCGCGGGTGACGAAGGCCGCGCCGAACAGGACGATCCACAGCCAGAGCATGACGCTGATCTCATGCGTCCAGCCGATCGGGAAGTTGAGCAGATAGCGGAAGACGATCTGCAGCAGGAAGACGACGAACATGGCGCCGAGCATGAGCGCGAGCACATTCTCGGCCCTGCGCGCCAGCCAGGAGCCCACAACCTTGATGCGTTCCACGGTCGCTCCCGCGCCTCAGAGCGCGTTGATCCGGTCCAGCATGCCGGGAACCCAGCTCTTGGCGAGGTCGGAGGCCAGATACTTCTCCTGAGCGAACTTGCGGAAGGCGGCGAGGTCGGGCGCATAGACCTGCAGGCCCTGCTTCTTGAAGAAGTCGACGAGCTCCGCCTCCTTCTTCAGGTGCTCCTGCGTGCTCCATTCGATGGCGGCGTCGGCCGCCGCCTGGAAGCTGGCCTGCTTCTGCGGCGACATGGCGTTCCAAACGCGGTCGGTCACGCAGAGGAGATCGAAGCCGACGAGATGCGAGGTCAGCACGATCTGCGAGGAGACCTCGTAGAACTTCATGTTCTGGACGTTCGGCAGAGGATTGTCCTGCCCGTCGATCGCGCCGCTCTGCAGGCCCGTATAGACTTCGGCATAGGCCATGGGGGTGGGGTTGGCGCCCAGCGATTGCCCGAGGAACTGCCAGGCGTCGCCTCCCGGCATGCGAAGCTTCACGCCGGCCAGGTCCGCGGGCGTATTGATCCTGCGGTTCGACTTGAGGCCGACCTGGCGGGCGCCGAAGTAGGTCGGGCCGAGGATGCGGATCTTGAGCTGGTCCTCCGCGCGCTTCTTGAGGTCGCGGCCGATGTCGCTGGCGAAAACCTTCTTCAGGTGCTCGGCATCGCGGAAGAGATAGGCGGAGGTGACGATCGACCAGGCCGGGATCTGGTTGGAAATATCCTGCGGCGCGATGTTGCCCATCTCCAGGTTGTTGCGCTGCATCGCCACGAGTTCGGTGCCCTGCTTGAACAGGTTGCCGCCGAAGAAGGGCTGAAGATTGAAGTCCTCCTTGATGGCGTCGCTGAAGCGCTTGATCATCTCGGCCCGGATGTCCTGTTCCGAGAACACGGCCGAAAAACGCAGGTTGGGCTTGGCCTGCGCGAACGCCGGGGTGACCGCTGCGGTCGCCGCTGCTCCGGCGATGACGCACCGCCTGCTCGGATGGTTCGACATGATTCCTCCCTCGGGCGGTCTCGGCGCCGCATGGCGTCACGTTAAGTCCGTCAGTCGGTTCGCATCAACATAGAAAATCGATTTCTTATGATATTTTTTCTTTGCTCCCACATTGGATGGGGCAGGGTCCTCGGTTAGAAGGGGAGGGGCCGGCCCGCCTGCCATCACGCGCCGGCGACCGCGCCCGGACGCGAACAGGAACGAATTCGATGCTGGCCCTTGCTCTGCCCGATGATTCCGTCAGCGAGAGCGCTTTCCGGCGCATCCGGACCGACATCATCTTCGGCCGCCTCGCGCCCGGCCAGAAGCTGAAGCTCGAAGCGCTGCGCGAAAGCTACGGCGTCAGCATCAGCACCCTGCGCGAGACGCTCAACCGACTGGCGTCGGAAGGCCTTCTGACGGCCGAGGGCCAGAAGGGCTTCGCGGTCGCCCCGGTGTCGAGCGTCAATTTCCGCGAAATCGCCGCGATGCGTCTGCTGCTGGAGGGCCATGCGATGACCCAGTCCTTCGCCGCGGGCGACATGGAGTGGGAAGGACGCGTGGTGGCAGCCCATCACAAGCTCGCGCAGATGGAGCGCCGCATGCTCGACGGCGACCGCGCCGAGCCCGAACTCTGGAAGAGATACGACCGCGAATTCCATCACGCCCTGATCTCGGCCTGCGGATCACAGGTGCTGCTCGACACCCATGCCGCGATCTTCGACAAATACCTGCGCTACCAGATGGTCGCGGTGGTGTTCCGCGGGGCGGCCGCCGCCGGGGAGCACGCGAGCCTGCTGCGCTGCGCGCTCGATCGCGACATCGCCGCCGCCATTGCGGTGCTCGACACGCATGTCAACGCCTGCGTCGACCATACCGTCGCCGCCGGCACGCTCGGCGAGCGCTGAGCATGAGAACCGGCGAAGGATTCCTGGCGATCTGGAGCGACGTGGCTCCGGACGACGAAACGGACTACCTGCACTGGCTCACGCGGGAGCATGTCGCGGAGCGCCTGACCGTCGATGGCTTCTTGGCCGCACGCGTCTACCGGTCGCATCGCACCGACGTCGCGCGATACTTCATCCATTACGACCTGCGGTCCCCCGAGGCTCTCGCGGGCCCGAGCTATCTGGCCCGTTTGAACGATCCCACGCCGTGGTCGCGGCGCATCATGCCGCGGCTCGGCGCGTTCGCGCGGGGCGGAGGCCGCGTCGCGGCTCACGGCGGCGAAGGGGCAGGGGGATGGCGCGCGGTGGTCAGGCTTGCCGAGCCGCCCGTCGCGGTGGAGCCGCTCGTCAGGGAATTGGCCTCGGCGGACAGGATCGCAGCCGCTGCATTGCTCGTCACCGATACGACGCGGACGGCGATCTCGACCCGCGAAAAATCCCTGCGCCCGCATGACGAGACGTTTCCCGGCCTCCTGGTCATCGACGGGCTGGACGAGGCGGCCGTCGCGGCCGCTGTCCAGAGGGTCGGTGTCGCCGGCGGAGTGGGATTGTACCGCCTTGTCTTTGCGCGCTAGGCGCGGGCTTCCGACCGTTCGACGAGCCTATGAGGACGCCCGGGATCGAACGGGCAACGATCGGGGGCACCTGCGCAATGCTCCTGCGGGGCCAGAACGGTCCCGAGAATCGATCGTAGGCAGTTGGGCTGTGATCGCGGCGACATCGCCGGCGACGACCACTTGGAGAGACCTGCACCCGCCAGGTCTGCCACCGCCGCTGCCTCGCTCGGGGCAGCGATTGCCGCTTGACTGATCGCGCCTTCGTTAGATTGTTAGACAATCAGGGGGCCAAGCAGCCCATCGGCAAAGTCGCACTCCTGCCGGTTCGACTCCGATCGGCTGCGAAACGGCATGAACGCAAAGGAACAGCGATGCGCGTTGGCATCATCGGAGCGAGCTTCGCAAAGGCAGCCTATCTACCGGCGCTGAAGCATGTACCGGGCGCGGAGGTCGTCGCCATCGCCAGCGCGCGGGAAGAAAGCGCTGCGGCGGCGGCGAAGGCCTTCGGCGTGCCCCATGCCTATGGCGACTGGACCCGCATGCTGGCCGAGCATCGCTTCGACCTCGTCTGCATCGCGACGCCCACGGACACGCATGCCCCCATGACGCTGGCGGCGCTGGATGCCGGAGCCCACGTGCTCTGCGAGAAGCCGACCGCCATGAACGCCGGCGAAGCCAAGGCGATGCTGGATCGCGCCCAGTCGCTCGGACGCGTTCACATGATCGACCATGAACTGCGGTTCAATCCGAACCGTCGGAAGATCGCCGCCCTCATCGCCGAGGGCGCCATCGGCCAGGTCCGGCACGTCAGCATCTACACCGTGACGAACGCCTTCGGAGACCCCCGGACGAGACCGATCGGAGACTGGCTGTCGAGCGTCAGCCAGGGCGGCGGCCGGCTCGGCGCCAATGGCTCGCACAACGTCGATCTCCTGCGCTGGTGGCTGGGCGAAGTGGCGGCGGTGTCCGGCGAACTGCGGACCCTCGTCCCGCAGCGTTTCGACAAGACGACCGGCGCGCCCTTTGCCGCTGACGCCGATGATTTCACGTCGTTCCGTCTCGAGATGCGCTCCGGTGCGGTGGCGGAGATCGTCATCAGCGCGGCGGCGCGCCATGGCGTGGAGAATGCCATCCACATCTTCGGTTCGGAGGGGACGATCACGCTGTCCGCCACGACGGAGACCCTGCAAATCGCGAAGGCGGGCGGCGGCTACGAGGACATCACGCTCACCGACGCCAACGCGACGCTCGAGGGAGTCGGACCCGGCGTCTGGAATGTCTCGGTCGTCGCCGCGATGCGTGAACTCGCGTCGGCGATCATGGACCAGCGGCCGCTCCGCGAGGGGGCGACGTTCCTCGATGGGTGGCGAAACCAGATCGTGCTCGACTGCGTCCGCCGCTCATCGGCCGAGCGACGCTGGGTCGACGTGCCGGCCTGAGCCGGCTCCAGATGGTGGCCGCGGCCGGCCGCCCCAACCACGACCCCCGAGGCAGCGCCATCCCCGCTGACAGCCGCTTCCCAATTCGATCCAACGATGTATACAACTAGACAATGAGCGCTGGCTGCAGCCATCGCCTCAGTGAGAGCCGGAAGCTTCGATGATACGCATTGGCGTGGACGTTGGCGGAACCTTCACCGATTTCACGCTGCACGACGACGCCGACGGGAGCGTCGGCTTCTTCAAGGTCCCCTCGACCCCGCACGATCCGTCCGAGGCGATCGAGGCCGGCCTTGTCGAGATGCTGCGCACCTTCGGCCTCGCGGCCTCCTCCGTCGGCTATCTGGGCCATGGCACGACGGTCGCGACGAACATCGTGATCGAGAGGCGAGGGGCCAGGACCGGATTGCTCACGACGAAGGGCTTCCGCGACGTGCTGGAGCTCGGCCGTCAGGCGCGCCCGTCGATCTATGACTACCGGATCCAGAAGCCTCCCGTGCTCGTGCCGCGGGACCGCCGCTTCGAGGTCGTGGAGCGCGTGGGCTCCGATGGTGGCGTTCTGACGCCGCTCGACGAGGCGTCGCTCGATGCGGCGGTCGAGGCCTTGGCGGCGGCGGGCGTCGAGAGCGTCGCGATCTGCTTCCTGCATTGCTACGCGATGCCAAAGCACGAGGCGCGCGCCAGGGCCGCCGTGGAGAAGCGCCTGCCCGGCGTCTTCGTCAGCGTCTCGTCCGAGATCCTGCCCGAGTTCCGGGAATTCGAGCGGATGTCGACGACGGCGGTCAACGCCTTCGTCGGTCCGCGGATGGGGCGCTACCTCGATCGCTTCCGCGACCGGGTGAAGTCGCTGGGCATCCCGGCGGAGCCCTATACGATCCATTCCAACGGCGGGCTGATGTCGGTCTCGACCGTCCGCGACTGCCCCGTGAGGACTTGCGTCTCCGGCCCGGCGGCGGGCGTCGTCGGCGCCGCCGAGATCGGCCGGGTCGCAGGGTTTCCCAACCTCATCACCTTCGACGTCGGGGGCACCTCGACGGACGTGTCGCTCATCTACCAGTCGACGCCGCTCTACACGTCGAGCCGGCTCGTGGCCGGCTATCCGGTCAAGACGCCGATGCTGGACATTCATGTGATCGGCGCCGGCGGCGGCTCGATCGCACGGATCGATGATGCCGGGGCGCTCAAGGTCGGCCCGCAATCGGCTGGAGCCGATCCCGGGCCGGTGGCCTACAGCCGCGGCGGCACGGAGCCGACGATCACCGACGCCAACCTCGCCCTGGGTCGACTGGATGCCGGCGCCCTGCTCGGCGGCCGCATGACAGTCGATCTCGAAGCGGCGCGGAAGGTCGTCTGGGACCGGGTCGCCAAGCCGCTGGGCCTCAGCCTGGAGGAGGCGGCGCTTGGCATCGTGCAGATCGCCAACGCCAACATGAGCCGTGCGATCCGGTCGGTGTCGGTGGAGAAGGGCTACGACGTGGCGGAATTCGCGCTCGCGGCCTTCGGCGGGGCCGGGCCGTTGCACGCTGCCGAAGTCGCCATCGAATGCGGCATCCCGCGCCTGCTGATCCCGCGCGAGCCAGGCACGGTCTGCGCGCGCGGCATGCTGCTCACGGATCTCTCCTCGGATTACGTCCGCAGCCATTTCTCGGACGCCTCCGAGGCGAGCTGGAAGCGCATCCTCGCCCTCTTCGCAGAGATGGAGGTCGAGGGGCAGCGCTGGCTCGACGGCGAGGGCGTGGCGCCGGGCAGCCGGCGCTTCCGGCCGGTCCTTGACGCCCGCTACCGCGGGCAGAATTTCGAGGTGAAGGTCGATTGCCAGGGCCTCGGCCCGGACGATCTCGCGCAGGTCGTCGAGCGTTTCAACGAGGCGCACGCGCTCGAATACGGCTATGCGATCCCCTCGCGCGCGATCGAATTCGTCTCGGCGCGGCTCCAGGCCATCGGCGAAGTCGACAAGGCGCCGCAGGCGCGCATCGAGGGCGGGACGTCGCTGGCCGCTGCCGCGATCGGCGAGCGCACCTTCTATGTGGATGCCGCCCACGGCTGGCGCCAGGCCACGATCTACGATCGCGGCCGGCTGCCGGTCGGACAGGCCTTCCAAGGGCCGGCCATCGTCAATGAGATGAGCGCCACCACCATCGTGCTGCCGGGGCAGCGTGCGACGGTCGACCCCTTCGGCAACATCGTCGTGGAGGTGCAGGCAATGGAGGTCTCGGCATGAACGGCCCGCTCCATGAAAAGGCGATCGCCGATCCGATCCGGATGGAGGTCTTCTCCAACCGGCTGCTGGCCATCGCCGAGGATATGGGATCGATCCTCATCCGGTCGTCCTTCTCGTCGAACATCAAGGAGCGCCGCGATGCTTCGACGGCCCTGTTCGATGTCCGCGGACGACTGATCGCGCAGGCGGATCATATCCCGATCCACCTGGGCGCAATGATCGGGGCCGTGGAGACGATCCTCGCCCGGTATCAGCTCAAGGACATGGCGCCGGGCGACGCCTTCATCTGCAACGATCCCTATCTGGCCGGCGGCTCGCACCTGCCCGACATCTCGATCATCACGCCGATCCATCACCAGGGTGAGATCCGCTTCTTCGCGGGCAACATCGCCCATCATGCTGACGTCGGCGGCAAGACGCCCGGCTCCACGTCCGGATCGTCGCGGTCGATCTTCGAGGAGGGCATCAGGCTGCCGGTCATCAGGATCGCCCGCGGCGGCGCGATCGACGAGGACCTGCTGGAGCTTATCGCCTGGAACACGCGGGACCCCGAGGAGCGTCTGCTCGATCTGAGGACCCAGATCGGCACGAACCTCCGCGGTGGCGCCATGCTCACCACTTTGGTCGACCGCATGGGCTGGCCGGCGGTCGAGCAGGCGATCGAGGACATCCTGACCTATACGGAGCGTCGCCTGAAGAACCGGATCGCGGCGCTTCCCGATGGCGAGTACCAGTTTGAGCGTTCGATGGACGACGATGGTTTCCCTGGCCCGCAGGTACCGATCGTCTGCACGGCGCGCATCGCCGGCGATACGCTGGAGCTCGATTTCGCCGGCTCCGGCCCTGAAGCGCGCGGTGCGATCAACCTGCCGGACTCCGCCATCAAGGCCTCGGTCTATTACTGCGTGAAGGCCGTGCTCGATCCCGGCCTCATGCCAAACCAGGGCATCATCGACCCGATCCGCATCACCGCACCGGCCGGCAGCATCGTCAATCCGAGGCCGCCCGCCGCAGTCGCGGCACGCGCCGTGACTTCGAACCGCCTCTGCGGCGCTGTCTTCGGCGCCCTGTTCCAGGCCTTGCCGCCCGACCGGGTCATGGCCTCCTGCAACGACTCGACGTCGGCGATCTCCGTGTCCGGCTTCAACCCGCGGCGCGGCGCGACCTATGTCTATCCCGAAAGCATGGGCGGCGGCGCCGGCGCCTTCGCGGATCGCGACGGCATGGACGCCGTGCATGTCCACACCGTCAATTCGACCAACCTGCCGGCGGAGGCGCTCGAGCTGGAATATCCTCTGCTGCTCGAGGAATACTGCTTCGTGCCGGATTCCGGCGGGGCCGGCCGTCACAGGGGCGGCCTCGGGATGGCGCGGCAGATCCGGATCCTGGCGGACAACACGATCTTCTCGGCGCGCTCGGATGCGCATCTCGTACCGGCGCCGGGCGTCTTCGGTGGCAAGTCCTCGAACGTCACCCGCATCCGTCGCAACCCCGGCACGGAGCGCGAGGAAGAACTTCATTCGAAGGCGTCCGGCCTCGTGATGTCGGTCGGCGAGACGATCCGCGTGGAGACCTTGGGCGGCGGCGGCTGGGGGGCGCCGTCCGAACGTCCGATCGAACTTCTGGCCGCAGACCTGCGTGAAGGGAAAGTAACCCGTGAAGCAGCGGAAAAAGACTATGGCGCCGAGATGGTGTCTCGCGCCCTTGACTGAGTATGTTGGCACTATGGACAGTCTGGACAGGTTTAAATAGAAGGGAAAGCACTCGGCTGCCTACTTTCTGGGCGGGCAGCGCAGGTTCAAATCAGCCTCAGACGCAATCCTCGCACCCTTGGGGCCAGCCGAGAGTAAAAAGCGATGTCCTTGGCGCAAAGCATCGACGCTTTCGACGACATGACGCTGCCCCAGCGCACGTCGCTGGCGACGGCGATCGCCGATTCCGTCGCCGAGGCTATCGCCACGGGACGGCTGAAGCCGGGCGAGCGGGTGGTGGAAACGGCGCTGGCGGAGCGTTTCCATGTCAGCCGGGTCCCTATCCGCGAGGCGCTGAAGGTCCTGCACGCGCAGGGCATCTTGTCGGGAGGCGGTCACCGGGGCTTCCGCGTCGCCGATTTCGGACCCGAGACAATCGAGAAGGCCTTCGAGGTCCGCCTGATGCTCGAAACCTTCCTGCTCCGGGATGCGGTGGAGCAGTGGAAGATCGGCGCCGCCAGCATCGAGGAGCTCGACGCCGCCATTCGCCAGATGGATGCGGCGGCCCGCACGGACGATCGAAGGGCCTCGCTCAGGGCCGACGTCGAGTTCCATCGCGCGATCTGCCGCGCTTCGGCCAACCCCATCTCCTCGACGCTCTGGGAGGCGATCGCGCGGCACGTGCTGATCATCTTCAGCCTGGAGGCCTATCGCGACAGCAACCTCTATGCGATCGCCGACCAGCATCGCGTCTTCAGGAACTTCATCGTCGACGCGACGACCAAGACGCTGTCTCTCGACGATTACCGCCTCGCGCTCGAGGACCATATCCTTCTGGTCGCCCGCGCGAAGCGCGCCGCCAGGAAGTAATGCCGGCGGCATCCCGCCGATGAGCGGCGGGGGCCGACCTCGCGCCTTCCTCTTCGCGCTCTTGGCCATGGCTCTCTTTTCGATCGAGGCGGCCTTCGCCCGGGCCATCGGGCCCGACCTGAACCTCGGCCAGATCGGAACCATCCGCGCCGTGGTGCAGCTGCTCATGCTGTGGGCCTGGTTGGGGCGAGGCTTTCCGCAGGCAATCGCCACGGCCCGGCCAGGCATGCACATGACCCGCGGGTTGCTGAGCGTCACCGGACTCGCCGCCTACTTCTACGTCTTCGCCAACATGCCGATGACGACGGCGACGGTCCTCGTCTTCGCCGGCGTGCTCTTCACCACGATCGGTGCGCAGGCGATCTTAGGCGAGGCGGTGGGCTGGCGGCGCTGGGCGGCCACGGCGGTCGGCTTCGCCGGCGTGCTCGTCGTGGTGCGCCCGGCCGCGACCGCCTTGGACTGGACGCTGGCGATCGGCCTCTACCTCGCCGCCAATGGCGCGGCCATCAACATCGCGACCAAGGGCCTGACGAAGACCGAGCCGACCCAGACGATCATGATCTGGATCTCGCTGACCATGCTCGTCGCCGCGCTGCCGCTGGCAGTGCTGACCTTCACCGTCCCGACCCCGCGCGACGCCCTGCTGATGCTGAGCATCGGCGTCGCGGGCACGCTCGGGCAATATGCCTCGGTCACCGCCTACCGGCTGGCCGATGTCTCGGCGGTGGCGCCCATCATGTACCTCCGCATCGTCATCGCTGCCGCGGTCGGCGTCCTGATCTTCGGCGAGACGCTCGACGGGCTGACGATTCTAGGCGCCACGATCGTGACGGCGAGCGCGCTCTACATCACCATCCGCGAGGCGAAGCTGGCGCGCCAGCGCGAGCCGCTTTGATCTCTCTGCCGCCAGGCCCGGGCAGGGTTGGCAAAGGGTGAAATCGTCACTCGCCGCCCTTCGGGACATAGGCGATGACCTCGACCTCCACCCGGACCTCGGGCGATCCGAGGCCGGCGATGATGATGCCCGTATGCGGCGGGCGATGATCGCCGAAGAAGGCGAGGCGCGCCGCCGTCACCGCATCGCGATCGGCGCGGTCGACGAGGATCGTGTTGATCTTGACGACGTCGCGCGCCGTGGCGCCCACGCTTGCGAGGCAGCGGCCGATGTTGACATAGACCTGCCGCGCTTGCGCGCCGGCATCGCCCAGCCCGACCCAGGCGCCCGTCTCGTCCTTGGCGATCTGGCCGGCGACGAAGACGAAGTCGCCCGCGCGACTGACGTGGCTGTAGGTGGTGGCCGGCGCGACATCCGGCGGATCGATCAGCGCAAGGCTTCGCGGGTTGTCGGCCATCTCACAATCTCCTCTTGCCGGCGTCGGTCGCGACCACCTTGGCGACCAGTTGGGGATCGAACCGATCCATCGGTTCGCGCGGGGATTCCTCCGCAAGGTCGCGCAGGACCGCCAGAACGCGCGGCGCCGTGTAATAGGCGCGATGGACGGCCCTGAGCAGGACGGCGAAGGTCTCCGGCTCGGCGCGTTCCCAGGTCGCCAGCGCGGTCGCCAGATCGGCGCCGTCCCGCTCGCCGACTGTCTTCAAGCGGTCGCGCATGTCGTCGGAAAGCCCCGCCACGAAAGGACCCGTCTCGACGGCGCGGGAAAAGCACGGCCAGCGCCTGCTGCCGGGGATCAGCGTGTCGAGGATCGCCGCGGACGCGGCATCGTCACTCGACATCGCGGCCTCCCGCATTGCACTCTCTGCAGGCATGCGCGACATCGATGCCGACATTGCGATCCTCGGTGCCGGCCCGACCGGGGCGGCCGCGGCCTGGCGGCTCGCCGCCTCCGGCCTGAAGGTCGTGGTGATCGAGAAGGGGCGCGCCTTCGATCCCGACGCCCTGGATCGGGACGGCGCGGACTGGGAGCTGCGGCGGGGCGAGGGCTGGTCGTCCAACCCCAATATCAGGCGCGCGCCCGAGGACGACCCGCTTGACGATTCCGAAACGCCGATCAAGCCGATGTTCGCCTCCGGCACCGGCGGCACGTCGCCCTACTGGTCCGCGCATGTGCCGCGCTTCCGGCCGGAGGATTTCCGGGTGCGGACCCTCGACGGCGTCGGCAGCGACTGGCCCATCGCCTACGAGGACCTCGCACCCTACTATGAGTTGGCCGAGAGCGGCTGGGGCGTCGCCTTCGTCCCCGGCGATCCATCCGCCCCGATCCGCCAGGGAAGACCCCAGCCGCTGCCCACGATCGGCGCCCACGGCCGGCGGTTTGCGGCGGCCTTCGATGCGCGCGGCTGGCACTGGTGGCCGGTCGACCTCGTGGTGGGCCGTGATGCCGCCGATCCCGCGACGGTCCATTGCACGCATCCCGGACCATGCGACCTCGGCTGTCCGAGCCGGCTGCGGTCCACCGCGGAGCGCGCCTTCCTCGCCGACGCGGTCGCGGGCGGCGCGCAGCTCCTCACGGGGGTTCGCGCGATCGCGATCGAAACCGCGCCGGATGGGCGCGCCGCCGCTCTCGTCTGCCGCGGCGATGACGGGAGTTTCAGGGTGCGCGCCCACCATTTCGGGATCGCCGGCAACGGCTCTTCGACGGCTCGCCTGCTGCTTCTGTCCGGCGGCGGCCATGCCCCCGCCGGCCTGGCCAATCGCTCCGGCCTCGTCGGGCGCGGCCTCATGCTGCATCCCTACGCGAAGATCGACGCGCTGTTCGACGAGCCGCTCGGCGGTCGGGCGCCGGGCGAGAAGGCGGGGATCGTCTCGTTCGAATTCCAGCAGACGAAACCGGGGCGCGGCTTCGTTCGCGGCGTCAAGCTGCAGCTCGTGACCGGCCCCTCGGGGGTGGCCCTGGCGGAGGGCGCTGTCACCGGTGCGCGGCTGCCGTGGGGAGAGGCGCATCACGAGGCGTTCGAGCGGCGGTTCGACCGCATCTGCGGCTTCACCGTATGCGCCGAGGATCTTCCCGAGGACGAGAACCGCGTGACCCTCTCGGACCGCCTCGTCGATCGCGACGGGCTGCCGGCGGCAAAATGGATCTACCGTGTTTCGGACAATTCGCGTCGTGCCCTCGATTTCGGCCTCGACCGCGCGGGTGAAATCCTGCGGGAGGCAGGAGGCGGGCAGCTGTTCCGCACCGACCTCCGCGACCAGGCGGGCTTTCACATCATGGGAACGGCCCGCATGGGCCGCGATCCCGAGACCTCGGTCGTCGACCCGTTTGGGCGCTGCCACGACGTGCCAAACCTCTGGGTGCTCGACGCCTCCGTTTTCGTCACATCCTCCGTCATCAACCCGACGCTGACGGCGCAGGCGCATGCGCTTCGTGCCGTCGACCGCATCATCGGCGAGCGCGGCCGGCCCATGGGGCGCGGCCCTCACGGCTGAACGCATTGCCTTTCCGCTTGCCGCGGCGCCCCCATCATGGATCTGAAACGGCATCCCAATCTCACGCGCCCCTGTCGGGTGATCATGGCCAGAACAACCTTGTAATACAAGTAGACAGCGTCTAGCCTTCGCCCCAACGTGGCATGAAGGCGCGAGGAGGCGCAGTGGCCCGGCTGCAAGGCAAGGTTGCGATTGTGACCGGAGGCGCCGCGGGAATGGGGCGGGCGACGGCGCTTCTCTTCGCGAAGGAGGGCGCGCAGGTCGTCGTCGGCGACGTTGACGATGCGGCGGGGGAGAGCCTTGCCGCGGCGAGCGATGGCCGCATCGCCTATCGGCGCTGCGACGTCGCACGCGAGACCGATGTGGCCGACCTCGTCGGCTATGCTGAGAGCCGCTTCGGCAAGCTCGACACGATCTTCAACAATGCCGGCATCGAGCAGCCGAACATGCCCTCGATCGAGGTCAGCGAGGCGCTTTTCGACCAGGTGATCGACATCAACCTGAAGGGCACGTTCTTCGGCTGCAAGCACGCGATCCCGGCTCTGCTGCGCAACGGCGGCGGCACGATCGTCAACAATTCGTCCGTCGCGGCCTTCGCCAATGTGGGCGGCAATATCGCCTACGCCGCCTCGAAGGGCGCCGTCATGTCGCTGACCCGCGTCCTCGCGATCGAGTATGCGGGACGCGGCGTCAGGGTGAACGCCATCAATCCCGGCGTCATCGATACGCCGATGAACGAGCGGAACAAGGAGCGCGCGCCCGATGCCGATGCCTGGACGGCGCGTTCGCTCGCGGTGACGCCGCTCGGCCGCATGGGCACGGGGGCCGAGATCGCCGAGACCGTCCTCTATCTCGCCTCGAACCAGTCCTCCTTCGTGACGGGCATCGGCCTCCTGATCGACGGCGGGAGGGTCGCGACGTGAGCGGACGCCTTGCCGGCAAGGTCGCCGTGGTGACCGGCGCAGCGCGGGGGATCGGTCGGGCCGTGGCGCTGGCTTTCGCGGCGGAGGGGGCCAGGACCCATCTGCTCGATCGCCTCGGAGAGGAGGCTGAAGCCGCAGCGAACGAATGCCGCGTCGCCGGCGGCGTCGCATCGGCACGGACGCTCGATCTGCGCGACGCCGAGGCCGTGGCCGAGGTCTTGGAGCACATCGAGGCTGAGAGCCACCGGATCGACGTCCTCGTGAACAACGCCGGCGTGATCTTCTTCAAGCCGATCGAGCAGACGAGCGTGGCGGACTGGGACGGGCTGATGGCGGTGAACCTGCGCGGCGCCTTCCTCTGCACGAGGGCCGTGGCGCCAGGCATGAAGACGCGGCGGTCCGGCGCGATCATCAATGTCTCGTCGAACGCGGGAGTCAGGGGCGGCGACAACGAGAGCGCCTATTGCGCCTCCAAGTTCGGGATCGAAGGCTTCTCGCGCGCGCTCGCCATCGAGATGCGTCCCTACAATGTCTCCGTGAACACGATCACGCCCGGCCATCCGGTCCACACGCCGATGAGCGAGACGACCTACGGGCCGGAGCAGCGCAAAATCTGGAAGGACCCGGCGGAGATCGCGCCGGCCTTCGTGCATCTGGCGCTGCAGGACGCCCATGGTCTCAACGACCAGTATGTGCGCGCGTGGGATCTGGTCCAGGCGCTGCGGACGGGGAGGGCGGCATGACCCGCCTGCTGATCGAGGCCGACCGCATGATCGACGGGACCGGCTCGCCGCCTCTCGACGGCGCGGCGGTGCTGGTCGAGGGCGAGCGCATCACCGCGGCAGGTCGGCAGGCCGATATCGGCAGGCCCGACGGCTGCCTGCTGGTCGAGGCGCCGCGCGGCGCGACCGTGATGCCCGGCATGGCGGACGTCCATGTGCACTTGGCCTACTCGGGGATCCCCAACAAGGCGGCGTTCCGCAACGAATTGATCGAGATGTCCTACGCCGCCGTCGCCCTGCGGGCGGCGCGCTTCGCGCGGGCGACGCTGCGCATGGGCTTCACCGCGGTTCGCGACATGCATGCGCCGGGCGGCGCGATCATCGACCTTGCGGCCTCGATCGAGGCGGGCGAGACCGAAGGGCCCCGCATCAAGGCCTGCGGGCGTGGATTGTCGGTCACCGGCGGCCATATGGACCAGCCGGGCTTCGCGGATCACGCCACCTTCCGCGACCTGACGCAGCCCTGCGACGGGCCGCTTGGCTTCCGGCGCGGCGCGCGGGAGGAGATCAAGCGCGGCGCCGATTTCATCAAGATCAATTCTTCCTGCTCGGACGGCGACCGGATCGGCGTCTGGAACCGGCAGGAGATGACGAACGAGGAGATCGCGGCCGCTTGCGACGAGGCTCACATGTGGGGCCTCAAGGTGGCGGCCCACACGGTCGGCGGCGACAGCCTCCTCAACACCATCATCCACGGCGCCGACACGGTCGAGCATGCCCATTTCACCGACGAGCGCATCATCGGCGAGATGGTGAAGCGCGGCACATACTATGTCCCGACGCTCCTCGTGAACGAGCGCAACTTCGACTTCACGCCCGAGGAGCAGGGCGCGACCCCGTCGTCATGGCGCTGGCTCAACGCCTCGCGTGAAGCCAAATGGAAGACCGTGGCCGCCGCCCGGGCGGCTGGCGTGAAGATCTGCTGCGGCACGGATGCGGGCTACATGATCCCGCACGGACCCATGAACTGGCGCGAACTGGCGCTGCTCGTTCAGGGCGGACTCTCGCCGCTGGAGGCGATCACGGCGGCCACGGCGACGAACCACGACCTCCTCGACATCGATGCCGGCCGCCTGCAGCCGGGCCGTCTCGCCGACATCGTCATCGTCGATGGCGATCCGCTGGCCGACCTGTCGATCCTCGGCCGGCCGGAAGCGCTCACCGTCTTCAAGGGGGGTGTGAAGATCACCTGACGTCGCGCGGGCGCAGTGCCTGCGCGCCGAGCCACCGCCGCCCCGATCGCAAGCCAGGAGGACGACGTCGAAAGAGCGTTCTCCGCCGCAACCGTCCCCGGAGGGAATTACGTGACCGCCAGCCAACGCTTCGCCAGCCGGGTCCTGATCAAGGATGCTTCGCTCAGGACGAAGATGCTCGACATCGCCGCAGGGCTTCAGGACGTCATCGCGCTCGGCCGCGGCGATCCCGATCTCGATACGCCACCCCACATCATCGAGGCCGGCCAGAAGGCGCTCGGCGCCGGCGCGACCCATTACACCCATCCGCTGGGCATGCCGGAGCTGCGCCAGGCTATCGCCGCCTCGATCCGGTCGAATGGCGGCGCCGACTATGCCGCCGACGAGATCGTGGTGACGGCCGGCGCGCAGGAATCGATGTTCGTCGCGATGCTCGCGCTCGTCGAGCCGGGCGACGAGGTGATCATCCCGTCGCCCGGCTACAACTCCTATCATCAGGCGGTGGAGCTCGCGGGCGGCCGCTGCGTGACCGTCCCGACCTTCGAGCGCGACGGCTTCGCCCTGACCGCCGCCGCCGTGGCGGCGAAGCTGACGCCGCAATCCCGGATGCTCTGCCTGATCAACCCCTCCAACCCCACGGGGATGGTGATCCCACCCTCGGAGATCGAGAAGCTCGCGGCTCTCGCCGTCGAGCGGGACCTCATCGTGATCTCCGACGAGATCTACGGACGGCTGGTCTACGACAACGCCCGCGTCCAGCCGGTCGCGGCGCTGCCCGGCATGAAGGAGCGGACGATCACGATCGACGGCTTCTCCAAGGCCTACGCCATGACGGGATGGCGCGTCGGCTATTTCGCCGCGCCGCGCCATTTCGTGAAGCCGATGGCCGAGATCCACCATGGCCTCGCGATCTGCGCGCCTGCCGTCAGCCAGCACGCGGCGCTGGCCGCCGTCTCGGGACCGCAGGACTGCGTGGAGGCGGCTCGGCGCGAATACGACGCCCGGCGTCAGGTCATGATGAAGGCCCTCGATCGCATGGGCCTCTCCTACGCCAAGCCGAACGGCGCGTTCTACGTCTACGCGAACGTCTCTTCCACGGGCGCGACGGCATCCGACTTCTGTCTGCGTCTCCTGCAGGAGGGCAAGGTGATGATGTTCCCGGGTTCGCTGTTCGGGGATCATTGCGACGATTACGTGCGCATCTCGTTGCTCCAGCCCGTCGCCAGGGTCGAGGAGGCGGCGCGCCGCATGGAAGCCGTGGTCAGGTCCATGAAGAATGCGGCGAAGACGCCGCAGCCCGCGTGAGGAGAGTATCGTGACAATCCAGGCGCCGGCGCCACGGGCGTCCGACAACCCCAACATCCTCGCGCTGAAGCACATGGCCTTCGCCGTGCGCGACGCAAGGAAGGCGCTCGAAGCCTATTCGCGCTTTCTCTGCGTGCCCGCGGATTCCATGATCCACGAATACCAGAAGTCGCGGAACCGCGTGGCCATCTTCAATCTCGGCGGGATCGAGTACCAGCTCTGCCAGTCCATGGACCCCGGCGGTCGCTTCGACGCCTGGATCCAGGAGCGTGGCGGCGAGGGGCTGCACCACATCTGCTACGCCGTCGACGACATCGACAAGGCGCTGGCGCATGCCCAGGCCAACGGCGCCAGGCTCCGCGGCTGCAAGGGCTGCGGCGGCGTGATGGGAAGCCATCCGCATCCCGAGGGCTATGTCGCGTTCCTCGACAATGACGCGGGCGGCATCGAGATCGAGTTCATGCAGGTCTACACGCCGGATGAGCTCAAGCGGTACGAGTCGGTGAAGGGCATTTGAGCGCGATGGTGAGGCTTTCGACATCCGCCGGCGGTCCCGCATGAGCACGGGTTCCGATCGCGACTTCGTCGGCTATGGCGAGACGCCGCCTCACGCCGAGTGGCCGGATGCCGCGCGGATCGCGGTCAATTTCGTGATCAACGTGGAGGAGGGGGCGGAATATTCGGTCGGCGACGGCGATGGCCGCTCCGAGAGCGCCCTGACGGAAGTGTCGAACCCCCGTGTGCCGCAGGGCGACCGCGACCTGGGCGCGGAGAGCATGTACGAATATGGCGCGCGTGCGGGCTTCTGGCGCGTCGCACGCATCTTCCAGTCGCGCGGCCTGTCCGTGACCGCCTTCGCCTGCGCCCTCGCACTGGAGCGCAACCCGGAAATCGCGGCGTTCCTGCGGCGGCAGGATTGGGACGTCTGTTGCCACGGCATGCGCTGGATCGAGCATTACAAGCTCGACCGGGACACGGAGCGCAGCGAGATCCGCAACGCAATCGCCTCCCTCGAGAAGAGCCTCGGCCGCCGGCCGGTGGGCTGGTATTCCCGCTATGCGCCGAGCGTGAACACCCGAGAACTCCTCGTCGAGGAGGGCGGCTTTCTGTACGACTCGGACTCCTACGCCGACGATCTGCCCTTCTGGCGCCGCGTGAAAGACCGGCACCATCTCGTGGTCCCATACTCGCTCGTCACCAACGACGCGAAGCTCGTCAACGGCTTCACCGACGGCGACACCTTTTTCCGGATGCTCCGCGACGCCTTCGACGTGCTTTATGCGGAGGGTCTCGACCGTCCCAGGATGATGAGCGTCGGCATCCACCCGCGCATCCTCGGGCACCCGGCGCGTGCGGCGGGACTGGCGCGTTTCGTCGACCATGTCCGCGCGCACGAGCGCGTCTGGATCTGCCGACGCATCGACATCGCGGAGCATTGGACGCGGCGCTTCGCCGTCCCCGCGGTGCGGGCCGCCTGAGCCCGCTCAGCCCATGGGAACGAGCCGCGTGATGCGGCTCGGGTTGCCCTCGGCCAGGTAGAAGGAGCCGTCGGCCGCGCCGGTGAAGCCATGGGCTCCGTTGAGGACGGGCCTGCAGCGCCCGATCCGCGTGCCATCAGGCGCGAGGCAGCTGAACGTGGGCACGCCGTCGCTGATGTAGAGCCGGCCGTCCTCATCCCCCCAGATGTCGGATGGCCGATGATAGCCGGCCAGGACCGAGAGCAGCGCGCCGTCCGGAGCGAACATCTGGACGCGATTGTTCTCCCGATCCGCAACGGCGATCCTTCCGTCGGGGCAGATCCAGACGCCATGCACGGTCAGGAACTGGCCGGGCGCGACCCCGACGTCGCCGAAGCTCAACCGGCGGGTCAGGTCGGGGCCGAAGAGATGGACCTGCCCGTTGGCATAACCGTCAGCGACCGCGATCGTGCCGTCGGCGCCGAAGGCGATGTCGCTGGGATGGTTGAAGGGCGCGCCCGGACCGTGCCGGCGGCCGAGCCGTGCGAAGGGCTTCCCGTCGGGGTCGAAGCCGACGATCTCGTGCGCATCCCGATCGACGATCCAGAGCCTGCCGGCGCGATCGGCCGCGATCTTGTGGGCGTCCAGGATCACGCCCCCGCCGAAACGGCCGGCCGGCGTGCCGTCCGGGGTCAGGAGAACCACCGGATCGGAGGGAGGATCGCAATAGGGGTCGCTCCGCAGGAGCACCGCGATGCGGCCACGTCCATCGATCGCGACGTCCGTCACCTTGCCGCGCCCGTCGAGCGTCCCGAACGGCCGTTCGACCCTGTAGCGACGATCGCCGAGTGCGACGACCAGGCTCTCCTGCATCATGTCCAAACGCCTCTTTTTGCCGGCCCGGATCATGTTGACTCGCCGGCATTGGTCTTGTCTATTTGTTATACAAACTCTTTGGCCGTGTGCGCATCCCGGCGTCCGGGGCTGGTTGCGCGACGCGGACGACGTCAATCCTGATCTCGCGAAGGGGACCATCCATGCGCATGCCAGTGAGAGCGGTTTCGGCGGTTTTCGGAGGGCTGATGGCGGCGGGAGCGATGCTCCAGCCTGCGGGCGCCCAGCAACCTCAGCCCGGCGGCAATCTGACAATCGCCTGGCGCGCGAACCAGGAGCCCGCCTCGCTCGACGGCCACATTGATCCCTTCCAGTCGACCTGGCTCTTCAACTCCTTCGTCGCCGATCCGCTGGTCGTGCTCGACGGCCAGGCCAAGTACCGGCCGGCGCTGGCGACGAGCTGGGAGGTCAATGCCGACGGCACCGTCTGGACCTTCAAGCTGCGCTCCGACGTGAAGTTCCAGGACGGCACGCCGTTCAACGCGGCGGCGGTCAAGTACAATGTCGAACGCATCCTCGCCCCCGCCACGGCGTCGAAGCAGCTCGCGAGCGAACTCGGGCCCGTGAAGATCGAGACGCCCGACGACCTGACGGTCAGGTTCGTCTACACCTCGCCGTGGGTGACCCTGCTCGACGGCCTCCGCCGGACCCCGATCTGGTCGCCGACGGCGGCCGAGAAGTTCGGCCTGCAGGAATTCCAGCGAAATCTCGTCGGCACCGGCCCCTTCACCCTCGCGGAATGGGTGAAGAACGACCGCATGGTCTTCCGCAAGTGGCCGGGCTACGGCGGCTGGCATCCGATGTCGAGCCACAAGGGCCCCGCCCATCTCGATCAGGTGACGGTGCGCTTCATCGGCGAGAACGCGGTCCTCAACGAGGCGGTCCGCGCCGGCACGACGCTGGTCGGCTTCTCGCTGACGCCCGACAGTCGCGAGATCTACAAGGACAAGCCGAACTTCAAGTTCGCGTCCTACGGCCAGTCCGGGACCGGTCTGCAGCAGGTCATGAACCTGCGCCGTCCGCCGCTGAGCGATATCCGCGTCCGTCAGGCGCTGCTCTTCGCGCGGGACATGAAGGCGATCAATCAGCTCCTCTACGACGGCACCTACATGCAGGGCGACGGCCCGCTGGACAATGTCCACCGGTGCTTCTGGCCGGGCGCGACGGCGATGTACGCCACCAACCTCGACAAGGCGCGCGCACTGCTCGACGAAGCCGGCTGGAAGGTCGTGCAGGGGCAGCCGATCCGCCGTGCGCAGGGCGTGCAGGGCGTCGCCGACGGGACTCCTTTGACCGTCAGCTGGACGACGATCCATCACCGCGAGATCGGCGAGGCGCTGCAGGCGCAGTATCGCCGCATCGGCATCGACCTCAAGGTCGAGCAGGTGCCGGGGCCGATCCAGCTCGACCGCGTCAACCGGCGCGACTTCGACCTGATGTTCCTGCGCCAGCGCTCGCCCGACCCCGTCATCCTCGACCAGGTCTGGAACTCGCGCTGGGATCAGCCGGGCGGCTGGGCCTGGACCGGCCTGAAGGACGAGGAGCTCGACCGCACGGTCGCCCAGCTCCGCGTCGTCGGCGACGACAACCAGCGCTGCGAGATCGCCAAGAAGGCGCAGGAGATCATCATGAAGAACGCGGCGATGCTGCCGACGCTGTCGGAGCCGGTCTTCATTGCGATGTCGCCCGCCGTCCAGAACTTCCACATGGGTTCGGAGGGCAACTGGTTCTTCCTGCAGGAGACCTGGATCAAGCGGTGACGGCGGTGCGGTCGGCCAGCGAAGCGGGATCATGAGCCGGTACATCGCCCAACGGCTGGTGCAGCTGGTGCCGGTGCTGTTCCTGATCTCGGTGCTGATCTTCGGCATCCTCCATGCCCTGCCGGGTGATCCGGCAGAGCTGATCCTGCAGGGCGCCGAAGGGGGCGCGCCGCCGGAGCGCCTGCAGGAACTGCGTCAGGCGATGGGGCTGAACGACCCGCTCCTCGTTCAGTACCTGCGCTTCGTTGGCAACGCCCTGATCGGCGATCTGGGGGAGTCCATCCGCTTTCGGACGTCGGTCACCGGACTGATCGTCGATCGCATGGGCTTCACGGTGGAGCTGGCGCTGGCGGGGCTGTTCGTGGCGCTGCTCATCGGTGTCCCGCTCGGCATGCTGGCGGCCGTCAAGCAGAACAGCTGGGTCGACACGGCGGCCATGAGCCTCGCCTACGTGGGCGCCTCGCTGCCCATCTTCTGGTTCGGGCTGATCCTGATCCTCATCTTCTCCTTCACCTACGCCTGGTTTCCGCCGGCGGGCGCCGATGGGCTGATGGCGCTCGTCCTGCCTGCCTTCACGCTCGGATTCGTGTCCGCAGGACCGATCTCGAGGCTCGTCCGCTCCTCGATGATCGAGGTGCTCAACGAGGATTACATCCGGACGAGCCGCGCGAAGGGGCTCAGCGAAAGGCTCGTGCTCTGGCGCCACGGGTTCAGCAATGCGCTGATCCCCGTTGTCACCATGGTTGGCCTGATCTTCGGCGGCATGCTGGCTGGCGCCGTGGTGACGGAGACCGTCTTTTCGCGGCCGGGGCTCGGCAGGCTCGTGGTGAGCGCGATCCTGACCAAGGACTATCCGCTGGTTCAGGGCTGCGTGCTGTTCCTCGCGGTGCTCTACCTGCTGGTCAATCTCGCGGTCGACATCCTCTATGCGTGGCTCGACCCGCGGATCCGCTACGGGACCTAACGGGGAATGAGCGTCACCGAGGCCGCCCGCATCGACCAGGAGAGCGAAGAAGCCTCGCGGCCGGCGGCGCGTCTCGCGCTGCTGCGATTCCTGCGCAACAGGGGCGCGGTCGGTGGCGCATTCCTGCTGGCGCTCTGGATCGTCGTCGCGATCGTCAGCCCCTGGATCGTGCCGTACGATCCCACCGAGACCGTGGGAATGGCGCGCCAGCCGCCGTCCGCCGAATTCTGGTTCGGGACGGACACGCTGGGCCGCGACGTCTTCTCGCGCGTCCTCGTCGGCGCGCAGGTCTCGCTCCAGCTCGGGCTGATCAGCATCGGTCTGGGGCTCGGCCCCGGCATCGCGCTCGGTCTCGTCGCCGGCTATTTCGGCGGACGGATCGATGCGGTGCTCTCGCGCTTCGTCGACGCGATGCTCGCTTTCCCCTCCATCCTGCTGGCGCTCGTGATCATCGCGGCGCTGGGGCCGAACCTCCGCAATGTGATGATCGCGGTCGGCATCGGGACGGTGCCGCTCTACGCCCGCCTCGTGCGCGGCAGCGTGCTGGCCGTGCGCCGGCTGCCCTATGTCGAGGCGGCGCGCGTCGTCGGCAACGGGCACGTCCGCATCATGGTGCGCCATGTCCTCGCCAATGCCTATGCGCCGATCGTGGTGCTGTCGACGCTCCAGGTCGGGCAGGCGATCCTCGTCGGTTCGGGCCTGTCGTTCCTGGGCCTCGGGGCCCAGCCGCCGACGCCGGAATGGGGCCTGATGTCCGCCGAGGGGCGCGACGTGCTGCGCCGCGCCTGGTGGATCTCGACCTTCCCGGGGCTCGCGATCCTCTCCGTGGTCATCGCCTGCAACCTGCTCGGCGACGGCCTCCGCTCGGCTCTCGACCCCCGGATGCGCGTCGATGGATGAGGCTCTTGCATGACGACGTCACCCGATCCGCTGGTCGGTATCCAGATCTCCCCGATCAGCTTCATCGACGAGGGTGTGGAGGCCTGCCTCGACACGCTCCAGGATCGTTGCGCCATCAACGCGCTGATGATCGGGACGATCTCCTGGCTCGGCCTCAAGGTGGGCCGGCGCATCAGCCACCAGCTCGAGGGCTGGCCGGACCATGGCGTGGCCGCGCCCTACACGATGAAGGGCGGTTCCTATCTCGCGGTGCGGCCGAAGTACTACGAGAAGACCTTCATCCGCGACTTCCGCTCGCGCGACCCCGAGATGGGCGACCGCGATATCCTCGCGCTCGTGATCCCGGAGGCCCGCAAGCGCGGCATGAAGGTGATCCCCGAGTTCATGGAGCCGCTGTTCAAGTACGCGGGTCACGGCTCCGCCGCCGCGGTCGAGATCGCGGGCATGCCCCATTGCCTCGAGGTCGACCTCCACGGGCGGGTCGCGGGGGAGCCCTGCACCTCGAACCCGGACTACCGCAACTGGTGGCGGGGCATCGTCGAGGAGCATGTCCGCGAGTACGACATCGACGGCATCATGTGGTGCAACGAGCGCAATTCGCCGCTCGACCGGATGATGCAGGGCCAGGCGCCGGGATGCTTCTGCCCGCATTGCCGGAGCGAGGCGCAGGCGCGCGGCATCGACGTCGAGCGCGTGCGCGCCGCCTTCCGGCCGGTCTGGGACTTCTTCCGCGCCGCGCGGGCCGGCGAAACTTTCGTCGACGGCGCCTTCATCGGCTTCCTGCGCGTGCTCCTCGCCAATCCGGAAGTCCTCGTCTGGGAGCGCTTCTGGCTGGAGCGCTCGAAGGACCTCGACGCCGAGCTCTATGGCATCGTCAAATGGTGCAATCCCAAGCTCAGCTTCGGGCTCAATGTCTGGAATCGCAATCATTTTAATCCGATCCGCAAGGCACAATGGTCCTGGGACGAGCAGACCGACTATTGCGACTGGGTGAAGCCCATCACCTACCAGCACCAGGCCGGCGAGGTCTTCATGAAGGAAATGGGCTTCTTTGGCTCAACCCTGCTCAGGGATTTCACGGCCGGCGAGTTCGTGCCGGCGATGCAGGCGATCCTCGGCCTCAGGGAGGCGCCGGCCGACCGCGTGATCCAGGCCGGGATGGACCCGGACACCTATGTCGAGGGCCAGTGCGCGGATGCGGTGCGCGGCGTCCGGGGCAAGGCGAAGGTCTACATGGGCGTCGGCGTCGATGCCCCGCGCGTGCGCGCCGACCAGGCCGTCTGCACGCCGGACATCGTTCGCCGCAGCGTCCTGGCGACATTCCGCGCTGGGGGAGAGGGCGTGGTCTATTCGCCCAACTACGCTGGCATGAACCTGTCCAACCTCGACGGCGGCACGGCAGCACTCCGCGAGCTCGGCTTCCTGCCGGCGGGATGAGGGGAGGGGACCATGCCTGAGCAGGCGCCCTGGCGCTTCCGGAAGATTACCAAGCCGATGTTCGACCTTCCGGCCGAGCACATGATCCTCGTCGGTCGTGTCCTCACCTGCCGGGACGACGAGATGATCGAGGATGGCTTCGTCGAGATCGAGGGCGGCGTGATCAAGGCCGTCGGCGCGGCCGGCGAGCTCGGCAGCCGGCGCGCCGATGCGATCGACACCGGCGGCACGATCCTGCCCGGCCTGATCCAAAGCCACGGCCATCTCGCTTGGGACGGGATTCACGATCTCGCCGCCCAGTCCATGGATGATCCGCCTGAGATCAGCGCCTACAAATGCGCGGGCAACATGCTGCTGAACCTCAGGGCGGGCGTCACGACCTTCCGCGACCTCGGCATGAAGCGCAGCAACCTCTTCGCCAAGCAGGCCGTCGCGCAAGGCATCTTTCCCGGGCCTCGCCTGCTCGTCTGCGGCGAGGCCATCGTCCAGACCGGCGGCCACACCTACTGGTGCTGTCGCGAGGCCTCGGGGCCGGACGAGATGCGCCGCGCCGTGCGCGAGCAGGTGCGCGGCGGGGCCGACCTGATTAAGATCATGGCCTGCCACGACAAGCTGGAATTCACCGACGAAGAGCTCGACGCCGTGATCGACGAGGCGCACCGGAGCGGCCTTCCGGTCACGGCGCACGCGACGTTCGACGAGGCCATCTCCCGCTGCGCCGAGGCCGGCATCGACTGCATCGAGCATGGCGGACGCATGAGCGAGCGGACGATCGAGCTCCTGGTCAGGAAGGGCCTGCCGATCGTCACGACCTTCGCGCCGATCCTGCAGCAGAGCCAGCCGGAGATCGCGAAGGCCTACGGCATCCCGGACTGGAAGCTGAAGGAGCGCCAGCGCATGGCGGCCGATCCCGCGCGCTACGCGGGCAATGTCGCGGCGGCCAAGGCCGGCGTGCCGATCGCCTTCGGCACCGATTGCGGCAGCCCCGCCGTCCAGCATGACGTCGTCGCGCCCGAGCTCGCCTTCATGATCAAGCTCGGCGTCAAGAAGGACGCCTACGACGCCATCCGGTCGGCGACCATCGTGCCGGCCAGGATCCACAAGCTCGATGGCAAAATCGGCACGCTGGAGGCCGGCAAGCTCGCCGACGTCATCGTCGTCGACGGTAATCCGCTCGCCGACATCAACGATATCGCGAAGGTGACGATGACCTTCGTCGAGGGAAGGAGACATCGATGACCCGCTTGCTGACGGCGCTGTCGGGCCGGGCCCATGAGGAGGATGTGTCCTTCCGCACGCGGATGCTGGAGCTGGCCGCGACCTTGCCCGACGTCATCGCGATGGGGCGCGGCGACCCTGACTTTCACACGCCGACCCATATCTGCGCCGCGGCCAAGCAGGCGATCGACGGCAACGAGCATCATTACACACACCCGGCGGGCCTGCCGAAGCTCAGGGAGGCGATCGCCGGGCATCTGAAGTCCGACTACCGGCTAGACTATGCGGCGGACGAGGTGATCGTCACGGCCGGCACGCAGGAGGCCGTCATGCTCTGCATGCTGGCCCTGATCGAGAAGGGCGACGAGGTCCTGCTCCCGGCGCCGCGCTTCACGTCCTACGACGCCGCGGTGACGATGTGCGGCGGCGTCGTGGTCGAGGTGCCGACGCGGGAGGAGGACGATTACGCGCTCGTGCCCGCCGAGGTCGAGAAGCGCATCACGCCGCGCACCAAGGTTCTCGTCCTCATCACGCCGAACAACCCGACCGGCGCGGTGACGCCGCCCGCGATGGTGCGGGAGATCGCCCGCATCGCGATCGAGCGCGACCTCATCGTCATCTCCGACGAGATCTACGCAAAGATCATCTTCGAGGGATCGGAGCATCTCTCGATCGCCACGCTGCCGGGCATGCGGGAGCGCACGATCACCCTGAACGGCTTCTCGAAATCGCATGCAATGACGGGCTGGCGCGTCGGCTATGTCGCCGCGCCGCGCGACGTCGTGCGCCGGCTTGTCGAGCCGCGACACACGCTGTCGATCAACGCGGCGACGCCGTCGCAATTCGCCGCCCTCGCGGCTCTCACGGGGCCGCAGGCGCCGGTCGATGCCATGGTGAAGGCCTACGGCGAACGGCGCGCCTTCATGATGGGGGCCCTCGATCGCCTCGGCTTCAGCTACGGCCACCCCGGCGGCGCCTTCTATGTCTACACCAACGTCTCGACGAGCGGCCGCAGCGCGCCCGATTTCTGCGAGACGCTGCTGAGGGAGGCGCGCGTCCTGGTCTTCCCCGGCACGATGTTCGCCGATCCCGCGGCGAAGCACATCCGGATCAGTCTGCTGCAGCCCCTTGCGCGGATGGAGGAGGCCATGCGCCGGATCGAGGCGGCGAAATCCCGCCTTTTCGTCAGCTAGGGGCGGGCCGCGCGTGAAGCTGCTTCTGGTCGGGCTCGGCAATCGTGGGGGCATGTGGGCGGACATCGTCGCCGCGCACCCGGCGGCCGTCCTGGCAGGCGCCGTTGATGTCGACCCGGCCCGCCGCGAGGCTTTCGCCCTGCGCCATCCCGGCGTCCCGCTCCATCCGGATCTTGCCTCGGGCCTCAGGGCCGGGGGGACCGAAGCGGTCCTGCTGGTGACGCCGCCGGACGGCCACCTCGCCCAGACGGAGATGATCGCGGCCGCCGGCCTGCCGCTGCTCGCCGAGAAGCCCCTCGCGGCCGACCTTCAGGAGGCCGCCGCCATCGTGCGGCTGATGGAGCGGGCAGGCCTACCGCTGACCGTCGGCCTGAATTTTCGCTACCTGCCCGTGAGCCAGGCCCTGCGCGAACTTCTGGTCGGCGAGGCTCTCGGCAGGCCGGGATTCACGCAATTCACCTACCAGCGCAATCGCGACGGACGGCGCCCGGGCCTCAACCGCTATCCCCTGACGATGCGCCATCCGATGATGCTGGAGCAGTCGATCCATCACCTCGACCTGCTCCGCTTCTGCTGCGGTCGCGAGCCCCTAGAGGTCGCCTGCCGCACCTTTAACCCGCCTTGGAGCATGTATGCCCACGACGCCAACGTCGCCTGCCTCATCGGCTTCGAGGGCGGGCTCGAGGCGAGTTACCTCGGCACCTGGACGGGTGGCTGGAACGAACTGCAGTTCGAATGGCGCACGGATTGCGCCGATGGCGTCATCATCCAGCGGCAGCTCTTCGCCGATCTTGCGACGGCCAGGACCGGAGACGGCGCGCTGACGCCGGTCGTGCTGCCTGAGGCGCGCGCCTTCATCGACGACAGCCGCGCGCTCCTCGATGCCTTCATCGCGGCGGTCGGCGCCGGTCGCCCGCCACCCTGCGACGGTAGGGATCACCTGCGGAGCCTGGCGCTCTGCTTCGCCGCCATCGAGGCCGCGGAGACGGGGCGCAGCGTAGCCATGGCCAACTTCCACGACCGCGCGGGACTGGGAGACCTGCTGTGAGCATCCTGGTCAGCGGCGCTTCGGGCTTCGTCGGGGCCCATGTGGTCGAAGCGCTATCCTCGGCCGGCCTCGGGCCGGTCGTCGCGGCCAATCTCGCGCCGCCGCCGGACGTAGGGATGCTGCCCCCGGCCGTGCAGGTCACCCTCGACGTGACGGATCACGCCGCGGTGCGGGCCGCTTTTGACGCCTGGCGGCCGAGCCTGATCGTCCATGCCGCCGCTATCACGCCGAGCCTCGAGGAGGAGGCGGCCGACATGGGGCGGATCGTAGCTGTGAATGTCGCCGGCGCCGCCAACATGATCGAGGCCGCCATCGGCTCCGGGCAGGTGCGCCGGCTCGTCGTCTTCTCGAGCTCCGCCGTCTACAACGGCCTGGCCGCCTATCCCGACGTCCTGCGCGAGGATGGCCCACTGCCCGCAGAGCCCGCCTCGCTCTATGCGGCGACCAAGCTCGCCTGCGAGGGAATGGTTCATCGCGCCGCCGCGGCAGGCCGACAGGCCTGCGCGATCAGGGTGGCCTCGGTCTATGGGGAGCGCGAGCGGGCGACGCACAGCCGAAAGTCTGCAAGACTGAGCCTGATGCATCGGCTGGCGAAGGCGGCAGCCGACGGCGTCCCCGTCCGCATCGGTTGCTCGCAGGCCGGTCGCGACTGGGTGCATGGCGCCGACGTCGGCGCTGCCGTCGTCAATCTGCTGAAGTGCGAGAGCCTCGGCCACAGGATCTACAATGTGGGCTCCGGCGTCGCGGCGCCCTTCGACACGATCGTCGACCTCTTCGTCCAGGCGGGCCTCCGGGTGACCGCCGATGCGGAGGCGCCGCTGATCGGCATGGCCGATGGCGATCATCGGCCGCCGCTCTCCATGGAGCGCCTTGCCGCCGACGTCGGCTTTGCGGCCGGCGTATCGCTTGCCGACGGCGTCGCGGCGCTCGTCGCTTATCACCGCGGGGCCGGCCGATGACCTTGCTCGACGTGTCCGGCCTGACCGTCCGTTTCGCCTCGCAGGGGCGCGTCGTCCATGCGGTCGAGGACGTCTCCTTCACCGTCGATGCCGGTGAAACGCTGGGGGTGGTCGGAGAGTCCGGGTCGGGCAAGTCCGTGACCGCTCTCGCGCTGATGCGGCTCGTCCAGACGCCGCCGGGGCGGATCGCCGCTGGCCGCATCCTCTTCGAAGGCCGCGACCTGCTGGCGATGGAGCCGTCCGAAATCCGCAGGGCGCGGGGCCGGGAGATCGCCATGATCTTCCAGGATCCGATGACCTCCCTCAACCCGGTTCTCACGATCGGCCGGCAGCTCACGGAGGTGCTGGAGGTTCATCTGGGGCTCGACCCGCAGCGCGCCCGCCGCGAGGCCGCGGACCTCCTGAAGCTCGTCGGCATCCCCGAGGCCGAGCGCCGTCTCGATGACTTCCCGCATCACTTCTCGGGCGGCATGCGCCAGCGCGTGATGATCGCGATGGCGGTCGCCTGCCGGCCCAAGCTGCTTATCGCCGACGAGCCGACGACCGCACTCGACGTCACGGTCCAGGCGCAGATCCTCGAAATCCTCGCGAAACTGCAGCGGGAGCTGGGCATGGCGCTTCTGCTCATCACCCATGATCTCGGCGTGGTCGCCGGTCTCGCGGACCGGATCGCCGTGATGTACGGCGGGCGCATCGTCGAGGAGGGGCCGACCGACGCGCTCTTCGCCGATCCGCGCATGCCCTATACGATCGGCCTGCTCGGCTCGATCCCGCGGCTCGACCGTCCCGACGACCGCCGGCTGACGCCGATCCCCGGCCGCCCGCCAGAGGTCCTGGGCGCGGCGGCCAGCTGCCGGTTCGCGCCGCGCTGCCCGCATGCGGCCGACATCTGCCGCAGGGAGCTGCCGCCCCAGAGGCAGATCGACCCGCAGCGCCGCGCGCGCTGTCACTTCGATGTCGAGCTGCGCGAGCCGGGGTTCGCCGCGCATGGCTCACGGCTCCGCGGGGAAGTCGTCCCATGACCGGCTCGGGAGCCCTGCTGGAGGTCGAGAACCTCGAGGTTCATTTCCCGGTCACGCGCGGCATCGTGTTCGAGCGGCGCATTGGCACCGTCAAGGCGGTCGACGGCGTGAGCTTCGCGATCGGGCGCGGCGAGACGCTGGGACTCGTCGGCGAGTCCGGCTGCGGCAAGTCGACGGTGGGACGCGCGATCCTTCGCCTGACGCCGCCGACGGCGGGCCGCATCATCTTCGACGGCGAGGAGATCGGCGCGGAAGAGGCGCCACGGGCCCTGCGCAGGCGCGTGCAGCTGATCTTCCAGGACCCCTATGCCAGCCTCAATCCGCGCATGAGCGTCGGCGAGGCCATCGCGGAGCCGATTAGGCTCCATGGTCTGAGGAATGGCGAGCCAGCGGTGCGCGAGCGCGTCCAGGAGCTCCTGGCGCTCGTCGGTCTTGCGCCATCCCATGCGGCGCGCTTCCCGCATGAGTTCTCGGGCGGCCAGCGCCAGCGCATCGGCATCGCCCGGGCGTTGGCCTGCGAGCCCGATCTCCTCGTCTGCGACGAGCCGGTCTCGGCGCTCGACGTCTCGATCCAGGCCCAGATCGTCAACCTGCTCCAGGATCTGCAGGAGAGGCTCGGCCTGTCCTATCTCTTCATCGCCCATGGGCTCAGCGTCATCAAGCACATCTCCTACCGCGTGGCAGTGATGTACATGGGCCGGATCGTCGAGACCGGCGCCAAGGCGGCGATCTACGCCGAACCCCGCCATCCCTACACGCGGGCGCTGATGTCGGCCGTGCCGATCCCGGACCCTGCCGCCGAGCGCCGCCGGCGGCGGATCATCCTCCAGGGCGACGTGCCGAGCCCCATGAACCCGCCACCCGGCTGCCGCTTCGCCGGCCGCTGTCCGATCGCGGTCGAAAAGTGCCGCACCGAGACGCCGATGCTCGATGGCAGGAGCGCGCAGCAATCGCTCGCCGCCTGCTTCCGCGCCGAAGAGGCGCCCGCGCTGATGCCGCTTGGCGCGACGCTGGCTGCGCCGGCGCGCTGACTCAGCCGGCGAGCCAGCCTCCGTCGACCCGCAGGCATGCGCCCGTCGTGAAGCTCGAGTCATCGCTCGCGAGGAAGAGCGCCGCCCGCGCCACCTCTTCGGGGCGTCCCAGCCGTCCGAGGGGATGGCGAGACACGGAGCGCGCTTCGGCCGCTGCGGGATCCGCGGCGCGCGCGAAGGCCCGCCTGAGGAGGGGCGTGTCGATGGCGCCGGGGACAAGCACGTTGGTCCTGATGCCCTCCGCCGCATGGTCGACGGCCATGCTCTGGGCGAGGCTGACGAGGGCGCCCTTCGACGCCAGGTAAGCCGCATTCGCGCGTCCGCCCGCGAAGGCCAACTGCGAGCCGATGAAGATGATCGATCCGCCGCCCTGCCGCTGCATGGGCGGGAGCACGGCGCGGGCCCAGAGGAAGCTGCCCGTGAGATTCGTTCGCAAGACGGAGTCCCATGCGGCGAGCGATGTGTCGGCGACGCCGGTGCCGGTCGAGAAGCCGGCGCAGGCGAGCAGCACGTCGATCCGGCCGAAGCGCTCCAGCACGGCGGCGGCATGGCGATCCACCGTCCCTTCCTCTCCGACCTCGCCCTGAAGGGGCAACGCATCGGGGAAGCCGGCGATCGGTTCGCGGTCGACGAGCGCCAGCCGGCAGCCCTCGGCCGCGAACAGCGCCGCGCTCGCCCGGCCGATCCCGGAGGCGGCGCCGGTGATGACCGCGACCTTGCCTGCGAGCCTCCCTTTCGTCTCCATGCCTCGCTCCCGTTCCAGCGCGGAAGGCGGGCCACGAAGGGTCTTGCACGCTCCTTGCTTGTCTGATTGTTATACAAACATGACGGGCTAAGGACCGTCAATCGCAGCCCCGTCGAGCGGAGGATGGAGATGGCGGCCCTGGCCGCGCCTTCGATGACAAGCCCGGTCGCCGGCGGCGCAACCCATGCCGAGGCGACGCTCTTCGGACGCGCGCTCCGGGGGCACTGGGCGCTCGACCCCGCGACCCGGCACCTCAACCACGGCGGTTTCGGTGCGACGCCTTTGCCCATCCTCGAGGAGCAGGCGCGCTGGCGACGGATCATGGAGGCGAACCCGCCGCGCTTCTTCATGAATGCCTTGCCCGGCCACCTGCGGGACGCGGCGCAGGAGCTCGCTGCCTTCGTGGGCACGTCGGCTGACAGGCTGGCCTTCGTTGACAACGCCACGACAGGCACGGCGGCGGTGCTGCGCGAGCTCGATTTCGCGCCAGGCGATGAAATTCTCACCACGGATCACGTCTACAACGCGCTGCGCAACCTGATCCGGCATGTCGCATCGCGGACAGGCGCCGTGCCCCGCGAGGCTCCGTTGCCGGCGCCCGTGACGGAGCCGGGCGACGTGGTCGAGGCGATCCGGTCCGCCATGACGGATCGGACGCGGCTCGTCGTCGTCGATCATGTCGCATCCGGTTCGGCGCTGACCTTTCCGCTGCGCGAGATCGCGGACCTCTGCCGCGAACGAGGCGTGCCGCTGCTCGTCGACGGGGCGCATGCGCCGGGTCAGCTCGACCTCGATGTCGATGCGATCGGCGCCGACTGGTACGTCGGCAACTGCCACAAATGGCTTTCCGCGCCGAAGGGCGCGGCGTTCCTCGCCGTCTCGCGGGAGCCTGCGAAATCGATCCATCCGCTGGCGATCTCCCATGCCTACGGCCAGGGCTTCGCGGCGGAGTTCGACAAGACGGGGACGCGTGACGCCACTGCCTGGCTGAGCGTGCCGGCGGCCATCCGCTTCCACGAAGAGTTGGGCGGTCGCGCGCTTCGCGAGCGCAACCGTCGCCTCGCGCAGACGATCGGAAGCCGCATCCTTCAGGAGACCGGCATGCAGCCGGCCTGCGATCTCTCCCTCTGCCAGGCGATGGTGGCGCTGCGCCTTCCAGGCCAGCCGCCGGCGACCCGCGAGGCGTCCTTCAGGCTGAATGATCTCCTGTACGACAGGCACGGGATCGAGGCCGCGTCCACGACCATCGGCGGCAGGCTTCACCTGCGGTTTTCCGTCGCCGCCTACAACGAGGAGGCGGATTACGAAGGGCTGGGAGAGGCCATCCTGGCCGCGGGGAGGGCGCTCGCGTGATCGTCTTCCTGACCCAGCGGCTCGGTCAATCGCTGCTCGTGTTCCTGGCGGTCAGCATGCTGGCCTTCCTGATGTTCCGGTTCCTGGGCGACCCGGTGGTGGCGATCCTCGGCGCCAACTCGACCGGCCTGCAGCGCGACGCGCTGCGCCGCGAGATGGGCCTGGACGGGCCGCTGCTGCTGCAATTCGCGGATTATCTCGGCGCATTGGTCAGGGGCGAGTTTGGCCTCAGCTATCGCCTGGGACAGCCGGTCCTGCGCGTCCTGATGGACCGGGTGCCGGCGACGATGGAGCTCGCGCTCGTCGGCATGGCCATCGCGCTCCTCGTCGGCATCCCGGCCGGCGTCTACGCGGCGGTGCGGCCGGACGGGCTCGTGAGCCGACTCGTCATGGGCGTCTCGCTCATCGGTATCTCGATGCCGTCGTTCTTCATGGGCATGCTGTTGATCTTCGTCTTCAGCGTGAAGCTCGGCTGGCTGCCGTCCTTCGGTCGCGGCGAGACCGTGCGGATCGGCAGCGTCTGGACGACGGGACTCCTGACCGTCAGCGGCCTCAAGGCGATCCTGATGCCCGCCCTCACGATCTCCGCCTTCCAGATCGCCATGATCATGCGACTGGTGCGGGCCGAGATGCTGGAGATCCTGCGGGCCGACTTCATCCGGTTCGCGCGGGCGAGGGGGCTGTCCAACCGTGCCGTGCACCTGCGTCACGCGCTCGGCAACACGCTCGTCCCGGTGATCACGATCGTCGGCCTGCAGCTGGGCTCGATCATCGGCTTCGCCGTCGTCACGGAAACCGTCTTCCAGTGGCCGGGGCTCGGGCTGCTGTTCCTCCAGTCGGTTGCCGCAGCCGATGTGCCGGTCCTTGCGGCGTTCCTGATCTTCGTCGCCCTCGTCTTCGTCACCATCAATCTGATCATCGACCTGCTCTATTTCGCGATCGATCCGCGCCTGAAGCTGTCCGACGCGGGGCGACCCGCATGACCGTCCTGACGCCCGCCACCGAAACGAGGAAGGGACGGCTCGCGGCGACCTGGGCCCGGTTCGCCGACAGCGACCTCGCCGTGGGCTTCCGCCGGTCGCCGGTGGCGCTCATCTCGCTCGGCGTCGTCCTGCTCTACGCGGCCGCGGCGATCCTGCCGTCGATCTTCGCGCCGTTCCCCGTCTTCGACCTCTCGACGCTCGACTTCGCCGACGCCTTCCGGCCGCCGGCCTGGCTCGAGGGCGGCAGCTGGCGCATGCCGCTCGGGGCCGACGACCAGGGCAGGGACGTCCTCTCCGCGATCATCTACGGCCTGCGCGTCTCGCTTCTCGTGAGCGTCGCCGCCGTTGCGCTCTCGGTCGTGGTCGGCGTGACGCTCGGTCTCTTCGCCGGCTTCCTCGGCGGCTGGGTCGACAGCCTGATCATGCGGCTGGCCGATATCCAGCTCACCTTCCCGGCGATGCTGGTGGCGGTGCTGTTCGACGGGCTTCTCCGCGCCGGGCTCGGCGAGGCCGCGCACCATCGCTATGCCCTCTGGATCATCATCGTCGCGATCGCCCTGTCGGGCTGGGTGCAATATGCCCGCACCGTGCGCGGCCTCACGCTGATCGTCAGCCAGCAGAGCTACGTTCAGGCGGCCCGCATGATCGGCCAGCCCGTCCCCTTCATCCTCTTCCGCCACATCCTGCCGAATGTCGCGACGCCGGTTCTCGTGCTGGCGACGATCCAGCTCGCGACCGCGATCATCCTCGAAGCGACGCTCTCCTTCGTCGGCCTCGGCGTTCCGCCGACGCAGCCGTCGCTCGGCACGCTGATCCGCGTCGGCAACGGCTACCTGCTCTCCGGCGAATGGTGGCTCGCCCTTTTCCCCGGCTTCGCGCTCCTGATCCTCGTCCTGGCAGTGAATTTGCTCGGCGACTTCCTGCGCGACGCCCTCAACCCCCGCTTGAAATAGGCAATCCGCAACCCCGCCGCGCGCTGCGCTGCGCCCCAAAGAGGAGACGAAAGATGCTCAAGGCCACTGCCCGACTTCTGGCGACGACCCTGTTCGGAGCCAGTCTCGCCGCCGGCGCGATCCTGTCGCCGGCCTTCGCCAAGACGCTGAGGATCGGCGCGCAGGCTGACGCCGGAACGATGGATCCGCAGGCCCAGAACATCCAGACGACGATCACCCTGCTCTCGATGATCTACGAGCCGCTGATCGCGCGCGGCAAGGACCTGAAGAAGGCTCCGGGTCTCGCCGAGAGCTGGACCCAGACCAATCCGACGACCTGGCGCTTCAAGCTGCGCTCGGGCGTGAAGTTCCACGATGGCTCGCCGCTGACGGCCGCCGATGTCGCCTTCACGGTCGCCCGCGCGCAGGCGCCGACCTCGCAGTTCACCAGCTACGTCGGCGGATACAAGGTCAATGCCGTCGACGATCTCACCTTCGACATCGTCACGTCGATCCCCGACCAGCTCCTGCCGGACAAGCTGATCTACGTGCCCATCATGAGCAAGGCCTGGGCGGAGAAGAACAATGCTCTCCAGCCGCAGAACCTGAAGGAGAAGCAAGAGAGCTTCACCGCGCTCAACGCCAACGGCACCGGTCCCTACCGGCTCGTCAGCCGCGCGCCCGACAGCAAGACGGTGCTGGCGCGTGCGCCCGGCTACTGGGGCAAGATGGACGGCGACATCACGGAGGTGGTCTGGACCCCGATCGGCTCGGATCCGACGCGCGTGGCGGCCCTGCTGTCCGGCGAGCTCGACCTGCTGCTCGACGTGCCGGCGCAGGACGTGGCGCGCCTGCAAAGCAATGCCGATCTCAAGATCGCCAAGGTCGACGAGTTCCGGACGATCTTCTTCGGCTTCGACCTGAAGAGCGACGCCCCGAAATATGTCGATGCCGGCGGAAAGAACCCGTTCAAGGACGTACGTGTCCGCCAGGCGATCAATCTGGCCGTCGACCGCGATGCGATGGTGCGCACCGTCATGCGCGGACTGGCCAGCCCCACGACGCAGATCCTCGCCCCGGGCAACGTCGGCTATGATCCTGCGCTCGACAAGACCGTCACGACGAACCGCGAGCGGGCGCGGCAGCTCCTCGCCGAGGCCGGCTATCCCAACGGCTTCGCCTTCACCTTCGACTGCCCGAACGACCGCTACATCAACGACGAGCAGGTCTGCAAGACGATGGCGACCATGCTGTCGCAGGTCGGCCTCAAGCCGACGCTGAACGCCATGCCCCGCGCCCGCTACTTCCCCAAGATCTGGGAGCGGGACAGCTCGATGTACATGATGGGCTTCAACTCGCCCTTCTTCGACGGCATGTACTCGCTCGAGACGATGCTGATGACCCGCGACGACAAGAAGGGGGAGGGCATCTACAATTACTCGAACATCTCCGACCCCGTGCTTGACCGGGAGATCGCCGCCGCCCGCGACGAGATGGACCCCAACAAGCGCGCCGAGATGATGAAGGCGCTCTACAAGAAGATCACCGACGATGTCTTCTACGTCTCCCTCTACAATCAGGTGCTGGTCTACGCGATGCGCAAGAACGTCTCGACGCCGGTCAGGCCCGACAACTGGCTGGAGATCCGCTGGGTGACGATGAACTGAGTGCTCTCGTTCGGAATGGGAAGGCGAGCACTGCCAGCATGACTGAACGAAAGTACCGCATCGGCATCGATGTCGGGGGAACCTTCACCGACTTCGTGCTTGCCGACATGGGCGGACGGAAACTGACGCTGCACAAGCAGCCGAGCGTGCCGTCCGACCCTTCCGCGGCGGTCGAGTCCGGTATCGCGGCGATCTTCGCCGCGCATGCCGTGAAGCCGGACGAGATCGAACTCATCGTCCACGGCACCACCATCGGGCTGAATGCCATTATCCAGCGCCGGGGCGCCCGGATGGCCTTCGTGGTCTCGAAGGGCAACCGCGACCTGCTCGAGATCGCGCGGCTGAGGCTGCCGAGCTCCTACGACTTCACGGAGCCGCGCGAGACGCCGCTGGTGCCGCGCGACCTGGTCTTCGAGATCAGCGCGCGTCAGCGATCCGACGGTTCGGTGCTCGTGCCCATGGATCTTCCGGAGATCGATGCGCTGGCGGACCGCTTGCGCGACGCGCAGGTCGAGGCGGTCGCGATCCTGCTCCTCAATTCCTATCGCGACGCCAGTCTCGAAGCGGCCGTGGGAGCGGCGCTGCGGGAAAGGCTGCCCGGCATCCTCGTCACGGAATCCGGCCTGATCTGGCCGGAGATCAGGGAATATGAGCGCGGGCTCGTCGCCGGGCTGAACGCCTACATCCATCCGCTCATGACGGGCTATTTCGACCGGCTGAAGGCGAGGCTCGAAGGGATGGGCGTGGCCGCTCCCATCTATATCACCGCCAACAACGGCGGCACGCTGAGCCTCGAGACGGCGCGCGCCCGGCCGATCGACACGGTGCTCTCCGGCCCTGCCTCCGGCGTCGTCGCCTCGACTCGCCTCGGCGCGGCCACGGGGCGGACGAAGCTGATCACCTTCGACATGGGCGGCACGTCGGCCGATATCGCGGTCTGCCAGAGCGGCGCGCCCGAATTCACGACCTCGACCTTCGTCGGTGATTTTCCCCTCATCATGCCGGTCGTCAACGTGGGCGCGATCGGCGCGGGCGGGGGGTCGATCGTCTGGGTCGACGCACAGGGGCTGCTGAAGATCGGCCCATTGTCCGCGGGCGCCGATCCCGGCCCCGTCTGCTATGGGCGGGGCGGGCGGGAGCCGACCCTGACCGATTGCTACGTGACGCTCGGCATCATCGATCCGACAACCTTCCTCGGCGGGCGGATGACCCTCGACACGGCCGCCGCGAAGGCGGCTCTCGAAGGGATCGCCGACCGGCTCGGCATGGGAGGCGACAACCGCGCCGTCGCCGCTGCCGAGGCGGCGGTGCGCGTGGCGAGCGCCAAGATGGGCACGGAGATCATGAAGCTGCTGGCGACGGCCGGAGTCGACCCGCGCGAATTCTCGCTCGTCGCCTACGGCGGCGCCGGGCCGACCCATGCGAGCCTGCTGGCGGAGGAGGCGCAGCTGAGCGCCGTCACCGTGCCGACGACGCCGGGCGCCTTCTGCGCGCTGGGCGCCATCCTCGCCGACATCAGGCGCGACTATGTGAGGACCGTGCGGCGCCTGATCGGGACGAACGCGGGCGGACGGGACGGCTGGTCGGACATCGCCGAGGCCATCGCCGATCTGGAGGCCGAGGCGAAAGCCTGGATCGCGACAGAGGGCGCGATCGTCGGCGAGACCGAGATCGCTGTCTCGTTCAACCTCCGCTACGAGGGCCAGGCCTACGAGATCGAGGTCTTCGCGCCGCGTGGCACGCATCGCGCGCTCGACGGCGACAAGGTGTCGGACCTCTTCCATGCAGAGCACGAGCGCCTCTACGGCTTCCGCGAGGCCTCCGTGCCGGTACAGACCGCCACCGTCCGCCTCGGCGTCATCGGCAAGGTGCCCGCCGTCACGCTGCCGGAGGCGGCGCGATCCGACCCCGCGCCGATCGGCCGACGGAAAGTCTGGCACGGCGGAGAGGCGCTGGATGCCGCCGTCTTCTCGCGGGCCGACGTCGGCGCGGCCGCGGTGATCCACGGCCCCGCGATCGTGGAGCAGCTCGACACCACCACCTTCATCCTGCCGGGCTGGACAGCCGAGGCGGACCATCTCGGCGCGCTGCATATCGCGCGGGACGCTGGCCTGAGGATCGCCCCATGAAGCTCGATCCGATCCTCGTCGAAATCTTCTTCCACAAGCTGACGGCCGTGACGGAGGAGATGGCCATCACGCTCCAGCGCACGGCCAGAACGACCTACGTCAAAGAAGCCGGCGACTTCGGCACGGCGCTCGCGACTCCGGAGGGTCGATTCTTCGCCTATCCCAAGGTGATGGGCGTCTCGGGATTCCTCGACAGCAATGTCGGCCCGGCGCTCGCGCGCATCGAGTCCCTCGAGCCCGGCGACGTCATCCTGACCAACCATCCCTTCGAGAGCGAGGGCCTCGCCACGCATATGCCGGACCTGCACCTGATCCGGCCGATTTTCCACGAGGGACGCATCGTCGCCCACGCCTGGGACTTCATCCATTCGGCCGACATCGGCGGCGGCGTGCCCTCCTCGATCTCGCCGCGCTTCTCGGACCTCTATCAGGAAGGCCTCCAGATCCCGCCGATGAAGCTGATGAAGGCCGGCGTGATGAACGAGGATCTCATTCGGCTCTACACCGCCAACTGCAGGACGCCGGCGGTAAACCTCGGCGACATCAAGGCCATGCTGGCGGCATTGCAGGTGGGCGAGAGGCGCGTCCTCGGCCTGATCGAGCAGCACGGTCTCCAGACCTTTCTCGACGCGCAGGACGACCTCGCGGAAGTCGCCGCGACGAAGGCGCTCGCCGTCCAGAAGCAGATCCCTGATGGCAGCTACGAGTTCTGGGACCTTCTCGACGACGATTTCAACTCGAAGGTGCCGGTCCGCGTCCGCTGCCGTCTCACGGCCCGGCAGGGCAAGGTGCATCTCGACTTCACGGGCACCGACCCGCAGGTCCCCGCCGCCTACAACATCCCGACCGGCGGCCAGCGCCATCCCTGGCTGACGCTGAAGCTGATGCATTTCATCTACAGCCACGACAAGACCGTGCCGCTGAACCATGGCCTCTTCGACAATATCACGGTGACGGCGCCGCTGGGCACGGTGGTCAATCCCGAGCCCGGCGCCGCGGTCGGCGTCAGGAGCGCCACGGCCATTCGCCTGAACGAGGCGCTGGTCGGCGCCATGTCGCTCGCGAAGCCCGGGCTGATGCCGGCTCCGTCCGGCGGCATCATGATTCCCTCGGTTCTGGTCGAGCAGGACGCCCGCACGGGCGCGCGCCACGTGATGGTGCTGCAGAGCCTCGTCGGCGGCACGGGCGCGCGGCAGGGCGCCGATGGCGTCGACGGGCGGGATTCCTCGCTGGCGAACCAGCGCAACACGCCGATCGAGAAGACCGAGGAAGAGGCGGAGGCCACGATCGTCGAATATGCGCTGCGGCCGGATTCCGGCGGGGCAGGGCGGTGGCGCGGCGGGACCGGCGTGATCTTCTCCGTCCGGATCGCCAGGCATGGCTCGGCCGTGCTGGGCCGGGGCATGGAGCGCTTCGTCTTCAGGCCCTGGGGCATGGCGGGAGGCATGCCGGGCGACAAGGCCCGGGTCGTCGTCAACCTGGGGACGCCCCGGGAGCGCGAGCTCGGCAAGCTCGACATCTTCCACCCGGAGCCCGGCGACGTGGTGACGATCATGACGCCGGGCGGCGGCGGCTATGGCGATCCGCTGGAGCGTCCGCTCGCCGATGTCGCCCGCGACGTCGCCGTCGGCTACGTCAGCGGCGAGTCCGCCAGGCGCGACTACGGCGTCGTCATCGGCGAGGGCGGCCTCGACGTGGAGGCTTCCGAAACGCTGCGCGGCGAGATGCGCCGCTCCCGCGCGCCGCGCCCCGCCTTCGATTTCGGGCCGGAGCGCGACGCCTGGGAGAAGGTCTTCGACGACGCCAGCATGACGCGGATCAACGCGATGCTCATGCGGCTCGGCCCCAACGTGCGCTCGCAGCGCCGCCGGCAGCTGTTCGAGCAGGTCGTGCCGGATCTCGCGAGCGTCGGCATCCGCCCGCTGCATGACGTGATCGGCGACATTGCGGCTGCGAGGACGCGGCTCGGCGCCGAGATCGAGGCGCTTGCGCGTCAGGTCGAGGCGATGGGCCTGACGTGAGTTGGCGGGCGTGAATCGGGAGGAAAAAGAACATGGTCGAGCGCAGGCATGACTTCTATCTGCTGACCCCAGGACCCCTCACGGTCGCCAGGGAGGTCAAGGCGGCGATGCTCGAGGACCGCAGCCCGAACGCCGCGCTGCACAGCCGGCTGACCAAGGAGGTCCGCGACTACATTCTCGAGATCTGCAACGGCACGGAGACGCATGTCTGCGTGCTGCTGCAGGGCAGCTCGACCTATGGGATCGAGGCCTGTTTCCAGACGCTCGTGCCGCTGGAGAGCCGCACCCTCATCATCGAGAACGGCTTCTACGGCCGGCGTCTCAGGGAGGTGGCGGAGGCGAGCGGCTTCGATATCGCCGTGCTTGAACTGCCGATGCTGCCGCTTCCTACGGCCGAGCAGATCGAGGCCGCGCTCGACGCCGATCCCGCGATCACGCACATCGCGCTCTGCCATGCGGAGACCGGGACCGGGGTGCTCAATCCGATCGCAGAGATCGCGGAGGTCGCGAAGCGGCGCGGCAAGAAGCTGATGATCGACGCGGTCGCCTCCTTCGGCGGCTTCCCCATCGACGCGAAGGCGCTCGATGCCGAGGCGATCTTCATTTCGCCGAACAAGTGCCTGGAGAGCGTTCCGGGCGTCGGCATCGTCGTCGTCAAGCGGAGTTCGCTGGAAGCCTCGGCGAAGCGGTCGCGGTCGGCCGTGCTCGACCTGCATCATCAATGGCAGCATTTCGAGCAGACCGGCGCTTGGCGCTGGACGCCCCCGACGCATGTGGTCGCGGCTCTCCATGTCGCCTGCCAGCGCCATCGCGCCGAGGGCCGCGAGGCGCGGCTCGCGCGCTACACCGCGAACTGGCGACGCCTCGTCGCCAGCATGCGCCAGCGCGGCTTGCGGACACTGCTGCCTGACGATGTGGCCGCCCCGATCATCGCCACCTTCCACGATCCCGACCATCCCCGTTACTCGTTCCAGGCCTTCTACGAGGCGATGGAGCGGCGCGGCGTCATCATCTTCCCGGGGCGCCTGACCGCGGCGGGCACGTTCCGCATCGGGCTCATGGGCGATCTGATCGATCAGGACATGAGCTTCATCATCCAGGCGATCGACGAGGCGCTGACGGAGATCGGCGTCGACAGGATGGCGGGCGCGGCGTGACGCGCATCCTCATCATCGATCCGCAGTTCGCGGAGGACCCCGATATCGAACGCGGCGTGGCGGGGCCGGACGTCACGTTCGAGATCGTCCGCCCCGATCACGACGACGTGCCCGAGGCCGCGCTGCGGCAGGCCGACGCCGTCCTGAATTGCCGGAGCCGGCACAAGCTTCCCGCCCGGCTGATCGCCCGGATGGGGCGCGTGAAGGTGATCGCCCAGGCGGGCGTCGGCTTCAATCACATCGACATCGAGGCGGCGGCGGAACGGGGCATCCCCGTCTGCAACACGCCGGACTACGGCACGCGGGAGGTGGCCGACCATGCGATCGCGCTGATGCTCGCGCTCACGCGCGGCGTCGCCGCTTACGATGCGCGGCTGCGCGTCCGCGACGACGCCTGGTCCACGCTCGCGCTGCCGCTGCCGCCGGTCCGTCGCCTGGCCGGGCTCACCTTCGGGATCGTCGGCATGGGCCGGATCGGCATGGCTTCGGCGCTCCGCGCCAAGGCGTTCGGTCTCGAGATCGCCTTCCATGACCCTCACGCGCCGCCGGGGCTCGAGCTCGCGATCGGGGCCCGGCGGGCGCAAACGCTGGATGCGCTCCTGGCGGCATCGGACATCGTCAGTCTGCACTGCCCGCTGACGCCGGAGACGACCAACCTGATCGATGACGCAAGGCTGCGGGCCACGAAGCCGGGCGCGATCCTCATCAACACCTCACGCGGCGGCGTCGTGGATCTCGATGCGGTCGAGCGCGCGCTCCGGTCCGGCCATCTGTGCGCCGCGGGGCTCGACGTGCTGCCCCGGGAGCCCCTCGATCGCGCTCATCCGCTTCTGGCCGCCTGGAGCAGGGGAGAGGAATGGCTTGAGGGACGCCTGATCGTGACGCCGCACGCCGCCTTCTATACGCCCGAGAGCCTCGCCGACTTGCGGCGCCTGTCGATGCTGGCGATCATCGAGTTCCTGCAGCAGGGCCGCCTGCGCGCCTGCGTGAACCTGCGCCAGCTTGCGCAGCACGGCCATTTCAGGGAGGCGTGGGCGGTGCTGGGCTGAGGCTCAGAGGCCGCGCGTCTTTCGCCAGACCTCGTACTCGGCCTGCGTCGCCGCGTCGGGCGGGTAGGTTCCGGCGAGGGGCCGGCCCTCGCGCACCTTGCCGACCACGAACTCCTCCAGCAGCTCGCGCTCGGCGGCGGCTTGGGCGATCTCATCGACCAGATGCGCCGGGATCGCCACAACGCCGTTGCCGTCGCCCATGAGGATGTCCCCCGGCAGGACCGGGACGCCGGCGATCCCGACCGGCACGTTCAGGTCGATCACGAAGCGATGGGAGGTCACCGGCGTGGCGGCGTTGCCCGTGCAGAACAGGGGCAGCGGGATCTGCGCGATCGCGGCGGCGTCGGACACGCTGCCGTCGAGCACCACGCCGGCGGCTCCCTTCACGAGGAGATGCGTCGTCATGATGTCCCCCATGAACGCAGTGCGCGTCTCGCCGTCCATGGCCACCGTAAGCACCTGGCCCGGCTGGATGTCCGCAACCGAGCGAGCCTGGAGGTTGGGCCTCGTGCCCGCGGTCTGCGCCTCGACGAGATCCCCGCGGACGGGAATCGTGCGTACGGTGAACGCCGGTCCCGCGAACTTGACTGCGTTGGGATTCAAGGGCTTGGGGCCGAACATGAATGTGTTTCGGTACCCTTTCCGCCAAAGCAACGAGACCACGGTCGGCACAGCCGCCCGCATGAGTAGCGCATGCGATTGAGGGGAAAGCGTATTGAGATCAGCGCGATCGGCCATGCGGAGCCCCGTTGGTATGATTGTTAGACAATCTTCGACCAGACGAGCAGCTTAGGCAATCCGATGGCCATCGATAGCAACGCCAATTTGGTCGGCTCGGCGATCGTCACCGACGGGAGCGGAGCGCACCTCGGTCGGGACCGGCCAAGCCGGACAGCCCCGGCGGTGGCCCTGTCGCTCCTGTGCGTCCGCTTTTACCGACGCAAGCGAAGTTTTGCGGGACACGTCATCGGGACGTCACGCTCGGCATGATAGCCGGACCGCGCGAGATCGACCGATCCGCCCGTCTCCGCGAGACCAAGCTCATGACCTCTCCATCCTCCGTTCGGCCCGTGCTCGGCGTGGCCCTTCCGCTCGACGGCCTGCGCCTCCACAAGGACTGGATCCTCGAGAAGCAGCGCGATCTCGAGCTTCAGGATTTTTTCTGGGCCGAGGTGCTGAACGGCGACTGGCGGCCGCTTGCCGATGAGATCAGGCGCGAGCTCGACGGCTATCGCGGCCGGCTCGGCATCCATGGCCCGTTCTGGGGCTTCAACATTGCGACCCAGGACCCGGATGTCCGGGCCGTGGTGCAGAAGCGGATGAGCCAGGGCCTCGATGTCTGCGCCCATGTCGGCGCGACGCAGATGGTGATCCATTCGCCCTACACGACCTGGGACTACAACAACCTCGACTACAACCCCGGCGGCCGCGAGCAGGTCGTGGAGCGCGTCCACAAGACGATCGGCGAGGCCGTGAAGCGCGCCGAGGACATGGGCGTGACGCTGGTGATCGAGAACATCGAGGACAAGGATCCCCATATCCGCGTCGATCTCGCCCGCTCCTTCGACAGCGAGGCCGTCCGCGTCTCGATCGACACGGGCCATGCCAATTATGCCTATGGCTCCACAGGCGCGCCGCCCGTCGACTATTATGTCCATGCCGCCGGCGACCTGCTGCAGCATGTGCATCTGCAGGACACCGACGGTCATGCCGATCGGCACTGGAATCCGGGCGAGGGCGTGATCCGCTGGGCCGAGGTGTTCCGCGCACTCAGCCGCATCACCAGCAAGCCGCGGCTGATCCTCGAAGTGCGCAACAAGGAGACGGTGCGCGCCGGCGCGGACTACCTGATCGGCCTGGGACTCGCGGAATAACGCCAAGGCGCCATGCCGTTGTGACGCGCGCAGCTGCTGCATCGCGTCAAACTCTCGATCCGGCGCGGCAAGGCCGTCCGCCTCGTCGGTGGAGCGGGCTCGGGAACATTGGCCACCTGGCGGGCGACGCGCCCGACAGTGCGGGCGCCTCCGTGCAAATGCCGGCGCTAGCGCTCGATCAGCTGGAACGGCTGGATCGAGACAAGAGCCGGCTTGTCGGGCGATCCCGCGAGAAGTGACACGATCGCCGTGCCGTAACTCGCGTAGGGGATCCGCACCGAGGTCAGCCACGGCGCGACCCATTCGTTCATCGGACTGTCGTCGAACCCGATGAAGCGGGGCATGGCGGCCTTGCCGTCGAGGAAGGCCCGACGCGCGCCGAAGGCGATCAGGTCGCTGGTGCAGATCAGCGCGTCGGGCCTTTGCCCGGCCGCGAGCAGGGCGCGCGCGCCGGCCTGGCCGATCAGGAGATGATCCGCGTCCACGGGCGGGATCACGGCGCTCGCAGGGAGGGGCCGTCCCGCAGCCTCAAACCCGGCGAGGATCCCCTTGACGCGATCCGAGGTGGCGGAGGACGTCGTCGCGCCGTGGATCAGGGCGACCGACGCGGCCCCAGCCTCGATGCAATGGCGGGCGACCTCGCGGCCCGCGGCGAGATTGTCGATCCCGACGTAGCGGGACGCCCTGCCGCGTCCGGGATCGCGCCGGTTCACGAAGACGAGGGGCGTCTCTCCGTCCCGCATCGCCGCCAGCATGGGGCTCTCGACCGCGGCGAGCAGGATGATCGCGCGGACCTGATGGGCCTGCATCTCCCGGAGATATTCGTCCTGCAGGTCGGGCCGGTCATGCGTGTCGCAGAGCACCATGACGAGGCCATGCTCGCGCAGCGCGGTCTCCGCCGAGGCGGCGATGGCCGCCATCGTGGGGTTGGCGAGGTTGGCGGCCAGCACCGCGACCATCCGGCTCCGCTGCTGCCGCAGCGCCCGGCCGGCGCTGGCGGGCCGGTAGTCGAGCGCGGCGATCGCTTCGCGCACCCGGGCCACCGTCTCGGGCGAGGCTTTCTTGGCGACGCCGTTCACAACCCGCGAGACGGTCGCGATCGAGACGCCGGCCTTCGCCGCCACAGCCTTGATCGATGCGGTCTGCGCTCTCGTCATGCCGCTTGCGCTTTTCAAACCCGATGATACTCTCGCATAAGGAAAACGTTTTCCTTCGTTTTCCCTCAATGTCAAGGCCGGTCAACGGTTCACGCAGCAGCCCAGGGGAGGACCAGATGGGCATCCTACGCAATCTCGCCGCCGCGGCCATCGCGCTCGCGGCCACCTTCGCCCCGGCGAAGGCGCAGCAGCTGACGGTCTGGCACGACCTCGGCGACAACGGCATCAAGTGGTTCGAGGCGCTCTCGGCCGAGTTCGCCAAGGTGAAGCCGGGCGTCACGGTCCGCTCGCAGAGCTTTCCGACCGACCAGTGGTTCGGCCGCGTCATCGGCGCCATCAACACAGACACCGCGCCCGATCTCATCTTCAACAACTACGAGCGCGTCATCCGCATCCAGACCCAGACCAACAAGGTCATGGACCTGAAGGCGCTGACGGCCGGCATCGCCGACAAGGCCTTCCTCTCCGAGGACGACATGCGCGTCGCCACCTTCGGCGGCAAGCAGATCATCATCCCGATCCAGCGCGTGCAGATGGCGCTGGGCGTGCGCAAAAGCTGGCTCGACAAGAACGGCGGCAAGTTCCCGGACACATGGGAAGAGGTGAAGACGCTCGCCGCCGCGTTCCGCGACAAGGATCCTGACAGCAACGGGCAGGCGGACACGTTCGGTCTCGCGCTGCAGGCCGCGAAGCCCCGCGACCTCATCCACATGCTCGACCTCTTCATCTTCGGCTCGGGCCTGCGCCACACGCTGATCGATCCCGAGGGCAAGATCACGATCGACCAGCCGGCGCACGCGCAGGTGCTGGAGGAATTCCTCAAGACCTACTCGACCTACAAGTTCGTCGCGCCCGACACGATCAACCACTCCTTCAACGAGATGTACCAGGTGATCGAGGGCGGCCGCGGCGGCATGTTCCGCGTGGGCGACTGGAACGTGCGCAAGTGGGACGGGGCGAACGTCCTGAACGGCGACTTCGTCTCCGGTCCCTGGCCGAAGTTCGCGGCCGACCGGCAGAACGCCGTCGTCATCGGCGGCATGCGCGGCGTCGCGATCCCCGAGAACTCGCCCAACAAGGCGCTGGCGCAGGAATTCGCGGCCTTCATGCTGACGAAGGCGGCGCAGCAGGCCTCGCTGGAGAATGTGGGTGCCGGCGTGCGCAAGGATCTCGATGTCTCGAAGCTCTCGCCGCGGTCGCAATATTTCGCGAAGGCCGAGCACAGGCTCGTCGCCTATGATTTCCCGGAATCGATCCACGCCTTCTATCCGGAGCTGGAGGCTGCCTTCCACCGCAAGCTCCTCGCCGGCATTTCCAACCCGCCGGCGGACTGGAAGCCCTTCATCGCCGAGACCGCGAAGGAAATGCGCGAGCTCGCCGCGAAGCTGAAAAAGTGAAGCGCTGAGTGCATCCGATGCCGCTCCCTCTCCCCGCGAGCGGGGAGAGGGCTGGGGTGAGGGGCGGAGGGATTTCAAGCCTCGCGCGCTCACCAAGCCCCTCATCCTGTCCTTCTCCCCGCAGGCGGGGAGAAGGGACGCTGAAGCGCCGTCCGCGCCTCAACCCCCGACGCCGCCATGACAGCCGCCCTCGCCAGCCTCCGACAGGACAGGATCTTCTATCTCTTCGTCGCGCCCTTCGCGGCGTTGACGATCCTGTTCGGCGTCTGGCCGATCCTGCTCTCGATCCAGGTCTCCTTCACCGCCTCCGCCACGGCGCTGAAGCCGAGCCCGACCTATGTCGGCCTCGCCAATTATGCGGCGGTGCTCGCCGACCCGCTGTTCCTGGCCTCCCTCTGGCGGACGCTGCTCTACACGGCCCTGTCCGTCGTCGCGAACCTCGCCTTCGCGCTGGGCGTCGCGGTCCTGCTCGATTCGAAGCTGCTCACGCGCGGCAACCTCTTCTTCCGGCTCGCGATCTTCCTGCCGGTCATCACGCCGGACGTGGCCGGCTACGTCGTCTGGCGCTGGCTCTACGACCGCTCCTTCGGCGCGATCAACGCGGCGCTCAAGATGCTGGGGCTCCCCGCCTTCGGCGGCCTGTCGAGCCCCGACACGGCGATGCTCTCGCTCCTCATCGCGGAGCTCTGGCATCACGCCGGCTTCTACATGATCATCTTTCTCGCCAACCTCTCGATGCGCGATCGCGCGCTTGAGGAGGCCGCTCATCTCGACGGGGCGAGCGCCTGGCAGCGCTGGCGCTACGTGATCCTGCCCCAGCTCCGCCCGGCGATCGTGATCAACACCGTCTATGCGTTGATCCAGTTCCTGAAGACCTTCACCGTCGTCGTCGTGATGACGAAGGGCGGGCCGAACGACGGCACCAACTTCGTCAGCTACTACGCCTACCAGCTCTTCGATCAGGCGCGTTATGGCGAGGCGACGGCCATGGCGACGATCCTCTTCGCCATCGTCATCGGCCTGTCGCTCACGGCCTACCGCTTCGGCGACCGGGAGCCGGGCCGATGAACGACGCCCCCGTCAATCGCATCGCGCAGATCCTCGCCTATGCGGCGGCGATCCTGACGAGCCTGCTCTTCCTCTACCCCTACTGGTGGATGCTGGTCTCCGCCTTCCGGCCGACCCGCGCGATCATGTCGGCGCCGCTCAGGCCATGGCCCGAGAGCCTGAGCTTCTCGATCTTCACCGAGATCGGCCGGATCGGCGGCGTCGCGCTCTCGACCTACGCCCTCAATTCGCTGGTCATCACCACGCTCTCGACGCTGCTCGGCGTCGCGGTGACGGCGCTCGGCGCCTATGCGCTGACCCGCCGGCCGAAGGCGCCGGGCTTCGCGTTCCTGCGCTACGGCTTCCTCGTGACGATCATGTATCCCTACATGCTGCTCGTCATTCCGGTCTATCTCGTGATGTTCAAGCTGGGGCTGCTTGGCAGCTACGCCGGCATCATCCTGTTCCTGGCGCTGGGGCCGCTGCAGTTCTTCCTGTTCGAGCAGTTCTTCCGCAAGATCCCGCCCGAGGTCATCGAGGCGGCGATCATCGACGGGGCGAGCGAATGGCAAGTTCTGACCCGCGTCGTGCTGCCGATGGCGGCGCCGGTGACCGCGACCGTGCTGCTGGTGACCTTCCTGCTGAACTGGTCGCAATGGTTCCCGATCATGGTCATCTCGCGCTCGCCCGACACCTACACGCTGCCCGTCGCGCTGCTCTCCATGAACAGCGAATTGGGCTCCAATTTCCAGGGCATCATGGCGCTGGCCGTGATCACGACCCTCCCGGTGGCCGTCCTGTTCCTGTTCGCGCAGAAGCGCGTGATGGAGGGCATGGCCGCCGGCGCGGTGAAAGGATGAGGCGATGCTGAGGAGCACGACGGAGCGCGACAGGCTCGCCGGCGAGGTCGAGAACGCCCGGACGGCGACGCTGTCCTGGCTGGCCGCGATGCAGGCGGAGGGCCTGCCGCGCGGCGTGATGCGCATCAGCGAGGCGCAGGATCCGGCGCGCTGGCCCGGCATGCTGCTGCCGGGCACCTACAACGGACTCATCTGCCTCGACCTCTTGGGCGGGCTCGACGATTGGAGCGCCGCCGAGCGCCGCGCCGCCATCGGCTGGCTGGAAGGTCATCGCATGCAGGACGGCCGCTTCCGCATCCCCGGCATGAAGGATGACGAAGTCTTCAAGAAGCCGGACGCCGCGGAGACCTGGCGCTACATCGACTTCCACGTGACCAACTACACGCTGGGCGCAATCGAGGCGCTGGACCCGACGCGCCGGCCGCTGCTCGATTTCGCTAGGCCCTATCTCGACGAGAGAACGCTCGGCCACTGGCTCAGCCTCCGTGACCTTCGCGATCCCTGGCAGGAGGGCAACAATATCGTCAATCTGGCGAGCTTCCTGCTGCTCCTGCGTCGCCACGGCGACGGGGAGCGGAGCGGCGCCGACTGGCGGCCCGCCGTGGACGCCGCGCTCCGGCAGCTCTTCGACTGGCACGACCGGCTGCAGGAGCCGTCCACCGGCTTCTGGGGCGTGGGGCAATTGTCGGACGCGACGCAGCTCCTGCACGCTTTCGCGGGGTCGATGCACAATTTCCACATCTGGTACCACGAGGACCGGCCGCTGCCGGGGCAGGAGAGGGCGGTCGACTATTGCCTGTCGCTGCCGCCGCGCGTCGATAGCGCCTGCATCGACGTCGACGCCGTGGATGTGCTGGTCCATGGCTGGCGGATGATCGACCACCGCCGGGCCGAGATCGAGGCCTGGCTCACGGAGATGCTCGGCGCGCTCCTCGCCTTCCAGAACCCCGACGGCGGCTTCTGCGACGTCAGGACGGGCGTCCGCCGGCAGGACGGCTGGGTGAAGGGCTACGAGGAGCCGCAGGGTCTCTCCAACACCTTCGCCACCTGGTTCCGCTGGATCGCCATCGCCATGATCGCCGACCTGCTCTGGCCCGGACGCTGGAACTGGCGCTTCCGCCGCATGATCGGCATCGGCTACCGGGCGGCGGACTGGCGCGGGCGGCCCTGATGGCGGGGACTGTCGAGGATCCGTTCCATCACCTGCACGACGAGGACTACGCCATTCCCTACGCCACCCGCGAGGCGACGGCGGAGACGCTGGTGACGCTCGCCGGCCGCGCCGTCGAAAGCCTCGACGGCGAATGGCTCATGACGCTCGATCTCTTCGACGAGGGGCTGCGCCAGCGCTGGTTCGCGCTCGACGAGACGCCACCCTCGCAATGGGCGACGCCGCGCGACTACGAGATCGAGGCGGGCGAGCCCGTGCCGGTGCCCTCCTGCTGGAACCTGCTGAAACCGGAATGGACCTACTTCGAGGGCGGCGCCTGGTACACGCGCTGGATCGACTGGCGGCAGGGACCGGAGGGCGAGCGCGTCATCCTCTCGTTCGGCGCGGCGAACTATGCGGCGCTCGTCTTCCTCAATGGCGTGCATCTCGGCGGCCACAGGGGCGGCTCCACGCCCTTCTGTATCGAGGCGACGGACGCCCTCCGTCCGGGTCGCAACCGCCTGCAGGTCTATGTCGAGAACCGCCGCCGTCCCGACCGCGTGCCGATGCACCACATCGACTGGTTCAACTATGGCGGTCTCTACCGCGAGGTGTCGCTGGTCCGGTTGCCGAAGCTCTTCATCCGCAGCGCCTCGGCGGCCTTGCTGCCGGACCGGCGGAGCATCCGGGTCACGGTTGCGCTGTCCGATCGCGCCGATGCGGTCGCGCGGGTCACGATCGCGGAACTCGGGATCGAGGCGACGATGCCCATCCGCGGCGGTTCGGGCGAGACGGTGATCGCCGTCGTTCCGGAACTCTGGTCGCCGGAGCGGCCGAAGCTCTACGACGTCGCCTTCTCCATCGAAGGCGATGAGGTCCGGGACCGCATCGGCTTCCGCACCATCACGACGCGCGGCACGGACATCCTGCTCAATGGCGAGCCCGTCTGGCTGAAGGGCGTCTGCGTCCACGAGGACGATCTGGCGCTCGGCAAGGTCTCGACCGATGCGGACGTCCGCCGGCGGCTCCGCCACGCGCGCGAGCTCGGCTGCAACTTCCTGCGGCTCGCGCATTATCCCCATCACGAGCATGTCGCCCGCCTCGCTGACGAGGAGGGTTTCCTGCTCTGGGCCGAGGTGCCGGTCTATTGGGCGATCGATTTCGCCGATCCTGGGACGCTGGCCGACGCGCGCAACCAGCTCTCCGAGCTGATCCTGCGCGACATCAACCGGGCGAGCGTCATTCTCTGGGGCGTCGGCAACGAGAACGCCGACACCGACGCGCGGCTCGCCTTCATGGCCGATCTCGCGGCGACGGCGAAGCGCCTCGATCCCTCGCGGCTGACGTCGGCGGCCTGCCTCATCAACCGCCAGACCTTCGCCATCGAGGACCGGCTGGCGGACCATCTCGATGTGATCGGCCTCAACGAATATTTCGGCTGGTACGAGCCGGATTTCACAGGCCTCGACCGGCTGCTTGCGAATTCGGACCCCGGCAAGCCCGTGATCGTGAGCGAAACCGGCGCCGACGCGCTGCCCGGCCATCGCGGCGCCGGCCGGGTGCTCTTCACCGAGGATTGGCAGGCGGAGTTCTACCGCCAGCAGCTCGCGCGGATCGCGGCCACGCCCTACGTGCGCGGGGTCGCCGCCTGGCTGCTCTATGATTTCCGCACGGAGCGCCGGCAGACCGGCTTCCAGAAGGGCTTCAACCGCAAGGGCCTGATCGCCGCCGACAAGACGACACGCAAAATGGCCTTCGAGGCGTTTGGGCGCTGGCAGCCTCCTCGCTGACCGGACGGTCAGCCGCCGGCCAGCGGATAGCGCCCGATGATTGCGAATTGCGCTCCCGGCCGCTCCTGGCGGAACAGGCAGAGGGCGTCGATCGTGAGGTCCACCGTCCCGATCGATCCTGCCATCACGTCGGCGAGGTCGTCGGCAATCCGGGGCGCCTGCGCCGTCGCACCCGTGAGTGTCATGTGGAACCGGAACTCGTCGAGCACGAACGGATAGCCGTAGCGATCGAGATGGGCCTGCTGTCGCGGGCTCAGCCGATCCGGATTGCGACGCAGGCGCTCGGTGTCCGTCAGCGGTCGTCGAAACCGATCGAAGCCGATCACCACATCGCGCTCGAGTGCCGCCAGCGCGGGCGGCGGCGCGGTCGGCGTGAGGGCGACGAACCCTTCCGTTCTGTCTGGCTCGATGATGGCGGTCACGGCCATCGGACCCAGACGAAAGGGCGCGCGCCCGGCCGAGAACTGCGCCAGCGCTTCCCGAAGCTCGTCTTCCGTGCCGGCGTCCAGCGAAAAGGGCGCCTTGAGCGTGGCGTGGAAGCCGTAGAGGCGCGGCCTTTCCGTCAGGGCTCGCCAGGCGCCCGGATCCCATCCCGGCAGGGCGAAACCCGTGACATCAATTCTCCTCTCCGCATCATAGCCAAGCACGCGCGACCCGAAGGACCAGATGGGCGTGTCGGGGGGAGGGGCGTAGTAGATCGCATAGCGCGCCGTCATCAGGCGCCTTCGAGGATCTGCGGCGCGCCGGCCTTCGCCGACAGGAGCGCGACGAACCGCTCGCCCGCTGCCTCGAGAGGCCCGTCGTTGTGGATCACGGCATCGGCGGCAGCGGAGAGGCTGTCGGACAGGGCGCGGGCGAGACGCGCGCGCTGCGCGTCGGGCTCTTCGCGGCCGCGTTGCGACAACCTCGCCGCCAGCACTTCCGGCGGAGCCTGCACGCCGATCACGGCGCTGCCGGGAAAGCGTTGCCTGAGGACGGGAACGACGCTCCGCGAGAGGTTCACGATGGCGATGCGCCCCTTCGCCACTTCGGCCGCTGCCGAGGCGGGTATGCCATAGGAAAGCCCATGCGCCTGCCACTGCAGCGCGAAGCCGCCTGCGGATGCGAGACGCCGGAACGTCAGGTCGTCGACGCCCTCGTGGGGCTCGGTGCCGTCCGGCGGCCGGGTGATGACGCGCTGGGGAAAGACGAAGCGGCCGTCGGACGAAAGCCTGCTCCTCGCATACGCGATGAGGCTGTCCTTGCCGGCGCCGCTCGGCCCGACGACAGCGATGAAGCAACCCCTGTCGTCGCCGCTCATGAGACCCGCTTGCCCTGGCGATAGACCTCGCGGACGATCGCATGCGGGCCGTCGCGCCGCACGCGGATCAGATCGGCCCTCTTGCCGGCGGCGATTTCGCCGCGGTCGGTGAGGCCCGTCGCTTGCGCCGGGTTGCGCGACACGAGGCGGATGGCGCCGGGCAGGCCGCCGATCCCCGGAGAATCGTCGAGGGCGAGGGCTCCCAGAAGGAGGCTCGCCGGCACATAATCGGAGGAGAGGATGTCGAGCAGGCCATGATCGGCCAGCTGGCGCGCGGCGACATTGCCCGAGTGGGAGCCGCCGCGCACGACGTTGGGAGCTCCCAACACCGTGGCGAGCCCTGCCTCCACGGAAGCCGCCGCTGATTCCATAGTCGTCGGGAATTCGGCGATGCTGACGCCCTCGGCGATCGACTGGTGGACGTCGGCGAGCGTCGTGTCGTCATGGCTCGCCAGCGGCACGGCATGCCGCCGCGCGATCTCCACCACCTGCGGCCGGTTGGCGGCGGCGCGCGCGACGCCGACGGTCTGGCGCCGGGCGACGATCTGCTCGATCTCGTGCTGCGCCTTCCCGCTCTTGCCGCCGTAATAGATGAAGTACTTGTCGATGTCCCGGAACTGCCGCTGGCCGGGCGTATGGTCCATCAGCGAGATGAGCTGCACCGTCCTGCGGCTGAGGAATGTCTCCAGCGCATCCACCACGCCGGGGGAGGGCACCTCGCAGCGGATATGCGTGAGATGCTCAGCCCTCAGGTGGCCGGCCGCCGCGTTGCGCGCGATCTCGTCCGCCAGCATCTCGGTCTTGTTGCCCATCGCCGAGCGCTCCTCGTGCTCCTCGACGCCGATGCGGAGCGAGTCGAAGACCGTCGTGATGCCGGACGAAGCGATCTGCGCGTCATAGGCGAGGACGGCGCTGGTCGCGTTCCACTCGACCTTGGGCCGAGGCATGTAATGCGCCTCCAGATTGTCCGTGTGGATCTCCACGAGGCCGGGCATCAGCAGGTCGCCACCGAGGTCATGGCCCCGTTCAGGCGAGCGTCCGCGTCCGACCTCCACGATGTTCCTGTCCTGCACGACCACGAAGCCATGGAAAGCATCGTCGGCTGTGACGACCGTCGCGTTCTCGAAGATCAGCGGCGCGTTCATGAGAGGCTTTCGTGCTTGTCGAGAAAGGCTTCGGCGTCGAGGGCGCGGAAATCGTCGAGCGCCGCGCGCAGCCGCTCGTGGCTCCAGTCCCACCAGGCGAGCCGGTCCATCCGCGCGCCGATCTCGGGCGCGAAGCGCGGGCGGATCGTGCGGGCGGGAACGCCGCCGACGATCGTCCAGGCGGGGACGTCCTTGCTGACGACGGCGCCGGCGCCGATGACCGCGCCGTTGCCGATCGTGACGCCCGGCAGGATCGTCGCGCCATGGCCGATCCAGACATCATGCCCGATCGTGACCGCGTTCTCCCGCCGCCAGTCGAAGAAGCTCTCCTCGCGCTCGGCGTCGGGCCAGTAGTCGTTGGCGCGGTATGTGAAATGATGCAGCGTCGCCCGCCAGACCGGGTGGTTGGTGGCGTTGATGCGCACATGGCTCGCGATGTTGGCGAACTTGCCGATCCTCGCCGCCCAGACCTCGCACTCCGTGACGAGGTAGGAGTAATCGCCGACCTCGGCCTCGGAGAGCTTCACCCGTTCGCCGATCTCGACATAGCGCCCGAGCGTGCTGGCGACGACCTGGGCCGTCGGATGGACCAGCGCCTGTTCGGACAGGCGCGTGCGCGCGTCGGCGAGGCGCGGCTGGGCGCTCATGCCGCCTCCCTCGCCGCGTAGGCCGACACGTCGATGATCCTGTCGGCGAGCCGGGTGCGGACATCCTCGTCGTGGAAGATGCCGACGAAGGCGCAGCCCTCGGCCTTGCGGGCCAGCATCAGCGCCACGAACGCCTCGCGGTTGGCGGCGTCGAGCGAGGCCGTCGGCTCGTCGAGGATCAGGATGCGGTGCTTGCCCGCGAAACCCCGCGCGATGTTCACCCGCTGCTGCTCGCCGCCCGAGAAGGTCGCCGGCGGCAGGCTCCAGAGCCGTTGCGGCAGATTGAGGCGTGACAGGAGGTCGGCCGCCCGCCCGCGCGCCTCCTCCAGGCTGAACCCCGCGGCGAGCGCCGGCTCGGCCACGATGTCGAGCGCGGGCACGCGGGGAATGACCCGCAGGAACTGGCTGACATAGCCGAGGGTCTCGCGCCGGACCTCGATCACCTCGCTCGCATCGGCGCGGGCGAGATCGAGGATCGCGCCGCGATGGCGGATCAGCAGGGAGCCGCCGCCTGCGGCATAGTTGCCGTAGAGGATCTTGAGCACGGAGGACTTGCCGGCGCCCGACGGCCCGCCGAGCACCAGGCATTCGCCTTCGTGCAGGTCGAAATGGACGCCACTTACCACGGGCAGCCGCTTGCCGCCGTGCAGGTGGAGCGTGAAGCCCTTGTCAAGGTCGCGGACGCTGAGGACGGGTTCTGTAGAAATGACTGTCATGCGGCCAGCACCGACGAGACGAGAAGCTGCGTGTAGGGCGCCTGCGGGTCGTCGAGGACGCGGTCGGTCAGGCCGCTCTCCACGACATGGCCGCCCTTCATGACGATCATCCGGTGCGACAGGAGCCGCGCCACGGCAAGGTCATGGGTGACAATGACAACCGCGAGCCGGTAGTCGGCCACCAGACCGCGGATGAGGTCGAGCAGGCGCGCCTGCACCGAGACGTCGAGTCCGCCCGTCGGCTCGTCCATGAAGACGAGCCGCGGGTTCGTAACGAGGTTGCGGGCGATCTGCAGCCGCTGGCGCATGCCGCCGGAATAGGCGGTGGGACGGTCGTCGAGCCGGCTGGTCTCGATCTCCACCCGCCGCAGCCAGTGCTCGGCCGTGGAGCGGATGGAGCCGTAATGCCGGTTGCCGACCGCCATGAGCCGCTCGCCGATGTTGCCGCCGGCCGAGACATTCATGCGCAGGCCAAGCGCCGCATCCTGGTGGACGAAGCCCCAGTCCGTCCGCAGCAGCAGCCGCCGCTCCGCCTCGGACAGCGCGAAGATCTCGCGCATCGCGCCGTCGCGCATCCGGTAGGACACGTCGCCCGCATCCGGGCGGAGGCGTCCCGACAGCATGTTGAGCAGGGTCGACTTGCCGGAGCCCGACTCGCCGACGATGGCGAGCACCTCGCCCTCGGCGATGGAAAGGCTCACGTTGCGGCAGGCGGCGCGCCCGCCGTAGAGCTTGGTCAGGCCGGCAGCCGACAGGAGGGGCGTGTTCATTCGGCGGCCTCCTGCCGGGAGGATACGGGAGACTGGCTGCCGCGATGGCCCTCGGCCTGCCGTTCCTCGCAATGGTGCGTGTCGGAACAGACGAACATGCGGCCGCCCCGGTCGTCGGTCACAACCTCGTCGAGGTAGGAATCCGTCGCGCCGCAGAGCGCGCAAGGGTGGTCGAACCTGTTGCGCTCGAACGGATGGTCCTCGAAATCGAGCGACACGACCTTCGTGTGGGGCGGGATCGCGTAGATGCGCTTCTCGCGGCCGGCGCCGAAGAGCTGCAGCGCCGGACAATCGTCCATCTTCGGATTGTCGAACTTCGGGATCGGCGAGGGGTCCATCACGTAGCGGCCGGCGACCTCGACGGGATAGGCGTAGGAGGTCGCGATATGGCCGTGGCGCGCGATGTCCTCGTAGAGCTTCACATGCATGAGGCCGTATTCCGAGAGCGCGTGCATCGTCCGCGTCTCGGTCTCGCGCGGCTCGAGGAAGCGCAGCGGCTCGGGGATCGGCACCTGATAGACGATCACCTGATCGTCGGTCAGCGGAGCCTCCGGGATGCGGTGGCGCGTCTGGATGATCGTCGCATCCTGCGTCGCCGTGGTGACGGCGACACTCGCCGTCTTCTGGAAGAAGGCGCGGATCGAGACGGCGTTGGTCGTGTCGTCGGCGCCCTGGTCGATCACCTTGAGCACGTCGTCGCGCCCGAGGATGGCGGCCGTCACCTGCACGCCGCCGGTGCCCCAGCCGTACGGCATCGGCATCTCGCGGCTGGCGAAGGGCACCTGATAGCCGGGAATGGCGATCGCCTTCAGGATCGCGCGGCGGATCATCCGCTTCGTCTGCTCGTCGAGATAGGCGAAGTTATAGCCCTGGATCGGCGTGGTCATTCCGCGGCCTCCCTGGGCATCTCTTCGGACTCCCGTTCGGCGAGTTCGCGCCGGAGCTGGCGCACGAGGCCGAGTTCGGCCTGGAAGTCGACGTAATGCGGCAATTTCAGATGCTCGACGAAGCCGGTCGCCTGCACATTGTCCGAATGCGACAGCACGAACTCCTCGTCCTGCGCCGGGCCCTTGCGCTCCTCGCCGAATTCCTCCGCCCGGAGCGCCCGGTCGACCAGCGACATGGACATGGCCTTGCGCTCGGAATGGCCGAAGACGAGGCCGTAGCCGCGCGTGAAGCGGGCGGGCTCCGTGGCGGAGCCCTTGAACTGGTTCACCATCTGGCATTCGGTCACGGTGATCTCGCCGAGGGAGACGGCGAAGCCGAGTTCCTCGACGAAGAGCTCGACCTCCACCTCGCCCATGCGGATCTCGCCGACGAACGGGTGGTTGCGGCCATAGCCGCGCTGCGTCGAATAGCCGAGCGCCAGGAGAAAGCCTTCATCGCCGCGGGCGAGGTTCTGCAACCGCAGGTCGCGGTCGGCCGGGAAGGCGAGCGGATCGCGCGTCAGGTCGCCGACGGGCTGACCGTCATCAGGCGGGCTCCGCTCGATCAGGTCCTCTCCGGCAATGATGTCGGTGACGCGGGGCGTCGGGCCGGGCTCCGGCGTGGCGGTGGCCGGCGGCTCCGGGTCCGTCGCCTCCGCCAGCTCGAGGTCGAGCAGGCGGTGCGTGTAGTCGAAGGTCGGCCCCAGCACCTGCCCGCCGGGCAGGTCCTTGTAGGTGGCGGAGATGCGCCTGGCGATTCGCATCCTCTCCGTCGCGAGCGGCTCCGCGAAGCCGAGCCGCGGCAGCGTCGTCCGGTAGGCGCGGACGAGGAAGATCGCTTCGATCAGGTCGCCGCACGCCTGCTTGATGGCGATCGCCGCCAGGTCGGCGTCGTAGAGAGACCCTTCGGCCATCACGCGGTCGATGGCGCGGCCGAGCTGGTGGCGAATCTGCGCCGCCGTCAGTTCCGGCACAGACTTCCGGCCGCGCCGCTTGTGGGCCAGCAGGCGGTGGGCGTTGTCGATGGCGCGCTCGCCACCCTTCACCGCGACATACATCAGCCGACCTCGCCAGAGACGTGAGAGAGGATCCGGGTCGTGCGCGGCAGGCACGCGATCCTGTCGCCGGCCGCCAGGATGATATCCACGCCAAGGGGGAAGCCGCTCCGGTTGCGTGCCCATTGCTGCAGGAAATCATCCGGCATCGGCGCGAAGCCGAAGCGCCGCGTTCCCCTGATGCCCGGGCCGGCGAGCGTGAGCGGACCGGCGGTGTCGAGCCCGTCGCAAAGGAGGATCAGCGTCGTGCTGCGGTCGGGATATTCGGCCGTTCCCTGCGCCAGATCGCCGAGATCGACGCCATCCCGCGGATGGACGAGTGCGAAGGCGGCGCCAGAGGGCGTGGAGGAAGGCGCGCCGGTGTGAAAGCGCAGGTAGGCGCCAGCTTCCCCATCCGCGGCGAGGCTCGGAGAGAGCCAGAGCGGCGTCTCGAAATCCGCCAGCGTCAGGCAGACGGCGGCGGCGGCCGGCGCCAAGGAGGCGGGCGGTGCGAAATCGGGGATGACCCTCTCGACCGAGCCCGGCCGGGCCATCGCGCGCATGATGGCGCGGAAGGTCGACTGGCTGTCGTGGACGGGATCGGCGTAGCCGGTCGTGCGTGCGATGCTCATCTCAATCCTCGCCGCGGACCAGCGTGAAGAAATCGACCTTGGTCGCCGCGGCCTCGGCGCGCTGCCGTGCCTTCTCATGCGTGAGGCGGGCGGAGACCGGCGCAACGATCTCGCGTTCGACGAGCGCGTGATCCGCGTCGCCTTGCCAGAGAGCATCGGCGATGGCGGCGAGCCGGGCCCGCGCCTGGTCGCGGCCGAGCACATGGCCGTAGCCGCGCCGTCCGTCTGCGAGTTCGACGATCGCCCGCGCCAGCGTCGCCTCACCGAGGTTGAAGGCCTTGCCGTCGCCGCCCATGCGGCCGCGGAGCATGATGAGTCCCGTCTCCGGCGCCTTGAGGTCTCGCGCCGCGAGACCCGGCCAGTGGCGATCGATGGGCCCCGCGAGCTCGTGCGTCTCGGCCCGCGAGAAGACCGCCATGGCGGTCTTGCGGTCGGGCGCAGGGGGCGGTGGAGACTCGGTGGGCTCGGTCGTGATCGGCATGGCGGTGCGTTGCCACCGGCCCATGACAGTTGGGTGACAGATCAGAGCGAAGTCGCGCTCTTGCCCACAAGCGCGAGGCGGAGCCGCGACGACACGGCATCGATGATCGCGACGGTCACGAGGATCATCAGGATGATGAAGGCGACGCGGTCCCACTCGTAGGTGCGGATCTGCTCGGCGAGATGGAGACCGATGCCGCCGGCGCCGACGATCCCGATGATGGTCGCGGAGCGCGTGTTCGATTCGAAATAATAGAGCGTCTGGCTGATCAGCACCGGCATCACCTGCGGCACGATGCCGAAGCGGATCGCCTGCAGGCGCGACCCGCCGGTCGAGATCACGCCCTCGGCGGGCTTGCGCTCGACCGCCTCGATCGCTTCCGAGTAAAGCTTCGAAAAGGATCCGATGTCGCTCGTCATGATCGCGAGCACGCCGGCGAAGGGTCCGAGACCCACGACATTGATCCAGATGAGCGCCCAGATCAGCGTATCGACGCCGCGGATCGAGTCCGAGAAGCGGCGCGCCAGGAAATGGACGATCCGCTGCGTCATGACGTTGCGGGCCGCGAGAAAACCGAGCGGGAACGAGAGGATCGCGGCCAGCAGCGTGCCAAGGAAAGCGATGGCAACGGTTTCCGCCAGCGCATGGAGGAAGGACCAGAGCTGGGTGCCGGGCGAGGGGGGCACCATGAGGCCGAGGAAGGTGCCGAGCTGCGCAATGCCGGAGCCGAGCCTGCCGAGCGAGAATTCGAGCCGCAACATGGCGAAGATGGCGACGCCGAGGATTGCGGCGAGCACGCCGATCGTGATCAGGCGCTGCCGGGGCGAGGCCTGCATCAGCGCCGGGTGGCGCTCGCGCACGCCGGCCGTGTCTGCAAACAGGCTAGGACGGCTCATCGGCCTTGCTCCGGGGCGACGAGGCGATGGCGAAGCTGCTCCGTCAGCAGGTCGATCACCATCACGGTCGCGATGATCAGGATGAGGATCGCCGAGACGTCGGAGTAGTAGAACTTGCGGATCGCCTCGATCAGGTCCTGGCCGATGCCGCCAGCGCCGACGAAGCCCATGACCGAGGCGCCGCGCACGTTGATCTCGAAGCGCAGCAGCGCGTAGCTCGTGAAGTTCGGCAGCACCTGCGGGACGACGCCGTAGCGGATCGACTGCCAGCGCGTGCCGCCGCTCGCCACGATGCCCTCGACCGGCTTCATGTCGATGTTCTCGACGACTTCGGCGAAGAGCTTACCCAGCGCGCCGGCGGTATGGATCATGATCGCGAGCACGCCCGGCACCGGCCCCAGGCCGAAGGCGACCACGAAGATCAGCGCGAAGACGATCTCCGGCACCGTTCGGCAGAATTCGAGGAAGCGGCGCGCGGAAAAGCGCTTCAGGGGTTGCGGCGTCAGGTTCGCCGCGGCGGCGAAGCACAGGAAGAAGGCGAGGACCGCGCCGGCGAGCGTGCCGAGATAGGCGATCAGCAGCGTGTCGAAGAGCTTGCCGGACCATTTGGACAGGCCCCAGAACCACTCACCGATGTCGCTGAAGACGGATGCCCCGGTGTCGAGGAAGAACAGCCGGCCGAAATAGCTCGTGAACTTGTCGATGTTCGCGACGAGCAGGCGCAGGTCGACCTCCGCCACCACGCCCGCGATCGCCGCAAGCAGCAGGAGGATCGCGAGGCCGACGAGGGTGACGCGCCGCTTCGCCGCCAGTTCGGCGCGATAGCCTGCGGACAGGGCCGCGACCTGCGCGTCCGGGAGTCGGGGGATCACATGCGCCATGGCGTGATGGACGAAGGGCGCCGTCCGCTGGACGACGCCCGCCGCTCCTGAGCGTCAGGAACCGCTCTTCTTGCGCAGGTTGTCGACGAACCGCTGCAGTTCGATCGTCACCTGGTAGTCGCTGTGCTGGGCCGGCGCGAAGCCCGGCGACTTGCCGTCGGACAGACGGTCGAAGGCCGCCTTGTCGCGGGTCGGGGCCTCCATGAAGGCCGTGCGGATCGCGGCCTTGAGGTCGGCGGGGAGGCTGGTCAGGTAGGCGTAGGGCGAGCCCGGGATCTTCTCGGACCGGAACACGATCTTGAAGTCCTCCTTCTTGACCATGTTCTTGTTGGCCATGCGGGTCAGGTTGGAATCGTCCTCCGAGTTCCACCAGTTGAAGCCCACATCGCAGGTGCCCTGCTGCACGGCCATGACCGCGTTCTCGTGGCTACCGGCGTTGATGACCTTGGCGAAGAACTTGTCGGGATCCATGCCCATCTTGTTCATGGAGTAGAGAGGCACGTTGTTCCCCGAGGTCGAGTTGGGGTCGACGAGGCAGAGGTTCTTGCCCTTAAAATCCTCGAGCTTGGCGCCCGGGGCGGAGGCCTTGGCGTAGGCGACGGAATAATATCCGGTCGAGCCGTCCGCGGCGCGCATCGTGGCGAAGGCCTCGACGCCGCCGTTGGTCACGGTGTGGGCGCGGACATAGGACGACGGACCGTAGTCCCCGATATGGATCGTGCCGGCGCGCTGGCCCTCGATCACGGCGGCATAGTCGGAGGCGATCCGCAGCGTGACCTTCACGCCGAGTTCCTTCGACAGATAGGCCATCCAGGGACCCATGCGCTCGGTCACGCCCGAGGCGTTCTCGGCCGGAACGACGGCGTAGACGAGCTCCGGATACTTCGCCTTCCACTCCTGCGCGAGGGCGGGCGTGGCGATGAGGGCGGCGCCGGCCGCGAGGCCGAGCATCAAACGACGCGAGATCGACATTTCATCTCTCCTGTTGGAACGGGAAGGGACGTCGCGGCCGTCAGGCGGCGACGGGCACAGGGCCTCGGCCCGTGATCATCTGAGGCGCTGGAATGACGTTCATGGCTTCGCCGGCCTCGAGACCATAGAGGTCGCTGGCGACATCCTCGGTCAGCGCTTCGGGCGCGCCGTCGAACACGACGCGGCCCTGCGCCATGCCGACGAGGCGCTCGCAATAATCCTTGGCGATGTCGAGGTCGTGCAGGTTGCAGATGACCGTGATGCCGAAGTGCTTGTTCAGCCGCAGCAGGCTGTCCATCACGATCTTGGTGTTGCGCGGGTCGAGCGAGGCGATCGGCTCGTCGGCGAGGATGATGTCCGGCTCCTGCACCAGCGCCCGGGCGATGGCGACGCGCTGCTGCTGGCCGCCCGAGAGCGACTCGGCGCGCTGGCCGGCGAGCGCCGTCATGTCGAACTGCTCCAGCGCCGACACGGCGATCGCCTTGTCTTCAGGCGCCCAGAGCTTGAAGAGCGAGCGCATGTGGCTCGTGTGATTCAGCCGGCCCATGAGGACGTTGTTCATGACGTCGAGGCGGCCGACGATGTTGAACTGCTGGAACACCATGGCGCAGCGCATGCGCCAGTCGCGCAGCTCCGCACCCCTGAGCATCGTCACGTCGCGGCCGTTCCAGGCGATCCCGCCTTCGGACACGTCGATCAGGCGGTTGATCATCCTGAGCAGCGTCGACTTTCCGGCGCCGGAGCGTCCGATCACGCCCACGAAGCTGCCGGGCGTGATCGCAAGGCTGACATCGTCAACGGCGGTCTTCTGGCCGAATCGTCGGGTGACGTTCCTGATTTCGAGCATGCCGCACTCCCTTGGCTTCAGAAGGCGCTAGGAGCCGGATGCGACAGACGGATGACAGCTTGCGGCCTGTCCACGCTTGGCGATGCGGACGAGCCTGTAGATGCCGAGCGGGCCGGCGGAGGTCACGATCGGCACGCCGAGATCGGGGTGCATCGACGCCCAGGAGGCGATGCGGGCGACGGGGAAATCCGGCCTCAGCCCGAGCCCGGCGACCCTCGGGGCGAGCCACTGCTCCAGCTGCGCCAGGCGAGGCGAGGTAGACTGGAAATGGCTGACGATGATGATCTCGCCGCCCGGCCGCAGCATGCGCCGGCAATTCTCGAGCGCGCGCTCCGGCCCTTCGAGGAGCGTCAGGACGAACGGCATCACGATGGCGTCGTAGCTCGCGGCCGGGTGCGCGATCTCATGGATGTCGCCCTTCTGCAGGGCGACGACATGCGGCAGCGCGCCCGCGCCGAGCCGACGCCGCGCGCGGGCCAGCATGTCCTCGGAGAGGTCGAGGCCCGTGACGCGGAGCCTGCGATCGTAGAGGGGCAGCAGCAGGCCGGTGCCGACGCCCACTTCGAGCACGGCGCCGCCGATCCGGTTGGCCGCCGACGCGGCCGCGAGATGCGCGGGCCGGAAGAGGGGCGCGCAGATCGCGTCATAGACGGCGGCCCAGTAGCGATAGGCCTTCTCCACCGTCGCCGAGCGAAGGTCCTGCGTGACGGTCTGCTGCAAATGGGCCTGCACGGCGATCTCCGCGAACGAAGCGATGCCGAGGCTCCAGACAGACTTATCGTGACAGCCGGGTGACAGGGACCGCGTCCGGACTGTCATCAAACCGTGATGCGCATGCTGTTCAGCCGCCGCGGCAACGCTGATGGATCGGAGGCGGCGATGAGCGGCGATTCGGAAACGAGAACCGTCCGGGCCCTCTTCCTGTCGGACATCCACCTGGGGATGCGCTCGTCCCAGGCCGGCGAGCTCCTCGACTTTCTCCGGGTACACGAGGCCGAGACGATCTACCTCGTCGGCGACATCATCGATGGCTGGGCGCTGAAGGGCGGCTGGTACTGGCCGCAGACTCACAACGATGTGGTGCAGAAGCTACTCCGCAAGGCGCGGAAGGGCGCCCGGATCATTTACCTGCCCGGCAACCACGACGAGTTCCTGCGGGACTACTACGGCACGCATTTCGGCGGCATCGAGGTGCAGGAGACGGCGATCCACGAGGCGGCCGACGGCAAGCGCTATCTCGTGCTGCATGGCGACGCGTTCGACTTCGTCATCCGTCACGCGCGCTGGCTCGCGCATCTGGGCGACGCGGCCTATGACGCTGCGCTGTTCCTCAATCGCATCGCCACGGCGATACGCCGCCGGCTGGGGCTGCCCTACTGGTCGCTCTCCGCCTGGGCCAAGCTCAAGGTGAAGAACGCGGTCAACGTGATCTCGGCCTTTGAGGACGCGCTGGTGAAGGAGGCGCGCCGGGTTGGCGCCGATGGCGTGATCTGCGGCCATATCCACCATGCCGTCGCGCGAGGCATCGAGGGCGTTCAGTACCTGAACACCGGCGACTGGGTCGAAAGCCTGACCGCCCTCGTGGAGCATCACGACGGGACGATGGAGATCATCCGCTGGGGACACCGGCGGATCGTGGCCATGCCGCAAGGAGCCGGCGCGGCTTCTCCCTTGCCTCAGGCGGCTTGAAGACCCGTCGATGAGGATCCTCATCGCCACCGACGCCTGGGAGCCGCAGATCAACGGCGTCGTGAAGACGCTGCGGGCGACGATCGGTGAGCTGGAGAAGCGCGGCCATGCGCTCCGGGTCGTCGCGCCGCATCTGTTCCGGCGGGCGGCGATGCCCGGTTATCCCGAGATCGAGGTCGCCTGGCCGGACCTGTCGATGATCCGGTCGATCATCCGCGAATGGGATCCCGATCACATCCATGTCGCCACGGAAGGGCCGATCGGCTGGGCGGTGCGCCGCCTCGCGCGCAGCGAAGGACGGATCTTCACCACCAGCTTCCACACGCGCTTTCCGGAATATCTGCGCGCGCGGCTGCCCGTGCCTCTCGGCCTGACCTATCGCGCGCTGCGCCGCTTCCACAATGCCGGCCGCGGCGTCATGGTCGCGACGCCATCGATCCGCGCGGAACTGGAGCGGCGCGGCTTCACGAACGTCATGCCCTGGGGCCGCGGCGTCGATCTCGCCGGCTTCCGGCCGACCGCGGACAGATGCGCCTTCGTCGGTCTGCCGCGCCCGATCTTTCTGACGGTCGGCCGCCTGGCCCCGGAGAAGAACATGGAGGCCTTTCTGTCGCTGTCGCTTCCGGGCACGAAAGTCGTCATCGGCGACGGGCCGGCCGCCCCGACCCTCAGGGCGATGTTCCCGGAGGCCGTCTTTCTCGGGGCGAAGTCCCACGGTGAACTGCCGACCTTCTACGCGGGCGCCGACGTCTTCGTCTTTCCGAGCCGGACCGACACGTTCGGGCTCGTCCTGATCGAGGCGCTGGCCTGCGGCCTGCCCGTCGCTGCTTTCCCCGCGCCGGGGCCCGTCGATATCGTCGCGGACAGCGGGGCCGGGATCATCGGCGAGGATCTGGCGGTCGCCGCCTTGGCGGCTCTCGCCATCGACCGCGAGACGTGCCGTCGCCATGCGGAAGGCTTCACCTGGGCGCATGCGACCGATCAGTTCGTCGCGAATCTCGAAGCCGCCCACGCCTCGGCCGTGCCGGCCGAGTGCGCCAGATCGGACGCAACTCAGTTGTTGGCCACGCTTTCGTTCCCGGCGAGAAGCGCGCGCAGGAAAGCCTGAACCGGGCGAGCCTCCGTCAGCTCGATCGCGCGCGCCAGGGCATGACCCGCAGGCCCATCCTCGCCGAGGGCTCTAAGCGCCTTAGCCTTGGCGACCCAGAAGGGCTGGTAGCGGTCGATCGACGCGGCCGGCAAGGCCTCGAGCACATCCAGAGCCTCGCCGGCCTTGCCGCCTTCCACGAGGACCGCCGCCAGCCCGACCTGCGCCCCGATGCTCGGATAGACGGCGATCAGCAAGCGATAGAGGGTCAGCAGCGCTGCGTGATTGGTGGCGCCGGTGATCGGGCGCTGAACGTGCACGGACTGGATCGCGGCCTCGCACTGGAAGCGTCCCAGGGTGCCGAAGCGGGACGCGGCGGTCAGCAGGCCCTCCGCCTCGATGATCATGTCGCGCGACCACAGGCGCGCATCCTGCCGGTCGAGCGGCACGAACGACCCGTCGGGCGCATAGCGGGCGGCGCGACGGGCTTCGCAATAGAGCATCAGGGCGAGCAGGCCCTTGGGCTCCGCCTGTCCGGGCAGCAGCGCGACCAGCAGGCGGCAGAGATAGATGGCCTCCTCGGTCAGGCTCTGTTCCGCGGGGCGCTGGCTGGCCTGCATGTCCGGCAGCCCGTCCCAGCCCACGCCGTAGGCGGCATAGATCGCATCCAGCACTTCGGAGAGTCGCTCGGGCATGTCTTCCGGCTCGGGCGTCTCGAAGCGCAGCCTGGCATCCCTGATCTTGGCCTTGGCCCTGACCAGGCGCTGCCCCATGGTCGCGGCAGGGACCAGGAACGCCTTGCCGATCCGCTCGGCATCGAGCCCCAGGATGGTTTGAAGCATCAGCGGCGCCCGGAGCGTGGCATCGATCGCCGGATGGGCGCAGACGAACAGCAGCTTGAGCCTCTCGTCCGGGAATGCGCCCGCTTCGTCGGCGCGCTCCTCGGCGAGGACCGCGAGCGCGGGCTCCGCCGCCTGCATCACCTCCCGGTGGCGCATGCGGTTCGACAGCCTGTTGCGGGCCGCCGCCAGGAGCCAGGCGTCGGGATTGGCGGGAATGCCGCGCTCCGGCCAGACCCGGAGCGCGGAGACCAGCGCCTCGCTCAGCGCATCTTCCGCTCCCGCCAGATCGCGGGATCGCGCGGCGAGCAGGGCGACCAGCCGGCCGTAGGATTCGCGCGCGACACGGTCCGCCGTCTTGCGCGCGGCATCCACGGTCAGGACGCCGGCGAGGCCATCGGCGGCAGCACCGGCCGCACTTCGACGCAGGCCGACGCGGCCGACGGTGCGCGAGCCGCCCAGTCGAGCGCCGTGTCGAGGTCAGGCACCTCGATCACGAAATAGCCGCCGAGCTGCTCCTTGCTGTCGGCGAACGGACCGTCCTGGACGAGCCGCTTGCCATCGCGGACGCGCACGGTGGTCGCCGTATAGGGCGGCTGGAGGCCGTCGCCATTCACGACGATGCCGGCTTGGTACATCGCCTGGATGTAAGCGGACCAGCCGCCCCAGTAGGCCGCCGCGTGCGTCGGATCGTTGCGCTTGCCGAACTCGTTTTCAGTCTCGGTGAGGATGAGCATGAATTGCATGATGGAACTTTCCCATGTTTGCGGAGAATGGCAAGGGATCGGAACGGGAGTCCGCCTGGACGTCAGGCGAGACCGCCCTGACGGAAGCTCCGCTCCGCGATCACTGACAGCGCCGCCGCGATCAGGACGACGAGGCTGAGGATCGCGAGCTGGCTGGGCAGCGCCGCGAAGACCCCATGCATCGCGTCGCCCGCGAAGAGCAGTGCATAGGCGAGCAGGGAAACCGCCAGCACGGGCCGCGCGGCGCGGCGGCGCAAGCCCAGCAGGACCGAGCCGGCCAGTCCGCCGAAGACGCCGACGGCGAAGGCGAGCGTCATCCAGAAGGGCAGCGCGGCGACAAGCTCGGCCTGCGCGGCCGTCATGCCGCCAGCCATGAGGCTCTCGCGGTTCCGGACGAGGGATTTCGCGAACTGGACGATGCCGAACACGTTCCAGGCAGCGCCGAGGCTGGCCGTCGCGAGCAGCCAAGGCGTCGCGCGACTTTGCAAATTGAGGGTTTGAGTCGTCTGCACGGGTCCTTCCTTTCATGGTGAAGGAGACGCCCGATGCGGAAAGCGGTCCGCAGCGTGCCTCCTGATCGCATGACCCGCGAGCCCAGGCCCTTTCGACAATGGCAGGGGAAGAATTTTATCGTGACGCGAGGGGCCGGCATCGTGGCCGGCGCCTCACCCTGGCGACCGCCCGGCTCAAGCCGGCGCGCCGACCGAGCCGCGCCGCAGATCGAACCGCTGCACGCTGACGTTCGCCCAGAGCCCCGCCTTCGCGAAGGGGTCCCCGGCGTTGAAGCGCCTCGCGACCTCGATCGAGGAGGCCTCGACCAGGAGGAGGCTGCCGACCGGCGTCGCGCCGTCGTCGCTGACGAGCGGGCCGGACGCGGCGATCGTCACGCCCTGCGCGTCGGCCGCGGCCAGATAGGCGCGATGGTCGGCGTAGGCGTCGAGCCGGGTCTGCAGCTTGCCCGGAGCATCGAGGGCGTGAATGACGAAGAGCGGCATGGATCACCCGATGGCTGCGAGGACGGAGAGGTCGGTGTAGCGCGCGGGATCCGAAAGCTCCCGGGCGGGCTGGGCGAAGCGCGAGCGCAGCCTGAGCACGGTCTCGATGCCGGCCCGGTCCAGCGACAGGTCTCGCCGGATGCCTCGCGCCGGATCCGTCAGCCTGGCATGGATCCGGTCCGCCAGCTCCGGCGACGTGTTCGGCAGACGCGCCCGCAGGATGGTGATCGCCTCGGCCTTGTTGGCCGGATCGACGAGCCAGGCGACCGACGTGCGGAACGCCTTCGCGAAGCTCGCGGCCAGCGCGCCGTTGGCGGCGAGCCACGGCCGCCGGGCCATGCCGCTGATGCCCTGGTAGGGCCCGATCACGTCGCGCATGTCGGCGAGGCGTCGCGCGCCATTCGCCTCGGCGATGAGGTCGAGGGGCGCGTTCAGCAACGTCGCGGAGAACTTCCGTTCGTTCAGGCCCTGCAGGCGCTGCGCCCCGCCGCCCACGGCGACGAAGGCCACGTCCTCCGCCGCGAGCCCGCCCTTCAGCAGCGCCTCGCGCAGGACGAAGGCGAAGCCCGTCGTCATCGCGTCGACCGCGACCTGCCGCCCCTTCAGGGAGGCAAGGTCGGGGACGTCAGGCGCGGCCATGAGCGAGAGCATGCCGTCGTCGACGCCCATGAAGGCGACGAAGTCGGCGGCGCCCGGCAGCGTCGCCTCGCCCTGGCCCTCCACATAGGCGACGACATTGTCGATCGAGGTGAGCGCCATGTCGAAGGTGCCGCCATAGACGTCGCTCGCCATCTGGCGCGAGTTCGGCGTGATCGCCAGCGTTGGCGCAAGATTCTCGGCCGCGAAGAAGCCCTTCGCCTCGCCGATCCACATCGGCCAGTTGGACGCGCCCGCGAAGGCGACCACCTTTAACGGGCGGGCCCCCTGCGCACGGACGAGCGCCGGCGCCAGCGGCAGCGCGGCGAGCGTGGCCGCGACGAGGCGGCGGGTCGGACCTGTCATCATCGGTTCCTCCGGTTCTGCCCGCGCCTAGCCGGCCTTGCCCTCGAGGAGCTTGGCGAAGCGCTCCGCGTCCTTGACCATGGCGGCGCCGAAGGCGGCGGGGTTCTGCGCCTCGATGATGACGCCCTGCGGCGCGAACTGGGCCGCGAGATCCGGTGCCGAGAGGATCTCGACGACATCCGCGCCGATCCTGTCGAGGATGGTCTTCGGCGTGGCCGCCGCCGCCATCAGGCCGAACCAGGCGTCATAGTCGAATCCTGGCATGCCCGCTTCGGCGAAGGTCGGCACGTCGGGCAGGGGCGCAAGGCGCTTCGGACCGGTCACGGCGAGGGCGCGCAGCTGACCAGCGCGGACGAGATCGCCGCCGACCGCGAAGAAGGTGAAGCCGAGTTGCGTGTCGCCACGCAGCACGCTCGTGTTCGACTCGGGCAGGCCGCGATGCGGGATCATCTGCATCGGCGCGCCGACGAGGCTGCGGAAGATCTCGCCGGCGAGGCCGGTCGAGCTCGCGACGCCGGCGGAGGCATATTGCAGGCCGTTCGGCGTCGACTTGGCGAGTGAGACCAGGTCCGCGAGCGTGCGGGCCGGCGAATTGGCGGGCACGATCAGGATCGCCGGAGCTGATCCGACCTTGGCGATCGGCGCGAAGTCCTTCACCGCGTCGAAGTCGACATTCCTGTTGACGGCGTTGATCGCCACATGGCCGTTCGAGGTCAGCATGAAGGTCCCGTCCGCCGGGCCCTTCGCCACGGCCTGCGCTCCCGCGATGCCGGGCCGGTTCTCGACCACGACGGGCTGGCCCCATTTCGCCGCGAGCCTCTGGGCGATGGCGCGGGCCAGGATGTCCGTGACGCTGCCCGCCGAGAAGGGCACCGTCATCTTCACCGCGGCGGTGGGCCATGAGGCCTGGCCGAGGACGGCGGATGGCGCGGCAACGGAAGCGGCTGCGCCGGCGATGACGGCGCGTCTCGTGACGTTCATGGCGTTTCTCCCTGTTGTTCTGTCGTTGGTTCAGAGGCCCGGCCGGAACACCATCCGGTCGCGCGTTGAGCCGAGGACCGCGGCATAGGCCTCCCTGGCGGCCTCCAGCGGAAAGACGGCGCGCTCGGGCACCGGAAACGGCGTGAGGCAGCCCGCAGCGAAGCCCGGCTGCAGCTCGCGCAGCACGCCGCCCGTTTCGATCGACGAGAGCGACAGCGTGTCGATGCCGACATAGGTGTGCCGTCCGCGATAGAAGGCGAAGATGTCGAACGGCACCGTCTCCTTGAAGGCCGCGATGAAGATCATGCGTCCGAGGATCGCCAGCGACTGGCGGCCGATCTCGTAGAAGGGCTCTCCGACCGTGTTGTAGACGATGTCCGCGCCCTTGCCGCCGGTGAGGGCCCGCACGCGGGCCGGCACATCCTCGCTCTCCGCATTCAGGACCTGCGGCGCGACCGCGGCCGGGCCGGCAAAACCCTCGTCGCGGCGCACCACGCCGATGACACGCGCGCCCATCCAGGCCGCGATCTGGGCTGCCGCCTGGCCGACCTTGCCGTTGAGGCCGAGGATCAGGACGGTCTCGCCCGCCTTCGGCATGCCGCTGCGCCGGAAACCCTCCTGCGCGGTCACGAAGGGCACGCCGATGCCGGCCGCCTCGTCGAACGAGAGTCCGTCCGGCTTCTCGACCAGGGCCTCGGCCTCGACCGTGAGGTGCGTCGCATGCGTGCCGTCGCGGCGGATGCCGAGATCGCCGGAAGAGCCGAAGACCGCGCGGCCGAGCCATTCGGCCGGTCCGTCGATGACGACGCCCGCAAAATCGCGGCCGGGCGTGCGCGGGAAGACGGCGTAGGGCATCATGCCGATCGCGGCCTTCGCGTCCGACGGGTTGATCGCCGCCGCGCGGACCTCGACGAGCACGTCGGCCTGCGACGCCCGTTCGATCGTCCGGCTTTCGATGGCAGGGGCGAGCCTGTCGATAGCGTCGGCCTTGGCGGCGAGGCGCAGCGCCTTCGCCATGGCCGCGCCGGCCGGCCTTGCGGATGTGATGGGAGCGTTCATCGCCCTTGCTCCAGTCTCAGGCGGCATTTGCCGCGGGATCGGCGCCGAGCGCCGCGAGGCCCAGCATGTCGCGCGCTTCGTCGGCGTTCATGATCTGCGAGCCGAGATCTTCGATCATGCGCCGCGCCTTCGCGACCATCGCCGCGTTGCTCTCGGCCAGCACGCCCCGGTCGAGGAAGACGGCGTCCTCCAGCCCCGTGCGGGCATGGCCGCCGGCGAGGACGGATTGTGCCACCATCGCGAAGGAGGAGCGCCCGATGCCGATCGCGGTGAAATGCGCGTCCGCCGGCAGGAGACCCCGGGCATAGACAACCGTCTCGGGCGAGGGCTGGAAGCCGTACTTCACGCCCATCACGAAGGAGGTCAGCTGCGGACCCTTCAGCGTCCCGTCCTTCAGGAGATCGGTCATCAGCGCGATGTCGCCGGAATCGAAGAGTTCGATCTCGGGCTTGACGCCGGCGGCGGCGATGACGGCCGCCATGCGCCGGACATTGCCCGGCGTGTTGATCACGACCTGACCGCCGGAGTTCATCGTGTTCAGGTCGAGCGTGCAGATCTCGGGCCTGAGCGCCGCGACATGCGTCACCCGGTCCTCCGGCCGCATCAGCGTCGTGCCCGGCCCCGCGACCTTGGGATCGTCATCCGAGGGCACGAAGCGCCCGCCGGGACCCGTCGTCAGGTTGATGATCAGGCGGCGGTTGCGCGCGCGGATGCGGGCGACGACGTCCTGGTAATATTCGAGCTTCATGGACGGTTTGCCGGAGCCGGGCTCGCGCACATGGATATGCGCGATCGCGGCGCCTTCCTCCGCCGCGCCGAGGCAGGCCTCGGCGATCTCCTCGGGCGTGACGGGCAGATGCGGCGTCTGCTCGACCGTCGTCAGGTTGCCCGTGACGGCGGCGGTGATCATCACCTTGGGAAGCTGAACCCGCATGATCAGAGCGCCCGCCCGCCGTCGACGATGAGGATGGATCCCGTCGAGTAGGTAAGATGCGTCGCCGTCGCCACGATGGCGCGTGCGACGTCATCCACAGTGGCGACGCGGCGCAGCGGGATCGTCGGCGCGAGCTTCGCAAGCTGCTCGGGTCCCCGGCCCGGCACGAAATCCGTGTCGACGATGCCCGGCGACACCGCCATCACGCGGACCGCGGGCGCCAGCGCCCTGGCAAGCGATTTGGTCAGCGTGTCCGTCGCTGCCTTTGCCGCGGCATAGGCGATGTTGGAGCCGACGCCGTTCAGCGCCGCGATCGAGGAGACATTGACGATCAGACCGTCGCCCGTGGCCTCCAGCAGCGGCCGGAAGGCGCGGATCGTCGCGAACTGCCCGCGCCAGTTCACCTGGAACATGCGGTCGATGAGCGCGTCGTCCAGCGCGTCGAGATCGCCGGCGGGAACGGCCTTGGTGAAGCCCGCCGCATTGACGAGGATGTCGACCCGGCCCCAGCGCTCCTTCGCCGTCGCGGCGAGGGCCGCCAGCGACGGGCTGTCCTCGACGTCGGCGCGGGCTGCGAAATGGTCGCCCGGCGGCAGCGAGGCGACCACGGCCTCCGCCGCCGCCGCGTCGCCGCGCCAATGGACGAGGACGGCGGCGCCGGCTTCCGCGAGCAGCCGCGCGGTGGCGGCCCCGATGCCGCCGGAGCCGCCCATGACGACGGCGCGCTTGCCTGCGAGGGGGAGCGTTGCAGCCATGGCGATCACTTGATGGGCGGAGCGGGCAGGACGGCCTGGCCCGGCTCCATCACGAACGTGTAGTCGAGCGCGAACCAGGGCCCGGAGACGTCGGGCGCCGGCGCGGCCCCCGAGCCCGCCGTGAAGCCGCCGATGAGACGCCGCGTGACGCCGAAGACGACGTCGCTCTCCAGATGCTCGTCGTCGTCGACGAAGACCTGCGTGACCAGGGTCTTGTAGCCCTCCCGGTAGAGCAGGAAATGCAGATGCGCGGGGCGATAGGGGTGGCGGCGCTGCGCCTTCAGCATCGCGCCGACGGGGCCATGGACGGGGACGGGATATCCGGCGGGCTTCACGGAGCGGAAGGCGAACCGGCCATCGGCGTCGGTCACGAACTTGCCGCGCAGGTTCATGTCCGCCTGCGCCTCGTCCTGGTTCTCGTACATGCCTGCCGGAGATGCCTGCCAGACATCGACCTCGACGCCGGCGATCGGCTCGCCCGCCGCATTGCGCACCCGGCATTCGGCGAAGAGCGCTGCGCCCGGCGTCGGCGAGCGCACGATGCTGCCGCCGTTTTCGGTGCGCGGGGAATTCATGCGCCAGAAGGGGCCGAGCAGCGCCGCAGCCGTCTCCGAATTGCCGGTATCGCCGTTGTTCAGGAGGCAGACCAGCGTCGAGAGGCCGACCGCGTCCGAGGCCAGGATCACCTCGTTGTGCGTGTCCGTGGTCGCCTGTCCGAGCCCGGTCACGAACGCGACGGCGGCCTCCCATTCAGGCTCGGTGAGTTTCACCTCTCGGGCGAAGGCATGAAGATGCCGCACGAGCGCGGCCATCACCTCGCGGAGGCGCGTGTCCGGCGTGGCCGCCATGGCCCGCAGCACTGCGTCGGTCACCTGCTGTTGATTGTCGATGATCATCCGCGCCTCCTGTGGTCACCATCATGCAATCGATTGCACATGTCAAGCGGAGTCGCTATCGTTTGGTGGCTGTGCTGATGTCGGCATAATCTCGAGGGGTCAGGATCACCGTGAAGAGGCCGGCGCCCACATTGAAGATGGTTGCCGAGGCGGCTGGGGTGCATCCTTCCACGGTGTCCCGCGCGCTTGACCCGGCGCGCCGGCATCTCATTGGCAACGACGTCCTGAGCAAGGTCGAGGAGACGGCGCGCGCCCTCGGCTACCAGCGCAACATCGCCGCGGCTGCGCTGCGCACCGGTCGCTCCGGGATGGTCGGCGTCATTCTGCCGGACGTCGCCAACCCGGTCTTCGGGCCGATCCTCGCGGGCGTCGAGGAAGCTCTCGGGCGAGAAGGGTGCTCGGCGATCGTCGCCAATGCCGGCGGATCGGCGGCGAGAGCGTTGGAGGCGGTCAGGCGGCTGGCGGCGCGCTCGGTCGACGGCATCGTGCTCGCGGCGGCCGAGCTCGAGGATGCGGTCGTCAGCTTCTGCCTCGAGGCGGCGCTGCCCATCGTGCTCGTCAACCGCGCCGAAGCGCGGCAGCGCACCCCATCCGTGATCTCGGACGACCGCGCGGGCATGGCGCTTGCGGTCCGCCACCTGCGGGACCTCGGTCACCGCCGGATCGGCCATCTGGCTGGACCGCAGACCGTCTCGACCGGATTGTGGCGGCGCGAGGGGTTCGAACGGGCGATGGGCGAGGGGGGCAGGTCGCCCATCGCCGTCGCGACGTCCTACGACCGGGAGGAGGGCGCGCGGGCGGCGGACCGGCTCCTCGCCGAGGATGGCCTGACGGCGATCGCCTGCGCCAACGATCTCTTGGCGCTGGGCGCCGTGGCGGCGGCCCGCCAGCGCGGGCTACGCTGTCCAGCCGACATCTCCATCATCGGCTACAACGACATGCCACTGATCGACATCGTCGATCCGCCGCTCACCAGCATCCGGATCAGCTCCGAGGAGATGGGCCGCGCGGCGGGCTTGCGGCTGCTGCGCGCGTTCGCCGGCGAGGCTGGCGGCCATGACCGCACGGTGGTCGCGCCCGTGCTCGTCATCCGCGGCTCGACCGCCCCGCCGCGCGGCTGAAACCGCCTTTCAAAGCGCGGGCGAGCGCGGGATCCGCGCCGTTCAATACGTCAGCTGCGCGGCCCCTCCCGGACCGACGCCGTCGGGAACGGGAATGTCCGTCGCGCCGTAATTGGTGTTCAGGACCATCGTCGGTCCTTCCGAGAGGTTGAACATCCGGGCCACGACGATCGTATAGGCGGACTGGTCGGCGACGGGCTTGTTGGCGCCGACGTAGAGCCGGCCTTGCGGCAGATAGATCGTGCCGAGCAGCATCCGCGCGTCGTTGCTCAGGATGTTGAACTTCTGGTCCTCGGGATTGGACCGGTCCTCACTGATCAGCAGGCCGGCCATGTCCCCGGTCTTCGGCGCGGTCAGCGAGATCGAGCTGTCGGGATCGAACTGCAGCGCGGCGTTCTTGCCGCTGAAATGAAGGCCGACATTGACGCCGGACAGGGTGGACGCGCCGCCGACCTCGAGCGAGCCGCCCTTGAAGACGTAAACGCCGGGAGTCAGCGTGACCCGAGAGCCGTTGCGGATCCTGAGGCCGCCGCAGTAGGTTCCCGGCGACAGATTGACCGTCGTGCCGGTGATCACCATGTCCGTCGCGACACAGCCGCCGACCGAGGGGAGGGCGCGCGACCGCAGCGGATCCGACAGGATCGGACAGTCGGTCCGAGGCGGCGGAGCGAAGGCTGCGGCCTTGTCGGACACCTTGCCGCCGGCGCTGCAGATGAAACTTGCGGTCAGCGACCCGGCCTCCTTCGATCGCAGCCCGTCGGGCTTCTTCGAGTTCGAATAGATCGCGCAGCCGGGGGCGCTCAGGACCGCGTTGCGCTCGAGATTGATGGTGCCGCTCTTGTCCGGATCGAGCCCGAGCACGCAGACGGGTGCGCCGCCCGCGAGCTTCGCGGACGCCATCACGCTGACCGCGCTGTGCCTCTTGCCGATGATGTGCAGCACGTAGGTCTGCACGTTGGCCGACAGCGTCGCCGTGACGGCCCTCGTCTTGATGTCCGCCACGGCATTGACGGTCACGGCGCCGATGCCGCTGCCGGCGCTGGCGCGGACGAAGCTGCTGACCGTTTCACGCACGAGGCTTTCCGAGGCGTTCCCGAGGCGGAACTGGCGCACGCCCGCCATGACGGCGCCGTCCGCGACGGCTTGCAGCTTCGCGCGCTGGTTGCTGGCGTTGGCGTAATCGAGCGAGACGCCGGCCATCGTGATGAGGCCGAGAGCAGCCAGGCCGAAGCCGACCGCGAGGCCGCCGTGCTCGTCACGCCGGAAGGCCGTCCACCGTCGGTTGAGTGTCGCTGCCACAGCCCAGTCCACCAGAGGAAGTCCTCTCGTAGTCCACAAGCCCCCAAGCTCTCCTGAAGCCCTACAGCACGGGCACTAACGAGACGTAAGGAAGAGGGAGCCGTCCGCGCAGGGGCAGGGGCGGCGTCAGGAAAGCGTAAACGGCAAGTTGTCGTTGCGCCGAATGCTCATGACGCCCACACCCCGAACGCCCGGCCGGCCAATAAACACGCTAAGTCTATGTGGAATATTCACGGACAACGTGCAGTTCTCGTTGGGTCAGGGTCCGCGCGGCAGTGCACGGCGACGGCATCGCTGCCGAAGGACGCTGGAGATGTCCGGACAACAGCATAGTCTCCAGGGCGTCGCGTGGTCGTCGCTCCGGTTTCCTTCGATGAACGATCTGGAGCGGCGGGTGCCGCGCCTGCGCCGGATCGGCCCTATCCCACACGTTGTCGAGCCGTTCGCGAGGCCAACCCCTTTCCTTTCCCGAAATGTCCGGACAATGTGGCATGCGCTTTGCTGGAATCGAGGCCAGGGTCTGGCCCGGCCGATCGAACGCTGAAGGGACATCGCGACATGAAGCTTTTGAAGGGCCTCCTTGCCGTCGCCATCGCCGTCGCCGTGCTGCAGCCGGCCCAAGCACAGACAGTCGCTCTCGGCACCACCCAGGGCGGCGCGACGGGGCAGATCGCCACGGCGATCGCGCAGGTCGTCTCGCTCCATGCCGGCGGGATGCAGGTGCGGCCGCAGCCCGTCGCCAACACCGCGCAATACATCCCGCCGATCAACGCCGGCCAGATCGAGTTCGGCATCGCCAATGCGCCGCAGACCTCGAACGCTTTCGGCGGTGTGGGCATGTCCCAGGGACAACCGGCGCCGAACCTGCGGATGGTCGCGGCCCTGTTCCCCTTCAACGCCGGCCTCGTCGCTGCCAAGGCATCGAACATCAGGGTGAATGCGGACCTCAAGGGCAAGCGCCTGCCCTGGTTTCCGGAAAACTCGCTGGGCGACGTCATCATGCGCGCTTCGCTCGAGGCGGGCGGGCTGAAGCCGGAGGACGTGACGCGCGTGCCGATGCCCAACTTCCCGCGCATGTTCGACGCCTTCAAGGGCGGCCAGATCGACGTGTCGATCGGAACGGTGGGGGCGCAGAACGTCATCGATTTCCAGCAGAGCATCAGCGGCGGCGTCCGCTTCGTCTCCTTCCGGGAAGGCGATCTCGCGACCCTCACGAAGTACCTGCCCGGGGCGACGTTGCGCGTCATGCCGGTGTCGGCAACGAACATCGGCATCGAGGAAGGAACGCGGATCTTCTCCTACGTCTACACGCTGTTCACCCATGCCGGCATGAACGAGGACCAAGTCTATCGCATGACGAAGGCCATGTTCGAGCGCGCCACGGACCTCAGGGCCACGAGCCCGCTGTGGGAAGAATACGACCCCAAGGCGATCGGCGCCGACATCGGCGTGCCCTACCATCCGGGCGCACAGCGCCTCTTCCGCGAAGTCGGCGTCCGGTTTCAGCCGTGAAGACATTCCCGCGCTCCGGCGCCGCCTATCAGGCGGCGCGCGTGCTCGGCCTGGGCGTGGCCCTCCTGCCCTTGATCGCGGTGCTCTCGCTGCCGGCGCGATGGGGGCTCTTCATCCTGGACGAGCAGATCGCGGCGCTGGTGCTGGCCTTTGGGCTCGCGGTCGTTTTCCTGCGCATGCGCGGCGGCTGGGGTCCGTTCGATCGGCCGATCGGAATCGGACTGGCCGCCGCATCGCTTGCCTTCGGCATCGCGCTGGCGCTGCGCTTTCCCATCCTGTCCGAAGGGGCATTCTTCCGTCCGGTCGAGGCGGCGCTGTTTGGCCTTGCGGCGATCCTGCTGCTGGTCGAGGGGATGCGGCGTGTGGTCGGCTGGGTGCTGACCATCGTCTTCGCCGTCCTGTTCGCCTACGCCCTCTATGGCCATCTGCTCCCGGCGGCCGTCGCCGGCAAATCGCTGAGCATGGTGCAGTTGCTGGGCTTCCTCGGCGCCGATTCCACGGCGCTGCTCGGGCCGACCTTGACCGTGGCCTGCTTCGTGATCGTGCCGTTCATCCTGTTCGGACGTCTCCTCGTGGCGGTGGGCGCGTCCGACGTCTTCGACGCCATCGGCGCCAGACTGTCCGGCCGCGCGCCCGGTGGCTCCGGCCGCGTCACCATCATCTCGTCCATGCTCTTCGGCACGGTGTCGGGTTCTGCCGTCGCGAACGTGATGGCCAACGGCGCGGTGACGATCGGGATGATGACGCGCAACGGCTATTCCAAGGAGGATGCCGCGGCCGCGGAGGCCGTGTCCTCGACCGGCGGCCAGATCATGCCACCCGTCATGGGCGCCGCGGCCTTCATCATGGCCGAGTATCTCAAGGTGCCCTATTCGACCATCATGGTGGCGGCGCTGCTGCCGGCCCTGTTCTTCTACGGCGCCATCCTGTGCCAGCTCGACTTCACCGCCCGTCGCATGGGTTTGCCGGCCTATGCCGAGGCGGCAGGGAAGCCCTTGTCCGCGCTGCGGCTGGAAGGCGCGCTGTTGGCCATCGCCTTCACCGTGGTGCTCGGCGGCATCTTCTGGTTCAACCTGCAGCCGGAACTGGCGGCGGTGATGAGCGCGGCCCTGCTGGCCCTGGTCGCCCTCGTGGTGCTCCGGCGGGGCGGGTTCACGCTGCGCCATCTCCTCGACGAGATTTCCGAGACGGGCCTCGCCTCGGCCGACGTGCTGCTGGTCTGCGCGCTCGCCGGCATGATCATCGGCATCCTGAACACCACGGGCCTCGGCTTCGCCCTGTCCCTCATGCTGCTCGAGATCGGAAAGTCGAGCCTCTTCCTGCTGCTGGTGGTGACGGCGATCGTCTCGCTGATCCTCGGGATGGGTCTGCCGACGACCGCGGTCTACATGCTGCTCGCGACCCTGGCCGTTCCGAGCCTCGTGAAGCTCGGCATCGCCCCGCTCGGCGCGCACATGTTCGTCTTCTACTACGGTCTGCTGTCGATGATCACGCCGCCGGTCGCGCTGGCGGCCTTCGCGGCCGCTTCGATCGCCAACGCCTCGCCGGTGAGCGTCGCATGGCACAGCGTCAGGATCGGCTGGATCTCGTTCATCGTGCCGTTTCTCTTCATCTACCAGCCAGCGATCCTGATGCAGGGGTCGACTGCCGAGATCATCGCGGTAACCCTGGGCGCTGTCCTCGCCATTCCGCTGATCGCCGCAGCGCTGGTGGGCCATGCGCTGAAGCCGCTTGCCGTCTCCGAGCGTCTCGTCTGGCTCCTGCTTGGCCTCGCCATCCTCCTGCCGGTCTCGCCGGCAGGCTCCCTGGCGGTCTGGATCGAGGCCGCGGCCCTCCTGGCCGGAGCGGGACTGCTGCTCCGCCACGGCCTCGCCGGGCGGAGTCTCGCGCCAGCCTGAGAGCAACCCCGGCGCGGGCCGGTGCGCTGGCCCGCCGCTGTCAGCTCACCGCGCTGTCTCGGTGAACCATTTCTCGTCTGCGAGACGCTTCCACAGCGCCTGGACCACGGCCGCCCCCTTGCGGCTCACGTCGGTGGCGTCGTCGGCGACGAGCGCGCCGTCCGCCACCTTGAAGGCGCCGTCGACGAGCACGTCGCGGACCGATTTGCCGTTCGCGTAGAGCAGGTTGTTGAGCGGCTCCGCCGGCTTGGCGCCCACGCCGACGAGGAAGCCGGAAACATCGACGGAAACGAGATCGGCCCGGGCGCCCGCTGCGATGCGCCCGAGATCCTTGCGTCGCAAACCATCCGCGGGCTTGACCGTCGCGGCTTCGACAGCGGACCAGACCGTAGGCAGCTTCAAATCCTTCGCGCCGCCGGCCTGCAGCATGCGAGCCCGCGTCCGGCCAAGCAGGACCGCGAGCTTGAGGTTTTCGAGGTAATCATTTGAATGCGTGTCGATTCCGATGTTCGTGGAAACGCCTGCCGCCAGCGCCTCGACCCAAGGCTGGATGCCACCGCTGCCGCCTGCGCCGCCTGCCGATGGACAGTGCGAGAAGACGCCGCCGCGGGCCTTGAGGATCGGCAGGTCGGTGGCGAGGTCCATGCCGGTCATGTGCGAGCCGAACACGGGCATCTCGAAGAAGCCGAGCTTTTCCAGCCACTGCGTCGGGGTCACGCCCCAGAGGCGCTTCACCGTGTCCGTCTCGCGTTGCGACTGCGACAGATGGATGTGGAGCCCGGTGCCGAGCTCCTTCGCGGCCGCGAGCAGGGCCGCCATCGTCTCCGGCGTATGCGTGTCGGTGGCGTGCGGCGACATCATCGGCTGCACGAGACCTCCCGCCGCCTTCAGCTCACGGCCGAAGGCGAGGTTCTCGGCGATCTCCTGCAGCGTGCCCGGCACGGAATCGATGAGGACCTTGTCCTCGCGCCGGAACCAGATCGGAAAGAGGCGGGCCGTCCCCGGCACCATGCCGCCGACATAGCCGCGCACGCCCCATTTCCGCGCGACGCGCGCATAGGATTTCGCCTGGGCGACGTTGAACGACATCTCGACCTGCGTCGTGCAGCCGCTCAGCACGAGCTCCGCGAGGTTGTAGGCCGTCAGCGCATCGAGCTCGTCGTCCGACATCAGCTCCATCAGCTCAAGCGGACGCGCGTAGGAGCGGCCACCCTCGATGATGCCGCGCGTCGCCGTGCCGCCGGCGACATGGGTGTGGCCGGAGATGAAGCCGGGCAGCAGGATCTGTCCGGCGAGCCGGCGCTTCGGCAGGTTGCCCGTAGGCGCGCCACCGCGGCGCACCTCCGCCACCGCGCCGTCGCTCACGACGACGATGGCGTCATCGACGAGCTCGAGCCGGTCGTTCGCCCAGGCGAGGGTCCAGTCCGGCTCCAGCGCGAAAGTGCCGCGCGGGAGGTCGGAGGGCGCAGGCGTCTGCGCACCCGCCGCGAAGGGGAGGGACGCGCCCGCCGCCGCGACCGGCGCCCCGACCGCCGCCGCCAGGAAGGTGCGGCGGGTGGCCGCCGGCCTGTGGTCCGCCGCCTCATGCGCGCTGCCGCAGATAAGACAGCCGCCAAACCCGTTGAAAGCGCTCATCTTTCTTCTCCCTTGCTGGCTCGACGGCAGGCGCCGTCCTTCGGTCGAATATCGGTCCAGGCGCTCACAGAAGCGCAGGATAATCCACGTAGCCCTCCGGATCGAACGTGAAGAAGGTTTCGGGACGCGGCTCGTTGAGCGCAGCGCCGGTCGCGAAGCGCCGGGGCAGGTCCGGATTGGCGAGAAACAGTTTGCCGAAGGCGACCGCGTCGGCGTCGCCGCGTGCGACCGCAGCCGTCGCCGTTTCGAAGGTGAACTTCTCATTGGCGACATAGGCGCCACCGAAAACGCGCTTGAGTTCGGGGCCGATGCTGTCGGGCCGCTCCGCCTCGCGGCCGAGCAGGAAGGCGATGCCGCGCCGGCCCAGTTCGCGCGCGACATGACCGAACGTCGCGAGAGGGTTGGAATCGGACATGGAATGGCCGTCCGCCCGGGGCGACAGATGCATGCCGACGCGGCCGGGACCCCAGACCGAGATCGCGGCGTCGGCGCATGCGAGCATGAAGCGGGCCCGGTTCTCGACCGGGCCGCCGTACGCATCCTCGCGATGGTTGGCGCCATCTTCCAGGAACTGGTCGAGCAGATACCCGTTCGCGCCATGCAGCTCGACGCCGTCGAAGCCTGCCCGCTGCGCATTCTCCGCGCCCTTGCGGAAGGCCTCGACGATGGTCGGGATCTCCTCGACAAGGAGCGCCCGGGGCGTGACGAACGGCCGTTTCGGCCGCACCACGGGCACGGTGCCGGTGGCGGCGATCGCGCTCGGCGCGACGGGCAGCGCGCCGCCCAGGAACATAGGATCGGAGATGCGGCCGACGTGCCAGAGCTGCATCACGATGCAGCCGCCCTCCTTGTGGACGGCCTCCGTGATGCGCCGCCAGCCCGCGACCTGCGCGTCCGACCAGATGCCGGGAAGGTTCGCGTAGCCGATGGCCATCGGCGACACCGGCACCGCCTCCGTGATGATCATCCCCGCCGAGGCCCGCTGCCGGTAGTAGGTCAGCATCAGTTCGTTCGGGACGCCGTCCGCGTTCGTGCAGCGCGACCGGGTCAGCGGCGCCATGACGATGCGGTTGCGGAGCGACAGCTCCCCGAGACGGACGGGATCGAAGAGGCTGGGCAAGGCTGGCGCTCCGCGACCGGCGGGGGATCAGCCCCGCGCCGGCCAGGCTCAGGCGATCAAGTCACTCGGCGGCGACCGCCATCGGCTTCTTGGCGAAGACCTTGAAGCGTGGCGGCTTCGGCGCTTCGAAGCCGGTCTCGGCCTTGGCGCGGGCCCTGATTTCGTCGATCGAGCCGCCATGGTTGAAGAGCGGCAGGGGTCCGCGCTCCGCCGCGATCTTCGCCCGCAGCGCTTCGGTGGCGACCGCGTCGAGCACGCCCTCGGCCGAGCAGACGACGCCGTAGCGCTTCGCACCCTCCGCCGTGACGAGGCCACGCGCCACGTCCTGCGCCACCAGCGCGGCGTCCCGCTTCAAGGGGTCACCCCAGCCGCCGCCGCCCCAGGTGTTGAAATGCAGGATGTCGCCCGGCTCGACCTTGATGTGGTCGCACTTGGACGGAACGAGCATCTGCGTTCCGTCGGCCCGGAACAGCTTCTTGGTGGAGCGCATGCCGGGCGTGCCGCCGTTGACGCCCCAGGGATAGGTGAGCCAGCGGTCGTCGTGGATCGAGATCTCGCCCGGCTCCAGGAACTCGTAGGCGATATGCACGCCGTTGCCGCCGCGATGCAGGCCGGCGCCGCCCGAGTCCGGGATCGTCTCGTAGGCCCGGATGCGCATCGGGAAGTAGCTCTCCAGATACTCGTTCGGCACGTTGGTGAAGGCCGGCCAGAGCGAATGGCCATCGGGCCCGTCGCCGACCGGCCGGCCGGGGATGCCGCCGAAGCCGATCTGGAAGAGCTGGTACCATTCGCCGTGCTTGTCGAAGCCCGAATACATGAGATGCGGGCTGTCCGAGAATCCGGCCGCGTTGAGCGCGTCAGGCGCGCCCTGGCCGAGGAGGCCGCCCATCAGGTCGAAGATCCGCCCGAGGAGATGGGTGCGGCAGGAGAGCGCCGCCGGGCGCTGCGGCTTGAGGATCGTCCCCGCCGGAATGCGCACGTCGACGAGATCGTAGAACCCGTCGTTGAACAGGATCTGCGGGTCGAACAGGTTGATGGTGAAGGCGCCCAGGAACATCTTGAACATCTCCTCATTGAGGAGAAAATTCACAGAGGCGATCGATTGCGGATCGGTGCCCGTGAAGTCGAAGATGGCGACATCGCCCTCCCGCCACAGCGAGCAGGCGATCTTGTACGGTCCGTGGCCCATCCCGTCGTCGTCGATGTAATCCTCGAAATAGGCCTTCTTCTCGGGGATGAACATCTTGATGATGGCGGACATCGCCATCCGGTTGCGCTCCAGCATCTCGCCCATGGCGGAGATGAACGTGTCGACGCCGAAGCGTTCGCAGCATTCGTTGACGCGCCGCTCCGCGAGCCTCAGCGCCGCGATGATGGCGTTGAAGTCGGAGCGGTTCCAGTGAGGCAGGCGGCAATTCCTGAGCAGCAGGTTCAGCACCTCCTGGTTCAGCTCGCCCTTGCGGAAGATCTTCGTCGGCGGGATCTGGATGCCTTCCTCGAAGATCTGCGTCGCGTCGGTCGGCAGCGAGCCCGGCACCTTGCCGCCGGTGTCGGTCATGTGCCCGAACATGGCGGCCCAGGAGACGAGCCGGCCGTCGCGGAAGATCGGCATCATGGTCAGCCAGTCGTTCAGGTGGCTCACCGCGCCGCCGCAGGCGTAGGGGTCGTTGGTCAGGAAGATGTCGCCTTCCTCGATCGTCCCCTCGTAGCCCTGCATGAAGCCGTAGAGGAACGAGCCGAACTGGCCGACGACCATCTTGCCGTCGTTGTTGGCGATCATCGGGAAGGCGTCGTGCTGCTCGCGGATGCCGGGCGACATGGCGGTGCGGAAGAGCACTGCGTCCATCTCCGCGCGGGCGTTCCGCAGCGCGTTTTCGATGATGTCGAGCGTGATCGGCTCGACGGCGACCTTGTCGAAGGGGGTCTTGTTGGTCTGGATGATGCGGGCGGGCATGGTCGCGTCTCCGATCAGTGCGTCGGGCGGATGAGGATGCAGCCGGTCTTGTCGACCTCGCCTGCATGTCCGGGGAGGATAAGGGTCGTGGCGTCCATCTGGGCGACGATCGCCGGCCCCTGGATGACGTTGCCGGCCTTGAGCTTCGTGCGGTCGTAGACGCCGGCCTTGTGGTCGGCGCCGTCGACATAGACGCTCGTGGTTTCGATCAGCGCGGCCGAGGCATCCTTGCCGCCTTCGTCGAGCGCTTCCGCCTTCACCATCGGCTCCGGTCCCTGCACGACGGCGCGCAGAGTGACGAGCTCGTGCGGCGCATCGAGCGCGAAGGTAAAGAGCTGCGTGTGCGTGTCGTCGAAGGCCTTGCCGAGACCCTTCAGGCCTGTCGCCTTGAATTCCTCCAGGGTGGTGGCGATCGGAATGCCGAGGCCCTGGCCGTGGTAGCGCACGTCGATCAGGAGGCTGGTCTCCATGTCCTTGCCCTTGATGCCCTCGGCCTCCAGCGTCTTGCGCGCCTCCGCGGAAAGTTCTTCCAGCACGCCGAGCACGTCCTTGTCCTTCAGCGTGTCGAACCGGCGGATCATCGTGCGCGAGGCCTCGTCGCGCAGTCGCGTCGTGGCGTCGCCATAGGCGCAGAGCACGCCGGGTCCCGGCGGAATGATGACGGGCCAGGAGCCCATCAGTTTGCCGAGCGCGTTGGCATGGAGCGGCCCCGCGCCGCCGAAGGCCGCCAGCGCGAAGTCGCGCGGATCGTAGCCCTGCTCGATGGAGACGAGCCGCAGGGCGCCGAACATGTTCTCGTTGACGATGTTGACGATGCCCTCGGCCGCCTTCTTGAGCGGCATCCCGAGCGCGTCGGCGATCTTCTGGACGGCCTTGGTGGCGAGGTCCATGTCGATCTTCATGTCGCCGCCCAGCCGCGAGCTGACCGGCAGGTAGCCGAGCACCACGTTGGCGTCGGTGACGGTGGGCTCCGTGCCGCCCTTGGCGTAGGCCGCGGGTCCGGGCTTGGCGCCGGCTGACTGCGGGCCGACGCGCAGCGCCTTCGTCAGCTCGGGGACGTAGGCGATGGAGCCGCCGCCCGCGCCCACGGTGCGCACGTCGATCGAGGAGGCGCGGACCGTCACGTCGGCGACGCGCGTCTCGCGGCGTTGCTGCGCCACGCTGTTCTGGATCAGCGCCACGTCGGTGGAGGTGCCGCCCATGTCGAAGGTCAGGATGTTCTTGAATCCCGCCTGCTTGGAGATCCAGAGCGCGCCGGAGACGCCGCCGGCCGGGCCGCTCATCAGCAGGTTCACCGGAGCCGACTTGGCGCCCTCGACCGAGGCGAGGCCGCCATCGGAACGCAGCACATGCAGCTTCACCGCGCCCATCGACGTCGTCAGCTCGCGGTGCAGGTTCTCGATATACTTGGCGACGACGGGCCGGACATAGGAATTCACCACCGTCGTCTCGGTGCGCTCGTACTCGTACATCTCCGGGATCACTTCGCTCGAGATCGACACCGGGATGTCCGGCATGATCTCCTCGGCGATGGCCTTGATCCGCTGCTCGTGCGCGCCGTTGGCGTAGGCGTTGAAGAGCGAGACGGTCAGCGCCTCGATGCCCCGCGCATGCAGCGCCTTGAGTCGCGTGCGCAGGCTGGCCTCGTCGAGCTTCTCGACGACGGACCCGTCCGCGCCGATCCGCTCGTCCGCCTCGATCGTGAGTTCCAGCGGTGCCAGCGGCGGGCGCTTGTTCCAGATCACCCAGCCGCCGAGGCCGCCCGGCACGTAGGAGCGCGCGATCTGCAGGGTCTGGCGGTAGCCCTTGGTGGTCACGAGCCCGACCTTGGCGCCGCGCGAGGTCAGCACCGTGTTGGTGGCGACCGTCGTGCCATGCATCACATGCTCGATGCTCTTCGGATCGATCTTCGCCTCGGCGCAGATCTTGCGGATGCCGTTGAGCACGCCCTGCGAGGAATCCTCCGGCGTCGAGGGCACCTTGGCGCTGTAGAGCTGTCCCGAAGCCTCGTCGATCAGCAGGAGGTCGGTGAAGGTTCCCCCCACGTCGACGCCCAGGCGATACGAACTTTGTACGGGTGGCATCCTGTTCTCCTATGTCGAAGGGTTAACGGCGCCGCTGGCGAGGCCGAGCGCGCCGGGATTCATAATGGAGGAGGGGTCGAGCAGTCGCTTGATCGCGGTCAGCGCGTCGGCGGCCCCGTCCGACAGGCCTGGCAGGAAGCCGTAGTATTTGCCGAGCTGGAAATGGGTGCCGCCGGCGGCGTCGAGAGCGTCGGCAAGGGCGCGGCGCAGTTTGTGGACGAGGCGGCGCGCCTCGGGGTTCGCCTTCTGCCCCGCATGGGCTTCGCGCTGCTGCGGCGTGACGTGCCTCAGGTGGAACGGCGTCAGCGCGTCGCGCCAGAAGAACTGCGGCTCGACGATCATCGCCCGGCCGCAGAGCGCCGTGAGCATGCTGACCCTGACGCCCAGGCGATCCATGTCGGCGCGGTTCGCCGCGAGGATCGCGTCCACCGCGTCGAGGCCGGCCTGCGCGCGGCTTAGCGGCATGACGCCATGCACCGGCAGCCACAATTCGCCCTCGGGGCCGAGCAGGGCCTTGATCGGGCGGAAAGGCTTGGCCCGCGTGGCGCGCGGGATCGAGTCGGCGATCTCGGCCGCGCCGTGCGTCGCGAGGATCGCCCGCGTCCGATGCAGCGTCTTCGCGGCATCTGCCTCGCTCGGGCCTTCGGCCACGCAATGCAGGCTGTAGCGCACGTCGCCGAGGAAGGCGGTGCGCCTCGCGCCGAGTCCGACAGCGGCAACGAGCCCCCGCAGGCCGCCGCCGCCCGACTGCGCCACGTCGCGCAGCGTCTCGGCCGACTCGCGCAGCGTGAAGCCGGTGCGCTTCAGGTTGTCGTTGGCGACCGGGTCGAAGCCGAAGCATTCGGCGAGCCCCCTCAGCCCCGCGAGCGCCACCTGCGCCCGCGTCATCGCCGCGGCATCGGGCAGTGCGAAGGAAGCAAAGGCCGTTGCCGGCATCGGCATGACCTTCAGTGCGGCCCGGACCTTGAGGCCGAAAGCGCCGCAATCGCCCAGGAAGAGCCCGGTGAGGTCAGGGCCATAGGCGCGATGGAAGGGCGCGCCCCCCTCGGCCGCCCAGGAGCCGGTCCGCAGCAGCGAGCCATCGGGCAGGATCACCTCGAGGCCGAGCACGCTGTCCGCGGCCGAGCCATACTCGCCGGAGCCGAAGAAGGCGCCATGCTGCGACAGGGTCCCGCCGACCGTGGCCGCGATGCCGGAAAGCGGGCCGAAGAAGGGCGTGCGCAGACCCTTTTCCATGAGAGCCGCGTGGAGCGCGCCCCAGGTGCATCCGGCCTCGACGATGACGTAGCCGTCCACCGGCTCGATCGCTTCGATGCGGGCGATATCGCGCATGTCGACGAGCACGCCGTCGGCGGCGATCGGCTGGTAGCCGCCGGTGTAGGACATGCCGCCGCCGCGCGGCAGGATGGCCCGCCCGGCCCGCAGCGCTTCCTGGACGACGGCCTGCGCCGCCGCGATGGTCGGTGGCCTCACGCCGAGGGCGGGCGCGTGGGCCGAACGGCCGGCGATGTCATGGGCCGCGAGGTCGAGTTCCGCCGGTTCGATCGTGATGGCGCTGGCGCCGACGATGGATGCGAAACGGGCAAAGGCGGGATCGCTCGTCGCGGAGAGCTGACTGCCGGATGCGGGGATGGCGGCTGCGGCCATGGCGGCGCTCAGACCGGGGCCACGGAAGCGCGCAATTCGCGCTTCAGTATCTTGCCGGTGGGATTGCGCGGCAGCGCGTCCGCGTAAACGATGCGGCGCGGCACCTTGAAGCCCGCGAGCTGCTCCTTGCAGAAGGCGATCAGCGCCGCCGGATCCTCCTCGGCCCCCTGCCGGCGGACGACGACGGCGACGATCGCCTCGCCCCACTTCTCGTCCGGCAGCCCCAGCACGGCGGCGTCCTGCACCTGCGGATGGCGGAAGAGAACCTCCTCGACCTCGCGCGGATAGACGTTGATCCCGCCCGAGATGATCATGTCCTTCTTGCGGTCGACGATATAGACGAAGCCTTCGTCGTCCCGCATCGCGAGATCGCCGGCCGAGAACCAGCCGTCGCGAAGCGCCGCCGCCGTTTCCTCGGGTTTCCCCCAGTAGCCGTTGAACAGGTAGGGCGAGGTCGAGAAAAGCTCGCCGATCTCGCCGGGCTTCACCTCGTCGTTCGCATCGTCGACGATCCTGACGAGCGTGCAGGGGAACGGCTTTCCCACGCATTTCTGCTTGGTGAGCTGATATTCGGGCCTGAGGTTGGTGACGATGCCACCCTCGGTCGAGCCGTAGGTCTCGTGCAGTATGCCGTCGCCCCAGACGTCGACGATGATCTCCTTGGTGCGCTGCGGCAGCGGTGCGGCATTGCTGATGATGGTCTTCAGCCGGTGGTCGCGCACGCGATCGATCACGCTTGCTCCCATGCCGAGGATGGCGTGGAAATGCGTGGGCACCATGAAGGTGCAGGTCACATGCGAAAGCCTCCCGGCCACGATTTCAGGATCGAAGGCGGGCAGGATTTCGCAAGTGCCGCCGAAATAGATGCAGGCCATCGCGAAGCAGAGCCCTGCGCCGTGGCAGAGCGGCGCGATCGCGAGATAGCTGTCGGCGGGGCCGTAGCAGCCATATTCCGCCGCCATCCCGAAGAAGCCCATCAGCCGCGAGCGATGCGGCAGCACGACGCCCTTGGGCTTGCCGGTCGTGCCGGACGTGTAGGGGATCGAGAAGGCGTCCCATTCCTGCAACCGCGGCAGGATCGGGGTACCGGCACGGGCGAGGGCGGCCTCGTAGCCGTCGCCGAACACGATCACATGCTCGACGCAGGCCGGCCGCGTGTCGCGGACCATGTCGGCGAGCGCCGGATGGACGAAAAGGACCCGCGCGCCGCAATCCTCGCAGATCGCCGCGATTTCCCGCGGCGTCAGCTTCGGGTTGGGCGTCGCGACTGCGACGCCGGCGGAGGAAGCGCCCACGACCACCTCGATATACTCGAGGCAGTTCGGGGCCACGATCGCGCAGGTTTCGCCGAAGCGCAGTCCGAGCCCCTGCACCAGCGCCGCGACCTTGTCGGCATGGGCGACGAACTCCGCGAAGGTCCGTCTGCGTTCACCCTCGATCAGCGCGACCTTGTCCGGCGAATGAAGCGCGACCGCACGCATCCCCGAACCCACGTTCAGCGGGTGGTAGGTCGGCGGCGGGAAAAGTCCGCCGTCTGGGGGCCGTGCAGCGATCACACCCTCTCCCAATGCAGGCGACGCGCTATTTGTCCGGACAACATTGAGGGGCTTTTTTCCTCAAAGGTCAACAGGCGCGTTGCGCTCTTCGGAGAGAAAGAGCGGCGGTCCGATTCAGGCGAAGCGGGCCCTGAGGACATGCTTCAAAATCTTGCCGCTCTGGTTGCGCGGCATGGCGTCGATGGCGATGAACTCCACCGGTACCTTGTAGGCTGCCAGATCCGCGCGGCAGTGCGCCTTGAGCGCTTCCGCGTCGACCGGACCGGCCGGCACGACGAACGCCACGACCTCCTCGCCGAGCTCGGGATGGCTGCGACCGACGACGGCGGCATCGACGATCTCGGGCCGCTTGAGCAGGGCCGCCTCGATCTCGTCGGGATAGATGTTCACGCCGCCGCGGATGATCATGTCCTTGGCCCGGCCTGTGATGAAGAGATAGCCGCGCTCGTCCACATGGCCGATGTCGCCGGGATAGTACCAGCCGTGGCGGAAGGCGCGCTTCGACTCCTCCGGCGAATTGTGGAAGCCGGAGGGATGCCACGGCGCCCGGTGACGGATCAGACCGGTCGCGCCGACGGGGAGGGGGTTGTCGTTCTCGTCGGCGATCTGCAGCGTCGAGCCGAGCACGACGCGGCCGACCGAGCCATTGGCTGGCCCGTCCACCGTCGGGTTGTGCATCGAGACCGAGCCGCCCTCGGTCGAGGCGTAGTGGTTGATGATGCAGCGGTTGACCTTCTCGGAGAGCTCGGCCGCCTCGGTCGGATGCAGCGCCGAGCCTGACGAGATGACGAAGCGCATCGCCTGGAAAGGCGCCCGGACCTCGGCCGGCGCGGCGGCGATGCGCCGCAGGAGCGTCGGCACCAGAAAGGTGTTCGTCACCTTGTGCCGCGACGCCACGGCTGCCAGCTCCTCGATCTCGTAGGGCGGCGAGTTGATCACCACGGTGCCGCCCGCCATCAGATAGGCCATCGTGAAATAGCGCCCGCCGCCGAAATAGAGCGGCGTGGCGCAGAGGTTGATGTCGGTCTGCAGATAGCCGAGCGCCATCCATTCAGTCTGCTGGCGCAGCATGAAATGCTTGTGGCTGATCATCGGCCCCTTGGGGATGCCCGTCGTGCCTGACGACAGCGACAGGACCAGCGGTTCGTCGGCCGAGAAATCCTCGGGCAGCCGGAGCGATGATGTCCCGGCGGAGAGCATCGCGGGGTCGAAGACGATGACCGCGCTGTCGCCGATGCTGCCGTCCGGCGAGGGGATCGAGGCGATCACCGCCTTGGCGCCGAAATGACGGGCGACATTCGCCTTCTCGGCGTCGGTCCAGCGCGAATCCATCGGCAGGACGACGATGCCGAGGCGAAAGGCCGCCATCATGGTGACGACGTAGTCGATCCCGTCGCGCATCGCGATCCCGACGATCTCGCCACGCCCGAGGCCCACGGCCTGGAGGCTCGCCGCGACGCTGAGATGGGCCCGGTCGAGTTCCGCATAAGTCATGGAGCGGTCGCCCTGGATCAGCGCCGCCTTCTCCGGCCGGCGCCCGGCGTTCATGGTGAGGAATTCGGCGACGTTGGCGGTGATCACAGGTGCATCTCCCGGGCGATGAGGTCGCGCAGCATCTCGTTCGCCCCTTCTCCGAAGGTGAGCAGGCGGCCGTCGCGCCAGTAGCGGTTCATGTCGCTCTCGGCGGCGTAGCCGGCCGAGGCCATCATCTGCATGCCGTGGTGGGTGACGTACTGCAGGCATTCCGTGCAGAGGATCTTCGCCTGCGCTGAGTCGATGCGGCAACGCTCGCCGCGGGCGATCTTCCAGGCGAGCCGATAGAGCATCAGCCGCGCCTGCTCGACACGCATCTGCATGTCGACGATGCGATGGCGCAGCACCTGGAACTGCGTGAGCGGCGCGCCGAACTGCTCCCGCTCCCGCACGTGCCGGATCGCGAGGTCGACCGCCGCCTGCGCCTGTCCGACGGCGTTGGCGGCCTGTCCGGCGCGGCTGTAGGCGAGCGTCGACATGAGGCAGCGGAATCCGCCGCCCTCGGGGCCCATGTGGTTCTCGTGGGCCGTGACGACATCCTCGAAGGCGATGTCCCACGAGGTCAGCGAGTGATTGCCGACCTTGGGCAGGGGCGTCATCGCGATTCCCGGTGCATCGCGCGGCACCAGCAGGATCGAGACGCCGTCCCGGCCCGTGCTGCCCCTGGTGGTGCGGCAGGGCACGACGAGCCAGTCGGCGCTGTCGGCGCAGCTGATCCAGGTCTTGCGCCCGTTCAGTCGCCAGCCGCCGGCGACCTTGTCCGCCGACGTCCGGAGCGCCGCGGCGTCGGTGCCGGCCTGCGGCTCGGTGAGGGCGAGGGCGAAGCCGAGTTCGCCGCGGATCAGCGCGGGCAGCAGGCGGTCGCGCTGCTCCTGCGTGCCGTAGGTGAGGAGCGACATGCCGCCGAAATCGACCGTGATGCTGTAAAGCGCGGCGGCGATGGAGGAATGGTAGCCAAGCCGTTCCTGAATCGCCGTGACGGTGATCCAGTCGGTTTCGAGGCCGCCGTAACGAGCGGGGAAGGGGGCCGCGAGTAGGCCGAGATCGCCGTAGCCCTTCAGCAGGAACGTCGGCGTCGTGCCGTCACGGTCGTGACGGCGGACCAGTTCCGGGGGGAAGCGATCGGCCATGAAGGCGTCGATGCTCGCCTGGAGCGCGGTCTGTTCGGATGTCAGCGCAAAATCCATCGCGAAGGTCCGTCCGACGGGCGCGCTCACGCGCCGAGATAGGCTTCCTTCACGCGTGGGTTCGACAGCAGTTCGTCGCTCCTGCCTGCCAGCACCACGTGGCCATGCTCCAGCACATAGCCGCGCGAGGCGACCGACAGGGCCATGGCCGTGTTCTGCTCGACGAGCAGCATGGTCACGCCCAACTGGCTGATCTGCCCGAGCCGGACATAGACCTCCTCCGCCAGCAGGGGGGCGAGTCCGAGCGAGGGCTCGTCGAGCAGAATGACGCGCGGCCGCGACATGATCGCCCGGCCGATCGCGAGCATCTGCTGCTCGCCGCCGGAGAGCGACCAGCCGAACTGCGGCCGGCGCTCCTTCAGCCGCGGAAAGAGGTCGAACACCTGGTCGAGCTCGGCCTGGATGGAGCCGTTGAAGCTGCGCCAGGGCGCCGTCGCGACCTCGAGATTCTCGAGCACGGTCAGGCCCGGGAAAATCCGGCGACGTTCCGGCACATGGACGAGGCCCGCCCGCACCCGGTCCTCCGGGGCGTCCCGGTCGATCGCCCGGCCGTCGAACTGCACCGAGCCCGCCTTCGACCGCACAAGGCCCGAGATCGTGCGCAACAGCGTGGTCTTCCCCGCGCCGTTGGCGCCCAGGAGCGCCACGCACTCGCCCTTGCCGACCTCGAGGCTGACGCCGTCGAGCGCCGAGACCGGACCATAGGCGACGCTGAGCCCCTCAATGCGCAGCATGGCTCGCCTTCCTGCCGAGATAGGCCTCGATCACGCGCTCGTTCGCGCGGACCTCGGCCGGCGTGCCATCGGCGATCTTCTCGCCGAAGTTGATGACGGCCACGCGGTCCGCGAGGCGCATCACGAGGCCCATGTTATGCTCGATGAGCAGGATGCTGAGGCCGCGCTTCCGCAGCAGCGAGACATAGGCGATGAGCTCCTCCACCTCGCCGGAATTGAGGCCCGCCGCCGGCTCGTCCAGCAGCAGGATGCGGGGACCCAGGATCAGCGCGCGGGCGATCTCCAGCTTCCGCTGCTTGCCGTAGGGCAGTTCGCCCACCTGCCGCGCCGCATCGCCGTCGAGCTTCAGCTCGGAGAGCAGCGCGAGAGCCTGGTCGCGGAAGCGCGCCTCCTCGGCGCGGAAGCGCGGCGTCCTCACCATGGCATCCAGCATGGTGACCTCGGACCGGCCGTCGGCGCCGGTCATCACGTTCTCCAGCACCGTGAGCCGCTTGAACAGCCGTCCGTTCTGGAACGTGCGGACGAGCCCCTCCCGTGCGATCGTCGAGGGCGAGAGGCCGGTCAGCTCCCGGCCTTCGAGCTGCACGCTGCCGGACGTCTTCACATAGACGCCCGTCAGCAGGTTCACGAAGGTGCTCTTGCCCGCGCCATTGGGGCCGATCAGCGCCAGGACCTTGCCGAGCGGCAGGTCGAGGTCGACGTTCGAGACCGCCACCAGCCCGCCGAAGCGGCGCGTCAGCCCGCGGACCTGCAGGATCGATTGTCCGGGAGCGGTCATCGCGTCAGCCATGGCCCGTGCGCCTCGACAAGGATGATCTGAGCTCCGTCCATTTCCCGATGATGCCGTTCGGCATGACGATCAGGATGAGGAGGATGAGCACGCCGAAGACGGCCTGGTAGTAATCGCCCAGGAAGCGCAGCCACTCCGGCAGGAAGGTGATGATCACCGTGCCGATGATGGCGCCGGCGACAGACATCTCGCCGCCGAGGATCAGCATCACCAGGATGGTCACCGACTTCACGAACTCGAAGTCCTGCGGCGCGATGAAGGTCGCGTGGTGGGCGTAGAGCGCGCCGCTCAGGCCCGCGAGCACGCTGGCGATGACGAAGGAGAGGACCTTCATGCGCGTGACCGCAATGCTCGACGTGCCGGCCGCGAGTTCGTCGTCGCGGATGGCGATCATCGCCCTTCCGTAGCGCGAATGGCGCAGCGCCACCGCGAAGAGCGCCGAGACGACCACGAAGGCGAGCGAGAGGTAATAATAGCCGAGGTCGTCGTTGACCTGAAGCGTGAAGACCTGCACCGGCGGAATGTCGGTGATGCCGTCGAAGCCGCCCGTCAGCTTCGTCCAGTTGCGGGCTACGATCTCGAATGTCACGTTGAAGCCCAGCACAGCCAGCGCGAGATAATGGCCGCGCAGCCTCAGCATGGGAACTGCGATGCAGAGCGCCACCAGTCCGGACGAGACGAGCGCGACCGGCATCGTCGTCCAGAAGCCGAGCCCGAGCTTCGTCGTGAGGATCGCCGTGGCATAGGCGCCGATGCCGATGAACGCGGCCTGCCCGAGATGCAGGAGGCCGGCCCAGCCGAAGGCGACGCAGAGCCCGATCACTGCGATCGAGGTGTGGAGCGACAATGTCGCGAGGCGAAGGTTGAACTCCGACAGGAAGCGCGGCGCCACCAGCGCGGCGAGCAGGGCGAGGGCGCCGAGGATCAGGGACGCGGGACGCATGCGTGCTCAGGCCCGGTCTGCGATGCGTTCGCCGAAGATGCCTTGCGGCCGCACCAGCAGGAACAGGAACATCAGGGCGAAGACGAGCGCATCCTTGAAGGCGGACGAGATGTAGAAGGCGCCGAAGATCTCGATGGCGCCGACGATGACGCCGCCGAGGATCGCGCCCGGAACGCTGCCGAAGCCGCCGATCATGATGGCGGCGAAGGCCTTGAGGCCAAGATTGTCGCCCGACGTCACGTCGACGAGCCACATCGGCGAGAAGAGAAGCCCCGCGATGCCGGCGAGCAGGCAGACGAGGATCCAGTTGAAGGCATAGAGCCGCTTCACCCGGATTCCCATCAGCGCCGCCGCCTCGGGATCCTGCGCCATGGCGCGGAACTGCCGGCCGATGGCCGATTTGTAGAGCAGCACATACATCGCGCCGATCAGCAGCGCGGTGACGACGATGACGTAGAGAACATGCTGGGACACCGTCACGTCGCCGAACTTGAACGGCGGCCCCGCGACGGGCGACCGCACGTTCTTCGGCAGCGGTCCCCAGGTCAGCAGCATCACGTTCTGGATGAAGATGCCGACGCCGACTGTGCCGATGACGATCGTCAGCAGCGACTGCCGCCGGAGCGGGAGGTAGACGAAGACGAGGAACATCAGCCCGATCATCGCCATGCCGGCGAGGACGAGCAGATAGGCGGGCAGGAAGTTCGCCTTGGTGAAGGCGACCGCCGAAAGCCCGATCAGGGCCCCCGCGGTGACGAGCTGGCCGGCGGCGAAGTTCACGACGCCGGTCGATTCATAGGCGATTTCGACCGAGAGGGCGACGACCGCATAGATGCAGCCGGCCGCCAGCGCGTTGATCGCGAGCTGGATGATCTGTGCGGTCATCGCGCGGGCCCCGGATCTTCAGGTCAGCCTTGCCTCACTTCGCGACGTTCGCCAGGACCTCCTCGAAGTCCTTTGTGCCGGGCTTGAACTTCACCAGCACCGTGCCGTGGGCGAGGTTGTTGGTGCCGTTCTTGTGGTTGACGTAGAGCTGGGCCGTGCCCTGCCATGGCTCCAGATTGGCGAAATAGGCCTGGAGCTTCGCCGGATCCGTGCCGTTCTTCTTGATCGCGTCGACGACCATGTACATCGCGTCGTAGTAGGCGGCGCCGTAGGGGTCCGGACGGAAGCCCCAGCGCTCCGTGTAGCGCTTCACGAAGTCCTTGCTCTTGTCGTTGTTGGTCTCGAGCACGACGTCGCCCGCGGCATAGACGCCCTTGAGGTCATCCGGCTCCACGAGATCGAGCGTCGTCGATGAGAACATCGCCGTCGTGCAGAGGAACGGGATGTCGAGGCCGAGCGACCGGCGCTGCTTCACGATCAGCGCGCCGTCGCGGTTGTAGGTCACGCAGACCACAGCGTCTGCGCCGGCGTTCTTGATGTTGAGAAGCTGGGCCGAGAAGTCGTTGTCGCGCGGCGAGAAGCTCTCCTTCGCCACGAAGGACAGGCCGAGTTTCGCCAGTTCGGCCTCGAGAAGCTTGGTGGTGCCGGCGCCGTACTCGTCCTGCATGTGGATGATGGCGGGCTTCTTCGACTTGGCGACCTCGGCGATGCCCCGCGCGATGACCGCCGCCTGCAGGTTGTCCGCCGGCCGGATGCGGAACATCATCGGGTTGCCCTTCTCGTGCAGCGCCACGAGCGCGCCCGAGTAGAGCACCGGCACGCCGGCCTTCTGGATCTCCTGCTCCTGCGCCAGGATCTGCACCGAGAGGCTGTTCAGGAAGATCAGCGGCGGCTTGGTCTGGCGCACCAGCTTGACGAGCGCGTTCACCGCCGTGCTGTTCGTGGGGCCCGTGTCCTCGAACACGATCCTGATCTTCTTGCCGTTGATGCCGCCGGCGGCGTTGATGTCGTCCTGCGCCATGCGCAGGGAATTGTAGTAGTTGATGCCGGTGGCGGCGAAGTTGCCGGTGATCGGCACAGTCGCGCCGATCACGACCTCCTCCTGCGCCGCCGCGGGCGCGGCGGCCAGCAGCGCGGCGGCAAGTCCGAGCGCAAGGCTCTCTCTGCGGTTCATCGTCCTCTCCCCTTATCCTTGTCCGTGACGAGGCGTCGTCTGGGTTGACCGGGACGACTCCGGCATTGCGAGGCTCAGGCCGGGGCCTTCGCCTCCGGCAGCTTTGTGAAGACCTTGAGGGCGTTCTCGCGCATCAGCGCCTTCATGGTTTCGGGACGCAACTTGAGTTCATCGATCTCGCGCACCGCGCGCTCCGGATCGATCACCGGCCAGTCGGTCCCGAACAGGACCTTGTGGCGGCCGTAGCTGTCGAGGTACCGCACGAGCGAGGCCGGCCAGTGCTTGGGCGCATAGGCGTCGACGCCGATGAAGACGTTCTCGTGCTTCCAGGCCATCGAGATCATCTCGTCGGTCCAGGGCACGCCGATATGGATGCCCAGGATCTTGAGCTCCGGGAAATCGATCGCGACCTGGTCGAGGCAGATCGGCCGACCGACGCTGGGAAGGCGCCGCTCCCGCGAATAGACGAGATTGTGCCCAACCTGCAGCATGACCGGGATGTCGAGCTCGCAGCACTTCGCGTAGTAGGGGTACCACTTGGCATGGTCCGGCGGCAGGCCGAACCAGTGCGGGTAGAAGTGAGCGCCGACGAAGCCGAGGTGCTTCACCGCATGCTCGAGGTCCCGCAGGCCCTGCATGCCCCGATAGGGGTCAAGCCCGGCGAGGCCGGAGAAGCGATCGGGATGAGCGGCGCAGACTTCGGCCACGCGCTCGTAAGGAATCTCGAAGGATCCCTTCACGTTGAGGTCGCCGGCCCTGACGCCGATCAGCAGCGAGCGGTCGATGCCCGCCCTGTCCATCTTCCCGAGATATTGCTCGATCGAACAGCCGTCGCGCACCTCCGGCGCCATTCGGACCTGCGACTTGAAGGACTCGTCGATGCCCGTCTGATTGTTCCGGACTTCCTGCTCCGTATGCAGGTTGACGACAATGTCGATCGCGCCCACGCTACAGCACCTCACCCGCTTGACGATAATTTGTCCGGACAACGTTGACTTAGTTTCCAGGGGTCGTCAACCTGAATTCCGGCAAGCTGAAGCGGGAGGCGATCCGTCGATGAGCGAGGTGCGTTTCGAGGTCCCGAGCGTCGTGCTCCCGGACATTCTCGAGGGCCATGCCAGGCGCACGCCGGACAAGGTCGCGGTCGTCTGCGACGACGCCACGTTGACCTACGGCGCGTTCCATCAGGCGGTGGCGGCCTTCGCGCGATGGCTGCTGGCCCGCGGCGTCGGGCGCGGCGCGCGCGTGGCGATCCTGGGCGAGCCGACCTCGGACACGATCATCGCGCTGCACGGGGCGGCCCGGGCCGGAGCCTGCGTCGCCTCGCTCTCCGGCATGGCGAGTCCCGGGTCGCTCGGACGCATGCTCGAGGACAGCGGGGCGATGGTCCTGATTGTGGACGACGCCTTTGCGGGACGCGTCGCCGAGGCGATGACGGCGGCGAACTGCACGCCGCCACCGCTCCTGCTGTGCATCGGTGCCGGGACGCCCGGCTGGGTTTCGTTCGCATCGGCGCTGGAGGAGGGCAGGGCTCTACCGACCGCGCCATGGCCGCGCATCGATCCCGAGGATGATTACGTCATCCTCTATTCCTCCGGCACCACCGGCGTGCCCAAGGGCATTGTGCTCAGCCACCGCGGGCGGCTCGCCAACAGCTGGATGCTGGCGGTCGAGATGAAGGCCGGGCCGGACGCCGTCGTGTTCAGCGGCACCGCCTTCTATTCGAACACGACCTGGACGCTCCTCAACCTCGCCTTCTTCGTCGGCGGCACGGCGGTGCCGATGCGCCGGTTCGAGGCGAGACGCGCACTCCAGCTCATAACGGAGAACCGCGTCAGCCACACGATTCTCGTGCCGGCGATCCTGCGCATGATCCTCGACGCGGCGGAGGCTGAGCCGGCCGATCTCTCCGCGATCCGCGCCATCTGCTCGGTCGGCTCGGCCCTGCCGCTGCCGCTCAAGCAGAAGCTGGTCGACCGTTTTCCCGACGCGTTCTGCGAGGTCTACGGCCTGACCGAGGGGCTCATCCTGTTCCTGTCCCCTCGGGACGCCGCCGCCCACATCGGCAGCGTGGGGAAGGCCATGATGGCCTACGACATCCGGATCGTGGGCGATGACGACCGTGAATTGCCGGTGGGCGAGAAGGGCGAGATCATCGGCTACGGCCCGATGCTGATGCGTGGCTACAACCGTCGTCCGGACGCAACGGCCGAATGCATCTGGCGCGAGCCCGGCACCGGCCGCACCTTCCTGCGCTCGGGCGACATCGGCTATCTCGACTCCGAGGGCTTCCTCTATCTCGTTGACCGCAAGAAAGACATGCTCGTCTCCGGCGGCTACAACGTCTATCCGGCCGACATCGAGCGCGTGGCCGTGCAGCACGAGGCCGTGCTCGAAGCGGCGGTGGTTGGCGTGCCGCACGAGAAGTGGGGCGAGACGCCCTGCGCCTACGTCGTGCCCGCGCCGGGCATGGCGGGGCTCGACACGCTGGCGCTCAAGGACTGGATCAACGCGCGCGTCGGCAAGCACGAGCGCGTGTCGCATGTCGTTCTGAAGGATGTCCTGCCGCGCAACGCCGGCGGCAAGATCCTCAAGCGCGACTTGCGCGACGCCTTCGTGCCGCCCTCCGGCGGCGCGGCCTGATCGGAAACGGGGAGGGGCGACCATGGCATTCCAGGACATCCTCCTCGAGACCGCCGGCGGCGTCGCCACGATCACCATCAACCGGCCGAGGATCCACAACGCCATCCGCGCCCGCACCTGCGAGGAGCTGATCGACGCCTTCAACGCCGCTGCCTGGGATGAGTCGGTGGGCGTGATCGTGCTGACCGGCGCCGGCATGAAAGCCTTCTGCTCGGGCGGCGACCAGGGCGCGCGCGACGGCGATTACGACGGCCGGGGAACGGTCGGCCTGCCGGTCGAGGAACTGCACACCATCATCAGGGACGCGCCCAAGCCCGTCATCGCCAAGGTCCGGGGCTGGTGCATCGGCGCCGGCAACGTGCTCGCCACGATCTGCGACCTGACGATCGCGTCGGAGGATGCGATCTTCGGCCAGATCGGCCCGGCCGTGGGCTCGGTCGAGCCCGGCTTCGGTGCGCTGCTGCTTGCCCGGACCATCGGCCAGAAGCGGGCAAAGGAATTCTGGTTCCTGTGCCGGCGCTACAGCGCGGCGCAGGCGCTGGAGATGGGACTCGCCAACGCCGTCGTTCCCGCGGAGGAGCTCGACGCCGAAGTCGAGCGCTGGTGCCAGGACATCCTGCGCCTCAGCCCGACGGCGCTCGCGATTTCGAAGCGCGCCTTCAATGCGGAGACCGAGATGATTCGCGGCATCGGCAATCTCGGCAATGTCGCGGTGAAGCTCTACAGCGAGACGGCCGAAGCGAGGGAAGGCCACATGGCGTTCAAGGAAAAACGCAAGCCCCGCTTCCGTCCGGGTTGAAAGGGCGGCAGAAACCGGCGATGCAGCCCCCTCCCGCGATGTGACGGATCGGTTTCGGCTCATGCTCGACACAGACAAGACCGCCCGCTACCTCCAGATTGTCTCCGTCCTGCAGGCGAGGATCACCTCCCGCCTCTATCCGGTCGGCGCCCTGCTGCCGACCGAGGCGGATCTCTGCAACGAATTCGACGTCAGCCGCTACACGGTGCGCGAGGCGCTGCGGCGGCTGATGGCGATGGGCCTGATCTCGCGCCGGCAGGGCTCCGGCACCGTCGTCGTGCGCACGGAGGTGGCGGGGGGCTACTCCTTCTCGCTGCGGTCGCTGAGCGAACTCTTCCAGTATGCGCTCGACACGCATTTCCGCATCCTCGGCATCGACGAGGTGACGATCGGTACGAAGGAGGCGGCCGGCGTCGGCGGTAAACCTGGGTCGCGCTGGACCATCATCACGGGCTTGCGCTCTGACAGCCCCGAAGCGCCGCCTTTCTGCTACGTGACCTCGTACATCCCGCACCGGCTCGCCTGGGTCGTGCCGGAATTGCCGGGCATCGTCGGTCCCTTCTTCGCCTATATCGAGAAGCGCGCCAACGAGCCGATCCTGGGGGCCGAGCAGGAGATCAGCGCCGAGGCGATGAGCCCCGCGATCGCCGAGCATCTCGGCCGCCCGCCGGGTGACATCTCGCTGCTGATGCTGCGCCGCTACATGTCCGACAAGGGCACGGTGGTCGCCTCGTACAACTGGCACATCGCCTCCGAATTCACCTACCGCATGGCGCTGCAGCGCGATGAGCTGCCGCGTCCGTCCTCCTGAGGAGAGCCCATGGCCGGCGAGATCCGCCAGACCGTCACCGTAGACGGACGGACCCTGCATCTGCGGCGCTCCGGCAGCGGTCCCGCCGTCGTGCTGCTTCACGAATCCCCGCGCAGCTCCGCGGTCCTGGTGCCGCTGGCGACGCGGCTGGCGCGGGACTTCACGGTCTTCGCGCTCGATTCGCCGGGCTTCGGCCAGTCCGATCCTCTGCCGATCGTCCGGCCGACCATCCAGGATTTCGCTGACGCGATCGTCATCTCGCTCCGCGCGCTGGGTGTCACCCGCGCCCCCGTCTACGGCACGCACACGGGCGCAGGAATCGCGATCGCCATCGCGAAGCGGCACCCCGATTTCGCCACCGGCGCCGTGCTCGACGGCTATCCCATCTTCACGACGCAGGAGGCCGACGACTTCGCCTATCTGTACCTGAAGCTGTTCGAGCCGGACTGGGAGGGCCAGCATGTGGCGCGCCTCTGGTCGCGCGTGCGGGATCAATACACCTTCTTCCCCTGGTATGCGCTCGGCCGCGGCAGCCGCATCGAGCGCGACCCGCCGTCGCCGGAGATGCAGACGGCGGTGGTGCGCGATTTCCTCGCGGCCGGCTCGAACTACGCTCGCGGTTACGAGGCGGCCTTCCGCATGGATGGCGTCCGCGAATTGCAGGACGTGAACGTGCCCGTCACGATCATGTGCCGCTCGGATGACCTGCTCTACGGCCATCTGGACCGCCTGCCGCCGCTGGCCCCGACGATGGACATCGTGCGCCTCGGCCCGGACCGGGCGGTGTTGGCGGACCGGGTGGCGTCGATCTTCGCACGCATGCCCGGCACGGCTCCCGCCGAGCCGCGATTCACCGCGGACGGTGAGCCGGGAGGCGTGCTCCGGCCGCTCGCCCCCGGGCTGCTCGCCCACTGCTATGGATCGGGCACGTCCTCGATGAACCCTCTGGTGCTGCTGCCGGACCTGCCCGGCGGCCTGCATGACTGGGACCCGCTTGCCCGGCGCCTGGCCAGGGAACGCAAGGTTGTTGTCATCCACTGGCCCGGCGGGGGAGTCTCTCCGCCGCTGGGTGGCGCGGCGGGAACCGATCCCGGCGCCGTGGTCAAGGCTGTCGCCGCCGCGCTCGCCGCGCATGGCGTCACGCGCTTCGACGTCGCCGGCCGTGGCGTCGGCGCGGTGGCGGCGCTCGATCTCGCCGCCGAAGCCGGAATGTCCGTGGGCAAGGTGCTCCTGCTTGACCCGCCGGCGCTCGATCAGGGCGAGGCTCCTGAGGATACTTTGCCGCGTCCGGAGTGGCACGGCGGGCATCTCACCGCCGTCTGGTCCGAGGCCCGCGACCGGATGTTGTACCGGCCGTGGCATGTCCGCCGGCACGCGGCGGCGCGCCAGTTCGGGCCCGGCGTCGATGTCCAGGCCGTGCATGCGACGTTCCGCGCCCGAATCCTGGCGAATGGCGCCGACATGGCGCTCGCGAAGCAGCTTCAGGAGAGGGCGGCCGGGCTGCCGAAGCGCGATCTCGCCCGCTGCACGGCGATCCTGCGCGAGGGCGATCCCGATGTGCCGTCGCTCTCGGCAATCCTGACCGGCGCCGGCGCGGCGGTGCATGTCGCCCATTACGACGACCTGCACGACACGGCCGCGAAGGCCCTGGCGGGCTGAGACGGTCGCACGCGTCGACGGACGCCCGAGGAACCCTCTCCCCCGGGGAGAAGCGACGCTCCACCGGGATGGGGCTGATCAGCCGGAGCGGCTACGGCATGTAGGCGCCGCCGTTCACCCAGAGGCACTGGCCCGTCATGTAGCGGCTTGCGGGACCGAGCAGGAACAGGATCGGTCCCACGATGTCCTCCGGGACGGCGATGCGCTTCAGCGGGATCATGGCGGAATAGGCTGCGACATCGAGGGTCGATGGCGCCGCCTCGTCGGACCGGCCGGTGCCGCCGCGCAGGAAGGCCGTGTCGACCGCGCCCGGCGCGACCACGTTGCAGCGCACCTTCGGCGCATGTTCGTGCGCCAGCGTCTTCGTCAGCGCGATCATCGCCGCCTTCGACGCGGCGTAGGGTCCGTAGCCCGGCCGCACGAACTGGGCGAGGCCCGAGGCGATGTTGACGAGGCTCCCGCCCTTTCCCGCCTCCAGCAGCGGCATCGCCGCCCGGCAGGCGAGGAACGTCGTGCGGACATTGCCCTCGATCACATCATCGAAATCGCCGGGTGAGACGTCGCGCAGCGGCCTGAGGCCGATCATGAACCCGGCGAGGTTCACGAAACCGTCAAGCGCCCCCCAGGCCGAACGGATGGCGTCGAACGCCGCCTCGACCGAGGCTGCGTCGCTGCCTTCGACCGCCAGCGAAAGGACGCCGGGTGGCGGCGGATGACGGTCGAGCGAGACCTGCAGGTCGAGCACCGCGACCTCGTCGCCCTTCGCCAGCAAACCGGCGACGAGGCTGCGGCCGATGCCGCCGCAGCCTCCGAGAACTGCCACTCTCATGATTTCCCGACCTTCACCGCTTCGCTTCCGCGCCACTCAGCACGGGTCCGCCGGATGCTGGTCGTAGAGCGTCCACTGCATGTCCTTGATTTCGATGACGAAGCCGGGGAGATGGGCGTCGCGCGCTGCATTGAAGCAGGTGTTGTCGCCGGTGACGCCTGTGAAGCGCACGCCCTTGAGCCCGTCACGGATGGCCGTGCGCTCGGCCGCAAGTTTCGATGGATCGCCGGTGACGTTGGCCTTCTCCATCACCTGCTTCAGCAGATAGACGATGTCGTAGGCCTGCGCGTCGGTGTGGTGCGGGATCTTTTTCGTGGGCATGCCGCGCTTGGCGTTCTCCTCGCCGAACTTCGCCGTGAAGGCGCGGGTCGCTTCATTGCGATCGGACCAGTAGCCCGCGACGATGAGAAGCCCGTCGGCATCCTTGCCGAAGAGATCGAGCGCGTTCGGATCGGCGAAGATCTGCGAGCCGATGACGCGGCCCGTGAAGCCCTGGCGCCTTAGTTCCTTGATCGCCTTGCCGGCGCTGTCGACGGTGGCGGCGAGCGCCACGACGTCGGGCTTGCGCTGGATGATCTGCGCCACCTGCGGCGCAAGGTCGAAGCTCTTGTACTGGAAGGCCACCGGCTCGCCGTGCGTGACGCCGTTCGCCTTGAAGATGGCCGGATAGAACTGCGTGCCGGAGGTGGCCGAGACTCGTTCGTCCGAGACGTAGAGGATCTCCGCCTTGTCGATCTTCACGCCGTTCTTGCGCAGCGAGACGAGCAGGCGCGTGAACTGCTTGCCCTCGTCCTGGGTCAGGCGCCAGGCGTACTGGAAATTGCCGGTCAGGTTCGGCGCGGAAGCGGCGTTGGGCATTTGGAGGATGCCGAGCCTCTCGCCGGTCGGAAAGGCGACCGCGGCTTCGCCGGAGGACAGCGGCCCGATGATGGCGAGCGCGCCGTCGTCCTGCGCGAACTTCTGCGTCGCCGTCGCAGCCTGCCGGGGATCCGAACCGGTGTCGAACTTGAGCAACCGGATCTTCTTGCCGTTGATGCCGCCCTTGGCGTTGATCTCGGCCACGGCGATGTCGACGGCGGCCTCGGTGGTCTCGCCGGCGACCTTGAGCGGCCCCGACTTCACCATGGTCAGGCCGATCGTGATTTCCTGCTGGGCCAGCGCCGGCGCTGTCGTCAGCATGGCGCAGAAGCCGGCGAGAGCAAGCCTCCGCGTCGGCCTCATTCCTGTCGTCGTCGTCATCATCGTCCGTCCTCCTCTTCGTCCCAATGATCCAATGGTCACGCCGTCGCGGCGTGGCCGAGATAGGCCGAGGCCAGGCTGTCTCCCTGCGCCAGCTCGGCAGCGCTCCCGGACAGCACGACCTTGCCGAGCTCCATGACCAGGCCGCGGCCGGCGATCTCGAGCGCCATGTGAGTGTTCTGCTCCACGAGCAGGATGGCAATGCCTTCGCCGCGCAGGTCCGAGATCAGCTTGAAGAGGCTTTCGACCAGCAGCGGCGAGAGCCCGAGCGAGGGCTCGTCGAGCATCATCAGGCGCGGACGCGCCAGCATCGCCCTGCTGATGGCGAGCATCTGCTGCTCGCCGCCCGACAGCACGGCCGCGGGCATGGCCCTGCGGCGCGCGAGATTCGGAAACCGGTCGTAGATGGCATCGATGTCGCGCCCGACCTCGGCATCGTCGCGCGTGTAGGCGCCCATCAGCAGGTTCTCGTGAACCGTGAGCGTGATGGCGATCTGCCGGCCCTCCGGCACCAGCGCCAATCCGCGACGCAACCTCTGCGGCGGCGTCATGCGCGTGACATCGACGCCCTCGAACCGGACGGTCCCGCCATTTGCCGGCACCATGCCGAGGAGCGCCCTCAAGAGGGAGGTCTTGCCGGCGCCGTTGCTGCCGAGCACGGTGACGATCTCGTCCTGCGCCACGCGCAGCGACACCCCCTTCACCGCGTGCGTCCGGCCGTAGCGGACATCGAGTCCCTCGACCTCAACCAGCATGGCTCGCCCCTTCCACGCCCACGCGCCGCGTGCCGAGATAGGCCTCGCGGACGGCGGCGTCCTGCTGCACGCCCGCTGTCGGACCGTCGTAGATCATGCGGCCGAAGTTGAGCACGACGGTGCGCGTGCAGAGGTCATGCACGAAGGCCATGTCGTGCTCGACGACGAGCAGCGTCAGCCCGCCCGAGGCGATCGACTTGAGGAATGCCGAGAGCTCCGCCGTCTCCTGCGGGTTGAGGCCTGCTGCCGGCTCGTCCAGCATCAGGATGCGCGGATCGGACATCAGCGCGCGCACGACCTCGATCTTCTTGCGGATGCCGTAGGGCAGGCCGGTGACGTCGCCGTCGGGGTCCACGTCGATGCCGGCCTCCGCGAGACGCTGCTCGGCCAAGCGCCGCCAGCGGTTGCCCGGCATCCAGCTGATCGGCGCGGCGAGATCGGCCAGGGAGGAGGCCTGGGCGTGCTGCCCCAGCATGACATTCTCGATGACGGAGAGATGCGGCATCAGACGGATGTTCTGGAACGAGCGTGCCATGCCCGCCGTGACCCTGAGCCGGCTCGGGAGCGCGTCAATCCGCCGGGTGCCCAGCGAGATCGTGCCCGCATTGAGCGGGTAGACACCCGATATCAGGTTGAACAGCGTCGTCTTGCCCGCGCCGTTCGGGCCGATCAGGGCCGTGCGACTGCCCGCCTCGAGCGCGAAGGAGACGTTCTCGATGACTGACAGGCCGCCGAAGCGCTTCGAGATGCCGTCAATCGTCAGGATGGGCTCAGCCTGCATGCCGTGCGCCCTTCATGGACGGCCGAAAGGGCGATCGGAGCGCGGCCGCGATGCGTGCGACGAGCGCCCGCGTCACGATTCCCTCCGGCCGCACCGCCATCATGATCACGATCGCCACGCCGAACACGACGTAGCGCCATGAGCCGCCGACGCGCAGCATCTCCGGCAGCAGCGTGAAGAACAGGCTTCCCGCGAGCGGACCCCAGGCCGTCTGGGTGCCGCCGATCAGCACGAAGAGCAGCACGTAGATCGAGAGCAGGGAGTTGAAATACTGCGCCTCGACATAGCTGAAATGATGCGCGTAGAGCGCGCCCGCGAGACCAGCGAGTCCGCCGCCGAGCGTGAAGCAGGCGACCTGCGTTGCGCGGACGTTGACGCCCATCAGCGTCGCCACCGGCTCGTCGTCGTGGATCGAGCGCATGGTCAGGCCGAAGCGCGTGGCCATGAGATAGAACATCCCGAGCGTCACCAGGATAGCGGCGACGATCAGCGGAAAGACGCCGAGATGGTCGGGCACGACGATGCCGACCGGACCTCCGAAGATCGTGGACTTGAGGAAGTAGCCCGCCACCACCTCGCCGAAGGCGAACGTGGCGAGCACCATGTAGACGCCGCGCGTGCGCAGCACAGGGAACGAGATCAGGAAGCCGACGAGCGCCCCGAGCGCCGTCGCGGTGGGCACCGTGATCCACATCGGCTGCATCAGGTTCGCCGAGAGAAAGGCCGCGCAATAGGCGCCGATCGCCTGGAAGCCGGCGCCCCCGAGGTTCAGCTGGCCGGCCGTCGCCGTCGCGAAGATCGCGTAGGCGAAGATCAGGTTGATGCACAGGATCGCGACGATCCCGGTGACATAGCCGCTCACGCCGGCCCCCTCATCACATCTTCCCCTTGCCGACGCTGGGCTGGCCGAACAATCCCTGCGGCCGCAGGATGATGACGACCAGCAGCATTCCCCAGACCGCCATCTGCACGGAGTCGCCGCCGAAGAAATGGATCGACAGCGTTTCCGCGAGGCCGACCAGCAGGCCGCCGGCGATCGCGCCCCAGATCGAGCCGAGCCCCCCGAGCACCATGCCGGCGATGGCCTTGGAGCCCACGTTCTCGCCCATGAAGGGCGAGACCTCGCCGTAATTAACCGTGAAGAGGGCGCCGGCGAGCCCGGCGAGCAGGCCGCTCAGCACGAAGACGATCGGAACCACCCGCCCGACCTCGACACCCAGCAGCGAAGCCGTGTCCGGATTTTCCGCGATGGTCCGCAGCGCCCGTCCCATGCGGGTGCGCTTCAGCACCATGGTGAGCACCGCCACGATTCCGAGCGCCAGCAGCAGGCTCATGAGCTGCGGCAGGCCGATGACGATGCCGAACAGGTTGAGATCCGCCTTGAACGGCACGGGAAAGCGCTGCGCCTCCGAGCCGAAGGCGATCAGCACCAGATGCTCGAAAATGAGGAGGAAGCCGAGCGACGAGACCAGCGGGATCGCATGCTCGGTCGCGTCGCCGTGCCGCGTCCGCTGGTAGCGATAGGTGAAGCGCTCGACCACGAGCGACGCCAGCACGCTGGTCGCGATGCCGACGCCGAGCGCGACGAGCCAGCTCCAGCGCCCCGCCGCCGCGAACAGGCCCATGTTGTTGAGGCCCCAGGCGATCATGCCGGCCAGCATGAACATCGTGGGGATGGTGAAGTTGAGGAAGTTCAGCACGCCGATCGTGAGCGTGAAGGCGACGGCCACCGTCAGGTAGATGGCGCCCAGCATCAGGCCCGAGGCGATCTGCTGCGCGATGACCTTGCCGCCGACCGCGACGCCGATCACGGCAAGCAGGACGAGCACGGAACAGGCGATCAGCGGCGCGCGCGGCACGGCGGGGAGGGCGCCCGACGCGGCGCTCATGCCGCGCTCCGGGGCATGTGCGTCGCATGCTGCTCGCGGTAGCAGGCGGCGACCTCCTCGCGGGTCGCCCACCAGACGCCGTCGAAGCCGGCGGCGTAGGCGAGGAAGCGGCGCAGCAGGTTGATCCGGTGCGGCACGCCGACGACGTGGGGGTGCAGGCCCAGGTTCATCATCATGCCGGTTTCGGCGCCTTCCGCGTAGAGCACGTCGAACTGTTCCTTCAGGGCGTCAAAGGCCGCGTCGTTGGTGAGTCCGCGCCGCGCCAGCAGCGTGAAGTCGTTCATCTCGATGGAGTAGGGCACTGCAACGATCGGGCCAGATGCCGTGTCGATCATGTAGGGCTGATCGTCGTTCATCAGGTCGCACCAGAAGGCGAGGCCATTCTCGGCGAGGATCGCGGGCGTGTTCGTCGTGCCCCTCAGCGATGATGAGAGCCAACCCTTCGGCTCGCGACCCACCACCTCGCGGTAGACCCGGAGCGTCTCGGCGACCACCCGGCGCTCTTCGTCGGGCCGATGCTGCAGATGGCACAGGAGTTCGCCCTGCTCGAAATTATGCGGGATCAGCTCGAAGCCGCGCGCGACCGCATCGTCGATGACGGCGCGGCGTTCCAGCCCCATCTTGGCGTTCATGGTGCAGCTCGCTCGCACGCCCGCCTCGGAGAAGGCGTTGAACAAGCGCCAGACGCCGACGCGCTGCCCGTATTCGCGCCAGGACCAGTTTGGGAAATCGGGGATGTTGCCGGGCAGCATGTCCGGCAGGATCGGCGGTCCGCCCGCGTAGTAGGGCGCGCTCGTTTCCTTCATCAGGTCCCAGTATTCGAGATTGATGGTGACGATCAGCGCGAGGCGCTTGCCGTCGGGCCATCGCAGGCGCCCGCGTCGAGGGAACGGTACGAACGGATAGTGCATCGGCTCCCCTACGCGCCTGCGACATCGTGACCAAGCTTCGCCGTTCGGACGTCTTGTGGCGCGAACGGAAGCCAGTCATGTTGTCCGGACAAGTGCATCTTGGGCGGCTGGCGGCCCCTGTCAAGGGACTGCGGATCGGCCTTCCAGCGGAGAGACGGACGTGACCATGGTCGAGAGGGTGATCATCGTGGGGGCGGGGCCGGTCGGGCTCGTCGCCGGCTGCCTGCTGGTGGATGCCGGGATCCCGGTGACCCTCATCGAGGCGGCGCCGGACCTGCCGCGCGACCTCCGCGCCTCGACCTTCCATCCCCCGACGCTGGACATGCTGGAGCGCTTCGGGGTGGTCGAGAGCATGATCGCTCAAGGGCTCGTCTGTCCGACGTGGCAGTTCCGCGACCGGCGCGAGGGGGTCGTCGCCAACTTCGAACTCGAGCGTCTGGCCGGCGAGACGAACCATCCCTACCGGCTGCAGTGCGAGCAGTGGCGTCTGGGCGAAATGCTGCTCGCCCGGCTGCAGCAGGATGATCGCGCGACGATCCATTTCGGCACGCGCGCCACGACCGTGCGGCAGGATTCCACAGGTGCGGAGGTGGATATTGCCCATGCCGACGGCACGACGGCCACTGTGCGCGGCGCATTCGTCATCGGCGCGGACGGTCTCGGCAGCCTCGTGCGCAAGGCGATCGGCGCGAATTTCGATGGCCTGACCATCCCCGAGATTTTCCTGACGCTCTCCACGACCTTCGACTTCCGCGAGGCGATGCCGGACATCGCCAACATCGCCTATCTCTCCGATCCGAGCGAATGGTTCGTCCTGATCCGGACGGCGAGCCTGTGGCGCGCGCTGTTCCCGGTCGATCCGACGCTGTCCGACGCCGACGTGACCTCGCCGGAGCGGGCCGAGCGGCTGCTGCAGGGCGCGGCGGCGCGCTCAGCGCCCTATGAGGTTCGCCACCGCACGGCCTACCGGGTGCACGAGCGGGTTGCCTCGCGATATGTGTCCGGACGACTCGTGGTGGCGGGTGATGCGGCGCACGTGAACAATCCGCTCGGCGGGATGGGGCTCAACGGCGGCATCCACGACGCCTTCAATCTCGCCGACAAGCTGATCCTCGTCCTCAGGGACAAGGCGCCGCTCGACATTCTCGGCCGCTACGAGCGGCAGCGGCGCAAGGTCGCGCTCGATGTCGTGCAGCAGACAACGCTGCGCAATCGCGCCATCCTCGGCACGCGTGAACCCGCCGCGCGGCAGGCCTACTACGACGACCTGCGCGCCACCGTCGCCGATCCCGCGCGCCACAAGGCCTATGTGATGCGCACCTCGATGATCCAGTCGTTGCGCGACGGCGCCACGATCGACTGATCCCGACGCCGGAGGTCAGCCGAGGACCCGGCCGTCGCAGCCGCAGGCCATCGGCAGGAAGCCGCCGGAGCGGCGCCGCACCCGCATGCCGGCGCCGCGCAGATGCGCCGGCAGCAGGATCGTGTCGCTCTCGCAGGCCGTCTCCAACAGGCTCGTGCGCGTGCGCGCCGCCTCGACGCCGTCGCAGCAGAAGGCGCTCGACCATTCCGGCCGCAACACCTGCACGGGCGTGTGGATGGCGTCGCCGCAGATCACCAGCGACGGGCCGCCGTCTGTCGCGACCTTGAGCCCGGTCTGGCCGGGCGTGTGGCCGGGCAGGGGGACGAGCTCGGTCCCGGACGCGATGCTGTCTCCCGCCGCCACCGTATCGACGAGACCGGCCTCCAGGATCGGCAGCACGCTGTCGGCGTAGCTGCCATGATTGATCTGAGGGTCGCGCGCGACCTCGGCCTGCGTGTGCGCGAGCTCCGTGGCGGAGACGACGTAGCGGGCGTTCGGGAAGGTCGGCACCCAGCGGCCATTCTCCAGCCGCGTGTTCCAGCCGACATGGTCGACATGGAGATGGGTGCAGAGCACGTAGTCGACCTCGTGCGGCTGGACGCCGGCGGCAGCGAGGCGCGAGAGGTAGCCCGATCCCTCGCGCATGTGCCACTCGCCCCGGCGCGTGCGATCCTTGTGCTCGCCGACGCAGGTGTCGACGAGGATCACCTTGCCGCCGGTGCGCACCACATGGCTCTGCATCGCGAGCAGCACGTCGCCGGTGGCGTAATCGAGGTGGTCCCGTGCGAGCAGGTCCCGGTGCTCCTCGATCTGGCCGAGATCGGCCTGCGGCAGGATGAAGGAGAGCTTCAGCCGGAACGGGTCCATGTCGATGACGCGGTGGACCGTGACGGAGCCGAGGGCGAGGTCGGGAGGATTCATGGAGGGCACGCTGCCGAGGAGGGCGGAACTCAGAACTCGGCCAGCAATCGCCCGAAGCCGTCCTTCTTGTCCATGATGCCGTTGTCCCTGAGCGCCTGCCAGTAGGTCGCGGTGTTGATGGCGATCACGGGCTTGCCGAGCCACAGTTCGGCCGCGGCGGCGAGCCGGACCATGGAAAGGTTCGTGCCGACCTGGACGATGGCATCCACATCGTCGCCGTCGAGCTCGCGGATGGTCTGGCGCAGCGTGGCCGTGTCGACCTCGGCGATGCCGATCCAGGAGCGGACCTGCAGGCATTTGTCCCGCACAACGTCGAAGCCCATGTCGTTGAAGTAGCGGGTCACTTCCGTGTTCATGACCGGCCAGTAGGGGGACAGGAACGCGATCCGCTTGACGCCGCCATAGGCGCGCATCGCGGCCGTGCAGGCATGGCTGCCGATCGTGATCTTGATGCCCGATGCATCCTCGACCTTCCTGACGAAGGCATCGGCGCCCTTGGCTCCGTCGAAGAAGGTGACGGCCGACATGCCCATCACGAGATGCGTCGGCTTGCAGGTCATAACGCTGTTGACGGCATCGATCACATTATCCGCGATCACGTTGGCGCCGGCGCGGAAGCTCTCGTTGCTGACGGCATTGGCGTTGGGCGTATAGATCCGGCTGTAATGATTGGTGACGCCGAAGGGACGCATGTCGTCGAAGTCAGGCTGCACGATCGTGTTCGTCGATGGTCCGAGCACGCCGAACTTGGCGCGCCAGCCCTGGGCGTCTGTCATGGGAGGTCTCCGGTGGTGGGGTGAAGGTCTGACGCCCTGCGGCCGGCGGCCGGCCGTGCGCGGGGGCGCGGGATCGCCGCCAGCAGCGTGCGCGTGTAGGGATGGGACGGCTGGCGCAGCACCTGCAGCGGTGCGCCCTGTTCGACGATTTCGCCCGCGCTCATTACCGCGACCTGGTCGCACAGATGGTGCACGAGCGCGAGGTCATGGCTGATGAAGACCATCGTGAGGCCGCGCCGGTCCCGCAGCTCCATGAGGAGGCGCAGGATCTGCGCCTGCAGCGACACGTCGAGCGACGAGACGGGCTCATCGGCGACCAGAAGCTCCGGACCCGTCGCGAGCGCCCTTGCGATCGCGAGCCTCTGCTTCTGCCCGCCGGACAGTTCGTGCGGATAGCGCTGGAGCAGGCCCGGATCGAGCCCAACCTCCCGCATCAGCGCGGCCGCCCGCTCCGGATGCTCCGCGGCGGCGATGCCGCCGGCCGCGAGTGCCTCGCTCAGCAGCCGGACGGCGGTCTTGCGCGGGTTGAGTGACGAGCTCGCGTCCTGGAAAACCATCTGGATCCGCCGCCGCCACGGACGCAGCGCAGCATTCGACAGGCCGGCGAGATCGGCGCCATCGAACAGGAGCCGCCCGCTGGTGGGCTGCTCCAGCCTGACCATGATCCGGGCGAGGGTCGACTTGCCGCTGCCGCTCTCGCCGACGAGGCCGAGCACGCCGCCGCGCCGCAGCGACAGGCTCACGCCGCGCACCGCCTGAAGCGGCCGCTTGCGGCCGAAAAGCCGTGGCAACAGCCTGTTCTCAAGCTCGAACGTCTTGCTGATCGCCTGCAGCGCGAGGAGATCGCTCATGCCGCGATCCTCCAGCAGGCGGCGCGGCCGGCGTCCGTGGCCGTTTCGGGCGGCATCGTCTCGCAATCCGCGCCCGCGAGCGGACAGCGCGGCCTGAAGGGGCAGCCGCCGCCGGCTTGAGCCAGCGTGAAGCCCGAGCCGCCGATCGGATGGAGGTCGCCCGGCGCATCCTCGAGCCGCGGCACGCAATCGAGCAGGGCGCGGCTGTAGGGATGGTGCGGGGCGGCGAACAGCCGGTCGACCGGCGCCTCCTCCATCACCCGTCCGCCGTAGAGCACCACCGTCCGGCTGCAGATCTCGCCCATCAGGTCGAGATTGTGCGTGATGAACAGCAGCGCGAGGCCGAGCCGCTCGCGGAGGTCCGCGAGCAGCCGCACGATCTGCGCCTGCACCGTCACGTCGAGAGCCGTGGTCGGCTCGTCCGCGATCAGCAGCTTGGGGCCGCAGGCGACGGCCATGGCGATCAGCACGCGTTGCCGCATGCCGCCCGAGAACTGGTGCGGAAACTGGTCGAGCCGCGATCCCGGGTCGCGGATGCCGACGAGGTCGAGGAGCTCGACGGCCCGGTCGCGCGCCTTGGACATGCTCGCGCCGGTATGGGCGCGGATCACGTCCGTCAGATGCACGCCCACGGGAAACACCGGGTTCAAGCCGGAGAGCGCATCCTGGAACACGATGGAGAGCGTACCGCCGCGCAGCCGCCGCATCGCCGGTTCGTCCAGGCGCGTGAGGTCCGTGCCATCGAAGCGGATCGTCCCGCGCGTGATCCGGCCGGGATGCCGCAGCAGGCGCATGATGGCGAGCGCGGTCTGGCTCTTGCCCGATCCGCTTTCGCCCACCAGCCCGACGGCCTCGCCGGCGGCGACGCTGAAGCTGATGCCGCGCACCACCTCGACGATGCGCCCCCCGATCGGGAAGCCGATGCCGAGGTCCTCGATCTCGAGCAGGGCCATCCTAGACCACCATCCGGCCGGCGCCGGCCACCTTGCGGGGATCGAGCACGTCGCGCAGGGCGTCGCCGAGCAGGTTGAAGCCGATGACGGTGAGCGAGATGGCGAGGCCCGGGAACAGGTAGGTCCAGTATTCGCCCGAGAAGAGCGAGCGCCGGGCATCGGCCAGCATGCCGCCCCAGCTTGGCCGCGGCGGCTCCACGCCCAGCCCGACGAAGCTGAGCGAGGCCTCCACGACGATGCCGACGGCGACGAGCAGCGTCGCCTGGACGATCACAGGCGACAGGCAGTTGGGCAGCACGTCGCCGAGCATGATCGCCCAGGTTCCGGCGCCCTGCAGGCGGCGCGCATGCACGTAATCCTGTCCTGCTTCGAGGAGCGCGCCGCCGTAGGTCACGCGCGCCAGAGGCGGCATGTAGAGAAGCCCGACGAGCAGGATCAGCTTGACTTCATTGGGAAAGGTGAAGGGGCCGACCGTGACGGGACCGATCCCGATGATGCCGACGACGGCGATGGCCCAGACGAGCAGCGGTATCGAGGCGAGTCCGTCCATGGCCCGCATCGCGGCCTGCTCCCACCAGCCGCGGACCACCGCCGCCGTAAGTCCGAACAGCACGCCGCCCGCCAGTCCGATGAGCACGGCGCAAAGGCCGACCGCGAGCGAGGGGCGCGAGCCCCAGACGATCCGGCTGAAGATGTCGCGGCCCGTCGAATCCGTGCCGAGCCGATGGGCTGCTCCAGGCGGCGACAACTTGCGGGCGAGGTCGACCTCGAGCGGGTTGTGCGTGGCGATGAGGGGGGCGAAGATCGCCATCACAGCCACGATGGCGACGATCACGGCGCCGGCGAGCCCGGCGGGCCGCCCGAGGAGTTCCCCGATCGCGCTCGCTCGGGTCAGGCCCGGACTGCTGGCCGCCGGCGCGCTCATCGGCCCATCCTCGGATCGAGCGCGCGGTACAGGAGGTCGGCAACGAGGTTCGCGAGCAGGAAGATCGCTGTGATGACCAGCACGAGGTCGACGATGACGATGTAGTCGCGCCGGAAGATGGCGTTGAGCAGGGCCCGCGACAGGCCGGGGATGTTGAAGACCTGCTCCACGATCAGCGCCCAGCCGAACATGTAGCCGAAGGACATCGCGGCCACCGTGACGACCGGGCTGAGCGCGTTGCGCATGACATAGACGAGGATCCGGCGGCGCGGCAGGCCCATGGCGCGGGACACGCGGACATGGTCCGCCATCAGCACGTCCGCGACGCTGGACCGCGTCATGCGGCTGATGATGGCGACGTAATAGAGGCCGAGGGAGACCGCAGGCAGGACCAGCGACTGCAGGTGCGGCCATGCGCCCTGCGACCACGGCACGTAGCCGCCGGCCGGGAACCAGCGCAGCCCCACGGCGGCCCAGGCGATCAGCATGAGCCCGAGCCAGAAGGTGGGGATCGAGACGCCGACGACCGCGAGCGCCCGCGACAGATGGTCGATCCAGCGGTCCTCGTAATAGGCGGAGAGCATACCCAGCGGGATCGCGATCACGAGGGCGAGCAGGAAGGCCCAGGCCACGAGCTCGAGCGTCACCGGCAGGGTCTGCTTGATCGTGTTCGCGATCACGGTCTCGTCGACCAGCGAGCGGCCGAGGCGTCCGGTGAGGACGCCTCCGACCCAGTCGAAATATTGCACCACCACCGGCCGGTCGAGGCCGTTCTCCTGGTTGAAGGTGGCGATATCCTCCTCCGAGGCATCCATGCCCAGCACCACGCGCGCCGGCGACACCGGGTTCGCGTGGACCAGCGCGAACAGCACGATGCTCACCGCGACGAGGACGCCCAGCGAGCCCGCGATGCGGGAGAGGACCGCCACCATCCGCTTGCTACCCCAGCTCGACGTCCCGCACCCAGATCGTCAGGCCGGTGTTGGGCCTGAAGTTCTTGACGTTGGCGCGCCAGGCGTTGGCTACGCCGACGAACCCGAGGAAGATGTTGGGGCAATCCTCCACGAGCACCGCCTGGATCGTCTTGAGGACGGGATCGAGCCGGGCGCTGTCCGTGTATTTGTAGCTCTCCTGGATCAGCGCATCGAGCGCCGGATTGGTGTAGCCGGACGAGCGCGACATCAGCTGGTTGGCCGTGAAGCAGATCTGGATGATGAAGGTCGGGTCCGAAGGCGCCATCAGCGGCAGGAGAGAAGCGACCTGGTTGCCGGCGAGGGCCCTCGTGAGGATCTGCGGCTGCTCCATCGGCGTGATCTTCATGGTGATCCCGGCCTTCGCGAGCTGGGACTGCATCACCACGGCGGCGTCCTTCGCGTCGAAGAGATAGGGAATCGACGGCACCAGGCATTCGAATTCCGCCTTGTCGGCATATTTCGACTTGGCGAGCGCCGCCTTCGCCTTGTCGAGGTCGAAGCCTCCCGCCTTGTCGGCCTCCGCGTTGTAGTAGGAGACGCCCGTGGGCGCCGGCGTCGCCGACGCGTCGAGCAGGCCGTAGAACACGTCCTTCGCGATCGCCTTGCGGTCGATCGCGTGAGAGACGGCCCTGCGGAAATTGACGTCGTCGAAGGGCGCGCGCCGCGTGTTGGTCTGCATGAACCACATGCCGCCGATCGCGACCTTGCTGCCGGTCTGGATGCCGGGCGCCGTCTTCAGCCGGTCGAAGTCGCGCGGCGGCGGCGAGGAGATGATGTCGGCCTGGCCGGTCATCAGGTAGGCGAGGCGGGTGGCGTCGTCCGGCACGATCTTGGCGACCACGCGCGACCAGGCGGGCTTGCCCTTGCGCCAGTAGTTCGGGTTGCGGTCGAGCACGAGCTGGGTGTCGGGCTGCCATTCCACGAAGACGCCGGGCCCCGTGCCGAGCTTCGCGGGAGCGGTCTTGAACACGTCGTCGCCGACCGCCTCGCGGCTGCCCTTCGGGAAGATGCCCATGAACTTCGTCATGTACTGCAGCCACGGGCGGTAAGGACCGCTCAGGTTGAACACGACGCGCGTCGGGCTCTCGATCACGATCTCCTTGATCGGCGAGAAGAGCGTCCGGCGGATCGAGCGGTTCTTCGGATCGAGCATGTACTCGTACGAGTATTTGACGTCCTCGGCCGTGAATTTCTGGCCGTTCTGGAAGACGACATCGTCGCGCAGGTCGAAGACGAAGCGCGTCGCGTCGTCGTTGATGACGGGAAGCTTGTGCGCCAGCGACGGCACGATATTGCCGTCGAGATCGACCTCCAGCAGGTTCTCGAAGATCGCGTTGCTGATCGCCATCGCGTCATGGTTGGAAGTCTGGATCGGGTCCAGCGTCGAGGGATTGTTCGGCAGCGCGATCGTCAGCGTGCCGCCTTGCGCAAGAGCGCGCGGGACGTGAAGCAGGTCGAGGCCGGCGACGGCGGCGGTCGCCTGGATGAAGTGGCGGCGGTCAATGCGGGTCATGCTCGTGCCTCCTGGCTGGGTTTCAAGGATCGTGCGTACTGAAGATTGGCCGTCGCCTTCGCCGTGGGCGGCGCCTGTCCGGATTGAGACCTGACTGTCGCGCTCATCGTCGCACCTCACGCCGCCGCGGCCGCCGCGGCCGCTGCGGCCGCCGGGCCGCTGGCCGCAGCGGCCGGTGTGCACCGGACGAGCCGTCCGTCCATGAGCTCCCTCAGCGGCTGCGGCGTCGTGCGGCAGGCGGTCTCCGCGACCGGGCAGCGCCCGGCGAGGTAGCAGCCGCGCGGCAGGTCGACCGGGCTCGGGATCTCGCCGGCGAGCGCCGCCGCGGGAGGAGCGTCAACGCGTCGGGCCGACGGGTCGGGAACGAGATGCGCGGCGAGCAGCGCGCGGCTGTAGGGATGGCGGGGGTCGGCGAAGATCTGCTCGCGGGTGCCCACCTCCACCACCTGGCCCAGATACATCACGGCCACGCTGTGGCTCAGATGCTCGACGGTGCTGAGGTCGTGCGAGATGAAGAGATAGGACGTGCCGAGTCGCGCCTGCAGGTCGCGCAGCAGGCGGACGATGCCGACGCGCGCGAGCGGCGTGAGCGCCGACGTCGGCTCGTCGAGCACGATCAGGTCCGGCTCGGCGGCGATGGCGCGGGCGATGCTGACGCGCTGCTGTGCGCCGGCCGAGAGGCTGCGGGGCTTCAGCGAGGCCACGTCAGGGCCGAGGCCGACGAGTCCGAGTAGCTCACGCACGCGCAGCGGGTCGGGCCGCTCCAGCGCCTCGCCGATGATAGCTTCCACGCTCCAGCGCGGGTCGAGCGCATCGAGCGGGTCCTGGAAGACGATCTGCACGCGCTTGCGCAGACGCCGCATGTCGGAGGCGTTGGCGCGCGCGAGGTCGATCCCGTCGAAGACGATCTCGCCGCCATCCGGTTCGACGAGCCTGAGCAGGCAGCGGCCGACCGTGGTCTTGCCGGAGCCGCTTTCGCCCACGAGGCCCAGCGTCTCGCCGCGGCGGATCGTGAGATCGACGGCATCAACGGCCTGCAGGCGCTTGCCGGAGCCGCGCAGCTTGAAGGACTTGCTGAGGCTCTTCGTCTGCAGCAGCACGGGCGCGTCCGGGGCCGGCGCGGAGGGAGGCGCGGTCTTCTCCAGCGCCAGCACCGTGCGGCTGTAATCGTCCTGCGGATCGGCGAAGAAGCGGTTGGTCGTGTCGTCGGCGACGATCGCGCCGTCCTGCATCACGATCACCCGGTCGCAATAGTTCGCCGTGATGCCGAGATCCTGCGTGATCAGCAGCACCGCGGAGCCGGCGCGCCGCGCCGTCTTCCACAATTCGTCGAGGAATTGTGCCTGGATCGTGACGTCCAGCCCGCTCGTCGGTTCGTCGGCGACGAGGAGGCGCGGGCCGGCGCCGAGCGCCATGGCGATCAGCACGCGCTGTGCCATGCCACCCGAGATCTCGTGCGGATAGGCATGGGCCCGTCGCTCGGGGTCGTTCAGCCCGAGGCCGCGCAGGAGGTCCACGGCCTTCTCGCCGGCCTGCGTCCGGCTGATGGGAAGGTGCGCCCGCAGCACCGCGCCGATCTGGTCGCCTACCATGTGCAGCGGGCTGAGCGAGCCGCGCGGGTTCTGCACGATCAGGCCGATCTCCTTGCCCCGCAGCGCCCGCCGGCTCTCCTCGGGCAGCGACAGAAGATCCTGGCCGGACAGGATGACCTTGCCGCCGAGGATGCGGCCGGGCGGCCGTACGAGGCCGAGCAGCGCCAGGCCCAGGGTCGACTTGCCGCTGCCGCTGTCGCCTGTGAGGCCGACGATCTCGCCCGGCCTGATCTGCAGCGAGGCGTCCCGCACCGCCGCCCGCGTGCCATAGGCGACGCCGAGGCCGCGCACGTCGAGCAGCGGAGCAGCGGCCTCATGCGGCATGGCGGCGCTCCAGTCCGTTGCCGAAGGCGGCATAACCGAAGACCGTGATCGAGATGGCGAGGCCCGGAAACAGCGATGGCCACCATTCGCCCTGCACGATCTGGTCCGCGCCGGCCGCGATCATCAGGCCCCATTCCGGCGTCGGAGGGCGCACGCCCGCGCCGACGAAGGACAGGCCCGCCGTCATCAGGATGGCGAAGCCGATCGTCACGGAGAACTGGATCAGCGCCGGTGCCATGGCGTTCGGCAACACATGCCTGAGGGCGATTGCGCTTTCGCGCACGCCGAGCGCGCGTGCCGCGTCGACGAAGCCGCGCTGGCGCTGCGCCAGCACCTCGGCCCGCGTGAGCCGGATGTAGATCGGCGTGTAGAGGAGCGCGAGCGTCAGCACGATCGTGCCGATGCTGCGTCCCGCGAGAGTCACCAGGATCATGCCGGTGATGAAGACCGGAAAGGCCTGGACGAGGTCCGAGATGCGCATCACGAGCGACCCGATCCAGCTCCGCGAGAAGCCGGCCGCGAGGCCGAGCAGGCTGCCCGTGACCAGCGAGACGATGTTGGCGCCGAGCGCGATGGCGACATCGGCGCGCGGCGCCGCCAGCACGCGCGAGAAGACGTCGAGGCCGGCGCTGTCGGTGCCGAACCAGTAGACCGGCTCCTCGAGCTTGCCCGTCCAGGATTGCCAGAGCAGCCGCGGCACGTCGGCGAGCGGCGGTGGCGGTTGAGAGATCGCGTCGGTCGGCCGGCCGACATCATGCGGCGCGATCCAGGGTCCGATCACCATCAGCACCAGCGACAGCGCCACGATGGTCGCGCCGATGCGGAACAGCAGGTCGGATTGCGGCGGCGCGGCGACGATGTCGCGCGAGACCTCGTCGGCGAGCCCGGCGCTCATGGCACGATCCTCGGATCGAGCAGCGCATGGGTCACGTCGAGCGCGAGATAGACGAACAGCGAGATCGCGGCGATCACGAGCACGACCGCCTGGATCGCTGGATAGTCGAAGGCGAGCACGGAGCGCACGGCATATTGCCCGATGCCGCCGAGCGAGAAGACGGTCTCGATCAGCACGGCGCTGCCGAGGATGTAGCCGTAGAGCACGCCGAGCAGCGTCAGCGCGGGGGCGAGGGCGTTCTTCAGCGCGACGGTGGCGATGCGGCGCGGCTGCAGCCCGCTGCCGCGCGCGTAGAGGATGTAATCCGACGCCAGAACCCGGACCATGTTCTGGCGCACCATCTTGATGATCGGCCCTGACAGCACGAACACCTTGGTCAGAACGGGGAGGAAGAGGTGATGCAGCGCATCCCTGAAGGACTTGAGGTCGCCGGCGAGCAGCGTGTCGATGGTGATGAAGCCCGTGACGGCGGGCGGCGGGCGCGTCATCGGGTCAAGGCGCCCGAGCGGCGGGGGCGCCCAGCCCAGCGTCGCAAAGAAGATGAAGATGAAGAGGAGGGCCCACCAGAATTCAGGCTGCGAGCCGGCGAACAGGCTGTAGCCGAAGGTGGCGCGATCCGCGAGGCCGCCGGGCCGGAGCGCACATAGCATGCCGAGCGGCACCGAGATGAGGAAGGCCAGCACGAAGCTGACCGTGATCAGCTCGATGGTGATCGGCAGGACGCGCCCGATCTCCTCCGAAACCTTCGCGCCGGTCACCCACGAGCGGCCGAAATCCCCCTGCAGGATGCCGGACGAGCCTGGGAGCACGCCGAGATAGGCGCCGAGCTGTTCGAGCACCGGCCTGTCGAGGCCGAGAGCCTTCTGCGAAGAGAGATAGGCGTCGCGCGACGCGTTCAGCCCGACGAGCCGCGCCACCGGGTCCGCCGGGAGCGCGCGGATGGCGAAGAACACCACCAGCGCGAGACCGGCCAACTGCAGGACGGTCGTGGCGAGCCGCGTCGCGATGAAGCGCAGCATGCCCGCCTCAGGGCGCGAGTTTCAGGTCGAACAGGCGCAGCGAATTGTCCGGGTGCCACGAGATGCCGGTGAGCTTCTCGCTGAAGGCCCATTGCGTGCGCGTCTCGACCAGCGGGATCCAGGCCAGCTGCTCCTGCAGCGTCTCCTGGATGAGGTTCGCGAGCTCCTGGCGCTTGGCCGGGTCGGCTTCGATCAGGGCCGCCGCGAAGGCCTTGTCGACCTCGGCATTGGAATAGTTTGCCATGTTGTTCACGCCGCCCGCGCTCGTCGTCACGAAGAACAGCTTCGTGGCGTAGATCACGTCGGGGCCCACCGGCTTCTCCGTGTCGGAGATCGAGATCGGCAGGTCCTTCTTGACGAGCCGCCGGTCGGCGATCTGCGTCTGCGGCATCGGATCGAGCTGGACAGGGATGCCGACATCCTTCAGCGCCGACTGGATCGCCGTGGCGATCGGGCCGAGATAGGATTCCCGCTCGGCCGTGAAGGCGAGGCGGAAGGCGCTTTCGAACTTCTCGAGCCCCTTGCCGTCGGGGTAGCCGGCCTCGGCGAGGAGTTGCTTGGCCCGCGCGGTGTCCTGCGGGAACTGCGCCTTCGGCTTCGTGTAGCCGTTCAGCACGGGCGTGAAATGCGCCTCCCAGCGCCGCGCTTGGTTGGCGTAGCCGATGTTGGCGATCTGCCGGTAGGGCATCGCCGCGGCGATGGCCTGGCGCAGCTTGGGATTGTCGAAGGGCGGCGTCTTCCAGTTGAGGTTCAGGAAGAGCGTCTCGTTGCCATAGACGCCGGCGACCTTGACGCCCCTGGTATTGCGCAGGCTCTCGAACTCGCGCGCCGTGAGGCGCTGCGTGAGCTGCGCCTGTCCCGAGCGCAGCGTCAGCGTGCGGTTGGCGCTCTGCGGCACCTTCTTGATGACGATCCGGTCGATGGGCGGCTTGCCCCGGTAGTAATTGGGATTGGCCGTCAGCACGAACTCGTCGTCCTTGACCCAGCGCTCGATGCAATAGGGTCCGAACCCGGTCGGGTTCACCGTGTTGGCGTGGATGTGGCTCCAGGGATCCTGCGCGGTCGCGTGCTTCTTCAGCTCGACGCTGTCGAAGGGCGCCATGCCGTAGTTGGTCAGGATCATCAGGAAGAGCGAGCTCGCGTCGGACTGCGTGATCCTGATCGTGTGGTCGTCGACCTTGACCACGGCATCGCCCAGCTCCTTCGAGCCGCCGGTGAAGACGCTGCGGTCGAAGCCCTTGATCGCGGCGATCGAGGAGAGGAACCAGCCGATCGGCGCCTGTCCGCTGACCGACTTGGCGCGGGCCAGCGTGTACATCATGTCGTCGGCGGTGAAGGTGTTGCCGGCGCAGCTCTTCACGCCCTTGCGCAGGTGCAGCGTCCAGGTCTTCGTGGCCGGGTCGTTCTCCCAGCGCTCGATCAGGCGGCCTTCGAACTTCGTGAAGTCGAGCATGCGCACGCCTTCCTCGTTCGTGCCGGCGTAGGCGTAGTAGAGCAGGGGCTCCATGATGTTGATGAAGCCGACCTGCGACGTGTTCACCGAAACCGACGGCCCGTCGTAGTTGAGGCCGGCCGGCACGTCCTCGGCGAGGTAGAGCAGCTGCGTCTGCGCCTTCGCGGGCGCGGCAAGCGACAGGGCGAGCCCCGTCGCGCCGGCGAACAGGATGGAGCGGCGGGCCTTGCGGATGCGGTCAGCTTTCATCGTCCTTCCCTCCTCAGATCGTTGTCAGTGCGGTCAGTTCGCGCACGTCGGCCACGTCCTCGAGACGGTCGACGAGATCGATGAGCTTGTCGCGGGCCGCCTCCGTCAGCGACGCCTCGGCGAATTCCCAGCAGCGGCGGAACTTGGTCAGATGCTGCTCGCGCGTCAGCCGGCGGGTCGGGCTCGCGAGCATGTCGGTGCAGTTCCAGAACAGCGTCTCGCCGTTGGCGAGCTTGATGGTGGTGCTGACGGGAACGAGCGCGTTGGGATCGTTGCCGCCGTCCGACAGCATCTTGACCCGCTGCGCGACGCGATGAGTCTCCGGATCGGTCAGATGCTCTCCCCGATAATGGGCGAGGTCGATCTCGCCATGCAGCAGCACCTTCGCCGTGATGTAGGACATGCAGAGCCGGGCGTAGTTCTGTGTCGGGTTCGGCAGGTCGGGCCGCGAGCACAACCGCGCCGTGACCGGAGGGCCGACGATGGTGACGCTCTCGACCTCGTCGAGCGCGAAGGGCCTTTCCTTGCGGAGACGGATGATCGCCTCGACGCCGGCGTGGGTGGCGCGGCCGGCGGGATAGGGCTTGTGGCTGAGCTCCGCGATGCGCCAGCGCCGGCCGAGCTCGGCGAACACGGGCTCGAGCTCCCACTCGCCCTCGAACAGGCGCAGGTAGCCATAAGGTCCCTCGAACACATCGCGTGGGCCGGGCAGCCCGTGCGCGGCGAGGTCGCAGGCCTGCAACGCGGCGCGGCTGTTCAGCCCCACCTGAAGCGGAAGCGCCACCGAGCCCTCGACATGCGGCTGCAAGGTGCCGCTCGTCTGCGCATACTGGAGGCCGAAGGCGTTGCAGGTCCGCTCGATGTCGAAGCCCATGAGCCGGGCGACGCCGGCGGTCGCGCCGAAGCCGCCGGCGGTGGCGGGGCGGAAGAAGCGCATGGCCGAGCGCGAGGCGATGCCGAGCCCCGCCGAGATGTCGCAGCCCACGGCCACGGCCGCCATCAGGTCGCGCCCGCTGACGCCGCCCTTGCGGTCGGCGGCGGCGAGCAGGGCCGGCAGCAGCGTCGCCATCGGATGCAGAACCGCGCCCTCGTGGACGCAATCATATTCCTGGCAATGGATCTGGAAGCCGTTGAGGAGCGCCGCGGCGGGGGCGGGGACGCGGTCGCGCCGCCCCCAGACGATCGCCTCGTCTCCGGCGCCCCAGGCGCCTGCCGCGTCGCGCAACCCACCCGCGCCGCCCGCTGTCGAACCGGAGATCCCGACGCCCAGCGTGTCGAGGATGAAGACCTTGGCCTGGCCGATCGCGTCCTCGCTCAGGTCGTTGAACCGCATGTCGAGCGCGTGGCGCGCGAACCGCTCGGCGGCGAGGGGAGCGCTGCTCACGGACGCCTCGTTGGGAGGCGGCGTCGATGGCGCCTGAGGCTGCGGGACTCTCTCGTCACGATCCCTCCTCGTCCGGGAAGCGTCACGCGAATGCCGCGTCATCGCCTCAAAAGTTGTCCGGACATCTGGAGGCTAAACCAGTCACGGAGGCTGTCAAGCACTGTCGTGACGTGGCGGCAGGTTTCCCGTCAGGACCGCCGTTTCCGGCGCCTCGCGGCTAGCGCGGCGCCAGCTTCAGGCCGTCGAGATACGCGACGACTTCCGCCTCCGAAACGACGTCGGCGTACTTCGCATGCATGTCGAAGAGGTTGGCCTCGTGCGGCGCCGCATGCCGGTCGCCCACGGCTTCCCGCACCACGATCGGGATGAAGCCGTGCGAGCAGGTGTCGACGCAGGTCGCGCGCACGCAGCCGCTCGTCGTGATGCCGGTGATGATGACGCTGTCGACGCCCCATGACGTCAGCGTCGAGGACAGGGACGTACCGAAGAAGGCGCTCGGATATTGCTTCGACACCACGAGTTCGTCCGGGTGAGGCGTCAGTCCCTTGGGCCAGGCGCCCATCGGGCTGCCGCACAGGAAGTTCTTCAGCGGCTTCGCCTTCTGATAGAAGCGCCCGCCGTCGAGGGCATGCGCGTGGTAGACGACGTTGGTCAGGACCACGGGCACGCCGTTGCGGCGCGCCGCCTCCCGCACGCGAAGCGCCGAGGCGAAGCAATCCTCGATGCCGGCGTAGAGATCGCAACTCTTGTCGAAATAGGCCTCGACGAAATCGATGAGGATGAGCGCCGGGCGCTTTCCGTAGCCGATCCGGTTGTCGTAGGCGCGCTTGTAGTTCGTCAGCAGGTCTTCTTCGCTCATCACGTCCCTCGGGTTCCCAGATCCAGCCATGGCGTTGCAGCGCGCCGGCGTTCCTCGAAAGCCGCGATCGCCGCGGCGTCCTCCGCCAGCACGATGCCGATTTCATCGAGGCCTTGCAGCAGAGCGTCGCGACGATGGGCGTCGATGGCGAAGGCGAACTGGTTGCCGGGCCAGGAGACCGCGCAGGTCTGCAGATCGACCGTGAAGGGCTCGCCGCGTTCGGCCGCCGCCATCATCGCGGCATGCGCTTCGCCGTCGGCCCGGATCGGCAGGACGCCGTTCTTGAAGCAGTTCGCGTAGAAGATCTCGCCGAAGCTCGGTGCGATCACGCAGCGGATGCCGAAGTCGGCCAGCGTCCAGACTGCCTGCTCGCGGCTGGACCCCGAACCGAAGCGCGGGCCGGCCACCAGGATGCGGGCCCTGTCGTAGGGCGGCCTGTTGAGCACGAAGTCGCGCGGCTGGTCGTCGGTCGTCCAGCGCCGGTCGTGGAACAGGTGCCGTCCCAGGCCCTCCTTGTCGAGAAGCAGCAGGAAGCGGGCCGGAAAGATGACGTCGGTGTCGACATCGGCGTCGGGCAGGGGAGCGGCCACGCCGCTGAGGGTGGTGAAGGGCGTCACGGGAGCAACGTCCGGACGTCGGCGAGATGGCCCGTGATCGCCGCGGCTGCGGCCATGGGCGGGCTCATCAGGTGCGTGCGCCCGCCGCGGCCCTGCCGGCCCTCGAAATTGCGGTTCGACGTAGAGGCGCAGCGTTCGCCGGGGGCCAGCCGGTCGTCGTTCATCGCGACGCACATCGAGCAGCCGGACTCCCGCCATTCGAAGCCGGCGTCGCGGAACAGCTTGTCGAGCCCTTCCGCTTCGGCGGCGAGCCTCACGCTCGCGGACCCCGGCACGACGATGGCCTTGACCGAGGACGCGACGCGGCGCCCGGCGACGACCCGGCCGGCGGCGCGCAGGTCGTCGAGCCTGGCGTTCGTGCAGGAACCGATGAAGACGCGGTCGACGGGGATGTCCTGGAGCGCCGTGCCGGGCGCGAGGCCCATGTAGTCGAGGCTGCGACGGAGCCGGGCTCGTCGGTTCGCATCCGCTTCCGCATCGGGATCGGGCACGCGGCCATCGATCGGCGCCGATTCCTCGGGCGTCGTGCCCCAGGTCACGTGCGGCGCGACGGCTGCAAGGTCGATCGGCACGATCTGGTCGAACCGGGCGTCGGGATCGCTCGGCAGGCTGCGCCAATGGTCGAGCGCGCGCTCGAACTCCGCGCCTCTGGGGGCGTAGGGTCGTCCCTCCAGATAGGCAAAGGTCAGGTCGTCCGGCGCGACCATGGCGACGCGGCTCCCCGCCTCGACGGCCATGTTGCAGAGGGTCATGCGTGCCTCGATGCCGAGGCCCTCGATGCCCGGTCCGCCATACTCGATGGCATAGCCGGCCGAGCCGCCGACGCCGACGGCGCGGATGAAGGCGAGCACCGCGTCTTTCGCCGCGACCCCTTCGGGGAGCACGCCGGTGAAGAAGACCAGCATGCGCTTCTGCCGCGTCTGGCGAAGGCACTGGGTGGCGAAGACCATCTCGCATTCGCTGGCGCCGATGCCGAAGGAGAGCGCGCCGAGAGCCCCATGCGTGCAGGTATGGGAATCGCCGCAGACCAGCGTGGCGCCCGGCAGCGTGAAGCCGAGTTCCGGGCCGATCACATGGACGATGCCGTGCCGCCGATCCTTCATCGGAATGTAGTTGATGCCGAAAGCCCTGACATTGTCCTCGAGCCGGCGCAGCTGGCGCGAGGCGAGGCCGTCCGGCATCGGCCTGTCGCGGCCGACGGTGGGAACGGCATGGTCGGCGACCGCGAGATGATGATCGGCGCGCCGGAGCGAGCGGCCTGCCGCCTGCATGCCGGCGAAGGCCTGCGGGCTCGACACCTCCTGCACAAGATGGCGATCGATGTAGATCAGCGATGCGCCGTCGTCGTAGGATCGCACGACATGCGCGTCCCACACCTTGTCGTAGAGCGTCCTGCCCTGAATCGTCGAACCCTGACTCGCATCCGACATCGGCGCATGTTCCCGGCTCTCGCCACCATGCCATCTGGCACGATGATCCGGTTATGGAGGCTATCCGCCTTTCGTCGGCGCGACAATCCTCTCTCGGCGCATCGAAGCTAAAACAGCCACTTGTCCGGACATCTCGAAAGCCCCACAATGGGGCGTCCTTTAAGAACCATTTAGGGATGGAAGCGCCTATGCCGCAGACCCTCGCCGAACGCCTGAAGCAGCCCGGCCTCGTGGTGGCCCCGGGCGTGTATGACGGCATTACAGCCCGCATCGCCGACTCGATGGGCTTCGACGCTCTCTACATGACGGGCTATGGCTCGGTCGCTTCCGTCCTGGGTCTGCCGGATGCCGGCCTCGCGACCTACACCGACATGGTGGGCCGCGTGCGCATGATCTCCTCCGTGACGAAGGCCCCGCTGATCGCGGACGGCGACACAGGCTATGGCGGCCTGCTCAATGTCGACCACACGGTTCGCGGCTACGAGGCGGCAGGCGCGACCTGCATCCAGATCGAGGACCAGGAATTCCCCAAGAAGTGCGGCCACACGCCCGGCCGCAAGGTCATCCCGATCGCGGACGCCGCCCGCAAGATCAAGGTCGCCGCCGAGGCGCGCTCATCGAAGGATTTCCTGATTTTGGCGCGCACCGACGCGCGCACCACGCTCGGGCTCGACGAGGCGCTGCGCCGAGGCGAGGCCTTCGCCAAGGCGGGCGCCGACATCGTCTTCATCGAGTCGCCTGAAAGCGTCGAGGAGATGCGCAAGATCGCTGCGAATTTCCACCAGCCGCTGCTCGCCAACATGGTGGAGGGCGGCCGCACGCCGGTCCTGTCGAAGACGGAGCTCGAGGAAATCGGCTTCAAGATCGCCATCTTCCCGGCCTGCGGCTTCCTCGCGGCCGGCGCGGCGCTGCGCAATGTCTACGGCCATCTTCGCGAGAAGGGGTCGACAAGCGACTTCAACGGCGAGCTGCACGATTTCAACGGCTTCAACAAGCTGATGGGCTTCGAGCGCGTGTGGGCGTTCGACAGGGCCAACGCTGAGGATTGAGGCGCGGGGGCCGGTTCGGAAGGGTGACGCAGGCGGATCGGCGGCGCGAGGCGCGCAAGGCCGGATCGAGGAGGAGAGGACCATGAAAAGGAACGTCGCAATCGCAAGTCTTTTCGCGGGAACGCTGTCGGCCCTGGCGGCGCTTCCGGCGCAGGCGCAGGACGGCCTCGCGGCGGCGAAGCAGGCGCTGCAGAAATACATTGAGAAGCCGGTCTTCGTGCCGCCGGGCGAGCCGTTCGACGCCAAGGCCTGCGCCGCCGGCAAGAAGCAGCTCTCCATTCCGAATTCCAGCGCCAATCCCTTCCTGAAGGGGATCATCGACCGGATGAAGAAGGCGGGCGCCGAAGTCGGGCTCGAGGTCCGCGAATGGGAGAACCAGGGCCAGCCCAGCCAGTGGGTGCAGGGCATGGAGTTCGCCATCCGCAACAAGTTCGACATCGTCGACCTGATCTCGGGCATCGATCCCTCAACCATCGAGCCGCAGGTGAGGGCGGCGCGGGACGCCGGCGTGAAGGTGATGACCTCGCACTTCTATGATCCCAGCGACAAGCAGAACCCGCTGGTCTCGAGTTCGCTGACGATCGGCTTCGGCGAGGTCGGGACGATCCTCGCCAACTGGGCCGCCGTGAACACCGACGGCAAGGCGAACATCGTTCTCGTGGTGTCCGACGAGGTGCCGCCGACCCGGCCGCTCGTCGCCGGCTTCAAGAGCGAACTCGCGAAGAATTGCCCGAGCTGCAGGATCGTGCAGGAGATCAATGTCGGCGTGACCGAGTGGGCCACGAAGATCCAGCCGGCGATCCAGGCCTCCGTCCAGGCCAATCCGGCCGTGAATGTCGTGATCCCGATCTACGATTCCATGTCGCAGTTCGTGGTGCCGGCGCTCCGACTGACGGGCAAGACCGGGAGGGTGAAGGTTGCGACCTTCAATGGCACGCCCTTCGTGCTCGATTACATCCAGCAGGGCACCGTCGACATGGACATCGGCGAGAGCCTCGATTGGATCGCCTATGCCACGATCGACGGTCACCTGCGCGATCTATGCGGCCTCAAGGTGCCGTCCGCGCTCAACGTGCCGTTCTATATCTTCGACAAGAACAACGCCAAGGAAGCGGGCACGCCGGCGGGCTACGACAAGGGTTACGGTGACGCCTATGTCGCGGGCTTCCGCAAGCTCTGGAAGCTGCAGTAGGCCGGCTCCATGGAGGACCGGCCGCATCGCCCCGGAGACGATGCGCGGCTTTCGACCGGGAGGCCGACGCCGGTCCTGCGGCTGACGGACATCCGCAAGTCCTTCGCTGGCGCGGTGGCGCTCGACGGCGTCTCGCTGGACGTGCTTCCCGGCGAAGTCCACGGGCTGCTCGGCAAGAACGGCTCGGGGAAATCGACGCTGGTGAAAGTGCTCGCCGGCTTCCATGCGCCAGACCCCGGCGGCCGGATGGAGTCGAACGGGGAGCCGGTGGCGCTGCCGCTGGGCCCCGGCGACTTCCGCCGCCTCGGCATGAGCTTCTGCCACCAGAACCTCGGGCTCATCCCCTCGCTCACGGTGCTCGAGAACCTGCGGCTCGCCCAGATGACGACGGCCCGGACCGCGCGTATCGACTGGTCGCGCGAGCGCCGGCAGGCGCGCGAAGCCCTGGACCGTTTCGAGTTGGACCTCGACATCGGGGAGCGTGTCGCGCGGCTCAGCCCCGTCGAGCGGGCGCTGCTCGCCATCGTCCGCGCCTTCGAGGACAATCGTGCGGCCACGGCGGCCAGCGGCAAGCCCGGCCTGATCCTGCTCGACGAGCCGACGCCGTTCCTGCCGCGGGCCGGCGTGGACAAGCTCTTCGCGCTGGTGCGGTCCATCGCCGCGACGGGCTCCAGCGTCATCTATATCTCCCACGACATCGACGAAGTGCTGACGATCACCGACCGGGCAACGGTGCTGCGGGACGGCCGCAAGGCGGGCGAACTCGTCACCCGCGAGGCGACGCATGGCCAGATCGTCGAGATGATCGTCGGAAGGTCGCTGGCTCGCTTGCCTGCGGCGTCGCACGCCGATCGACCTGCCGCGCCGGGCGGCATCGTCATCGCAGGGCTTGCGGGCGAGGTGCTGCAGCCCTCGGACATCGCCCTCGGCCGGGGTGAGATCCTTGGTGTGACCGGTCTCATCGGGTCGGGCTACGAGGAGATCCCCTATCTTCTGTTCGGCGCCCAGCCCTGCCGCGCCGGCTCTCTCAAGATCGAGGGGGGCGCGCCCATGCCGCTCGGCGCAATGACGCCGCGGAAGGCGCTGGATCGCGGGCTCGCGCTCCTGCCGGGCGATCGGCAGCATGCGGGCGCCATCGGCTCCCTGTCGATCGCCGACAACATGCTGTTGCCCGACCTCGATCGCTTCTTCCGGCGCGGGCGACTCGACCGGGGAGCGATGGCGCGGCAGGCGCTGGCGCTTTGCGCGCGCTTCGAGGTGAAGCCGAACGATCCGGCCGAGACGCTGGCGAAGCTTTCCGGCGGCAATGCACAGAAGGTCCTGATCGCCCGCCTGATGAACCTCGGCCCGCGCCTCCTGCTGCTGGACGAGCCGACGCAGGGCGTCGACGTCGGCACCCGTGTGCAGATTTTCGCGGCCCTGCGCGAGGCGGCGGCCCAAGGCATGAGCGTGATCTGCGCGAGTTCAGATGCCGAGCAGCTGGCCGAGCTTTGCGACCGCGTGCTCGTCTTCGCCCGCGGCGCGGTCTGCGACGAGATCGCCGGCCCGTCGCTCACCAAGGACGCGGTGGCGGAGGCCTGCTACGCCTCGATGGATCTGTCGCGACGGCCGGGGCCGGCCGATCGCCATGTGGGTTAGATGATGGGGGAAGCGCAGGTGCAGGCGGAAAAGGGCACGCGGGCCAGCGGGCAGGCGGCACGGATGGCCGAGCGCGTGGCGCTTCCCATCGTCTGGCTCGTGCTGATCGCGCTTTTCGGAGTCCTGCTGCCGACGTCTTTCCTGGACTGGGGCAATTTCTCCATCATGTTCGCCTCCTACGCGCCGGCCGCGCTGCTGGCGCTGGCGATCATCGTGCCCTTGACCGCGGGCGACTACGATCTTTCCGTCGGCGCGACGTTGACCCTGTCCTCCGCTCTCATCGGCGTGCTGAACGTCTGGCACCAGTGGCCGATCGGCCTGGTGCTCGTGATGGCGGTGGCGGCGGGCGCGGTCGTGGGCGCGGTCAACGCGCTCTTCATCATCTACTTCCGCATTCCCTCGCTGGTCGTGACGCTCGGGACCACGTCGCTGATCACGGGGCTGGTTCAGTGGATGACGAGATCCTCGACGATCGGCGGCATCGACAACGCGCTGGTGATGGCGGTCGTCGGCGAGAGGCTGCTCGGGGTCCCGCTTGCATTCTACTATGCGCTGATCGGCGCGGCCGTGATCGCCTATGTCTTCGACTTCACGCCGCTCGGCGCGCGACTGCTCGTGGTCGGCCGCGGGCGCGAAGTGGCGCGGCTCAACGGCATCGCCGTCGAGCGGATCCGCGCCGGCGCGCTGGTGACCTCCGGCATGCTCGCCGCCGTGGCCGGGATCGTCTACGCGGGCGTGCTCGGCTCGGCCGATCCCTATTCCGGGCTCAATTTCCTGCTGCCCGCCTTCGCTGCCGCCTATCTCGGCGCGACGGCGATCCAGCCTGGCCGCTTCAATCCCTGGGGTGCGATGCTGGCCGTCTATTTCCTGGCGACCGGCATCACCGGCCTGACGATGCTGGGCATCCCCCTCTGGGTGACGAACGTCTTCAACGGCGGCGCGCTGATCCTCGCCGTGACGGTCTCGCAGCTCGTCCGCGGCCGCGAGGCGACAGACATCGGCTGAGCACCGCCGCCTAGGCCGCGGCCACGCCCGGCTCGGCGTCGGGTCCGGGCGATGGCTCGGCGCCTGGCTCCGCCGGCGGGGCCAGATGCGACAGGAACGCATCGACCCACCAGGCGACGTCGAGCTCGCGCACGGGACCGATCATCGAGCGCCAGCGTCGTCTGCGCTCCGCAAGCGGCATCGTCAGCGCCTGCTCGATCGCCGCTGCGACCGCGCTCCGGTCGAACGGGTTGACGAGCAGGGCGCCGTTCAGCTGGCGCGCCGCGCCGGCGAAGCGCGACAGGACCAGGACCCCGGGGTCGCGAGGGTCCTGCGCCGCGACATATTCCTTCGCGACGAGATTCATGCCGTCGCGGATCGGGGTCACCAGCCCGACGCGCGCGGAGCGGCACAGGCCCGCCAGCACCTCGCGCGGATAGGTCCGGTTGACGTAGCGCACCGGCGTCCAGCTCGGCGCCCCGAGCGCTCCGTTGACGCGTCCCGCCGTTTCGGCGACCTCGTGGTTGATGGCTTCGTACTCGGGGATGTCGGCCCGCGACAGCGGGGTAATCTGCAGGTATTCGACGGCGCCCCGGCGCTGCGGCTGCTCCTCGAGGAATTGCGCATAGGCCTCGATCCGCTGCGCGACGCCCTTGGAATAGTCGAGCCGGTCGATGCCGATGATCAGGTCGCGCCCGCCGAGGCTTTCCCGCGTCTCGCCGACCGTCGGATCGTCATGCGCAGCGCGCGCAGCCTGCGCCACAGCCGCGGCATCGACGCCGATCGGCAGCGCGATCACCTTCGTCAGGTTGCCGCCGAGCCGGTACCAGCGCGTGTTGCGCTGCCGTGGGGCGCCGGTGGGCGGGCTTGCCTCCTGCGCGCCGAGCTCCCGCCTGAGACACTGGCCGAAATGGTCGGCGTCGACCGATGTCTGGAGACCGATGACGTCGTAGCAGAGCATGGCCTGCAGGAGGTCGCGGGCGCTGGGGATCGTAGCGAAGACTTCCGGCGGCGGCCAGGGGATATGGTGGAAATAGCCGACGCGCTGCCGGCCGCCGAGCCTCACGATCTCCCGCGCCAGCGGCATCAGATGGTAGTCGTGCACCCAGACGAGATCGCCCGGCGCCGCCTCTGCCACCACCTGCCGCGCGATCGCCGCGTTGACGCGCAGGTAGCCCTCGAAATCCGAGCGCGAGAAGGCGGTGAGACCCAGCCGGTAATGCATCACGGGCCAGAGCGCGCGGTTGGCGAAACCGGCGTAATATTCGTCGTAATCTTGCTGCGTCAGGTCGATCAGCGCATAGGCCACGCCATCGGACTCGCTGCGTTGCACCGCATTGTCCTGAGCCTCGGAGGTCTGGCCGCTCCAGCCGATCCACGTCCCGCCGATGCGCCTGAGCGCCTCGGACAGGGCCACGGCGACGCCCCCGGCGGCCTTTTCTCCAGCCCCGCCGGTCGTCACCCTGTTCGATACGACGATCAGCGCCATGACGCCGAAGCCTCCAGCGCGCCCGCCCGGCTCGCGATCTCACGGACCAATGCCAGGACGGCGGACGGGCCCGGCAGCTGATAGGTCGCGAGCGTCGGCCGCGCGAGGTCGCCGACATAGATGCCGGCGCCGCCGCGCGCCGCTGCCTCCGCGAAAGCGTCCTCGTCGGTGACGTCGTCGCCGAAGAACAGGGGACGGCGCCCGGCGAAGGCGGGCAGGGCCATCATGGCGGCGAGGGCGTCGCCTTTGCCCGGGCCCTTGGCGCGGACCTCGACCACCATTTTCCCGCGCTGGAGGCGCAAGTCAGGCGCGCGCGCCAGGACCGCTTCGGCGAAGGCGTCTACCGCCTCCGCATGGTCGGGCCTTGCCCGGAAATGGATGGCGATCGCCATGCCCTTGTCCTCGACGGTGAGGCCGGGATGCCGATGGATCCAGGACGCGAGCGCCGCCCGCATCAGCTCGAGCCCCTCGCCGCCGCCGCGCTCGGAGCGGATCGCGCTGCCCAGGCCGCCCAGTCGGATCTCCAGGCCATGAACGCCGGCGAGCGGCCCCTCGAAGGATGGCAGGAGCTGCTGCAAACCCGCGATGCGGCGACCGCTAACGATCCCGACCGCGCCGCCAGTGAGCTCGACGAGAGCGGCGAGCGCTTCCTCCAGCCCGTCCGGCGCGACGATATCGTCCGGCAGCGCCGCGATCTCGACCAGCGTTCCGTCGAGGTCGAAGAGATAGGCCATGTCGGCATGCGTCGCGTAAAGCGCGGTGTCAGGACTGGGCAGCATCATCGTTTCGGAATGGGTTGCGAGCAAAGGCGGACGGAAAACCTTGGACTCAGTATGCGGCTTGAGGAGGGCGCACATACAACCCACGGCAAGCTTGACAGTTCCCTGAGTAGTGATAAATTTCAAAAATCATCAGTCGTCAAACATCAGGTTCCTCCGCATCATGCGCCCCAGACTCACCCCGGAGGAAACGCGGCTGCGCATCATGGATGTTGCGGAGGAGCATTTCCGCAGGGTCGGCTACACCAAGACGGCCGTCGCCGACCTCGCCGACGCGCTCGGCATGTCCTCCGCGAACGTCTACCGCTTCTTCCCGTCGAAAGCCGCGATCAACGAGGCGATCTGCCTGCGGCTCCTGAGCGAGGGGCATGCGATGATCGACGCGATCGTGGCCCAGCCCGCGCCGGCGGCAGAGCGCCTGAGGCAGCTGCTGCTCGATCTCCACCACTTCAACAGGAGCCGTTTCATCGGCGAGCGCCGCGTCCACGAGATGGTCGAGGCGGCGATGGAGGAGAATTGGGCGGCGGTCGAGGCGCACCTGCGCTTCGTCGTCGAGCGGATCGGCAAGATCATCGCCGACGGCGTGGCGGCAGGGGAGTTTCGCCCCTGCGACATCCCGGCGACTGCGCTGACCGTGAAGAACGCCTGCTCCTGCATGCTGCATCCGATGATGATCGCGGAATGCATGCGTCACGGCCGGGACATGGACGAGCAGTCCGAGCGCATCACCAGCTTCGTGGTCGATGCCTTGCGCAATCGAAATTCCTGACGGGAGGCGAAGGTGACGACGCTGTTTCAGATGCGATCCGTGGCCGCCGTCGGCCTGGTGCTGAGCCTCGGGCTCGCCGGCTGCGTCGAGGACAAGAGCAGGGCTGAAGGCAAGCCCACGGAGCCGCGGACCGTCCAGGCGGAGGCCGTCCGCTTCGAGCCGCGCGCCGCCAACCGGTCCTTCGTCGGCATCATCCGACCAAGGGTCGAAAGCGACCTCGGCTTCCGCGTGCCGGGCAAGGTCGCGGCGCGTTTCGTCCAGGCGGGCGACCGCGTGCGCGCCGGCCAGCCGCTGGCCCGGCTCGACACCGTGGATCTCAATCTGCAGCTCGAACAGGCGCAGGCCGAGCTCGCGGCCGCCACGGCTTCGCTCGCACAGGCGGAGGCCGAGGACCGGCGCATCGATCAGCTCCGCCGCGAAGGCTGGAGCACCGCCGCCGCGGCCGAGCGCCAGCGCGCCGTGGTCGAAGAGGCGAGGGGACGCCGCAACCGGGCCGAGCGCGCCGTGCGGCTGGCCGCGAACAGCCTCGATTACGCGACGCTCACCGCCGACGCGGAAGGAGTCGTGACGGCCACGCTCGTCGAGCCGGGACAGGTCGTGGCCCAGGGCGTACCGGCCATCCGGCTGGCGAAGAGCGACGGCCAGGAAGCGGTGGCCGCCATTCCCGAAGCGCTTCTGGACCGCGCCCGCACCGCGCAGGCGCAGGTGTCGCTCTGGTCCGATCCCGGCCGCAGCTATGAGGCGCGCCTGCGCGAGCTCTCGCCGTCCGCGGACGCGGCGACGCGCACCTATCAGGCCCGGTTCACGATCCTGAAGGCGCCCGAGAAGCTCGAGTTCGGCCTTACCGCGACCGTGACCCTGTCCGATCCCGACAGCGAGAAGGTCGCGCGCCTGCCCCTGTCGGCCCTGTTCAACCAGGGCGCGGGCCCGGCCGTCTATGTCGTCGATCCGGCGACGGGCGCGCTGGCGCTGCGGCAGGTCGAGGTGGCCGCCTACGAGTCGAACGAGGTCCTGCTGCGCCAGGGCGTCGCGGACGGCGAATTCGTCGTGACGCTCGGCGTGCAGAAGCTGGACGCCGCGCAGCGCGTCCGCCTCGCGCAGCGCTGAGGGCCGTGCCATGGGACGTTTCAACCTCTCGGCCTGGGCGGTGCGCCAGCCGTCGCTGACGTTGTTCTTCATGCTCGCCCTCTTCGTCGCCGGCGCCATGGCCTACCTGAGGCTCGGCCGCGCGGAGGATCCGTCCTTCACCATCAAGGTTGCGGTGATCACCGCCGCCTGGCCGGGCGCGACCGCGCGCGAGATGCAGGACCAGGTGTCCGACCGCATCGAGAAGAAGCTCCAGGAGCTTCCCTTCTTCGACAAGGTCGAGACTTACACGAAGCCCGGCTTCATGGCGGCGCAGATCACCTTCAAGGACAGTACGCGCTCCCAGCTGATGCCGGAGCTGTTCTACCAGATCCGCAAGAAGATGAACGACTTGCGGCCCGATCTTCCAGCAAGCTTGATCGGGCCGAACGTCAACGACGAATACGGCGACGTCGACAGCATGCTCTACATGGTGACGGCCAACGGAGCCGACTTCGCGATGCTGAAGCGCATCGCCGAGGAGCTCAAGGTCGAGCTGCTGCGCGTGCCGAACGTGACCAAGGTCAACCTCTACGGCCAGCAGGACGAGCGCATCTTCGTCGAGTTCAGCCATGCGAAGCTCGCGACGCTCGGCATCTCCGCCCAGTCGCTCTTCGACAGCCTCGCGCGCCAGAACAGCGTCGTTGCGACCGGCATCGTTGAAACCTCGGCGCAGCGCGTGGCTCTGCGCGTGACCGGTGCGCTGGATGGCGCGCGGGCCGTGGCCGAGACGCCGGTCGAGTCGGGCGGCCGTACCTTCCGCCTCGGCGACATCGCGACCGTGACGCGTGGCTTCGAGGACCCCCCGCGCTTCCTCGTGCGGCAGGACGGGCAGCCAGCGCTCGCAGTCGGCGTCGTCATGCAGAAGGGCGCGAACATCCTTGATCTGGGCACCGCGGTGAACCGGGTGATGGAGGCGTTCGAGCAGCGCCAGCCGATCGGCGTCGACGTCATCCATGTCGCCGATCAGGCGAAAGTGGTCGACAGGGCGGTGGCGGAGTTCCTGATCTCCTTTGCCGAGGCGCTGGGGATCGTGCTCTTCGTCAGTTTCCTGTCGCTCGGCTGGCGCACCGGCGTCGTCGTGGCCTTCTCGGTGCCGCTCGTCCTCGCCATGGCCTTCCTCGCGATGCTCGTCATGGGCATCGACCTGCACAGGATCTCGCTCGGCGCGCTGATCATCGCGCTCGGCCTGCTCGTCGACGACGCCATCATCGCGCTCGAGACGATGGTCGTGCGGATGGAGCAGGGCTGGGACCGCATGAAGGCGGCCGCCGCCGCCTGGGACACGACCGCCTTTCCCATGCTGACCGGCACGCTCGTGACGGCCGCCGGCTTCCTGCCCGTCGGCTTCGCCAACTCGGGCGTGGGCGAATACACAGGCTCGATCTTCTGGGTGGTGGCGCTGTCGCTCGTCGCCTCCTGGATCGTCGCCGTCACCTTCATCCCCTATCTCGGCGTGAAGCTTCTGCCGGATCTTGCGAAGGCCCATGCGCGGCACGATCCGCACGCGCTCTACGAAACCCGCGGATACAACCTGCTCAGGCGCGTGATCCGCTGGTGCGTCACCTACCGCTATACGACCGTTTTCGCGACGCTGATCGTCTTCGGAGTCGCGATCGCCGGGTTCACGCGCGTGCAGCAGCAGTTCTTTCCGCTCTCCGAGCGGCTGGAGCTCTTCTTCCAGATCCGGCTCCCCGAAGGCACGGCCATCGGTGCCACGACGGAGACGGCTCGAAAGGCCGAGGCGCTGCTCGCCGGCGACAAGGACGTGGCGCATTACTCGACCTACATCGGGCAGGGCGCGCCGCGGTTCTGGCTCGGCCTCAACCCGCAACTGCCGACCGAGTCCTTCGCCGAGATCGTCATCCTGACGCGGGACATCCAGGGCCGCGAGCGCATCAAGGCGCGCTTGGAGAAGGCCGTCGCCGAGGGCGCGCTGTCCGAGGCGCGGGTGCGCGTCGACCGCTTCAACTTCGGGCCGCCCGTCGGCTTCCCCGTGCAGTTCCGGATCGTGGGGCCCGATCCCATGCAGGTGCGCGCCTTCGCGGCGGAAGCGCGCGACATCGCCCGCCGGAACCCGCATCTGATCGACCCGCATTTCAACTGGAACGAGATGACGCCGACCGTGCGGCTCGTCGTCGACCAGGACCGCGCCCGCGCGCTTGGGCTCGATCCGCAGACGATCTCGCAGAGCCTGCAGACGCTGATTTCCGGCGTCGCCGTCACCACGGTGCGCAACGGCACGGAGAAGATCGACGTCGTCGCCCGTGCCGTTCCCGCGGAGCGGCTCGATCTCGGCCGGATCGGCGATCTGACGATCCTGTCGCGTGCGGGCGTCGCCGTGCCGCTCGCCCAGGTGGCGCGCATCGAATACGGCCACGAGGAGCCGATCCTCTGGCGTCGCAACCGCGACATGTCGATCACGGTGCGCGGCGACGTCGCCGATGGCGTGCAGGCGCCGACCGTCACCAACGAGATCTGGCCGCGCCTGCAGCCGCTGATCCAGAAGATGCCGCCGGGCTACCGCATCGAGATCGGCGGCGCGATCGAGGAATCGGCCAAGGGCAACGCCTCGCTCGCCGCCGTGGCGCCGGTGATGGTGCTGATCATGCTCACGCTGATCATGATCCAGGTGAGGAGCTTCGCGAAGCTCTTCCTCGTCTTTGCCTCCGCGCCGCTCGGCATCATCGGCGCGTCGCTGGCGCTTAACGTCTCGGGCCTGCCGTTCGGCTTCGTCGCGCTGCTCGGGTTGATCGCTCTGTCGGGCATGGACATGCGCAATTCGCTCATCCTGGCGGATCAGGTGATGCAGGACATGAAGAGCGGCATGCCGGTGAAGGATGCGATCGTCGAATCGGTCGTGCGGCGGGCGCGACCCGTCATGCTCACCGCGATGGCGGCGATCCTGGCGATGGTGCCGCTGTCGCGCTCGGCCTTCTGGGGACCGATGGCGGTGACCATCATGGGCGGCCTTTTCGTCGCCACCTTCATGACCCTTCTCTTCCTCCCCGCGCTTTATGCGGTCTGGTTTCGCCGGCAGATCCGGGCGGAGCAGGCGGCCGAAGGCGAGCGCGGCGCCGGGGGCGGCGCGACACCAGCGCTCGTTCCCCTGCCGGCGGAATGAGGCTAGTTGAGTCCGCGCGCCGCGGCGTCTATCACCGCGAAACCGCGCGCGGGGCCTAGACCTGCGGCGAGCACATGGATCGGGGCTTGAACGACAGCAGCGGCTCGACCGACAGCATTGCGCCGGCCCGCCAGCCCTTCCTGCAGGCCGTCGTGATCGTCTTCAGCGGCACGCTCGCGGTGCAGGCGGTGGCCTTCATCCGCCAGCTCGTGATCGCGTCCGCCTTCGGCGTCGACCGCGCGATGGACATCTATGTCCTCGTCTTCACCGTCGCCTCGGTGGTGGGTTTCGGCCTTGGCGCCGTGATCGACAGCGCCGCCGTGCCTCTGCTGGTGCAGCGGAACGAACGCGGCGACCGGGCCGGCTTCCGTCAGGTCGCGACCCGCGTTCTCCTGATCGGCGTGACGCTGGGCATCGCGGCCGCACTGATCTTCCTGGCCCTCGTTCCGCTCGTCGCCCGCTTCGTCACGGTCGGCCTTGGCCCGGCCGAGAAGGAGGCGATGTCCAGCCTCGCGCTCTGGTTCGCGCCCTGGGTGGCGATCTCGGCGCCCTTCTACGCCGCCGGTTCGCTCGTGAAGGCGGAAAGCCGATTTCGCCGCTTCATGCTGGCCGAAGTCATGGTGACGCTCGTCTCGCTGGCGATTCTCTGGTTCTGGCGGCCCGGCGTCCATGCGATCCCGGTCGCCTACGGCGCGGGCTATGCCTTCGCGTTCCTGACCCTGCTGCCCGGCCTGCCCGTCACCTGGCGGTTGAACCGGCACGAGCACGGGCTGACGCAGCGGGTCGTGGGCCAGATCGCCCGTTTCGGCGCCGTCGCGCAGGTGGGCACGCTCGGCGCGCTGGCGGACCGGTTCCTCGCCTCGCACCTGCCATCGGGAGCCATCGCCGCCGGCAGCTATTCCGCGCTGATCACCGGCCAGACGGCCGCGCTCCTGGGTTTCCGCGAAGCCTACATGGTGCCCCTGTCCGAGTCGGAGCGGCGGGCGGAGCGCCTTGAGCGGATGCTTTCGGGCCTGCTCGTCCTGTCGGTGCCCTGCGCCTTCTTCCTGTCGACGCATGCCCAGCCGGTGGTGGGCCTGCTCCTGGAACGCGGCAAGTTCGACGCTGCGGCCGTGGCGCTCGCGGCGCAGATGCTCACGATCCAGGCAATCGCCATCCCGGTGAGCGTGCTCATCCTGCCGCTCTACCGCATCCTGCAGATCCTCGGCCGGATGCGGCTCGCCGGACTCCTGCTGCTGGCCAGCGCGATCGTCAATCTGGTGCTGGGCTCGATCCTGATGTTCGGCCTCGGCCTCGGCCTGCGCGGCTACCTGCTGGCCCTGACGACGGGGACTCACATCACCTTCGCGATCGCCTGCCTGCTGGTGCGGCTCGCCGGCCTGAAGATCGATCTCGGTCAGCCGGCGCTCTTCGCCGCCTATGCCTCGGTCGCGTCGGCGGCCGGCATCCTGGCCGGCTCGGCGATCGAAATCGAGGCGGGGCGCTCGCTCGTCCTGCTGAAGGACGCCGCCATCTTCGCGCTCGTCTACGTGGCGGCGTGCCTCGCGATCCTCAAGCCGTTGCGGCGGCTCGCGGGACCGCTCCGCGGCTTCGCCGCCCAGGCGGGCGTCCCGCACGCCTGAACGCCTGCGTTCCGGTCTTGAAATCCGCTCCCCTTTGGGGCAAGAGTGCGCGGCGACCGCAGGAGTTTAGCTCAGCTGGTTAGAGCGACGGTCTCCAAAACCGTAGGTCGTGGGTTCGAATCCCTCAACTCCTGCCAGTCGCCCCGTCCGCCGCGACGCCATGCGCTTTGCCCGCCTTGCGGCCAAGCTCTTTCTGCTCCATCTCCTGTCGTGATAGCGCCTTGCCACCCGGCGGGAAAACGGCTATCGGCGCAGGCATCCCCATCCAGCGTCAAGCCTTCTCAAACCGCCCGGCGGCGGCACGAGGGGCCACGGCCGGCGGATGGCGGCGTATGGGGCGCGGGAGAACGGATTCGATCCATGGCGAAGTTCAATCTCTTCCAGTTCCTTCAGGAGGTCCGGTCCGAGACCCAGAAGGTCACCTGGCCGACCCGCAAGGAAGTGATGGTCACGACCGGCATGGTCTTCGTGCTGGTGATCGTCGCGGCGATCTTCTTCACGCTCGCCGACCAGGTCATCCGCCTTCTGCTCACCACCATTCTCGGCGTCGGCCGCTAAGTTTCTTCAGGAAGTCGACCTCCATGGCCAAGCGCTGGTACATCGTTCACGCCTTCTCCAACTTCGAGAACAAGGTGGCGCAGTCGTTGCGCGAGCAGGCGCAGCAGCGCAATCTCGCGCATCTGTTCGACGAGATCCTCGTGCCATCCGAGGAAGTCGCGGAGGTCCGCAAGGGCCGCCGCATCATGGTCGACCGCAAGCTCTACCCCGGCTACGTGCTGGTGAACGTCGACCTGACGGACGAGGCCTACCACCTCATCAAGAACACGCCTAAGGTCACGGGCTTCCTCGGCGCCGACAAGTCGAAGCCGGTGCCGATCAGCCAGGCCGAGGCCGACCGCATCAAGGGCCAGGTCGTCGAGGCCGGCGAGGCCGCCAAGCGCCCGGTGATCCTCTTCGAGATCGGCGAGCAGGTGAAGGTCGCCGACGGCCCGTTCGCCTCGTTCAACGGCACGGTCGAGGAGATCGACGACGTCAAGCAGCGCCTCAAGGTCGCGGTCTCGATCTTCGGCCGCGCCACGCCGGTCGAACTCGAATATTCGCAGGTCGAGAAGCTGCGCTGAGGCAAGGTTCGAAAGAGTGGACGCCACTTTTTCGACTGCGGCCGGCTCAGGTCATTGATGGCGCGCGCTGACGCAGGCCTATCTTGCTGGCGATGTGCGGCAGGATCGCTCCGAACGTCGGATCCGCCAAGACGGCCGGAGGTCTCGGTCGAGATGGGCGCCCTAGCCGATCATCGGCTCGCATGACGCAGGGCTCGATCTCATACAAACCGCATATCGACGGACTGCGCGGAGTCGCAGTCTCAGGCGTCCTTCTTTTTCATTTCGGCGCGACTTGGCTGCCTGGCGGATTCGTTGGCGTCGATGTCTTCTTCGTTATCTCGGGCTTCCTGATCTCGAAGTCCCTGTATGGTGAGGTTGCGCGGGGAACATTCAACCTCGCCGGTTTTTACGAGCGGCGCGTCCGGCGCATTGCGCCAGCGTTCCTCGCTACCACGGCGGGCACCTGGGTCCTCGGATTCTTCATCCTGTTCCCAAACGAATTGAAGAACCTGTCAGCTTCCGTGATTTATGGCAGTCTCTTCGCCGCCAATATCTATTTCTACGCGACTGCTGGCTACTTCTCGGCTTCCGCGCACGAACTTCCCTTGCTCCATCTTTGGTCGCTTGGGGTGGAGGAGCAGTTCTACATCCTATTTCCGTTGGTGGTGCTGTTCTCCCATGCGCTGGGGAAGCGCTCGCTCCCCTTCGTCATTCTGGCTCTTTTCGTCATTTCGCTCCTCGTGGGTCACGCCATGCTGCGGCGCGATCCGTCCGCAGCTTTCTATCTTCTGCCTTTTCGGGCCTTCGAGCTCCTCATCGGCGCCATGCTGGCTCTACCGGGCGTCGTCACGACGGCGCGGCGCGCTGTCGCCGGTGCGGCTGTCCTCTTCGGTCTGGGCCTTATCCTGGGATCGATGCTTCTGCTGAGCGATGCCAGCCGCTTTCCCGGGGCGAAGGCGCTCTACCCCTGCGTCGGTGCGGCCCTCGTCATCTGGGGTGGAGAATGCGCACCATCCTTCCCGAGTCTGATCTTGGGCAAAGCAGTCCCGCGCTTCATCGGGCGGATATCGTTCTCGCTCTATCTGGTGCACTGGCCCTTGGCCGTCTTTGTTCGCATGCGCTTTCCAGACCTTCATCCGGCTCTTTTCCTGATCGGAGGAGTCGCGGCCTCCCTCCTTATCGCTTGGCTGTCGTGGCGGTATGTCGAGCAGCCGTTCAGGCGGCGAGATCCTCCGTTCTTGTCGCGCACGTCGATTTTCGCGACGACGGCCGTTGCTACGTCATGCCTCGTCGCGACGGCTGTATTTGTCAGGGCGGCGAACGGCTTTCCGGAACGGATGAAGGCGGAGATCAACGAGGTCCTTGCCTTCCGGAACTTCGCGTATCAGGCCACGTTCCGCGAGGGCGTCTGCTTCCTCCGACCGGAACAGCCCTGGACCGAGCTGGCGCCGGAATGTCTGCCCGCGGGCACTCCCACGATCGTGTTATGGGGCAGCAGCCACATTGCACAATTCTACGGCGGCCTCGTGGGTCCGGCTACGGAGAAGGGCTATCGTCTGGGACAGATCACGGGATCCGCCTGCCTCCCGCTGATGAACTGGGACCATCCTGGCCGTCCGAACTGTCGCGCGCTCAACGATTTCGCGCTCGACTGGCTGGTGACGAACAGGCCGACGATGGTCGTGATGGGGGGCGATCCGATCGAGGACCCCGGCTTGCTCGAACGGCTCGACGCGTCGATCGAAAGGCTCGCGAGCGCGGGTATCAAGCCGGTGCTTCTGGGCCCCGCGCCCTACTACCGGCGGGCCGTGCCGGCCATCATAGCCGAGAAGCTGCAGCGTGAGGACCGGACCGAGCGGAGCCAGTCGGAGTTTGACCCGATCTCCCGCAATGCGGACATCGTGATGAGTGCCCGCTACGGCGGCCGGAGCGACGTCCGCTACATTTCGTTCCTGGACCGCCTTTGCCCGCAGGCGGGCTGCGAAATCGCGGAGGGTAACGTGCCATTCCATTTTGACACGGTGCATTTCACGGCCCTGGGATCGACGTACTACGGCCGCCGGTTGGCCAATGTCCTCTTCACGTCTTCGCCCTGACACGCTGCGAAAGCAGAAGCGATCGCGGGGACATGTAAACGCGGTGTGCGTTGCCCGGCCGGGGTTCCGACTGCGGGCAATAGCGCCCCGGCGACTCAATAGAGCCGCCGGGTTGCCCCGTCAGCCCTTCAGCTTCGCGGCGGTCTCGGCCACCAGCTTGCCCTGGAAGCGGGCGGCGTCCAGTTCGTTCTGCGACGGCTGCCGCTGGCCCTGGCCGCCGGTGACCGTCGTGGCGCCATAGGGCGAGCCGCCGCTGAGCTCGTCGATCGTCATCTGGCCCTGGAACGAATAGGGCAGGCCGACGATGACCATGCCGTAATGGAGCAGGTTGGTGATGCCGCTGAAGAGCGTCGTCTCCTGGCCGCCGTGCTGCGTCGCCGTGGAGGACATGACGCTGCCGACCTTCCCGTTGAGCGCGCCGCGGGCCCAGAGGCCACCGGTCTGGTCGAGGAAGTTCGCCATCTGCGAGACCATGCGGCCATAGCGCGTGGGAATGCCGAGGATGATGGCGTCGTACTCGGCAAGCTCGTCGACCGTCGCGACCGGCGCCGGCTGGTCAAGCTTGAAATGGGACTTCCTGGCGATCTCCTCCGGCACCGTCTCCGGCACGCGCTTCACGATCGCCTCGGCGCCGGCGGCCCTGGCGCCCTCGGCGGCAGCATTCGCCATCTGCTCCATGTGGCCATACGAAGAATAGTAGAGGACGAGAACCTTGGTCATTGGCTACCTGCTCGGTGAGAGTTGGATCGCTGAAGATGCGGGCGGGGGTGCGCCCGTCAGCGGCATATGGAGCGCCCGGGCCCAGCCGGACAAGGCTGGGGAGGGATCGCGGCGGCCAAGTCGGCTTGCAACGCTGCAAGCAATAATTCGTTCCAGCACGCTCGGGAAAGCAGGAGACGTCGTTACGACATCTTAGCATTGAATTGATACAACTCTTAGTTGTGTAGCGCGCTGAGGTTAGGATGGCGCCGCCGTGGGATGATGCCCATGACGACCACATCGAAGAGGGAAATATGACGTCTAGACATGCCCTGATGCTCGCGCTTGCGATGAGCACGCTGACCGCCCCGCTGGCGGCCAGCGCCGTGCGCGCACAGGCGACCACCGCCAGCCTGCCGCAGAGCGGCACGCCGGTCCTCACCGTCACCGGGAAGCTGAAGAGCGGCGCCCAGATCGACCTGACCATGGCGGAGCTTCGGGCCCTGCCGCGCGCTCAGATCAAGACGACCACGCCATGGCACGATGGCGAGCAGACATTCGAAGGCGTGCCGCTGGCCGCCCTGATCGAGCACCTCGGCGCGCAGGGCAAGCTGCTGCAGGTGATGGCGTTGAACAAGTACAAGACCGAAATTCCCGTCAGTGACGTGAGCCACGGGCCGATCCTTGCTTACCTCCGCAACGGCGAGCCGATGTCCGTCCGCGACAAGGGGCCGCTGTTCGTGATCTATCCTTACGACCGCAATCCCGAGCTGAAGTCGGAGCGCTACTTCAGCAGGTCGGCCTGGCAGGTGCGATCGATCGCGATCGACTGAGCAGATGTCCGGCTGGGGGCAAGCCATGGGCGCGCGGGGAAGGGGGTGGTTGGCGGGCGTCGTCTCGCGACTGACCGCCTTCATCGACGAGAAGGTGGAGACGCTGCGCGTCTTCGAGCGCCTGCGGCTGCCCCTGATCGGCCTGATCGCCCTGCTCGGCCTCGCTGCGATCGCGAGTCCTAGGTTGATGCACGGCTTCGACCGGGCGGTCGAGCGCACCATGCATCACGACATCGCCTGGACGGGGCAGCACGGACGCGGTGAATTTCACGATCTGCTGCGAGCGCTGATCGACCACCAGAGCGCGCCGTCGGCCGAGACGAAGGACACGGTCCTGCTCCGCTGGGACATCTTCGAGGCGCGCCTGACAACCTGGCGCAGCGGGCGTTTTGGCCAGTTCGTGGCCGAGTCGCCGGCGCGCAGCGCCACGATCGCCGCCATCACGTCGCTGCTGCGCGAGACGGAGCCGATGCTCTCGGGCCTCGATCAGCCCGGCCGCGCGGCGGCGATCTTCCAGCGGATCGTGTCGCTTGACGACCAGGTCGTCCGCATCGGCGGCGACGCCTACAATCAGCACGCGCTCGACAAGATCGAGACGAACGAGTCGCTCCGGCTCCTGCAGGCGATCCAGTTCGCGCTGATCGTCGCCCTGCTCGGCGCGGGCTTGATGCTTGTCGCGCTGATGACCCTCCAGAACCACACGCTGCGTCGCTCCCACCGGCGCCAGACCGCGATCGCCGAGCGCAACGCCTTCCTGGCGTCCCATGACGTCCTGACGGAGCTACCCAACCGCAAGATGTTCATGGAGGCGCTGGAGGCTGCCTGCACGAAGGCGACCGACGATCGTCTCGTCGCCGTCATCGCGGTCGATCTCGACGGCTTCAAGCCGGTGAACGACGTCCTCGGCCATCATGCGGGTGACCTGCTGCTGATGAAGATCGCCCGCCGGCTGCTCGATCTCGCCGAGACGTCGCCGGGCGCGCTCGCGGCGCGGTTCGGCGGCGACGAATTCCTCGTCATGCTGCAGGACGTGAGCGCGCCGGAGGCCGCGGAGTCCTTCGCCGAGAGGATCCGCGAGGAATTGCGCGAGGCGAACCTGATCAGCGGCCACCGCGTCGCCATCGACGCGACGATCGGCGTGGCCACCAGCTCCGGCCTCGGCCTGCCGCCCGAGGAGATCCTGCACCGCGCCGACATCGCCCTCAATGTCGGCAAGGCCAGCGGCAAGGGCGCCGTCCGCGTGTTCCATCCCGAGATGCTCGCCGGCGCCATCAGCCGCCAGGAACTCGAGATGGATCTCGCCAATGCGAGCCTCGAGGAGGAGTTCGAACCCTACTACCAGCCCGTCATCGACCTCGCGACCCGGCGGATCGTCGGCGTCGAGGCCCTTGCGCGATGGAAGCATCCGCAGCGCGGGCTCGTGCCGCCCTCGGACTTCATTCCGCTCGCGGAGAGCTCCGGCCGGATCGTCGAGATCGGCTCGATCATCATGCGCAAGGCCTGCGCCGACGCGGCCAAATGGCCCCTGCCGATCACGGTCGCGGTCAACCTGTCGTCGGTGCAGCTGATGCGCATGGACGTGCCGGCCTTGGCCTGGCAGGCGCTGGCCGAAACCGGGCTGCCGGCGTCCCGCCTGAAGCTCGAGTTCACCGAGAGCGTCATGATCCACGACGCCAAGGGCACCAGCCGTCTGATGACCGAGCTGCAGGACATGAACATCACCGTGTCGCTCGATGATTTCGGCACGGGCTTCTCGTCCCTGTCGTATCTGCGGACCTTCCCCTTCAACGAGCTCAAGATCGACCGGTCGTTCGTCGCCGACATCCTGCGCGACACGCAGGCGGCCGCGGTGGTCCAGACCATCCTCGCGCTCGCCCGCAACCTCGACATGAGCGTAGTGGCTGAGGGCATCGAGACGGAGGAGCATGCCCGTCTCCTCACCGCCATGGGCTGCTCGAAGGGGCAGGGGTGGCATTTCGGCAAGCCGATGGATGCGAGCACGCTCGCGGCCTACCTCCTCCGCATGCAGCCCGCGGAGGAGCTCCAGGAGCGCCAGGCCGCGGCCTGAGGCCCGCTCGCGCGGGAACGGCGCAGCTTGCGCGACGTTGGAGGGTGGAAGCCGCCGCCCGGCGGCCCGAGCCCGAGGAACTCCATCGATGCGCCCGCAGATCGTCCTGCTTTTCGTCGCCCTCACGTCCGCGGGCGCGCTCCGCGCCGAGCAGCCGAACCTGGCGAAGCCGCCGCAGGAGGCCTACGGAAACGAGCCGTCGCCGACGGTCTCCACGAAGCCGGTGATCATGATCAACAAGGCGACCGAAGCCGAACTGATCCAGCATCAGGACATTGGCTCCCTTTACGCTCAGAAGATCATCGCCGGACGCCCGTACGACGGCCCCGAGGATTTTAAGAAACGCAGCGGCCTGCCGGGCGAGAAGTTCGACAAGGTCAAGGACCTGCTGGACTTCTGACGCCTCGCAGTCCGGGCCGCTGCGCTTGCAGCGGCCTGGTCTTGCCTTTCGGCCTGACATCGATCATAGGGCATGCGAACGCGGGCTCCACGGGCCCGCGTCATTCGTTGTGGGAGGGAGCTTTCCACCGGTTTGCCGCCGCTGGAGACCAAACCCGGACCACGCACTGCAACCGGCGCATGCGCGCGCTCCCGCAGGGGAGTTCGCCGGATGCGCCATCGTCAGGAGAACGGCAATGGCCAAGAAGATTGCTGGCTATGTCAAACTGCAGGTTCCGGCAGGCGCCGCGAATCCCGCGCCGCCCATCGGTCCGGCCCTCGGCCAGCGCGGCCTCAACATCATGGAATTCTGCAAGGCCTTCAACGCGAAGACCGCGCAGATGGAGAAGGGGATGCCGATCCCGGTCGTGATCACGGCCTACCAGGATCGCTCCTTCACCTTCGAGATGAAGCTTCCGCCGGTGTCCTACTGGCTGAAGAAGGCGTCTGGCATCACGTCCGGCCACGCCACGACGGGCCGCGGCTTCGTCGGCAAGATCACGAAGGCGCAGATCCGCGAGATCGCGGAGAAGAAGATGCCCGACCTCAACTGCGACACGGTGGACGCCGCTGCCGCGATGGTGACCGGATCGGCCCGTTCGATGGGCCTGGAAGTGGTGGGTTGAGACGATGGCCAAGCGTATTGAAAAGGCCCGCGAGGGCATCGAGCGCACGAAGCTCTACCCGCTGTCCGAAGCCGTCCGCATCGTCAAGGAGCGCGCCTCGGCCAAGTTCGACGAGACCGTCGAGATCGCCATGAACCTCGGCGTCGACCCGCGCCACGCCGACCAGATGGTCCGCGGCGTCTGCAACCTGCCGAACGGCTCGGGCCGCACGCTGCGCGTTGCCGTCTTCGCCCGTGGCCCCAAGGCCGACGAGGCCCGCAAGGCCGGCGCGGACGTGGTGGGCGCGGAGGATCTCGTCGAGACCGTGCAGGGCGGCAAGATCGAGTTCGATCGCTGCATCGCCACGCCGGACATGATGGGCCTTGTCGGCCGCCTCGGTAAGGTTCTCGGCCCGCGCGGCCTGATGCCGAACCCGCGCGTCGGCACCGTCACGATGGACATCGCCAACGCGGTCGTCGCCGCCAAGGGCGGTTCGGTCGAGTTCCGTGTCGAGAAGGCCGGCATCGTCCAGTCCGCCGTCGGCAAGGCCTCGTTCGACGCCGACAAGCTCGAGGGCAACATTCGCGCCTTCATCGATGCCGTGCAGAAGGCGAAGCCGACCGGCGCCAAGGGCACCTACGTCAACCGCATCGCCATCAGCTCCACCATGGGCCCCGGCGTGAAGGTCGACATCTCGACCACTGCGATGCAGTGATCGCAAGCATCCTAGAAAAG